>BNJV01000407.1_pt1 | contig 254285 bp, 318 predicted proteins | sample 8540591 | NCBI WGS metagenome assembly BNJV01 (sample SAMD00202457, study PRJDB9452) | human saliva metagenome | host: Homo sapiens
GATTATAGAGGAATTATAGAATCAAAACTAGAACAAAATAATGGTATACTTTCAAGTCGCGATATTAAAGCTCTTAATATACCTTCCATATACCTAACTAGAATGGTAAATGAGGGGATACTTAATCGTGTAAGTCGAGGTATTTATTTAAGCACAAAAGGTGATTATGATGAATACTATCTCTTTCAAAAAAACAATATGGAGTTCCCATTTTTTTCATATGCATCAGCCCTGTATTTACATCAATTTACAGATGATATTTATCCGGCACTAGAGGTAACTGTGTATCGAGGGTATAATATTCATAGAATTAACAACGTGAATCTTGTACATTATGTTACGAAAGATATATATGAATTAGGTATCATAGAGTGTAAAACGGTATATGGTAATATTGTCAAAACCTATGATTTAGAACGGACCTTATGTGATTTCATTAAAAAAATAGAAATAAAATCGATACTGAATTATTTTTCTAAAAACTTTACATAGGTATATGCGTTATAAAAAAATCGAAATCTGAATCGTTTATACGATTACGCTAAGAAAAATGAAAATATATGATAAGGTTAAAAAGTATTTTTGGAGGTTATCTATGAATAAGGATAAACTGAAAGCTTTTATGTCATAAATTTTTTTAATGAAGTTATAAAAAAACACTTGTCAGAATAGTGGTCCAATGATATAATAATTTTCGTTGCAGAGAGGTACTCACAATTGAGTAAAACTCAGCAAAAGTAGTGGTTGACATCAACTACCGAGTTTGCTATAATTAGCAAGTAATTAATGACGGGGCATAGCGCAGTTTGGTAGCGCACCTGGCTTGGGACCAGGGGGTCGCAGGTTCGAATCCTCTTTCGCTCCGACCATTTTTTTATTTTTGCGGGTGTAGCTCAATGGTAGAGCCCCAGCCTTCCAAGCTGGTCGCGAGGGTTCGATTCCCTTCACCCGCTCCATTTTTTTTTGCCTTTTTTAGGGTGAACGAAAAATGACGTCATTAGTTGACGATACATGCCACATAATTTATACTATAATAGATAATTACATATAAAGGTAATCCACATGGTTCAGTAGCTCAGTTGGATAGAGCAACGGCCTTCTAAGCCGTGGGTCGGGGGTTCGAACTCTCCTGATCACTCAAAAGAAATGTAATAACCATAAGGGTTTTGGCTCTTATGGTTATTTTTATTACCCTAAAATAAATGCAAGGATATGGTGCAAGTATAGTTTTTATACTTGCATTATCCTTGCATCAGGTGTATAAGTTTGATACATAATTGAAAGTTTGCTCTTCATCTTGTATTGCATGAGCATATACTTTAATTATCATTGTTGTGTTATCATGACCAGCTAATTTGGCAATCCTCAGTATACGGCACGTTAGTGTTGAACTAGGTTTGAGATGAACGTATGCCGAGCTACATGGCTTGATAGATGTTTTTCAATACCTAACTCTTTACCAACCTTAGCAAAATAGCGTTTAGTAAAATTACTCTTGTGTCAATAGGACGTAAGCTGTCTCATTTTCAGCTACCATAGGTTGCCTTTTTAGATGCTGCTCTAGCACGTTTTAGTACCGAGATAGTATAAGTACTACTAATCGGGATTACACGCTTGCTCGAGTGTGTTTTAGGCTCTTTCGATTCATGCCGTATTGAGTTTCACCTCTATGAAGAATTAACTATGAACCCTAGCTTTTACAATCATCAATGATCTCAATTCTCATCCCATTGTAAAGATTGTAGCTCACTCACATGCAAGCCACACTGGAACAGCAAAGAAACACACAAATGTTCTAAATGGTGGCCTTTATAATAATTATGAAACTTTTGTGTCTCATTGACTGTAGTGAGCCTCTTTTGGGTGCTTTGGAGCTGTTGAGGCTGGTTTTAATTAGAGAACTATAAAAATTAGTCGGAATCAACTCTAGACTATGTAGTTTCTTTAAGGTCAAACTTAGTACGATAAATGTTTTCTTTATATTTGTAGAATATTGGTCTACAAATTGTCGTAATAATGACTTAGATAAGTCGGAAAATAGGCGTAGTACCATGGTTTTAATCCTATTTTTTCGTTATATCCAAGTATAGTTTGAGTGGCTTCAGCATATGTTGCTTTTGTAAAGTAATCGATGCAGAAGTCATAATAGCTCTGATTGGCACCCAGTTGGCACTTTTTGTATCGATGATTGTTGCATGGCCGACTTCGATAAAGCGATACTTATACAAACCTCCATTATCACGATCTGCAATCATTCGTTTTACGCTCAGCCTGGCCTCTTCTTTCAAGGTAAAACCGTTGGAGCGAATTTTTATTATTCTACCCTGGTCATCACAATGCAATGTGATTGCGTATATAATAATACGTTTTACCACTTCGTTGTGGTTCTCTCTCTCGAGATGATACTCACCTGATGGAATTTGGTATATAATGGACTCGTTTCTCTGCCATTGAGTACCTGTTCACAAAATCATTAAAAGATACCATAGTTCTTGGCATATGAATGTTTCACAGTCACTTAATGTAAAAGCAATAGCGATTACCAACTTTATTTTTAGGTAGTAAATACCCTTGATCATGTAGCCGCTTCTGTCAGTGTTTGCACAGATACATTTAAGAATTCGCTCAACTCTTGAATAGAGAGGGCTGTTGTGGTCTTATTTGAAGCTTTTCTATGGACATACAGCCCTCCTCTAGTTAAGACTCAATTTTTATCGGTACTCTACATCACTTGTCTCGCAATCTTCTTCGATGCTTCAACCCATCTTTGGAAGCATATTCTATGATGGCAGAAGGTATGAAAACCACATTGCATAATTTTTAGCCTGTCCTGTAGTGTCTATAGAATATTGCTGACCATCTATTGTGTGGTAGCTAAACAATAGCATCATTTGATGTGGTTTTACCATCTTTGATAGTTACCCTAAGTAGTCCATGTAGAGATACTGACCATCAGGTAAACGCATTACTGGATGCATTATTATCTGATTTTTAACATAATTGAAATCCTCCATAATCTTCGTATCTGCAAATCTCAACACTGTTTCAATTAAGTCATATATGACTTGATTTGTTGGGGAGAGTATCTCCATAAGTGCGCAGAATTGATTTTTTCTGACTTATTGGAATCGATATCTTAGGAACATGCTTTACGCTTAACAAGCGGTTCTCATTATGCCAATCGTCCCTCATCGTGACTATATGCATCAAACAAATTATCAGTCTTCAACAAGTCGAAACTAATGTCATTTCTAAGGTTTGTTTCAGCTTGATTTGAGGCACATTGGTTTTGAGGCAATGTGCCGTATAAAACAAAAGTTAGTGAGTATGCTACTAATTACCTCTTTTTGATACTTTAAATCACTAGGGCTTTGCTGCCATACTTTATCAGTTAAGATATTTCTGGATGAATAAGGACGTGTATGTGAGGGGAAGAGGGTGGTCAGTATGTATCGCTGAGAATATTGATACGCACTCAAAAACCTCTCATTAAACCTTTCACAATCTCTTTAAGTTCATCCGTTGAAGGAATGCGATTCCATATGGACATAACATTGCATGTAGAAATAGACGCTCTTTTCTGTGTTATGCATAGGTGTACAGACCACGATCCCAATGGGTCATTAAGGTCTAAATATTGGTCGCTACATAAATCTGGAGCGGTTTTCTTTTTGGTTAAAGATGTATCTAATAGCTTCGCTTTGGTGTCTTCAAAACGAGCTGATTATGCACCAATCATTTTGAAGATTGACGTAAGTTTTGCCATAATTCATATGCCTCCTCTTCAGCGTAGTGTTTGCAAGTTTTGTTTTTTGCACTAGTAGAAACCTAAGTATTCGTGTTTGAAAAGTGCGTCGCTCAACAAATTAGAAGACGTATTACTTTGGTGGGAAGAAGTTGATGCTGGGGATGTTTCGGCATCCCCAGGTAAATTTGCAATTAATGACCTAATAACAACTGATCTATTTCTTTTTACTGCCTCGCAATAGTTATCAGGTTGATTAGCTAAAGCTCATCTAGCTCAACATTTAATTTTGGCTTTTTATCGATCAGTCATAGTCACTCTCTTTCTACATAGTGGTTTAGGATTTGTTGCGTTTTATTGTATAGCTGTATAGACAAATCCTTTAATTCATCCATCTTCCAACTCAAGCCAGTAAGGCAATATACATTACCAAGATTATTTTTAGACATATTTTTTCTAATTTTTGTGACTTGGTCAAAGGAATCAAAGATACAACGACGTAAATCTGCCATGGTATTTTTCCTTTAGCCCATTTTCTTTACAATAAATGGAATATGCTTCCTTCAAAGTCAGCCATTGGAACGAATGAACCCTCTGTATCAGCTTCCAGCAAATCTTCAATAAAGTTTTTCTCCCACTTTGAGATTCGCTGGTTGATTTTGAAACCACTGTTCACTTTGCATAGAAGTAGTAAAGCCATTAATTAATGCATTACCATATGCATAGATACAAGCAGTAGCACATGAAATCAATCTCATTTTTAAGCTCATGAATAAGATTTGGATCTGGTTCAGTCGGAACTTTATGAAATCGAAGGAACAGCATACGCTCTGCAAAAAGGTGCAATTTCTGTAGCCCTTTATTCTAGGCAAAGCATTACCAACCAAGACTAGCTTTGTTCGAATTGCAACAGACTATAGATGGCTGATACTTTTTGTGAAAGTGTGACCACTTCATTGCCAATTATTAATTTCAAGGTATTCATATCAACAGATACGTTGGAGTCATGAGTCTCCCAGTAATGTTTATATGAGCACCTAAAGAGTGAGGAGTTTTCGTTATGCCGACCGATAAGGGATAAATCTAGATGAGAAACTACGGATGTAGGTAGTAATAGCGATAATACTTTTTAATATTAGACTTTTACCAGTATTTGTTTACCTATAAAAGCACAGCTTTTTATGTCCCTACAGTTGGACTCTAATAGATACCCTAATAGTTCTAGTAGTCTTAGTTGGCTATTTCTATCATCTGGAAACATATCGTTTAGAAGTTTAGAAAAGACTTTCACCCTCTAACTTTGAGAGAATACTATCATTATCATTTGAATGATATCCTGCTGATAATTAGCTTCTATACGATAGGTATAAAAGTCATGAGCATCCTGAGTTGGAAAAGCATTAAGATTTTTAAATCTAATGCTCATTTTTAAAGAGCATATTATTTGGTGAGTGTTTACTAGGAACCCTCAAACTCCTGGATCAACAATAATATCCTCTAATATACTCTTTTTAAGCGTTTCTGCTCTTAAGTTACGATTAACATCGGAGTGAAAGATATGCTTACGTAAGTATCGTTGGATATCCTTGTCATTAGCATATTTTTCCCAATAACCATCATCATTTTTTAGTGCTAATGTACCATCGATGATTTTTAGGTTATTATTTTCAAGCAAAGCCTTTTTAACTAATGTAGGCTTAATATTCTTTTTCTCATCTGTAATTTCTTTTAACTCGATTTGGGGATCTCATTATGATACCTCCTCTTTAAAATTAATAATGTATTATAACGATAAAACCGGTTTGTTTCGTTGATGTAATCATATCGAAAAGTAAGTTAGAAAATGGTATTATTATAGAAAAAGATGAAATTACAAAAAGCATTTGCAGAAAAATAGCTAGTAAGTTTGTAACTGCTAAGCTGGAGGGGAAAACATGTTAGTTAGAAGTGATTTACGAATTTTAGATTTATCAACGTCTCAGAACGGTGATTCTGATGAAATTAATAATAAAATATTTTGTAATATATATTACGATTTTGAGAAGTTTAATCGAAGTTATGGAAATTTACCTCAATATAAGTATGAGATAGAAAACAAGTATACCAGTCAATTAGAATACATATATACTGATAAGCGAAACAATGCTTTTAGGGTAAATACCGATAATAACTTTTTGATTACTGGACATCTAAAAAGAATAGATGTATCAACGATTGATATTACATCTATTCTTTGGGATCTATCCTTAGGTGTGATGGACAATTATATCCTTTGCTAGAAAATGCATTATTTGAAGATACAGATTGTGATTCTCCAAGATTAAATTATGATAAAAATGCAAAAGAATATAAGCTATAAGAATACAGTCTATGGACCTAAAAGAAGTAGTATAAATGGTTTTTGCTTAGACTCCTCATTACGTTTATCTGAGTGATGTCGTTGATATTATCAGGTTTATTATTAATACTATTTTTGATAGATAGCTGACGACTCGTATTTATTCTAATGATAAGGAACTTGTACTTATTGAAAAGAGAAGGTAGTAGAAGTCTAATCAGTATAGGAAATTTTACTTTGAACGTTTAAATAGCGAGAATATAGAAGCCTCCATTTTTCGAGAATTCTTGCCTCAGCCGTATTTAAACAAGATGCTACTACAACATCACTTTTTAGTACCCGATTAGCAAATAAAGCTGAGTGGTGGAAGAAAGCCTGTTAAGTATAACGGTTTAGGTAAAACAATTTAATAATACTATGAATATAAAAAGTATTGCGATGAACACTGGGAAAAGTTTCTTAAAAAGTAAAAATCAAAATGATAATATACTAAACTTACTAGATTCCTCTTGTATGAAATCTTTAGTTTTTTGAGCAATACTCACGTATTAATTTATTACAAACGACTATCACAAAGTTTTGAGTTAGGACAATTAACCGGATATTGCATGCTCATTAATGATGATTTATATAGTCAACTTTTAAGTCGTGTTTTGTTACTGCTTATCTTTGAACTACCTTATCCACTCAACCAATATTTCTTTGATAAATTGATGAAAGTGATAATGGGGTTATATTTTGCTGTGGTAATTGTGACTTCAAGCAATGCGAAATCAAGCATTCGAGAGCTATTACTAGAATTGATAGATTATATTTATTTGATTATATATAATCTTATACCCGCATTGTATCAACAATTATCTATTGCAGTACAAAAATCAAAAGTACATCGAGTGTCGCCTGTACTTAAAGAGATATTACAAGACTTTAAGCTAGATGATTCTTATTTATTAACGTTTGAAACCACAACTAATAAAGGTGAAATTTGACAATTTTGAGGAAAAAATTAATGAATTTTCGGCTATAAAGGGAGTAAGAATATGATACTTTTTGTACTTGATATAGTGCAAAGGAAAACTTTGCTTATCCTGTTTAACTCTCGTAGTCGAGAGTATCTCTATACGTAAGCGGACGAATGTCGCCGTATGACGAGGTTCGATTAGTTTCGCAAGACAATCTTAATCAAAATATAGTGTCGTATGACTATACCTCTATTGGAACCACTTTATAGAACATTATTTGCTTGCTTAAAACGAAATGATAAAAGAAAATATCAATATCGAGTAATTTATAATGATTATGACTCTGATACATTAGATATAGAAAAAGGAAAAACTATTAAGGAGTGCGAAGAAGATAGTCGTAAGAGTATTGATGAAAATATAGTGTGGCAGTACTCTAATTACTTTTTATAATGCATATGATTGCTAAATCAGCGCCTAAGAATATTCAGATTAGTTATGATATAAAAACATTATTGGCTGAATGGATTGATTCAGAATTCTAGATGAAGGCTCTGTAGAAAAAGCAAGGAATGGTAAACTCATAGAGGCCCAAAGTGGTGAAGTTACGTTGGATTTAGAATATATAGATAGTTTACTAAAAATATGATGTAGTTGAATCAGATAAAGAGAAGGTTAAAAAGTGTATACAATCAATTGATAATGAATTTAATATAACTTATAGGTATAAAATACAAAATTTTGATGATTGCCGAGAATTTATATATAGAGTACATCAAATTTTTGATTTTTCTTATTGACTGTATATATTATGGAAAAGAAAGAGAAGAATATGCTTACAAACGTTTAAGCTTAGATTATTGAACGGAAAAATAATTATACTTCTAAATATTTATAGATATAGCAACTACCCTTGCGTTCTCGCTTAGGCTTCACGTAGGGGTAGTTGCCTTACATCTTTATATTATTATTGCACCAAGATACTCTATTTATATTATCACTATAAATAATATTGAATTTAATGATTTTAAAGGTTGGATATTTTTAATCATCAGAGGTGATTAAGTAGAGTAAAGCTGCTATGGCGCTTCTACAACAATTCGTGTAATTACTGGATCCATATTTTCACCCCCTCTCCGCAGCATAGTAGAGTTGATTATGCTACAGACTGATGACTTTTCTGGCAGTTCATACACAAAGGCATATGATAACGTTGCTTAGAATAACTAGATACTTTACTGGATATAGCACATCCACAATCTGTACAATGTAAATCATTAGTTACCATAGTTTGTGGAGCGATGTCTTTCTTTCTAGTAGTCGGTAGATTAGACTGTGACATAGTTTGTGTATTAAGGTCCGTATTATTATCAGCTTCTGGGTCATCGCCAGTAGCAATACAGAAGCTCAGCATATAAGCGTACTGTAGTTGCTGTTTCAGCTTTCATAATGGCCTTATCACCACTATCTTGACCAGAACCGATACCCACTTATTTGTACTGATTCACCCTGTCTCTATATCAATAATAGAAATCGTAACGCTAATTGTAGCGTGTTTATCAATATTACCTTTTGCGGTTTGTACCTCTCGTAAATCAAGAAGGGTAGGGGTAACAGCTGTAATGAGACCTACACTTGTAAGAGCGTCATTTACACGTTCTAATACATCACTACTAGTAACGTAAGAATACCCATGAAAGGTATTTTCACCTGTTTTTTCAATGTAGCTACAACTTTTCATAGCAAGTGATAGCTTTTCATATAATGCTGTATTCGTCATTTTTGTTCCTCCGCTTGCACACCAGATCGTGCTAAATAATAACTTAGACCGGCAGATGCATCCATATGTACATCACCATCCCAACGATATGTAAAATGATTTAAGACGTCACTAATTGTTGACTTGTTAACCTCACCATATTGAGATATTAGATTTTTCCACAAAGGATATGTCTTTTCGCTTAAATACGCTTGAATTTCGAGTGTATCATGTAATGTAATAGGTGATTCTTTTAGCAATCGTTGTATCATCTCTTTTGGAGTTTCTGTATGTTGATTCCAGTTGATTGTAGCGACAATAACAGTTCCACTGCATAGATACCCCGTAACAGTATTGTTTTTCTCAATTAGTAGAAGAATAGGTTTACTATGACTTTTATGTAAATCAAGTAATGATATCGGCCAATAGGAAACAACTTCAATCTCTCATATGATTTTTGTTTTTCAAATACATTGTAATTCAGATATATTAGATTGAAATACCCACCATATATAACCATTCCTGGTTATCTATAGTGGGTATATATAAATTGGTACGTATATCGATTATCTTGTGCTGATGTAAGCTCGTCTCTTTGCTTCCATGCATCTTGTAAAGGTGTCTTAGAGCTGACTTTATTAAATATAAGATGTGGAATCTCAGTATAGGCTAACGAGTAAAGTGTAGGTGTGTGTTTATTTTTACTGTGAATGACTGCCAAATCTTCGATGAGTGATTGTCCACGTTTACATATATATCGATCTAGTACCTTGATTTTATTTTGTATTCTTTTTACTACAGATACATAGAGATCTGTCTCCGTAATAATAATACCGCAGTATTGTGTCATAATGCTTCCTTTCTACTATGCTGACTTAACTTGTTGTGCGTCTTCAATTGCTTTGCATTGAGCGGATACAGCACAATAGCCTTCACATTTTTTACCATGCCAAGTTTCACGTTGGCTACATTTCTTCGGTACTACACCAGTTTCTATGGCTTGTTGTAACCGATTTGCTTTAGCTTCCATATATCGTTTCAACCAATGATTGCTGATTGGATTGATAGGAATAAGATATAACGGTTTTGTAAATACCCTCGTTCAGAGGCAATACGTAGCCCTGTATCACGGCATAAGGCCTGAATCACCATAGACGATACAGTGTAATTTTCTTCTTCTAACAATAGTCTGTAATAATTTAATTGTAAGGCCCAATCTAACACATGACGTACTCCATCTGTGAATAATTCTTTTCTTGTTTTTAGGTTGACCTTTTTTACTCCTGTTTTATACACTTCACCAGTTTCAACATCTTTTTTATAGTAACCTAATGCTCTCATCAACTTATAGGAACTCGTAATTTTTAAATCCCCCAGTGTAGTATCGGTATTGGATAACACTTGACCATATAAATCAAATTGCCCTGTTGTGGTGGTGTTTTTCAAGCGTTCTTCTGAAAGCATGTTACCGCTAGTATGGCGTTCTGTAATCGTATGCACAGCTGACCCATGTAAAAGCGTATAGTTGCTTTTTGTGGATCTACGGCATACCTCAGTAATCTTTTGAGATATAACTCCCGAGTACCACTTAATAATTCGGTAACAGATGGTTTGGTTAAATTACGTTCTAGTGAGGTAACCACCGCTCGTAATGTAGGTAAAAACATACATCTCGTACCTTGTGGGCATCGCAATAAGCATTCATACATATTAATTTCATCCCCATTAGGACAAATAAATCGTTTGGCTGGCATAATTATATCCTCCTTATAGTTGTCCGCATTCACTCATACTATGAAATTCACCATGTCCGATGATGATGTGGTCTAGTACTGGAATATCAAATAGTCTACCTGCTTCAGCAACTCGTTTAGTACAACGAATATCTAAATCACTTGGGTGAGAATCACCAGAAGGGTGGTTATGAACAATGACAATCCCACAGGCTTTTAAACGAACAGCTGAAGAGAAAATACATTTAATATCTAGAGAGGCTGTCGTTACATCACCAATAGAGATATCTTCAGATTTAATTAGATTATTTCTGGCATTAAGATATAGCACGCGTACATGTTCGGTTTCAAAAGTACTGCATATCTGACATAGCCTTTATAGATATCAATAGGTCGTCCCACATTAATAGGAGCTTTACGAGGCCTGTTTTGTACATTCTTAATAATGGATTTAATAGCACGTAGTTTAGCAATGCCACGATTTCCCATACCTGGTGCATCATACCACTCAGATTCTTCTGCATGGAATAATGCATCATATGGATCTCCATAACGTTCCACTAACTCTTGAACGGATGCCTTTGGCAAAATTTCTGTTAACATAGTTTCAACTGTAGTATTCATAATAGATTCTCCTTGTATAGAAATAAATTATTTTGATTCATAACTGGAAATTTGACACCAATTATTAGTATTTAGTGATTTAATATGACGATTGATTTTAGAGCGAATCGCTTTAATACCGTCAAAGATATCAATATGTAGCGAAGGAAATGTCGCCACTAAAAATCGCTGTAAAGTAGTTAGGTTAAGAAAATAGTTAATATCATAGGTTTCATCAATGTATAATTCAATCTTGAATCGAATTGGTAAGTATACATGCGATGTATCTGTATTAATATAGGTCAGTTCAGAGCGTTCTTCTGATACGTAATGTAATTTAATGTCAGTGGACAAATACACTCTACAATATTCCATATCAATAGGATGTGTATCGCCTTCGCTTGTATGAATACGTAAAATAAATTCCTTTGTTTGATTATGCTGATAGAGATCATACTCAAGAATGCTATGTTTTCGGCTATCCGAAAGCATATTGGCTAACATACCCATACGAACAAGAGGCACATCTAAACGCTCGACTTGGTTTCTGAAAGCCCATTGTAAGGATTTCAGTAATGGCTGTAACGCTGACTGTTGCTTACTGATAAACAGGAATGTGTTTTGGTAATATTTCGATCATACAAATCCTCCCATAAAAATACCCCTAGGTGTCAATGCACCTAGGGGTTAACCTTAAGGAATAGCTATATATGCTATCAATATTATATTATATGATTGAAAAAATGAATTTAACGATTGTAGCAATTATTAGAATAGAACATCATAGGATGCCCAATAGGCACCAAGAATCATTGCATTAGAATGAGATTTATTATTGAAGTCCATTTCGTGCCAGCTATATGGATTGTTATAAACTGGATTTGTAGACCAATAATATTTACCTTTTCCGTTTAAATGTCTAAAGTAATAGGTTCTGACAGTTCTTTTCCCATTATCGAGATTACCAATTACATTGATAGCCCAAAGTTGTAAATCTTCATTGTATTGTAACATAACCGCACTGCTCGTATCAGCGTAATATGAACCATCCATATAGTGGGATATATAGACCATTTGTGCATCGGCTGTATTTTGGTGTGTTTGTATCCCCAAAAAGCAGAATGCTAATAATAAAATTGTACAGAATTTTTTCATAATACCCTCCTTACAAAAATTCATGAAAAATTCATCTTTATTATTACATAAAGTTTTATAAATTGAAAGTATAAAGTTTAGTAACCTTGGAATTATGGAACAATGGTACAGAGTAGCTAAAGGTGTAAATTAGTTTTTATTAATCGTTAATAAAGATGGCAGAGGAAAAATAATTAACATATTAGTAATAATATGAAAGGAGGTAGATATTATGCTAATAGAGAAAAAGGTACTTTTATATGTTGCAGAGGTCGCATCACTTCTTGGATGCTGTGCACAAGTAGTATATCAACTGATAGAAGCTGAAAACTTCAGGCCTATAAAAGAGGAAGGCTGAAAAATGTTGAGGATACCAGCAGAGGCTTTTAGATCTTTACATAAAAGGATTGCCAGGATATGTTTTTGGCAAAAATAAAATTAGGATTCAATATCTGGTTTTGTATTACGTTATGGTTCTATGATATGAGTTTTTGTATAATCTGGTTTGATTTCTAGCAAACTTCTAACATAGAAGTAATATATATAATTAAGGAGGTATTGAATATGTTATTAAATCAAGAAAATGATATTTTAACGGTAGATGATTTATGTGAAGTGTTACGAATCGGTAAAAATGTCATACACAAATTAATTAATTCAGGTAAATTAAAATGCTATCGTATTAATAGAACATGGAAAAATCCCAAGACAAAAGTGTAGAAGAAATATAGATGAGGCTAGAAATAGTTATTTTATCAGTATAGCTATCCCCTAGGACCACCGGTCCTAGGGATGTTTTGAAGGATATTGGTATTATGATATACTGAAAGTATATTTTTGTGCGATGGGGAGGATTATATGTTACATATAAAATTAAAGAATTTTCAGCAAGAAACAATCAATGCCATTTTTAGAACAATTCGAGAATCCGAATGGAACTAGAACTATGATAGTGAAAGCACCAACGGGTAGTGGCAAAACTATAACATTAATAGGCTTAATTGAACAGTTTATTGGTAGTTATTTTGGTCAATATATTTTTTGTTGGTTGACACCAGGAAAAGGTGATTTAGAAGAACAATCGAAAGATAAAATGGATAAGTTTGCACCTAATTTAGCTAGTGGCAATTTGTTTGATGTGTTAACATCCGGATTTTTCTGCAGATACAACGTATTTCATTAATTGGGAGTCTATTACCAAAAAGGGAATATAGCTATTAAAGAAGGTGAGCGTAAAAATTTATTTGATAAAATTGCTGATGCCCATAAGGCAGGATTGAAATTTATTGTGATTATAGATGAAGAGCATGAAAATAATACTAATAAAGCGAAGGATATTATTAGTGCTATGAGCCCTATCAGAGAGATTAGAGTCTCTGCAACTCCAGAACTAATTAAAAGTATTGATACATATATTATTTCTGAAAACACTGTTATTGGTGAGCAACTGATAACTAAGGCTTTGTACATTAATCATGGTCTTAATTCAGTGAAAATGAATTTTCAGTCAGAGGAATTTAATATTTTAATAGACAAAGCGGATGAAATGAGGCAGGTTATTGAAAAAGCGTATAGAAATGCAGGAGAAGATATTAATCCGCTAGTTTTAATTCAATTTTCCTAGTTTAAGTGATAGTCTGATTGAAAGTGTTGAAAAGAAATTGGCTGAATTAGGATATACATATGATAATGGGCTTGTAGCAAGTTGGTTTAGCCCTGAAAATAAAGCCGATGAGGCAATAAATTCTACAAAAATAGGTAAGCATAATATTGGTGAAATTGGTTCTTCTGATAGTATTACAAACTTAAATGCAAAACCAAGATTTTTTTATTGTTTAAACAAGCTTTTATCTACTGGCTGGGATTGTCTGAGAGCAAAAAAATTTTAGTTAAGTTACGTGATAATATGACAGAAAGGTTTGAAATCCAAACATTAGGGAGATTAAGACGTATGCCTAAGGCGATCCATTACGGTAGTGATATTTTGGATTGTGCATATTTATATACTTTTGATGAAGCATATAAAGAGGATGTAATTAAAAATGGTAATGGGTTTGAGGTTAAACGTTTAAAAACTTAAAGATGATGCAAAAATAAAATTGTTAAAAGAGGTTGTCAATAGAGATATTAATTTGATTGATGAGAGGAAAGCCAGAAAGTCACTGTATGAGTACTTTTAGATACTTATAAATTAGAGCCAATAATTAATGATAAAGAGGCAGTAAATCGGAATAAAGTTAGACTGAGGCACATGGTTATATATTTGGAAGTAAATTAAAACGTAGTTTTTAGTTGGTAAATATAATACCTTACAAGATGTACCGTCAAGTCATGATACTCGAGAATTAGATTTTGAGGTAAATACCCATAGTCATGGTATGCTTCTGTTACATGAGGTAGGGAAGTTTTGTAATATATTGGGGTTAAGTAATGATAAAATGCATACTATATTACGTACGTTTTTTTCTTGGAAAAATATAAATCTCTTGCTTATAAAAATTATACCTTTACCTAAGCGTGAATATTATGCTTTTATTATTAATAATCAAAAATACTTAAGGAACTATTTATTTCGTTTGAAGAAACAAAATGGTAATAAAAAAATATACTGGTCAAGGGCAAATTTTTCCCAGATATAAAAAATAGTAAAGTCTTCAATTTTAAGTGAGGAGGTTTATCCATATATTCCTGAACCATCAGCAATTAATTTTTGCGAAGAATGTATATGAAGGTTATGAGTCTTCAATGGTTGAATTTTCTCAGTTTCGGTCAACATCTGAAATTTTATTTGAACAATTTTGTGAATCATCTCGATCAAGTTAGATTTGTTTACAAAAACGGAGATAAAGGCATACAATATCTATCAATCGTTTATCAAACAGGAATTGGTAAAAATAAAAAAACTTTTATCCTGATTATATAGTTCAAATGCAAGATGATAGTATCTGGATCATAGAAACAAAAAGGTGGAGAGGCCACCAATGGTAAAAAGTAAGAATATAGATATTGAATGTATTTATAAATTAAATGCATTGAAAAGATATGCTGATGAGCATGGCTTTAAATTTGGATTTGTACGAGATAAAAAAATACTAGTCTATTTATAAATCGTACTGGGGAGTGGGTATCAGATATGAGTGATACAACGAAATGGGAAAGATTAAAAACTGTTTTTAAAGGACATATAGTAGAGTTAAATATACTGATGGGAAATTTATCACAAGAGCGTAGAGATTATATGCTTAAATTTTTAAATGATTTACGTTTACAGAATCTAGATAACGTAAATTATGTTAGAGCTATTAATGAAATTGAAAATGCTATAAATGATAAAAAAATATGGTTTAGTATGGGAGTCTCATACAGAAAATGTAGATGAGATGTTAAAAACATATTCCTGTATTAGTTGATGTTGATGATAAAACAATTTGTAGTGAGCAGAAAGAAAAAAATATAATTTTTTTGATTGAAGGTGATAATCTTCATTCTTTAAAATTATTAAAGAAAAACGTATAAAGGGCGTGTTGATATTATTTATATCGATCCGCCTTATAATAGGGGGAAAAATGATTTTTGTATATAATGATGTATATGTAGATAAAAATGATGAGTTTAAACATTCTAAATGGTTATCATTTATGTATCATAGGTTGCTTAGCTAAAGAGTTATTAGTTAAAACTGGTGTTGTTTTTATTAGTATAGATGATAATGAACAAGTCGCATTAAAAATTATTATGTAATGAAATCTTCGGAGAGAACAATGTTGAAACTATGATTTGGGCGAAGGAATCTGAAAGTAACTCTGGGAAGATGAAAAATACTAAAAGGTTTAGAGATGTGCATGAGTACATTATAGCTTGTTATAAAAATAAAGATTTGGTTCAGTTTTCAAAAATTAATGAAGCTTTAGAAAATGGTCAATTTCAAACAACAAATTTGGCTAAGAATAATGCAAATAAAAGTGGTGCGGTTGATAGAATTTTTGAGATTGTGAATCCTGATAATGGTAAAAGTTGGACCGATGAATGGAAGTATGATAAGGATACTATTGATAAACTTTTAAATGAGAAATTGATTTGGTTTGGCAAAACAGGAAATAATAAGCCAAGGCAAATACTTCCTACTGATGATAGACGAACAGTATATGTTGAATCAATTATAACTCAGGGATCTTCAACACAAGGTCGAAAGGATTTAGAGTCTGTATTGGGGAAGGATAAATTTGATAATCCTAAGCCTGTTAAGTTATTAAAAACTTTGTTTACTATTAGTGGCGGATCCAATTCGATTATTTTAGACTTTTGCAGGGTCTGGTACTACAGGTGAGGCTGTTGTGACTTTGAATCGTGAGGATAAAGGGAATAGGACATATATTTTATGTACTAATAATCAGAATCGTATATGTGAAACTATTACTTATCAGAGATTATTAGAGATACAGAAGAGGCTGCCTCATAATTTAAAAGTATTTCAAAACCGAATTTGTTGATAAAGTTATGGATGATGATCTTTTTGGAAGGAAAACTAATAGAATATATTAAACCGTTAATAGAGCTTGAGTATTTTTTTGTAATTTAGACATGAGTAATATGAAAATAGTTTTTAACAGAAGAAAATTTTGATGAGCTTTTTGGAATCTGGATGTATTCCATATAATGGTAAATTATTTATTGCTAGTGATATTTTTAGCTTCGATAGATCAACAAAATTTATTGGCGAAAAATCATTGTGAGCTAATTCGTATACCTGAGTATTATTATAGAGATGAATTGATTGAAGCTGAGAACTATAATTAGTAGTTAGCTATTTATGTATATAAAAGGGGGCAAAGCCCCCTTTTATATACATGTTGTAGGATTATAATGATTGTTTCGTTAGATTTGATTGATTTACCTTATTTAACTTTTATATATTATGGAATTTTTGGAATAATGGAATCTTTTGGGTTGTGTAAAAAAGTGAACAGATACTCCGTGCAAGTATAAAAAAATAACGTAATTATGCTTGCATATATACTTGCAAACATATATAAATGCTGGTGAACCTAGATAAATACTGACTTTGGCTACACACTTCTAAGCCGTGGGTCGGGGGTTCGAATCCCTCCTGGATCACCAAAGAATTAAGCGGATAGCTCGTAATGGGCTATCCGCTTTTGCATTGCTATTTTAAATTAGAACAGGCGTGTACTAATTTGAAGGGCCTTATGTATAGGTCTTATTAGAAATAGAACAGGCCTGTACTAAGTTGTAGGCCCCTATGTATGTGCCTTGTTAGAAATAGAACAGGCGTGTTCTATTTTGTAGGGCCCTATGTATGTGCTTTGTTAGAAATAGAACAGGCCTGTACTAATTTGAAGGACCCTATGTATAGGTCTCGTTAGAAATAGAACAGGTCTGTACTAATTTGAAGGACCCTATGTATAGGTCTCGTTAGAAATAGAACAGGCCTGTTCTATTTCTCAGGACCCTTATATAGGTGATCTATTGGAAATACTACACGTCTGTACTAATTTATAGAACCCTATGTATCTCTGTCAAATTATAAATTCGTATCTATCTTTACGGTATTTTCCCGCAACCATTGTACCAATTCTACATTGGTCATATTACCTGAGGCAACATCGATAATCATGTTTTCTGCGTCTTGTTGTGTTGCCATAATATCGAATCCATTAATAATTAAATACACATACATGCTATGCAATGCTGTTCGTTTGTTTCCATCCGTAAAAGGATGATTGTTGGCTAAGCCATAACATAATTGTGCTGCTTTGTCGTAGATGGATGGGTATAGATCTTTTTCCATAAAGGTTTGAAAGGGGGTATAGACGGCTGATGCTAATAGGTTTTCATCGCGTACGCCTGGTGAAAGGACAAATGCACTTTCTAGTTGGGCGTGGAGTTCATAGATATCTTGTAAGGTGAATTGGATATTAGCTGTATTCATTTGTTCTCCAATGCTTTATAGAGTTCATAATTTCGTTTTAGTACTTGCTGGGAAATGTCTTTAATATGCTTCGCTAGTTCTTTGTTGTTCGCACTTGTCATGATAGGTGTGTTATGGAGTGCGGTGGAATCGGTATGGGGTGAAGAATTTTGTGCCATAGTTTGATCTCCTTTGATATATTTGACTTTTATTTCTATTATATAGGGAATAAATCAATATAAACAATCTAATTTATAGTAAATATTTTAAAAGTTCAAATTTAATTATCTCTCATAAACCCAGCGTTTATCTATATTCTTATCGTATAAATCTGATTTGTCAAAATAAAAGTCAAAAAAAGTCAAAAATTCATACTTTGACCTATTGACTTTTTGACTTAATCAGATTATTATAATGACATAAGGTTGAAGAAACCTAGAAATAAAGCAAGAAATTAAACAGACTTAAAAAGTCAAATAGATATACTTGTAGTAAAAAAGTGAGGTAATTTATATGAACAACAATTTCAATAACTTTGGTAGCGATTTCGGTAGCATGAATGATTTGTTTAATCAATTGATGGGTAACATGGGTGGTTATTCCACAGAAAACCGTCGTTATAAAATTAATGGTCGTGAAGTAACTCCAGAAGAGTTTGCTTTCTATCGTCAAACTGGTCGTTTGCCTTCTAATGAAGAAATGCAAGCTGCTCAAGCTGTACAACAAGGTAAAATGAAACAAGATGGCATCCTTGCTAAGTTAGGTACAAACTTAACGCAACAAGCTCGTGATGGTAAACTCGATCCTGTAATTGGTCGTAATAAAGAAATCCAAGAAACAGCAGAAATCTTAGCACGTCGTACTAAAAACAATCCTGTACTCGTAGGTGATGCTGGTGTTGGTAAAACAGCTGTAGTAGAAGGCTTGGCACAAGCGATCGTCAATGGCGATGTTCCTGCAGCTATTAAAAATAAAGAAATCATTTCTATCGATATTTCCGGTTTGGAAGCTGGTACTCAATATCGTGGTTCCTTCGAAGAAAATATCCAAAACCTTATCAAAGAGGTTAAGGCTGCTGGTAACATTATCTTGTTCTTCGACGAAATCCACCAAATCTTGGGTGCTGGTTCCACAGGTGATGGTCAAGGTTCTAAAGGTTTAGCAGATATCTTGAAACCTGCTTTGTCCCGTGGTGAAATGACTGTTATCGGTGCTACAACACAAGATGAATACCGTAACACAATCATGAAACGCAGCTCTTGCTCGTCGTTTCAATGAAGTTAAGGTAAATGCACCATCTCCAGAAGATACTTTCAAAATTTTACAAGGCATTCGTCCATTGTACGAAGCGCATCATAATATCGAATTGCCAGATGCTGTGTTGAAAGCAGCTGTAGATTATTCCGTACAATACATTCCTCAACGTAGCTTGCCAGATAAAGCTATCGACTTGATCGATGTAACAGCAGCTCACTTGGCTTCCCAACATCCTGTAACTGATATTAAAACATTAGAAGCAGATATTGCAGAAGCTAAAGCAAAACAAGAAGAGTTTGCTCAAAAAGAAGATTACGAATCCGCTATTAATGAAAAAATGCGTATTCAAAAATTACAAGAAGAAATCGATAATCACACTGAAAACCAAAAGGTAGTGGCTAAGGTTAATGATGTAGCGGAAGCGGTTGAAAGAATGACTGGTATCCCTGTATCTCAAATGGGTGCATCCGATATTGAACGCTTGAAAGACATGAAATCTCGTTTACAAGCTCATGTAATCGGTCAAGATAAAGCAGTAGAAGCTGTATCTAAAGCAATCCGTCGTAACCGTGCAGGCTTTGACGAAGGTAACCGTCCAATCGGAAGCTTCTTATTCGTAGGTCCTACTGGTGTTGGTAAAACAGAATTGGCTAAACAATTAGCACTTGATATGTTCGGTAACAAAGATGCTATCATCCGCTTGGATATGTCCGAATACAGTGATCGCACAGCAGTTTCCAAATTGATTGGTGCTACAGCTGGTTATGTTGGTTACGAAGATAACTCCAACACATTGACTGAACGCGTTCGTCGTAATCCTTACTCCATCGTATTGTTCGACGAAATCGAAAAAGCAGACCCTCAAGTTATTACATTGCTTCTTCAAGTATTGGATGATGGTCGCTTAACAGATGGCCAAGGTAACACTGTAAACTTCAAAAACACTGTTATCATTGCTACATCTAACGCAGGCTTTGGCTATGGTCAAGATAATGACGATGAAAACAAAGTAGATGTAATGGAACGTATCGCTCCATTCTTCCGTCCAGAATTCTTGAACCGTTTCAATGCTGTTATTGAATTCAATCAATTGAGTAAAGACGATTTGAAGAAAATCGTTGATTTGATGCTCGACCAAGTTAACAAAACTTTGGCTAAAAAACAAATTACCTTAGATGTAACTGACGCAGCTAAAGATTTGTTGATGGAACAAGGTTATGACAAAACAATGGGCGCTCGTCCATTACGTCGTGTTATTGAATCTGAAATTCGTGACAATGTAACTGATTTCTACTTGGATCACATCGATGCGAAACACTTATTGGCTGATGTTGTAGATGGTCACATCGTGATTAGCGACAAGGATGGTGCTAACACATCCGATGCTAAATCCAGTGATGACAAATCTGCAGATGACAGCAAACAAGCTGATGATGTTGCATCCAAGGACAATAAATAATCGGTAGGCTATTGACCCTTTCATTGAATCCCTTACAACTCTCTCCATATACACACAAATAACAATAGTCCTATTGATTGAGAAAGCACTCGACATTACGTCGAGTGCTTTTTTGTGCTATTATATGAATTTTGTATACATGACAAAAATCATTGATAACCTATCAATATATTTTGTATAATCATGTTACTATATTCTATAGAATTTAAAGGAAAGATGAAGAATATAAGGAAAATCAAGTATGTAAGGACAATCAAGCATATAAGAAAAATGAAGAACGAGAGGAGCATAGTGATGTCACATTATATAGATTTAAATAGCGATTTAGGTGAAAGCTTTGGCAATTATACATTGGGCATGGATAGTGAGGTGTTAAATCACGTCACTAGTGCCAATGTGGCTTGTGGTTGGCATGCCGGGGATCCTCTCATCATGGAGGCCACTGTTAAGATGTGCAAGGAGAAGGGCGTAGCCGTAGGGGCTCATCCGGGATATCCTGATTTGATGGGCTTTGGACGTCGCAAGATGGCGGTCAGCACTGATGAGGCACGGGCCTATATGATCTACCAACTCGGTGCGTTGCAAGGATTTTGCAATCAGTACGATGTAGAGTTGCAGCATATGAAATTACATGGTGCTTTTTATAACATGGCGTGTGTAACGCCGGAATTAGCTGATGCGGTATTAGATGGTTTACAAGCGGTGAATCGCAATGTTCGAGCGATGGTGCTCAGCGGTAGTTATATAGCCAAAGAGGCGGAGCGACGAGGTATCCCTGTCATCCAAGAGGTTTGCAGACCGAGGTTATACAGAAGAAGGTACCTTGGTACCCCGTACGGAAGAGGGGGCTTTCATAAAAGACCCTCAAGAGGCCTTGGAACGGGTGCTCATGATGGTGCAAGAAGGCAAGGTCGTAACGAATACGGGTAAAACAATCGATATTGCAGCCGATTCCGTATGCGTTCATGGCGATAATCCGGAAGCGATAGCTTTCACAAAGTATATTCGTGAAGGCCTCACTAAGGCAGGTGTCGTGGTAGCGAATTTTCAGAATCGATAGATTACAATCGATTGTATAAGAATAGATAGAATCAGAATAGATAAAAGGAGTCAGTATGAAACCGATTACAGGTAAAGCGAGTTTATCTGTCCTCTTAGGGGCAGCATTTTTGATGGCCACGTCGTCCATTGGGCCAGGATTTATGTTACAAACGGCGGCGTTTACAGGCCAGTTACAGGCGGATTTTGCGTTCGCCATTGTGGTGTCCGTTATTTTCTCCATCATTGCACAGCTCAATGTGTGGACCATCATCGGTGTATCCCAAATGCGGGGCCAAGATATTGCGAATAAGGTATTGCCCGGCCTTGGTTACTTCGTAGCATTCTTGATTTCCCTTGGAGGCCTTGCGTTTAATATCGGTAACATTGGGGGCGCGTCCATGGGGCTTAACATCGTGTTCGGTATCGATACGACGACGGCAGCGGCCATCAGTGGTATCTTGGGAATTTTATTATTTGCATCCCCTAAAATGGGCGGCGTTCTCGATAACACGGCGAAAGTGTTGGGTACAGTGATGCTCGTACTCATCGGTTATGTAGCATTTTCTACTAATCCTCCTGTAGCAGAGGCCGCAACCCATGCCATCGTGCCAACCAATTACCCTTGGCTAGCTACGATTACCCTTATCGGCGGTACCGTAGGTGGGTACATTACATTCTCCGGCGGCCATCGCTTGATTGATGCGGGCATTACTGGCCGTGAACATTTAAAAGATGTGCGTCGCGCTGCCTTCATGGGCATGTCCGTAGACGCCATTGTTCGTATATTGTTATTCTTAGCCGTACTCGGCGTAGTATCCATGGGCTTTGCGTTAGATCCAAAGGACCCAGCAGGCTCTGCGTTCTTACTTGGTGCTGGTGAAATCGGCCATAAATTATTCGGTATCGTATTCTTCTGTGCAGCGTTGACATCTGTTGTGGGTGCTGCCTATACATCGGTATCCTTCCTTAAAACCTTATTCAAGGTGGTGGAACGGTATGAAAAATTGACCATCATGGCATTTATCTTCGTTTCCACATGCATTCTAATCTTTATCGGTAAACCAGCTACGCTGTTAATCGTGGCGGGCTCTGTGAATGGTTTGATCTTGCCTGTTACCTTAGCCGTTATGTTATTGGCAACGCGTAAGACGAATATCGTAGGGGACTATAAGCACAATCCGATTCTATTCTATACTGGCTGGATTGTTGTGCTTGTGACTGCTTATATCGGTGTTACATCCTTGCAAGGTATTGCGAAATTATTAGGTTAGGGGGGGCACGTATGAATCCCACAATTTCTCCGGTTGGGGATAGTGCTATCTCCATCGAATTCGGTCAAGTTATTGACCCTAAGATTAATCAGCGTATCCGTCAGACTGTGGCGGGGATTGAAAGCCTCCATTTAGAGGGGATTACTGAGATGGTGCCTACCTATTGTGCGCTTCTCATTCAGTATGATGCGCTGCGCTACACCTATGCTGAGCTGTGCCACATTCTTGAACCTATCTGTACGCAGCCTATCCAATCTGATGAAAGTGAACTCGTGACGGTCGTAGAGATACCGACCGTCTATGGTGGTGAATTTGGTCCAGACCTTGGATTTGTAGCCTCTCATAATCACCTTACAGAGGCCGATGTGGTGAGCATTCATAGCGGCACGGATTACCTTGTGTACATGATGGGCTTTATCCCCGGTTTTACCTATTTAGGTGGCATGGATCCGCGCCTTGCTACGCCGCGATTGTCTTCGCCGCGTACACATATTCCGGCAGGGTCCGTAGGCATCGCGGGTGAGCAGACCGGCACCTATCCGTCGGATTCCCCTGGTGGCTGGCAAATTATAGGACGCACGCCTCTGTCCATGTACGATGCTTCTCGTGAAGAGGCGGCCCTTCTTAAGGCAGGCGATTATGTGCGCTATGTTCCTATTGATGAAAGTGCGTTCTACTGTATTAAGAAATTGGGATCTTCTTTTAAGCCCGTTGTACATCATGTAGAGGTAGGTGACCTCCGTGGCGGTAAGTGAATATAAGAATGCGTCATTTGAGGTGGTTGCGCCTGGTATGATGACCACTGTGCAAGACGGAGGGCGCGTAGGCTTTCAACAATATGGTATGCCTGTGGCCGGTCCTATGGATGGTGAAAGCTATGCTATCGGACAAGCCCTTGTAGGGAATACGACGCCCGTAGGTGCTTTGGAGTGTACCGTACTCAGCCCTACGCTGAAGGTGAAAGGTACGTGTATTGTTGCTTTCACAGGTGCTGATATGCGGCCTACCATTAATAATGTTGAGGTGCCGCGGTACATTCCTTTTGTCTGTCATGACGGCGATGTCATCTCTGGCAGCTTTAGCCAATGTGGGGTGCGCATGTATATTTCCTTCGCCGGAGGTATTGATGTGCCTGAAATCAACGGCAGCGTGGCGACACATACAAAAGCGAATATTGGCGGATTTGAGGGACGTCCCTTAGTGGCGGGCGACGAAGTACGTTTAAAGGACTGCATGCGTGATACTATCATCTGCGACTATACTAGAGAATTAAATCATTTATTTAACACAGTTCTATTTAATCGGGGCGGCCGTGAATGCCACGAACCGCTTCGCGTTGTACTGGGATCGCAAGCAAAGCACTTTACAGAAACGGGTATTCGCAATTTTAGCAGTGAACTCTATACACTGACCATCCAATGCGACCGTATGGGATTTAGATTAGATGGAGCCCCTGTTGAACACATCGACGGCGCCGATATCATCTCGGATGGCGCTGTGTTTGGATCCATTCAAGTCCCATCTGATGGTAATCCCATTATCCTTATGGCGGATCGGCAAACGACGGGGGGCTATACTAAAATCGGCACCGTTATTACTGCCGATTTGCCTAGACTGAGCCAATTGCCTATTGGGGATGGAATTACCTTTGATATTGTATCTGTGGAAGAGGCACAAGAGATGTATAGGGCATATATGCAAAATTTGCATAGCAAAATCAACTTGGCTTCCGCACAAAGTACATTTGTATTCTCTCTGAAAACAACAATATAATACGTAAAAAACGACTGATTTATAAGTTTACACATAATTTTGTATGTATATGAGTTTTATGAAAGCCACTCCTTATAGTAAGGAGTGGCTTTTTTGCACATAAAGTATAAATCAATGTTAAATAATTTATCGGGTTACTTAAAAAAATATCGATATATTTTTCTTAAACAAAAAAATCTTCTATAAAAAAATGAGAATAAAATGAACAAATTTGGTATAGCTTAAGTTGTATGAAATCAATAACGGATTGATAATGAGAATAGCAGAAATACTACATATGATGAAAATACATACGATATGAATTAAAATACATAAAGAATTTATATAGAACATAGTAAATATAAGTAAAAATACAAAAAAATAGACAAAAATTCGAAATAGGAATTAAATATTCTTAATCCGTATAATTTACAATTGAGAAATATGAGGGGAGTATGATAGAATAATGAAATCAAATTCATAGTTTTTTAGAAGTTAATGGGTTTTGTTGCTCTACATAGAGCTAAACTTCATTATGTTTTTGAAAATATATTTCATGTAGTTGAGAGGTTAGTTAGTGAAAAGGAAGCGAAAATGAATAAAATCTTTAAAGTTATTTGGTCTAAGTCGAAACAATGTTATGTTGTAGTATCTGAATTGGCTAAGAATACAACAGGGAAAAAGAAAATTGTTGTGGCTAGTATTTTAGCGGCAATGGTTGCTGGGCAAGCGATGCAGGTTGAGGCTGCATATGGGAAAATTTCGTCTAGTAATGGTACAGGATCTTTAGCGATTTCTGGTGCTGGTGGTAGTCCTGCTACTGCATCTACAGACGATGCTATTGCGGTTGGTCAAGATGCGTCTGCTACAGGTCGAGGTGGTATTGCGGTTGGTAGAAAGTCTAACGCTGTTCATAATGCTCTTTCACTTGGGTGGATAGCTTCTGCAAAAAATACAGGCGCCATTGCTATTGGCTCTGCTCTTGAAGAGCCTGGTGTTCCTGGAGAAAAAGAGGTGGTGTCAGAAGGTTTTTTATTCCATTGCAATTGGTGGAGCATCACAATCTTCTGGTAGTACTTCAATCGCTTTAGGTGTCAAGTCTTCTGCAACTAAAGAAAGTGCTACTGCTATTGGTAAGAGTGCTGAAGCTTCCGGTAGCGAAGCTACATCATTTGGTGTATCAAGTACTGCTAATAAAGATGGTGCGCTTGCTATTGGATCGCATTCAACATCTTCAGTAAAAAGCTGGTACAGCTATTGGATACAATGCTTCTGTATCTTACAGTGGTGCTGGCGATAGTTGGGGCGCAACAGCTATAGGTGCACAAACCTCTGTAACTGGTAAAAAAATGCAGTAGCTATTGGTCGGGCATCAAAAAGCGAGTGGTAATAATTCACTTGCTATAGGTGCTGGCAATAATGATGATGGTACAGCTTCTACTGACTTTGCTGAATCAACTGGTACAAACTCATTAGCAATAGGTTATAATGCGAAAGCTAAAAAAATATTAGTGCTGTAGCAGTAGGTAAAGGTGCAAAAAGCTGAGGGGGTTGCCTCTACAGCACTTGGTGAAACTGCATTGGCAGATCATGATAATGATAGTGCATTAGGTAATAGCGTTCATGCCAGTGGTGGCGGATCTAGTGCGGTTGGTTATTTAGTGACTACGTCAGGTAATCAAGCTTTTGGTGCCGGCTCTAATACGACTGTATCCGGCGGTGCTGCTATTGGTATTGGTTATATGAATATTGCTTCTGGAAATCGTGCTATCAGTATTGGTGCAGATAATAATGGTACAAAAAACACTGCATCGGGTGATTATTCCGTTGCTCTTGGTGCTGCTTCACAAGCTACGAAGACTAATAGTACTGCAGTAGGTACAAATTCAAATGCAACTGGAGAAGATTCATTTGCAGGTGCATCTGGTAAAGCGTCAGGTGATGCATCAATCGCCATTGGTAAATCAGCAAATGCCGGTGGTACAACTGTTGCTGCTAGTTCCATTGCTATCGGTGATAATGCAGCAGCATCTGGTATTGCAAGTACTGCAGTTGGTAAAAAAGCTTTAGCGGATAAAGATAATGATAGTTCTTTTGGTAATACTTCTCATGCTAGTGGCGGTGGTTCATCTGCTATTGGTTACTTAGTTACTACGAGTGGTAACCAGGCTTTCGGTGCTGGCTCTAATACAACCGTATCTGGTACAGCTGCAGTAGGTATTGGTTATAGTAATGAGGTTACTGGTGACCGGGCTGTTGCAATTGGTAGTTCGTTAAATGGCGTAAAAACTGGAGCTTCTGGAAGTTATGGTGTAGCTATGGGTGCCGCATCTCGTGCATTAGCAGAAGCAGCTACTGCTATCGGTAAAAATACAACCTCTAATGGTGCAGACTCCATTGCTATTGGTACTGCTGCTACATCCACGACCGCAGCGTCTAGTGCAATTTCTGTAGGTAAAAATGCTAAGACAGAAGATCAAAATGCAGTAGCAATCGGTGTTGATTCGTATGCAAAAACTATGGATAGTATAGCAATTGGTAATACTGCAAAAGCGACTGGGTTGGTATCTACTGCTTTAGGTGCTCGCGCTGAAGCGCTAGGTACTAGTGCCGTTGCTGTTGGTATAAATGCTAAAGCAAAAAAAGATCAAGCTACAGCGTTAGGTTTTAACGCACAAGCAAATGAGACAAATTCACTTGCTCTTGGCTATGGTGCAAGTGCTACTGTTGACAACGGTGTAGCTTTAGGTTCCGGTTCAAAAGCTAATGTAGGTAGTGGCACTCCAGGCTTTAATCCTCATGCAAGTCGTAATGATCCATATACGAATTTATCTGGTAATACATTAACTAGCACTTGGGGGGCCGTTGCAGTTGGTGATGGCACAAATACACGTCAAATTATAGGTGTAGCAGCTGGTACAAACGATACAGATGCAGTTAATGTAGCACAATTAAAAGCATTAAATTTAGCTTTTACCACAGATGGTAATGCTGGGGATGTTAATTTAACTAATACGTTAAGTGTAAATGGTGATACTGATTATATTGCTACTTCAGGTGGTACTGGTCAATTAACTATTTCTGGTAAGATAAAAGATATTAGTGTTGATACTAATGGCACTGCTACTGCATCTAAAGGATTGGCTAATGCTGCTAATGTAGCTACGGCTATTAATAATGCTAATGCAGCTCAAACCATTAAATACAAGGCTAATGGTACAGGAAATAATTCTGTTAAACTTTCTGATGGCTTGAATTTTACAAATGGTACAACTACTACGGCAACAGTAGGGGCGAATGGTCAAGTATCCTTTGATCTTAATACGGCAACAAAGCAATCTATTACTGATTCTGCTACTGCTGTAGCGCGTACGATTTCTCTCGGCGGCGATACTGGTACTACAACGGCTAAATCATTAACATCTAGTAATGTTAACTTTGGTGTTAAGAGTGGCAGTCCTACATATCTTACAACTAAAGCAACTGGTAACGATGTGACCTTGACTATTAATGAGCAGGCCATTAAGAATGCCGCTAAGGATGCATCATCTTTCAAGGTGAAAGCAAATGCTACTGCTGCAGAAGATGTTAAGGGTGGCGATACAGTTGCTTTCAACAATGGTGATAATATCGCGATTACCCAAACTGGTAAGACCTTTAAAATTGCTACAGCTAAAAATGTAACATTTGATACCGCAACTATCGGTACCAATACAACTATCGGATCTACAGGGGTTACAACTAATAAGGTGACTGTAGGCACTGTTTCTATTGATGGAACTAACGGCATTAACGCAGGTGGTAAGGCGATTACTCATGTAGGCACTGGTCGTGTATCTAACAGCAGTACAGATGATGGTAATGTTGCTAACATTGGCGATGTTAAAGCTATCGCTAATAATGCTGTATCTAATTTGTCTACAGAACTTGGTATTACAGATGGTACAACTAGCGGTACTAGTACTGTTAACTTAAAGACTGAAAAATTAAAAGTTGTTGGCACAGGTGCTGCCAAAGCAACTGTGAATGGCCAAACCATTACAGTTGATGTAGCAAAAGGTACATTAGTAGCTAATGCGGCAACTGGGGCCTTAACAGGTACTGCTGGTGTGGTTGATGCTAATGATATGGCAACTGCTGTTAATACAGCGATTACTAAAGCAGTGGATAATGCTACAGGCAACCAAGCTCTTAAAATTGGTGGTGACACTGCAGCTACTGGTTCTGTTAACCTTAAGAGTGATACATTATCCGTAAAAGGTGATAATAAATTTATTAAAACCGCAGCATCTGGTAATGACATTACTTTATCGGTTGATGAACAAGCAATCAAAACAGCAGCAAAAGATGCGGCTTCCTTCAAAGTAAAAGCTAATAGTGGAGCTGAACAAGAAGTAAAAGGTGGAGAAACTGTTACCTTTAATAATGGCGACAATATCGAGATTACCCAAACTGGTAAGACCTTTACAATTGCTACAGCTAAAAATGTAACATTTGATACTGCAACAATCGGTGTAAATACAACTATTGGATCCACTGGTATTACAACTAATAAAGTAACAGTAGGTGGTGTCTCTATTGATGGCACTAATGGCATCAATGCAGGTGGTAAACAAATCACTAACGTAGCAAGTGGTGGCACAACAGCTACGAATGCAGCGAATATTGGTGATATCAATGCGGCTATTTCTAGTTTGACTACTAATCTAGGTAAGAATACGACCATTGCTTATAAAGCAAATAATGCAGGCGGTCAAACAGTATCCTTAGCAGATGGATTTGATTTCACTAATGGTACATTAACAACTGCAGAAGTAGCAGCTAATGGTGTTGTGAAGTTTAATGTAACGCAAGGTTCTTTGTCTACTGATGGCAATGGTAATATTACAAATACGGCAGGTGTAGCTACAACAGATGATGTAAAAACTGCAGTTAATACAGCTATTACAAAAGCTGTAGATAATGCTACTGGCACACAAAAACTTGATATTTCTGCAGGTGGTACAGATAGCTCCGTTAACCTTAAAACTCAAAAATTAACGGTAGCAGGTACAGGTGCTGCGACAGCGTCTTTGAATAATCAAACGATTACTGTTGATGTAGCACAAGGTACATTTACTAATAAGTCCGATGGTACAACGAGTGCTACAGCTGGTGTAGCTAAGGCGGCCGATGTAGCGGATGCTATTAATAATGCTAATACAGCATTAAGCAAAAAAATTACGGATGCAACGGCTTCTGTGTCTACATTAGGTAGCAATACATTTACGTTAACAGCCGATAGTACATCTACTACAGGTCAAGCGCTTAATAAATCTGGTGGTCTATCTTTCAAAGTAGCAGGCGATGGCGATTTAGTATCTACTAGCGCTACTACAGATACTGTAAAAGTAGCTGTAAAAAAAGGTACATTATCTACAAATGCAGATGGCACAATTAATAAAGCTACAGATGGCGTAGTAACAGCAGATAACATGACAACTGTTGTGAATGATGCGATTACTAAAGCAGTTACATCAGCTAAAGATGGTTCTGCATGGAACATTTCAACAAATGGTGGTACAGCTACAAAAGTATCTGGTGGTAATACTGTTGATTTAAAGGGTGGAGATAACATTGTAATTGAACAAGACCCTACTGATGGTAAAAAAATCACAGTTAAAACGAAAAAAGATCTTACATTAGATTCTGTGACTGCAGGCAATACTGTAATTAATACATCTGGATTGACTAATGGTACAACTGCTATTACTGGAACTGGTGTTACAACAGATAAGGTAACAGTGGGTGGTTTGTCTATCGATAAAACAGCAGGTATTAATGCTGGTAATAAGGCCATTACTAATGTAGGTTCAGGTATCGTGGCTAATAGCAATGCAGATAATAGCAATGTAGCTAACATTGGTGATGTTAAGACTATCGCTAATGATGCTGTAGCTAATTTGTCCACAAATCTTGGTGTTACAGATGGCACGAATAATGGTACTGTTAACTTAAAGACTGAAAAATTAAAAGTTGTTGGTACAGGTGCTGCCAAAGCAACTGTGAATGGCCAAACCATTACAGTTGATGTAGCAAAAGGTACATTAGCGACTAATGCAGCAACTGGGGCCTTAACAGGTACTGCGGGTGTGGTTGATGCTAATGATATGGCAACTGCTGTTAATACAGCGATTACTAAAAGCAGTGGATAATGCTACAGGCAACCAAGCTCTTAAAATTGGTGGTGACACTGCAGCTACTGGTTCTGTTAACCTTAAGAGTGATACATTATCCGTAAAAGGTGATAATAAATTTATTAAAACCGCAGCATCTGGTAATGACATTACTTTATCGGTTGATGAACAAGCAATCAAAAACAGCAAAGAAAAGATGCGACTTTCCTTCAAAGTAAAAAGCTAATAGTGGAGCTGAACAAGAAGTAAAAAGGTGGAGAAACTGTTACCTTTAATAATGGCGACAATATCGAGATTACCCAAACTGGTAAGACCTTTACAATTGCTACAGCTAAAAATGTAACATTTGATACTGCAACAATCGGTGTAAATACAACTATTGGATCCACTGGTATTACAACTAATAAAGTAACAGTAGGTGGTGTCTCTATTGATGGCACTAATGGCATCAATGCAGGTGGTAAACAAATCACTAACGTAGCAAGTGGTGGCACAACAGCTACGAATGCAGCTGAATATTGGTGATATCAATGCGACTATTTCTAGTTTGACTACTAATCTAGGTAAGAATACGACCATTGCTTATAAAGCAAATAATGCAGGCGGTCAAACAGTATCCTTAGCAGATGGATTTGATTTCACTAATGGTACATTAACAACTGCAGAAGTAGCAGCTAATGGTGTTGTGAAGTTTAATGTAACGCAAGGTTCTTTGTCTACTGATGGCAATGGTAATATTACAAATACGGCAGGTGTAGCTACAACAGATGATGTAAAAACTGCAGTTAATACAGCTATTACAAAAGCTGTAGATAATGCTACTGGCACACAAAAACTTGATATTTCTGCAGGTGGTACAGATAGCTCCGTTAACCTTAAAACTCAAAAATTAACGGTAGCAGGTACAGGTGCTGCGACAGCGTCTTTGAATAATCAAACGATTACTGTTGATGTAGCACAAGGTACATTTACTAATAAGTCCGATGGTACAACGAGTGCTACAGCTGGTGTAGCTAAGGCGGCCGATGTAGCGGATGCTATTAATAATGCTAATACAGCATTAAGCAAAAAAAATTACGGATGCAACGGCTTCTGTGTCTACATTAGGTAGCAATACATTTACGTTAACAGCCGATAGTACATCTACTACAGGTCAAGCGCTTAATAAATCTGGTGGTCTATCTTTCAAAGTAGCAGGCGATGGCGATTTAGTATCTACTAGCGCTACTACAGATACTGTAAAAAGTAGCTGTAAAAAAAGGTACATTATCTACAAAATGCAGATGGCACAATTAATAAAGCTACAGATGGCGTAGTAACAGCAGATAACATGACAACTGTTGTGAATGATGCGATTACTAAAGCAGTTACATCAGCTAAAGATGGTTCTGCATGGAACATTTCAACAAATGGTGGTACAGCTACAAAAGTATCTGGTGGTAATACTGTTGATTTAAAGGGTGGAGATAACATTGTAATTGAACAAGACCCTACTGATGGTAAAAAAATCACAGTTAAAACGAAAAAGATCTTTACATTAGATTCTGTGACTGCGACTAATACTGTAAAAAGTAGGCGCTGGTACTAACCTTATTACATTGGATGGTACATCTGGTGCTGTAAGCGGTAACACATTCACAGCTGGCAATGCATCTATGAATACAACTGGATTCCGTTTAACAGGTGGTCCATCTGTGACAACAACAGGTATTGATGCTGGTAATAAAGTAATTACCAATGTTGCTAGTGGTGGTACGACTTCTACGAATGCTGCAAATATTGGTGATATCACAAAGGCGATTAGTGACTTAACTACTAATTTGACTAAGAATACTAATATTGCATACACGGCAAATAGTAATGCTTCAGGTCAAACTGTATCCTTAAAAGATGGCTTTAACTTCTCTAATGGTACATTAACAACTGCAGAAGTAGCAGCTAATGGTGTTGTGAAGTTTAATGTAACGCAAGGTGCATTATCTACGGATACAAATGGTACTGTATCAGCTGGTACAGCTGGTGTAGCAACAACTGCTGATGTAGCGAGTGCTGTGAATAGTGCGGTTAGTACAGCGGTAAATAATGCTACAAGTAATCAAAAACTTGATATTAGTGATGGTACAACTGATGGATCTGTTAACCTTAAAACTCAAAAATTAACGGTAGCAGGTACAGGTGCTGCGACAGCAACTTTGAATAATCAAACGATTACTGTTAATGTGGCGGAAGGTACATTTACTAACAATACAGATGGTACAACTACAGGGACAGCTGGTGTAGCCAAAGCTACAGATGTAGCATCAGCTATTAATAATGCTAATACAGCATTAAGCAAAAAATTACGGATGCAACGGCTTCTGTGTCTACATTAGGTAGCAATACATTTACGTTAACAGCCGATAGTACATCTACTACAGGTCAAGCGCTTAATAAATCTGGTGGTCTATCTTTCAAAGTAGCAGGCGATGGTGATTTAGTATCTACTAGCGCTACTACAGATACTGTAAAAGTAGCTGTTAAAAAAGGTACATTATCTACAAATGCAGATGGCACAATTAATAAAGCTACAGATGGCGTAGTAACAGCAGATAACATGACAACTGTTGTGAATGATGCGATTACTAAAGCAGTTACATCCGCTAAAGATGGTTCTGCATGGAATATTTCAACAAATGGTGGTACAACTACAAAAGTATCTGGCGGTAATACTGTTGATTTAACCGGTGAAGATAACATTGTAATTACACAAGATTCTACTGATGGTAAAAAAATCACAGTTAAAATGAAAAAAGATCTTACATTGGATTCTGTAACTGCAGCTAATACTGTAAAAGTAGGCTCTGGTGCTAACCTTATTACCTTAGATGGTGCAACAGGTGGAGTGAGTGGTAATACATTCACAGCGGGGAATGCATCTATGAATACGACTGGATTCCGTTTAACAGGTGGTCCATCTATGACTACAACAGGTATTGATGCAGGTAATAAAGTAATTACCAATGTTGCAAGTGGCGGTACTACAGCTACGAATGCTGCGAATATTGGCGATGTAGATAATAAAGTTACTAGTGCGATTAATGATTTGACTACTAACTTGACTAAGAATACAAGTATTAGTTACACAGCAAACAACGATACTCCAGTTAAAACTGTATCCTTAAAAGACGGTTTTAAATTCACTGATGGTACATTAACAACTGCAGAAGTAGCAGCTAATGGCGTTGTGAAGTTTAATGTAACACAAGGGTCTTTGTCTACTGATGGCAATGGTAATATTACAAATACAGCAGGTGTAGCTACAACAGATGATGTAAAAAATGCTGTTAATACTGCGATTAATACGGCTGTTACTAAAGCGACAGGTGCTCAAGTACTTAATATTACAGATGGCAATAATAATGGTTCTATTAATCTTAAAAATGACGCGTTGAAGGTTGTAGGTACAGATGGTGTTACTACTGAAGTGAGTGGTAAAACTATTACTGTGGGTCTAGATACAGCTACAAAGGATAAGATTAATAATGCTAGTGTAGCAACGAATAAAAATATTTCTCTTGCTGCAGATACAGGCACTGCGTCTAGCCAATCCTTGAAAAATGGTGATGTATCCTTTGCTGTGAAAGGTGCTACTGGGGATTACATCTCTACCAACATGAATGGTAGTACTGTAGAGATTTCCACTAAACGTGCAACCATCAATAGTAATGCCGCTACAGGTGAAGCTTCCGTAACTGGAAATGATGGCCTTGCAACTGCAAAAAATGTAGCCGATGCTATTAATGCGCATGACTGCAAAAAGCAGTATCTCAATCTGCATGGAAGCTTGTCGCAGATGGTACGACCGGTACAGAAACGATTTCCGGTGGTGACACTGTTAACTTCAAAGCTGGATCCAATATGGAAGTATCTCGTACTGGCAAGGATATTACCTATAAGACAAAAGACAATGTTGCTTTCACAACGGTAACAGCTGGTACAGGCGCTAATGAGGTTAAATTAGACGGCAATACTGGCACGGTAACTGCTAAGGATATCACTGCTACGGGCGATGTAACTGCTAAAAATGTAACTACATCTGGTAATGTGACTGCAGCAGGTACTGTGAAAGGTGACACTGTTCAAGGTAATACTGTGAAAGCTGGTAATGTAACAATTACAGGTGGTACAACAAATACCATTACTGGTCTATCCAATACAACATGGACTCCAGCAGGTGGTATTCAAGCTGATCGTGCAGCTACTGAAGGTCAATTGCAACAAGCAATTAATCAAGTAAATAATACTGTTGGTAATACAGCGTTAACTTTCAAAGGGGATACGAATCCTGCACAATCTATGACGTTGCAAAGTAATACATTTGCTATCACTGGCGATACGATGATTAAGACTACAACAAATACTAATGGTATTGGTTTAGCTCTCGATACATCAAAAGTTAATATTGCCTATGCTGCTAATGGTGTAAATGGTCAAACAACAAGCCTTACAAGTGGATTTAATTTCACTGATGGTAATCATACAAAAGCAACTGTAGGAGCTAGTGGAGTGGTGAAATACGATGCTAAAACATCGACTATTTCCGTCGCAAATGGTCATGCTACAGCTAGTGGTAATGATCTTGCAACTGCAGACAATGTTGCTGATGCTATCAATCAAATGACTCAAAATAATGCGGGTAATACAACGCAACTTCGTCAAGAAATTAGCAAGGTTGCTACGGAAACGCAACGTGTAGGTGCTCATGCGGCTGCGATGGCGGCGTTAAAAACCAATTCAATATGATCCATTAGAGCCAACTCAAGTTATGGCGGGTGTAGGCAATTATCATGGGGAAACGGCGCTACTCTTGGCCTAGCTCATTATACTAATGAAAATACTATGTTTAATGTAGGTGTTTCTCTTGGTGGTAACCATAATATGGTAAATGCTGGTGTGACTCATAAATTTGGTTCTAGCCCAGAAAAAGAAAAAAATATTCCTGATCGTTATAAAGCAGGGCCCTATTAGTTCCATTTATGTAATGCAAGATGAAATGACTCAATTGCGTACAGAAAATGAATCTTACAAGGCTAAGCTCGATCAACAACAATCTGAAATTGATGCATTAAAAAGTCGCGGTTGATAAATTATTAGTCGCAAAAGCATAATTTTTAGATGTATATATCGTTACATATTTGTATATATTCATGTATGAATATGTATAGGAGAAAGCCACCACTCTTTATGAGTGGTGGCTTTTTTATTACTAAGTTTATCTAAAAGTTAAAAAGTTATATAATTTTCATAAAAAAATAATGATTTTTAATTGCGTGAAATATAAAATTATATTTACATAAGTTTGTATGAGATAAAAAAATACACATACTAAAATTAAATCATTTTACTTTCATAAATTTCTTGAGATAATGTTTATACATTAATATTAATAAAAAAAATGTATTTATTAGCTTGAAATGCATTAGATGAAGATGGCAAACCCATATATTACCTATACTTATACATTCTTCGAAAAAAAGATTGATTAGCTATTAAATATTCTGATTTTTTTAATGCGATTTCTTGAATGGAAATAGTAAACTGTGATAAAATTATGAAAAAAATAGTCGAAAATAATAATTGAAATAAATTCGACAAAATACGATTATTGTAACTTAGTATTTGTGATAGATAATATATAGTTTTTTGAGAGTTAATTGGTAAAAAGGAAAGACAATGAATAAGATTTTTAAAGTAATTTGGTCTAAGTCGAAACAGTGCTACATCGTAGTATCTGAAATCGCAAAGAACAAAACTGGGAAAAAGAAAATTGTAGTGGCCGGGATATTTGCGGCTTTGGCGATGGTTAATGGTGGACAAGCAACATTTGCAGCATGGCCAGCAGGTGGCGAAGGAGCTCAAAGTGCATTTTGGATGGGGCGTTCATCCAGTGCAACAGGTCAAAATGCTCAAGCTATAGGTGTGGCTGCTAATGCTTCTAGTGCTAAATCCGTTGCTATAGGTTCTGATAGTTTTGCACAAGGTGTTCCAAGTGGTGGCGAAGCTAATGCAGCAACAGCAGTTGGTGCACATTCTAATGCTACAGGACCGGGTGCATCTGCTTTTGGTTTTAAAGCTATAGCTAATGCTGGAAATGCTACCGCAATTGGTACTGATGCTAATGTTTCTGGTCAGTATAGTGTAGGGGTTGGCTGGAAAAGTAAAGTCACTGTTGATAACTCTATTGCGATTGGTGAACAAGCCAAGGCACTCAAAGAGGGATCTTCGGTAATGGGCCCAGATGCACGTGGCTATGGTAATGGTTCTTTGTCTCTTGGCTACCAAGCACTGGCTGGTGCGAACACTTATACTGGAGCTGTTAATAATGGGGCCCCATTTGATGATAAGGCGGCTACGATTAATGCGTATAATAAATGGGGCGATGCTCGCTATAGGTTTACGTGCTGTAGCAACTGGTGGTAATGCGACCGCACTCGGGCGTAGTGCATCTGCAACAGTCGCAAATGCAATTGCTATTGGTGGTGGTAATGGTGATTCTGCTATCGATAACACTGAAAAAAACAGAGGCTACTGGTGAGAAATCAACTGCGATTGGGTATAATGCAAAAGCAAAAAATACCAATGATATAGCTATTGGTATGACAGCTAATGCGTCTGATGGAAATGCTATTGCTATCGGTAGAAATGTGACATCTGCTGGTGGGGCTAGTACATCAATAGGTTATTACTCTAGTGTTACAGGTAATCAATCCATTGGCATCGGCTCTCAGATTTCTAACTCTGCACAAAAAGCTACAGCTATTGGTTATAAAGTTACAGCGAGTGGTTCGGGGGCTATTGGTATTGGCTCAGGTACAGATGGCGGTAGTAATGTAATAGCATCTGGATCAGATGCTATTGCTTTAGGTACATCAACACTTGCAGATTCTGAAAAAGCTATTGCCATTGGTGCAAATTCAAAAGGTACTGCTATTGGTGCCACTGCATTAGGTCGTTCTTCGGCGGCAACTGGTGCATCGGCTACAGCATTGGGGTCTCTAGCCAGTGCTACAGGTACAACAGCTACTGCTGTGGGTATGCAAGCATCTGCATCTGGAAATGAGTCTCTAGCTATTGGTACAACCGCAAGTGCAACTAGTGGCAGAGCGTTAGCTGTTGGTACGAATGCCAAAGCTACAGGTGAAAATTCCGTAGCTGTTGGTAGTGGTGCGGGAAACTCTGGGCCACGAGGATTTGCAAGTAGCATAAATTCATCGAGGTCCGTTGTTAATACGCTTAAGACTATTAATTATGCCACTACTGCAGAGGGGGATAATGCAGTTGCCTTAGGTTTTTATGCAAATGCTAAGAATAGTGGGGTCGCTGTAGGTCAGAATGCCTTAGCTGCAACTGGTGGTGTAGCAATTGGTAAAGGTGTTTTTGAAGATACAAATAATAATCTTGCAGGTGGGGTTGTAATAGGCCAAGATTCTGCATCAACAGGTATTTACTCATTAGCTATGGGACGAAATGCTTTTGCTACTGGATCTACTTCTATGGCTATGGGCTATGAGGCAAGTGCAAACGGTAACTTTGCTGTTGCGATGGGCCGAAATGTAACTGCTACGGGGACATCTACCGCCATTGGTCATCATGCGACTGCATCTAATGGTGGTTTGGCTATCGGCAGTCAAGAAAATGATGCATCTAACGATAAAAACGACTGCCTCTGCAAAAAGGTGCTGTAGCTATTGGTAAGAATACTACGGCTAGTTCTGAAGATACCGTGGCTATTGGTACTAATGCCCAGTCAGATAAGAAAGGTGCTGTTGCGTTAGGTAGTGGTTCTACGACTGCAACATCGGCTACAAATATACCTTCTGCTACAATAAATGGTATTACCTATAATTTTGCTGGCGCTACAAACAATCCTAATATGCAAGTTTCTGTAGGCAACGCTAGTGCAACACGACAAATTAAAAATGTCGCAGCTGGTGAAGTATCTGCTACAAGTACGGATGCAATTAATGGCTCCCAATTATATGCTGTAGCCAGCGCGATTAAGCCTATAAAGTATGTATCTATTAATTCTACAGCAACAGGTGCTGGTAGTAATGTTGATAATGATGGAGCACAAGGGGGCAATTCTATTGCCATAGGTCCATCTAGCACAGTTACAAAACAAAATGGTATTGCTATCGGTAGTGGTGCTCAATCCTTAAGTGAAGATAGCGTTGTTATTGGTAGAAATGCAAAAGCAGAAACTAAGACTGGTGCGGGCTTAACAACTACAAGTCGTGCAATTGTTATAGGATCAAATTCTCGTGTAGCAGCCGATATAACACAAGGGGTTGCCATTGGTAGTGGTCTTTCTCCAGATGAAGGTGCTGTTGTTACAGGTGATCAATCCATTGCTATTGGTGGCAATGTAAAGGTTGATGGCCATTCTGCGATTGCCATTGGTGGCGATGATGCCAGAAAAGCTGCAAATCAGCTAGTCTCCTATACTAATAAGAATGATGCTGAGGTTACTGGTACCTTACAAACTGCAATTCAAGATCTAACAGGCTATAATTTGACAGACTATAAAGGCACTACAGCAGCTCATGCTGGTGTCGCCTATGGTACAAGTGCTCTTGCCGGTAATGCAGGTGTTGCAATTGGTACTGCAGCTAACAGTATGGCTCGTATGAATGATAAAGGCCAAGTTGTTAATAATAACCCTGTTACTAATGCTGTGGCCATTGGTACTGCGTACTCGTGCTAACTTTTGATAACTCTGTAGCTATCGGAGGTGGTTCTAATACGGACCATTATGCAACAAAACAAGTGAATGCAATTATTGATGGTGTAGAAGTTAAATGGTCTGGCGGTGAAAACATTTCTCCTGGTGACGTTGTTTCCTTTGGTGCTAAAGGTTTCGAACGTCAGCTTAAAAATGTGGCGCCAGGTGAGGTTTCTCAAACAAGTACAGATGCAGTTAATGGTTCTCAAATCTACTCCTTGGCACGTAAAGTAACTAATATTATGAACGGTGGTTCTGGTTCTGTGGTTAATGTAAATGCTACAGGGGAACCGCTTTCAAAAAGTATCAACGATTGAGAATGGTACTAAGGTTGAAAAAAATACTACCGTACAGTAGATGTCAAAGATGACGGTACATTAGTAACTGGTGCTGTTGTACAGACCCCAGCATCATTAGCACTGGTGAATGTTGCTCAAACTGATACGAATAAGCAAACACAAACTCCTCGAATATTAGGAAATGTGGCTAATGGTGTGAAGGATAATGATGCAGTTAATGTATCTCAATTAAATGCAGCAAAGGTAAAATACTTCTCTGTAAATTCTTCTGATGCAGGCAATATAAATAATGATGGTGCTACAGGTACAGATGCTATAGCAATTGGACCTAGTGCAGTATCTAATGCTGTTGGATCGGTGGCTCTTGGTAAAGATGCTAAAGCCAATGGTGACTTTACTGTTGCTCTTGGTGGTGGTAATTGGCAATTTAAGGGCGCTCAGGCTAATGGTGTTGGGACTACCGCCTTGGGCTCTAGTACAAAGACTAAAGTGGGTACAAATTATCAAACAGCCATAGGTTTTGGTGCTTCAACGGAAGCTGAAAGTGCTCTTGCCATTGGGTATAATGCAGCTGCGTCAGCACAAAATGCTATCGCATTAGGTAGAAGTGCATCTACAGCTGGACAAGATGCAGTTGCTTTAGGAAGTTCGTCACAGGCTAAGGGCGATTCAGGCCTAGCAATAGGTAATGGGGCACAGGCTAATAGTAATAGTGTAATATCTTTGGGGTACCAAGCAAATAATGGTGCTTCAAATAATGCTAATGGTGTTGCCATTGGCTGGGCTGCCGGAATGCAGTCCAATGGTCTTAATAATGTTGGTGTTGGTACAAATGCAGGGCGACAAGTAATTGGTAATAATAATACTAGCTTAGGCAATGGTGCTGGTAATATTGCTAATACTAAAATCTATACTAGTGAGTCTATTATGCTTGGTACTGGTGCCAAAGTTGTCGGCAGCAGTGCTACTAAATCGATTGATAATGTTATTGCTATTGGTAAAAATACTAACGGTAGTGCCTCATCTGCTATCGCAGTGGGGATTAATGCAGGTTCCTCTGCTGAGAATGGTGTAGCAATAGGTCCCTAATTCCAATACTTCTGCGTACAATGGTATTGCATTAGGTTCCTTCTCTGAAGCTAGTACTGCAGCTGGTGTACAAGGATACAATGTTAATACAAATCGCACAGATAAATATGCCGGATTAACTGATATTGCTTTAACAAGTAAACTTGGTGCAGTATCCGTAGGCAATAGTACGATGACGCGTCAGATAACCGGTGTTGCAGCTGGCACTAATGACACAGATGCCGTTAACATTGCTCAATTAAAAAAAGTGTTAACTTAGCTTTTTACAGGCAATACTGGCAGTGGAGATGTCAATCTTGCTAATAGTAAATTATCTATTAATGGCGATAATACTTATATCAAGACCGCTGCAAATGGTAAGGAATTAACTATTTCTCCTAATGTACAAAATATAACTTTAAATAATGGTAGAGCTTCCGCGTCAACTGGATTAGCAGATGCTAGTAATGTAGCCCAAGCAATTAATAACGTTGTTTCTGGAGTTCAGTTGGATATCATTGCCAATAAAGGAACTAAAACGGGCTCAGTAAATCTTAGTAACCAAAAGCTTACCGTAACAGGTGGAAATGGTATTCGCACAGATATCTATTCGAATACGAGTGGACAAAATCTTGTAATAGGCCTTGAACCAGAGCTTGTTAAAGCGACAACTAAAGGTATTGGTTTAACTGGAGATACGGGATCCACAGGCCTCAAGTATCTAAAAGATGGTGATGCAGTCTTTAAAGTATATGGTGACGGTAATCTTGTAACTACTGCAGGCTCTGCTACTGGTGTAAAAGTATCTGTTGATTCCACTAAAGTGAAAGATTTAGCTGTTGAAGCAGTAACCGTAAGTAAAGCTAATACTGTAGATAATCCTATCACTGTAACTTCAACGACAGGTACTAATTCTAAAGATTATGCAATTGGTATCGATACTACAAAACTTGCAGCTAAAACGAATTTAGCCTATACAGCTAATGGTGCTGCAGCAAAAACTGTGTCTTTAGCTAAAGGTCTTAACTTTGTTAATGGCACAAATACGGTGTCATCTGTAGATTCTGATGGCAAAGTATCTTTTGATTTAAACCAAGCTACGAAAGATTCTATTAATAAATCTGCTACAGCAGTAGGCCGTACTATTACGCTTAACGCAGATAGTGGTACAGGTTCTAGTCAGTCTTTAAGCAATGGTAATGTGTCCTTTGCGGTGAGTGGTGCCACTGGTGACTATATCTCTACTACAATGGATGGTAGTGCTGTAAAAGTATCTACAAAACGTGCCACAATTGATAGTGATGCCAATACTGGTGCTGCTTTCGTAACAGGTGCTGATGGTTTAGCTACTGCTAAGAATGTAGCTAGTGCTATTAACTCTGCTGTTAATGGTTTGTCTCAAAACTTAAACATCAGCGATGGCACAAATAATAGTTCTGTAGCTCTTAAAAATCAAAAATTAACAGTAACAGGTACAGGTGCAGCGAAAGCCACTGTTAGTGGGCAAACGATTACTATTGACGTAGCAGAAGGTACATTAACACCTAATACAACGAATGGTACTGTAACGGGTACTACCGGTGTAGCTAAAGCCACAGAGGTTGCTGCTGCAATTAACAATACAAATACTGTATTAGGTAATAAGATTACAAAAAATACACAAGATATTGCTACGAATACGTCGAATATCACTGCAAACAAAAATCAAATTACTACTAACACAACAAATATTGCAACAAATACAGCAAACATTGCTCATACTATTGCGTTAGCCGATGATAAAGGCACATCTACGACTGCTAAGTCCTTAAAGGATGGTAATGTATCTTTCAACATCAAAGGGGATAACAAGTTTATCTCGACAGCTGCATCTGGCAATGATGTAACCTTGACTGTTAATGAACAAGCTATTAAGGATGCTGCTAAGGATGCTTCTTCTTTCAAAGTAAAAGCGAATGCTCATGCTGAAGAAGCGGTAAAAGGTGGCGATACAATTGCCTTTAATAATGGAGATAACATTGAAATCAGCCAAACTGGTAAGGCTTTCACCATCGGAACGGCTAAGAATATAACTGTTGATTCCGTAACTGCAGGTAATACTGTTATCAATACGTCTGGTTTAACAAATGGTACAACTGCTATTACAGGCACAGGTATTACAACAGATAAAGTAACTGTAGGTGGTATCTCTATTGATAAAACTGCTGGTATTAATGCTGGTGGTAAGGTTATTTCTAATGTAGCTAGCGGTACGGTAAATAATAATGCTACCGATGATTCTAATGCAGCCAATATTGGGGATGTGAAACAAGCGGTTGCTAACTTGTCTCAAAATCTCAATATTACTGATGGTACAAATAACGGCACTGTGGACCTTAAAAACCAAAAACTTAACGTGGCTGGTGCTAACGGTGTAACAGCAACTGTAAATAATCAAACGATTACGGTTGGTTTAGATGCTGACACTGTCAACGCTACAACGAAGGGTATTGGCCTCACTGCTGATACTGGTTCTACAGGTAATAAATACCTTAAAGACGGTGATGTGTCCTTTGCGGTAACGGGCGATGGCAATCTTGTGAGCACGTCTGCTACTGCAGCGGGTGTGAAAGTTGCTGTTGATGCGGCTAAGGTGAAAGATTTAGCTGTTTCTGCTGTAACGGTAAGTAAGGATGCGCAAGCAGATAATCCGATTACGGTAACCCCAACAGCGGGTGCTAATTCTAAAGATTATGCCATCGGTATCGATACAACAAAACTCGCTGCTAAAACGGATTTAACATATCGTGCTAATAGTGCGGCAGATGCTAATGCGAAGAAGGTTTCCTTATCTAAAGGTCTTGATTTTGTAGATGGTGACTCCACAGTTGCTACTGTTGATAACGATGGCAAAGTATCCTTTGATCTTAATACAGCAACTAAGAATCAAATCAACACGAATACCACAGATATTACTGCTAATAAAGGTAAAATTGCGACTAATACAACTAATATCGCAGCCAATACAACTGCGTTAGCTAGAAATATCTCCCTTGGTGCAGATACTGGCACTGCGTCCAGCCAATCCTTGAGCACTGCTGATGTGGCATTTAATGTGAAAGGCGCAACAGGTGACTTTGTATCTACTAATATGAATGGTAATACGGTTGAGATTTCTACAAAGCGTGCTACGATTAACAGTAATGCCACGACAGGTGAAGCGTCCGTAACTGGTAATGATGGCTTGGCAACAGCTAAGAATGTATCTGATGCTATTAATAAAGCTGCTGAAGCCGCAAAAGCAGGTGCAGCATGGAATATTACAACGAATTCCAGCACAACCGATAAAACGGCCGTTAAAGGCGGCGATACAGTAGATCTTGTTAATGGTGATAACATCGAGATTACACAAGATGGTACAGATAAAAAGAAGATTACTGTTGCTACTAAGAAAGATATTACCGTTGATTCTGTAACAGCTAATAACAAAGTAACTGTTGGTTCTGGTGCGAATAAAATTACCTTGGATGGCACTGATGGCTCTGTAACGGGTAAAGCTTTCACAGGTACTACTTTCACAGGCACATCATTTACAGGTACATCCTTCACGGCAGGCAATACGGTTATCAATACAAACGGTTTAACGAATGGCACAACAGCCATTACAGGTACTGGTGTTACAACAGATACACTTACTGTTGGTGGTATTTCTATTGATAAAACAGATGGTATCAATGCTGGTGGCAAGGTTATTTCTAACGTTGCTAGTGGTGGTACTACTGTGACTAATGCAGCTAATATTGGTGATATCCAAACGGCTGTGGGCAATCAAAACTTGAAATTTGCAGGTAATACTAACACTGCCGCTGGCGTGGTGAACATTAAAGATGATACGTTCAATATCATTGGTGATGGTAAATATGTATCTACTGATGCGAATGGCAAGAATTTGACTGTGAAAGTATCTGAGGCAGAGGTTAAAAAATCGGCTGTAGCTGCTGTAACGGTAAGTACAGATACAACTGATGCTAATAACCCATTGACGGTAACACCGACAACTAGTGCGGATGGTACAACTAAGGATTACAAGGTAACTATCGATGGTACTAAGATTGCGAACAAGACAAACTTGTCCTATAAAGCAAATGATGGTACAGCAAAACAAGTTTCCTTGGCAGATGGCTTGAACTTCAAGAATGGTACATTAACAACTGCTTCTATTGATGATGCAGGCATTGTAAAATACGACGTGAATACAGCTGCTATCACTGCTGGCACAGATGGTACTGTAACAGGTCCAACTACAGATGGGGTTGCAACAGCACAAAACGTAGCTGATGCGATTAACGCAGCTAAAAAAGCATCTAAAACTGAAATTACAGCTAATACAGGTGAAGCAGCTAACGCAACAACAGGTAATGTAACCCTTACATCTACTACAGCAGCTGATGGTCATACAATCTATGACGTAAAACTCAATGACAAAGTGACCCTTGGTACAGGCGCTAATGCAGTAACAATCGACGGTACAGCGGGGAAAGCCACTATTGGTTCCTCTGTTGTAGATGGTGTAAATAACACAATTACAACTGGTGGTACAAACTCTATTAAGGTAGATGGTGCAACTGGTACAGTGACTGGTTTGACTAATAAAGATTGGACTCCTGGCGTAACTAAAGCCGTAACAGGTCGTGCTGCTACAGAAGATCAATTACAAAAGGTAGCAGATGCTGCATCTAGCCAAACTTGGAACATTACAGCAGATAAAGCAGGTACAACTGGCGCACAAACAGGCACTAAGAAAAATGCTACTGTTGGTAAGGATGAGACTGTTGAATTAGTTGCAAGGTGATAACCTTACAATCAACCAAGATGAACGTAAGTTTACCTATTCTTTGAATAAAGCCCTTGCTGGTTTAACAAGCGTATCTGTTGGTGATGGTACAACTGAAACAATCAAACTCGATGGTGCTACAGGTAAAGTGACTGCTAAGAATGCGGTTATTGGTGGCGTAACTGTTGATGGTGATAACAGCCATGTAACTGGTTTATCTAACACAACATGGAATGGTACGGCTACAACTGGTCGTGCAGCTACTGAAGATCAATTGAAAGCTGTTGCGGATACTGCTAAAGCCACAACTGATGCAGTTAACTTGAAATTCTCTGGCGATACTAATACATCTGCTGGTGTAGTCAATCTTAAAGATGATACATTCAACATCGTTGGCGATGGTAAATATGTAACTACCGATGCAAATGGTAAAGATTTAACTGTAAAAGTATCTGAAGCAGAGGTTAAAAAATCTGCTGTAGCAGCTGTAACAGTAAGCACTGATACTACTGATGCTAATAATCCTATTTCCGTAACACCGACAACTAGTGCGGATGGTACGACTAAGGATTATAAGGTAACGATTGATGGTACTAAGATTGCAAATAAGACAAACTTGTCCTATAAAGCAAACGATGGTACAGCAAAACAAGTTTCCTTGGCAGATGGTTTAAACTTCAAGAATGGTACATTAACAACTGCTTCTATCGATGATGCAGGCGTTGTAAAATACGACGTAAATACAGCTGCTATCACAGTTGGCACAGATGGTACTGTAACAGGTCCAACTACAGATGGGGTTGTAACAGCACAAAACGTAGCTGATGCGATTAACGCAGCTAAAAAAGCAGCTAAAACTGAAATTACTGCTAATACAAGTGAAGCAGCTAATGCTACAACAGGTAATGTAACTCTTACATCTACCACTGCTGCTGATGGTCATACAATCTATGACGTAAAACTCAATGATAAAGTGACACTTGGTTCTGGTGCTAATGCAGTGACTATCGATGGTACAGCTGGTAAAGCCACTGTTGGTACTGCTGTTGTAGATGGTGTAAATAACACCATCACTACAGGTGGTGCAAACACTATTACAGTAGATGGTGCTGCAGGTACTGTTACTGGTTTGACTAATAAAGATTGGACTCCTGGTGTAACTAAAGCCGTAACAGGCCGTGCTGCTACAGAAGATCAATTACAAAAGGTAGCAGATGCTGCATCTAGCCAAACTTGGAACATTACAGCAGATAAAGCTGGTACAACTGGTGCACAAACAGGCACTAAGAAAAATGCTACTGTTGGTAAGGATCAAACTGTTGAATTAGTTGCAGGTGATAACTTTACAATCAACCAAGATGAACGTAAGTTTACATATTCCTTGAATAAAGACCTTGCTGGTTTGACAAGCGTATCTGTTGGTGATGGTACAACTGAAACTATCAAACTCGATGGCGCTACAGGTAAAGTGACTGCTAAGAATGCGGTTATTGGTGGCGTAACTGTTGATGGAGATAACAGCCATGTAACAGGTTTATCCAATACAACATGGAATGGTACTGCTACAACTGGTCGTGCAGCAACAGAAGATCAACTGAAAGCTGTAGCAGATACTGCTAAAGCGACAACTGATGCAGTTAACTTGAAATTCTCTGGCGATACTAATACATCTGCTGGCGTAGTAAATCTTAAAGACGATACGTTCAATATCGTTGGCGATGGTAAATATGTAACTACTGACGCAAACGGTAAAGATTTAACTGTAAAAGTATCTGAAGCAGAGGTTAAAAAATCTGCTGTAGCGGCTGTAACAGTAAGCACAGATATAACTGATGCTAACAATCCAATTTCTGTAACACCGACAACAAGTGCGGATGGTACGACTAAGGATTACAAGGTAACAATCGATGGTACTAAGATTGCGAATAAGACAAACTTGTCTTACAAAGCAAATGATGGTACCGCAAAACAAGTTTCCTTGGCAGATGGCTTGAACTTCAAGAATGGTACATTAACAACTGCCTCTATCGATGATGCAGGGGTTGTGAAATACGACATAAATACAGCTGCTATCACAGCTGGTGCAGATGGTACTGTAACTGGTCCAACTACAGATGGTGTAGCGACAGCACAAAACGTAGCTGATGCGATTAACGTAGCTAAAAAAGCATCTAAAACTGAAATTACTGCCAATACTGGTGAAGCAGCTAACGCAACAACAGGTAATGTAACCCTTACATCTACTACAGCTGCTGATGGTCATACAATCTATGATGTAAAACTCAATGACAAAGTGACCCTTGGTACTGGTAATAACGCTGTAACAATTGATGGTACAGCAGGTAAAGCTACAATTGGTTCCTCCGTTGTGGATGGTGTGAATAACACAATTACAACTGGTGGTGCTAATGCCGTTGCCTTAGATGGTGCTGCAGGCACTGTAAAAACTGGTACTGTAACCGTAACTGGTGGTACTACAAACGATATTACAGGCTTGTCTAATACAACTGTAAATAGTGTAGACTTTGCAACAAAAGGGCGTGCCGCTACTGAAGAACAATTAAAAGCAGTAGGGGAACAAACATGGCAAATCACTGCTGACAAAGAAGCTACAACTTCTGGTAACCAAACAGGTACTAAGAAAGATGCTAAGGTTGGTAAAGACGACAAAGTTCAATTGATTGCTGGTGAAAACCTCACAGTGAACCAAAACGAACGAGACTTCACATACTCCTTGAATAAAGACCTAGTGAAGATGAACTCTGCAACCTTCGAAGCAACAGGTGGTAAAACAACTGTTATTACAGGCGATAGCATTGCGCAAACTGATGGTACTAAGACAAATAGATCCACAGCCGCTGGTAATACAGTAGCTGATGGTGGTAAATCTACAGCAACTACAGCTGATGGTACGACTGTAACTAATGGTGCTGACTCCACTGCAACAACTGCAGCAGGTACAACAGTAACCAATGCTAACGGTAATACTAATTACGCAGCTGATGGTGTACGTATCAATACAACAGGTAAGAATCCTGTATCCCTGACTGATGCTGGTTTAGATAATGGAAATAATGTTATTAAAAATGTAGCAAGTGGTCATGTAAATAATGATGATACAGATAACACAAATGCAGCTAATATTGCAGATGTAAAAAAAGCAACTACTACAGTAACGGCTAACAATGGTGAAGCAGCGAATGCTACAACAGGTAATGTAACCCTTACATCTACTACGGCTGCTGATGGTCATACAATCTATGATGTAAAACTCAATGACAAAGTGACCCTTGGTACTGGTACTAATGCTGTAACAATTGATGGTACAACTGGTAAAGCTACAATTGGTTCCTCCGTTGTGGATGGTGTGAATAACACAATTACAACTGGTGGTGTTAATGCAGTTGCCTTAGATGGTGCAGCTGGCACTGTAAAAACTGGTACAGTAACCGTAACTGGTGGTACTACAAACGATATTACTGGGTTGTCTAACACAACTGTAAATAGTGCAGACTTTGCAACAAAAGGCCGTGCCGCTACTGAAGAACAATTGAAACAAGTAGGGGAACAAACATGGCAAATTACTGCAGACAAAGATGCTACTACATCTGGTAACCAAACAGGTACTAAGAAGGATGCTAAGGTTGGTAAAGACGACAAAGTTCAATTGATCGCAGGTGAAAACCTCACAGTGAACCAAAACGAACGAGACTTCACATACTCCTTGAATAAAGACCTTGTGAAGATGAACTCTGCAACCTTTGAAGCAACAGGTGGTAAAACAACTGTTATTACAGGCGATAGTATCGTTCAAACAGCTGGTACACAAACGAATACATCTACAGCAGTTGGCAACACTGTAGCAGATGGTACTAAGTCCACAGAAACGACTGCAGCGGGTCAAGTGATTAAAGATGGTGCTAAAACTAATACATCTACTGTTGATGAAAATACATTAGTTGATGGTGCTAAATCTAATAAAATTACTGTAGATAGCAATGTAATCAATGATGGCAATGGTAATGCAAACACATCCAATGCTACATCTAATACAATTACTGATGGTACTAATACAAGTACAGTTACTGCTGGTAAGGCACAAATTGGTACAGTTGGTATCGATGGTGTAGCAAGCAAGCTTACTACAGGTGGTGCTAATGCTGTTGTGATTAATGGTGCAGATGGTACTGTTAAGACGGGTACAGTAACACTAACTGGTGGCACTACTAACGATATCACTGGATTGTCTAACACAGCTGTAAATAGTGCAGACTTTGCAACAAAAGGCCGTGCCGCTACTGAAGAACAATTGAAACAAGTAGGGGAACAAACATGGCAAATTACTGCAGACAAAGATGCTACTACATCTGGTAATCAAACAGGTACTAAGAAGGATGCTAAGGTTGGTAAAGACGACAAAGTTCAATTGATCGCAGGTGAAAACCTCACAGTGAACCAAAACGAACGAGACTTCACATTCTCCTTGAATAAAGACCTTGTGAAGCTGAACTCTGCAACCTTTGAAGTCACAGGCGGTAAAACAACTGTTATTACAGGCGATAGCATTACTCAAACAGATGGTACTAAGACAAATACATCTACAGCCGCTAGTAACACAGTAGCTGATGGTGGTAAATCTACAGCAACTACAGCTGATGGTACGACTGTAACTAACGCTAACGGTAATACTAAATATGCCGCTGATGGTGTACGTATTAATACAACAGGTAAAAATCCTGTATCCTTGACTGATGCTGGTTTAGATAATGGCAATAATGTCATCAAAAATGTAGCAAGTGGTCATGTAAATAATGATGATACAGATAACACAAATGCAGCTAATATTGCAGATGTTAAAAAGGCTACTACTACAGTAACTGCTAACAATGGTGAAGCAGCGAATGCTACAACAGGTAATGTAACCCTTACATCTACTACGGCTACTGACGGTCATACAATCTATGACGTAAAACTCAACGACAAAGTGACTCTTGGTACTGGTGCTAATGCAGTAACAATTGATGGTACAGCAGGTAAAGCTACAATTGGTTCCTCCGTTGTAGATGGTGTGAATAACACAATTACAACTGGTGGTGCTAATGCAGTTGTCTTAGATGGTGCAGCAGGTACTGTAAAAACTGGTACTGTAACCGTAACTGGTGGTACTACAAACGATATTACAGGCTTGTCCAACACAACTGTAACTAGTGCAGACTTTGCAACAAAAGGCCGTGCCGCTACTGAAGAACAATTAAAAGCAGTAGGGGAACAAACATGGCAAATCACTGCAGATAAAGATGCTACTACATCTGGTAACCAAATAGGTACTAAGAAAGATGCTAAGGTTGGTAAAGACGACAAAGTTCAATTGATCGCTGGTGAAAACCTCACAGTAAACCAAAACGAACGAGACTTTACATACTCCTTGAATAAAGACCTTGTGAAGATGAACTCTGCAACCTTCGAAGCAACAGGTGGTAAAACAACTGTTATTACAGGCAATAGCATCTCTCAAACAGATGGTACTAAGACGAATACATCTACAGCGGCTGGTAATACAGTAGCTGATGGTACTAAGTCCACAGAAACAACTGCAGCTGGGCAAGTGATTAAAGACGGTGCTAAATCCAATAAATCGACGGTAGATAGTAATGTAATTGATGATGGCAATGGCAATGTAAATACATCCAATGCGACATCTAATACAATTACCGATGGTACAAATACAAGTGCAATCACTGCTGGCAAAGCTATAATTGGCTCTTCTGTTGTAGATGGTGTAAATAATACAATTACTACAGGTGGTGCTAATGCTGTTGCCTTAGATGGTGTAGCAGGTACTGTAAAAACTGGTACTGTAACCGTAACTGGTGGTACTACAAATGATATTACAGGCTTGTCTAATACAACTGTAAATAGTGCAGACTTTGCAACAAAAGGCCGTGCCGCTACGGAAGAACAATTGAAAGCAGTAGGGGAACAAACATGGCAAATTACTGCAGACAAAGATGCTACTACATCTGGTAACCAAACAGGTACTAAGAAGGATGCTAAGGTTGGTAAAGACGACAAAGTTCAATTGATCGCTGGTGAAAACCTCACAGTGAACCAAAACGAACGAGATTTCACATACTCCTTGAATAAAGATCTTGTGAAGATGAACTCTACAACCTTCGAAGCTACAGGCGGTAAAACAACTGTTATTAAAGGCGATAGCATCGTTCAAACAGATGGTACTAAGACAAATATATCTACAGCGGCTGGTAATACAGTAGCTGATGGTACTAAGTCCACAGAAACAACTGCAGCTGGTTACGTAATTAAAGATGGTGCTAAATCCAATAAATCAACGGTAGATAGTAATGTAATTGATGATGGCAATGGCAATGTAAATACATCCAATGCTACATCTAATACTATTGCTAATGGTACTGATTCCACTGCAACAACTGCAGCAGGTACAACAGTAACTAATGCTAACGGTAATACTAAATATGCTGCTGATGGTGTACGTATCAATACAACAGGTAAGAATCCTGTATCCCTGACTGATGCTGGTTTAGATAATGGAAATAATGTTATTAAAAATGTAGCAAGTGGTCATGTAAATAATGATGATACAGATAACACAAATGCAGCTAATATTGCAGATGTAAAAAAAGCAACTACTACAGTAACGGCTAACAATGGTGAAGCAGCGAATGCTACAACAGGTAATGTAACCCTTACATCTACTACGGCTGCTGATGGTCATACAATCTATGATGTAAAACTCAATGACAAAGTGACCCTTGGTACTGGTACTAATGCTGTAACAATTGATGGTACAACTGGTAAAGCTACAATTGGTTCCTCCGTTGTGGATGGTGTGAATAACACAATTACAACTGGTGGTGTTAATGCAGTTGCCTTAGATGGTGCAGCTGGCACTGTAAAAACTGGTACAGTAACCGTAACTGGTGGTACTACAAACGATATTACTGGGTTGTCTAACACAACTGTAAATAGTGCAGACTTTGCAACAAAAGGCCGTGCCGCTACTGAAGAACAATTGAAACAAGTAGGGGAACAAACATGGCAAATTACTGCAGACAAAGATGCTACTACATCTGGTAACCAAACAGGTACTAAGAAGGATGCTAAGGTTGGTAAAGACGACAAAGTTCAATTGATCGCAGGTGAAAACCTCACAGTGAACCAAAACGAACGAGACTTCACATACTCCTTGAATAAAGACCTTGTGAAGATGAACTCTGCAACCTTTGAAGCAACAGGTGGTAAAACAACTGTTATTACAGGCGATAGCATTGCACAAACTGATGGTACTAAGACTAATACATCTACAGCGGCTGGTAATACAGTAGCTGATGGTGGTAAATCTACAGCAACTACAGCTGATGGTACAACAGTAACCAATGCTAATGGTAATACTAATTACGCAGCTGATGGTGTACGTATCAATACAACAGGTAAAAACCCTGTATCCTTGACTGATGCTGGTTTGGATAATGGCAATAATGTCATTAAAAATGTAGCAAGTGGCCATGTAAATAATGATGATACAGATAACACAAATGCAGCTAACATCGCAGATGTTAAAAAGGCTACTACTACAGTAACTGCTAACAATGGTGAAGCAGCAAATGCTACAACAGGTAATGTAACCCTTACATCTACAACGGCAGCTGATGGTCATACTATCTATGACGTAAAACTCAACGATACAGTGACCCTTGGTACTGGTGCTAACGCTGTAACAATCGATGGTACAGCTGGTAAAGCAACGATTGGTTCCTCCGTTGTGGATGGTGTGAACAACACAATCACAACTGGTGGTTCTAATGCTGTTAAGTTAGATGGTGCTGCTGGTACTGTAAAAACTGGTACTGTAACGGTAACTGGTGGTACTACAAACGATATTACTGGCTTGTCTAACACAACTGTAACTAGTGCAGACTTTGCAACAAAAGGCCGTGCCGCTACGGAAGAACAATTGAAACAAGTAGGGGAACAAACATGGCAAATCACTGCTGACAAAGATGCTACAACTTCTGGTAACCAAACAGGTACTAAGAAGGATGCTAAGGTTGGTAAAGACGACAAAGTTCAATTGATTGCAGGTGAAAACCTCACAGTGAACCAAAACGAACGAGACTTCACATACTCCTTGAATAAAGACCTTGTGAAGATGAACTCTGCAACCTTCGAAGCAACAGGTGGTAAAACGACTGTTATTACAGGCAGTAGCATTGCTCAAACAGATGGCACTAAGACTAATACATCTACAGCGGCTGGTAATACAGTAGCTGATGGTACTAAGTCCACAGAAACAACTGCAGCTGGTCAAGTGATTAAAGATGGTGCTAAGACTAATACATCTACAGTTGATGAAAACACATTAGTTGATGGTGCAAAATCTAATAAGACTACTGTAGATAGTAATGTAATTGATGATGGCAATGGCAATGTAAATACATCTAATGCGACATCCAATACAATTACCGATGGTACAAACACTACCGAAGCGACTGCTAGCACTGTAACTGTTAAAGATAATGCTGGTAACAGCACAGTTATCACTAAAGATACGCTTACAACAGGTACTGGCGCTAATAAGGTGACTGTTGATGGTACTGCTGGTAAGGTAACAGCAGTTCTGCAGTGGTAGATGGTGTGAATAACACAATCACTACAGGTGGTGCTAACACTGTTAAATTAGATGGTGCTGCTGGTACTGTTACTGGTTTAACAAATACAGCATGGACACCAGGTGTTACAAAAGCTATGTCTGGTCGAGCTGCAACAGAAGATCAATTACAACAAGTATCTGATGCAGTAGGTGCTGGTTGGAATATAAACTCTGGTACAGTGGCTGGTTCCACTGGTGAAGCTAATGGCTCAGCTAAGACTAAGATCTCTAGTGGTGAAGAGGTTCAATTACAAGCTGGCAATAACCTCATTATTGACCAAAATGGTAAAACATTATCATATTCCTTGAATAAAAATCTTAAAGATATGGAATCTGCTATATTCAATGCCACTGGTGGAAAAACAACTGTTATCAAAGGCGATAGTATCGTTCAAACTGATGGTGGTAAAACGAATACATCTAACGCGGCTGGTAACACTGTTGTAGATGGTACAAAATCCACAGCCACTACGGCAGCGGGTACTACTATCACTGATGGTGCTAAAACGAATACAAGCACAGCAGATAAAAATGTGATCGATGATGGTGCAGGCAATACAAACACATCGAATGCAACATCTAATACGATTGCAGATCCAAATGGTAATACGAATACTGCAACAGCAACTAATAACACATTGGCAGATAATGCGGGTAACTCTAATGTGTCTAATGCTACAAGCAATAGCTTGACAGATAATGCAGGTAATTCTAATGTATCTAATGCGACTAGCAATACATTGAAAAATGCGGCTGGTGATGAAACTAAGGTAGACGCTAAAGGTGCAACTGTTAAAGATGCAGCAGGTAATACAACAAATGTTGCTGCTACTGGTGCAACTGTAACAAATGCAGCAGGCGATACTACTAAGGTTGAAGCGACTGGTACAACTGTGGCTGATGCTGCTGGCAACAAGGCTACTTTCACTAAGGATGGTGTAACAATTACAAAACCTGGTAAAGATACAGTGTCCTTAACGGGTAATGGTCTTGATAATGGCAATAATAAGATTGTTAATGTAGCTGATGGTACAAATGATACAGATGCTGTTAATGTACGCCAATTAGATGCTAAGACTAAGGCGGCAACGACTGAGTTGACTGCTAATGGTGGTGAAAGCGCCGATAATACGACAGGTAATATTGTGTTGACTAAAACCACTGCTCCAGATGGACATATCATTTACGATAACAAGTTGAATGATAAGATTACCTTAGGTGCAGCTGATCCAACAAAAGCGATTACTGTAGATGGTACAAATGGCACTATCAAAGCCGGTAAAGATGGTAATGTTGTAGCAATTAATGGTACAGATGGCACTATTAAAGCTGGTGATGGTACAAATGCTGTTGCTATTGATGGCGTTAATGGTTCTGTGAAAGTAGCAGATAAAATTACCCTTAATGGTAAGGATGGTAAGGCTGCTATCGGTACAGTAGGTATTGATGGCAAAGATGGCATCATTACTACAGGTGGTAATAATCCTGTTGCTGTAAATGGTAAAGATGGTGTTGTAACAGGTTTAACCAATAAAACATGGGATCCTAATAACATTACTTCTGGCCGTGCAGCCACTGAAGATCAAGTACAATCTGCTGTAGCTAATGCAGGCTGGGATGCTACTGTTGGTACAGAAGGCTCTGGCGTGAATAACACACCAAGTGCAACTCCTGAGAAAATTAGACCAAATGAAACGCTTACTTTCAAAGCAGGCAATAATATGATGGTTAGCCATGCAGGTAAAACAATTAGCTATGCTGTAAATCCAGATCTGACAGATATGAAATCTGCTACATTTAAAGATGCAGCTGGTAACACAACTGTAATAAATGGTAATGGCATAACAATTACACCTGGTAGTGCAAATCCGAATAACCCTAATGCAGGTCCTGTATCCTTGACTAAGGATGGCCTCAATAATGGTAATAATCAAATTAAAGGTGTAGCACCTGGTTCTGATGATACAGATGCTGTGAATATTGGTCAGTTGAAAGCATCCAATGCAAAAATGGGTGATGCCATTGGTCAAGTCGCAGGTGAAGTACAACGTGTAGGTGCTCATGCAGCAGCGATGGCAGCCTTGAAACCAATTCAATATGATCCATTAGAACCGACCCAAATTATGGCGGGTGTAGGCAACTATCGCGGTGAAACTGCGGCAGCCCTTGGTCTTGCTCATTACACTAATGAAGATACTATGTTCAACGTGGGTGTTTCTGTTGGTGGTAACCATAATATGGTGAATGCTGGTGTGACTCATAAATTTGGTTCTAGCCCAGAAAAGAAAAATATTCCTGACCGTTACAAAGCGGGTCCTATTAGCTCTGTCTATGTAATGCAAGATGAGGTATCTAGCCTCAAGAAGGAAAATGCTGAACAAAAATATGTTATTGCTGATCAAGCAGCTCGTTTAAACACATTGGAAGCTGAAAATGAACGTCAACGTCAAGAATTGGCTGAAACAAAACAAGGTTTAGATGATTTGCGCGCAGCAGTGGATAGATTGTTGGCAGCAAAAGGTTAATCAGTATAGAGTAAGATAATCGGTACTGAGTAATCGAATACTCTAGTCTTTGAAGTTTTGCTTGAAGTAATCTCTCTATATCTAGTGAGATGTAATTTCAATAATATTTTTTTAAAGAACTAGAATTGTAAAAAGAAACCTCTTACTTATCACAGTTATACCTTGGTTGGTATAAAAAGGATAGGTAAGGGGTTCTTTTGCTATTTTGATATAGATTATTAAATAAAAAAATATAATACATGAATGACTTTTCATATATTGTTGTGATATAATAAAGAAGATATTAAGAGCTAGATGCTAGCTCTACCTTGTACGATCTTGCATGAATAGGAGTTACTATGTTAGACCGCATACAACGATGGCTTTCCATAGATTCTATGTTGCCTATTGCAGAACGATTAGGCCCCGTTGGGACTACAAAGCAGCTATATGGTAATTACTTGAAAATAGCATGGCCAGCTACATTACAAGGCTTAATGTTACAATTTATGACAGCCATCGACTTAGCCATGGTGGGTGCTCTTGGTGCATCTGCTCTTGCTTCGGTAGGGATTATGGGACAGCCAGAGATGGTGATGCTCATATTCTGCCGTGCTTTATCGATTGCGGTAACAGCTATTATAGCTCGCCGTCATGGTGAAGGCGAAGTAGATGGAATGAATGCCGTACTTAAACAGTCCATTCTATTAAATTTCTTGATTTATGTGCCTCTATTAGCGATATGTCTCTTTAATTTAGAACATATTTTACGCTTTACCGGTGCTGAAGATGGCTATATTGAGACGGCTGTGTGGTATGGACGTTTTATTGTTATTAGTCTTATATTCCAATCCTTTAGTCAAATTGTAGGGGCTGCCCTTATTGGGTATGGCAATACAAAGGTTATTTTTAAATCGAATGTGGTAGGGAATATTCTAAACACCATCATGAATTTTTTCCTAATTTATGGCATAGGGTTCTTCCCTGAGCTTGGCGTCATGGGCGCTGGTGTATCTACAATGATTAGTAGTGCTGTCATTGCTCTATTATTACTGCGTACGATTTCTCAACATACGACTACAGGTTTAACCTTGCGCCATCCTTCAAAATGGAAGTTTGAACGAACAGTGTTACATACCATGTTCCACGTTGGTGGTAGTTCACTAGGGGAACAGTTCTTTGAACGTTTTGGTATGTATACGTACACCATGATTGTTGCTTCCTTAGGTGCAGTGCCTTTAGCAGCACATTATGTATGTATGAATTTAATGGATATATTCTATTACTTTGCGATGGGCCTCGGCTTTGCCGGTGCATCTCACACGGGGCAAAGTTTAGGTCATAAAAGACCGGATATTGCAAAAACCTATGGGGAAATTGGTGCCCGTATAGGTCTCGTTGTAGGCCTTGTTAGTGCATTGATCTTTATTGGTCCAGGGGATCTCTTAGTACAATTGTATACACGTGAAAGTGAAGTAGTTACCTTAGCAGGGGCTTTAATGGGCATTATGGCTATTGCTGCATTCCCGCAAGCGCTGCAACAAGTATACTCTGGTGTACTAAAAGGGGCAGGGGATACCTATTATATTATGAAATATTCCCTTGTTAGTGTAGCTATTATTCGGCCTATCATTACATACCTATTGTGTATTACATTAGGTTTAGGGCTTTTAGGCGCATGGTTATCATTGTGCTTTGACCAGTCCTTACGCTTATGTTGCTCCTATATTCGATTTATTCGTGGTGCGTGGCAGCATAAAATTGTTTAAAATATTAATATCTGTATATGAGTATCATTCTTATATTGAAAAAATTAAAATAATTTATGAAAGGTTTATGAAAAACTTCTTGCCTATTCAATTTGTTTGATGTACAATACCAAATGTGGAAAAAATGACACATTGGGGAATGTGTTATATGACCAGAATATCTTATGTAAGGGCTATATATAAGAACGAAATAAGAACCGCCTTAGTAATACTAAGGCGGTTCTTATTTTTATAAATGATTTTGTTCAAGCCAAGCGATACAAGCGGCTTTACCAGCAGCAGGCAACTCTTGACGAAGGTGTTTTGCATCTTCTCTTAGTTTAGGAATGTCGATACCTGCATTAGAAAGCTCTGCACAATGGCCTACAAGCCAACTTTCAATTACAGCAGGATCAGCCTCCATATGGAATTGAAGTGCTAGGATGTGAGTGTCTACGGAGAATGCTTGATTTGGACATAGCTCTGTTTTAGCAAGATGCACTGCACCTTTAGGGATTTCAAATTCATCACTATGCCAGTGAAGGACAGGTACATTACCGAGCAATGCTAGAGGGGAGGAGGCACCTTCAGGCGTATATTCTAGCAGGCCAAAGCCAATTTCTTTTTTGCCATGTTTCATAGGTCCTACGTGACCACCCATGATACGGGAAATGAGTTGAGCACCTAAACAGATGCCTAGTAATGGTTTTTTGCTATTAATACGATCAGTAATAAATTTGAGTTCATCTGTTAAGAATGGATAGAGTTCTTCATCATACGCACCAATAGGGGCGCCGCAGACAATGACTAAATCAGCCTTTGTCGCATCATAGTGTTCGAAATTGGCAAGGGGGGCTTCAATGTATGTTAGTTCAAACCCTCGATCAATAAGGACTGACTCTAAAATACCGGCATTTTCAAAGTTAATATGACGTACAATATAAGCTGTTTTACTCATGGTTTCTCCTATATAAGTACTATTTACAATAGAAATCTCTACAAAATATGCATCACTAGTATATCACATTCTATAGAATTTATTGTGTGATGAAAATCATGATATTAACATCTCATTATAGAAAAACATTTTGTAAAATTATATCGAAAAAAAGTCGTTGACATAATTTATAAAATGTTTATACTAATGAGAGTAACATGAATAACCCTAAGAGAGGATCATGCCTTTTTTTAGTTCATAAAGGTATTGTAAGGAGAAAGAACATGAACAAGTATATTGCTGAATTTATTGGCACAATGATTTTGGTATTCTTTGGTACTGGCACTGCTGTTGTAACAGGCGGTTTTACTGGTGGTCTAGGTTTAGGTTACTTGGGCGTTGTAGCCATTGCATTGGCTTTCGGTTTGACAATCGTTGCTGGCGCATATGCAATCGGTCACGTATCTGGTTGCCATGTAAACCCTGCAGTATCCATTGGTGTATGGCTTTCTGGCCGTATGTCCGTTAAGGATTTTGCTGGTTATGTAGTAGCTCAAGTTATTGGTGCTTTTGCAGGTACAGGTTTATTGAGTGTAGTCGTAAATGGTTCTGAAACACTTTCTGGTTTTGGTGCTGATGGCTATGGTACATTGAGTGCTGTGGGCCTTTCTATGGGCGGTGCATTTGTAGTGGAAACATTCCTTACATTTGTATTTGTACTTGTAATTCTTGGTGTAACAGCTAGTGAAAAAACATCTGCTCTTGCAGGTCTTGTAATTGGTGCTACATTGACAATGGTTCACTTGATCGGTATTCCATTGACTGGTACATCCGTAAACCCAGCTCGTGCATTAGCTCCAGCTGTATTCACAGGTGGTGAAGCATTGGCTCAAGTATGGCTCTTCATCGTTGCTCCTTTAGTAGGTGGTGCGATTGCAGCTGTATTCCATCGTGCATGGTTCTCTGTGAAAGATAATTAATTTAAATATAACGCCTACGAGTGTAGGCGTTTTTCTTTTGAATATAAAACATATAACATCCGCATATAGATAAAATTCGAAATTTTTTTTCATAATAAATTCATAAAAAAATATTGAAATTTATCGAAAAATTGTGTAAAAATGAAAATATATTATTGCCAAAGGCCCTGTGTATTGTTTAGGCTGTTATTGGAGGGAATTATAATGAACAAAAAATTATTAGCTTTATTGGCAGTTGCTGCTGTAGGCGTATCCGTAGCTGGCGCAACTCCACAAACTCAATTTAACAAAGGTGAATTCCAAGTTGATCTTGGTGCAGCTAGTGTTGAAGCAAAAATGGATAGTGGCAAAGATGCTCACAAATGGAACTTCGATGGTGGTTTGACTTATGGTTGGTCTAACAAAACTGGCATTCAATATGGTTACCATGGCTTTGAATTCTAAACATCATGATACTGATATGCATGAATTGAACTTAGTTCGTTCTTTGAACAAAAAAATGTTGCAGTATATGGTGGTTATGCTCGTATTCATAATCATGATGCTGGTGGTACTAACAACATTGCGCAAGCAGGTGTGATTGGTAAAGCTAACCTTGGCTCTAAAGTAGAAGTTTATGGTAAAAGCTGGTTTAGGTACTAAGAAAACTACAGTTTTAGAGGCTGGCTTAGGCTATAAAGTAAGAGAAAACTTAGATATCAATGCTGGTTACCGTTATATCAACACTCAAGCAACTGAAGACAAAAAAAATATCTCTTTCCAAGGTCCAGTAGTTGGCTTGTCCTACCGTTTCGGTGGTCAAAAATCCGAAGCTCCTGTATACACTCCAGCTCCGGCTCCTGTATACACTCCAACTCCTGTAGTAGAAGCTCCTGTATACAAAACTCCTAAATTGGATTACTATGTAGAATCCATCTACTTCGATTCCGACCAAGATGTAGCTCGTGCAGACCAATATCCAAACTTAACAGCTGCTGTAAATGCTGCTAACCAATACTCTCAAGACCAAGTTAAATTGTTGGGTAATGCTGATACTGACGCAACTCCTCAATACAACGTTGGCTTGTCTGAACGCCGCGTACAATATGTAGCTCAATACTTAGTAAACAACGGCGTATCTGCTGATCGTTTAATCGGTATTGCTAATGGCGACACTAAACCAGTTGCAACTAACTCCACTGCAGCAGGTAAAGCTGAAAACCGTCGTGTAGACGTTTACATTCATCGCTAATCTTCAATCTAATTTAGATTAGACATACAATATAGTCCACCTTCTATCATGCTCTCGTGTTCATCGGGGGACCGAGCATGTGATAAGGTGGACTTTTGTGTTATACTAAGCTTGCATACGATCGTAGGTCATACAATGTTCATTAAGTTTTGGTAATGTATGCGTTGTGAGTATAGTAAAGTAGGTTATATATGAAAAGATTTAAGTATTATAAACCGCTCATAGGGGCCATAATATTGGCGGGTGTTATGATTATGATGGCACTGCGTATCAGCGATATTGCTAATGCTATTGATGCCGTCGTTACAGCTTTTGTTCCGCTTATAGTAGGTGCTTGTATCGCATTTGTGCTAGATATTCTAGTGGTGCGTTATGAACGCTGGCTGTGGCCCAAGAGTAAAACAGGTTGGAAAAATAAAATTAGACGACCTTTAAGCCTCATTTTATCCTTTGTCACAATCAGTGCTATCGTTTATTTTATTGCTCGCATGGCGATTCCACAATTGATTCACTCCATGTCGATCATCGTGGCTTCTTCACCGCAGTTGTATACAGACTTCCAATCTTGGATGCAACACCTTACAGAAACGATTCCGATGGCATCCAATCAAACACTTATGGATACCTTGAGTGGTGAAAGTGTTGTAAAGTATACGCGTGAGTGGGGCACAAAAGGTGGTACATACCTCGTGAATGCGATGGGAACAGCCTTATCTTGGACTTTAAATATAGGCCTTGGTTTGATTTTCGCCATTTATATGTTGCTCGATAAAGAGCGCCTTATGATGCAAGGTAAACGTATTTTACGAGCTTATGCATCCGATGAGTGGGTTAACCGTGTTAGTTATGTCACACGTGTTGCTGTTCAAACATTCAGTAACTTCTTTGTAGGCCAGTTCATAGATGCCTTGATTTAGGTCTCATGGTTGGTATTTCACTATGGGCATTCAATATTGAATATGCCACTACAATTGCTTGTGTTATCGGCCTTACTGCATTAATTCCATTGCTAGGTATTTATGTGGGCGGCGTGATAGGTGCAGTTATTTTACTCACTGTAAGCCCTATGGATGCCTTGATCTATGTGATTATCTTAGAAGTGCTTCATCAAATTGAAAGTAACTTTATTTATCCTAAGATTGTAGGTAATTCCGTTGGCTTACCTGGTTTGTGGGTGTTTGCAGCAGTTATTGTTGGCGGTAGTTTAATGGGCGTTACTGGCATGTTGATTGGCGTACCTTTAGTGGCTACATGCTACAAATTGCTCATGACTGATGTAGACGATCGACTTGCATCAAATGAAGGTTTATAGTATATTGTCTAAATAATATATCTATTTATGTATGTTTTGTGTGCTGTTGTATATAGCACGAACTTATAGTAATTCTAGTATACAGATGACTTTTACTATTGGTGAAAGCATTGTATATAGTAGGAGGATATGTAATGAATAAAAAGTTGATTTCTATGGCATTAACTGGTGTATTGGCAGTTGGCGTATTGTCCGTTGCTACACCTAGTGTGGCAGATGCACGTAAAACAAAACCAGAAACAAGTACTGATATTTCTGTACAACGTGCGCCAGGGGAATCCATGGTTATGACTATGAGCAAAATTGGTACTATTTTCCAAAACCGTTTTCCTAATGCAGCACTTCATTCTGTAGAGCTTAACTCTAATGATTTGAACTATGGCTACAAAGTGGTAGGCTATAGTAAATATCATCAATACAAAATGAAAATCGACGTAATCACTGGTAACACTTCCGATATGGATGAAGGCGGCAAACCTAAAAAAGTTATCGGTGAAATCTTCAATAAAGATAAAGTAATTGAAGCGTCTCAAGCTGAGCGCGTTGCAAAACAACAACTTGGTGCTGATGCAGTTGTAAAAGGTTGGAAAATCGAAGCTCATGAAGGTAAGATTCTATACTATATGACAATGCATCAAGACGGCAAAAAGACTGTAGTTACTGTAGATGCTGAAACAGGTGCTTATGTAGGTCAAACTAAATCCAGTAAATTACCTCCTGAACCAGATCAAGGCTTCGATGGTCGCAGAACAAATATTATTTGGGATAATACAATTGATATGGGTCGTTAATCTATTTATAGAATAAAAAGATCTGAAGATTTTATCTTCAGCTCTTTATATTTATAGGACTGTATATATGAACAGTATCTATATAGTGCTTTTTCTTATTCGATGATAAAAAGGACGTGTTTATATACAGTCCTTTTTGTCGTCATTACATTGTTATTACGTAGTTATTATGTAGTTAGTATTACCAACGGTGTTCGTAGTATACTTGTGTCCACATAATTACCTCTACAAGAGAAGGGTGTGGACTCATAGTTTCACCTACAGTGATAACAGATTTTGGATCCATTTCACGAGTGATACCTTTTTCACGTAATCGTTTTGTACGTTCAGAAGCGATTTCTTCATTGATAGCTGTCAATGGTGTTACACCGCTATTCATAAGGTTAACGTAAGGTTGGAATAAGATGGAGGCTTGAGGGCCTGTTACATGCATACCAAGGATATGATTTGTATCTTTATCGACTACGATTTTTACAAAGCCATCATTTACATCACCAGGATTAATACCCATTGCATAACCTTTAGCTGTGGAGGAGTAGTAGTTTTTACCTACGCCTACATTATAACCAGCTTTAATAGCTTCGGCTTCAGTAAGACCTACGCTACCGATTTCAGGGTAGGAGAAGGTAACCTTTGGCAATGTATCATAGCGTGCCCAACGGAAATCTTCTTCGTTTTTTGCAAAGTATAGATTATGGGCGATAATATCTGCTTCGTAGTTTGCGCGGTGGCGGAATGCAGGCTCGCCGTTTACATCACCTAATGCATAGATACCATCTACAGATGTTTCGAGGAATTCATTTGTTTTGATCCAGCCTTTTGGTAATGTTTCAATACCTGTATTTTCAAGGTGTAATTCTTCGACAGCAGGGCGAATACCGGCAGCAACTAGAATTTCTTCAACCTTTGTCTCTGTAATTTCACCAGTAGTACGATCTTTTGTGACTACTACCTTGAGGCCATCTTCTTGACGGATTTCAACAGTATCTTGGTTCAATATAACATTGATGCCGCGAGCACGATAGTTTGGAGAAGATGTTCAGACATCTCTTCGTCTTCCTTAGGTACAAGACGTACATTATGCTGAATGATGGTAACTTCAGTACCAGCAGCATCAAATACATGGCCAAACTCTACACCGATAGGACCAGCACCGAGTACTGCAAGAGATTTATATGGTTGTTTAGGGAATTTATCGCCAAAGAGGCTTTCACTAGAAAGATAGCCTGCCTCTTGTAAACCTGGTACATTCGGAATATTGCTATAGCCACCAGTACCAAGAACGATAGTAGGGGCCGTAATTTCTACAGTACCAGAGCCATCGTTAAGATGAATATTCATAACCTTATCGGATACAAAGCTAGCTGCGCCGCGATATACGTCTACATTATCGAAAGCGTTGTAATAATCATAGATGCCTGCAGATTCGTCAATTTTATGCCATGTACGTTTGGAAACAGTGTCCCAGTCCATAGTAGCATCGCTAACATTAATACCGATTTTTTTGAATTCTTCTACCTCTTGGATCGCATTAGCTGCTGTAACCATAACCTTTGTAGGAATACAACCGCGAGTTAGGCATGTGCCACCAAATTTACCTTTTTCTATGATAGCTACTTTTTTACCCACTTTGATAGCAGCATCAGCTACGATGGTTGCACCACCTGTACCAACTACAATAATATCGTATTGTTTCATGTTGATTCCTTTCTATTTATATCTATTAATAGTTATTATCATTAACTCTATTATAACATTATATTGAAGAAAATCAATATAGATGGCTGATTTTCTATCCATTGAACACAAAAAAAGACGGTCCCGAAGGACCGCCTATAGGTGTTAATTCCAGTTTTCGTGGTAGCCACGTTTTGCATAATCTGCAGTAGCTGTGAAGAGAATGTCTGTACTGGAGTTAAGAGCTGTTTCTGTGGAGTCTTGTAAAACACCAATGATGAAACCTACACCTACAACTTGCATTGCAATATCATTGGAGATACCAAATAGAGAACAAGCTAGAGGAATTAGAAGTAGGGAACCACCAGCAACGCCAGAAGCGCCACAAGCACCGATTGTGGCAATGACAGATAAAAGGATTGCTGTAGGGACATCTACAACGATACCAAGTGTATGTGCAGCAGCTAATGTCATGATTGTAATTGTGATCGCTGCACCACCCATGTTGATAGTAGCACCCAATGGAATGGATACGGAATACATATCAGGGTTAAGTTTTAAACGTTTTGCTAAATCAAGGTTAACAGGAATGTTTGCTGCAGAGCTACGAGTAAAGAACGCATAGATAGCAGATTCACGCAAACATTTAAATACCAATGGATATGGATTGCGACGAAGGTATACAAAAGATAGAAGTGGATTTACTACTAATGCTACGAAAATCATAGAACCAAGTAGTAATACGAGTAATTGGAAGTAGCCGATTAAAGCTTCAATACCATTAGTAGCGATAGAGTCAGCTACGAGACCCATAATACCTAGAGGAGCAAAGCGGATAATCCAACCTACTACAGTTGTAATAGCTTGAGCGATAGACTCCATTACTTCTTTAGTATTCATTGGGGCATGGCGTAAAGCACCACCGATGATAAGTGCCCAACCTAAAATGCCGATATAGTTAGCGGTCATTAAGGCTTTCACAGGGTTATCAACAATATTTTTTAAAAGTGTTTTCATAACCTCTACGATCCCTTGTGGTGGAGCAGCATCAGCTGCACTAGCTGCAAGGTGTAATGTAGTAGGGAACATAAAGCTTACGACTACAGCAAGTGCTGCAGAAAGGAATGTACCTAATAAATATAATGTGATTACAGATCCCATCCCAGTCTTTTGACCAGAACGATGTTTACTGATAGCTGCAATAACAAGGAAAAATACAAGGATTGGTGCAATCCCTTTTAAAGCACCAACAAAGAGAACGCCTAATAAAGCTAGTTCATTTGCCAATTCTGGCACGTATAGAGCTGTCAAAATACCAATAATCAAACCTATGATTATTTGTTGGATTAGACTGACTCTATTGATTGATTTTACAAATCGATTCATAGTACACTCCAATACTTAATAAAAACTAATAAAAGACCATGGAAAAGATATCTTTTCAACATGGACATATGTCATTATACAACGAACATAGATTGGTGGCAATAGAGAATATCATAGTCATTAATATATAGTTAAATTGGATCTACTGTGACTGATAACGATGTTTATTTTTGTAATATGCTAGTTTTTAATAGTAGTGAATATTTACTTTAACTAAATATGTGCTCTTTACATAGTTACTATATATAGTATATATAATAGGATTCTTTTTGATAGGCGTCATAGTATGATATACTATGCGAGTAAAGAGTTTGAATATAGTTCTTGATTAGTGAAAGGACCATAATGAATACGAAAGAATTTAAAACATATGCAGATAAAGAAGAGTTTGTGCAAGGTGTATTCTCTAATATTGCTAAGAATTATGATTTGATGAATACAGTCTTGAGTTTTGGCCAAGATTATTACTGGCGCAAATTTTCTGTAAAAGCAATGAATATAGGTCCAAATCAACGAATACTTGATGTAGCTTGTGGCACTTGCGTGTTTACAAAAGAAGCATTACGTCAAGAGCCAACATTAAAGGTAGAGGCTTTGGACTTTAATAGTGAAATGCTTGATCAAGGTCGCGTACGCATTGAAGATGCTGGTTTACTAGATCAAGTTAATCTTGTTCAAGGTGATGCAATGGCATTACCATATGCAGATAATACATTTGATGCGGCTATGAGCGGCTTTGCTATGCGTAATGTACCGGATATTAAACAGGTATTATCTGAAATGCAACGTGTTGTAAAACCAGGTGGGAAAGTAGTTGTATTGGAGTTAGCGAAACCAAGTATGTTTGGTTTTAAACAATTATACAATTTCTACTTCTCCTATATATTACCTATTATAGGTAAATTAAGTAAGGATAATTCCTCCTATGCGTGGTTACCAGAATCCTTACGTAGATATCCTCATCAAAGTGAGATTCTTGAAATTTGGAAATCTTTAGGATATGAAAATGCCACCTATCATGAATTGACAGGCGGCATTGTAGCGGTCCACGAAGGTGTGGTACCAGAAAATTCTATTGTAAATAATAAGTAATATTAGCGTCTTGAGAAACTACTAATGATCCTTTTTTTCAACAGGAGTAGCAGTTTCGAGAGACGCTTTTTAACATTACTGCGTTACGATAGTAACCAGAGTCCATAGAGCTTGTTTGAGGTGTACTGATAGAAACTGTTTTTACAGGTCCTAATGTACGGCCAAGGGCTGCAGCGATAACCTCAGCTTTATGACGACCGTCTTGAATTGCTTCTGTAGTTAATAGAATCAGATAGTTGTTGAGATACATCATTTTTGGAAAGAAAGGTTGTTGATATCATTAGCCCCAGCGCTAACAGCAGCATCAACGGCTTTTCCTACATTATCAAGATTATTGATTTTTACAGTTACACGATTAGACACATTATAACCCGTATTGATTCGTTTGCCTTCTTGGTAATCACTAGTAGGGTTAATAGAAATATTAGAGGTATAAATATCTTTTTTATCGATACCTAAATGACCTAATTTACTAATCAAATCACTCATGATGCGGTCATTGTTAGATTTTTGCAGCATTGATGTTTGTGTTTTTCGCTAGTAATACCAAGTGTTAAAGATCGCATAGTTAGGTGCTACAGAACGAGAGGCTTGTCCAGTAATTTGAATTTCAGAGGAATCAAAGGTACCTTGAGGTGCAGCAAAGGCTGCAGTTGCCATAGTTGCACATACAGCGGCAATAGCAATTGTTTTAGATAATAAACGTTTGGATAATTTCATACTCAATCTCCTTACACTATTATAGTATTATTTATAAATACTATAATATAGAACTAAATTCGTAATATAGAATCACATCAGAATATAGAAGTGAATAAGTGGAAAAGTCTATATTACAGCTACATTATACATAATTGGTTGTATAAAATCAATCTTTTGATTTTGAGACTGTAAAATGAACCTGTAATGAAAGTTGTGTGAAATTGAGAATTAGGGGTTGCCATTATATTTTTGGTTATACTATAATATGCATACAGTCGTTCGAGCGACTGTTTCTTAATGAGTGTAGTAATGCACTTAGAGGTTCAAAAGAACTTCAAAAAAGATTATAAAATGTGTTGACATGAAAATGTTCACATGTTATTATAATCAAGTCGTCAGATGGCGCTTCACTAAAGCGTGAAACTGATAACAGATCTTTGAAAACTGAACAATGATAGGTAATCAATCAATACGATTGAACATATGCCAGAGTGCGGGTTTTGACAAAGTCAAAACCAACCATAATTCAAAGTTACTTAAATGTAACGACAACAAATAATGAGCTATTCAAATAGCTTCAAGATATCTTGGAGAGTTTGATCCTGGCTCAGGACGAACGCTGGCGGCGTGCTTAACACATGCAAGTCGAACGAAGAGCGATGGAAGCTTGCTTCTATCAATCTTAGTGGCGAACGGGTGAGTAACGCGTAATCAACCTGCCCTTCAGAGGGGGACAACAGTTGGAAACGACTGCTAATACCGCATACGATCCAATCTCGGCATCGAGGACTGGATGAAAGGTGGCCTCTATTTATAAGCTATCACTGAAGGAGGGATTGCGTCTGATTAGCTAGTTGGAGGGTAACGGCCCACCAAGGCGATGATCAGTAGCCGGTCTGAGAGGATGAACGGCCACATTGGGACTGAGACACGGCCCAGACTCCTACGGGAGGCGAGCAGTGGGGAATCTTCCGCAATGGACGAAAGTCTGACGGAGCAACGCTGCGTGAGTGATGACGGCCTTCGGGTTGTAAAGCTCTGTTAATCGGGACGAAATGCCTTCTTGTGCGAATAGTTAGAAGGATTTGACGGTACCGGAATAGAAAGCCACGGCTAACTACGTGCCAGCAGCCGCGGTAATACGTAGGTGGCAAGCGTTGTCCGGAATTATTGGGCGTAAAGCGCGCGCAGGCAGATTGGTCAGTCTGTCTTAAAAAGTTCGGGGCTTAACCCCGTGATGGGATGGAAACTGCCAATCTAGAGTATCGGAGAGGAAAGTGGAATTCCTAGTGTAGCGGTGAAATGCGTAGATATTAGGGAAGAACACCAGTGGCGAAGGCGACTTTCTGGACGAAAACTGACGCTGAGGCGCGAAAGCCAGGGGAGCGAACGGGATTAGATACCCCGGTAGTCCTGGCCGTAAACGATGGGTACTAGGTGTAGGAGGTATCGACCCCTTCTGTGCCGGAGTTAACGCAATAAGTACCCCGCCTGGGGAGTACGACCGCAAGGTTGAAACTCAAAAGGAATTGACGGGGGCCCGCACAAGCGGTGGAGTATGTGGTTTAATTCGACGCAACGCGAAGAACCTTACCAGGTCTTGACATTGATGGACAGAACTAGAGATAGTTCCTCTTCTTCGGAAGCCAGAAAACAGGTGGTGCACGGTTGTCGTCAGCTCGTGTCGTGAGATGTTGGGTTAAGTCCCGCAACGAGCGCAACCCCTATCTTATGTTGCCAGCACTTCGGGTGGGAACTCATGAGAGACTGCTGCAGACAATGCGGAGGAAGGCGGGGATGACGTCAAATCATCATGCCCCTTATGACCTGGGCTACACACGTACTACAATGGGAGTTAATAGACGGAAGCGAAATACCGCGAGGTGGAGCAAACCCGAGAAACACTCTCTCAGTTCGGATCGTAGGCTGCAACTCGCCTACGTGAAGTCGGAATCGCTAGTAATCGCAGGTCAGCATACTGCGGTGAATACGTTCCCGGGCCTTGTACACACCGCCCGTCACACCACGAAAGTCGGAAGTGCCCAAAGCCGGTGGGGTAACCTTCGGGAGCCAGCCGTCTAAGGTAAAGTCGATGATTGGGGTGAAGTCGTAACAAGGTAGCCGTATCGGAAGGTGCGGCTGGATCACCTCCTTTCTAGGGAGACATACACCGAGCCAAGAGCTTGGATGTCACTTAGGTCGACACTTTGGCACCTAACATTGTTCGGTTTTGAGAGATCTGTAAAGACTCTCAATTCTACAGAATATGGGCCTATAGCTCAGCTGGTTAGAGCGCACGCCTGATAAGCGTGAGGTCGGTGGTTCGAGTCCACCTAGGCCCACCAGTTGGCTCATATAACTTGAAATACACATTGTGTAGAGTACAGACACTAAGAGCTAATTTACATAGGTATAAACTTATAAAAGATAACGGATTCTTCGGAATGGATTATCGAGACGTAAAGCTTGACCACTCATGGGGGCGTAGCTCAGTTGGGAGAGCACCTGCCTTGCAAGCAGGGGGTCAGGAGTTCAGAATCTCCTCGTCTCCACCATTTAGTATTTGACAGCTAGTCTGTTTTTATACTAAAATAACAAAGCTATCAATGATAGCAACATATGACGCATGAATCGTAAGATTTATGTCAGAATATTGTTCTTTGAAAACTGCATAGAAGATAATTATTATATATTTGTAAGGTCATCTCTTAGAATTTCTAAGTAGGTTGACCCGAGCACATAGGAAATAATTCTCTGACTTATTGGTGACGTACATGAAAATGTACGGCTACAAAAAAAACGACAATGTATCTAATGCATGTCAATGAAAATCTTAAGTAAAAGATTTTTAAGGGCGTACGGTGGATGCCTTGGCGATATCAGCCGAAGAAGGACGCGGTGAGCTGCGATAAGCTACGGAGAGGTGCAAGCAACCTTTGACCCGTAGATTTCCGAATGGGGAACCCGGCAGTGGTTATGCACTGTCACCCATAGCTTTAGACTATGAGGGAGGGCACCTGGGGAACTGAAACATCTAATTACCCAGAGGAAAAGTAATCAAACGAGATTTTTCTTAGTAGCGGCGAGCGAACGGGAAAGAGGCCAAACCGGAGCGGGCAACCGCACCGGGGTTGAGGACAGTCATCAAGTGTAAATGAGGGTAGAAGAATCGAGTTGGAAAGCTCAGTCGCAGAAGGTGAAAAGCCCTGTAATCGAAACCTTGCATACATGGGACTGTATCCAGAGTACCACGAGACACGTGAAACCTTGTGGGAAGCAGGGGGACCACCCTCAAGCCAAAAATACTGATATCGACCGATAGCGCATAGTACCGTGAGGGAAAGGTGAAAAAGAACCCCTGGCGGGGAGTGAAAGAGAACCTGAAACCGTATGTCTACAAACAGTCGAAGTCTGTATATATATCAGGACGACGGCGTGCCTATTGAAGAATGAACCGACGAGTTACTGTTGCTAGCGAGGTTAAGTGGAAAAACACGGAGCCGCAGCGAAAGCGAGTCTGAACAGGGCGTTCAGTTAGTAATAGTAGACCCGAAACCGTAGTGATCCATCCATGGCCAGGTTGAAGCACAGGTAAAATTGTGTGGAGGACCGAACTCGTGAGCGTTGAAAAGCTTTGGGATGAGTTGTGGATAGGGGTGAAATGCCAATCGAACACGGAGATAGCTGGTTCTCCCCAGAAATAGCTTTAGGGCTAGCCTCGAGGTTGAGAGTATAGGCGGTAGAGCACTGATCGGGCTAGGGGGCCATACCGGTTACCGAACCTAGTCAAACTACGAATGGCTATACTTATACTCGGGAGTCAGACAGTGAATGATAAGGTCCATTGTCAAGAGGAAACAGCCCAGAACACCGACTAAGGTCCCCAAATGTCACACTAAGTGGCGAAGGATGTGGAATTTCCAAAACAACCAGGATGTTGGCTTAGAAGCGAGCCACCATTTAAAGAGTGCGTAATAGCTCACTGGTCGAGAGACTCTGCGCCGAAAAATGTCCGGGGCTAAAGTGTGAAAACCGAAGTCGTGTCATATGCAGCAATGTATATGGGTAGGGGAGCGTTCTCATTGGGTTAAAGCAGTACCGTAAGGAGTTGTGGACTGATGAGAAGTGAGAATGTCGGTATGAGTAGCGAAAAGAATGGTGAGAATCCATTCCACCGAAAGCCTAAGGGTTCCTGAGCAACGATCGTCGTCTCAGGGTAAGTCGGGACCTAAGCCGAGGCGGAAAAGCGTAGGCGATGGACAACAGGTTGAAATTCCTGTACCGGTGTGAATCGTTTGATCGATGGAGTGACACAGTAAGGTAGGTCAGCACGCGATTGGAAGTGCGTGTTTAAGCATGTAGGTTGAGCTATAGGCAAATCCGTAGCTCTAAAAGCTGAGATGTGATGACGAGTTACTAGCGATAGTAACGAAGTGATTGATCCTACACTGTCGAGAAAAGCTTCTAGGTAGAGACACATCGCCCGTACCAAAACCGACACAGGTAGGCGGGGAGAGAATCCTAAGGTGCGCGGGAAAACCCTCGTTAAGGAACTCGGCAAAATGCCTCCGTAACTTCGGGAAAAGGAGGACTCATGTAGTGTGAAGAGCAGCAACGCTTGGAGCATGAATGAGTGGCACAAGAGAGGCGCAAGCGACTGTTTACCACAAACACAGGTGCCTGCTAAAGCGAAAGCTGATGTATAGGTGCTGACACCTGCCCGGTGCTGGAAGGTTAAGAGGAGGGGTTAGACTTTGGTCGAAGCTCTGAATTGAAGCCCCAGTAAACGGCGGCCGTAACTATAACGGTCCTAAGGTAGCGAAATTCCTTGTCGGGTAAGTTCCGACCCGCACGAAAAGGTGTAACGACTTGCGCACTGTCTCAACGAGGGACCCGGTGAAATTGAAGTACCTGTGAAGATGCAGGTTACCCGCGACTGGACAGAAAGACCCCATGGAGCTTTACTGCAACCTAAGATTGAACTTAGTTAATGAATGTACAGGATAGGTGGGAGACTTAGAATCTAGGGACGCCAGTCTTTAGAGGAGTCGTTGTTGGGATACCACCCTTTCATTAATTGATTTCTAACGGGCCGAGTAACGACCGGCCGGACAGTCTTAGGCGGGCAGTTTGACTGGGGCGGTCGCCTCCTAAAGAGTAACGGAGGCGCCCAAAGGTTCCCTCAGAGCGGACGGAAATCGCTCGAAGAGTGTAAAGGCAGAAGGGAGCTTGACTGCGAGACGGACAGGTCGAGCAGGGACGAAAAGTCGGGCTTAGTGATCCGGTGGTGCCGAGTGGAAGGGCCATCGCTCAACGGATAAAAAGCTACCCTGGGGATAACAGGCTAATCTCTCCCAAGAGTCCATATCGACGGGGAGGTTTGGCACCTCGATGTCAGCTCATCACATCCTGGGGCTGAAGTAGGTCCCAAGGGTTCGGCTGTTCGCCGATTAAAGTGGTACGTGAGCTGGGTTCAGAACGTCGTGAGACAGTTCGGTCCCTATCCATCGCGGGCGCAAGAAACTTGAAGGGGGCTGCTCCTGGTACGAGAGGACCGGGTGGACGAACCGCTGGTGTACCAATTATCCTGCCAAGGGTACAGTTGGGTAGCTACGTTCGGGACGGATAAACGCTGAAAGCATCTAAGCGTGAAACCAGCCTTGAGATGAGGGTTTCTCATAGCATAAGCTAGTAAGATCCCATGTAGACGACATGGTTGATAGGCCAGGTGTGGAAGAGCCGTGAGGTTTGGAGCTGACTGGTACTAATAGATCGAGGGCTTTACTTAAATAAAACATTAAGCAGAAATGTGCAACAAATATATATAACTTCTATGTGGTTTTCAGAGTACAAACTCTGACAGATTCAGTGGCGATGGCTATGAGGATCCACCTGTTCCCATCTCGAACACAGTAGTTAAGCTCATAAACGCCGAAAGTACTTGGCTGGAGACGGCCTGGGAGGATAGGAAGCTGCTGATTAAGCATAAAATAGAGGGTCAACCCTAAAGGGTTGGCCCTCTATTTTTGTGCTCTAACGAGCACATTCTAATTCCTTCTAGAGCCGTTTCCAGCCAAGGTTGTACAAGTATTATCTATGTGTATTAACAATATAGGAGGCCTGGGAAGCCTAGGGCAATAGGGCGTAAAGGAGCGCAGCGACGCATACGTCCATTGCATCAGGTTCGACGAAGCCCTTAAGGTATATATTTTAATTTAGATCATAGTCTTAACTACTGCCATGGGCGAGTGTGATAGGAAGCTGCGACTAGTGGTAGGAGGCAACTCCATCCATACGGTAACGCGGCACAACGTGCCAATGTTACCGAACCGTACATTAGTTGAGTAGCTCCAAATTTATGTAAACAGACTACTTCTAACCGATACCGCGGTGCGTAGCACCAATGGTATCGCACCGCAAAGCAGTTGAGTATCTTCAAATATAGGTAAATACATATAAACCTCATCCCAATTTATGTAACATATACATTATTCATTCATATCTATCTTTAAATATTTATCCTCAAATAACACTACATTATTCAATGTACATTTACTCATCTATGATCAAATATCCACCATATAGCCCTAATTTTACTCTTTTTACTGCTATACCTATACATAGTAGTTTATGTTTAACTGATTTAATAGATCATTATACATGTTATTCTTTAATCAACTTTACTAATTAATCATCTTTATGTAATTAATATTACTTTAATTTTTAAATTTTTAATAATCACTATCTACTACATATTCTATTCATGCATAGGTTTATCTGAAATTCACATATAAAGCTTTAAATATAGATAAATACTGGGTTTATACCTATATTAGTATTGTCTAAATATGTACCAAAAATTTACTCGTTTCATTTATATCTCATATAACTTTCACTATGTTTTTCACATATAATCTTTATACTAGCAATAGTTGATTGAGATCAACTAAGGAAATGGAGGTCTACTGCAAATAACTTTTACCTGTCCCTTTTTACAAATAATACAAACAACACAACACAAAAACAATACAACACATAAAACAACACTTAAATACACAACAATACTCTCCTGTGTATAAACAAAACAATACATATACAAAACTCTCTAATTATATATACCATCTCCCGTATATATAAAGGTAAAAGTTAGGTAGACATAAGAGCCCTTGAGAAAGGGCTCTTTTTCCTTTTAAATTCACTATTATTTCATTATTTTAAAGGGCTTTGTTTCTTGACATGGGACCTAATTTTTGTTAAACTAATCAAGTATCAAGCACAGCTTGATGAACATAGGGGTATAGCTCAATTGGTAGAGTAGCGGTCTCCAAAACCGTTGGTTGTGGGTTCAAGTCCTACTGCCCCTGCCAAATTTGGATTGCGGTCTTCGGACCGCATGTCCATAAAATTACTCAAAAATATTAAAAAAATGCTTGCATAGATGTAAGCGTTATGTTAATATAAGTGAGTACCAAGTACATGACTCAGTAGCTCAGCTGGATAGAGCGTTTGACTACGAATCAAAAGGCCAGGGGTTCGAATCCCTTCTGGGTCACCAAATGAAAGCATCACAGTAATGTGGTGCTTTTTTATTTTTGCAAAAACCATTTAGGCTTATAGGACAAAAAGTGTGTGTAAAAACCCTTATAACACTAGTAAATATCTAGTGTTATAAGGGTTTAATCTTTTTCTGGAGAAGTTTGAGGGTGGACAAAAAGTGTGGGTGAAAACATTAATTAACCCTTGTAATTACTGACAAAAATGAGGTTATATCTTCCTGTATATAAACAAATATGGAGGAAGAGTTTATGCGACAAATAAAATGTCCTGATTGTAATGAAAAATGTATTAAACATGGTGTTTTAAAATCTGGTTCTCAACGTTGGTTTTGCAAACAGTGTAAGGTGGCATTTACCGTTAAAATTAATAGTTTAAGTAAAGAGTTAAACCTATTCTTGAATTGGTTATTCAGCACCGATATTCAAGCTGATATGCCTGGTAAAGGTCGTACATTCAGGCGTAAAACCGCTAAATTTTGGTCCATATGGCCATTGCCACCAAAAGTGGAAGAAGTACATGATGTAGTATATCTTGATGGAATTTACTTAGCTAGGAATTTATGTGTGTTGATTTGTTGCAATGATACTCATGTTCTAGGATGGTATGTCTGCCGTTATGAGCATGCTAGAGCTTGGCAGTGCTTAATGGAACGGATTGCTGAACCTAAAGTCGTTGTATCTGATGGCGCTAATGGTTTACCTAAAGCATTACGAAAAGTTTGGCCTCATAGTAGCCACCAAAGATGCCTATTTCATATTTTTTGTCAGGTTAGACGATATACGACAAGTAGACCTAAAACGTTAGCAGGAAAGGATCTTTATACTCTTGCTAAAGATTTATTTAATGTGAAAACAATGGATCAAGCTTTTATATGGATTAATAAACTTTCGGCGTGGCGAATGACATATTCTGATTTTTTACGAGAAATGACGATTGATGAATTCGGAAACAAACGCTCTACACATGAGCGTTTGCTTAAAGCTGAATCATCATTATGGCGTCTGATTAGGCAACAAACTTTATTTACATTTTTGGAATGTATTGATATTACAATACCTACAACAAATAATCGTATTGAAGGTGGAGTAAATGCTCAATTAAGAAGTATGTTACGGGCTCATAGGGGCCTTTCACTTGAAAGAAGACTAAAAGCGGTCTATTGGTGGTGCTATATGCACTCACCAAGACCGCTTTCTATTTCAGATATATTAAATTGTATGCCTACAGATGAATCGATTGCTGCTATCTACAAACGGTTATCTGATTATTGCCAAATAGATCGTTCAATCCCTCAATGGGGTGATGCTCCTGTTTGGAATGAGCTACATATGTCTACAGATTTTCCAACTTATTGGGATTAGTCACACACACTTTTTGTCCTATAACCCACCATTTATCTATTAAAAAGACTCTACACATAATTGTGTAGAGTCTTTTAGTTTTAGCACTTTAAATCTAATTAGATTGTGGTTTAAGTGTTTTACCTTATTTTAGCTGTCCTGCAGCTACAGCAAGATCTCTCCAGTAGATAGCTTGCATATAACCATACGTATTTGGTTTTAAGGTAATTAATTTAGCTTTAGGTCGCTTTTCCTCACGTAATACTCTGCCTGTACGGGCATCGATGATATTACGTTGTTCTTGAACCCATTGAATCGTATCGGCATCTTGATCAAAGTAATAATGGTTTATATACTCTGTCATATAATACTGAGCACCTTGATGACTATATGTACGGGCTACAATTTCAAATTTATTACTTTCTCCTGCGATGACCTTAACGCGTTGTTCTGCGTAATAATTTTGGCCATTTATACGATATAAGTAGGCATAACCTCTGGCATTCTCTAAATCAGCAATATTAACTGCTTGAGAAGGGAGGATACCTAAGATTGTAAAAGCCGCTGCAATTAATAAACTACGCTTCATGTATTCTCCTTATTACTTCGCATGTGGCTGATCAGATTCAGCAACCACATGTACAACTAATTCTTGATTAGAAGGAATCTGAGCCATGACTACAGGCATTGGTACATTCATAGCTGCTGCAATACCCTTGATCTGGCGCATTGCAACAGGTACTACAGTACCATCTTCTTGGATGTTTTTTTCTAATGCTTCAATCTCAGTAACTGTTAAGCTTGCTTTGTTCGCAAAGTCTTCGATAGATACACCATTAGCTTCGCGATATTCTTTAATGAAATCTCCGATATACATAGATTCCTCCTATTTTTAGATACCTTTATATTGTAATTAAAAATATCATATATGGCAATAGATGAATAAAAGATGAATAAATTAAATTACAAAAATAAATTGACTTAATACGATAGTGGTGTTAATATTAACTCATAGAAAACATCATATTTGGGAATAGGTGCTGAAAAGCATAATAGAGAAGCTGGTTAAATGCCAGCACGGTCCCGCCACTGTATGGTCGAGCGAGTCTAAATTAAGTCACTGGGAAACTGGGAAGGCTAGATGAGCGATGACGCCGAGTCAGGAGAACTGCCTATTCAACATTCACCATTTGACCTACGAGAGATAGGGAGGAGAAGTTAGTAGCTCCTTTTTACGTACCCGTAAAAAGGATTTTTTAGTTCTATACGATTTTTATCAGAGATGATTTAAATTGTATTCGAAAGACCTTAATGTCGATGGCATGGTCATGGTGAATAATACCTTCTTGGTATTACCAGCATGACATGTGTTATGACTGTTAATATATTTTATGGTAAATGTAGGGCATGCATTTATTCATCATCATCCTAAAAAAGAGGCTGACCCAGGATTCTAGTAGTTCGGATTCTGGGTCAGTCTCTTTTATTTTTAGGGATACATGAAATTTAAGTTAATTCTAAAAAAATGATTGACGATGAATTCTATACATGATATTATTATTTCAGTTGAGACGCGGGAGTGGCGGAATTGGCAGACGCACCAGACTTAGGATCGGCGCCTTACGGCGTGGGGGTTCAAGTCCCTTCTCCCGCACCAACTTTATTGCACCTTTAGAGGTGCTATTTTTTTTGCCTAAAATTAGCTTTATTAATGGGCATACATAAGACTAAGCGCTTTTAATTAGGTACAAACAAGCGTGATTAGTAAGGCATAACATAGATAGAAAATTAACTATGCCGTTATGTGTTATAATAAATGAGATATAACAAATTGCCTATAAAACGCCTTATTTAAAGTATATTTGTATTTCAACGGCAAAAATACGGCAAAAAAATAATTAACTAAAAATATTGGCAACTTTGTCAGTGCCTTTAGTCGCATATCATCTGAGAAATGAACATAGGGTTTTTAATACGGTTTGTAGGCTATCACCTAATAGGGCGGATACTGTTTTAATGTCTACGCCGTTTGATAATAGTTTGGTTGCGTATGTATGGCGTAGATCATGAATGGAGTTATTAGGTAAGAAACTTTTCATAATTTGCGATGCGCCCCAACTGCTACTAATTCTATTATTAAAAAGGCGTTCGCTTGAACACGTTTCTTTGTATTCTTTTTAAGATATTGGTTAATACTGGCGGTATAGGTAACTGCCTATAGCTATTTTTTTGATTTAGCGACTTTAATGCATATTTGTTGTAATCAATCGCCCCGAATTGCTTTGCACTACATTTATAGTATTACTATCTAAATCTACATTATCCCAAGTAAGGCCGATAATTTCGCCATATCTCATGCCGGTATAGGCAGCAATAGAAAATATAACATAGTATTTATAGTTTCTATCCTTTACGGCGTTTAAAAATGTTTCTATTTCTATATCTGATAACGCCTTTATTTTAATAGGCTTATTATTTTTAAAAACGCGGTATAACTTTTTAATTCGTTTATAGGAATTATTTTATATTGGTATACCGCATAACTAAATAAACGCTGAATTATGCCCAATGCGAGGTTTTTTGAAGCCGTTGCATATATTGTATCGTTCAATATGCGTTTGACGTGATATGGCGTAATATTCGCAATTTTTTCATTAAATATAGGTTTGAATATATCAAATGTACGCACATAAGCGCGGTATGTATTAAAAAGCGCGTGGTTTGTTTTCTCTAATATAAATGTTAAAAATCAATAAGAGTTATATTTTTAAGACTATCATCTGTTGTGGTGATAGTCTTTTTTAGTTCATCAATGATCGTTTGCGCATGAATTTTTAGCCGCTTTTTGCGTTTCAAAACCCTGTTTAGATTTCTGGCGCCAGCGGTTGCCGTCCTTGTACGATACGATGCATTGATACCCTTTATCTTTCTTCCTTACGGTTATATTGCATTGCATCGTCTAACTCCTTCAATGAGTATTTGGCTATGTAATGCGCGAACGAACAAAGATAACAATATAACCGCTAGTATATATCTGTGTTCTTGCCACGGTATAAGACCTAAAGCCAAGCCAATAATTAGATAAATAGAACTTTGATAAAAAGCTACATTAATTGCATCTTTCTTTTTCATGTTGAACCCCTTTATTTAACAATAAATGCGCGAAAAGTATTCGCATCTATTTCCATTTTATCACGCGTTGCATCATCTAAGGCCCCATATAAATCATATTTACTATGAAGCAATACATGCCCTAATTGATGCGCAAGCGCTATGCGTTGTTGCTGCCTACTTAACCGGCTATTTATGATAATAGCCTTTTTAATCTCCGGTTTTATCAGTACACCGCTAACACCTACGGGCATACGTTTATATAATACTTTAATGTTTAATCTACTTGCGATATTGCGCGGTTCATTTGAGCCGTACAAATTAATTAAGTCTAAAAACCATATTTAACATGCTAACAATTCCCCTTGAATATTATTAATCGTCTAATACTGCTTTTAATACTTTTTTGTAATTTCACCTTTTGCGCTTCCGTTAATTCGCGATCACCATAATAACAAATCAATGTATTATCAGTTATTTTTCTTTAAATCTATTTTTTTCTCATTTGTTTTTTTATTTTCGGCGTTCCCTCTACGCCGTCAGTAAAAATAACCTACCGGTACCCCGAAATACTCCGATAATATTTTAATATTTTTTTAAACTGAGGGTTGCTTTCTCCTTTTCGCCAACGTGAAAATGCACTTTGCGGAATGTTGGTATCTTTTGAAATTTGATATGCTGATACGCCAGTTTTTCGCATTAATTCTTCAATTTTGTTGTATAGCATAGTGTACCTCGCTAAATATAAACATACTGTTTAACATTTTTATAAAGTGTTTACTAGACTACTTACTAAAACGGAAGTACAATATAGCCATAAGGTACTTATGAAATCGTAAGTGTCTTAAAAAAATCTGGTATAGCAAGTGCGGTGTCGAATACTAACACTTGCTATATCGCAAGTATAACAAATTAAATAAGGGGTGTAAACCATAAAAACAGTAGTACGAAATATTTTTTCGTTTAATGGACGAAAAAAACATTACCGCTTACAAACTATCTAAAGAAACTGGAATTAGTGAAAGCGTGATTTCTCGTTGGAAAAAAACGGGGAACAATCGCCGAATGTAAGCAATCTTGTAAAAGTCGCACATTATTTTTCAATGCGACTATCTGAATTAATGAAAGGAGAAAATGTATGAAATTAACGTATACCGTAGATGAAACGGCCGAAGTTCTGGGTATTTCTAAATCGTCGGTATACAACTTGCGCAACGCTGGCACAATACACCAGTTAACGAAAATTACCGGGCGTTTTATTTTTCCGTCAAAGAAATTCAAGAAGTAGCCGGATTAGAAACCGAAGTAAATGCGGTTAATTACCGGGCATTAAAAGCAGAAAACGAAGCATTGGCCGAAGAAAACGCAAAACTAAAAAAATAGTATAAAAAAATCGCCAGTAATATACTGACGATCACGGGGGAATTATGACAACGGCTTTTAAGATTATAGGCGCAATCTTGTTAATAGGTACGCCGGGCAGTTTAGAACTTGACAATATAACGCTATATGAAGCGTTTTTGCAAGGACTGTTAGGGGTGGCGCTATTATATGGTGGTATCTATATAGACCAAATAAAAAAGGCCCAATAGTAACGGTAATTACTAAAGGGCAGATGCGAAAAGTGAGTTATTAAAGCATCTTAACCGCATAATATCATATGCGCGTTGAGGTGGCAAGGTGAAAACGTGATTAAAGATGAAATTATAAAGGCGTTTGAACGTTTTGAGGAAATCAAAACACAGGGGAACGCAGCGAAAACTAACATACATATTGATTTCAATGTAAGGGTGAATAGATACGGTACGTTTTATCATTATTTGTTTGTGGAAGATGTAAAGAAAGATATTCAATGCCTAGTAAGCATAAAAGGTATTGACGGTTTACCGTTTGCATCTGAAATAGAAACATTTGAAGATATTGAAAAGGTATTGGGGGGCAACAAAAATGGCTAGTATTTACGAATTAAATAAAAAAACTATATGGAACTTACTGCAATGCTTGAAGCGACAGAAACACCGGAAGAAATCGAAGCAATTCAAAACACATTAGAAATGCTTGATTTATCTATTGAAGAAAAAATCGAAAACACGGCAAAATACATGGTTAATGTTGAAGCCGATATTCAAGGTATCAAGGCCGAAATTGATAGATTGAACAAAGTAAAAATCAAAAGAAAGCACTATCGAAACCTTGAAAAATAACATTGAATATTCAATGAAACAAAAAAGGAATTGAAAAAAATTAGAAGTTGGCACCTTTAAAAGCTGGTTATAGAAAAATCTGAAAGCGTTGAAAATTATCAACCTTGATGTAATCCCAGCAGATTTTACGAAAGTAGAAATCAAAAGCCGATAAAACGGCCATTAAGAAAGCGATTAAAAGCTGGCGAAGCGGTAGAGGGTGCAGAAATTAAAACAAACATGAATTTCTATATTAAGTAGGTGATCGCATGGCGACAAAAAAACATTACAACAAAAATTAATTGAAATACAAGCGGAATTAAAGGCACCTAAAAGTCAATACAATAAATTTGGCGGTTATAACTACAGAAATTGCGAAGATATCCTAGAAGCGGTTAAACCGCTATGCGCTAAACATGAAATTGTACCGTTGTTAAGTGATGAAATCGTTATGATTGGCGATAGATTTTTACATCAAAGCAACGGCAAAAAGTAACGGACGGTAAAGATGAAATAGCAACTACTGCATTTGCGCGTGAAAGTAAAGATAAAAAAAGGTATGGACGAAAGTCAAATTACCGGCTCCGCTTCTTCTTATGCCCGTAAATACGCATTAAACGGCCTATTCTGTATTGATGATACGAAAGATGCGGATTTTATGGATAATTCACAAAGCGGTAGCGAGCAACAACCAAAAACAGCTGCAACAACCGCCAAAAGAAACGCACGTTAAAGGATACGATGAATTTGTAGCGTTGCAAAAGTCTAAAAAAAGTACCGCCGGCAGAAATCACAAAGTATATTGCCGGAACATACAAAAAAACCACGCCTTGCACTACTTGATGAGTTTGAAATGGTAGCGGCGCTTGAATGGTTAAAAAAACTATGGGGTACAAGAGGAAAACAAAGGCTTTGCCCTATACGACAATGACGAACAAGCATTACTGCATGAAGATGCTGGAGACCGCATTTGATGAAATGGGTAACAAAGGGTATCAATTTAATAAAGTCGATTGGCTGGAATATCTTGATACCCGCGCCGAAAAGATGAAGCGTTAAATAAGTTAGATCCGGAAGCAGAATATATCGTTGAAATCAAAAAGAAGGTAAAACGACGTTCGCTAAATGCTAACGCGTATGCATGGGTGTTGTGCGAAAAGATAGCACATGAACTTTCAAAGAACGCGTACATATCAAAAAAATGACGTGTATAAGCGTGTTATTCAAGAAGCTGGTACTTTTACATACATACCGATTAAAAACGATGCCGTAGAACGATTTATCGAAATTTGGCACGGCCACGGGTTAGGCTGGCACGCAGAAGATGCCGGCCCAGCTAAAACGGAAGGTTATACAATCGTTCGCGCCTATCACGGTAGCAGCGTATACACGGTAGACGAAATGCGGCGATTGATTGATGCATTAGTTGATGAGTGCAACCAATTAAACATACCAATAGAAAACGATGAATATATAAATTCACTTGTGAGGGAATGGGGTAATGAACAAACGAAAGAAACAAGATAACGTATTGTACGCCAGAACTAGAAAATGGGCGTATGAAAGAGATAACGGCCTATGTGTTTTATGTGGCGCAATGGCTACGGAAGTTCATCACATAACTTTCAGAAGTCAAGGCGGTTTATCAAATCTTAGTAATCTGGCTTGCCTATGCCGTGATTGCCATACAAAAGCGCACGGCGTAGAAGCTAAGAAAATACGCGAAGTATTGAGGGAAAGGAACGAGGGTATTAAATGGCAGAACGAAGAATGATGTCAAAATCTATTATCAAATCCGATACATTCCTAGACATGCCAGCAACTACACAAAACCTATATTTCCATATGCTGCTAGATGCAGATGATGACGGATTTATCAACGCTCCGAAGTCAATTATGCGAATGATCGGGGCAAAAGATGACGATATGAAAGTACTTTGCTCGCAAAACAATTTGTAATACCGTTTGAAAGTGGCGTTGTAGTTATCAAAGACTGGAAAAATACATAACTATATTCAGAATGATAGGTACAAGCCAAGCACCTTACCAGAACGTGATTTACTCAACATTCAAAAAGGATAAAACGTATACGTTAAAAAAACGATGTATCCAGTATGGATACAAAATGTATACAACCTGTATCCATAGGTAAGGATAGGTTAGGTAAGGTTAGGTTAGGTAAGGTTAGGTTAGGTGAGGATAGGATAGGTAAGGATAGGGTAGGTAAGGAGAGTATAGATACATTATGTCATGTTACACATGACGATGTGGATAAATCTCACATTGAGATTATCGAATACTTGAATATAAAAACCGGTTCTAAATTCAAGCCGACTACAAAGCCTTACATTCAAGCGATTAGATACGCTTGAAAGAAGGTTATACCGTTGATGATTTTTAAAACCGTGATTGATAAAAAATGCCGTGAATGGAAAGGTACAAAGCTAGAAAAGTATCTAACACCTAAAACGTTATTCGCGCCAAGCCATTTTGACACGTATTTGAATAGTAACGAAATGGCAGCAATGACGGATACAGAACGAAAGGTTGCAGAACTAAACGCACTGATTGATGCGGTAGAAAGGGGAACAGATGAGGGAACCGAACGCAAAGACGTTGACGGCTACGGGCCAATTATTGATATATCCGAATATTGATGTGACGAAAACCAAAATGTATGCATACGCGCTTGAAGATATAAACCCTGTTACATTGGCCGAAGCAATTAAGCAATGCATTAATACATGTGAATTCCTTCCAGCCGTTGCCACTATCAGAAAGAAAGCGGCGGAAATTTCTGGATACGTGAATTGTAAAAACGAGCGTTTAATAGCGCAAGATGCATGGGAAATAGTCAGAAAGAAAGCCAGCCAAGCAGGTTATGAAAAGGGCCTTGATGAATTGGACGGCATAACAAGGCTTGCTGCTAAAACTGTATGGCGTTTCTTTGATCCACGCAATAGCCAAAGCTACAACGAAAGCGCCGCAATGAGCCAATTCTGTAAGGCATATGAACAACTGGCGACACGCGAACAAAAGAAATATGGAAATCGCTGAAAGTATTAAAAAGTAACGGCCTGTTAATGGAAGCACGGAAACGCGCAGAACTTAATATGCCAAAAACAAACAGAAATTAAGATGCTAGATAATGGCCATTTGGTTGAAGTTGAAAAGCACGAGCCTATAGATTCAAAAAAAGAATGGTTAAAGATGCCGATATTTCGGAAGAAAGTAAAAAAAGTTAATTTTTGGGGGTGTTGGAATGAATTGCAAATATAATGTATTTCCAAAATTAATAGAGTGCAGAAAAACGCTTGTTTATGGGGCAACGTGATTTAGCGGAAGCTGCCGGAATACCTACAGAAACGTACAAGAAGCATGAGCGTGGCGAATTTGAATTTAGGCTATCTGAAATGCTATCAATTCAAGAAGTGTTAAATGAAGCGTTGCAAAGTGATTATACGTTAGACGAATTATTTCAAATGTCAAAAATCGTTTTAAATGCGTTGTATGGAATTTTTAAGCCGTCAATGATAAATCATAAGGGCGAAATAGCAGAATGGGCAAAATGAATGAATTTGCCCTATAGAATTAGAAAATAGAAAGGGAATTATATATGAATAGTGTTCAATTAATGGGAAATCTTGCACGTGATCCAGAAGTACGTTATACACAAACAGACCGAGCGGTTGCGACATTCACAGTTGCAGCTAGTAACACGTATATTGATAGCGCTACAAATGAAACGAAAGAACAAACGGCGTTCATTAATTGCGTTGCATGGGGCAAGCTGGGTGAAGCAGTAGGCAACTACCGAAAGGGAAACCGCCTATTTGTGGAAGGTCGAATTCAAACAAGAAGTTATGAAACGCAAGACGGCCAAAAAGAAATATGTTACGGAAGTAATCGCCGGTTTCGTTGGGTTATCCGCTTTAAATGATGCGGAAGCTGGCAGCAACTTTGATAATTTTGCAGATGATAAGGGGAACGATGAAAACATTCCGTTCTAGGTGGCTAATGTGAGTATGTATTGTGTTGGAAAAACAGAGTATGAGGCTGATTTTTATCTATTTTTGACTTAAAAACACGATACATAACAGAGGTTGAAATTAAAACATCTATTCAAGATTTTAAGCGTGATTTTAAAAAGAAACGCTATCACGACTGTAGAAATGTTAAGTATCTGTATTATGCAATGCCTAGAACTTTATATAATGATCATTCTGATAATATTGATAAATTACTAGGGAATGCTGGCCTAATTTTAATGCATTATTTAAGAATAGGGTGTATGAAATGGGTAAACAGATAAATAGGGGGTAAGTATTATGTCAAAATCACCATGTAAGAATTGCACCGAGCGATATGTAGGCTGCCATAGCACATGCGCAGCCTACATAAAATACAGTTGCAACCGTAAAGAAGAATTAGAAACCCGTGATATCCGGGGCGATGTGTACGGGTATATAAAGACAAATAACAACCGCATCAAGCGGCGTATGGGTAGATATTAGGAAGGTAAAAATGCATATATGGGGGTTGTTTGATGACGGCAACGGCTGTTACAGGCAAGCAGTAGATGAATATAACGTGAATATGGGGGGGCAACATACGATCACATCAATAGGCATTGGCAATGCGTGTATTAATCAAGATTTAGCAGTTAATACGCTACATAAACATAACGCACTATGGGAACAGTTGGATAAACTGGATAAACCCGATGTTATTCTAGCTAGTCCGCCCTGTGAAAGTTGGAGCGTGGCAAGTGCTATGAAAGGCGGTAACGCCTGTTGGAAGCAAGAAAAAGATATGACTATCAATTTGTTTGGTGAATATGAACAAGGAAGTAAATTCACAATCAGAAATAAAGCTGATTATGAGAACTACCAATTCAAGTATGACAAGTCATTCTTAACACGCATCAATGGTGAAATGTGTATTTACAACACATTAAAAATCATTGAGCGTTATCAACCTAAAGTATTCGTGATTGAAAACCCCGCATACGGGCGAATATGGGAATACATAGCAAATGTAATAGGGTTTAATATTCCGTATGAAAACCTAACGTATTACAACAACTATGATTACCCTATTAAAAAGCCTACGAAGTTTGGCAGTAATGTCGACTTAAAATTACTTAAAGATGATATAAAAAGTCAAATCAAGTTCAATAAATTAAACGTAAAAGGAATAAACCGATATAATACGAGGTCGCATATTCCATTAGAGTTAGTAAAGGATATTTTTAAAAACGATGCGAACAATATGTAGGAGGGTAGAAATGACATATATAGAAAACTGGTTCGCGTTGGGTGCTTGTATCTATAGCAGAAAAACCGCAGATGCAGACACTATCAGCGCTAGGGTTAAGGAAAGAAATAAAACGAAAGCCGGTATACCCAGAAATTGAAGCAAGTGCGTTAGTCGCCTTGCGTGAAAAAGGTTTGAGCGTGCGACAAATAGCGGGCGTATATGGCGTATCGTATACATTTGTTAGAAATCGCCTATTGGCTGCTGGGTTAAATCTTGAAAGGATAAGGCGATGAAAGATGCATTGTTAAAAGGCAGTAAAAGTGATGAATGGTATACACCGATAGAAACAGTTCAAATGATGCTTAATGTATTCCCGCCAAAAGCTGGCGATAAAATCTTATTGCCTTTTTGATACAGATAAAAAGCAATTTTACAAAAGTTATCGTGCGCGAATATGATCCATTAGCTATATACGGCATTAATGATTTTTTGAATAAAGAATATGAATTCGACTATTTAATCACTAATCCGCCGTACAGTAATAAAGATGAAATCATAGCGCGATGCATCGAAACTGGGCGCCCGTGTGTACTGGTATTACCCATAGATACACTGGGGGTACAACGGCATAAATTATTCAGTCAAACAAACATAAGTGTATACGCACCAACTAAGCGCATTAAGTTCATAAGCGAAACGGGCGAACATACGAAATCGCCAGCGCATCATAGCATTATCATGCTAATAAATGCGCCTAGAAATGAAATTATCTATGAATATCAAAGGGGAATTGATAAATGAATGTAAAGGTAGACATAGGAAATGGTAGAGTTTTTACATGTGAGCAACTAGCCAGCGCATTAACGCTGGTTATTGAAAACATGATTTTGAAACCAAAGGTAACGCAAGACGGATTTTTAATTACGCTTGAATACCAATATCATAAGGACGGCGAAACGGAACGATTGCGGCAAGTGCTTTCGAAAATGGCAATGAAAGTATTTAACGGAACATTTGAAGCGTACATTTACAATGTACGGCAATATATAAAAGGCAATTATTGTAAAAGGGGAATTATACGATGAAGAATGAGCAAAAAAATGGTTATTACAAGAAATGTATAACGAAGGGTATAGAGATATTAAAATCATCGGGGTATATGCCTATTTTGTAAACCCAGATTTTATCGAAAACGGCGGCAATTTTAAGGTACGTGATCATACCCCGCGTATTCCATGCCGTGTACTGGGGTTAAGTCCTAAAACTGAAAAATATTCTATTGCATCGTTACTGGGTTTTGTGGAATGGGAAAGGGTTCCAGTTGATACGCCTATCATCGTGAAAACGCCATACGGCGAATATAAGCGGTATTTTGCTGAATATAGCAAAGGGCGGGTTTGGTATTTTAACAACGGAGCAACAAGTTGGAGTAATGGTTTATTGGGGTTAGTTTCGGGCGCGGATGAATGCGATGTGAGGTTAGCAGAAAATGCCAATAATTGACATAGTATTTAAAGGTCGCCCTATCACCAAAAAGAACCACGGGCAAATAGTAAAAAATGGCAATAAGCGGGGTTATATCCCGTCAGAAGCGTATAGAAATTATGAAGATGCTTGCTTATGGCAATTAGCTGGCAAGAAATTGCATATATCTGGCATTGTAGTTGTTGAATGTAAATATTACTTGCCAAATAAAAGAAGCTGGCCGGACTTAATCGGGTTACTACAGGCAACAAGCGATATCTTAACCAAAGCCGGCGTGATTGATGATGATAAATGGATATGTTCATATGGCGAAAGTCGCATAGCGGGAATTGATAAAGAAAACCCGCGGGCAGAAGTTCGTATCATGGATAGGCGAAACGCCGTATTAGAACAACTTTTAAAATAAGGGGAATTAAAATGTGTATAATCAACAAAATTAAACGGTTCCTATTTGGTGATAAGCGATATAATGCGGATATCATTAAGGTTAAGCGGTGCTTACCCGGTGTATTGATGCCGAAAGTTGGCGGCGAAGATCCGCCGGAATGGACTTTTTATCAACCGGAAGGGGTAGTAATAGAACCGCATCAAACGCAATATGTAACGCTAGGTTTAGCGGTGGAAATTCCAAAGGGGTATATGTTAATGCTGGCGCCACGATCTAGCCTAAGTAAAACGCCGTTACTTATTCCAAATTCGTTCGGGGTGATTGATGCAGATTATAGGGGCGAAATTAAAGCGATACTGCATAATACCAGCGATGATGCATATTTAATTCAAAAGGGCGATAGATTAGTACAAGGTATTCTTGTACCAGTAGGCGCATTAAAGTTGTTAGAGGTTAGTTCTTTGACCGAAACGGCGCGCGGTGCTGGTGGTATTGGAAGTACGGGGAAATAATTATGATTAAATTCTTGTTTGATGCTGCATTGGTCTTTTCGTTGGTTGTAGCATTGTTTAAGTTAGTATCGCTATTTGCGATGTAGTGGATAAGGGGCGAAATAAACGCCCCTTTGATACAATATGAGTAGGCGAAAGGGGAAATGTGTATGCCTATTATTAACCCGATGTATTTGTATTTGATTGAGGTACTGCATAATTTAGACGTGATAAATAACCTTATTTTTATTACGCTGGCGTTCATAACACTTGTTACTGGCGTTATGTATATCATTGATGATTACGCGCGGGAAACGCTAAGCCAACACAAAGGCAAAATGATTGGGTTACTCGTGGCGTTTGTAATTAGCAGTATGATCGCGGTATTAGTACCCACGAAAGATACCATGTATAAAATGCTAATTGCCAGCTATGTAACAACTGACAATATCCAAATCGTAAACGAAGCTATTAAAACAAACTTGCAGGACTATTTAAACATGTTAGGGGAAACAGTTAAAAACATGAGATAATGAACCATACGGGGGAAATATGACGGATAAAGATTACAGGGAATTAGCAAAAGAATATTTAGAACCTATTAAACTGATCACGATGAAAATTAATTCTCTAAAGGAGGATTTAAAGCATTTACAATCAGATATTACAACCATAGGCGCCGTTGATTATTCCAAAGAACGCTTAACGGGTGGCGGAACACCAGGCGGACTAGAACAACAGATTGTAAGACTAGAAAGCAAGCGCGATGCCGTACACAAAGAAATAGGCGCATTGATTGATGAACGGGAAACCGCGACGGATATCATCAACACATGCACCAAAGGGAAAACCAATATTTTATTGTTGCGTGAATACATCGACGGCAAAAGCGCCAAGCATGCGCGATATTTTACAGATTTAGAAAAGTCGCAAGCGGCAGAATTAAAAACGGCTGGCCTTGTACAAGTTGGCTATTACCTACACCATACATATTATGCGTGTATGCATACGGCTAAATCGGTATAAGTCGGACTAAAATCGGACTATATCGGAAACAGGCGGAAACGCTATATATAGTATAATTATATTGTCATATGATGCTTAAAAAGCCATTGACGTTAATTCTCCTATTAGATGATGCAACACATGGGGAACTTTGGGCCGTTCCCCTTGCGTGTTGTATACAGTACCGGCATAACTCCTTTCAATAAACACAATGAACACATGCCATACAATCCTTGTTAAATATGTACTTCCTAATAACATAACTGCTTGTACGAATTCATAGATTGCCGGTATTGTATAGAACATACAAACAAATTGAATAAAAATTATCAAAATATGAGGTATATCCACGGCGATATATCTCATTTTTGCATAAAAAGAACATTTAATTATTGAAAACTGAACATAATGCACATTTTTTTATTTTTAAGAGATATCACCTTCATAGATTGCAATGATCTTGTAGCGAGCGTGTTCGGTTTTGAGTGATTAAAAGAAAAGGTGGTGAAAAGCTAGTGAATATAATATGTATAAAATCAAAAATGTCTTAACAATAAAAGGCGGCAAATGTACGGCCAACGAAATATATTATGACGGTTTATGTCGAACATATTGCACTAGCCAACACGCATCTAAACAAGTCGCCGGAATATGTACGCGATCGCATGGCAGAATGAAAAGCAAAAGATAACAACATACTACGATAGGGGTGAAACAATGGCTAAGACTACATACAAAGACTGGGAAGCAGAAGAAAAAGATTTTGCTTTTTTACAAGGCTGGGCGCGTAACGGTTTAACAAATGAACAGATTGCAAGCAATATGGATATTGTTGTTTCTACCTTATGGGAATGGCGTAAGAAGTCGCCCAAAATATCGAGCGCCCTAAAAATAGGCAAGGACGAAGCAGACATACAAGTTGAAAATGCATTATATAAAGCGAGCACTTGAAGGAAATACAACGGCTATGATTTTCTGGCTTAAAAATCGACGTTCTAAAGAATGGCGCGATAAGATACAACAGGAAATCACAACAGAAAGCGCCGTTAAGTTGGTTATTGATAACAATGAATTGAGTGATACAGATGAGTAAAACAAATCTGTTTCGCGATGTGATACGTCCTACACCTAAGCAGAAAGAATTCTTGCGAGCGGTTAAGAGTAACATATATACGCTATATGGTGGCGTCGCTGGTGGTGGTAAATCGTATATACTCCGCTGGGGTTTGATATGGCTTTTTAATCGACTGGTTTATTAGAACTGGAATTAAAGGCATTCGCGTTGGATTGTTTTGTGAGGACTATCCAAGTTTAGATGATCGTCAAATATCCAAAATCAAAATGGAGTTTCCGGAATGGTTAGGAACTTATAAAGAAAGTAACCATGAATTCACATTAAACGATGAATTAGGTGGCGGAGTTATCTGTTTCCGTAACTTAGATAAGCCAAGCAAATACTTATCTAGTGAATTTGCTGCCATTGCTATTGATGAATTAACCTTGAATAGTCGCGACGTGTTCGACTTCTTGCGTATGCGGCTTCGTTGGACTGGTATAAATGATACAAAGTTAATCGCTGCAACTAACCCGGGCGGTAAGGGACATATGTGGGTTAAGGATTTATTCATTGATAGAAACTTCACAAAGGAAATGCAACCATTCGCCGATAAGATTGCATATATCCAAGCGAGGGCAAGCGATAACCCGCATCTATCACAAAGTTATATAGATGCACTTAACACGTTGCCAGAAAAACTACGTAAAGCATATTTAGACGGCGACTGGAACATATTCGAAGGTCAAGTATTTACAGAATTCCGCACAGATAAGCATGTAATAGAACCGTTTGAAATACCGCATCATTGGCAACGGTATCGTTCAATGGACTGGGGTTATACGAAACCATATGCAGTATATTCTTATGCGGTTGATTATGACGACGTTTTATATATTACTGGTGAATATTACGGCTGCAAGCCGGGCATGCCGGATACTGGTACACAGGAAACCGCGCGGGAAGTTGCACAAAAGATAGAACATTTAAAAGACTATCAAGGTGTAGCAGACCCGGCAATATGGCAACGTACAGGGCATGACGGCCCAACGATTGCGGAAATATTTGCAACGGAAGGTGTGTATTGGACGAGGGCGGATAATGATAGGTTAGCCGGACTTATGCAAGTACATCAACGATTAAAAGAAGGTAAGCTAAAAATATTTAGTAATTGCGTACACTTGATTAGAACGTTACCAGCTTTAACGTATGACAAAAATTAGAGTTGAAGACGTAGACACAAAACAAGAAGATCGTGCGTATGATGCGGTGCGTTATATGTGTATGGCAAGACCGGTTAAATCGGTTAAGCCAGAAAAACCATTCAATGACGGTTATAGATATGTTGACGATAGCGAAGGAGATATAAGCGCATGGGGCGTATGAGTGAAAGGGCGTTGCGTGATTACGCCTTTAAGGTTCTTAAATCGGAATATGGCGAACGTGAAGAAAAGGGCGTAATTATTCCGGCGAAATATACAGATGCACAACTAGCAGAATTTGCCAGAGCGATGCCGCAATGGCAGCTAGAGCAAATGTACGATATGATTTATGGTTCTGAAATGGTGGAGTAATGAACGAAGAAACAACATTTGATATATACGAAGCAAAACAAAATGTAAAAAAAGTGCATTGGTCGCCACTTCGGAATGGCGCAAGGCTGCTGCCGAAGATTTTGCATTTATGCAAGGTAAACAATGGCAAGACGGCGATTTAAAGAAAATGCGCGAAGCTGGACGACCAGCAATTACAATTAATAGAATTAGACCTGTAATTAATCTGTTATGTGGTTATGCATCACAGAATGAAACGGAACCGGACTTTTTACCACGTTCCGAAGAAGACGATAGAATTAGTCGAGTGGCTAAAGGTATCACAAAATACTGCTTAGACCGCGCGAACTATCAACGCAATAAGGGCAAATGTTTCCGAGATAAGATTATTTGCGGTTTAGCTAATTATTGGGTATCTTATGAATTCGACTATACGAAGTTAGACGGCACTATTCAAATTGAACGTGTTTCTCCGTTTGATGCTTTCATAGATCCAGAATGTAAGAAAGACGATTTAAGCGATGCGCAATATGTTGGCCGTTACAGTTGGGAAAGCACGGCGAAACTAAAGCAAGTGTACCCCGATAAGGTTAATGAAATTGATGCACTTAAACATAAGTACGATGATACCGAACAAGAAGCCGGTATAGTTGAAACAGTAGACGGTGAAGCACTTTGGTATAACAACAACTATAATAAAATCCGTGTAGTGCAGTACTGGTATAAGGAATACGGCAAGAAATACGTATTCATGACAAAAGATGGTTTAGTTGATGAAAGTAACCCGCTATTTGTTGTATTAATGGCTACAGGCAAGAAACCTACTAGCATTCCGGATACTAAAATCAGATATGCGACATTCGCCGATGATGTACTACTAGAAGAAGGCGAAAGTCCTTATAAGCATGGTAAATTTCCATTAGTGCGTGAATATTGCTATTATACTGGCGAATTGGTAGACGATGAACTGGAACCAGCTGGCGTAGTGCGTGATATTAAAGATGCGCAACGTGAGTTAAATAAAAACCGAAGCCAACGCATGCACGTTGTTAATCAACAATCGTTAGGCGTTAAATTCTGGCAAGGTCAATTAACCGAACAAGTTAAGCGCGATATTAAAAATAATAGTACTAAACCGGGCGCGAATATCTATCTTCCTCCGGGTGTAACGTTCATGGACGGTACTCCGGCAATGGATAACAATATTAATATGGCTCTTGAGCAACAATCAAGCAATGATTTCTATTCTATCAGTGGTATCACTCCGGAAAGCCTAAGCGGTAGCGTTGGCAGTATGAGCGGCAAGGCAATCGACTTGCGGCAATCTGTTACAACTGTTCAAACGGCTGGTATCTTTGAGCAATCAAAAGAAGCAGAACGACAAATTGTTAAACTCTTATGGGGTGAGAAAAACGCACCGGGTTTAATTCCGCAATTTTATAACGAAGCAAAAAGCAATGCGCATTATGGGTGACGACGGTCAAAAAGAATTTGTACAGATTAAACCGGGCCTTAATCAACCTATGCAAGAACAAGTGTTAACCGATGCGCTAGGGCAACCGCAACGTGATGCGGAAGGTAATCCGATTAAACAAGTGCTTTATGATCATCCGCTTTTTGATTTCGATATAGTAATTAGCACAAGCCAAGCAAGCGCAACGGCGCGACGTGCTAACCTTTACCAATTATTGGAAGCTAAGAAATCTGGTGTTGATATTCCTATGGATATCATTCTTGATTTTATGGACTTCCCAGAAAAAAAGAAACGGTTAAGAAACGCATGCAAGAAGCGACAGAAAAACCAGCACTACCAGGATTACGTGTAAGCGGTTCACTTGATGATATGCCAGCGGAAGCATTGAGCATGTACTTGCAAACGCTAGGGTGTACAGATTTCACCGCAACAAATTATGGCGGAGCGGTTAGCCTTGAAAGGTAAAGGGCAGAACATTCAAAATGTACCGCCAATTTTACCGCCTATGAACGATTTAGGCACTATGTAATATAAACTATCAACACAATAATAAACGCTCCGTAATGGGGCGTTTTTATACATTTCGCCCTAAGTAATGGCGTTAAAAGGCTTGCTTATACATTATCGCCCGGCAACGGCGTTAAACTGCCATATTCTTATATTCGTCCGGCAATGACGTTAAAAAGGCAATAAGGGGTATTTGATATGAAAGACGAATTAGTAAACATCGAAGAAGCTGGTTTCACGCCGGAAGATTTAGAGAACGCGGGCGTTGAATTGGAAACAACCGAAGAAACGGATACACAGGAAACTGCAACAGATGAACCCTCTACAGATGATGCGGGCGAAAGTGATGCGAATGATGCGGAAGTAGAACCGGAAGCGCCGAACACAAACGAAGAAACGGAAGAAACGCATGCGAACGATCATAACTTTAAAAGCGACACTTGCACAGGAACGCGCAAGACGTAAAGCGGCGGAAGAACGTGCTAGACAATACGAAGCACAACAACGGCCGATTACGTTGCCAGAAGAAGAAGTATCAAATATTCGCGACTTTGTACGCCGTGAAGCATTGAAACGCTTTAATATTACGGCGGAAGATTTAGAAAGTCTTATGTTTGAAGATGTACAAAAATACAACGATTTCATTCGTTTTGAAGCCAATGCGGAATACACAATTACTAATCAGCAAATGGCGGTACATCAACAAAGACAAACTAACTTAAATTTCGTAAATGAAATTAAATCATTGCCGAACTTTGAGGGAATTATATCAACGTGGATTAGAAAAAGCTAAACGGAATGACGATGCGCGATGCGCAACCGATTAACGATGCTTTTTATCGTGTTGATATTGGCGAAGGTACGGAAGCCGATTTTGAAACCATTAGAAACTTTGTAGCAGAATTGCAAAATGAACGGGCGACAAATACCGAAGTACCGAATAACCCTTTACAAGTTGCGGCAACGCTCCCGAAAGCTGGCGCGTTAAATGGTGGCGTTCCTACACCCTAACAAGGTAACGGAAGAAGATATTTTGAAAGCGTACCAAACAGGCAACCTCGATGCATTGCCGGACGATGTACGCAAGTATTTTTGACGAATTATAAGAGGTAAAACATGGAAGACCAAAGAAATCAAGTTAATATTCCTACAGCCTTAGTTCCTAAAGTATGGGCTAAAAAAGTATGGCACGAAGGCGTAAAAGATTCTTATTTTGATAAATTTACCGCAACGGACGGTTCCAACGTTGTACATAAGAATAAAGATTTAGAAAACGTAAAAGGTGATAGCGTTGTATTTGGTTTGATGATGAACCTTAACGGCAACGGCGTTGAAGGTAATCGCTCTAAATTATCTGGCCAAGAAGATACTTTGAACATTTACGATTTCACAGTACAAACTCAACTTGTACGCAATGCGGTTTCCCGATTTGAAGCGGACGACCAAAAAACACAGTATGACATGTTGAAAGAAATCAAAGGTGCGTTAAAACAATGGCTTTCTGATTGGTTAGATAACAAGTTAATTAACAAGCTAAGTCAATTTAGCGGTTTATCTTCTGGTGGTGAAGCAGTATTTGCAAGTGCTGCTGGAACACAATCCAGCATTACGGCAAATGATAAATTAACTACAACTATTATTTCCCGTGCTAAACGCAAAGCGATGATGCATGCGCCAAAAGTACAACCAATTAAGGTCGACGGCATGGATAAATATATTATGCTCGTTTCTCCGTGGGCGGCACGTGATTTAAAAGATGATCCAAAATGGTTGGCAGCGCAACAAAACGCAAATGTTCGCGGTTCTAAAAACCCTATTTTCACGGGTTCTTTAGGTGAATATGACGGCGTTATTCTTTACGAATACGAACGCGTATTATCCGATAGTACTGGCGCATCTAGTGCGAATGTATGCCATAACTTATTGTTGGGCAAACAAGCGGCATGTTTTGCAGTAGCAAGACCAGCGAAACACATTGAACAAATGGACGATTACGGCAATATCGCTGGTAACGGCATTGCGTTCTATGGTGCAGTTGAAAAAAACTCAATTCAACAGTAAAGACTATGGCTGTATTCAAGTAATGACTGGTGGCGCAGTAGAACGCTAATTATAATAGGCGGGTAAAACCCGCCTTTATTCTTATATGGGAGGGCGAAATGAACGTAAAACAAATAGTAAATAGGGCGTTCATGCAGATAGGCGATACACCACAGGAACAATATACTCCGTACCATTTGTTAGAGTATTACAACGAAGGCAATCACCTATTGAACGCTTTAATTAGCCAATATTGCCCTAGCCTTGCAACTGCCACATACGAAGATAGAGGAACGGGGCGCATCGTGCTTCCGTTTCAATGTATCGGAGTATTGAAGGTAAAAGCAGATGATGCGGAAGTGCAAGGGTATCATGTATTGAATTTACAAACGGTTGTATTTTATGCAGATCACGAGCAGAAAATAACCGTTGATTATATAAAAACTGCTGGTTATAAAACGCTAGATGATGAAAGCGGACTACCGGCAGAACTAGAAACATTGTTAGTTGATTACATCGTATATCGCATAATGAACATGGATATTACCGGTATTACTGGCAATATGGTTAGTGCGTTGCAATCAATTAATGAAGGTTTAGGTAATAATGAAAGTGTAATTGCGGAAGGGTATTGGAACTATGGTTGTAAGAGAACTGATTACTCTAGTTAATGTAGAAAGTAACGAAATACTAGATGAACAATTAGAATATATCCAGTACATCAACGCCGCTATTGATTGGCTAACTACCATTCTAGTTAGCATTAAAGACCGTGAAGTAGTTAAGAATACGGATATACCACATCTAAAAGGCGTTCCGTCCGATTTTATGGGGTTCGTTCCTAAGAGTGGTTATCCTATCCGCATCATTAACGGTACATTTGAAACCTATGACGGTCAAACGGTTAAACAAGTATTCTATAGTGTACGTAAAAACCACGTAGACGAAATGGACGATACAATACCGTTTTCCGAATTCTTTCATCAATACTTAGTTCAGCTTGTATCCTTCATGGTTAAAAAGAAATCACTCATGACTGATTACGCTGCCTATGATAAACAATTCATAGACTACATCACGGAACAAATTAAGGTGGCACGGGGTATAACATAATGGGCGTAAAACAAGTAGCCATGACGAATGGTTTTAGACTAGGCCTTGACTGGAGCAACCCGCCGGAGAATATCGACGTACAAGCCTTAACACAGGCTAGACAATGCGAATTCGATAGAACGGATAATGCACTCCGTACTGTTCCGGGTGTTCGTATTATGTATGATTTCGGGCAACCGGTCGAAACTTTGTATTATGATGTGTATCGTCATAAATGGTACTTTTCTAGTGGCCGTAATTTATATGAAACTGATTTTAGTACTAATAAATTACTAGGTGCGTTAAACGGTACAAACAAACCTAAGTATCATGCATTTGGCGGTGATATTCTCATTGCAAGCGGTGATAAGTTGCAAGTTGTTTCGGGTTCCGGCAAGTTGGCAACGCTAGAAAGTCCGGTATGTGATATTGTTTCAAGTCATTCCGGGCGTGTGTTGATTGCATCTACTAAATCGCACCGGTTGAACTGGAGCGCAGTAGGCGACTACAACGCATGGAGCCATAACAACAATGATGCATCAAGTGCGCAGTATGTAGATGTTGGCTATAAAGACCAAGGCAGTATTATTGCCGTTGATTTCCTATCACGTGCAATCATTGTATATAAGGAATATGGGCGCGTGTATCAAATAGTTGGTACACCAGATGCAAAGGATTTAACTGTATACCCGCTTTCTTCTACTGGTTACTGTAGCGGTGCAACGATAAGCATTGATGATCGTAGCTATTATTTAGGCAATCAAGGTTTCATGTCTTTTATGCCTACTAATACCTATGCAGAAATACAACCGTTTGAAACTGGCTTAAATATCAACTCTTATTTATTGAAGTACATTACGAAAGACTGTGAAGTATGGCATATATCCAGCCGTAAACAAATTTGGATAAAACCATATAACAGTGATACAGTCTTTATATATCACTACTTGCCACGCTATGAGGACGGGCGCGGAGTTTTCACATCAAGAAAATTCACGTACAACATCAATGATGCGGTTAATGTAGATAAAGAAGTCTATATAGCCTACGGCAATAAGATTGGTATCTTAGATGAAACCATAGATACCGATGATAATGTACAAATTCAGACGTCAATAGTAAGCGGCAATAGGTTGGCAACAAGACAATTCATATTAATTATGAACTACAACTTTGTAACGCATAACCTTATTTCCGGCTATGGTACTATTGGCATTTCAAACAAAAAACCTAAGCCGATTGAATTCGCTAGTAAGTCAATTAAAACCTACTATGCGAACTTTAAGACCTACGACTATAAAGCGTTGATGAATGTCAACGAATACACTAAGGCTTATAAAATCGGTGGCGGTGCTAACCGTAATGTACAATTTAAAATCAATGTTCAAAAGGGCGCTATTTCATTACGCCAGTTAGATTACACATACGAGGAAGTTTAAATATGGCATATAAAGAAAAATACCCTTTGGATATTACGCTACAGGGTGATACAGTTCCGGAAAGTATCAAGAAAAAAACCGCGATGAACTGTTAAATATTGCGCAACAAATGGAACTTAAAGCCGGCGGCGGTGGTACTGGCGGCGGTGGTGGCGGTCTACGTAATCGCGTGTTAAGTGGTAAAGTAAGCAATGGTGAATTTTCATTCTTAACCGGTGATAACCTAAGCGTAATGATTGACGGCAGTCAAACGCCTGTTCTTGTTTCATTCGCTGACGGTTTCAACGATTACGGCGCCGTTGATTATATCCAAACAATTAACCGTAAGCAAAGCGCATGGAGCCTACCGGCTAACAGTACGTCGTATTTATATATTGAACGTTCCGCATCTGGTGGCTTAACCTATGGCAGTACAACACTTGAACCGTTGCGCCAGCCTAATGCACCAGCAGTGGCAACGGATAAAATGTATTACAACACCACAAACGAAAAAAATGAATGTGTACACAGGCACCTGGAAAAAGCATTTTTACGTGTGGTAGTGGCTATTGTAGTAACAGATGCAACGCGTGTTAAGTCGATTAAGTATTATGATCCATACTTAAACACGGCAACCGATGCCGTAATAGGTAAACGCACGGTAGACGGTAAAGACTATATGATTACTGACATTCTAAATAAAATGGCGGAAGCTATTAAAAAGATTGCTGGTGATACTAACTTTACCAATAACCCAAGCCGAACATTAAAAGCGCTATCTGATACGGTAAACGGTTTAAGTAGTGTTTATTACAGAAAAACCGATACAGTAGCGGAAGCAACGCATGCGGTTAGCGCAAATAAGGCAACGCGGGCCGACTCAGCTGCAACGGCGGATAACGTCGCAACATGTGTTAAAAAGTCCGGCGACACCATGACGGGTACGTTACGGGTTCCGGGCATTACTAGCTATGCAATTGATTTGGACCGTTATGCATCGAATAAAACCGGGTATACCGGTTTTACATTTGGTGAATGTAATAACTACCGCATATGGGGTTCCGCACGTTGGGGGATTGGTGTTATGTTTCCGTGGAATACAGACGATACCCGCGTATTAGGCACTCAATTATATTTTGCTAATAGTAATGCGGCGTATATTCGGTTTGATAACAATTCAAATGTGAATACAGAATGGCAACGCATCGCAACGTTTGAGGATAATAACACGCTAACATTCCCAAATGGCGCTAAGTTGAAGGTGGAATAATATGCCTAATCTAGTACTTGAAAAAGGCGGTCAAACATTCCGGTTCGGATTACATGATAATAAGAGTGTAACACGTGGTAAGTATATTACTGTTCCGTTTAACGGGCGTGATTATTATGCGCGGTATGGTGATACATCAACACCGTTAAAAATCGAAAAAGGCGGCCGAACGTATTCTATACAATATGAACCGGTTGATTTTGTAACGATTTCAGAACAACTAACGCCACAATCAACGAAAGCAAAACGCTTAATGTTTATTTCTCTAAAGGTAACTATAGAGTTTATATGCGGTTAAGTAGCAGTATTGAACGTGAAATAAACGTAACAAAAGACGGCAATATGCAAATACAAGCAACTGTAAGAACGGCTCCGAATGAATACACTAAAATATTTTTCATTGGAAATTGGCGATGTATTCAACAAAGCTATAGAAAACGCGGAAAATTACGCATATTTCACAATCGAACGAATAGGGGAATAATAATGCGACTTGATAGCTTAGAACATATGATAAAAAGACTATGAACGGCGCACGGGTGAACGAATAAGCCTTGAGGGTTTTTATTTCGATGAAAACAACAATTACAAAGATAAATACAACTACTACTTTAAATGGTTCCCTAATGCGGGTTTCTTATTCTGGACTATCAACGAACATGAGGGCGAAAGGTATTTTACTATCTGGCAAACATACGGCGATATGAAAGTAATAGGGAAATACATCATTGAAGTAATGAAGATGAATGATCTTGATGTAATTGTAACGGCAACACATCGCAGCGTGCGCGGGTTCATCAAAAAGTGGAACATGGAACGTGTTCCAACTATGGACTATTCCTACAATGGGTTTAATTACAAAGTACTTAAGACGGTGCGAAAACACCTTGAAGCGACTTTGTAGAAAGGAAAAAGCATGTTCACTTTTAACTTGCAATTATTTGGCGGTGGTGGCAAGAAATCGAAGGTACAAAGTATTGATGCTAAACTACCGGAAGCAACTGCCGACGAAAAGCAACTGTTACAAGGTCAGATGAATTGGATTAATAATACCAATCGAAGCGCCAACACCTTGCAAGGTATGGGCGATAGGGCCTTGAATAACGTGATAACGCCAGAATACGGCAATATGTATAATTCGTATTTGGGCGCTAATCGTGGCAATCAAAATGCGATAGGCGCGTTACAAAACATGGTAACAACTGCCGGCGCCAAGAATTTGACGGATAACACCAGATACGCTAATCAACTAGCGGCAAGCGTTGATACTATGAACAACGGCGCAAGCCAACTGGCTAACGAATATAACGGCGCATTGCTTAAAAATCAAAGTGCAATGGATAGCATCACAAACGGCCAACTACCTACAGGCTATGCAGAAGCTAGACGTCAAGCGCTCAACAATGATTTACAGGCTACTGTAGGCAATGCAGTTTCTGGCCTAGCCAGTCGCGGTATTGTGAATTCATCTATCACAGATAGTACATTGAATGATATTAGCAAGAACGCATCAAATACACTTGCGACGACAATATTCAAACGATTTAGGCAGCATGGCGGCTAATACCCAAGCACTTAATAATAATTTAAGCGGTATCGGTGCAAAAATGGGGTTATGGGGTAATACCTATAACAACCAACAAAACGGCATTATCAATCAAGCTAACCCTATTAAATCAAGGTTACGCAAATCAAAATGAACAACGCCGGCACCGCGACAGGGGTTGAGTAGGTCAACGCGAAGGGTTAGCACAAAACCCAATTAACACAGGTGCAACAACACAAAGCGCGACTATTCAACCGGCGAAGGATTACTACTCTATGAGCCAGTTGAATAACGCGAATCAAGAAGATTTACTTAATAGATTTATGTCATTACGCTATGGACTTGCAGCACCAACTCAAACAATGGTTAAACAAGGTTCTGGCGGTTTCTTTGGAGGGCTTATGAAAGGTTTTTGTTTTGTAGCGGGTACAGAAATTGCAACACCGGAAGGTGGCAAGGTTATTGAAGCGTTTGTAAATGGTGATACAGTTATCACGTTAGGTGCGGTTAATGATGTAATTGCATTGCATGATATGGGCGAAAAAAAGAAACACATCGCCTTGAAACTGTATCTTTCGGCGTAACAACCACAGGCACGGAAAAGGTATTAACTCCGGAAGGCTTGAAATTAGTTAGTGAGTTGGTAGTTGGCGATGTTATTATGACGGTTAACGCTTATGAACCTGTTACATTCAGCGAAGCAACTGGCAATACTGAGCAAGTATACGAATTGCAATGTACTGGTGATAATATGTTCTACGCTAACGGCATTATGGCGGAAGGTATCAGCGAAGAAGAATTGAAACTTATTGCAGAAGCACCGGAAGAAACACCGGAAGAAGCGCCAGAAGAAACACCGGAAGAAAAGCCGGAAAAGAAAACTACTAAAAAAATCTAAGAAAGCGGATAAAGTAGCAGAAGAAGCAACCGAAGAAGTTGAGAAAGTAGAGGAATAACGCTATGGGCGTAATCTATGTTAAAGACTTTGAACCGTGGGCGGCGTTAGGCGAATTAGCGGGGCAATACTTTTCGCATCGCTTAGGCGCTTTGCAGAATAACAAAATGGCGAAAGGCTATCAATCCATGCTAGGCGGTGGCGGTGGTGGCGGGGAACAAGATCCCAACGCACTGCAAATCATGGAAAACAACAACCGCACGGCTGGAATGGTACCACAACCCTAATAGCGCAGGGCAAATTAATCAGTTACTGGCTAATTCCAATAACCCTATTGCCAATAATTTAATGCAAAAAAATAACGTTGGCTTATGGGGCGGCCAAAATCCGGCAGCACCAGCACAACCAATGCAAGCGAACACGGATACACCGGCACCAACGCCGATTAATGATGCACGCTTCAACGGTTATGCAAATGCGCCAAGTCCTACGTTACAACAACAATTACAGGCGCAACCACAGGCGGCACCAACTCAACCGCAAAATACGGGGTTATGGAATTTCCAAAATCTAAAACAATACCGGTATTAATACAGGGGTACCGCAATCATATCAAGAAATGATGCAACAACGGCAAAACGCACCTTTTCATGGGGCGCCCAAATCGGTAGAAAATGGTAATACTGATGCGGATAAAGCGCCGGGCCAATACTCTATACCAGATAAAGCAACTGTAACAAGTGAAGCACGCAAAAGACTAGGGGCCAATACGTTGGCCCTAGTTAAAGCTGGTTTTGATTTCAAGACCGCACAAAGTCTTGCAAGCGATCAATACCAGAATGACGTTAGTACAATGTACGCGCAGCAAGTTAACGAATATCAAGAAAGAGTGCTTGAACCTATGCGCCAACAAATTATGAATAGCCTTGTATTTACACAAGATAAAGACGGCAACCCGGTTGTAGATACCTACAACACAAAACGGGTTAAAGGGTTAGCGCCAGCCGTTGCCAGATACAATTATCTAGCGGGTAAAGTAGGCGCTGGCACTATTGATATGAACAACTTGAATTCTATTGCGGCGTTGGATAAACCGGACTATAAATTCAGTAGTGCGCAAAACGGCCATATTGTACGCTACAACATGGGCGACGGTACTATTCAAGATATGGGCGGTTATGGCAGAGTTGAAACAAAACAATTTGCGAACGGCCAAGTTATCGTGATGACTCCGGACGGTCAAATGAAAAACATCGGTAATTTCGGTGCGAAAAATATCAAGGTTATGCCAGACGGTAAAACCTATATTGTTGGCACAGACGGCAGCATGAAATATGTAGGTACTCACGTTAAACCGGCAACACCGGCACAATCTGGCACTAGCGGATATAACGCACAAGTATTACGTACGTTATCCGCGCAGCATACTGCATGGGTTAAATCTAACCCAGATAAAGCAGAAACAGAAAGTCCTTATTACGGGCAGTTACAAAGCGCGTTAAGTGGTGCGCCTACTGCTGGCGGCGGTGGTGGTGCTGGAGCGCCAACAGTTAAACAGCGACCCTACATATTCAAGCGAAGAACAAGCGACGGTTTCTAAGCGAATGAATGAACTTTCAGCGCAAGGCTGGACGGACGAACAAATAGCGGCGGAACTTGATGCGGCCGGATACGGTCAATATAAATCGTGGTTAAAATCATATTAATAAAAGGGGTAAGCTATGGGTGCGTTTGATGATATTACAGGCCAATACGGCAAGGCAGTTGGAAATAATAACAACGCCTTTGAAGATATTACAACCGAATACGGTTATGAAGTAGGCAACGCGCCCAAGCCTACTTTTTGGGATAGCGTTAAAAACAATGCCGAATATGTTGCTAATGGCGTAACAAACAATATTGAATGGATTGATAAAACCGGTAAGGAAATCAATGATAATGTAGGCAACACGCTGACAAATTGGAAAGATGATGTATTAAACAAATCAAATAATCTAGGTAATGAGTATTCTAAAAGTGCTGCTAATGCCATTGAAGCTAACAGGGGATAACTTTTCAGCATTTGACGATAACGGCGGGTTTATAGATGAACATGCAACGCCGGGCCTAAACCATGCAAGGGTTGAAACATACAATACCGCAGTTGGTAAGCCGGCTGGATATCTAGCTATTACGCCGTATGTACCGCCTAATGTTAGAGTGGTGGCGGGTGCGTTGGCCGCACCTACGATTATTGCTGATGCTGCCGAAATGTACGATGCCAATGCAACGGCAGAAAACGAAGGAACGGCACCGGACGGTATATTAGGGAACAAATATGTAGCTACGGCAAAAAATGTTTTAGTAGATCCGATTGCGGAACCGGTTGGGCGTTTAGTTGATAATCCTGGTGAGTTCGCAAAAAATATTGCCATGAACCCTACTAATTTATGGGACGATGTATTTTTACCGGTAGGCATGGTTAAAGGCGTAACACCTAAAAAGGTATCTGGAGCAATCGGTGAACGTGTAGGGCGTGTTAGTGAACATATCAAAGAGAAAGCCTCTAATGCATTTGAGGGATATCGGGGGAACGCTTCAGAAAAGAAGAACCAAGCATGCAAGAAGGCGTATTGTACAATGCATTTGAAGATATTCCAGTACCGGAAGATACTGCAAATACAGTAGAACCGCGTGCATATGCAGAAGATGCATTGAACGGGAAAGCATTTGAAGGTGAAACAGGGAACATTCAAGCGGATATATATAACCGATATCGCCAAAACGGTTTGAGCGACGTCGAAGCGGTACGCAATGACTGGCAATATTGGCGCTGAAAGTAATTTTAGTACAACAGTTACAAGCGGCGACGGCTACGGTTCCCGTGGTTTAGTTCAATTTACTGGGGATAGATTGAACGGCGAAAAATGGTTTATTGAAATTCGCGGAGCGTAAGGGATTAGATCCAGTGGGATTGGCGCACGCAAGTTGATTTCAGCGTATGGGAATTACACAATACCGAAAAGCGGCGCACTTGAAGCAATGCGCGCACGCCCAGATGCAACACCGGCGGAAATGGCGCGTATCATTCGTGAGAAATATGAAAGACCAGACCCAGCGGTAGCGCACGATGAAGTTCGTGCGGAAATTGCAGAAAAATACATTTAAAAGGCAATTACGGCAAATATGAAAACGGACCACGTGATACATCGTTTAAAGATGAAACGTTAAACCCTAACTATAGAAGTTATGAAGCACCGTTTAAAGATGAATTCATAGAACGGGAAATGTCAAAAAAACCGAAGAACCGCATACCGATTTAAATAGTTTCGTAGAAAATACTGAAAAAATCAGTTAAAAAAACGAAGATTTAGGTATAAACTATCAAGGCGAAGGTGAAACGCCCCGTACAGGCGAAATAAACGGATTTCAGCCGAAAGACCGCATAAATACTGACTTTGTAGAGGGTGAAAAACCTAGAATTCAAGAAAAAAAGCGGTTGAAAAACGATGTAAATAGTCAATTTCGCTATGAAGAAGATGCTCCGAACGTAAGTTTAAAAAAATGCGATTGATGAATTACCACAAAAAGCACGTGAAACGATCGTTAATGAATTAAAAGACGTTGTGAAACGTGATGCATCTGAAACACGATTTACTGAATTAGAAAATAAAGTGCATTCTAATATAGAAATTTTGCAAGACTTGAACCGTGCAACAAAGCCGGATATTCCGAAAACTGAACTTGATGCGGTAAAAAGTCAAACTGTCAGAAGCCTTAGACGTACCAGTTGAAAAACTGAACAATGAATATATGGAACGCGTTCGTACTGATCGCGTGACTGAACTTATTGCAGATACGCAAGAACTTAAAAACGCTAAAAAGCAGAACCGGCAGAAGGTGGCGTGAGTACATACGCGCGACAACCTAGCCAACTACTTGAACACGCAACGCATGAACAAGTACACGAAGCCGTTGTAAAAGCCTTTGGCGGTAACGAAGCAATGGCAAATCGTTATTTAGAAAGTAAAGGCGTTACACCTACAGAACCCTTGCAATATAGCGTAAAGGGCAAGGATACACCGCATACTGGCGTTGATGAAGTAGAACGATTAGGGCGAAGCGTAACGCGTAAAGAAATTATAGATGCAGTTAATACCTTGTTTAATCAACGTGTTAAAAAGTGGCCGATTGGGTAAAAAAGGCGTTGGCGGTTGGTATAACCCTAAAACTGATGTAATTCGTAGCGGTGATTATGGCGATTTCCGCGTAATCATGCATGAGTTAGGGCATTATGTGGATAACTATTTTAAATTCAGTAATGAACCACGCTTTTAACAATGAATTTAATCGGGTAGTACAAGACCGTTTCGGTAAAGCCTACGATAAGTTAGGGCATGGAAGGCATACGCGGTGAAGGCTATGCGGAATTCTTCCATGATTACGTAAGCTGATCGCACCAAAGCAAAAACGCGAATTTCCGGAATTTTACAAACACTTTACCGAAAAGATTGCGAATGAACCGGAATTAAACGGCATCACAAATAAATTATCTCAACTGGTTCACGAATGGCACCGCCAAGGCGGGGCAGAACGTGTAAAGGGTAGCATTTCATTTGAAAGTAAAGGCAAGGTAAGCCAAGCCGTTGATGCGGTTAAGCGTGGTGAAACGCGCGACGTTATCAAAAAAGCGATGAGCGATGTATACACTAAATTAGTTGATGAACTTAACCCGTTGAAGGATTTAGTTGAGGAAGTCGAACGTCAAACAGGCGAAAAGATTGCCTTTGATGATAATCCATATATGCAAGCGTGGTTAGCGCGTGGCTGGGCCGGTAAGGCGGAAGCGTTAATAGAACACGGCGTACCGGAGCATAAAATACCAGCGTTTAAAGATATTATTAAGGATATCGGAAAAAACGAGCATAAAGAATTTTCCGCGTATCTTGTGGCATTACATGATTTAGACCTACATAAAAACAAACAAAAAGCGACGTTTGAATATACCGAAGATGCTGCCGTATTAGGTAGACATGCCGGAAATGAACGTTTTCAAAAGGCAGCTAAAGAAATCTATAAGTATCAAGATTATCTATTGGCAATGCTAGTAAAAGAAGGTTTATTGACGGCGAAAGCGTATCATTCAATGCGTAAAATGTACCCGCATTACATTCCATTCTTCCGTGATATGTCAGATGTAGGCATGCAATCGTTCTTATCCGGCGGCAAGGGGTTTATTGATGTATCTAGTCCGGTAAAACGGTTAAAAGGAAGTACACGCGATATTATAGATCCGTTGGAAAGTATTATTAAAAACACATTCCAATTCTATAACGCAGTAGAACGCAATCACGTTGGCCGTACATTTGCAAAACTTGCCGATAAACAAGGTGTAGGGCAAATAGTGGAACGCGTGAAAGGTGATAAAGCGAAAACGGATAATACGTTTAACGTATGGGAAAAACGGCGAAAAAAAGTAACGTACGAAACAACACCGGAACTTATCGAAACTATGCGTATGTTGGATAAAGAACAATCCAGCATGATTATGAAAGTTTTATCTTACCCGGCAAATTGGTTACGCGCTGGCGCTACGTTATCACCAGAATTTATCTTGCGAAACCCTGTACGCGATATGATAGGCGCATCGATTTATTCTAAACATGGTTTCATTCCTATTGTTGATACATTCAAAGGCTTATCTTTGTATTTGAAAAAAGGGCAAACGTACTGGGAATATAAAAAATCTGGTGCGAGACATGCGGCAATGGTATCGTTAGACCGCGACTATTTAGGCGGCCAATTACGCGATATTATGAAACGTGAAAGCAAATTTACAAAGCTAATTAAAAACCCTATTGAAGCATTGCGCGCTATGAGTGAGGCAACAGAAATGGCAACACGATTGGCGGAATATGACAATGCAAGAAAGGGTTATACTGGGGTAAGTAACCGCCTATTTGGTAAGGAGAGAAAGCCGTTATCAGCACGTGAGGCGGCGGCGTTAGAAAGCCGTGATATTACGTTAGATTTCAGCCGTAGAGGTACAAACACAAAGAAAGCTAACCAAGTAATAGCCTTCTTTAATGCTACAATTCAAGGCGCCGATAAAATGGCGCGTGCGTTTAAAGAGGATCCGCGCGGTATGACGGTTAAAACCATGCTTTATATTACCCTTCCAAGCGTGTTGCTGTGGTACATGAATAAAGATGATGAGCGATACCAAGAATTACCTCAATGGGAAAAAGATACATTCTGGATAATTCCGGGTAAAGAAAATATGTACAAAATTCCTAAGCCGTTTGAAGCTGGCATCTTATTTGGCACCGCATTTGAACGTATGCTACAGTATATGGACGATGAGAAAAGCGGACGTAAGGGCGTAGGCTTTAAAGGTTTCGGGGGAACGCGTATTTGATAGTTTCGCGCCAAGTTTCATGCCAACGGCTATGATACCTATAGTTGAAGCGACAACCAATTATTCACTATTTAGACAACGAAATATTATTCCGCAATCTCAAGAAAATTTACCGGCACGCCTACAGTACGGCGCTAATTCTAGCGAAGTCGCAAAATTCGTAGGCGATAAAATCAACGTTTCGCCGTATGTTGTAGATAACACAATAAGAGGGTACGGCGGCGGACTTGCTGGGTTGGGTTTAAGTGCTATTGATGCGGCATCTGGTGCAAAAGAAAATAACACCGCTAAAAAGTGGTATGAAGCGCCGGGGTTAAGAGGGTTTACCGCGGCACCTTATCAATCGTCAAATAGCGTTCAACGTGTATACGATGATTACAAGGAACAAGAAAAACTGCACAATGCGTTCAAGCTAACAGGGCAACGGCCGGAAGGTTACGATGCCAAAGAATTTGCAAGACTTAAAAATGCAAGTGATAGCCTAAAGAACTTGAACAAAGCATCTAAGGCTATTATTAATAATGAACGCATGAGCGGCGAACAAAAGAGGGAACAACTAGATAAAATTAATATTAGGAAAGCCAATATAGCGCGCAGCGTATATGGCTTAGGTAAGGTTAAATGAGGGGTAAGTAATGGATCATTTCACTAGGTTTTTTATTGAGTGTTGGAACTCTTTAACGGAAGGTTTTATTTTAAAAACTCTATTAAGTGGCGCCGGTGCGCTGGGCATGTGGCTAATAGGTATAAAACACGTTCAAATATTGGGCGTGTTTATTTTATTGGTATTCGTTGATTTGTTTACGAAATGGGCAGAATCGCTTATAAGATGCTAATTGATGAATACGGCTATAACGTCGAAAATATTGCCGTATGGGAAAAGTACCGTGCAATACCGTTGGCGTTTGATAAGGGCCTAATTTCTAGCCGATTTATGCGTAAAGGGTTTGTGTTTAAGGTGTTGACATACGTCGCCGCTACACTTGCCGCGTTTTTATTTGATGAAATGAGCGGTCAAAAGCAGTTCGCTGTATCGCTTGTTTGGTTATATTTGGGTTCCTGTGAATTCCTATCTATTATGGAAAAACCTACGCGACGGCGGAAACGCCATGCTAGGTAAATTCTTAGATTTAGTTAGAACAAAAATTGAAAATAAAGTTAAATTATAGGGGGTACCATGCGAGGTATTGACGTAAGCGAAAATAACGGTGTAGTTGATTGGGGCGCGGTTAAGGCTAATGGGTTTGATTTCGCAATCATTCGCATCGGTTATGGCCGCGGTAATTTAGATAGTGAATTCTATAATAACGTAAACGGCGCAATTAACGCCGGTTTAGCTATTGGCGTATACCATTATTCCTACGCTATGAACGAAGAACATGCGACCGATGAAGCCGAATTTGTACTAAATACATTGAACGATGCCGGCTTAACTGTGGATAAGTTGCCTATGGGCGTATGGTTTGACCTGGAAGATGCGGACGATTACAAGGTGGAACGTGGTATGCCGACGGGCCAACAATTAACAAATATTTGTAGCGTGTTTATTAATAAGCTATGGCAAGCTGGGTGTGTAAATACTGGCTTATACGCCAGTTATGACTGGCTAACAAATATTTTTAGACGTTAGTCAATTAGGGCGGTTGCGCTATCTGGTGCGCACAACTTAATAGCCAATGCGACTATGAAGGGGCCAATTTATGGCAATACACCTTTACCGAAAAATATCGAAGGTAAAGAGTTTGATGCGGATCTCAGTTCTAAACTGGCCTATTTAATAGGGGGTAATTATGGATACTATCATTCAATTATTAAGGCGATATGCGCCGATTATCACCGTAGCAGCACTTATGCTGCTGGTGGTGGTAGTTGGTTTATTTTGTTATCAAATAGCTTATACAAAGAAATTGCAAGAGCCTGTTATCTTAAATCAAGCAGTAGTGAAGAACCCGCAGAAACTGGCGGATACATTAAAAATCATGCCAAAAGGCGTGGAAGCAATTGTTTCCTATAAGGAAAATACTGAACCGGTAGCGACGTATTACACAAAAGCGCCAACGCTACATGATGCGGCAGTAATTACAAAGAACGCTATTCAAGATAAATCTCCGAATATTCCAAAGGAAGCTATTGAAAAAAGCGATAGAACCGCCGTTGTAGAAAATACCGATGAAAACAAAGTTGACGTGTACAAGATTAATCTTAACAAAGCGCATCGCATAATGGGCATGTTACAGTATTGGAAACCGGTAAAAATATACGAAACGGTAGGGTATCAAGCCGGCGACTTTCAAGGCCTAGCGCATTTTGACGGGAAGCATTTCAAAGGAGCCAGCGCGCTTTATACATTTGCGAAATGGTAGGTGATCCGATTATCTCCGAGTTGCACGGCTTGCAACAGTAAACCATTAGTTGACAGTTGGAAAGGGAATATTATGAAAAACATTTACATTTGAAGGCAAAACGCATATGTTCGCGGAAGAAGTAGAACCAAAGAAAGACGGTTTATATACCGCAACACTCACAGACCATAACAACGTACGTTGTGAAATGTGGTTTGTAAACGGCGAATTGAAACGCCTTGTTGAATTAGACTAATAAGAAAGGGGTGCCATAGCGGTACCCCTCTTTTTATTTGCCGTCAAAAATACGGCAAAAATTTCATGCAAAACTATATAATTTCGTGGATAGAATTTTTAAATTTACGTTGTGGCCAATCAGCTAAAAACTACACTATGCTATTTCATGGATTAAAATTATCGAATACGATATAATAAAATGAGTTAGAACTATTTAATTAATATAATCATAGTAATACTATATGGTGCAGTATGGATAATACATTAACACAACTGCTTTCACAGAACCCATCCTTTGTGGATGGGCTAAACGCATTTCAGCGGAAAGGGAAGTCAGTCATATATGGTCTTAGTGGATCTCAAAAGAGTTTCCTCTTAAACCAAGCTTTTTCTACGGGTCTTACAAAGCCTGTGGTTATCGTAGTCCATGATAAGGACCATAAAGAGATGTGGGAACGAGATTTAGCCTTTTTCTGGACTAATATTCCTGTTCTATCATTTCCTATAACAGATCATGTGGACTTTACAACGATTGCTTGTAGCCTTGAGGACCAAGGGGCTCAAATGCGTGCTTTAGCATTGCTTGCATGGCAGGAACCTGCCGTAGTCATTGCGAATGCTGAAGAGGTTACACAATATGTGGTATCTCCACAATATTTAAAAGGACAGTCGTTACATTTCTCTTTGAATGATACGATTGAACGCGATACAGCTCTTGAACAGCTCGTTACAATTGGATATGAACGTGTAGACCAGGTGGAACAACGTGGTCATTTTGCCGTGCGCGGGGATATTTTAGACATATATCCTGTTAATAGTGAACACCCGATACGTATTGAGTTCTTTGGGGATGAAATTGATACGTTGCGGTTCTTCTCTGTGGAGAACCAACGTTCCATTGAACAAATTGATTCTTATACAGTGACACCTTTCTTTCTTGGTAAAAGTGATGCAGATTGCACCTTATTATCATATGTGAAAGAAGGCACCCTCATTTACGATGAGCCTGGTCGTATTCAGGAAGCATTAAAGAAATTCCTCAAGGAGGATCCAACACATCGTAAAAATCATTGTGACTGGAGTGAATTGCAACGTACTGTAGAAGCGACGAATCAAGTAGCTTTCACATTTATGCAACAACGTTCTATCGGCTTAGCTGGATTTACCCCGATTGGTATTCAAGGCAAGACGATGACGAGCTTTGAGCGTCAAATTCCTTTATTAACCGATGAGATTAAACAATGGCATCGCTTAAAACATCAAGTTGTATTGGTATTAAATAATCAGCAACGAAGAGAAGGAATTGAACGTGCTCTTGAAGGGGAAGGTATTGCCTTTGTTCATAGTGCGGAGTGGATTGCAAAAGGCCTAATACGGTAGTTATCTTACAAGGTTTATTGACCGATGGCTTTGAATTGCCTAATAGCCATCTCGTTGTGGTCGTTGAAGGTAATATTTACGGACAGCAAAAAAACGCAAACTTCGGAACAAGCCTAAAAAGGGCCAAGAAATTAATTATTTCACCGATTTAACACCTGGTGACTATGTTGTACATAGTATGCACGGTATTGGTAAGTATATTGGTCTTAAAACGATAGAAACAGAAGGGATTCATCGGGATTATATTGAAATTGACTATGCGGGATCAGATAAACTATTCTTACCCGCCAACAATTTTGAGATCAATTACAAAAAGTATATTGGTAATGAAGGGGATGTCCGCGCATCAATAAAATGGGTGGCCGTGACTGGGCTAAGGTTGTTACAAAGGCAAAAGAAATCTATTGATGATTTAGCAGATAAGTTAGTTGAACTCTATGCACAGCGTGAAATAACGCAAGGCTTTTGCATTCTTGCCTGACCAACCATGGCAGCAGGAATTTGAAGATGCATTTCCTTATGAAGAAACGGAAGATCAATTACAAGCAACAGCAGAAATAAAGGCATCCATGGAAAAACCAGTTCCTATGGACCGTTTGCTAGCAGGTGACGTAGGCTTTTGGTAAAACAGAGGTGGCCATGCGTGCCATCTTTAAGGCTGTTATGAGCTGGCAAACAAGTAGCGGTACTTGTTCCAACTACTATTTTGGCACAGCAACATTTCCAAACCTTCTTGAACCGCTTTGCTCCATTTGGGGTCAAGGTAGATGTACTCAATCGTTTCCGCAGTACAGCTGAGAAAAAAACAAGTTCTAAAAGGCGTTGAAGATGGATCCATTGATGTTCTTATCGGCACACATTCCTTGCTCAATAAGAAGGTTGTCTTCAAAGATTTAGGTATGCTCGTTGTAGATGAGGAACAACGTTTCGGGGTAGCTCAAAAGGAAAAATGGAAAGAGTGGGCTAATAATATTGATGTGCTCACCTTGAGTGCGACCCCAATTCCTCGGACATTACACATGTCCCTCGTTGGTGTTCGAGAAATGTCCGTTATCAACACGCCTCCAGAAGAACGTTTGCCGGTTCAAACCTATGTAGTGGAATATGATATGAACCTCGTGGCCGATGCGATCAAGCGCGAATTGGCGCGTGGTGGTCAGGTTTATTTTGTATATAACCGCGTAGCATCCATTAATCACATGGGTGAGTTATTAGAAGAGGCCTTGCCTGGGTTACGTTACGCTATTGCTCATGGTCAAATGACAGGCCGTCAAATTGAGGAAATCATGACTGATTTCTATGAAGGCCATTATGATGTATTATTGTCTACTAGTATCATTGAAACCGGTCTAGATATACCAAATGCGAATACAATCATCATTTATGATGCGGATCGCTTAGGCTTATCTCAGCTATATCAAATGCGTGGCCGCGTAGGACGTTCTCGTAGACGGGCCTATGCATACTTTATGTATCGCCCTGATAAAATGCTTTCAGAGGCTGCTGAAAAGCGTTTAAAAGCTATTGAAGAGTTCACAGAGCTGGGCGCTGGTTTTAAATTAGCTATGCGCGATTTAGAAATTCGCGGTGCTGGTAATCTATTAGGTTCACAACAACATGGTAATATCGCATCCGTCGGCTTTGGTATGTACGTAAGTATGTTAGAAGAAGCCATTGCTAAGGCTCAAAATAAAGAGGTTGAACGGGAAGTATCCATTGACCCAGCCATCGACTTAGAGGTAGATGCTTTTATCGACGATGCATATATCAAAGATAGTGCCCGTAAGATTTCTGTATATCAACGATTGTTACATATCAAATCGAAAGAACAGCTTGACGATATGACTGATGAACTCATCGATCGCTTCGGTACGCCAACCGATCCGGTAGACCGTTTGTTGCGCATTGCTCAAATTAAAGAACAAGCTCGATTACTGGGCATTAAAAGTATCGTACGTAGAGATCAACAACTTACCATTCATTGGCATGATGATTCCAAGATGGCCGACTGGGATATGGGGGCTGTACGGGAAGATCTCTGGAAGAAGATGAAGTTCGCAGATACCAAGCCGGCTACATTATATGTGAGCCTCAATGGCATGAAAGGTTCTATTTTGACCATTACGGAAGCGGTGATGAAGGCTTTGAGCCAGAAATCATCGTCTAAGGAGGGCCTATGAATCGATTTTTAAAGGGCGCTATGATTTTAACCTTAGCTGGAATTATCGTTAAGGTTATTGGGGCTTTCAGTAAAGTCCTTATTGCACGCGTTCTCGGTGGTGAAGGGATTGGCCTATATATGATGGCCTATCCGATTTATCAAATTATCGTTAGTATTTCCGCGGCAGGCATCCCTGTGGCCATATCTATTATGATTGCGGAAAAGCTAGCTAATGATGATATGCGGGGCGTACAACAAGTATTTTCCGTATCGTTAAAGGTGTTAACACTATTAGGTCTTGTATTTAGTGTAGCCTTATACGGCAGTGCACAGTGGCTCATAGATACCCATATTATTACAGATCCTCGGGCGCTCTTAGCTATTCAGTTATTATCGCCAGCTATCTTCGTCGTTACGATTTTGAGCTGCTTCAGAGGTTACTTCCAAGGCTTCCAATACATGGTGCCTACGGGAACTAGCCAAGTTTTTGAACAAATTTTCCGCGTATCCTCTATGGTGGGCTTAGCCTATTATTTCATTGATAGAGGTCTACACTTGGCGGCTGGTGGTGCAACCTTTGCTACATTCCCCGGTGTATTAGCTGGATTGCTTGTATTGATTTACTTTTACTATCGTCAGCGTCGTGTGCGGACGCAAATGTTGGCGCAGCAGAATCCAAATGCTATTGGTGAAAGCAATAGCTCTGTAGTCAAACGACTATTTAGCTTGGCTATACCAGTTTCAATGGCTAATATTATGTTGCCCATGGTATCTCTTATCGATACATTTATCGTACCAAAGCGATTGATGGATATTGGGTATTACCTCAATGAAGCGACAACACAATTTGGCTATCTCACAGGGATGGCTACATCGTTGATTGGTTTGCCTATCATTTTGACTACATCCTTAGCGGCTAGCCTTGTACCAGCTGTATCTGAGGCACATGCCCAAGGTGATGTGCACCGCATTGTACAGCGCGCCGGCACAGCCATTAAGATTGCCAATATGTTCACTATACCGGCCTGCATTGGGCTCTGTGTATTAGCGACACCTATATCTAAATTGATATACGCAACGCCTCATGCTGGTCCTGTTATTGCTGTTATTAGCTTGAGTATTATATTCTTAGGGTGGCAACAGATTACAGCAGGCATTTTGCAGGCTTAGGTAGAACGGTTATTCCTATGGTAGCCATTTTTATCGGTCTATTGGCTAAGACATTCTTGGACTATCAATTGACAGGTACTATTGAACTTGGTATTAATGGTGCCGCATGGGCAACGAATTTAAACTTTGCTATTGCTGCACTTATAAACTATATATTTGTTAAAAAATATGTAGGCTCCGTACTCAATAAATTAGAGCTATTAAAAATTGTAGTGTCTGCCATGGCTATGGGCGGTGCTACACAGGTGGTGTATGTGACGACTGTAGAACTGTTCGGTAACGGTGGTGCCGTAGCAGCAGCTATTATTGTAGCGGTATTTGTGTATGGTTTATCCTTATGGTTAACAAAGGCCGTTGTAAAAGCCGATATGTATCATTTCCCAGTTATAGGTAAGCGCTTGCAAGCTCGTCGAGATAAGGAGGAGGCTAAGCTATATGAAGAACAATACTGATAAGCCAGTATCGGTACAACCATTAGTAGATGTAGTAAAAGCTTTGCGTGCTCCGAATGGTTGTCCTTGGGATCAAAAACAGACTCATGAGTCGTTGCGTCGATATTTCATCGAAGAAACCTATGAGGTAGTAGATGCTATCGACAATAAAGATATGCCAAATCTTCGTGAAGAATTAGGTGATGTATTATTGCAAGTTGTCTTTCACAGTCAATTAGCTGAGGAAGCAGGTCAATTTACATTAGAAGATGTAATTCACGACGTTACAGAAAAGATGATTCGTCGTCATCCCCATGTTTTTTTGACCCTGAAAATAATGAAAAAAATCATACAGTTGGGATGAATTAAAGGCGCAAGAAAAGAAAAAAATATACAAAAAAATCTGTATTGGATGGTGTATCCAAAGGTTTACCCTGCATTAGTAGCGGCTTACAAACTACAAGAAAAGGCTGCAAAGCTAGGTTTTGACTGGGATGAGCTCGATCCAGTTTGGGCGAAAGTTTCCGAAGAAATGGATGAATTTAAGGAAGCTATTGCCCAAGAAGATAGAGAAAATATGGAAAAAGAAGCGGGAGATGTGCTTTTTTCCTTGATTAATCTATTAAGATGGTATAAAATAAGCGGTGAAAATGCACTAAATCGCACAAACACAAAGTTCCGACAGCGTTTTTTACATGTAGAAGCTTGTGTTAACCAAAGCGATCGCTCATGGGAAGACTTTTCATTAGCTGAGCTGGATGCTTTTTGGGAGGAGGCTAAAGTGCAGGAAAAGTAGCCTAGAGGTTTGCATGCTTCTTAGGTATAGTATTTTTAAGGAGGTTCTGTCATGAACAAAACAGAATTAATCGCAAGTGTTGCACAAAAAACTGAATTAACTAAAAAAGACGCTGAAAAAGCGGTAAAAGCTGTATTTGACACAGTTGCTGAAGAATTAGCTGCTGGCGGTAAAGTACAAGTTATCGGCTTCGGTACATTCTGAAGTTCGTGAACGCGCACTCGTGAAGGCCGTAACCCACAAAACGGTAAAACTATCACTATCGCGCTTCCAAATCCCCCTGCATTCAAAGCTGGTAAAGGTTTGAAAGAACAAGTTAACGCTGCAAAAGCTAAAAAACGCAAAAAATAATCTCTAACGGATTGGAAAGAGACCTTTCGAGGTCTCTTTTTTTCGTCTATTTATGGTATAATGCACAGAGAAAGGGTGTACTATGAATAACGAAAGATCACGGAAGGTTCTCATCGTGTCCGCTTCTATTGGGACAGGACATATGCAGGGCCGCCAGAGCCATAGAAGAATATTGGAAAGAGAAAGAACCACAAGCATCGATAACGCATGTGGACTTTCTTGATACAGAAACCATGTCTGTAGAGCATTTGATCAAGGGTACGTATATCAAGATGATCGACGTATTTCCGATGCTATATGATATGATTTACCGCGTATCAAAAGGGGAAAAACGAGGTACGATTATGCAAACTGCATTATCATACCTATTGAAAAGCCGCATGCTCAAATTGGTACAACAAGAGGAGCCAGATGTAATGGTATTTACGCATCCATTCCCATGTGGTGCAGCATCTATCTTAAAACGCCAAGGCCATATCGATGTACCATTAGTGGCTATCATGACAGATTTTAGTAGTCATCAATTTTGGCTATATCCACAAATTGATACATACTATGTAGCTACTGAATCGATGGTAGATGAAATGGTAGCAGCTGGTATTGATAAATCACGCATCCATGTATCAGGTATTCCTGTGCGTCGCTCCTTCTTCCGTGATGCTATTGAAGAATATATCTTAGAGAAACCGGTAAAAGTGCTCGTTATGGGTGGGGGCCTAGGGTTAGGTTCTCTAGAAACGGCATTAAAACATTTAGATGAAGTAAACGGTATTGATGAAATTACTGTCGTAGCCGGTCAGAATACATCTCTTTATGAATCCTTAGTTACCCTTAGTGAATCTATGCGAACTAAGACCATTGTATACGGGTATACTACAAATATTTCGGAACTTATGAAGTCGTCTTCCTTGCTAGTTACAAAGCCTGGTGCGTTAACATGTATGGAAGCGGTTACTATTGGGTTGCCTATGGTATTCTTTAACGCCATCCCGGGGCAAGAAGAGGCCAATGCAGAGCTGTTAGAACAACGAGGTTGTGCTCGTTGGGCTCGTGATATTCATAACTTGGAAGACGTTGTGACCGCGCTTCTTATTAACTCTCCAAGACTTCAACAAATGTCTGAGCGCGCTCGTGAATGGCATGTGGATGGTGCGGCTAATATCGTAAATAGTCTTATAGCCATATTAGATGCTGAGGCGCCGGTGGAATTAGTGAAAGCAGAGCAATCTATCAGTTAATAGTCTAGTATTTACAGAATCATAGTGATTGTAAAAGCTGTATAATGCTATTCTTTTATTAATGATGTTAGTTCGATAAACGTTATATGCTATATCAACGTTATATGTTCCATCATAAAATTATAAAAGCGATGACCTGTCTAAGGTCATCGCTTTTGTTATTGTCTTTAGACTGGTTCGCGACGTAGTCGCGAATCATAAAACCACCCGCTATGCGGGTAAGCAACGAAAGTTATACAAAAAAATCACCTTGCTTAAGTATAATGTAGGTGTTCAAGTCGCATTATATACAAAAAGAAAGGTGATTTTATATGGCAACAAAGACACAGAGCCTTGCGCACACAAAATGGTTATGCAAATACCACATAGTATTTACACCTAAGTATAGACGTAAAGTTATATATAATCAATATAGAAATAGTTTACGTGAAATACTGAGACGTTTATGTGAATATAAGGGCGTCAAGATTATAGAGGGGAGCTTATGGCGATCATGTGCATATGCTAGTGTTAATTCCACCTAAAAATATCAGTTTCATCTTTTTATGGGATATCTAAAGGGTAAAAAGTGCGCTAATGATGTTCGATAAACACGCAAACTTAAAGTATAAATTTGGAAATAGACACTTTTGGTCCGAGGGATATTATGTAAGTACGGTAGGATTAAATGAAGCCACCGTAAAAAAATATATACGTGAGCAAAAAAATTACATGACCAAATGAAAGATAAACTTAGTGTAAAAGAATATGAGGACCCTTTTAAGGGTAGCAAGTAATACATATCCCCTTTAAGGGGACCGTTACGAGTCAATGGCTATGCGGCTTGAACGTAGTGAAAGCCAGCGCCTTTAGACGCTGGCCTAGTACTACGGGCTTATAGCCCGTGAGCAAACCACCCGTTTTACGGGTGGTCCTGATTTTATTGGTATTGTTCAATATGTTCTTGTCGAATGTTTTGAAGTGTTTCTAAGAATGTATCTGTGCTTTCAGCACTATCTAACAAGTCTTTTAGTTGGTAAGAATCATCGAGGGTCACACTCCATTGGAAGGAGTCATTGTCGTCGTATACATTGAATACGATTGGCGTTTCTAAATCCTCTGGCAAATGACCGTCATCATCAGACACAGTTGCATAGGTGCCATCTTCCAAGAGCTCTGTAAATAATGTATCATACCCATCGATATCGATAAGTTCAAAATTGATAGTTTCATAAAAGTCTAAAACGATATCTGCTGCCATGTGGACCTCCTCATGAATATATACGTTACGTTTATTCTACTGAGGGGGCCTGTTACTGTCAATGGTAATGTGTAGTATAATAAATATCAGAATGACACAATAGGAGCATACGATGAACGTTATTAGTTTACAAAACATAGAAATCATATGGCACACGACTGCTGTTTAAGGAGGTAAATATTACTTTTACCACCGAAAAACGGCTAGGTCTTGTGGGCATTAATGGGACAGGTAAGTCTACCTTCTTAAAAATTTTGGCAGGACAAATGGAGCCAGATAAGGGGACCATTGAGCGAAATGGTAAGGCTAGTATACATTATCTAGCACAAACACCTGAGTTTGATCCGGATTCAACATTACTAGAAGCTGTTCTTGATGGTGATCATCCTCGTTTACGAATGGTACAATCCTTTGAGCGCATTAGTCGTGAATATCGCGAAATGCAAGAGGCTGGTGGCGAGGATGCTAAAGTATCACGGAACTATATGAATTCCTTGGAGCAGATGGACCAACAAGATGGTTGGCAAGTGGAGCAAGAGGCTCGTATTATTTTATCTAAATTAGGTTTTCCTGATGTGGATCAAAAGGTGGCTATGTTATCTGGTGGTCAAAAGCGTCGCCTTGCATTAGGGCAGGCATTATTATATCCTTGTGATCTATTATTGCTAGACGAACCGACAAACCATTTAGATGAAGATAGTATCGATTGGCTAGAGTCTTATTTAAGTGCTCGCCAAGGAGGACTATTAATTAGTACCCATGATAGATATTTTCTCGACTCTGTATGTAATGGGATTTTAGAATTATCGAATCGACGTATGTATCAATACGATGGCAACTACGAAGAGTTTATTGCCTTAAAGGCTGATCGAGAGGCTCGTGAGGCGGCTACAGAAGAGAAGCGTCGTCAGTTCTTAAAACGAGAAATCGAATGGGTACGCCGTGGTGCGTTGGCGAGAACGACAAAACAAAAGGCTCGTTTAGACCGCTATGAAAAACTTAAGAATATGGAGAAGATCCGACGCCCGGATCAAATGGATCCTATTGCTTTAAAAACGCGTTTAGGGAAAACCATCTTTGATATTGAACATTTGGCATTCTACTTTGGTGAGCGTCCTATGATTAAGGATTTTACCTATCATGTAGTGCGTCATGATCGTATCGGTATCGTTGGTCCTAATGGGGTTGGCAAGTCCACCTTTATGAATATTCTTGATGGAACCTATGAACCTACAAGCGGTACGATTGGTAAAGGCGAGACAGTTCGCATTGCACACTTCAAACAAGAACTGCCAGAGTTTGATGAAGATATGCGTGTTCTCGATTATATTCGGGAAGACCATTCGTATATGGTGTTGGGCGATGGCTCTACATTGAGTGCTGGTCAGATTCTTGAACGATTCCTATTTACACCTGAGCTACATGGTGTGCCAATCCGTAAACTTTCAGGTGGCGAACGACGTCGGTTGTATCTACTAAAATTGCTTATGAGCGCTCCTAATGTTTTGTTGCTAGACGAACCGACCAATGATCTTGATATTCCTACATTAGAGGTACTAGAGGACTTCCTTGACTCCTTTAGTGGTGTCATTATCACCGTATGCCACGATCGTTATTTCTTAGACCGCGTTGTGGACAAACTTTTTGTGTTCAGTGGTGATGGTCATATTGAGATTGTTCATGGCTCCTATTCTGATTACAAGGATTCTTTAGATGAAAGTAGCGTTGGAAAGCGCCCATTTTATATGGCTAATACAGGTACATCTGTTACTTCTAAGATGAAAAATTGGAAGGGGCTGCACCTAGTAATGCTAGTGATGATTCATCGTTAGGAAACTCAGCAGATGGTAGTGATAGTAGCATTACAACTTCTGGGGGAGATACTTTCAAAGAAGCACCAAAGAAGGGGCTAAATAAAGCGGAAGAAGCGGAGTATGCTAGTATCATGGAGGAATTGCCTAAATTAGAGCATTTAGTAAAGGGCCTCGATGTCATGATTAGTCAAGTTGCTACTGATTATGAGAAGATGCAATCCTTGATGGCTGAGCGAGAAGAGACTCAATCCCAAATAGATGCGCTCACAGAACGGTGGATGGAATTGGAAGAACGCCTATAATTCCTTATAGCATGCGATTTTTTAATATCTGTTATGCAAAGGAATTACATGTAAATTTATTGATAAAAATCACAATGTATAGTATAATTTCATCGATTAACGATAACAACGTTACCTAAGTAGGAGGAACTCATGAGTAAGTACCAATTTTTAGACCGTCGTGTACCAATTGAAGATGGCAATATTGCATTAGTTCAAGATTTATCCAAATGTAAAAACTGCTCCTTATGTCGTAAAGCGTGTGCTGTAGACATGGGCGTATTTGATTATTATGATTTAACAACAAATGGGGATCATCCAATTTGTATTCATTGCGGTCAATGTGCATCTATTTGTCCATTTGATTCCATCAATGAACGCTCTGAAATTGATGAAGTAAAGCAGCTATTGCTGACCCTAATAAAATCGTTGTATTCCAAACTGCACCTGCTGTACGTGTTGGCTTAGGTGAAGAATTTGGTCTTGATGCGGGTACATTCGTAGAAGGTAAAATGGTAGCTGCTCTTCGTAAATTAGGTGGCGACTATATTCTCGATACAAACTTTGGTGCGGACATGACTATCATGGAGGAAGCATCTGAGTTGTTGGAACGCGTTATCAATAGTGATTCCGTATTGCCTCAATTCACATCTTGTTGCCCTGCTTGGGTTAAATTTGCTGAAACATTCTATCCAGAATTCTTGCCAAACTTGTCTACTGCTAAGAGTCCAATTGCAATGCAAGCGCCTACACAAAAAACATATTTTGCTGAAAAAATGGGCATTGATGCAAAACAAATCGTTGCTGTTGCAGTAACCCCTTGTACAGCTAAGAAATTCGAAATTCGTCGTGACGAAATGAACTCCTCTGCTGAATACTGGGATGCACCAGAAATGCGCGATACAGACTACTGTATTACTACACGTGAACTTGCAAAATGGTTACGTGCAGAAGAAATCAACTTTGATGAATTAGAAGATTCTGCATTTGATCCATTGATGGGTGAAGCATCTGGTGGTGGTATCATCTTCGGTAATACTGGTGGCGTTATGGAAGCAGCTATGCGTGCAGCTTACAAATTAGCAACTGGTGAAGATGCACCTCAAACATTGATCCCATTCGAAGCAATTCGTGGTATGGACGGTGCTCGTGAAGCAGACGTAGTCATTGGGGACAAAACATTACATGTAGCGGCTGTTCATGGTACAGGCAATTTGCGTAAGTTCATCGAACGCATGCGTGCAGAAAATATCCATTATGACTTCATTGAAGTAATGGCGTGCCGTGGTGGCTGTATCGGTGGTGGTGGTCAACCACGCGTTAAATTACCAATGGCTGATAAAGCTCGTGAAGCTCGTATTGCTTCCTTGTACACTCGTGATGCGGAAGTAAAAGTAAAAGCAGCTTGTGATAATCCAGATATCCAAAAATTATATACTGAGTTCTTCGATGGTAAACCTATGAGCCATAAAGCACATCACATGTTACATACAACATTTGTGAGCCGTGCAGAAGACTTAGGCCCTAACGGTGCTTGTACACCTGCTACATGCCCAACATCTGTGCCTAACTTGAAAAAGGCAGCAGAAGCAGCTAAAGCAGCAGCGGAAGCTAATAACTAATAGCTAGAAAATAGTTAATAGTAAGAATTAACCGTAATAGTAACAGTTAACTATAGTTAGTTGATACATACTATAAAAGCATATATATGGCTTAAGATAAAGGGCAGATAGTTGATATTTTAATCAGCTATCTGCTTTTTTATTATTGTCTTTAGACTGGTTCGCGACGTAGTCGCGAATCATAAAACCACCCGCTATGCGGGTGCGGCAACGAAAGTTATACAAAAAAATCACCTTGCTTAAGTATAATGTAGGTGTTCAAGCCGCATTATATACAAAAGAAAGGTGATTTTATATGGCAACAAAGACACAGAGCCTTGCGCACACAAAATGGTTATGCAAATACCACATAGTATTTACACCTAAGTATAGACGTAAAGTTATATATAATCAATATAGAAATAGTTTACGTGAAATACTGAGACGTTTATGTGAATATAAGGGCGTCAAGATTATAGAGGGGGAGCTTATGGCAGATCATGTGCATATGCTAGTGTTAATTCCACCTAAAATATCAGTTTCATCTTTTATGGGATATCTAAAGGGTAAAAGTGCGCTAATGATGTTCGATAAACACGCAAACTTAAAGTATAAATTTGGAAATAGACACTTTTGGTCCGAGGGATATTATGTAAGTACGGTAGGATTAAATGAAGCCACCGTAAAAAAATATATACGTGAGCAAGAATTACATGACCAAATGAAAGATAAACTTAGTGTAAAAGAATATGAGGACCCTTTTAAGGGTAGCAAGTAATACATATCCCCTTTAAGGGGACCGTTACGAGTCAATGGCTATGCGGCTTGAACGTAGTGAAAGCCAGCGCCTTTAGACGCTGGCCTAGTACTACGGGCTTATAGCCCGTGAGCAAACCACCCGTTTTACGGGTGGTCCTGATTTTGAATATGTAGGGGACTACCTGTATGATTTCTAAATGTTGTTGATGCTTTCACGCTGATGAATAGTATATATGCCATATACGCATAGGGGTCAGAATATAGAAATTGGTAAATTGTTTAGGAATTATGGTTAGTGTGCTATAATTAAATTATATTTATAGAAGCAATCAATACTGTTTCAGGAGGATCTTCATGGCTTTTAAATTAAAAGGAAAAGAAGAAAAATTTTTCAGTATTTTTAGAAAAATCATGCTCGCTCTTACATATGAAAGTGCAGAGATGATGGAGCGTGTGTTTAAAGGCGAAATCTCTAAAGAAGAGGCTTTTCTTGAAATTGATACAAAGGAAAAAGCTGCCGATGAATTAGTAACCGAAACTGTAGAACGTTTGCGTAAAACATTCATTACCCCAATGGATCGCGAAGATATTCAGCTTCTAATCGACCAATTGGATACTACATTGGATAATATTAAAGAAATTATGGATAAAATGGTTATGTACCATGTTGGTAATCCAAGTGATGGTGCTATCCGTATGAGTGAAATCGTTGTAAAATGCGTTAAACATATTAACAAATCTATTGGTTATATGAGCGCCTTAAAAAGGACCATGTAAAGGTAGAAGGCCGTGTACACCAAGTATTGAAACTTGAGTCTGAAGCGGATAATATTTACCACGAAGAAATGGCTAAGCTCTTCACTGAGTGTACAGATCCTATTGAAATTATCAAATGGAAGGAAATCCTTAGCGCCATGGAGGATGTAATCGATGGATGCGAAGATTTGGTAGGTACATTCCGCCGGGTAGTATTGAAATATGCTTGAGTCTCATTATTTAGTATGGCTAGTAGTATTTTTAGCATTAGCCTTCGACTATATCAATGGCTTCCACGATACGGCGAACGCCATTGCCACATCTGTTTCGACCCGTGCTATTGAGCCTAAAAAGGCTATTATGATGACGGCAGCACTCAATTTCTTGGGGGCCATGGTTAGTACAGGGGTTGCAAAGACAATCGGTGGCGATATCGTAATGTCTGCATCTCTTATCAATAGTGGAATCATTTCGGCTGCTCTTATCGGTGCCATTACATGGAACTTGCTTACATGGTATTGGGGGATTCCGAGCTCCTCATCTCATGCGCTTATCGGTGGTATCATCGGTGCTGTAGGCTGGTCCGTAGGCTTTGATGCCTTAAATGAGGCAGGTATTTTAAAAATTTTCTTATCCCTTATTTTATCTCCAATTGTAGCCATGATTGGTGGCTATATTGTGATGAAAGTATTGTTGCTTATCTTTGGTAGATTCTCTCCAATTGTACTAAATGATAGATTTAGATCCATGCAAATTGTGTCTGCTGTCATGATGGCGTTCTCTCATGGCTCTAATGATGCGCAAAAGGCGATGGGGATTATTACCTTGACCTTGCTTAGCGGTGGCTTCATTGATACATTGGATGTACCGTTATGGGTTAAACTTTGTTGTGCTACGGCTATGGCCATGGGTACAGCAGTGGGTGGTTGGAAAATCATCTCTACCATGGGGACTAAGATTTTCAAACTAGAAACAATTAATGGTTTTGCTGCTGACTTAAACTCTGCTATCACTATTTTTACAGCTACATTCTTACATTTACCTGTAAGTACGACACACGTTGTAAGTGGTTCCTTGCTTGGCGTAGGTTCCTCTAAACGTCTTAAAGCTGTTAACTGGGGCGTAGCAAGATCGATGGTGTTAGCTTGGTTTGTAACAATTCCATTATCTGGTATTGTAGCGGCTATTGCTTATGAAATCGGTCACTTATTATTTGGTTAATAAATAGTTATATAAAACTAAAAAAAGACTGCGAGAGCAGTCTTTTTTTAGTTCTGTTGTTTAAGAATTGGATTAATTGAGTTATACAATTTATCAATTAGATTTTACTATTTTTTTAGTTTATTATGAACCTGTCATCAAAGAATGTTGATATACACTAGGTTTTAAATACTATATTCTATAAAAAGCGATTTATCTATATTTGGCAACGTTAATGTTAGATTTCAAGTTGAATATAGAGAAATGCTTATAAATATGTGCTTTTTCTTGATTATGCGTTTTTATTAATAAATGCGGTTTATTACTTGTTTAATAGTTGTTTTAGGACTGTTTATAATGAATAGCTATTGCATACTTATGTAACGGAGGTTATACTATCGGTAGAAGGAGTTTTTCAAGTGAAAAGTGAGGTATGTATATGGCATGGGGTGGAACTAGACGCGGTGCCGGGCGCCCACGTAATCCGATTAAACGTATTGGTAGAACCATTCGACTTAGTGATGAAGAGTTTCTTTCACTCAAACCATTAATTATGGCCATCAAGGCCAATAATGATAAACGCTATAGGCAACAATGTACTAGAAATGCATAAATAAGGCATTGTCACAGCATATACAACATAATAAACTTTTAATCTATGTTACAATAACCCATTATTTAAATCTTTCAACTACAACACATCTCTACTCTCTAACCATATGCTGTGTGCAATACAAAGCAGTACGAAGAAGGTCCCAATTCAATGAATTGGGACCTTTTCCGTTACATATAGTATATGTCACAGTATATTTAACTACCTAGGACAAATACTATCTAATACTATATATAATTTTATTAACTTATAGGACTAGTTAATAGAATACTTTCATAGCTGAGTAAATCGTTAGTCGATTTTTACGCCGTGAATTTCTTCAGCTAAACGTTTTAAAGCATCTACTGTACGAACGCCAGGTGTGATCTCAGATAGTTTTACACGAATGAAATGACCTTCTTTTACAGCAGTGATATCTTGAAGTTGAGGGTTAGATTTGATTTTTTCAATTTTTTGTTGGAAATCATCATCGTTGCGAATGGAGTTACCATAGTCAGCAATAATAATGTAATCAGGATTTTGAGCAATTACAGTTTCCCAAGAACCTTTAGCCCATGTTTTATCAACGCCTAAACCGCTCATTACGTTATCAGCACCGATAAGTTTCAAGATGTTTGTAGTGTAACCTTCGAAGGCTGTGAATGGTTGGCCATCTTCAGAGTCATAAATGAATACCCGTTTACGAGGTAAGTCTTTTAATTTAGCTTGGATAGCTGCTAACGTTTTACGTTGACTTGCAACCCATTCTTCAGCTTTAGGTTTAACGCCGAAGATTTCGCCTAATTTAATCATGTCATTAAAGTTAGTCTCTAAATCTGCTTTTGTAGATAACATGGATTCAGGAAGCCATATGTTAACCTTTTGAGCAATCATTTTATCTGCAGGAATAGCGCGTTTGCTGAAGGAGTCAGGCCAGCCTGTTGCAAAGTCTGGCTTTACGGACATGAATACTTCGTAGGACGGCCATTTGTCGGATAATACTTTTACCTTGTCATAGGCCGCTTGTAGAGGTGGATAGATTTCTTCTTCTTTGAAAGCTGTACCAGCCATCTTATCTTCAAGACCTAGTTGGAGCATCATTTCTGTAGTTGCTTGGGACATGGATACTGCATGGGTAGGAGCGGATTTTACAGCAAAGTCAGTTTTAGTACCGTCAAATGTTTCACTCCATGTTACCGCATTGCCATTATCAGCAGTGTTCTTAGTTGTATCAGAACCACAACCAGCAATAGCAAAGGTTGCGCATGCCATAACAACTAATAACAATTTTTTTGATTTCTTAATTTTTGGAACATAGTAAGCCCTTTCTTTTGAATTAATAATATAAATGATAGCGCCCTTCATCCCAAGATGTTTTGAAAGGAACTTCAAATATGGGTTCAAGAATTTCAGGTGTTAACACCTCCGTAGGGGAACCTTCCTTTAGGATTGTTCCCTCGTTCATAATCACCACATGATCGCAATATTGAGCGGCTAAATTCAAGTCGTGTAAGACTACGATAGTTGTGCCTGTAAACGCTCGCAATTGTTTCATCAGTGCTATTTTATATTTCATATCTAGATGGTTTGTAGGCTCATCTAAGAGTAGAATTTGAGGTTTTTGAGTTAATGCTTTGGCGATGAATACACGTTGCTTTTCGCCACCTGATAAATGATGAATTTCTTCATCTGCTAAATGAGTAATACCTACTTCATGCATATAATGCTCTGCGATTTTTACATCCTCTGAGCTATATGTGCCGAAGTGTTGTTTGTAAGGATAACGACCCATAAGAACGATATCTTTTACGAGAAAATCATCAATCATAGAATCTCTTGATTGTGTTAGAACGGCTACTAATTGAGCAAATTCGCGGCCTTTATACGATTCTAATGGCCTTTGATTCAATATAATTTTATCTTTTGATGGTAGTAGTCGGTACAGATGGCTCAGTAATGTGGACTTACCACATCCATTCGGCCCGATGATGGCCGTTATTTTATTACTAGGAAATGTTACAGAAATATTCTTTAACACTTCTTTCTTCTCATAGGAGAAGGACAGCTGATTAATTTGATACATAGTATCTCCTATAAATATGATATACACTAACCATTGTGCTTGTAACGATTCATAATAATCCAAATAAATAATGGAGCCCCTAGTAGGGATGTGAGCACCCCGATAGGGATTTCTTCTGGACTATAGAGGGCCCTAGATAATACATCGGACCAAATCATCACGATACTGCCGATGAGTGTACTGAATAGTAAGGTGTGTTTGTGCTTTGGACCGCCTATGATTCTCGCTAAATGAGGAATAATAAGGCCAATAAATCCAACTACACCGACCTTGGATACTAATGTAGCAATAACAATAGAGGATATAATGACAATGCTCAACTGTAACTGTTTACAGATAAGCCCATTTGCGCTGCTTCGTGATTGCCTAGTAATAATACATCTAAATCTTGGTTAAATAGGTAGATATATAACATAAATAATGTCACAATGATGGCTGTTAGTGGTAAATCACCCCATTGTATACCGGCAAAGCTACCTAATAACCAGAACATGGCACTACGAACTTGTGCTTCGTGTTTTGCCCCGTAAATAATCATCATAGTTAGAGCAGAGAATATACCAGTCATGCCCATACCGATGAGGATAAGCTTTACAGGACTATTACTTTTACCAACACAAAGCAATACCAAAATAATAGAGAGGGCCGCACCTAAAGCTGCAAAAACAGGTGTGTTATAGGCACCTAATAGCGGTAGACCTCCCATGATAATGGCAAACACAGCGCCTGTACTAGCACCTGATGAAACACCTAATACATAGGGATCAGCGAGTGCATTTCGGGTAACAGTCTGCATTAGTAAACCAACAAGGGATAAGCCTATACCTGTTAAGACTGAATAGATGAGTCGAGGTAATCGTATATCCGTAATAATCGTATCTGTCATTGTAGCCGTGGCATTGGGATCAGCCATAGACATAAGGGCCTGAATGATTTGCTCCAAAGGAATAAACGTAGATCCAAATTGCAACGCCGTTACCAATGAAATACATAGTATTACACATAGTATTAATGCTTTTATAGATGTTTGCATAAAATCTCCTTATTCTATTTTATAGGTAATATAACCTTATCTAAGTATAGAGAATTTTCTATATATATACAATATACATACACGTATGGGTATTGTGTACAGTGTATAAAAATTCTATAGAAATTATTGTTGCTACAGGAAAAGAATAAAAATTTAAGATAGGATTATTGTATTAATAAAAATTCATGATAATAATTAGATATTCATTTATAGAATTTTTTTGTAATACATTATAAAAAAATAAACAGTAAAATGTTTGTTTTATTCTTTTTTTATAGCCTTATTCCTATTTTTGTTATATGAAAAAAACTCACAGAATGGATATAATAAAAGTATGTACGTAAGTAAATTCAGGAGGTGTTAGCTTGTTACAAGATTTACTATCTGAGGATAATGTATCTTTTCATTATCCTGCAGAAACGTGGGAAGAGGTAATTCGTCACGGTGGCCAACTCATGGTTGATGCTGGTTTTACTGATCCATCTTATACGGAGGCTATGGTTGAAGTAGTACGTGAAATGGGGCCATATATTGTATTGGCACCAGGTCTTGCGATGCCACATGCTCGTCCGGAAAATGGGGCAAAACGTGTAGGTACGGCATTGGTAACCTTAGAAAAACCATTGAATTTTGGTAGTCCTGACAATGATCCTGTGTCTGTTGCGTTGTTTTTATGTGCTCCAAACAAGGATGAACATATTCAGTTGTTGACAGATATTGCTACATTATTTGAGGATGATGAGTTTTTAGATGCGACTGCTGATTTTGAAAGTATTGAAGATGTACAAGCATTCTTGGCCGAGCATTTAGAAGATCAAGAATACGTTTAGTAGGAGGCAAGTATGATTTCTGTATTAACTGTATGCGGTAATGGCATTGGTTCTAGCTTGATGCTAAAAATGAAAATTGAAGAAATCTGTGCTGAAAATGGTATTGATGCACAAGTTGAATCTATTGATTTTAATGCCGCACAAGGTCGTAAAGCGGACCTTATTGTAACTGTAAAAGAGTTAGCTGAACAATTTGAAGACAAGAATGTCGCTATTGTTCGCAGCTATATTAATAAAAAGAAAATCACTGAAGATATTCTTGATGCATTGAAACAAGCAGCTCAATAATGTAACAACTATATATAGGAGGTAGTGCCATGGAAATGGTATTAGAGTTCTTACGTGATGTGCTGTCTCAACCAGCACTTTTGATTGGTATTATGTCATGTATAGGTTTGATTGCCTTGAAACGCCCGTTTCATAAGGTAATGACTGGTACATTAAAACCTATTCTTGGATACTTGATGCTCGCAGCTGGTGCAGGTGTTATCGTTAACAATCTTGATCCACTAGGTAAGATGATTGAGCATGGCTTCCATATTACTGGTGTAGTACCAAACAACGAAGCTATCGTGGCTGTAGCACAAAAGGTACTTGGCGTTGAAACGATGTCTATTCTCGTAGTAGGCTTATTGATGAACTTATGTATTGCTCGTTTCACCAAGTTCAAATATGTGTTCTTAACAGGTCACCATAGCTTATTTATGGCTTGTCTTATGTCTGCCGTACTCGGTACTGCAGGTTTGTCCGGTATGGAACTCATCCTTGTAGGTGGTTTCTTGATGGGCGCTTGGTCTGCTATTTCTCCAGCAATTGGTCAAAGCTATACATCTAAGGTTACAGAGGGCGATGAAATTGCCATCGGTCACTTTGGTAGCTTAGGTTATTATTTATCCGCTTGGGTAGCTAAATATGTCGGTAAAGCAGACGATAGTACAGAAGACATTGAAATTCCAGAAAAATGGGGCTTCTTACGTGATTCTACATTATCTACAGCATTAACTATGATTGTATTCTACTTGATTGCAGCTTTTGCGGCTGGTTCTGAGTTTGTAGCTACTTTATCTGGTGATATGAGTCCTTACTTATATGCTGTTATGAGTGCAATGAACTTTGCTGTAGGTGTAACAATCGTATACTCCGGTGTACGTATGATCTTAGGTGATTTAATTCCTGCATTCCAAGGTATTGCAACAAAAATTATCCCTAATGCAATCCCAGCAGTAGACTGTGCAGTATTCTTTACATATGCTCCAACAGCGGTAGTATTGGGCTTCATTAGCTCCTTTATCGGCGGTATCATCGGTATGCTCATCCTTGGAGCTGTAGGTGGCGTATTAATCATTCCTGGTCTTGTACCTCATTTCTTCTGCGGTGCAACAGCAGGTATCTATGGTAATGCTACAGGCGGCCGTCGTGGTGCTGCAGTAGGTGCATTCCTTAATGGTTTGGCTATTACCTTCTTGCCAGCATTGGCATTGCCAGTTCTTGGTCAATTAGGTTTCCAAAATACAACATTTGGTGATGCAGACTTTGCCGTAATGGGTCTTATACTTGGTCATGCATTCGAATGGATTGGTATGGCTGGTATCTATGGTATCGTAGCGATTGCAGCTCTTGTACTTATTATTCCAAACTTTATTAAAACAAAAGGTAAAGTTATTAACTACGTAGAAGAGGAGTAATGAAAACAACTGAGCAACATAGTAATGTTGTAATACGATATATATTCCTTACTTTAGGGGCTATTAGCTTTGCTCTTGGTACAGCGGGTATCGTATTACCACTATTGCCAACAGTACCTTTTTATATGCTTACCTTGTTTTGTTTAGCTCGAGGATCTGAACGTTTTCATAAAATGTTCTTAGAATCTAGTTTATATCAAAAGACTGTTGGTGCTTATGAACGCGATAAAGCGTTAACGTTGCGGACAAAGTTGTCCATTCTCTTATCTGTGAGTACAATAATGGCAATTGGTGCGTATTTCAGTCAAGATATGCCCATCGCACTTGGTGTTATGGCCTTTGTATGGATTGGTCATGTTATAGCATTAGTCTTTATTGTAAAAACAAAAAAATAATTCTAAATATAGCCTCGTAAACTACATTGGTTTAGTTTACGAGGCTATTTTTTTGTGTAAATTTATATTTTTTTAAAGAAAAATGAATTATTACAAAAAAATTAATTTGACAATGAATATCAATAAGTATACTATGATAATTGTGTAAGTGATAATTTATATAGTATTTGTGTATATGGTGATAGTATGAATCCACATAATCATGCAATTTCACATGCAGGACTTACTATGTCGAGACATACGGTGTTTGACGGTATCGATCTATTATTTCTGGATGTGAAAGAAGAGTCGGTTCAATTTATGCTAAATCACATACCAAGACATTTGCCATAAATCATTGTGAAGAGGGGCGCATCGAGTGTAAGTTTACATCTGGGGAATATTTATATATGGGGCCAGGAGATATGTCATTAGGATGGCATACTCATGCTGACTACCAACATAAAAATTATTTCCCTACAAAACTTTTTAAGGGAATTGTATTACTCGTAGATGTAGAAAAAGCGCAACCTGTATTGGATTCGCTTGTTACTGAGTCACGTATTAATTTAACAAGCCTAGCTGAACGATTTTGTGAGCATTCCGAGTACGGTATGATGATGGAAGAAACTGAATCGGTTAGACAGATTTTTTCTAGCTTATATAAAGTGCCTGACCAAATCAAAGGGCACTATTTTAAATTAAAGGTTATTGAGATCTTTTTGTTATTATCTGTAATTTCTACGAGCAATAATGAAAAGAGAGCAACCTATCGGAAACAGCAGGTTGATATTGTGAAAGCTGTTAACGAATATGTATCTACTCAGTTTATGAAGCGTATTACAATTGAGACATTATCTGAACAATTTGATATACCTACGTCTACATTAAAAAGATGTTTTAAGGGCGTATATGGTACGACGATACATCAATATTTAAAAGAATGTCGTATTAATGCGGCTAATAGGTTACTCCATGAAACGGATCAATCGATTCTAGAAATTGCTAATGCCGTAGGCTATGAGAATGGCAGTAAGTTTACTAGTGCCTTTAAAGAGGCTACTGGTGTAACTCCAAGTGCTTATCGTAAGATATAACAATTTAATATTGTCCGAAACGTATATTTTTGGTCTTTTCGGAGTAGATATGCAAGATACACTTTGCTAACATTAAAATGTAAATGATATTCAATGTCATTATATGTTGGTAGAGTGTATCTTTTTATTTGAGAGTGAAAGATACAAAACGTATAATTAGTTAAAATTTGAGGAGGGCACAATGGACCGGTGGGGACATACAAAGCGCACCATAATTCTGTCTAGTGCAGTTGCCTTGTGGCTTAGCGCACCTCTTGTAGTATGGGCTGAGAATGCAACCGTTACTACAGATGTTGTTCATGTTAAAGGAACATGGGCAGAAGAAGCAGCCAAATTAGACTCACAGCAAGTGCAAATCATTACCAAGAAAGATATTGAGAAGAAGCAGGCGAAGTCCGTCGAAGATATTATTTTTACACAAACTGGCGTCTCTAGAACTGTAGATGCTATGGGCCGTGTAGGTGTATCTATTCGTGGTGCAGAAGCGCGTCACACACTTATTTTAGTAGATGGTCAACCAGTACTAGGCGATTTTGATAAGTACTCCGGTGCAGCAGATGAAGTTCAACGGTTAGGTACAGAAAATGTTGAACGCATTGAGGTTATCCAAGGGGCAGCCAGTGCAAAATACGGTTCAGATGCTATTGGTGGTGTTGTTAACATCATCACAAAAAAAGCACAGAAGAAACCGACCTTACAATTAAACGCAGAGGGTATGCGTCGTAAGAGTGATGGTGATACATTCCCATTCCAAAACTTCTTTATTCGTGCCGACTCTGGTCAAATGGGTAAGTTAAAGGTTGGTTTGTCAGGCAGTAAACGTGATCTAATGCCTGTTTTAGCATCCGTTAAACGTCGAGATTCTGGCATGGCCTTTGATTATGCAAAACATAATTTTAAGCCAAATGTGCTTCGTTATTATGGTGATGCGGCTGATATCGGTCTTGTAGCAACCTACGAAGCTAATGATAAGAATAAATTTGAAATGCGACTTAACCGCTACACAGAAGACCTTGTACGCGATGTTAAGCACTCCGACTCTGATTTAGAGCCTCAACAACATTTCAAACGTACCGCAGACCGCAATACGGCTAATTTACAATGGTCCTCCCGAGCAGGTAAAAGCGATTGGACTGTTGAAACTAACTACTCCCGCATTAAAGAAAATGATGTAGCCCTCATTAGCTATACAGGTCGCTCCGCCTATGAAGGCTCCAATGAGTTGCGTTATATCGATAACATCGATCATCGTCAATTGGATATTCGAGCTAATGCGAATACACAGCTTAATAAAAATCATTTGCTTAGCTACGGCGTAAGTTATGCTCGTGAAGAAGGTTCTGGTAGCCGCTTAAAGAGTTCTCCTAATACAAGTACCATGTACATTGATCCTTGGGATTACGATAAGAGCTTATTAGTGGATAAACTAGACCGCCTTGTAAGACGTAAAGGTGATAATAGCATTAAGGTTTACTCTCATATCCACGACTATAAATTCATTAATTCCGGTGGCGGTATGCCGCAATGGGATATGGATTATGAATACTATGGGGCCGAAACAGATGCTCAAAAACCAGGTATAACTTACGATGACTATATAAACTATGGTTTGTCTGAAAGTAGATTAAGTGATTGGTCTAGTACATCTCCTAATAATCAACCTGTAACAGATGAGTTCAAAGCTCGTTATAAGGCTTTAGAAGACCGTTTGAAAGCAGAAAATCCTGTATTATCTGCAACACGTGCCAATATTGTAGGTGACTATTTAAATATGGTGAATCCAATGATCCTGAGATGCGCAAAAAGGCACCTAAATTAAATGGTAAAGCCTTCTTAGAAGAGTACCGTAATCGAGACCAACGATTAACAACAGGTAGTGGTACGATTCGCAAGTTAAATGCTTATGTTTCTGATACATGGCAGGTGAATAAAAATTTAACACTATCCCCAATTCTCCGCTTTGATAATAGCAGCTTATTTGGTTCTAATTTATCTGCGTCCTTAGGGATGACCTATAACGTTAAAGGCAATACACATCGCAGATTTAAAGCTAATGTAGGTACTGGGTATACAGAACCTGGTATGGGCGAATTATGGTACAACTGGGAAATGTATGCTTCTAACCCTGTTGGAATTGGGGTTGCAAAACTTGGTTGGTACTGGGCTGGCAATCCTAATTTAAAACCTGAGAAATCTGTTAACTTTGACATGAGCTTAGAAGGTGAAAATAAGAATACCTATGCTCGCGTAGGCGTATTCCATAACCGCATCAAGAATTACATGTCTGTATACTTCACAGGGGACTTCATGGACTTTGCTCCATACCTCAAAGGTGATGCGAAGTACCAACGTGCACCGGACATGATTTATAGCTTTAAATATTGGCAAAGCTGAAATTACGGGCCTTCAAGCAGAGGTACAACAAAAATTTGGTAAGTATTGGTCCGGTAAGCTCGGGTATACATATTTGCATGCCATCAATAAGAGTGATCCAACAATGCCTCGTCAATTGCTGGATAAACCAATGCATAAGGTTGATATTGGTATTACCTATGACAACCCTAAATCTGGTTGGAATGGTTCCATTTGGGGCGATTACTATATCAATATGCTTGATAGTAATACTCTTAATAATGGTGGCAACTACTGGCCAGATATCTTATCTGGTGATGCAGGCGTATATAAGAAGCAAACTTATGAAAAGAAAACCTTTGGCATTTGGAACGTAATGGTTCAAAAACGATTTAATAAAAATGCCATGATGTACTTTGGCATCAATAATATCTTTAACCATCGCGATGATGACCGCGCTACACAAGAACGGGTATACCGTGTGGGCGTTAACCTTAAATTTGGTGGTGGAGACAGCAGCAAAACTACAGCAATCGGCAAATCCAAGGATGGCAAAACTGTTAATGCAGTAGGGGCCAATACACCTAATGGCGCTAATGGCGAAGTAGTAAATGCTGAATCTGGTGTACAAAATGTAGCAGATGTAGTTCGTTTAACTGACTTTATTCGTTCTGATTTTGATACCACAAAAGAACGTGGTGTTACATTAGTTGGCGACTACAGAGCGCGCTGGATGGCACATGATGGTTCTAATAGACCGCAATCTCCATTTAGAGCTAACTCCGCTATTGGTTCTGCCAAAGCGAATATGTACGATGCTAATCGTCATAGCTTTGAACAACGCTTACGCCTTGGCTTCGATGCACGTCTTAATGAGTTTACAAACCTCAAAGTTATCGGCAGTGCGACTGGCATGAGTGGTGTAGATACAAGCTGGACTCAATCTGATTCTAAAGGCTTTAACCATCAACGACTCGATACAGTGGATCTCACGAGACGCGTTAAAAAATGGGACGTATCTGTGGGCCGCTTAACAGAGCCTATGGGTGCGAGTGGCTATTGGTTCGGTCAATCTTATGACGGTGTTCGTGCCGTTTGGAATGGTCATGACTCTCAGGTTCGTATCGGTGTTGGTACTTTCAAACATAGTACAGGTATCACTGATTCTGCCTATACTCACGCAGTACATGAAGTTATCTACAGACCGCCAACAGCGGCTGAGTTAATCGGTATTAATCGCGATGAATTCCCATACGATATTGAAAGTGCTACTAAAACCGGTTCTGATGGTGAGAAAAAATCTAGTGAAGATACGGCTGCACCAGATAGCCCTAATGGTATTTATGATTCTACTTACAAAGGTAAGACAGATAGCATCTACTTCTATCAACAACTGAAAGACTTGCAAGCTGAATATGAAGCTTATAAAGAAACCTTGGATTTAAGATGGAGTAATCCAAATCGCGATCAAGAGCTTGAAAAGGCAAATGCTAAGCTTGTCGAAACACAACAAACAAGCTCAAGTGATGAGCCGCTTACAAGATATTCTTACAAAGGCATACCCTACAGATATGGCTGAGAAGAAATTCTCCCTCGATATTCCATCTGGTGGTTATGCAATGTATGAAATCACTAATAAGAATACAGGGGAAAAACTCTATAAGACTGGGGACATTATGTATAATGTGAACTCTTCTTTATACCCTGAATACTTAAAAGAAAAGGCTAAAGGTCTTATCGTATCTGCTGATAATAAAGATGCTTTAGTAAACCCTAAAGCCTATGTTGAAAAACATGGTGACGAGATCAATCAATCTGTAGCAGAAATTGCTAAATATAATGCTACAGATAATTGGAGCAACTATAACAATAGTGAGCTTGATGTGGTTTGGGTTAAACAGCCAGATGGCACGTTCAAACAATCCTATGATTACTATGGACAACCATCTAGTGATTATGAGTTCACTGGTTACTTAGGTGCTAAAACGTATAAATACGATAGTGGTAGCTATGTATTTAGCGATTTTGATGCTAAAGATGCGATTTACAAAAAGAACTTTACAATGGCCTCCAATGACTGGGGTGAAGGTAGTTCTTACTATGGTTGGGGCATGCCAAATGCATTGTTCAACTATATGTATAATCTTGAAAAGGTTGTACATGATGCAGAGTCTGAAAACAAATTACCACGTGAAGCGATTGGTAAGATCATTGGTAACTTGATTCAAACAGAAGGTGTAGTTCTTGAAAAAGACAATGTACCAGCTATTGATAAAGCCGCCTTTGTTCAATACAAGAAACAAATAGGCTCTCGTCTTGGGTTACAAGCGTGGTATTTACGCTCCTTTGGCGGTAAAACGCATACATACCTAAATGCAAATGGCAACGGTAATGATGAATATAGCTTCTCCAATGTAGCCCATGTATTTGGTATCGGCGCTAAATATCAATTAGGTGCGAATGCATCTGTAACCGTTGATTACGGCCAAAATCGTTCTAACTTGGGCCGTTATTTAAATGGTAACACCGTATACCAACACGAACGTGGCACAGCCGACTTTGCTCTTAAAGGTCATCAAATGGGTGGTACACCACACTTCTGGATGGCTCGTCTAGATATTGGTCGTGCCGACCTAGATATTCCTAAATCTTGGAATGCGTTCATCGATTACAAATACTTTGAACATGGCTCCTTCTTTGGTGGCAATGGTACTGGCGCAGTACCGGATCGTTATCTCGACGGTATACGCAGCTTTACATTTGGTGCTGGCTATGTACCTCGCAAGGATTTACTCCTTGAGGCATTCTACACATTCGATGCGAAGGGCACTAATAAACGAGATACGTTATATGGTAGTGAAAGCTTTAAGTTAGGCGATTATACAAGAATTCAAGGGACCTACAGGTTCTAATGTTCAGTCTGTAAACAGGCAGAAAGGTTACTAATATGGAAAACTTAAATTATGTCATTCACTTGTTTCATAGCGGCGGGTATGTAATGTATCCATTATTACTCTTGTCTTTCATGGTTATCGCTATTGCTGTAGAACGGGCTTTCTTTTATCATAAGTATTCAGGTAAGACATTTGTTGTTACACATGCAGTAATGAACTAGCAAAATTACAAAAGTGGGACGAAATTGATAAAGTAATCAAAGAAAATCCATCTATTGCAAGTCGCATTGCAGAAGCTGGTCTACATAATGCTTCTAGCGAAGAAGCAATGAAAACGGCCTTCGCTGATCAAATGGGTGTTGATGCGGTTGGTTTCCGTAAATATATGGATTACCTAAGCGCTACTGTTACAATCTCCCCACTATTAGGCTTACTTGGTACTGTTACAGGTATGATTGGTTCCTTTAGTATTCTCGATGCTGGTGCTGGTGCATCCGCTATTACTGGTGGCGTTGGTGAAGCCCTCATCGCTACAGCTTCTGGTTTGTGTGTAGCCATCATGGCATTTATTGTGTACACATTCTTTAGCCATCGTTTAGATTCCATTATTAATCAAATCGAAGGTATGTGTGTGAACATCGTTAGTGCTAAGCGAGAAGGGTGGAATTAATTATGAACCTACAAAGCTTTCGTATAAAAACAAAGCCTGAATTCATGATTATCCCAATGATTGATATTATTTTCTTCTTGTTGGTATTCTTCATGATGAACAGCTTGCAAACAGTTGCTCAAAAAGCGTTATCCGTGCAATTACCACAAGCTACAAGTGCCTCTGCACCAGCTCAATTACCTGTAGTACTTACATTGGATGCAGAAGGACATATTACAATTGATAATAAGCCAATGAGCATTGATGATGCTGAAGCCATGGTTAAACAGCGCATTCAAGAAAATCCAAATGCTAGCGTTATTTTACAAGCTGACAAACGCGCTGCTCATGGTCAAGTTGTAGCGATTATGGATATGTTAAAACAATCTGGCGTTAAACGCTTGGCTATTGCAGCTGAACAGAAAGGATAACTATGGGACTAGGCATATCATGGAAAAAAGCAGCCATTATATCCGCCATAGTTCATCTCATTGCTCTCTTTGTTGCCGTAATCTTTTTCGTAGTAGTTCCAGCAATTCAAGATATGGAAACGTATGAGATCGACCTCACACAAAGTGTACTCGATGATGGCGGCAGCGGTCATGCTGGTGGAGGTGGCGGGAACAGGTCTGACCTATTCCCAAAACCGTTGTCAGCAGATGAAGTGGCGGCAAGAACAAAGGCTGTTGTAGCGAATATAGATCCATCTACTGTAACAGATATTCCTGATGCAGTAGATGTACCCCAAAAAGGCGGCGAACATAAAGGTAATGCCTCTGGTGATAATTCCGCAGGTGGTTCCGGCCCTGGTACTGGTGGCGGCTCTGGCGGTGGTAACGGTACAGGTGTTGGCACTGGTAATGGCGATGGTCAAGGTCAGGGGAATGGTAACGGTGACGGCCCTGGTAAAGGTGATGGTCATGGTACGGTGAAAGCTGCCTTTGATACGGAGGGATTCCGTGTAAGAGTGCAAAATAATGCACAAATGCCTTCAATGGCTTTAAAAAGAAAGTTACAAGGTGATGTAACTGTACAAGTTACATTAGATACAAATGGCAACCTTATTGGTCAAAGTATTAGATCGTCTACAAATGAAATCTTTAATGATGCGGCTATGTCTGCAGTAGTAGCGGCAACACCATATCAAAATCCAACTGGAGCAGATATTGATGTCAAGGTACCAGTTGAGTTTAGAGGTCACGAATCCTCTGATGATGAGGAGGAATAAAAGTATCTATGTAATAAGATCTATTTTAGTAATATACTCATCCAAGAATTAAAGGAGCTAATTATGAAAACCATTATTTTATATTCTTCCCTCACGGGAAATACAAAAAGGGTGGCGGAAGCAATGGCTTCTGTAATGCCTGAAGGTACACCTTGCGTTCCTGTAAAAGAAGCGCCTCAGAATTTAGCTGATTATGACACTGTTTTCGTAGGCTTCTGGGTAGACCGTGGTACAGCAAATAAAGAGGCCGCAAAATTGATTGAAACCTTAACAAATCCTAACATCGTATTCTTTGCTACATTAGGTATGTATGCAGATTCTGATCATGCTCGTGAAAGTATTGAAAGCATCTGAATTACTACAACATAAAGAGTCCCTTGTAGATGGATTCGTATGCCAAGGTAAAATTGATCCGAAAGTCATCGAAATGATGTATAAAATGTTCCCACCTGGATCTGCTCATGGTCAAAGCCCTGAACGCGATGCCTTACATAAAGCGGCTGAAACACATCCAGACGAACAAGACTTTGCAAATGCAAAAGAATTTACAAAATCTGTACTTGCAAAGTTGCAAGCCTAAACTGAAAGGGGATTGGAGTATGAGTTTAGCAAGTTTCTTTGAATCCATTCCGGAGAAACAACGCAATCTACAATTAGGTTTAGAATGCGATAATCCGATGAGTGGTGCATTCCCGCATAAACGGGTTGTTCATGCAGGGCTAAATGGTACCTTAGTTTCTCCAAAGGAAACACAAGCCGTTTGGGATACCTTAATGAATGGCACACCGAAAAAGGGTGAAATGCAATGCGCCTATATTCACATTCCGTTTTGTAAGACAAAATGCACATATTGTGGCTTTTTCCAAAATGGTACGAGTCAAAGTGTAGAGGACCAATATATTGATGGTCTTGTTAGCGAGTTAAAACTAGCTAGTGAGCGTCCAAGATTAAAAGATGGATTAATCCACGCCGTATTTATCGGCGGAGGCACACCAACATCGCTATCTCCAGCAAACTCTGAAAGATTGCTAAAAGCAATTAAAGAATATTTGCCACTAGCTAACGATTACGAGCTTACCTTAGAAGGCCGTATTCACGATTTGATTCCTGAAAATCTCGATGTTTGGATGGCAAACGGCGTAAACCGCATGTCTATTGGTGTACAATCTTTCAACACAGAAGTTCGTCAAATGGTAGGCCGTCTAGATACGAAAGAAACCGTATTAGAACGGTTGGCTACGTTGAAAGCCTATGGTCAATGTTCTGTTGTTATCGACTTAATCTATGGTTTGCCTGGTCAAACTATGGAGGTTTGGGAACAAGATTTAGCTGATTTAGTAAGCTCTGGCGTAGATGGTGCTGACCTCTATCAATTAAATGTATTTGACGGCAGTGATCTTAATAAAGATATTGCAAACGGTAAGGTGCCAGCTGCTGCGACAACGGCTATGCAAGGGGATATGTTCGAGTTTGGTCGCAAGTACTTAGACGAGCGTTCCTATCGTCGATTGAGTGCGGCTCACTGGAGTGCGAACAACCGTGAACGCAGCTTGTATAACATCTTAGCTAAAGCTGGTGTTCCTATGTTCCCATTCGGCAGTGGTGCTGGCGGTAATGTCGATGGGTACGGTATGATGTTACATCGTGCGTTAAAACCGTACGAAGATATGGTTAGCCGCGGTGAAAAACCATTTATGGCGCTCATGAAGCAAAGCGATTTACAACCTATCGTAAATCAAGTGGTAAGCCAACTTGAACAAGGTTTCCTCAATATTAAGAGCTTAACTGAATTAGATGCAAAACTAGATGAATTAAACTGGCTATATAAATTATGGGAAAAACGTGGTCTCGTAGCTTATAATGGTTTACTTTATAAGTTGACTGCAGCCGGTGAATTCTGGACAGTAAATCTTACACAAAGTACATTAGAGGCTGTAGAGTATATCATGACAGGTAAAAACTCCTTCGCTATGGAGGCTGTGGCTGCTCAAGATACTAAAACAACGTCTAAAGATAATCCTAATCAAGAGGTACGTGGCATTGGCCAAGGTAAAGCTAATATTTCGGTACCAACTGATGAGGAGTCAGAAGCACAACGCAAGGAAGCTCTCATTGCAAAAGCAAAAGCAGAAATCGCCAAAAGTGGTGCTTCTGGTGAGTCAGCAAATCGAATGGTACAAGCTATGTACAATTTGAGTGCTGACGAAATTGAATATATGATGGAACGTATGATGTCTTAAATTTATATTACACCTTGAATCTAACAACCCTTTCCAATAACAACATATACTAAACGAGACATAGTACGTGACATATAGTACTCTTTGTAGTACAGAGAAACCCTAGACATTTGATATGTACCCATTTTCCTGGACACATATTATTTACTAGCCTAAACACATGGATGCTTCCCTGTATTTTACAGGAGGCATCCATTTTGTTTTTTTCTGGATTCTTCTGTTGTTGTAATAGTTAATGTATTCTTCTATCGCTACTGCAAAAGCATCAAATGATGAATATTCTGTTTCAAAACCATAATATATTTCTGTTTTCAATCTACCAAAAAAGGTTTCCATCACAGAGTTATCATAACAATTTCCTTTTCTAGACATAGACTGAATAATGCCATGTTCTTTAAGTGCTTGTCTAAAATAGTTATGTTGGTATTGCCAGCCTTGATCAGAGTGGAAGATTAATCCCGAAAGATTCGTAAACTTCTTAAATGCCTTCTCTAACATACGAGAAATTTGTTCTAAGTTGGGCCTTAATGCTAAGTCATAAGCAATAATCTCATTCGTATTCATATCTAAAATAGGTGACAAATAGCATTTTCCCCACGAGAAATTAAATTGAGACACATCAGTAGTCCATTTTTGTAATGGTGCAGTTGTACTAAAATCTCTATTGACGATATTTTCTGCTACCTTACCGACTTTCCCTTTGTAAGAGTGATACTTTTCTTTCGGTCGCTTTCCTGCGAGTCCCATACAATGCATAAGTCTTTGTACTCGTTTATGATTAACTACAAAACCTCGATTAAGAAGCTCCCGATATACACGGCGTACACCATACCGCCCTTTATGTTCTGTAAAAATCTTTTGAATTTCATCTTTTAGCTCTGTATTTCTTTTATCTACAAGATCTACTTTAGTAAGTTCAAAATAATAGGTAGATTTGGACATTGGCATAGCTTTCAAAAGATGTTTTAGTTGATAGCCTTGCTGGCGGAGCGTTTTGATAATCGCTGCTTTTTCGCCTTGAGTCGCGCAACCTCTTTTTCTTCTCTCAAGGCAATCTCTTTTTTTATGACTTCATTTTCAGCTTTAATATACGCAATTTCAGCTCGTAAGCGAATGAGTTTCTCATATTCACTCTCTTTGAGTTTTTGAGGTGGGATAGTCTTAGTTACTTTCATTTTGCAATCCTTTGGTGGTCGTCCTTTAGATTTATTCATAAGACCATTGTATCCCAAAGTTTTGTATTTATGAACCCATTGATACAGTTGTCCAGGGTTAATACCTGCTACAATAGCTACTGCCCTTAAACCTTGACCAGAAAGAACTTTGCATACTAACTCATATTTTTCTTTTGGAGACCAATACTTATTAGTCCCTCGACATTTATTAATATCTGAACCATGAAGTTGTTCTAATTTTACCCAATCTCTTATTAGTCTATGAAATGTATCTGTCCTCACACCGTTAGGTGTCTTGGGCCATTCACCTTGATAGAATAATTCAATTGCTTTTCTTTTAAATTCATAACTATATCTCATGAAAATACCCCCTTTACTGGTTGTCCAGTAAAGGGGGTACATATCAATTAGTCTGGGGTTTACTTTTTATAGAACGAAATGTATTCTGTAATTATATGAATCACTAATAAGAAAATTGGCTATCCTCTGGATATGCCTTTGGGAGGTTAGTATGAGTATGTTTCCTCAAAAAAATATAGATATCGTAGGCATAGGTGCCAGTACATTAGATCGATTTATCGTCGTCGATCATTATCCTACAGGCCGTGAGGTACAACAAGTCGTATCGTCTACTACAGATGGTGGTGGGCCAGTGGCTACAGCACTAGCGGTGGCAGGAAAATATGGTGCCCGTACCGCTATGATTGATAGCATTGGTGATGACATGGTAGGTCGTCATATATTAGATGACTTTGAAAAATACAATGTTAATACAGAGGCAATTCAAGTTGAACGCGGTGCTAAGAGCGGTGTGGCAACAATCCTCGTAAAACAGAGTACTGGTGAGCGTGCTGTATTTTTTGAACGGTCTACTGCAACTGAGCCTGAGTTTTTAGATACCCATAAGCAGCTCATAGGATCTCGCCTATATTCTGCATATCAATGGTCGACATCGCCAACTCATGCGCTCTGCTATTGCCGTTGCAAAAAGAGGTAGGCACTATTATTTCTTTAGATGGTGGTGCTCAGCGTTACGATGAAGACATGAAGCCTATTACAGAAGCCAGTCATATCGTTATCGTAGCTCGTGATTATGCAGAAAAAAATATACGGGCACAACTAATCTAGAAGATGCTTGTCGTATCATTCATGAACGAGGTGCATGTATTGCAGGTGTTACAGATGGTGCTAATGGCAGTTATTTTTGTATGGCCTGATGGAACATTTTTATCGATGTGAACCATTTACTCAAGCTACCGTAGTAGATACAACGGGGGCTGGGGATAGCTTCCATGGGGCTTTTTTAGCTAATTTAGTGCATACAATTAATCATATGAAGGGGCAAGACACAACTTCGACGACTAAGCATGACCGTGCATCTATACATGCTGTAGAGTTGCTAAAAGCTTGTGCGCATTCCGATTTAGAGAAGGCTGCTATTTTTGCATCTGCAGTAGCTTCTTTAAATACACAAGGCATAGGCGGGCGCAGTCCACTACCAACGTTAAAGTCAGTGCAGGAACTAATAGGATAGGACTATAGTTATGTGGAAAAATACTTCAAAAAATCAAGTTCAGCAATATATGCAACAAAATCCTTATCGCCTATTAGCCCTTAGCTTTTTGGCTACCATGACTATAGGGACGATATTACTCATGTTGCCCATATCAAATGCTCAAGGCCATAGTACAACGCTTGTAGATGCAGCTTTTACCGCAGTATCTTGTGTTTCTGTAACTGGATTGTCAACAGTAGATACCTATCATCATTGGTCCTTGTTTGGCAAAATCGTCATGGTAATCCTTATCCAATTAGGTGGTTTGGGGATTGTTTCCTTTACCACTATTATTGCTCTAGTATTAGGGCGACGGGTAGGTCTGAAAAATCGCGTGCTTTTGTCAGAGGATGTAGGGCAAGATGGTATGAAAGGGCTTCTACACATTACGAAGAAGCTAACCATTTATACCTTCTGTGTCGAAATAATTGGGGGTATTATCTATACTATTCAGCTATATCCCTATATTGGTGTTGCTGCTTTATATACGGGGATTATGCAATCTATTTCCAGCTTTTGTAATGCAGGATTTATATTCTTTGATAATGATTTACCTTATGCTATGGTGGGTGATGTATTATTTAATATGAATACAATGGCCCTTATTGTAATAGGTGGTTTTGGTTATCTCCCGACTTTTTGATATTTGGTCGCATCGCAAGCTACGACGATTTGTAGATTTAAAACTACATACAAAAATAATGTTAGTTGGTACAACGGCGCTCATCCTTTTAGGAACTATTATTTTCTTGGGGGTTGAGTGGGCGAATCCCAAAACGTTTGGCCCTTTACCTATATGGAACAAGATCATGGCATCTTTGTTTCAATCGATTACACCTCGTACAGCGGGGATTGCAACTGTAGATTATAATGATTTACATCCAATTACACTGTTTATTACCATCATTTTTATGTTTATTGGGGCAGGTCCTAACTCTACAGGGGGCGGTGTTAAGATTAGTACTATTGCCGTCGCTTTTCTAGCATCGCGTACATTATTTAATAACCGTTCTGATACAGAGGTTTTTGAACGTCGTATCTCGTTGATTACTGTACTTAAGGCAAATGGGATAATCTTTTTATCTATCCTTTTTGTTTTATTTGCTACTTGTTATTTGGCTTGGGATGAGCCATATGACTTTATTCGACTGCTTTTTGAGGTAACTTCTGCCTTTGGGACCGTAGGTCTTACAACGGGTATTACACCTAATTTATCTGAAAGTAGTAAATGGGTGTTAATGCTTGTTATGTTTACAGGTCGTGTAGGGGTTATGACTGTTATTGGTACTTGGGCGCTAAGAACGGCACCGACTAAACCAATTAGCTATGCAGAAGAGCGTGTATTGTTATAAAAATAGATTAGATTGAATATAAAAGAGGTCATATATGAAACATAAAACGATAGCAGTAATAGGTCTTGGTCAATTTGGTGGCACTGTTGCCAAGATGTTAGCTTCCATGGAGCATGAGGTATTAGGTGTAGATATTGATCCAGAAGTTGTACAGAAAATTTCGCCATTTATAACACATGCTATAGTTGCAGATACAACTGATGAAGAGGCAATCAAAGAATTGGCCCTAAGCCAGTTTGATATGGTTATTGTGGCTATAGGTGGAAATCTTCAAGCTAATTTAATGACAGCTATGCTTCTTAAAGAATTAAATGCACCTAAAATTGTGGCCAAGGCTGAAAATAATATACAAGGCAAAATGCTTCATAAAATAGGTGTGATCAAGTGATTTACCCTGAATACGATATGGCATTACGCCTCGTACAGTTTTTTAACTAGAGACCATGTGATGGATTATTTACAACTATCTAAAAAAATATTAGTCTCATAGAAATTAAGGTGCCAACATTCTTGGTGGGGTCTAACTTAAAAGGATTCTAATTTGCGTGAGAAATATAATCTTAATGCAGTAGGCATAAGACGCGGTGAAGATTTAGAAGTTCCACCAAACCCAATTACCATTCTCGGTGAAGATGATAAATTATTAGTAATTGGGAATAATTCTGATTTAGATGCATTAACGGTGTAGTAAGTATACGAAAGAGATATAATTATATCGAAAAAATGTGATACAATAAAAATAGAATTCAGTATAGGCCATACGTATTCGTATGGCCTTTTTAGATAGAAATGAAGGTTAGTATGACAGAAGAACAATACATAACAGCGCTGACCAATAACCCCCATGGAATTCGGAATATTCCAAACCCTACAGAAGCAATGCAACTTACCTGCGTAACTCAAAATGGCATGTTGTTGCAATACATTAAAGAATCTACCGAAAAGGTTATTGAAACGGCGCTTTCACAATCACCACGAGCCATACAATTTGTGGAACATCCTACAGAAGAACTATTACAGGCCTTGGTGGAAAAAGATTGGGCTGTTTTAGAATATATCGACAACCCATCTGATGCAGTTATTCAATGTGCACTCGATCAATCTGGGTGGGCTATTCGCTATATTGCAAATCCATCTGAAGCACTGCAGTTAGAAGCTGTAAAGTCCAACTACGATGCTTTGCAATATATTAAGGAGCCTAGTGAAGCCGTACAATTGCAAGCAGTTAAAGAGAATTACTTGGCCTTGCGCTATATTGATGAGCCTAGCGTAACGGTTTTAGAAGCGGCAGTTAAACAAGATCCACAAGCAATGCGACAAATCACAAAGCTTACAAAGGAATTGGCATTGCACCTATTTGGTGTAAGTGCTGCCACACTAGGGTATATACCAAATAATTTAGGTGTCACTGTGGACGAAATTAAATCGATCATCATTAGCGCCATCTCTAGTGATACAGCTGATGAAGACTATATTCGTGAATTGATTAACAACCAAGCTATCGGTGGACGCCAATCTAAATGGCATATCGACTTATTGTCACTTATAGACGCTTATGGAACTAGAGCTGTTAAGAAAATTGCAGTCAGTGAATATTTGAAGTATTAGAAATGGAGACACAATGAACTTTATAGATACAATGGCAAGTGTAGAATTAGTGCTTGCTGCTAATCAAGTGCCTTTGCTCGTTGGTGAAACGGGCATTGGTAAAACATCTCTTGCGGCACGCGTAGCTACTGTGCATGACTGGGAATTGGTAACCATTGATGGAAATCTTTTAAAAGAAGGTGAAATTGGTGGTTTGCCAACTGTAGAATCTGTAACACATACAGATGGTCGTGGTAACACACATTCTGTAAAGACTACAGTGTATGCTGTACATCATACGTTGGAACATGTGGCTCAAGCTGTGGATAAAGGTCGTCAAGTATTACTATTTATCGATGAAATTAACCGTGCTGAACATGCAGTACAACAGGAGTTAATGAATCTTATTTTGAATCGTGAAATCAATGGCTTCTCTTTAAGTGATCAAGTGCGTATCATCGCCGCTATGAACCCTGAGGATTCTTTTGACTACCAAACTATCGACATGGACCCGGCACAACAAAACCGCTTTGTATGGCTCTATATGAATGCTGATTATATGCAATGGATTGACTGGGCTATAAGTGCTGGTATTGAGGAAAAAGTTATCGAATTCATTTCTTCCTATCCAGAGTATTTAAATCAACGACATGAAGATGATATTGATGCTACACCACGCTCCTTTGAACGCGTATCTGGCCTGTATACGATTTATAAAAACCAAGAAGATTCAGCCTATAGTCGCGATGTATTTATGAATGTTATCCGCGGTAACGTAGGTAAACTCATTGCTGAGGCGTTTGTAAACTTTATCGAGTCAGACCAAGAACCACTTATTACCTTTGATGATGTATTGGCGGCCGTTCAAAAACCAGGTGCTATTATGTCTATGGCTGAACAGGTTAAAGGTGAAAGCCCAACTCGTTTATATGTAGCAGCTAAAAACATGTTGCATCGTTTAAATCGAAATAGTAATGCCGAAGAAGTTCATCACTTCATTGAATTCCTTACATTATATCCAGGTGATTTACGGGTAGCAGTTATGAAAGACTTGCGTAATACATACAAACGTGTTTACGCTTATGCCATTGAAGATGATTTATTCGTAGATACTTTCTTTGAGGCACAAAGTAAGTCTATTTAGATTGGTAACAATAGTTTTACCTAATGATGTATGTATAACACAAGGTAATTAATATATAGTTTGGAAAGAAAAAGGAGGTGGAATGATGCAACGAAATTTAGATAAGGATGATATTCGTGATGTCTCTGATTTACTTACTCATATAGACGGGTGGGAAAAAATAGGGTCATATGATGAAAAGGCTATCGAAGCTCTTGATCGATGGCATGCAAAGCGAGAGCGTATTCATCGTGAAGCAGAGGCTTTATATACGCAAATCTATGCTGCTTACGAAGCCTATGTGGATAGTTATGAAGCACAACATCATAGCATGGAACCACAACGCATAGCAGTAGATATGATGAATCACAATATGTCAGATAGTCATATAGGGACCATAGGCCGTGCCCTAGATGAGCTGCAGGTAGAAGGTACAGACCTTGCTGTTATGCAACAAGCTGTAATGACACCTGCTTATGAGCAACGGTTGTGGAATATTCTACATGATGTGAATAGCTTGTTACTTGAAGAGGACCAATTCTTTGGATATTTCTATTTGCAAATGGCCCATCGCATTCGCTTTGATATGACCAGTGCCTTTGGTATTAACCTAAAGCAAGGTGGCTATGTATTATATGTCAATCCGTTCATCTTATTACGCCAACCGCCAGATGTAATGAAGGATGGTATTAAACGTGAAATTCTTCATATCATTTCTGCCCATTTGATGCGGGTAAAAGCGTTAAGTCAAAGCTTCAATAAAACTGCGGTACATATGGCTATGGACATGGTTGTAAACGACTATTTAGAACATGTGGATCGTGATGCGGTTACTGTAGCCAATGTGAATGAACGTTTTGGATTGATGCTTAAACGATTCCGCACCATTGAGTACTATGCGAAAGCCATCGATAAGGCGATGAAGGAAAAACCTGAACTTTTTGTGCCTGTAGACAACTCTGATACGGTGGTGGCTATGGAGTTTGATCCTCAAACGAGTCATGATATTTGGGATGAATCTGATTCCATTGATACCGACACGATGGACCAAATTACAGAGCGCTATATCAATGAGGCCTCAAAAGGTGATATGGAAGGGTATGTTAAAAGTCTTATCGATACATTCCAAAAGACACGTCGTGCTCTGCCATGGTATTTCTACCTTAAAAAGCTGATGGGCAAGGTCGCTAGTGGGTACAAAAAAACGACGATGCGTCGAAATCGTCGTCAGCCTGAACGCTTAGAGTTATCTGGTACCTTGCGCCAACATAAGGCTAATGTATGGGTAGCTCTTGATATGAGTGGTAGTATTACAGATGCAGAATTTACGAACGCATTAGAACAAGTACTGCAAATTGTACACGCCTATAATCATCGTATTACTGTTGTAGAATGTGATAATGAGGTGCGCCGTACGTATACAATGGAATCTGTAAAAGATGTAAAACCTCGCCTTGATGTACGTGGTGCTACAGCATTTTCTCCAGTATTTTCGTTAGCTAATCAGAATCGTGTAGATTTGTTAGTATACTTCACGGATGGCAAAGGAGAGGAACGTTTACGTGAAGCTCCTAGGGGCTATAAGGTTTTGTGGGTCCTTACCGGTGAAAACCCTCAATTATCCTTGCATAATCCATACGGTATGGTTCGCGAGCTAGGCTATGTAGGTGTGGATGAAACACAAGATATAGACGAATTTGTACGCATGTCCAATCGTGGGGGCTTCTCCATGGCAAACCAAGAGATATAGACCTTATTTTCGATATGAATATGGATATATCTTGGATTTGTAATAGATCTTGTCTGTAAAAGAATATAAAAAATGACGCAATTCATTGGAATTGCGTCATTTCTATGTAATTGATATTCTATTACATTAGCTATTAAGTTCGATAGAGGAACCTGGATCGATGATAAGCGCTGTTTGGTTGTATTTACCTTCTACTAAACTTGTAAATACGCCTGGTTCACGGTCGATTACAGGCCATGTTTTGTAGTGAATTGGAATGGAGATACGAGCTTTTACATAAGAAGCGGCAAGCGCTGCATCTTCAACGCCCATTGTGAAGTTATCACCGATAGGGAGCAAAGCATAGTCGATATCGCCAAAGCGATTTAATAATTTCATATCGCTAAAGAGTGCTGTATCACCAGCGAAGTATACAATATCTTCGTAGAAGTCTACGATACAACCGGCTGCATGACCGCCAGGAATACCAGCACCATGGAAGGCTGGAACTATGCGAACAGAACCGAATTCAAAGTCAAATTTACCACCTAAATGCATAGCATGAGCGCGACAACCAGCAGCGGCTGCTTTACCGGCTATCTCAGCTGTAGAGATAACGAGTGCATCATTTGCTTTAGCGATGAATTCTGTATCGCCATAATGGTCATCGTGACCGTGGCTAACAAAGATATATTGGCATTTAATATCTTCTTTTTTAGCTTTGTCCCATGTATTACCTGTTAAGAATGGGTCGAAAATCATGGATACATCACCGCGTGTGAGCATAAAGCAAGCGTGACCGAAATAAGTTAGTTTTGTTTTCATAGGAACACTTCCTTCCTTATACATATAAATCTTAATTCTATTGTATAATATAATAAATGAAAATAAAACTATTGATGATAATTTATGCAGAATTAGTAAGGATATATTATGGATTTAACACATTTTGACCAAGACGGTAACGCTTGGATGGTAGACGTATCCGATAAGGATATTACCTCTCGTACAGCCGTCGCAGAAGGGTTCATAGCTATCAATAATGCCATTTATGAGCGCATTGCTGCAGGAACTATGAAAAAGGGGGATGTCCTTAGTGTAGCGCAACTAGCCGCTATTATGGGGGCTAAGCAAACGAGTAATCTCATACCGCTTTGTCATCCATTGGCATTGACTAAGGTTGAGGTACATTGCACCTTAGTAGATGGTGAAAGTCCAGCTTGCACCGATGAAGATCATAACAAGGCTGTTAAGGTACGGGCTACCGTTAAAACGACGGGGAAAACAGGCGTTGAAATGGAAGCTCTTACAGCTGTTCAAGTGGGATTACTCACTGTATACGATATGTGTAAGGCCATCGATAAAGGTATGATCATGGGCCCTACCTATCTCGTAGAAAAAGAAGGCGGTAAAAGTGGACATTTTGTGCGTTCCTTTGTAGAATAATATAGATATAAAGAATAGGGGAACGAAAATGGAAATAGTACTTTATGAGCCAGAAATCCCTGGCAATACAGGAAATATAGCGCGTTTATGCGCAGCTAATCACATGACCCTACATCTTATCAAACCACTTGGTTTTTCTATCGACGATAAGCACGTGAAACGAGCTGGTCTCGATTATTGGCATTTGGTAGATGTACAGGTACATGAAAATATTCAAGACTTGTATGAGAAATATCCTGATCGCAGATATTTCTATGCTACTACAAAGGCAAAGCATACTCACTCAGAGGTAAAGTATGAAATCGGAGATATGCTCGTATTTGGCCCTGAATCAAGAGGCTTGCCTGAAAGCTTATTAGAAGGTGTTGAAGAAACATGTATTCGCATACCAATGGTAGATGAGGCGCGTTCTTTAAACTTATCTAACGCAGTAGCCATTATTGCCTATGAAGCTATGCGCCAACTTGATTATCCAGATCTTAAAGCCGAAGGTAACTGGATTCAACCTAAATAAATATACTTTCACCATTGAGATATATACAATAAATATGTGTTAGAAATCCTACCCAATCTACATGAGAGGTAGTATTTTTGACAGGTGTTGTTAGAGGAGGATATTATGAACTACGATAAAGCTCATGATTTAGCTCACGCTATGCGTGAATCCGAAGAGTACAAAGAGTTAATGGCGACTCAAGAGGCTTTTGAAAGCTGATGCAGTAGCAGTGACGTTGGTACGCACATTTATGGCACAACAAATGCAATGGGAATACGCAAAGTTGTCTGGTGCACCAGAAGCTGATGAATTGCAAAAAGAAACAAGAGGAATTGATGCCTCAAATTCAAGAAAAATGCTGCATGCATCGCTTATTTACAAGCACAAATGCGTTGGAGCCAAATCTCTAATGATATTTATAAAATCATTAGCGAACCAATCACTGAGGGGATGAAAGTGTTAGATCATGGCGAACAACAACAACCAAAACATTAAGGACTTAAAAGAAGCCTTATTAGAGAAATTACCTAGTACACGTGTACGAGAACAGGAACTGCTTTGTCATCATACGACATTTAAAATTGGTGGTCCTGCTGATTTATTTATTGAACCTACGACGATGGATGAGTTGAGCTTTACGCTACGCAAGATTCACGAATTACAAGTGCCTGTAACTATTATTGGTTGCGGATCCAATATTTTGGTGAAAGATGGTGGTATTCGAGGTGCTGTCGTATCGGTTCGACATATGACACAAATCATGGATTGCAATGATAATGTATTATGCATTGGTTCTGGTTATATGTTAAAAGATGCTTCTGAATTTGCTTGGGAAAACGGACTATCTGGCCTTGAATTTGCCATTGGTATTCCAGGTACACTTGGTGGTGCTGTATTTATGAATGCAGGTGCTTATGACGGGGAAATGAGCCATGTGGTCACTTCAGTACTAGCTGTAGACTTCGAGGGCAATATTAAGGAGTACGATGCATCTCACTTAGATTTTGGATATCGTCATAGCGTATTCCACGATAATCATGAGGTTATTGGAGAGGTTATTATGACGTTACAACCTGGTGATAAGGATGCTATTAAGGCTCGCATGGATGAGCTCACAGAAAAGCGCGAATCTAAACAACCTTTAGAGTATGCTAGCGCAGGTTCAACCTTTAAGCGCCCACCAGGGTATTTTGCAGGTACTTTGATTGAACAAACAGGTCTTAAAGGGTTATCTGTTGGTGACGCACAAGTATCTCATAAGCATGCTGGTTTTGTTATCAATACTGGCAATGCTAAAGCTAAAGATGTACTTGATCTTATTAAAGAAGTACAAAAACGCGTATATGATCAACATGGTGTACATCTGGAGCCAGAAGTACGTATGATTGGTGAAGATTAATACAAACTAAATATTAATACAAGATTTCTTATGTGACGTTCCTCTTATCTTATTTGAGGCAAGGTATCATAAGAAATCTTTTTTTAATACCATATGCTTATGTAGCTAATTTAGCCTTAAGATGACTCAAAAGTATAATCAAATGTAGAAATTGCCATGATTAGAAATTCTGTACTTCTTTGACTTTTTTTCTATAGACTACGTTATAATTAAGTGTTGCCAATTTTGGGAATATACCCTATATAGCGACTTTCACAAGCGTTATATGATATAGAATATACTGAAAGAATTAAAGGGAGGATCTTATGATTCGCGAAAATCTTCGAAATGTAGCGATTATCGCCCACGTTGACCATGGTAAAACTACTTTGGTGGACGCGTTATTAAAACAAAGCCATGTGTTCCGTGAAAATGAAAAAGTAGCAGAACGCGTAATGGACTCCAACGACTTGGAACGTGAACGCGGTATTACTATTTTGTCTAAAAACACTGCTGTTATGCATGATGGCATTAAAATCAACATCGTTGATACTCCAGGCCATGCTGACTTCGGCGGCGAAGTAGAACGTGTACTTAACATGGTTGACGGCGTATTGCTTCTCGTAGATGCTTACGAAGGTCCAATGCCTCAAACTAAATACGTTTTTGCGTAAAGCTTTAGAACAAAAATTGAAACCAATCGTTGTTATCAACAAAATTGACCGTCCTGACCAACGCGTTAAAGAGGTTGAAGATGAAGTACTTGAATTGTTCATGGAACTTGAAGCTGATGATGACCAACTAGATTTCCCTGTAGTATACGCATCTGCTCGTGCTGGTGTGGCTAAAACTAACTGGGATGACGAAGCTGTAAATATGGAACCATTGTTTGAAACATTGATCGAAGAAATTCCTGCACCACAAGGTGATTTGGAAGGTCCTCTTCAATTCATGGTTACTACACTTGATTACGATAACTTCATCGGTAAAAATCGCAGTAGGCCGTATCGTTCGCGGTAAAATGAAACCCTAACCAACAAGTAGCTATCATGACTGGTGAAAGCACTCGTAAAAGCGAAAATCGGTCGTGTATATACATACAATGGCTTGAACCGTGTTGAAACTGACGAAGCTGAAATGGGTGATATCATTGCGTTCGCTGGTATCGACGATATCAATATCGGCGAAACTGTAGCAGATGCTGAAAATCCTGAAGCATTGCCATCCATCTCCATCGACGAACCAACATTGTCCATGGTATTCTCCGTAAACAACTCTCCATTCGCGGTCGCGAAGGTGAATTTCGTTACATCCCGTCACTTACGCGATCGTTTGTTCCGCGAAGTAGAAACTAACGTTTCTATGAAAGGTAGAAGAAACTGATTCTGCAGATGCTTTCAAAGTATCTGGCCGTGGCGAATTGCATTTGGCTGTATTGATCGAAACTATGCGTCGTGAAGGCTATGAATTACAAGTAGGTAAACCTCGCGTAATTTTCAAAACTATTAACGACAAATTGTGCGAACCATTAGAAGCATTGACTATCGACGTACCTCAAGAATTCATGGGTACTGTAATGGAAAATCTTGGTCAACGTAAAGCTGAATTGACTAACATGGTTGAGTTAGCTGGTTACCTTCGCATGGAATTCGTAATTCCTGCACGTGGTTTGATCGGTTTCCGTGCACAATTCTTAACAGCTACAAAAGGTAATGGTATCATGAACCATGTATTCCATGGTTATGCACCATACAAAGGCGAAATTCCTTCCCGTACACGCGGTGCCTTGGTAGCATTTGAAAATGGCGAAACTACTCCATATGGTTTGAACTCTGTTCAAGACCGCGGTACATTGTTCGTTGGTCCTAACCAAGACGTGTACGCAGGCCAAGTTATCGGTGAAAACACTCGTGAACTTGATATGGATGTTAACCCATGTAAGAAAAAACACGTTACTAACATGCGTTCTAGCTCCTCTGATGAAGCAGTTCGCTTGACTCCACCTCGTATCTTCTCCTTGGAACAAGCTCTTGAGTGGATCAACGACGACGAACTCGTTGAAGTAACACCTGAAAGCATTCGTATGCGTAAAACAATCCTCGATCGTAACGCACGTGCGAAAGCTGCTAAAAAAACAAAAAAATAATATCCTTAGTGATATAAAACGACGCTCCTATGGGGGCGTCGTTTTTGTTATCATATAACAAAGAAGATATTCCTATTTATTATATTCATATGAAAAATAGATGATAGTTTTATCATTTATGATTAATTATTATATAGAACCTTGTATATACTGACTTTGCATAAAGTCTTGCTGATAGGGGTATCGGTATATACGGAATATCCATGACGATGTATAATAATAGCAAGTTTGTTGAAATCAATTATTGATTATGGAGGTTCTTATGAATAAGAAAATTTTAGCATCTTTATTTGCTGTAGGTTTAGCTGCAGGCTATGTATGCTCTTCTGTTGATGCACATGGTGTGTTCTTCGCTAACCGTACAGATGAAAAAGTACTTGTATTAGGTGAGGGTCCTGTAGATAATGCTTATAGTGCAGATATGGTAAAAAATATTACTGCATATGATGTACAAGGCAAACAAATTCCTGTACAAGTTGTGAAGCATGAAAAAAATGTAGCTATTATTCCACCAGCAGACCTTGGTGTAACTGTAACTAATTTTGATTATGGCTACTGGACTAAGACTAAAGATGGTAAAACAATTCATAAACCAATCACCGAAGTTCCTGGTGCGGTTAAGAGTACACATGCTATCAAATATGATGTTCATTACTGGAATGCACAAGCAAAACCATTTGTAGATAAGAATGCATTTATTCAAATTGTACCTTCTGTTAATCCATTGACATTAAGAAAAGGTGATACATATGAAATCCAAGTGTTTAAAGATGGTAAACCATATGCGAATGCACCTCTTATCAAAGATTTAGTAAATGATTTAACTGGTGAAGCTAAAGCCGATGAAAATGGTAAAGCTACTGTAGCTGTTACAGCAGATGGCTTAAATGTAGTAGGTGTTGAAGTTGCATTCCCTACACAAAATAAAGGGGAACAAAATAAATACTTTAGTGCATTGTCCTTCCTTATTTCTCCTGAAGAATAATAATTAGTAATTTTAGTACTTACCGAGTGTGTGAGTTAATAGAAGACCTCCTTAGTTGGACTAAGGGGGTCTTTTTATATTTTGAGCAAATAAAAATGTAAATGTGTTCTAGTGAGGACGATTACCTAAGCATGATATAAGAAGGAGAGAATTATGAAGATTAGATCGTCATGTATCAGCCGTGATGACTGCACTAGTATTTAACTGGTATATCTTATTCTGCTATGGCTACAGAAATTAATGCCACTAGCGATAAAGCAGAGGAGTTACTTGGGTTTAACAATGGGCTCACCAGTACAAACGCAACCTGAGGTTAAACACATAGAGGATACATTAACAGTTAATGTACATGGTAAAAGTTTAACAGAGGCTGGTAAAAGTAAGAATGTTACAGGTATTTATAATGGCTTTGGTTCACAACTAACGGTAGATAAAGACCTTATTGTACGATTAAAGAATGATGCACCAGCATCGAAGCGAGAATTAGGTCATTATTATATGAGTGCTGTTTATGCTGGTTATGGCGGTAAGGTACCACGTCTAAGTAAAGATAACCCTGATCGAGACTATGGTGATACTAATATTCATGTGAAAGGTAATGTAGATATCGATGCTATCGGCTCTGGTTTACAAGTCAATCAACGAGGTCATATCCTTGTTGATGGAGGCGGTAAGATTATCACTCATCCTGTAGAAACATCTGATACCTATTCTGTAGTAGCAGAAGAAGGGGATGTATATGTTAATGCAGGCGCTGATGGCAAACATCCAGGCACTCATGACTTAGTTGCTGTTGGTAATGTAGGCCTTATCAACAAGGATTATGGTCGCGATCCAAACCATAATGAAGAACCGACGAATGTAGGTTTAGCTTTTCACAACACCAAACTCTAGCCTCACAGGTGCTGTATTAAATGAATATGCTGAAAGCAATAAAAACCCTCATAATTCTGGTGCAGATATTTACTTACAAAATGGTGCTACTTGGAATAATGAGTGGATTGGTATAGAGCGTCCCTACACCTAAAAAAGAACGTCCATCAGGGGATAATGCAGCATACCTATACAAGGGCAGTAAGGTTCGCAATCTTTGTAGGTGGTGTTAACCCAACTGCAGCAGGTAATATTCACCCTATCGATGCGCGGCCTATAACAATTCAGAACTATAGCGGTTATGTGAATGCTATTTATAAATCTGGTGTGCCGGCTAGTGATACAGGAAAAGGGCAAATCATCGTTGAACATGCGGCGGATAATAGCCATATTACAATGCAAGGCGACCATTCCGGTAATACCATCGATGATGCAAGCTACAAAAAGGATGTTCAAGCATTAGCTGAGAAATTACAATACACAGGCAATGATAAGAAACTTAGCACAACAGTTCAAATCAATGAAGGTGTTACTACACCTGGTGCTGTTGCAGACCTAGGGGCAGATCATTTTGATTCTCAAGGTCATCTCGTTGTAGATGATACAACAAAAGTTGTTCGTGCTAGTGAATCATCGCTCGTAGGTGGCACAAAATCTGCCCTTACTTCAACAGTTATGGCGTGGAAAAATAATACTAATGATTTACAACGTCGTTTAGGTGACCTTCGTCTAGCTAATACAGATAAAGGAGTATGGGCTAAATATATAGGTGGTAAATCTAAGATTACAGATGGTGCTGATGCACATATGACATACAATGGCGTACAAATCGGGTACGATCATAAAGCCTCCAATGGCTGGATTTTCGGCGGTGCCCTAGATTACAGTACATCTAGTAACTCTTATGCCAACGGCAGTGGCGACGGTAAGTTAGGTGGTATCGCCTTATATGGTACAAAACAACATGAGGATGGTCGTTATATAGATATCATCGCTCGTGGTAATAGATTATCCAACGACTATAGCCTTAACTCAATTAGTGGCCAACGTTTGAATGGTAACTACCATACATTTGGTACATCCTTGAGTGCTGAATATGGCAAAGCGTATTAAAAAACAAAATGGTTTCTACATCGATCCCTAGTGTAGAATTTCATATTAGGGCCGTTTAAAATGGTGTATCCTATGATGCAACTATTGCAGGGCGGTGGATCCATGCATGTAAAATCTGATGCTGTGAAACTCTGCTGTAGGTAGACTTGGTATTGGCATTGCAAAAGAAACAGAAAAATCTAATATCTTTGCCAAAACTAGCACTAGCTCACGAATTCTCTGGCAAGTTGAAATACTACATATTCTGCACCAGGTAATCCAACAGTACAAACAACTGTAGATTTGAAGGATACTTGGCTTGATGCTGAGATCGGTGGCTCTTGGAGCATTCGTCCTAGCACATATCTATATGGTACATTCACTAAAAACTTTGGTGCTACTATAGATAATACATGGCGTATCGATGCTGGGGTTAGACATAACTTTCTAATTGAATATATGAAAACTCTGTAGTAGCTTGAATTGAGTTGCTACAGAGTTTTTTTGTAAAAGTGTTTATGTGAATTATTCTTTATCGGCAAATAGACAATATTAACTGGCTTGCTGAGATGGTCATACTTTAACAATTTTGGTATATCTATGATAGTATATAGAGGCTAGTTAATATGTAACTTCTTAAGTAAGAGTTAGGAGGATATAATATGAAAGTTTTAATCGTAAATGGTAGTAGTCATGTGAATGGCACAACTATGCAAGCTATAAAAGAAGTACAAAAGGTCTTTACTGAGGCAAATGTAGATACTGAAGTTATTCAACTTGGTAATAAGCCGATTCGAGATTGTATTCAATGTGGTTATTGTTTTGAACATGGTGAATGTGTATTTAAGGATGATGATGTAAATGCCTTTGTAGAAAAAGCGAAGGATGCAGACGGATTTATTTTTGCTACACCTGTATATTATGCACATCCGAGTGGACGTATTTTATCCTTTTTAGATCGCGTATTCTTTAGTGCAGAAAGTGTAAAGCCAAATCCATTTGCTTTTAAACCGGGTGCATCTATCGCCGTAGCTCGTCGTGGTGGTACAACGGCGTCCTTTGATGTACTCAATAAATATTTTGGTATTTCTCAAATGCCAATTGCAGGCTCTACATATTGGAATATTAGCCATGGTCTAGTAGCAGAAGATGCTAAGCAAGATGAAGAAGGTATGCAAACAATGCGTAACTTGGCAAGAAATATGGTTTGGATGATGCGTAGTTTTGCCGTAGCTAAGGAGCAAGGTGTGCCATATCCAGATACAGATAAAGAGAAAAAAGTATCTACGAACTTTGTGCGTTAATACCTTAGCCCTTGGTGAGGTACTATAGGAGTTATGATGGTTAAAATTTTATTCATTTGTCATGGTAATATTTGTCGTTCAACGATGGCTGAGTTTTATATGAGGCATATCGTTGCGAAAGCTGGACTTAGCGATTCTATTTATGTTGAGTCTGCCGCCACATCTCGTGAGGAGATAGGGAATGACACCCATTATGGGACCAAGCAAAAGTTAGATGAAATGGGTATTCCATATACGCGCCGTAAGGCTCGTCAAGTGACGATAGATGACTATCATAATTTTGATTACCTCATTATCATGGATGAAAATAACGCACGTAATTTAAAACGTATTATTGGCGATGATGTAGATGCTAAGGTGTATAAGGCTATGTCTTTTGTTGGTGAAAGCCGTGATGTAAAGGATCCTTGGTATACTGGGAATTTTGATGACACCTATAACGATGTAAGTTGTAGTTGTGATGCGCTATTAGAGTTGCTTAAAGAGAAATTATGAATATATAGACCTTACTATTGGATGTTGTAGCAGTAGTGGTTGAGTTTAACTATAGTTATTCCAAACTTGAATTGATTTAATAGTAAGGTCTTTTCTATATACAGACTATCTTGCTTTATACTTTATACTATCGAACCATAGCGTAATATGATATAATTTTTTTAGGTATTCATGCGCCTATAGCTCAGGGGATAGAGCGCCGGTCTCCGGAACCGGGTGCGCAGGTTCGAATCCTGCTAGGCGCACCAAATAAAAGGCTTCTCGATTTCGAGAAGCCTTTTTGTATGTCTATAATTAGTCTAGAGGACAGAGAATTATATATTCGGATATCATAATTTAGCGTACTTTAGTATTCTAACTTTACTATCTATATTTGTTACACTGAATTCCTCTAGATCTAAATTCATTCATCAGTAAGTCTATTGATTTATCAATGATTTCTTCATTAGTTATATATATCATCTTTTTTTGTAGTAGACTGTACCATCAAATTCTATCCAACGACTTGTCTTGCCATTTAGTTTACAAATTTGCATTCTGCCGGCCCAGCTGCCCATGCTACGGAATTTTTTACCTTTAGAAAAACGTACCTCACGAATATCGCTTAATTTAAATGTTCTTCTTACCAAGCCAATGCCTATAGAGACTTGATCATCCTTAAAGTAAAGAAGTTTATAACGCTCTTCAGGAGGCATAGATCTAATGATAGATAAGTTATAAGTAGCAAAAACTACAGCAATAGCGATCAATAGAAACATAAGGATTATCATATATTTTCCCATACTTTCAAAGCCTCCTTTTCTTTATTATAATAAATATAAATAATATATGAAACAGCTATATTAACTCTAGTAATAGGAGAGAAACGAACGATTGGTACATTAATTTTAATTGCTATTACCTTTGGTATGTTAGAATCGCCAGAGCTTTAGAGTATATGACTCATACCGCAGATTCAGTTAATCGAGGTTCTCGTAGTGCGCATCTACAATCACCACATGCTAGTAGTGGTCTAACTAGTGTGTTTAGTATACTACCTCTTTTGGCTGTTATATTGATACCCACTATTGCCGTGTCTTTCGGGATTAAAAAGCCTTTACTCAAAAGAGAAACAAGAAATATTATTGGCTCTGAACAGCTACGAAGTAATGAGCATATTGTTGATATAAATGATTTAGATGAAGAGAAACGCATTGATGGTGTATTTCACACTGACATTAAAGTCGAGTTAAGCGCAGATAATAGAAGATACTTTACTAATGTAGAACTATTAAGGAAAATTCATAACCAACTTGCCAATAAAATACTAGAAGGACTGGATTCTTTTGAAGGATTAGAATATGTAGAAACAGTAGATGGCTTGCCAGTATATCGAGTAATGATTGGAGATTGATAAATTCATATCTTTTCATGAATGAAATTTCATATTGGTTATATCTTTCATATGTATAATATTCTCAAAATTGCATGGTTATTTGTAATAGAAATGGAGAGGGTTCTATGTTTTCAACACTAATATTTTTTTAATAATTTTATTCTTAATTTTCTTCTTTATTAAGCAATATAATTTATTGCAAAAAAATTGACTGTAGAGATTAAAGAGGCACGTGCCAACATTATCGTTGCTTACGAGAAAAAAAGGTAGCTATTGTTAATCAGTTTACTAGTATTGTAAATGAGTATGATGATTATGAAAAAAATTAATTCAATTGAAGGTGTCTGATAACTTTGTAGATATGGCTCGTGAAACAGCAAAAGCCGTTCAAAATATTACAGCTTTAGCTAATCAATTCCCAGAGTTAAAAGCAAATACTCAATACGGTAAATTCTTAGAAGCAATTAGTGAAAATGAAACGTTCATTTCTAATAAACGAGAAATTTATAACTTCCAAGTAAAAGAATATAATAGTGAGATTGCCCAAATCCCAATGGTATTTGTAGCATCCTTATTGGGCTTTAAACAGGCGCCATTCTTTGATCCAAATAATGAAGAGGCTTTAGCTGAATTTAGTGGTGCTGATCCAGAAGCAATTAAAGATCTTGCTATGAAGGGTACAGACAAGTTGAAGGATACAACAGATAAAATTAGAGAATCCTTTGAAAAACGCGAGCAAGAAGCACAAGCGAAGAGAGAAGAGCGTCTTAAACAAGAGCGTGAATCTGCTTCTAATAGTGAGACTGTAAAGACTGAAGAGAACGATGACGCAGAGGCACCTAAATCTGATGCACCTACGGGTGAGACACCTAAAACAAATGATGTATCTAACTCAGTAGAGAAAAAAGAAGATAAATAATTGTATATGACTACTATAGAAATACGTATAGGAAATCAATAGTAAAGTAATAGAGAAACCTCCACTATAATGAGTGGAGGTTTTTATATAGCAATATATAGGGATGGGTGGTAGATAAAAAGATTTATATAGGATTTTTGTATTTGATAGTATTGAAATAACGTGTAAATGTGATTTGAGTAACACATTTTATTTTGAGAATGATGTACAATAAGATTGTCCTTGTAAAAATCTGAACATCCTAGCTGGAACACTAGGCATATAGGACGTGATGAATAACATATAAATTATCTAATTAAGATTAATAAAGTACTAAATTGTATCATTGCATAGTTTTGATGTAGTGATACAGAGGAGATAGAATGACAAATAGAATACAAGAACTCACCGTCGATGAAACTTGGCGTAATGAGCAAGATGCATGGAATAATCGATCTAATTACTTTGTAGAAATGCACAATCGGGACGATCGTAAGGCTCAGGTTACAGAGTTTTTATCCTTTTTGAAGGATGAAAATCTTTTGCCCCCTAAAGGCGGTTGTACCCTTGATATTGGCTGTGGTGTATGTGACTATGCGTTAGGATTAGCTCGTGAAGGCCATAAGGCAACAGGTATAGATTTATCTGATGGTATGATTCGTGGTGCTAAACAATTAGCAGAGGCAGAAGGTTTAGATCTTAGCTTGTATATTGCACCGTGGTCTGATGAAACTCGCCGTGAACTAAAATGGGATAAAACCTTTGATTTAACATATAGTATTTTTTGCCCTATCATGTTTGATGTAGAAAACATTCGCGCCATGCATAAATCAAGTAAGGACAAATGCTTGTGGATCGCTTTAGTGAACGCAGTGATGAAACAGTAGATATGTTATCTGAACATTTCTTTGGTCGCGATTCATTCCCTTGGGATGGTAAGATGAAAGCATGTTTAGATGTTATCCATGAAATAGGGCATAATGTAAAAGTGACTTATAAAACAGTGCCTGAAACAGAGGTTATGAGCCTTGATAAAGCGGTTAATTACTTTGCTATGCGACTTCATAATAATACATGGGGCAATATAGAAGATATGAAAGTAGAAATTAGAAATCTCATTGAACCATTAGCCATTAATGGAGAAATCCATAATAAAACAGTTGATAAAGTGGCGTGGGTATCATGGTCTGTGAAATAGGAGGGTAGTATGACAGTTGATGAAAAACGTAAGTTAGAACTAAAAACTATGTACCAAATTATTGGCATCTATTGTCATAATAAGCACCATACTCCTAAGGGGCAGCTATGTGAGGCTTGCGAGCAGGTTTGGGAATATGCGGAGCATCGTATTGATGCATGTCCTCATATGGAAAGTAAAACATTCTGTAGTGTATGTAAAACTCATTGCTATGCACCTAATTATCGTGAAAAAATCCGTGAAATTATGCGTTATGGTGGACCAAGGATGTTACTGGTATCGCCGATCCAAGTCATTAGACATATGTATCTTGAATGGAAAGACAAAAAAAGAGGCTAGCAATGCTAGCCTCTTTTTTTAATGGTTTTATCACGTTTTCATGTAATAATCTTATGCGATTGCTTTGTCCAATACAGCTTTGATTAATGCTTTTGTTTGGTCATAGCTTTCACCAGGTTGAGCCTCGTATTGTTTGTCGAGGTCGAACCACAAGTTTGGATAGTATTCATAAGGGTGAGTTTTGAAGAGCTCATGAGCGTCTTGATCTTCAACCCAGTTGATATGAATGTCTGCATATGCAGGGTTTTCTGCAACAAGTTCATCGATAGCACGGAATGCATTTGCACAATAAGGGCAACCGTTTAAGTGGAAACCTAAGATTTCTTTCATGGTTTTACAGTCCTTTCCAGACAAAATTAATATATATTTCTATAATTTGAGATTTATTACATACTCATGTACTACAACATGTGGTACACTACTGAGTATAACACATCTATATAAGATATTCAATTTTTTAGATATATCGAATGAGAATATTGAGAATGCGATATGCATGTTTTACATAGTTAAGGAGGCACCTATGATTTCAGGCGCAGCATATGTGGTGAAGGCCCTTCAAGAGGAGCAGGTAGATATACTATTCAACTATCCTGGGGCAGCAACCATTGATATCATGGATGAATTATATAAACAGGATAAGGTAAAAGTAATTTTGCCACGTCATGAGCAAGCATTGGCTCATGCAGCAGATGGTTATGCTCGCAGTACAGGTAAAGTAGGGGTGTGCATGGTAACCTCTGGACCAGGTGCTACAAACCTTGTGACAGGTATTGCTACAGCATACGCTGATAGTGTTCCCCTTGTTTGTATTACAGGTCAAGTAGACTTGGGCCTCATGGGTAATGACGCATTCCAAGAGGTGGATACGGTTGGTATCGTTCGGAATGTTTGTAAGTATGCTGTTACGGTCCGTGATCGTAAAGAGTTAGGCCGTATTTGAAAGAAGCTTTTTACATTGCTCGTACAGGCCGTCCTGGTCCTGTGTTAGTTGATATTCCTAAAAATATTCAAAAGGCTATGGGCTCTGATGAGTATCCAACAGAAGTCAATATTCGTGGCTATAAACCTAATACAACAGTTCACGTAGGACAAGTAAAAAAAGCATGCTCTATTATCAGCAAGGCTAAACGACCACTATTCTTATTAGGCGGTGGCGTTAGCATTAGTGGTGCTAACGATCTCATGATGAAGCTAGTAGAAAAAACAGGCATTCCTGTTGTAACTACATTGATGGGTAAAGGTGCTATCGATAGTCGACATCCTTTATATCTCGGCAATATTGGTATTCATGGTGGCTATGCACCGAATGTGGCACTCACTGATTGTGATGTAATGATTTCTATTGGTACACGCTTTAACGACCGTATTACAGGCAAGTTAAGTACCTTTGCACAAAATTGTAAGATTATCCATATTGATGTTGATGCAGCATCTATTTCTAAAAATATTAAGGTAGATATTCCAATCGTAGCAGATGCTAAATTAGCTATTGAAAAATTATTAGAATATATTGAACCTCATGATCTTGGTGAATGGCCTGCACAATTACAACAACTTAAGGCTGACCGCCCTGTTACACAAGCTGGGGAAGAAGGCTTAACACCTCAAATTGTTATTGATTACATCAATAACTACTATGCACGACCTATTGTTGCTACTGATGTAGGACAAAATCAATTGTGGACTACTCAGTTCCTCGAAATTAAAGGACAACACCAAATGTTGACATCTGGTGGCCTTGGTACGATGGGCTATGGGTTCCCAGCGGCGTTAGGGGCTCAAATTGGCAACCCTGATAAACGAGTATTTGCTATCTGTGGTGATGGTGGCGTACAAATGAATATCCAAGAATTTGCCACAGCTATGCATTATCGTTTACCAGTAACTCTTATCATTTGAATAATGGCTTCCTTGGTAATGTACGCCAATGGCAACAATTGTTCTACGATAAACGATATGCTTGTACTAATTTGTTGATGGATGAAAGCTCTATTGTGACGCGTGATATGATCGATAATGATGAGTTTGAATACGTTCCAAACTTTGTACAATTGGCAGAAGCTTATGGTGCTAAAGCTATGCGTATCACGAAGGTAGAGGATATCGAAAAAGGGTTCCAATTGGCAGATACTTTCAAAGATGGTCCTACATTACTTGAGTTCATCATTCCAACGGAGCTCAATGTATTGCCAATGGTACCAGCTGGCAAATCTTTAAGCGATATGTTATTAAAGGATAAAAAATAGGAGGGGCTATGGAATTACATATGGAAAAACGCTGTATTTCAGCGTATGTAGAAAACCAAATCGGCGTATTGGCTAAAATTTCAGGCCTCTTCGCAGGTAAAAATTATAACCTTGATACATTGACTGTAGGGGAGACAGAAGATCCTACCATGTCTCGTATGACCATTGAGCTCACTTGCGACGATTTGACATACGAACAAATCATTAAACAGCTTAATCGCAGTGTAGAGGTGATTAAGGTTATCGACTTTACGGATATGCCGATTACAAAGAAAGAACTATTGTTTATTAAGGTGAACAGTTGCAAAGAAGCAGATAAACAAGAAATCTTCCGCATTGCTCAAACCTTTGACTTGTTGGTAGTCGATTATAACCGCAAATCTGTTCTCGTACAATGTGTAAACAGTATCTAAAAATAACGACATGATTGCTCTATTTAAAGATATGTTTGTTAATCGTATTGAAGTTGTACGCGGTGGTAGCGTTGCTATCGAAGCACTATCTACACCTGATAGATAAGTCTTAACTTAATTATTCTAAATCTATTTCTGGAGGATAATGATCTAAGACTAGTAGTGATTTAGAATGGATACAACTGAATATGATATAATATTTATATCGACCATTATTGATATAGAGACCTTGGTTGTATGCCAAGGTCTTTTTATATAGGAGGTACTATGAGTTTATTAGATGATATTTTAGCCCATAATAGAGAATATGTAGAAGATCAAAATACAGGTTATGTAGAAACAGATACTAAATGCAGTAAGATGCCTAGTCGAGAAATGGCAATCGTTACATGCATGGATACACGTCTTGTTAACTTCTTAGAAGATTCCATGGATATTGGCCGCGGTGAAGCGAAAATCGTAAAGACTGCAGGGAACTGTATTACAGGTCCCTTTGATGGCGTTGTACGTAGCTTACTTGTATGTATCTATGAGCTAGGCGTTAACGAAATCTTTATCATTGGTCATCATGAATGTGGTATGGCAAACTACAGCAAAAGATCTAACAGAAAAAATGTTGGCTCGTGGTATTGCACCAGAAGCGATTCATATGGTCCGTAAAGAAATGGAACGCTGGGCAGATGGATTTACACACCCTGCTGAAAATGTAGAAGACACTGTAGACGAATTGCGTATGAATCCTTTGATTCCGAAAGACGTACCTATTCACGGTCTTATCTTCCATCCTAGAACAGGTGAAATTGAAGTCATCGTTAATGGCTATACACAAATGAAGCAATATTACGAAAAATAGTAGGTAAATCTTGTTTGACTTAAAGTTAAGTTTAAGTTTTATAATGTGTTCATATTTAATATTAGTCAAACAGTTTAGTTAATAAAGGAATTATATGAACAAAAAAAGATTAATTATATCCTTACTAGCTATTATTACCGTGGTTGCTGCTACTGTAGGTAGCTATGTATATAGGGATACTATATACAGTCGAATTGCACGGACTGCGGCTGTGGTGAGTGGCCAAGAGATAAAACCACTACTCGATTCTGAAAGTCGTTATATTCGGCAAATTGTAGCTCAAGATAACAGCACAAGCCGTACTATTATGTGGCAATCAGATAGCAGCGAAGCTGATGCGGTAATAGAGTATCGTCTAGCAGGTTCTGAAAATACTCAAACGATAGGGGCAACGGATAAAGTTTACTGATGACGGCAGTACTACCTATATTCATGAGGCTACATTGACAGGTTTAACACCTAATACTAAATATGAATATCGTGTTGGGTATGGTAGTGATCGCCGTAGTGATTGGTACTCTCTGGAAACGGCTGGCGCTAGTGTCTATGATGTGCTCATATATCCAGACTCTCAGTCGGGGGATTATTCTCAGTGGGAAGAGCTTGTAAAGGACTCAGCACATCGTAACCCTAGGACCGCCTTGTATATTAGCATGGGTGACCTTGTAGATAATGGAGAGCAGGCCTATCAATGGCGCACTTGGTTAAATTCCATTAGACCTTTGAGTGCTAATGTGCCGTTAGCAACGACATTAGGCAATCACGAGATGTATACATTAGATTGGAAAATGCGCGAGCCTTATGCGTATTTGAATTATTTCGCAGTACCGCCTAATGGGAATGAAACTTTTAATCGTCGTTATTATTCCTATGACTTCGGTGATGTTCATTACGTTGTATTAGATACGCAACTTTATGAAAGCAATCATGAGGATAATCATGATACGCATCATCCTGATTTATACGATGTACAGATTCAGTGGCTACGCCAAGATTTGGCAGCAAATACTAAAAAGTGGACCGTAGTTCTCATGCATCGGGATCCATTCCAATATGCCATTGACCGCCCTGGCGCAAGTCGTGATGTAGGATTCAACGAAGAGGGCGTATTGTTTATGCCTATCTTTGATGAGTTTAATGTAGATTTAGTGTTGTCAGCTCATTTACATTCTTATCGTAATAGAGGGCATGTACGTAACTTTGATCGAGATGCTTCGGGACCATTATATATTCTGACTGGTATTGCCGGAGATACTCGTCGCCCTAAGTGGAAAGAACATCCTTTAGATGTATATGTGGCACCAGATCGAGATAAGAATAACTATATGGCGATGACTGTTACACCGAATAAATTGATAGTAAAAGCTTTCTTACCAGACGGTACACAGCTAGATGAGTCGGTTGTAGAGAAATAGATGTACAAGAATATAAGAATAAATAAGCAAAAGACACCTTCCTTGGGAGGTGTCTTTTTTGTGTGTTTATACAAATTGTTTTTGAAATGTATCGATTGAATAGGTCAATATATAAATAATAAATATATATTTATTAGGTGTTTTATATGCTAAATTAAGTTCATGTAAATTACAGTTTTAAGGACTATGATAAAAAAATTAATCCATAGCATGACAAATAAAAAAATACAATAATTATGTATAAACCTTGAATAATATGATCGATAGTATTATAATACGTACATAAGTTATAAAAAAATACACAAAAATATGTATAAAATATGCATACAGTGTATAAAGGAGATAGAGTAATGAGCACATTACAAGATTTGATTAAGAAATATGCCGTACAATATAAAGAAGACGTTGTAGCATGGCGTAGACATATTCATAGTCATCCAGAATTATCTGGTAAAGAAAAAAATACATCTTTATTCATTCAAAAGGTTCTTGGTGAATTAGGAATTCCCTTTGTAAATGATGTTTCTGATTATGCCGTTATCGGTAAAATCGAAGGAGCTCAACCTGGACCAGTTATTGCATTACGTGCTGATATAGATGCCTTACCTATACATGAAACTACTGGATTGCCATTTGCGTCAGAAAATGACGGCGTTATGCATGCTTGTGGTCATGATAGCCACATTGCGATTTTGCTTGGTGCTGCAGCTATTTTACAGTCTATTAAAGACCAATTGCATGGTACCGTAAAGCTCGTATTCCAGCCTTCCGAAGAGGAAGCATTACTCCCAGGTGCACAAGGTATTGTAGATAGCGGCATTCTTGATGATGTAGATGAAATATATGGCCTTCATGTATGGCCACAATTACCGGTTGGTACGGTAGGTCTAAAAAAAGGTAATTTGATGGCTGCATCGGATCACTTCCTCGTGCATATTAAAGGTAAATCAACTCATGGTGCGGAGCCTCATAATGGGGTAGATGCCATCGTAGCAGCCGCAAACTGGATTGTAAACGTAGAATCTATTGTGGCTCGTGAAACAAATCCAATGGAAAATCTCGTGTGTACCATCGGTGTTATCAAGGGTGGCGACAGATACAATATAGGCTGTGGCGATGTATACCTTGAAGGAACATGCCGTACCTATGAACCAGCAAAACGGGATTATATAGAACGACGTCTTGGTGAAAGTTTACAAGCTCTCGACATGTTATTAAAAACAGAGAGTACCTTAGATTATAAACGTGGTCATGGTGCTACTATCAATAATCCAGACGCCATCGATTATGCCACATCTATTGTGGAGAAATATCTTGGGAAAGAAGCTGTAGTACATCCTGAATTCCCGTCTATGGCTGCAGAAGATTTCTCTGCATATCTTCATAAAATAAAAGGTGCTTTCCTATGGTTAGGTACAGGATTTGAAGGTAACCCAGCGTTACATAATGAGGCTTTTACTATCGATGAAAGCATCCTGGAAACTGGTATAACAATGATGGCTGCTATTGCCGCCGAATTTTTACAAGAAAAGTAGTTAAATAAGTAGTTTGAAATAAGAGGTTATCATGAAAAGTTTACAACATACATCATTTAAAAACAATGCTTCAATATACACCAGAAGAAATTAAATACTTCTTGGAATTGGCCGCAAAATTAAAAGCTGATAAAAAAGCAGGTAAAGAAATCAAAACATTGGTAGGTAAAAACTTTGCATTAATTTTTGAAAAGGATTCTACACGGACACGTTGTGCCTTTGAAGTAGGTGCTGCGGACCAAGGTGCTCATACAACATATCTTGGCCCTACAGGTTCCCAAATGAATAAAAAAGAATCCTTAAAGGATACAGCTCGTGTTCTAGGATCTATGTATGATGCTATCGAGTTTAGAGGTTTTGATCAAGCCGATGTAGATACACTAGCTGACTATTCTGGCGTACCTGTATGGAATGGTCTTACCGATATGGATCATCCTACACAAACATTAGCGAATTTCTTGACACTTCAAGAAAATATCGACAAACCATTAAATGAAATTTCCTATGCTTATGTGGGGCACGGTCAATCTAATATGTGTAATGCCTTAATGAGTGGTGCTGTTAAAATGGGCATGGATTTCAGACTTATCGGTCCTAAACAATACTGGCCAGAAGGTCCATTCTATGAAGAATGCTTGAAAGTTGCAAAGGAAACAGGTGCTACTATTACATGTACAGATAATGTAGCCGAAGGTGTTAAAGGCTTAGATGTAATCTACACAGGTGTATGGGTAACCATGGGTGATACTTATGATATGTGGGAAGAACGTATCAATACGTTTAAACCATTCCAAGTTAACGCTGAAATGATGGCATTAACTGGCAATCCAAATACCAAATTCTGTCACTGCTTGCCAGCATTCCACAATACGGAAACTCAAGTAGGTAAAGATATCTTTGAACGGTTCGGCATGAATGGTATTGAGGTAACGGAAGAGGTTTTTGAAGGTCCAAATTCCTTAGCATTCCAAGAAGCCGAAAATCGTCTCCATACTATCAAAGCTGTTATGGTTGCTACATTTAGTGACTATCCTTTGAAATAATTTCATCTCCCTAGAAGGTGATGTATGGTATAGTTTGTTTCCTATTTATAATCGATGAAAGTAATAATTGAGAGCTATATAAATAGGTGTGAGTCACCAATAGGTGAGAAATGAGGTTTATTATGGCACCGTATAAAGTATTTATTGTCGGTCATGAAGGCACAACAGGTTTAAGAATTCATGAACGGTTATCCGATAGAAAAGATATAGAGCTATTAGCTACAGCTGATGAGGATCGTAAATGTGGAGTCCATTAAAGAGGTAGCTAAAGAGGCAGATATTGTATTTCTTTGCTTGCCTGATGCGGCATCTAAGGAAATCATGGCCGCTATCGGTGAATTACCATGTAAGGTAATTGATACATCGACTGCCTTTAGAACGGCTGCTGATTGGGCTTATGGCTTCCCAGAGCTCGGTGCGGATTATAAAACAGCTATTAGTACAGAAAAACATATTGCTAATCCAGGCTGTCATGCGAGCGGCATGATTGCTTGTATCGCGCCTCTTGTAAAAGCAGGTCTTGTGCCAACAGATTATCCTTTCACTATCACATCCTTAACAGGTTATAGCGGTGGTGGTAAAAAGATGATTGGTCAATATGAAAGTGAACCAAAGGATTATTTCCTTTATGCACCGCGTCAATATGGTTTAAGTCAACAACATAAGCATTTACCAGAGGTTCAACATGTGTGTGGACTTAGTGAAGCACCTATTTTTATTCCTATTGTAGATGACTATTATTCCGGCATGGAAGTTACGGTAGGTATCCATAGTCGTTTATGTCAAAAGTCAGTTAGCATCGATAAAGTGCAACAAGCATTGGAGGATTTTTACAAAGATAGTACAATCATTACGGTCGTGCCATTTACTGAGAACAGCAATACTGGTATGTTAAATGCTAATCAAATGAGCAACACAGATAGCATGAAAATCTATGTGACTGGTAATGATGAACGCATCATGGTTCATGCTATTTTTGATAATTTAGGCAAAGGTGCCTCTGGTGCTGCTGTTCAATGTATGAACATTGCTTTAGGTTTGCCTGAGGATACAGGTCTAGCACTAGATTAGAGAGGGAACTATGAAGGACGTAACAAATGCAATGCGGGCGCATATCTTAACTGCGGCTGTTCCATATATTAAACAATATACCGATCAATACGTTGTCGTTAAATATGGCGGCAATGCTATGATTGATGAAGAATTAAAAAAATCCGTTATGAAGGATTTACTGTTACTCCAATTAGTAGGGGTGAAAGTTGTGCTCGTTCATGGTGGTGGTCCAGCTATTAATAGTACATTGGATGCTATGCAAATTGAATCACATTTTGCAAATGGCTTGCGTGTCACTGATGAAGCGACAATGGATGTAGTACAAATGGTATTAGCCGGTAAGGTTAATAAAGGTCTCGTAGCAGATTTAACAGATCTCGGCGGTAAAGCTGTTGGCCTTTGTGGCGTTGACGGTAATATGATTCAAGTTCATAAGCAAAATGATGAGCTTGGGTACGTAGGCTCCATAGATACTATCGATACAAGCATTATTGATGATGTTATCAGTAGAGGCTATATTCCTGTAATTTCCTCCATTGGTATGGGGGCTGATGGCAAGACATACAATATCAATGCTGATACGGTAGCCGCAAATTGCCGGTGCACTTAAGGCGGAAACAATGGTGGCCATGACTAACATTGATGGTGTGTTACGAGATGTGCATGATCCTAGTTCTCTAATCTCTAAAATCACCATGGCAGAGGCAGATCAATTAAAAACTGATGGCATTATCGCTGGCGGTATGATACCAAAAGTGGATTGCTGCTTAGAGGCCATCAAATCAGGTGCCCAAAAGGTATTTATCATCAATGGTGAGATTCCACATGCCATTCTTATCGAGCTATTGACTGATGAAGGTCTTGGCACAATGTTTGTAAAGTAATATAGTAGGTATAGCGATGGTAAGTATTTATTACCATCGTTATCGTTCATATAGATAGACGACGGCAAGGCCGTACGTTTGGAGGATGTAATGAGTAATACAATCGATTTTGAACAGCAAGATAAAGAATATATAGCCAATACGTATGGCCGGTTTAACGTATGTTTTGAAAAGGGGAAAGGGTCCCTTTTATGGGATGTAAATGGTAAAGAATACATCGATCTTGGATCTGGTATCGGCGTAACAGCCTTTGGTGTCGATGACGATGAATGGACAGAGGCGGTAACAAAGCAATCTCATGCGTTGAACCACATTTCAAATTTATACTATTCTTTGCCACAAATTGAATTGGCAAAACAATTGTGCGCTAAAACAGGTATGAAGAAGGTATTTTTCTCTAACTCTGGTGCAGAGTCTAATGAATGTGCCATCAAAGCAGCTCGTAAATATAGTCATGACAAGTACGGTGAAGGTCGTCATGTCATCGTCACCTTGGTTAATAGCTTCCATGGTCGTACTATTACTACCTTGTCTGCTACAGGCCAAGATGTATTCCATCAACATTTCTTCCCATTTACAGAAGGCTTTATTCATACACCTGCTAATGATATTGATGCGGCTTTAAAAGCTCTTGATAATCCAGCAGTTTGTGCCATCATGATGGAACCTATTCAAGGTGAAGGTGGCGTTATGCCTTTGGATAAAGAGTTCGTACAAGCAGTAACAAAATATGCTCATGAACACGATCAACTCGTGTTAATCGATGAAGTACAAACTGGTAATGGTCGTACTGGTAGTCTATACGCATACCAACAATTTGGCATTGAGCCAGATGTAGTATCTACTGCAAAAGGTTTAGCAGGTGGCCTTCCTATGGGGGCTACATTATTCAATGAAAAGATGCAATATGTGTTAAATGCTGGTGCACATGCTACAACCTTTGGTGGCAATCCAATCTGTGCGGCAGCAGGCAATACTATCATTAATCGTTTAACACCAGAATTCTTAGATTCTGTAAAAGCAAAAGGAGACTATGTAAAAACTACCTTAGCAGGCAAACCTGGTATTCTAGGTGTGAGCGGCATGGGCCTTATGCTTGGTATTGAAACTACAGTAGATCCAAAAGCAGTCATTGCGAAATGTCTTGAAAAGGGCGTTGTATGCTTGTCTGCGAAAAATAAAGTACGTCTTTTACCAGCTCTTAATATTCCTCAAGACCAATTGGAAAAAGCGATTGCTATTGTAGCTGAAGCTATTGAAGAGTTGGCGGCAAAATAATTTTAAGGATAACTTTTATAAATATCATTTAAAATAGTTGCGTAACCGTGTAATTATTGAAATAAATCGATGAATATATAGACTTTAGTTCTCATTCGTGTTACCCTAGAAGAAACAGTCTATATTGGAGGAGTAAATATGAATACAGAATCCTTACGTAACGAAGTATTGGTTCCTGCTGTAGCAAAAACATTAGATATTGCTACAAAAGCAAAACCTACAAAAGAAGAACTTTTCACAACAGCAAAAATTACGGCTGCTGTGGCAGTTGCAACAGCTGTTGTATCCTTGGCGGTACAAGCAGTATTGCGCAACCGATAAGACATAAAGAAAACGACATGGCGCTGCCTGTCGTTTTCTTTTACTTTTACCCTGTTATTCCCCTTGATTAAGGGATTTTATAAGGAGGCGATACCATGCATAGTCGCGATTTAATTGAACAATATAAAGGCTACGTTCAAGATTGGCGTAGATATTTCCATAAACACCCAGAGCTGAGCAATGAAGAGTTTGAAACAACTAAGACGCTGGCTAAAGAATTAGAATCTATGGGCGTAGAGGTTCATGTAGATACAGAGCGTGGCATCGGCTTAGTTGGTATCATCCACGGTGATAAACCTGGTAAAGCCATTGCTTTGCGCGCTGATATTGATGCATTGCCTGTTCACGAACATAATACAGTGGACTATAAATCAGAAACTGAAGGCAAAATGCACGCCTGTGGTCACGATGGTCATATGGCTATTTTGTTAGGCGCTGCCAAGATGTTAATGTCTATGAAAGATCGCATTGAAGGCGATATATATTTAGCCTTTCAACCTGCTGAAGAGACTGGGGCAGGGGCGCCAGATTTCATCAAATTTGGTGATTGGTATGATAAGATAGATGCCATTTTTGGTGGCCATGTATGGATCGACTTACCAGCAGGACTCATATCTGTAGAAGAAGGTCCTCGTATGGCTGCAAGTAGTCAGATTACTATTAATGTAAAAGGCAAACAAGGCCATGGTGCACAGCCACATCAAGCGATTGATGCCATTGTAGTAGCTAGTGCTATCGTCATGAACTTGCAAACCGTAGTGTCTCGTAATATTAGTGCCTTAGATTCTCTTGTACTCACTATTGGTAACATTCACTCTGGATCTGAATGGAATGTTATCCCTGGTGAAGCTAAAATGGGGGGCACTATTCGATTCTTTGACCCAGACCAAGAAGAGTACTATGTTGAATCTATACGACGCGTAGTAGAACATACTGCTGAAGCCTATGGAGCAACTGCTACATTAGAATATGTAAAAAAAGTACCGCCTACTATTAATGATCCTGCATCTAGCGAATTGGCGGAACGTGTCGTTATTGATACATTAGGTAAAGACAAGCTTTCTAAAATGCGTAAAGTAATGCCAGGGGAAGATTTTGCATGGTATTTACAAGATAAACCAGGGTGCTTTGCTTTTATTGGGATTCAAAATCCTGAAATCGAGGCTACCTACGATCATCATAACAATCGATTCAATATGGATGATACTGTATTATCTGCGGCATCAGCGGTATATGCTGAATATGCTATTGCATGGTTGAAAGAGCATAAATAAAAAATGTTTAATTATATAAGTAATAATCTATGTACTAATCCGTCTAATAGATTAGATATTTGTATGTTTAATGATAAAATCAATTAGATATTTCTATCTTAAAAAGCACTGTTATCTTAAGGATAATAGTGCTTTTTCATTGTATCTTTATTTATCTTTTTATGCATGATATAGGTATAATATAGGTATAAGTTGGATGTGATACAAGTATGATATAAGTATAATTCAAGTGTAGTATTTGTGATATAAATCCGCTGTAAGTCTAATACATTCTCTATGAGAGGTACTTATGAATATAGTTATATGTCTCGTCATAATTGCTATTACAGGCTTTTTATTGATGAAGCGCTATCAGCCACAACCTATTTTGATTGGCTTAGGAATTCTTATGATGTTCATCGCTTATGAGGCGAGCTGGATTGATGCCATATTAGTTGGTGACCAATCCACAGGAGTTCTCATATTTGATGCAATGGATATCGTAAGAATAACGACATCAAATAACATAGTCAATCTGGGCCTCATGATTATGACCTGTGCAGGTTATGCAAAATATATGGAGCATATTGGGGCAGGGACGAGATTGGCACATACATTTATACGTCCTTTATATCGTCTAAATCGCCCATATATTGTACTGGCCCTTATGTTTCTACTCAATATGGGATTATCCATTTGTGTACCTAATCCATTGAGCCTTGCACTTCTTATGATGGTCACTATGTATCCTGTGTTACTTCGATTAGGTGTAAGCCCTGTAGGGGCGGCAGCGGTTATTGCTACGGGACATCTCATGGATGTGGGGCCAGGTGCAGTATCTACCTTACTTATTGCAAAGACCTTGAATATGCCCGTGCCAAACTATTTTGTAGGCTACCAGTTGCGTCTTTATTTCTTAGTCGCCATTGTGACTGCTATAGCACACTTTTTCTGGCAGAAATATCGTGACCGGGTGGAGGAACCTAAGGCTATAGATGCTTGTGAAAGTATTCCAGAGGCGCCAATAGGGCCTAAGTCGTATATGATATTCCCATTATTGCCATTGTGTTTTATTTTAGGCTTTAGTCAATATGGTTTACCTGGGGTGAAGATGAATGTTACCCTTGCTATGATGCTTGCCTTTGGTATAGCTTTATTAGCTGAATTAATTCGTCATCGAAATCTGAGGACAGTACTTAAGAGTACAACTATTTCTTTGAAGGTATGGGGAACCAGTTCTCTTATGCAGTGACACTTATTATAGGGGGACAAATCTTTGCACAAGGACTAGTGAGTTTAGGTCTTATTGAATCCTTGCTTGGGGCACTTCAAACATTATCTCTTAACTCCATAGGACTTACCTCTGTGCTAGGCGGCGGTATGTTAGGCCTTAGCATGGTGACAGGTAGTAATGTAGCGCCATTATTTACTTTGGTTCCACTAGTACCTAATATCGTAGCTCATCTAGGCTTGGATCCGATTACTACTATGCTTGGTATGCAAAACGGTGCAAGCCTAGGCTTATTCCTTAGCCCAATCAGTCCGGTAATGGTCGGCGTAGCAGGCGTGGCACATATTAAGTCAGTAGACTTACTTAAACGAACTGCTGTACCTGTTCTTGTAGCATTACTTACAAGTTGTGTGGGGATATGTCTCCTTTACTAACTGTCATCTAAAAGACTAATTAGTTATATTTAACCAGATATACTATATATCGCTTTTTAAGTTTAGTTTAAAATTAGAAAACCCTCTTTACATGTATCATAAAGAGAGTTATTATATTCCAATAATAAATCATATGTAATTAAAATGGTTTCCTGCAATAATGCAAGTTTTAGCGCTTTGCGGATAAAAAGGGCCTTTCTTCGCCGGACGGTTCTAGAAGCCAGAAAGGATGTAATGAGCAATCAAGTTTCTATTTCAACAGCAAATATTCGTGGTGCCTTTGGGGGATTCTTTATTCCAGGTATGTATACAGCTTTATGGGCTGGCTTTGTGCCATATTTAAAAGCAAAGCTTAGTATCGGTGAAGATGTATTGGGCTCTATGATTTTAGTGCTCGGTGTAGGCTCTTGTTTGTCCATGGCCATAGCTGGTAAGCTAGTAGAGACCTTTGGATGCAAGAAAGTCGTTTTACTAGCTAGCTTTATTGGGATGTTATCTCTTGCGGTTGTTACCATGTGTTCTACAATTGCTACGACCACAGCTGCTTTATTCTTCTTTGGTATTGGCGTCGGCTTAAGTGGTGCGTCTGCCAATTTACAAGCTATCTTGACAGAAAAGGTGAGTAAGAAACACTTAATGGGTGCCTATCATGGTGGGTGGAGCTTAGGTGGTTTTGCCGGTGCTGGTGTTTTATTGGTGCTTTTGAAAATATTATCCTTACCTGTTAATGAAAGTATTTGGGGACTTCTCATCGTATTATTTGTTGCCATGGTTGTGATTAGCCAATTTATGTTGACCTTTGGTAGTGATCCAAATGCAAAGGTTGTTAAAAAATCCAAAAGCCCATTATCTTTCCATCCCATTGCTATTATCTTTGGTCTCTTGTCCTTTGTATCCTACTTAGTTGAAGGTGCCGTAGGGGACTGGAGTGCATTATACCTGTTCGAAGATAAAGGTATCGTTATTGAAGAGGCCGTTATGGGTGTTATGCTCTTTAATGGTACTATGTGTATCGGCCGTTTGCTAGGGAATACAATTGGTAAACATTTAACCTCTAAACAAGTTGTAATTGGTGGTTATTTGTTAGGCGCTATTGCAATGGGCCTTATTGTATTCCTACCAGGTTATGGCTCCATGTATACATACTTATTACTTGGTATTTCTTTAGCCATGGTAGTACCAAACTTGTTCTCTGCTATGGGGGAACAAAATGTAATTCCTATGACACAAGCTGTGGCAACATCTACCATGCTTGGCTATATGGGAATTTTAATGGGACCAGCATTGATTGGTTTCATTGCTCATGGCACAAGTCTTACAGTAGCATTTATCGTATTGACTATATTACTTGTAGTAAGTGCAGGTACTGGTAAATACGCTTATATGTTAATGGAAAAATCAAAAGAAGCTGAAGCTTAAATAATAGCCCCAAAGACGATATGTCTTTGGGGCTATTTTTATGAAATATGACAATATTATTACGAATATGTTGTAGATTACATTGATTACATACAAAAAAGCCACAGGATTTATCCTGTGGCTTTTACATGTAATATTGTATTAACGGTCACCGTTGAAGATGGAGTTTTTAACAAGTACATAGTCTACTTTGCGGATTGCTTGTAGAGTAGTACCACCAGCGTAAGAAATAGCAGATTGTAAATCTTGTTCCATTTCAACTAATGTATCAAAGATAGAACCTTTGGAATCAATGAAGATTTTTTTACCTTCCACGTTTTTGCGTTCACCTTTTTGGAACTCAGAAGCAGAACCAAAGTATTCCTTTACTGCTTTGCCGTCAACGATTTTTTCTTCCCCTGGAGATTCTTCATGACCAGCGAATAGGGAACCAATCATTACCATAGTTGCACCAAAGCGAATGGATTTAGCGATGTCGCCATGATCACGGATACCGCCGTCAGCGATGATAGGTTTAGTAGCTGCTTTTGCACACCAGCGAACAGCAGCCAATTGCCAACCACCAGTACCAAAGCCAGTTTTTAATTTAGTGATACAAACTTTACCCGGGCCGATACCAACTTTAGTTGCATCTGCACCAGCATTTTCAAGTTCACGAACTGCTTCTGGTGTACCTACGTTACCAGCGATAACGAAAGTTCCAGGCAAGTTCTTTTTGATGTATTGAATCATATCGATTACAGCGTTGGAGTGACCATGTGCAATATCGATTGTAATGTATTCAGGTGTTAAGTTTGCTTTTTTTGAATTCATCAACTAAAGCAAATTCTTCTGGTTTTTACACCAATGGAAATAGAAGAATATAAATTAAGGTCGTGCATGCGCTTTACAAAAGTCCATACGACGTTCTGGTTGGAAACGATGCATTATATAGAAATAACCTTCACGAGCTAATTTTTCTGCCAATTCTTCGTCGATAATAGTTTGCATATTTGCAGGAACTACTGGCAAGCGGAATGTGCGATTACCTAATTTTACATGTGTATCACATTCGCTACGGCTAGTTACGATACATTTATTAGGAATTAATTGCACGTCTTCATAATCAAAGATGTTCGTTGTATTAATCATATTTTTCTATATCTCCTTCGAGTATTACAAATTGAACCTGTACCATTATACAAGAGACGCGTAAAATTTTTCAATACGTTCCGAATATTTTGTTTGGACTCAGAAACGAACTGTAGTACAATACAAGTAGATTATGCAAGTTATATACATTAATATATATGGTAAAAAGGAGGTTGATTGACATGGATCGGGTCCAAAACTCGCATGCTTGCAGAAGCAGGTGTGGCGATTGCAATTGCTCAAGTATTATCCTTTATTACGATTTTTTTCATATGCCTCAAGGAGGCTCTATTAAAGCTGCGACTTTGGTGCCGCTCATGATTTATGCCTATCGTTGGGGTGGTGCACGGGGAATTTTTTTGCTGGCGTCGTATATGGTATTTTTACATTTTTATTTTTAGGCTTTTAAATCATCTGTACACTATTTAAGTATTATATTGGATTATCTAGTTGCTTATGGTGCCATAGGTGTATGTGGTTACTTCAAAGATTCTATTTCTGGACTCATTACAGGTTCTATTGTTGGTATTATATTGCGCTGGATCGCCACTGTTGTGAGCGGTGCCGTTGTGTTCGCTAGCTATGCACCTCAAGGTCAAAAATCCATGGATTTACTCCATGATTTATAATGCCTCTTATATGGTGCCAGATGGGATTTTTAAATATTGTTGTTTTACTATTCATCTACCAAGGTGTTAAACGAGGTTTAGGGACGTCGTGGATAAATTAGGTTTAATTATTTTTGGCTGGTGGTTTGAGTTCTCGCATGGGGCAACCTAAGGCATTATTGCCTTGGGTTAATGGTGAAAAGCCCTCATATCTCATGCACTTCGTAAGGGATTAGAAGCGGATGTGGATGATATCATCATCTCCATTGGTGATGATGATCAGTTAGGACATGCCATTCAGACTCATATCATTGATACGTTATCGAACGATGAGAAGAAAAAAGTTTCTATTGTTCGGGATTCTATTGAGCGATGTGGTCCTCTAGGGGGACTTTATAGTGCTCTAGCTGTTGGAATGAGTCCTGCCTATGCGGTGATGGCTGTAGATATGCCATTTATGCCTATGGATTTATATTATGATTGGTTATATCAAGTGAATCATAATAATTGGAATGTCATAGTTCCTACGGGGGCTACTGGCAGGCCAGAACCAATGGCAGGGATTTATAGACCACACATTGTATCATTACTCCCAACGATTTTAGCAGGTGAAGATGTATCCTTGCATCATGCTCTTGATACAATTGGTCATGTTGAAAGTATCGATGCCAGTGATTATAGCTGGGAGTTAAGCAATGTAAATCATTTTGATGATTACCAATGGGCTCGTGCTTTAGCAGAAAATGAGTTTCGTCGAGTTCCACTTATCAGTGTGGTAGCATCAAAACGTAAAACTGGTAAGACTACAGTTGTAACTCGTCTTGTATCTGAATTACAACAAGGGGGATTTTCCGTTGGCGTTGTAAAGAGCGACAAACATGGCTTTCAAATGGATCATGAAGGGACTGACACAGACCTTTCTTATAAAGCTGGAGCCGATGCAGTAGCTATTGCAGGGCCTAATGAAACAGCGATTCGAATTCGCACGAAGGAGCAGTCAAATCTGTACGAAATATCACAGTTTATGCCTGTCGATATAGTTATACTAGAAACAAGGTCCCAAGGAATTGCCCCTATTATAGAGGTTACCCAAGAGGGACATACGGAAGCGCTTATCTCGGATGCAACGGACCGAGTAGCTACAATTGAAATTAGCAAGTTAGATCAAGACATACCTCAATTGGTACGTCACATACAGGAAATGATGAGGAGTTTACATGGCCGTCGTTACTGTTGAGGAGGCCCTTCAATTATGGGATGAGGCCTTACAAACACAAGTTCATAAAGTAGAAACCCTTGATGTTAAGGCTGCTAAAGGATATGTGTTGGCAGAGGATATTATTGCCCCTACAGATGTACCAGCCTTTCCTAAATCTGCCATGGATGGGTATGCCATTACCTACAAAGCAGATTGTAATGAGTATATTGTTGACGGTATTATAGGTGCCGGGGTCGTATGGGAACATTCTGTCGAAACTGGCCATGCGGTACGCATAATGACTGGTGCGCCCGTACCAGATACATGTGATACCGTTATTATGCAAGAACAGGTGGTTGGTTCCGGAGAACCAGGCACAACAATTACCATTCAAGGTAAATATACATGTGGCGATCATATTATTCCACAAGGCGAGGAATGTAGTGCTGGAACTACTGTGATTCCACGTGGTACAGAGGTAACCTCTACAGTACAAACTATTTTGACTGGTCTAGGGTTTACTGAAATAACTGTAAATGCGATGCCTCGCGTGTTAGTTCTTACATCAGGACATGAGGTGATTGAACCTGGTGAAAGTTTAACACCTGGCAAGATTTACAACTCTAATCGAGCTATGATATGCGGCTTGTTGGAGGATTTAGGCTTTCATAAGATTACACACTATCACGTCAGTGATGCTCCAGAGGAACTAGAGTCTGAAATTAATCATGTGTTACAGCTCAGTGAAGATGCTGATATTATCATTAGTTCTGGCGGCGTATCCGTAGGGCTATTTGATACAATGCCTCTTATTTACGAGAAGCTTGGTGCTCAATCTATTTATGCACGTATTCAAATGCGTCCTGGTGCAGCATCCTATGGTGCGGTGACACCGAAAGGTCAAATCATCTTTGGTCTATCTGGTAATCCGGGCGCTGCTTTTAACGGATGGCATCTAATCGTAGCACCAACCTTGAAACGTTATAAAGGTTTGGCAAACTGGACTACCCCTGTGGTAGCCTGCGTAATGGATTCGGAAATTTTTAAACGAAATGCTTTCGATCGCTATGTACAAGGTAAAGTAATCTTTGGTGGTGGTGCGCCACGCTTTGTGGCTAACCGTCACTTTAACAGTAGTAGCCTGTTAGGTCTTTATACTGTTAATGCTTTGGCGTGCATTCCGCGTGGTGTACACGAAGTACGGCCTGGCGATACCTTTAATGTATATCTACTAGGACTATTACCTGCTGTATAGGTCTTTATATAATATGTATTTATGTCATCTAAAATTCTGTTGACCGCAGATAAATAAATATATGATAATAAAAGCATCCCTTGGAGTATTAAGGGATGCTTTTTGTATGTGGAGCAATAGGGCATAATGGACTATTTTGACTATTCATATAAACATAACTACATAGAATTTAGCAGCAACATATATAGGGTTAGTACATATCATTATAACTGGCATGCAGAAACTGAGATTTTTATCTTGTTAAAAGGTAGTGTTGAGATGAGTTGCAATGGTGAGATTTTTACGTTGAAACCTCTTAATGTTGTGATTATCTCTCCTCAAGTAGGGCATGCAACATTAGCCCTTGAAGAGGATGCTATAGCCTTTGTTATTCATGTAGGTAATGAATTTTACCAACAGTATGATCCGGATTTTGGGACATACCAATTTGTTTTGCGGTCAGATGATAGTACGCGTCATAATGAATTCTTTACAACCTTACGCCATCATGCTGCTATGACGATGTTATTGATGATTAAAGGTGAAAGCCCAGTACATCGAATGTGGATAGAACATCATTACTTAGCTTTGGCTGGTGATGTATTTAGAGAGTTTGATCCTATAAAAATGGTTCACGAAAATGCTAGACCTGGCGATATAAAACCGGCATCTTTTGATAATATGATTGCCTATATTGATGAGCATTATGAGCAGAAAATAGAGTTAGAAGATATTGCAAAAATTGGGGGCTATAATGTTGCCTATACATCACAGTTTTTTAAACGACAAATGGGGATTTCATTTGTTGAGTATGTATTGCGGCTGAGAATCCGTGATGCTACTGTGCGATTAGCTAGTACGGATGACGCTGTTGCAAGAATTGCAAGCGATTGTGGCTTTGCCGATGTGAAGGCTTTTAATGTGGCTTTTAAAAAGCATTTTAATATGACACCCACAGAATATCGTAAGCACGTAAAAGGGATTGGCCGTAAAACTGTCTTACAAGATTGGAAAGAAATAATTTCTGCAGACAACCAAGATGTACTTGATGTGTTGCATTCATTCTTGTCCTATGAAGATGATTCACGAGCTAAGAGCGAATTGGAATTTATGAGCAAAAAATTGGAAGCTTTAAAAGAAAAGTTAGCTGATGTAGTAAAGGATTTATAAAGGTATTTTTGTTATATCTCTATGGTAACTAGATTATTATAGTAACTAATTCTTTGGATAAACGTTTTGTGGCAAATTATTTTTTTGCTGAATTTATGACATATATAGAAAGATTAGAATTGGGTAAATTTCTATATTAAGAAAAATCTATAAAGTTATAAAAAGAGCACTACTATTGATAAGTAGTGCTTTTTTTATATGTGCTTTATGGGCGAATTTATATATCAATAGACTCTAAAAAAATGCAATAAATCGAGAGAAATCTATATTTTTTTCTGTGGATTTTACTATAAAAACTACCTTTTAATTTGGATAGTTATATTCTCCAAACTGAGTAGAATATACTTCATCAGGAGTAAAAAAATTAGTAAGTTATAATTTTTGGAGGATATATGAATCAAGTAAAATTTATGGAAAAACGTAGGTAAAGTTGCAACTGTTACTGCTGTAGCTATGTATGTATCTTACTTCCCACAAATCATGCATAACCTAGCTTATCCAGGCACTGGCGATTGGATCCAACCACTTGTAGCTGCGATCAACTGTACATTATGGGTAGCGTATGGTTTGTTTAAAGAACATAGAGATATTCCAGTAGCATTAGCCAATGCACCTGGCATCTTCTTTGGCTTGGCAGCAGCTATTACAGCGGTTATGTAATTTAAAGAGTAGAAACATAAAACTATAATTTATTGACATGTAAAACAAGATTACTGTTGACCGTTGTTAATTATATATATCATAATGAATGCATCTCTTAGATTTATAAGAGGTGCATTTTTTATGTGAATAAGAGAGGTTTTTGTGGTTAATAGTACTGACTCTATTAGTGTATATAGACAAATTTTTAATGCCGTTGTGCGTCCTAACTTATGGTTGCCATACTTTCAGGCTAGAGGAACTTTAAGTGGTTCTATAAAAGGTATTATATTTTTTATATAGTATTAATGCTATTTATCATGACTTTGGGGAGCGTAAGCGTCAATTTATTAAAACCTGAAGCTACAACAACATTAGCCGAACTTTTAATTAATCCTACTCTTGCAAGGAATATAGTAGGTTCATTTTTAACTTTTATTGTTATGTCTGTTGTCTTTGTGCCTGTCTTTTTATTGATAGCAAGAGGGGCCGACGCAACATTAACATTAAATCGAGTTTTTTTATGGTATATTTATATGCTTATTCTGAAATATTTTTTTAGTTAAGAGTATAGAGTTATTTATTTTTTCACTTATGTCTGTTTTTGTACTGACAAATATTGTTAATATGGTTTTTGCAGGCGCGGTAATTTTTGGGACAACCTTAACCTGTGGACTTTTACAGATAGTGCTGTTTTTTAAAACGTTTAAAATAGCTCTTGATATTCCGTATTTGACAATAGCAGTAGCTGGTGGAATCGGCGGAGGTATTTCTATACTTACCTTATCTCTGTTAGAGAAAATTGGCTTATAAAACTTGGTGTTTAATAATTATTGTTAAATTTTTAGGGAGCATATAGCTAATATGGATTACTTTCACTACACCTATAAACACAATCACATAGATTTCAATAGTGATATATATAAGGTTAGTACCTATCACTATAACTGGCACAGTGGCGTAGAAATCCTAATCTTACTAAAGGGCAGAATCGACATGAGTTGTAATAGTGAGGTTTTTACAATGGAACCTCTTGATACGATTATTATTTCTCCTCAAGTTGGTCATGCTACATTGGCCTTAGAGGAGGATACAACGGCTCTCGTTATTCATGTAAGTAAGGAGTTTTTCCAATATTTTGATCCTAACTTCGGCATGTACCAATTTGTATTGCGTTCAGATAAAACTAATCGGGATAATAAATTCTTTACGTCCTTACGTCATCGTGCCGCACAAATGATGTTATTAATGGTAAATGGTGAAGGTACTGATCGTCAATTATGCTTGGAGAGTCACTTTTTAGCTATGACGAGTGATATATATCGTGAAATTGATGCGGTTAAGACTATCCCTGTACATACAAAGCCTGCTGATATGACTGTAGCTACCTTTGATAAAATGATTACCTATATTGATGAAAACTATAAGCAGAAGATCGAGTTAGAAGATATTGCTAAAATAGGCGGTTATAATGTGAACTATACATCTCAGTTCTTTAAACGCCAATTAGGAGTTTCCTTTTTAGAGTATTTGTTACGGTTGAGATTACGAGAGGCTACAGTTCGTTTAGCTAACTCTGAGGATGGGGTAGCTCATATTGCAAGTAGCTGTGGTTTCGCAGATATTAAAGCCTTTAATGTAGCTTTCAAGAAACATTTCCATACAACACCATCTGAATATAGAAAGCAAGCAAAAGAGATGGGGCGTAAGACAAAGCTACATGATTGGAAGGAAATTATCTCTACTCAGGAAAAGGATATTATAGATATATTGCAAAACCTATTTACCATATCAAGATGCCTCTATCAATAAGGATAGATTGGAAGAGGCTAATCAAAAAGTTACAGGATGTTAGAGAAGAACTTGAGATGGTTGTAAAAAAATTACAATCATAATTTTTCATTGTTATAATTCCTTGTAATTGCTTATAATTTTATGATTTTTGAAAAATTAAAATTAGGGGATATACAATCATTAGGTATAGGTGATTTTGTATATTTGATAAGCATATAAAAAAATAAATGATGAAAGAGCACTACCTTTTGATAAGTAGTGCTCTTTTTGATATTTCTGAATAGGTGTAATTGTATATTTTACATAGGTAAAAAAATATAATCATATAGGTGATTTTTGTATGAAATTAGCGTGCTTTCACAAGCAAAAAAATCAACTTATAAATTGGATAGTTATATCCTGTAAAAAAAGAGTACAATGAAATCATCGAAAGGAGCTAAGGTTCCGAAACATAAATAATCACGTCTTAAATAATGAAGTCTTTTTGGAGGTTTGCGATGAGTACGAAGGAACAACAAGTACAAGAAATGACTAATAAGATAGCTAATTTCATTTCTTATATGGCAAAAGGTATTGCCTGATGATGTACAAGAAAAAAATTCATGAATTGGCACAAGATGAAAAAAATCCTATGGCCAAATCTATTTATGAGACAATGCAACATAATATGGATTTAGCAGCTCAGCTTAATCGTCCTTCTTGTCAAGATACTGGTGTATTACAATTCTGGGTAAAGGTTGGATCTAATTATCCATTACTAGGAGAATTAGAAGATATCCTAAGAGAAGCAACCTATAAGGCTACACAAGAAGCTCCATTGCGATTGAACTGTGTAGAAACTTTTGATGAGTTTAATACTGGTAAAAATATTGGCCTCACTGCACCTTATATTCACTGGGATATCATTCCTGGTCGCGATGATGTAGAAATCTTCCCTTACATGGCTGGTGGCGGGTGCTCCTTGCCAGGGTCCGGTAAAACATTGATGCCAGGCGAAGGTTATGAAGGTGTTGCTAAATTTGTTCTTGATTTGATGACAAGCTATGGCTTAAATGCATGTCCTCCACTATTGGTAGGTGTAGGGATTGCTACAACTATTGATACAGCTGCTGGATTATCTAAAAAGGCATTAATGCGCCCTGTATCTTCAAAAGCACCTAATGAAAAAGCGGCTTATATGGAACAATTGTTAGAAGATGGCATTAATAAGATTGGTATTGGACCTCAAGGTATGGGTGGGGATAAAACTGTATTAGGTGTTAACATTGAACATGGAACACGTCATCCATCTGTTATTTCTTGTGCTGTTAGTGTAGGTTGTTGGAATCATCGTCGCGGCGATCTCGTATTTGATAAGGATGGTAATTGCACAGTTAAATCTCATAAAGGAGTGACATTATAATGGCTAAGAAATATTAACTACACCAATTCAAAAATCTGATTTAGAAGGCATTAAGCCAGGCGATGTAATTTATTTGACTGGGCATATTACAACTAGTCGTGATATGGGGCATCGTCGTGTGGTAGAAGAAGGTAAAACTTTACCGGTTGATGTTAAAGATGGGGCTATACTTCATGCAGGTCCAATTATTCGAACTATAAGCGATAATGAATTTGAAGTAGTATCTGTAGGTCCTACTACATCTATGCGAATGGAAAAATTCGAATATGACTTTGTTAAAAAGACTGGTGTACGTCTCATTGTAGGTAAAGGTGGCATGGGTCCTGAAACAGCCCGTGCATGTAAAGACTTTGGCGCACTACACTGTGTATTCCCTGCAGGCAATGCAGTTCTTGCTGCTACAGAAGTCGAAAAAGTAGAATCTGCTAATTGGCGTGAATTAGGTATGTGTGAGACTTTGTGGACTTTTAAGGTTAAAGAATTTGGTCCACTTATCGTATCCATTGATGCAGAAGGTAATAACTACTTTGAAAATAAAAAAGTAGAATACAATGCGAAAAAAGAAGAGGTGTTAGAAGAAATCTATAAACATGTAGGCTTCATTAAATAATTGCATTGTGACATGTAACTAAATAGGAGGATTATACGGATTTTGTACAATCCTCCTTTTTTTGTACCCTTTTTTAGGTAGATTACACGTATTAGGAGGTATATATGGATACGAGTGTAATGATAACTCTTGGCTCCTTGGCATATGCTACACCAATTGGTATGCCTGCCAATACTATGGTATACAATATAGCTGGCTATAGCTTCATGGATTATGTGAAAGCTGGTTTGCCACTTATCGTTGTATTTAGTATCGTAGCACTTATTTTACTTCCAATCCTATTCCCATTCTAATAAGATAAGTATTTGGTATATATTGAAAGCCCTGATGTACATTTACATCAGGGCCTTTTTCTTGGTTATGTATATATAGTGTTTGTTTTGCTATATATTAGATAGATTACTAAATTTGTTAGACATAAGTATTAGACATTAGAGAAACTTTCACATATAATAGAGTAATGTAAGTGTACAAATATACATTCACAGTAGACATATTTTGCAAAACGTATATGTCTATCTAATAGTTATTATATAGGTTTATGTGGCCATAGCGCCGAGGAGGCTTTATGTTAAGCGATATTGAGATTGCCCAACAGAATAAAATGGAAAAAATTCAGGTTATTGCCGATAAATGCGGATTAACACCTGATGATATTGAACAATATGGTCATTATAAAGCGAAGATTTCTTTTGATGCCATTCGTCGCTTAGAAGCTAAGCCAGATGGTAAATTGGTGCTTGTTACGGCTATTACACCGACACCAGCTGGGGAAGGTAAGTCTACAACGAGCATTGGTCTCGTACAAGGCCTACAAAAAATCGGTAAAAATGCCATTGCTACCTTGCGTGAACCATCCTTGGGCCCTGTATTTGGTATCAAAGGTGGTGCTGCAGGGGGCGGTTATGCTCAAGTAGTACCAATGGATGATATCAATCTTCACTTTACAGGGGATATGCATGCCATTACAGCAGCCAATAACTTGTTGTCCGCTATGATCGATAATCACATCCATCAAGGTAATGAGTTACAAATTGATTTACGTCAATTATCTTGGACACGCGTTCTAGATATGAATGACCGCGCACTTCGCAACGTAACCGTAGCACTTGGTGGTAAAGTATGTGGTTTCCCTCGCGAAGATCACTTCATGATTACTGTTGCTTCTGAAATTATGGCTATTCTTTGCTTAGCTAAAGATCTAGAAGATTTGAAAGAACGTTTTGGTCGTATTGTAATTGGTTGCAATTTAGCAGGTGAGCCTGTGTATGTACATCAACTTGGTTGCCAAGGTGCGATGGCCCTTCTTATGAAAGATGCTATTAAACCAAATCTCGTACAAACATTAGAGCATACGCCAGCCATCGTTCACGGTGGTCCATTTGCAAACATTGCTCATGGTTGTAACTCCATCGTAGCTACAAAATTAGGCCTTAAATTAGGTGATATTGTAGTTACAGAAGCTGGCTTCGGTGCTGATTTAGGTGCTGAAAAGTTCCTCGACATTAAATGTCGCTACGGCGATATTTTCCCAGATACAATCGTTATCGTAGCTACATTACGAGCTCTTAAAATGCATGGTGGTGTACCAAAACAAGAGCTTAATACAGAAAATGTTGAGGCTGTTACAAAAGGCTTTTAGCAACTTGCAAAAAGCCATTGAAAACATGCGTTACTTTAACGTACCTGTACTAGTAGCCATAAATAAATTTGCTACCGATACAGATGCGGAAATCGCTGAGTTAACTCGCTTGTGTAATGAATTCGGCGTGCCTGTTGAGCTTAATGAATGTTGGGAAAAGGGCGGCGAAGGCGGCATCGATATGGCTAAAAAGGTCGTTGAATTGCTAGAAGGTCCAAAACCAACACCTAAATTCGTATATGATGTAGAAGATAGCTTAGAAGAAAAGGTAAATAAGATCGTTACTACGATTTATGGTGGTGATGGTGTTATCTTTACGGATAAAGCTAAAAAGCAAATTAAACAATTAGCGGATTGGGGTCTCGATCGTTTGCCTGTATGTATGGCGAAAACACAATACTCCTTGTCTGATAATCCTGCGTTGCTCGGTGCACCAAAGGGCTTTACTATCACTGTATCCGATATTCGCGTTGCCAATGGGGCCGGCTTTATCGTATGCCGTACAGGAGATGTAATGGTTATGCCAGGTCTTCCTAAACGCCCAGCAGCTCTCAATATGGATATAGAAGCAGATGGTACGATTAAAGGCTTATTCTAATAGTAAATACTTATAGTTAGCCTTTCTAAAACGGATTAACCTTTACGCCTAATTTTAATTAGAGTTATAGCGTTTATTGTTTTAACCGTTACAGTTTTATAGTAATTATAAGGAGATAACAAGGTTCCTCTTGTTATCTCCTTTACATGAGGTATAGATATGAAATTAGTAGAACAAAAAGTGAGTGACTTTGTAGCCGCTACTGCATCTAAAGAACCTACACCTGGAGGTGGTGCCATTGCAGCCTTAACGGCTGCAACGGGGGCCGCATTAGCTGAAATGGTAGCGAACTTAACCTTTGGTAAAAAGGGTTACGAAGAGGTTCAGTCCGAAATGGAAGAGCTTCGAACTAAGGCCGAAGCAATTCGAAATCGCATGCTCGAATTATCTCAAGCTGATGCAGATGTATTTAATATCTTTATGAATGCCTTAGGTTTGCCAAAGAATACAGATGAAGAAAAGTCTAAACGTACTGCCGCTATTCAACAAGCTTATAAAGATGCTGCGATGGTTCCCTTTGAAATCGGCGAATTGGCGTATCAAATCTTTGATTTAGCAGAGTTAGCATCAAAAAAAGGTAATCAAAATCTTATTACTGATGGCATTATTGCTGCAATCAATGCTTGTGCTGCAGTAAAGGCGGCATTCCTAAACGTACGTATTAATTTATCAGGTATTAAAGACGAAACATTTGTAGCTGATATAACCACAAAAATGAATGCTATTGAAACAGGTTTAGATGATAAAGAAGGGCAATTATAGCATTATATGTATAACTAGCTCAAAAATAGCAGTTTAAAATAGCAGATTAAAAATAACAAGATATACGACTGTATATACTAATCAATAATACCCTGAATGATTTCGAACGATTGTTGATTTTAAAAATCTAATGTTCGGAAAAGTTCAAAAGAGAACTTAGTATTTCTTTTAAAAATAATAAGTTCTCTTTTTTCTATTGTTAAAATCCGAACGATAGTGTAAAATAAATGGGTGTTATTTCGAGGTTTGATGTAGGAGACATTATGACAGATCAAAAACAAATGAATACGGTCGATAGTATGTTGCCAATACCACAGCTCTTTTGCATTTGGTTTTACAACACGTACTGGCCATGTATGCAGGTGCTGTTGCTGTACCTATTATTGTGGCACAGGCCATGAACTTACCTATGGAAGATTTGATTCGATTAATTACAGCGGACTTATTTACCTGCGGTATTGCCACATTAATCCAAACATTAGGCGTTTGGTAAAATTGGTGGACGTATTCCTATGATCCAAGGTGTTACCTTTGCTTCTGTTGGCCCTATGGCCATGATTGGTGCTCAGCATGGTATGACTGCTATTTATGGTGCTATTATCGTAGCCGGTTTATTTACCTTCTTGATAGCCCCATTCTTTAGTCGTCTTATTCGCTTATTCCCACCGGTAGTTACAGGTACAATTATTACCATTATCGGTATTAACTTGATGCCAGTTGCTATTAATTGGATGGGCGGTGGTGTAGGTAATCCTCAATTTGGTAGTTTTACCAATATTGGACTAGGGTTCCTTACCTTCTTAATCGTCGTATTTGTTTATAAATTTGCCAAAGGATTCTTTAGTAATCTTTCTGTACTAATTGGTTTGATTGCAGGTACAGCGATTGCGTTGCTATGGGGGTTACAAACTTTGATGAAGTAGGTCGTTCCCACTGGATTGCGTTTATTGAGCCTTTCTATTTCGGGTTACCAACCTTTGATTGGGCGTCTGTACTTTCCATGATTATCGTAATGCTCGTAGTTATGGTAGAAACAACTGGTGATAGTATCGCTATTGGTGAAATCGTAGATAAGCCAATTGGTCGTAAAGAACTTGCTTCTATTATTCGTGCTGATGGGGTATCTACAGTTATCGGTGGTATTCTTAATAGCTTCCCTTATACAGCATTCGCTCAAAACGTTGGTCTTATTGCCGTAACAGGTGTTAAAAGCCGATTTGTCGTAGCTGCATCGGGTGTCATTTTGATTTTATTAGGTTTATTCCCAAAACTAGCTGCTATCGTAGCTAGCATTCCCAATGCCGTGTTGGGCGGTGCTGGTATTGCCATGTTCGGCATGATCGTTGCTAGTGGTATTCGTTCCTTAGGCAAGGTTAGCTTTGAAGGCAACCATAATTTAATGCTCGTAGCTATCAGTGTTGGTGTAGCTATGATTCCAATTGCAGCGCCAAACTTTTATGCTAATTTCCCTGCGTGGGCACAAATTATTTTAAAATCTGGCATCACTTTCGGTAGTATTATGGCAATTTTGCTTAATTTACTACTTAATGGTGTTAATAGTGGTGACGAAATTAAAGAAATGGGTCGCAGATAAAAATTACTAAAAAGAACTCTGTTCCTTAGTGCAGAGTTCTTTTTTTAGTGATTAAATTCACAGGAAATTTGTAAGAATACTATGTTATAATATATAGATAATTGTAGAAAAGTATTTTTGTGATGCTTTTACCAAAAATGAGAATCATAAAGTATATTCTGCAATTAAATGTTTATATAAGTTATGTATATATGGTATGTTCCCATAAGAAGGGAAAGGTTACATGGCAGAAGGAAAAATTATTGCTATCTCCATTAGTGAGAAAAAAGGGCAAAAGAAACATAATATTGAATCCGCAAATCTTATCGTAGATCATGGTATGGAAGGTGATGCGCACGCAGGCAATTGGCACCGCCAAATCAGTTTGCTTGGCATTGCAAGCATCGATCATATGCGCGCTCAAGGGGCGGATGTAAAACCTGGTGATTTTGCTGAAAATATCACCGTTGAAGGTATGGTGCTTTACGAATTGGCTGTAGGTACACAATTACAAATTGGTAAGGATGTAATTCTTGAAATCACACAAATCGGTAAGGAATGTCACCATGGTTGTGAAATTATGAAACAAGTTGGTTCTTGCATTATGCCAACACAAGGCATTTTCGGTAAGGTTCTTAAAAATGGTACAATTCACGTAGGTGATGAAGTATCTATTATCAAATAACTTAGTCGTATAAACGAGGTGTGTTATGAAAGACGCATGGGGCCGTACAATTGAATATGTACGTCTGTCATTGACAGATGCGTGTAATTTTTGTTGTCCCTATTGTCGACCTGCTGAAATTACACCTCAAAGTCAAACACAATTATTATCAGTTGATGAATGGATGACTATTTTAGGTGCCTTCCATCGTATCGGAGTGAAAGCGGTACGTTTAACTGGTGGCGAGCCATTGCTATATCCTCATATTGAAGAGCTTTTAACTCGTATCAAGGATACTGGTTGGTTTGAAGATATATCTATGACTACTAATGGTAGCTTGCTTGCATCTCGAGCACAACGATTGAAAAAACTTGGTTTGAACCGAGTGAATATCAGTCTAGATTCTCTTGAAAGTGATGCCTTTGCCACTTGTGTAGGTAAAGAGGGGCAGCTAGATTCCGTATTAGATGGTATTCGCAGTGCAATTAGCGAGAATTTTAAATCAGTAAAGATTAATACCGTATTATCTCGCCATTGGTCTGATGATGAAGTTAAATCTTTATTACAGTATGTAGAAAAGTGGCCTGTTGTATGGCGTTTTATTGAATATATGCCATTCCAAGGCGATGCGTTCCATGGTCCAACCTTTGATGAATGGAAGGCTCAATTAGAACGTGTTAGTGGAGGTCCGCTTACAGAAGTACATTCCGTTTATGGCTTTGGCCCTGCTACGTACTTAGCGTTACCAAGTGGAAAGGCTATAGGCTTTATCTTTTCTATGTCTCATAGCTATTGTGATACATGTAATCGCGTTCGTCTTACATCAGATGGGCAAATGCGTTTATGCTTGTTGCGTGATGACGAGGCTGATCTAGTGTCGCTTGTCCGTAATGGTGTGACAGAAGAGGATTTAGCTATGCATATTGAACGTGCGTTGCAACGTAAACAAGAACGTCATGATGGAATAGGGATGGAACAACCTGAACGTCCAATGTGGCGCATTGGAGGATAGTATGGGGTTTTTGGATTTTCTAAAACCAAGATCAAAGGAACATATTGAAGAATGCTGGCCTGGTGGCAAGATGCTTCAAGTCCATATCGAATATGATACTAAATCCTCTGTAATTACCTACAAGGGCCGTTATGGATTGCAATTTAATGTGCCAAAGGCTAATGTGACAAACATTATTATTAAAGAGGTAAGTCGTACGCATAGTGTTCTTCAACTATATAATGGTGTTGACTGCGTAGGGACTAGTGATATTCTCCCTACGGAGGCTTGTAATACGATGAAGGATTGGCTAGGACAATATTGATGCATATGTTTTATAGGAATGTAATAAATATTCTTTACATTCCTATAAAATAGGCATATAATTAGTCGTGTCATGGACCACTAGCTCAGCTGGCAGAGCACCTGACTCTTAATCAGGGTGTCCAGGGTTCGAACCCCTGGTGGTCCACCATATAAACCCGCACAGTAGTGTGGGTTTTTCTTATTATTGCCTTTATATTATCTGTATATAATCTATTAGTAATATTAGGAGTACTGAAATGAAATTAGATGATGTAATGACTACACAAGAGGCGGCAGAACGTTGGAATGTTACTGCTGATTCTCTTAAACAAAACTGTAGAGGTCGTGTAAAAAATGGATTTTTAGAAGGTGAGTTTAGAAAGTCAGGTAAAATGTGGCTTGTGACCCGTCAGGGCATGGAACGGTTATATGGTGAAGAAAAGGATCGTTCTATCTAATGTATATATTATATATGACATCATTTTATTAAAAAAATATGTAGAAATATAGGTAAATAATAAGCCTATAGAACAAATACCAAAAAGAATATATGACCAATTGATATTTTTAAGCTTTTTAGTTTTTCTCCTTTTTCTGAAAGGTTTGTAATAGCTAAGATGAGTTTATTGGATATGGAATGTTTTTTTATCTTATAGACAATACGGGCTTAATAGCTTATGATTGCTATATAATAATTTTTCTCATTAGGAGGTACCCAATGGCAGTAGATGTTTCTAGAACACAAGATGTATATAAAGATGCAGGCCAAAGTGTTAACTTTACAACCTTATTATTAAATCGCAAAGATCGTGACGCAGAACTTGAAGTTATCCAAGATATGGCAGACCGTATCCAAGCCATTAAACGTTCTGTTAGTATTCGTGCGAATGGTGAAGGATTGGGTATTGCCTTTGGTTTTAGCCGCAAAGCATGGGATTATTTGTTCCCTAATGCACCGGTACCAAAAGAGTTAGAAGATTTCCAAGGTATTAAAGGGGATAAACAAGACGTACCAGCTGTAGCAGCAGATTTATTTTTACATGTACGTTCTAATGATGAATCCGTTACGTATACTGTAGTAGATCAAATTATGGGATTCTTACGTCCTATTACATCTGTAGTCGATGAAACTCATGGTTTCCACTATGAACAAGGTCGTGCTATCATCGATTTCGTTGATGGTACTGAAAACCCTGTTGGTCAAGAGGCTGTTGAGTGGGGGGTTATTGGCGATGAAGATCCTGAATTCACTAATGGTTCTTATGCATTTGCTCAAAAATATGAACATGATCTTGATGCATGGCGTGCACTTCCTACGGAAATGCAAGAAAAATTCATTGGCCGTCGTAAATTCAGTGATATTGAATTAGAAGATGATGAAAAAGATCCAGCAGCTCATAATGTAGTGGCTCAAGATAATCGCGATGATGAAGAACATAAAATCGTTCGTATGAACGTACCGTTTGCTCAACCTGGACAAGGTGTACGTGGCACATACTTTATCGGTTATGCTCGTTACTGGGATGTAACTAAAACAATGCTTACTAATATGTTTACGCAAAACGATAAATTGCTTGATTATTCCAAACCTATTACAGGTATGCTTTTCTTCATTCCATCCCTTGATACATTGGATGCTATTGCAGAAGGCGAGTTATAATCGACATAGCTATTTGATGTATATTTTTATAGTTCGTGATGCTCTATTTTGTTAGCAGTAAACAATTCGAGTAAAAATATCATTTAATTCTATAGAAGCGCTCCTTTTAGGGGCGCTTTTATGCTATAATAAATCTATTAAACTCGTAAAATCCATTGTAGTTATGAATGAGGTATTTCATGAATTATACTAGCACCCGCGGTACCGTTGCGGTAAATGAAACATATGCATTGTTGCACGGCTTAGCAGAGGATGGTGGTCTATATGTACCATCTTTATTCCCTACAAACTGCTTAACTTACAATGATGTGAAAGATAAAAACTATCAAGAGGTAGCAGCTGTTGTATTATCCAAGTTGTTCCCATGTTTCTCAGAAGCTCATTTAAAAGAAATGATCAACTCTGCATACAGTGATGCTAATTTCAGCACTCGTGATATTGCACCGTTACATTCCTTATTAGAAAAGGTTTCTGTCCTAGAATTATTCCATGGCCGTACACAAGCTTTCAAAGATATGGCATTGTCTTTATTCCCATATCTATTAGTAGCGGCAAAAGAGGCTGAAGGTGAGAAAAAAGAGGTTCTTATCTTAACGGCTACATCTGGTGATACAGGTAAAGCTGCCCTTGAAGGCTTTAAAGATGTACCTGGTACTCACATTCAAGTATTCTACCCAACTGATGGCGTAAGTCCAATGCAAGCTGAGCAAATGCAAAAGCAAGAAGGGGACAACGTTAATGTTACTGCGATTCACGGTAACTTCGACGATGCGCAACAATTCTTGAAACGCTTATTCGTTGATAAAGATACTGCAGAAGAGGTTGCTGCAAAAGGTGTTATGTTCTCTAGTGCGAACTCTATTAACATTGGTCGCTTGGCACCTCAAGTGGTGTACTATGTGAATGCCTATGCAGAACTTGTTGCACAAGGTGCCATTCATGAAGATGAAGCATTCAACGTTGTGGTGCCAACTGGTAACTTCGGTAATATTTTAGCTGCTTATTATGCTAAAAAAATGGGTATTCCTATTGGTAAATTGATTTGTGCATCTAACCAAAATAACGTGCTTACTGATTTCTTTGAAAGTGGTACATACGATATGAACCGCCCATTCTATACAACGATTTCTCCGTCTATGGATATTCTTGAGTCTTCCAACTTTGAACGTTTCTTATACTATATCTCTGGTGAGGATAGTGAACGCACAGCTGGTTGGATGAAAGATCTTAAATCTACAGGTAAATTGACTGTAAACGAAGAAGAATTCAACCGCGTTAAAGCTAATTTTGCAGGTGCTTATGTAGATGACGAAGAAACAAAAGCCATCATTGAGCAAGTGTACAACTCCTATGGTTATGTAATGGATCCTCATACAGCGGTAGCTATGGGTGCATACATGAAGGAATTAGAGAAACACCCAGAAGATGGTGCGCGTCATACAATTATTGCATCTACTGCACATCCATTTAAATTTCCTACAGCTATTTGTGAAGCTTTAGATATTAAAGTTGGTGATACACCATATGAAAGCTTAGATAATATTTCTGCTGTAACGGGTGTAGCATTCCCTAAACAATTGGAAGCATTGAAATCTAAAACCATTGCGTTTCACAAAAGCAATCGATAAAGAGAATATGAAACAAGAAATTCTTGATTTTGTAGATACATTCTCTAAATAATAGGATGCCGCCTTTCGCTAGAAGGGCGGCATATATTTTGGTTTTATATATTCCGTATCTCCTGTATAATAGATTGCTAAGATAGATAATACAGGGATAGTAACTATTTAGTTGTACTATAGTGTATTTGTATAGGGAGGTAGTATGGCTAAAAAAGGTCTTATGTATGCATTATTGTCGGCACTCTTATTGAGTACGATGAATTTATTTGTAAAGATGCTAGGCTCTAACATTCCATCTGGGGAAATTGCCTTTTTCCGTGGTTTATTTGGAACCATAGCTGTTCTCATCGTTATGTATACCCGAGGTATCCGATTCTCGAAAGAGGATAGAGGACATCTTGTTATGCGTGGCTTATATGGCGGCTTTGGCATGGTTTGTAACTTTATTGCCTTAGTGCATTTAAAGTTATCTGATGCAACAATTTTATTTCAAACATCAGGTATATTTGTATTGATATTTAGCGCCTTATTTCTTAAAGAACGGGTACCTAAAGGGGCTGGTAAATGGCTTCTTTTGATCTTTGTAGCTGTAATGGTTATGGTAAATCCATTTAGCTTTACCGGCTTTACTTGGTTTGCCTTAGTAGCTATTTTTAGGGGTCGCTTTATCTGCGTATCGCGTATACAACGATTCGCCTTATATCTAAGCGAGGTAAGCATAGTAATTTCGAAATTATGGCGTATTTTATGATTACAGGTATGATTGCAGGACTTGTTACAACTGATAAACTCGTTATGCCGCAGGGGACAGATTGGCTTATCATCTTGGCGATTGGTGGTATTAGTGTAGTGGCTCAGTTCTTCTTGACTGGTGCCTTTGTTACCACAAATGCTGTAGTGGCACAATTCTTACAATATGTTGGTGTATTCATCAGTTCCTTCTATGGCTTCTTGTTCTTTGGTGAAAGCTTATCTATTGAAACGATAGGCGCTGGTGTGGCGATGTTCGTATCTTCTGTTATGTTGGCTCGCCTCAAAGAACAAAGTGGACCTTTACAAGAAGGAAAGGTTATAGAGGATAAAAATTAAATAATTGTCGAATCTATACAATAATAGACGTTGTATGACAGTAGAGGTGCTAATCACATTCGTGATTGGCACCTTTTAACATGGTGCGAAAAGTACGCATAAATACTGATTTATTACAATTTTAGATTGACCTATGAAAAACTATATTAAATAAATTCGAAAAAAACTACATCGAAAAAAATATTGACATCTCTTCATCTTTCCTTTATGATTAGTACAGTTATTAACGCATTCTCAATTAAGTGTATCTAGGAGTAGTGAGAAATGAAAAGAATTTTTTGAACGATTTTTAAAGCTTTTTGCATTCAAAGGTAACATGATGGACCTAGCTATTGGTATGATTATTGGGAGTCGCTTTCACAGCGTTGGTTAACTCCGTTGTAAGCAACTTGTTCATGCCTATTATCAGCTTGTTCACAGGCGGTATTGATTTCAGTAACTTGTACTTGCCATTAAATGCTGCATCTAAAGATGCATTCATGGCTGGTGCTGATATTAATACAGCTCGTGCAGTTGGTTCTGTATTGCCATACGGTACATTCATTACTGATTTGATTCAATTCTTAATCTTGGCGTTCGTTGTATTCTTGATGGTTCGCGCATTAGCTAAAATGATGAAAAACGCGAAAGAAGAAGAAGCTGCTGAAGCACCTACAACTAAAGAATGTCAATTCTGTAAAACAGAAATTCACATTGATGCAGTTAAATGTCCTAACTGTACAGCAGATTTGAAATAATTCAAATTTAAAGCTACATAAAAGGAGTAAGGCCTAGGCCTTACTCCTTTTTGTTGTATTACGCCAGCTTTCTAGTATAAAATATAAGTATATAATAGAAATATATGATATTAACTTTAACGCGAAATTCTTGGGCGTGTATTATAAGACGTTTTTGGAGGACTTATACATATGGAAAAAAAACCTCTAGTTGTTGTAAACGGTTTAGTCCGTAAAGATGCAATTGCTTATTTAAAAGAGCACGTAGATGTGCGCCAATGGACTGAAAAGACTGTAATGCCTCGTGAGACATTAAAGGAATGGCTCGTTGATGCGGATGGTTTGTGGTGTGTTCGCCCTTTAGATGTAGACGGTGATCTTGTAAAAAATGCACCTAATTTAAAGGTTATTGCTCAAGCAGCTGTGGGTTATGATAATGTAAAAATTGATGAATTAACGGCAGCAGGTATTCCTTATGGCAATACGCCAGGTGTTCTTAATGAAACCGTAGCAGAGCTTGCTTTTACATTAATTGCCACTGCTAGTCGTCGTATTCTGGAAAATGCTAATTTCGTAAAAGAAGGACGTTGGGCTCAAAGACCATCTAATATTAAAGGCTTTGATTTGAGTCGCCGTACCCTTGGTATTATTGGGATGGGGGCTATTGGTGTATCTATTTCTCGTCGTGCTCGTGCATTCGGTATGACTGTGGTATACCATAATCGTAATCAGCGTATTGATGACAAGATTCATAAAACTACGTATATGGAATTAGATGACTTATTAGCTACTAGTGATGTAGTTTGTGTGATGGCTCCACTAACAGATGAAACATATCACATGTGTGATGAAGCATTCTTCAAAAAAATGAAGAATACTGCTTTGTTTGTTAATGTTGGCCGTGGACCTATCGTTGATACAGATGCTTTGATTAATGCCTTAAAAACAGGTGAAATCGATTACGCAAACGACTTGACGTAACCGATCCAGAGCCATTGCCAGCAGATCATCCATTATTGGATGTTGAGAACTGTCTTATCGTACCACATATTGGTTCTTATACTGATCGTACGCGTTATGATATGTCTATTTTGACAGCTGACAATATTATTGCTGGCGTTCATAAGAAACCATTAAAGACCTGTGTTAATGAAGAAGTTAACTATAAGAAACCAGAAATGGATGTAGAGTCTGCCTTAGAAGAGCTTAAAAAAGCTGGTATAGACTTAGCTGATTTCGACTAATATCACAAGACCTCAAAAGATATGCGGTATTATGCAAAATATGGTAAAATAAAAGAATATTTATCCTATGGAGGTTAGAACGTTGGAACATAAAGATATTGAAAAAACTGTAGCTCCTGAAGAAGTTGTATCTGTTAACTTTATCGAAGCTATCATCAACAAAGATAACGAAACTGGCAAATACGGTGGTCGTGTGTTAACTCGCTTCCCACCAGAACCAAATGGTTACTTACATATTGGTCATGCTAAATCTATTTGTCTTAACTTTGGTATTGGCAAACAGTACAATGGCTTAACAAATCTTCGTTTTGATGATACGAATCCTGCAAAAGAAGATGTTGAATACGTAAACTCCATCATGGAAGATGTAAAATGGCTCGGCTTTGATTGGGCTGATGAACCACGTTATGCATCTGACTATTTTGGTCAAATGTACGAATATGCTAAGAAATTAATCACTCTTGGCAAAGCGTATGTAGATGATCAAACGGCTGATGAAATTAAACAAACCCGTGGTGATTTCTCTACACCTGGTGTTAATAGCCCATACCGCGATCGTAGCGTAGAAGAAAACTTGAAACTCTTCGAAGAAATGAAAGATGGTAAATACGCTGATGGTGAAAAGGTATTGCGTGCAAAAATCGACATGGCCCATCCTAATATCGTTATGCGCGATCCTGTTCTTTATCGTATTGTAAATGCAGAACATCATAACACAGGCAATGAGTGGAAGATTTACCCTATGTATGACTTTGCTCATCCGATTGAAGATGCTATTGAACGTGTTACACACTCTATCTGTACTTTAGAGTTTGAAGTTCATCGTCCATTGTATGATTGGGTACTTGAGGATTGGGATGATACTGAAATTCCGCAACAAATTGAGTTTGCTCGTTTAAATGTAACTAAAATGGTTATGTCCAAACGTAAATTGCGTGCACTTGTGGAAGCTGGTCTCGTAGCTGGCTGGGATGATCCTCGTATGCCTACTATTTCTGGTTTGCGTCGTCGTGGTTACACGCCAGAAGCAATTCGTGATTTCTGTGATCGCATTGGCGTCGCTAAAGCTGATAGCGTTGTTGATATTGCTTTGCTTGAGTTCTGTATCCGTGAAGATTTGAAACTCAAAGCTACACGCCCTATGGTAGTTATTGATCCTGTGAAAGTTGTTATTACGAACTATCCAGAAGGTCAAACTGAACTTTGCACGGTTGAAAATAATCCAGAAAATGAAGAGTTGGGTAACCGTGAAGTTGTATTCGGTCGTGAAATCTACATTGAACGAAATGACTTTATGGAAGAGCCAGTTAAGAAATTCTTCCGCTTGGCACCAGGTAAAGAAGTACGCTTAAAAGGTGCATACTTCATTACATGTACTGATGTTATTAAAGATGAAAATGGCAATATTACAGAAATACACTGTACATATGATCCAGAAACTAAGAGCGGTAGCGGTTGCACTCGTAAGGTAAAAGGGACATTGCACTGGGTTGAAGCATCTACTGCTGTAGATATTGAATCTCGCTTATATGATTATTTACTTAAAGAAGATTCCGATGGTAAAGACTTCTTGGGCGATTTCAACCATGACTCCTTACAAGTCTTCCAAAGTAAGGGGGAGGCATGTCTCGGTACAACTGTACCTGGCGATCATTTCCAATTCTTACGCCAAGGGTACTTTGTAACTGATAAAGATAGTACACCAGATCATATCGTAATGAACCGAATTGTTGGTTTACGCGATAGCTGGGCTAAGGCGCAAAAAAAATAATTTAGTCTGTCATATACATTGCTAAGACAATGATAAAGAACCGCTCCGTTAAGGGCGGTTCTTTACTACTGTGTTGTTATTAAAAATCATGTTGAGAGTTTATGACATTAACATTTTAGTTGAGGAGATATATGAAAAAATTAGTATTACTTGCCACTGCAGCTGCTGTATTAGCATCTGTTCCAACAATTGGCTCTGCAGCAAATATTAAGAATATTTTGAATAGAAGCCAAACAGTAGCATATCAAGGTGTTAAATTGCCTGAAGGTGTTAAAATGTATCAAAATAATCCTAAAGCACTTTTCGCAGGAGAGGCTAAAAAGAATATTAAATCTGTATTTCTTGAAGCAGGTGCTACATCTGCTAATGTATATACATTAAATATTAAAAAAACGAAAATGAAATGAACTATGCTGTATTTGGTGATGTAGCATTAGGTAAACAACTGGCTAGTCAAATTAGTGAAACTAAGCATGTCAATGCAGATCCATCTACATTAGGTGCATTGGCATCCTCTATTAATAAGGGGGATAGCCCAATTCTTGGCAAATTCACAGTAGTGACTCCATTATCTAAACAAGGCAATGCTTACGAAGGCACATTGAAATATAAAAGCGTAGCTAATAATAATTCTTATAATGAAGTGTTACATATTAGTTTATCTGAAGATAAGTACACTGGTCCAAATGCACGCTTTATCGCTATAGATGAAGCTAATGATGCTGCGGTATTCCCTAAAGTTAAGTCTTTGTTAAGTGCCAAAAAATAAATAATTATTGAAAATATATATCAATTATTCTTGACAATTTTTCTCATCAAGAGTACTATGTGCATATAGGAATTATTCTCATTGGGGAAGATTCTAACGATGTGCAACAGGCAGGTACTATTATGATGAATTCAATTGACCATATCATTGGATATCATTGTGCACCGGCAATTCGAGGTATTAAGCTTTCGAATTTGGTTTCTATTCCACGGGACATGAATGAACAAATCCAATTTGTATTGACAGAATATAACAAAGAGTTCAATGAAAAAGGATTGTTCTTCTTTGAATTATGCCGCTGTAAAGCGCGTAGACTATTATTGGTATTCCGCGAGAAGCAATTACGAGACTATGTACGGCAACCTGCGGTGATGACATTTTTGAAAGCCTACGGTTATCATGATCGGATGAGCATTATGGAGATGCTTGAGCATTTAAGATATCGTATGGAAGCGAGTATTGATTTTCCACATGAAATCGGCGTATTTCTAGGTTATCCATTAAAAGATGTGAAATGTTTCATTTCTCGTCGTGGTAGTGGATATCATATGTGTGGAGAGTGGAAAGTATACCATGATGTGGTAGACGCGCAGCGTTCTTTCTTATGTTACAAAGCATGTCGTGAATTTTGTCAAACTCAATTGATGTTGGGAAAAACATTTAGTTCATTGGTCGCAAGAACGGCCTAGGAGGTACAAGATGATTGGTGTAATTTTTTGGTCCGGTACAGGGAATACAGAAAGAATGGCTTATGAAGTAGCTGAAGGTATTAAGGCTGCAGGTCAAGAAGTTGAAGTAAAATCTGTTTCTGAAGTATCCGTAGATGACGCAGTAGCCTACGAAAAACTAGCTCTTGGCTGTGCTGACATGGGTGCAGAACAATTAGAAGAAGGCGAATTTGAACCATTCTATACAGAATTAGAAGCTAAATTGGGTGGCAAAAAAGTAGCAATCTTTGGCTCCTATGGTTGGGGTGGTACTTGGTTGGAAGACTGGGGCACTCGCATTAAAGATGCTGGTGGCGAATTAGTAGCTGATGGCGTGGCAATCTTGGGTGAACCTGATGATGATGGTAAAGCACAATGCCAAGAATTAGGTAAAACTTTAGCAAATGCTTAATTAATCTCAACAATATACAAAGGCTGTAATAACGATAATTCGTTATTACAGCCTTTTTTGTTTGTATTGGTATTAATTATAAGGGTGTATCTCTATATATAATAGAAAAATTTGGGTAGTCATGAGTGATAGGAATATTTATGAAAGGTATAGATACATACTGATATACTGGGTCCGTTTTGTAGATATAAGAATATAGATATACACTTGTCTCTATAGAATGTTACTATATTTATTTATGTAGATATGATGATGAATAGGTCATCAAAAATTTTTTTATAACAATAAAATAATGTGATAAAAAAATCATAGTGTTTATATGTGTTTATATCAGTACACGTATATGGTTGAATAATTATTGATAACTTTAATGCATGATAGCATTGCATTTTTTTGTATACATAGACCTATAATTTAAGTAAGGAACCTAACAAAAAAATTAGGTTAATACAAAATTAGTTAGAATTATTATCATAATGCTAATTATGTAAACGGACTGAAGTTATTTAGACCATAAAGACTAACCGATACCGATGAGAGGGAGGTTATCTCAATGAGTACATTGGAACGGCTAAAAGTTATAGCCCATGGATTGGCCATACAATTCGGACCATCTTGTGAAGTGCTGATACATGACTTACAAGGTGATCTTGATACATCGCTTGTATATATAGAAAATGGTACGATAACGAATCGCCATGTTGGGGATGGTCCATCACATGTAGTTTTAGATGTACTCAACTATGATGATGGTAGTGAAGGTAGATTTGGGTATCTAACAAAAACTAAGGATGGACGGATATTAAAATCCTCTACCATGTATATCCGTGATGATAATGGCAATGTTGCATACCTATTAGGAATTAATCAGGATATCACAGAGTTTGTTATGATGCATCGATCACTTGAAAGTCTTATAGGAATAGGCCAAGCTGAGACTGGCACTGTTGAAAAAATTACTACAAGTGTATCGGAGTTATTAGATGATTTACTACTAGAAGCAGAACGGTTAGTTGGTAAACCTGGACCACTCATGAATAAAGTAGAACGGTTAAAAGCTATTAGCTACTTAAATGAAAAAGGGGCTTTTCTTATCTCTAAATCTTCAGAAAAGATTGCAGAGTATTTCAATATTTCTAAGTTTACTCTTTATAGTGATTTAAATACTGTAAAGGAAGAATCCTAGGAGGCAAATATGGACCGAATTCAGTGGAAACGTAATACGATGGCACCATCTAGTGACAAGTTCTTGTCCGTTATGGATGTTAGAGAAATTAAGAAAGCAAAAGCGTTTCATGAAAGTTTTCCACAATATAGTGTAACTCCACTAGTATCGCTAGAAAAATTAGCAGATTATATCGGTGTTAATTCTCTCTTTGTAAAAGATGAATCTTACCGCTTTGGCCTAAATGCCTTTAAAGTATTAGGCGGCTCTTATGCAATGGCAAAATATGTAGCTCAACAAACGGGTAAAAATGTTGAAGATGTACCATATGATGTGTTAACTTCTCCACAATTAAAAGATGAATTCGGACAAGCTACATTCTTTACAGCTACTGATGGTAACCACGGTCGAGGCGTAGCTTGGGCTGCTAATAAATTAGGTCAAAAAGCTGTAGTATTCATGCCTAAAGGCTCTACAGAATATCGTAGAAAACAAATTGAAAATGAAGGTGCTACCGTAACAATCGAAGAATTTAACTACGATGAATGTGTACGGTTAGCAACTAAAAAATCTAAAGAAGTTCCAAATGGTGTTGTAGTTCAAGATACAGCATGGGAAGGTTATGAAGAAATTCCAAACTGGATCATGCAAGGTTATGGCACAATGGCTATGGAAACCGCAGATCAGTTAGAAGCTGAAAGTTGTAAAGTTCCAACTCATGTATTTGTACAAGCTGGTGTAGGTTCCCTGGCAGGTGCTGTAGTAGGTTATTTCACTAACTTATACAGCAATGCAGCTAAGAAACCTAAATTAGTGGTTGTAGAAGCTGAAGCAGCGGCTTGCTTATATAAAGGGGCTGTAGCTGATGATGGTAATCCTCGTATCGTTGAGGGTGATTTAGAAACCATCATGGCTGGGCTTGCATGTGGCGAACCAAATACAGTTTCTTGGGACATCTTAAGAAACCATGCGGATGTATTCGTATCTGCTCCTGATTGGGTAGCAAGACTTGGGATGCGCGTTGGTGGTGCACCAATTAAAGGTGATACACCAATTACGACTGGTGAATCTGGTGCAGTTCCACTAGGTCTTGTAACGGCAATTATGACAATGCCAGAATATGAAGACTTACGCAAGGAATTAGAATTAGATGCGTCTTCAAAGGTGCTCTGCTTCTCCACTGAAGGTGATACAGACCCTGAAAGATATAAAAACATTATGTGGTACGGTGAAGATCGTTAGGAGGCATTAATTATGGATTTACAAGCAATTAAACAAGCAGCGGCAACTTATGGACCAGCGATGACCAAGTTCTTACGTGAAATCGTAGCATTCCCTGGTGAAAGTGCAGAAGAAAAAGAACACGTTCAACGCATTGAAAAAGAAATGAAAGACCTTGGCTTCGACGAAGTTGAAGTAGACCCAATGGGTAACATTCTTGGTTACATGGGTACTGGTAAAACTCTAATTGCCTTCGACGCTCATATCGATACTGTAGGTATTGGTAACCGCGATAACTGGAACTTCGATCCTTATGAAGGTTTCGAAGATGAAACTAAAATCGGTGGTCGTGGCGTATCCGACCAATTAGGTGGTATCGTATCCGCTGTATACGGCGCTAAAATCATGAAAGACTTAGGTCTTTTAAGTGATAAATATCGCGTGCTTGTTGTAGGTACAGTTCAAGAAGAAGACTGCGATGGTCTTTGCTGGGAATACATGATTAAAGAACGAAATATTCGTCCTGAATTCGTAGTATCCACTGAGCCAACTGACGGCGGTATCTACCGTGGTCAACGTGGTCGTATGGAAATCCGCGTAGACGTACAAGGCGTATCTTGCCACGGTTCTGCTCCAGAACGCGGTGACAACGCTATCTACAAAATGGCAGACATTCTTCAAGATATCCGTGAATTGAATGCTAACTCTGCTGATGAAAGCACAAAAATCAAAGGTCTCGTTAAAATGCTTGATCCTAAATTCAACCCTGACCACTATGAAGAAGCTCGCTTCTTAGGTCGCGGTACTGTAACTGCTTCCCAAATCTTCTACACTTCCCCAAGCCGTTGTGCAGTTGCTGACTCTTGCGCTATTTCCTTGGACCGTCGTATGACTTCTGGTGAAACATGGCAATCCTGTTTGGCAGAAATCGAAGCATTACCACATGTTCAAAAATATGGTGCGAAAGTATCCATGTACGAATATGCTCGTCCATCCTGGACTGGTTTAACTTATCCAATCGAATGTTACTTCCCAACTTGGGTAATTCCAAAAGATCACAAAGTAACAGAAGCTTTGGAAGAAGCATACACTAGCTTGTATGGCAACGAACGTATCGGTGCAGAAGACACAGTTGAAATGCGTAAAGCTCGCCCATTGACTGACAAATGGACATTCTCCACTAACGGCGTATCCATCATGGGTCGTAACGGCATCCCTTGCATCGGCTTCGGTCCTGGCGCAGAAGCTCAAGCACATGCTCCTAACGAAATCACATGGAAACAAGACCTTGTTACATGTGCAGCTGTATATGCATTATTACCATCCGTATACTGCAAAGACTAATATCACGCATAAATTGAATTAGATCTATTTTAAACGGATATAACTACAAAATAGTTAATTATTAAGATTTAATATGGTACCTCACCATTTGATGAGGTACCATATAAAATTAGATTCTAAGTAGCCCTTCAGGGAATTGAAAGAGAGGACTTACAGATGACAGACTTCAATAAAAGTATTGAAACTTTACAAAACTTAGACGTTAGCAAAATGTATGGCGAAGATTTCTTCTTAACTTGGGAAAAATCTGATGACGAATTACAAGGTGTTTGGGCAGTAGCTGATGCATTACGTGCTCTTAGAGAACGCAATATCTCCACTAAAGTATTTGACAGCGGCCTTGGCATTTCTTTGTTCCGTGATAACTCCACAAGAACTCGCTTCTCCTTTGCTTCCGCTTGTAACCTTTTAGGTTTAGAAGTTCAAGACTTAGACGAAGGTAAATCCCAAATCGCTCACGGCGAAACAGTTCGTGAAACAGCTAACATGATCTCCTTCATGGCTGACGTTATCGGTATTCGCGATGACATGTACATCGGTAAAGGTAATGCTTACATGCGTGAAGTATCCAATGCAGTTAAAGAAGGTCATGAAGATGGCGTATTAGAACAACGCCCTACACTTGTAAACTTACAATGTGATATCGACCATCCTACACAAATCATGGCTGACGCAGCTCATATCATTAAAGAATTCGGCGGTATTGAAAATCTTAAAGGTAAAAAACTTGCTATGACTTGGGCATACTCCCCATCTTATGGTAAACCTTTATCCGTACCTCAAGGTGCTATTGGTTTATTCACTCGTCTAGGTATGGAAGTTGTATTAGCACATCCAGAAGGCTACGAAGTAATGCCGGAAGTTGAAGAAATCGCTAAAAACAAGCTGAAGAAAGTGGCGGTTCCTTCCGCAGAACTAACGATATGAAAGAAGCTTTCAAAGATGCAGATATCGTATATCCTAAGAGCTGGGCTCCATTTGGTGCAATGGAAAAACGTACTAAATTATATGGTGAAAATGATCATGAAGGTATTAAAGCATTAGAGAAAGTTCTCCTTGAAGAAAATGGTAAACATAAAGATTGGGCATGTACTGAAGAGATGATGAGTCTCACTAAAGACGGCAAAGCTCTTTACTTACATTGCTTACCAGCAGATATTACAGGTGTAAGTTGTGAAGAAGGCGAAGTTGACGCAACAGTATTTGATCGCTATCGCGTACCTCTTTATAAAGAAGCAAGCTACAAACCATATGTTATTGCAGCGATGATCTTCTTAAGCAAATTTAAGAATCCTGTAGAAACTTTAAAAGAATTAGAGCGGAAGGGAACTGATCGAGTTCAACCGTAAAGTAAAGTTTAGGGGCCATCCGCGGTGATGGCTCCTTTTTATTCTTATTAGTTTGTTATGAGGCATAACATGAAAAAAAGAGTTGTAGTAGCACTAGGTGGGAATGCATTGGGCAATTCCCTTCCAGAACAAAAGATTGCCGTAAAAAGTACAGCTAAAACAATTATTGATTTAGTAGAAGCCAATTGTGATGTAGTAGTAACTCATGGTAATGGCCCTCAAATTGGTATGATCAACAATGCGATGGCTGCGTTGACACGTGAAGTAGAAGGTCAACCAAATACTCCATTATCTGTATGTGTAGCAATGAGCCAAGCATATATTGGCTATGACTTACAAAATGCGCTCCATGAAGAGTTGCTAAATCGTGGTATTGAACATTTACCAACCATGACAATGGTTACACAAGTACTGGTTGATCAAAATGACCCTGGTTTTAAAAATCCTACAAAACCAATTGGTCACTTTATGACTAAAGAAGAAGCTGAATATGCAGAAAAAAATTACGATTATGTTGTAAAAGAAGATGCTGGCCGCGGTTATCGCCGTGTAGTAGCATCCCCAGCACCTAAAGAAATTATCGAAATCGAAGCGATTAAAGGCTTAGTAGGTAAACAATTAATCGTTGCTTGTGGCGGTGGCGGTATCCCTGTAACTAGAGAAGGTAATGAACTTCATGGTGCAGCAGCCGTTATTGATAAAGACTGGACTAGTAGCTTGTTAGCACAAGAAATTGATGCTGATGTACTTGTTATCTTAACAGCGGTTGAAAAAGTAGCCATTAATTTTGGTAAAGAAAATGAAAAATGGCTTGATGAAATCACAGTTGCAGAAGCTAAAGAATATGCGCAGCAGGTGAATTCGCAGAAGGTTCTATGAAACCAAAAGTAGAAGCTGCCATTGCATTTGCAGAATCTAAAAAAGGCCGTGTTTCCATTATCACATTATTAGAAAAATCTAAGGATGGTATAGCAGGAAAAACAGGCACGCGTATCGTATTATAATAATATATAGATTTATAAGTATGCATCCAACGATTCGTTGGGGAGGTGCCCTATGATTATTTTTAGGAAAAGGTACTGTTATTACTCGCGATACTGATAGACCTATCATTTATGATGGCGCTGTTGTTATTGACGGAACTCAGATTATTGATATTGGCGCATATGATGAATTATGCAAAACATATAAAGAGGCAGAAGTTATTGATGCTCATGGTGGTTTGATTATGCCAGGCTTTATTAATGCACATCATCATATTTATTCCGCTCTTGCACGAGGCTTATCCTTACCAGGTCCAGCACCAACAAACTTTGGTGAAATTTAGAAGGCCTATGGTTCTATTTAGATAATAAGCTGACAGCTCCAGATGTGAAGGCAAGCGCATTGCTTACATATTTAGGTTGTATCGAAAATGGTGTAACTACTATTTTTGACCACCATGCAAGTTATGGCGAAACAGTTAATAGCCTATCTATTATTGCAGATGTAGCAAAACAGTTTGGTGTTCGCTCTTGTTTGTGCTATGAAGTGTCTGACCGTAACGGTGTTGATCAGATGAAAGCCGCTGTTGCAGAAAATGTACGTTTTGGTAAAGAGGCTAAAAAAGATCCATCTAGACTCGCTGCTATGATGGGCTTACATGCATCCTTTACATTAAGTCCTGAAACATTAGATTATGTGAAAGCACAAAATGAAGACAAGTTAGGATATCACGTTCATGTTGCTGAAGGCTCAGAAGATGTGGCAGATAGTAAAGAAAAATATGGCATGACACCTGTAAGACGACTTGTAGAAGCTGGTATTTTAGGACCTAAGAGTATAGCTGGTCACTGCGTACACGTAACTGATCAAGATGTGGAATTATTAAAAGAATCTCAAGCTAAGGTTGTTCATAACCCTGAAAGTAACATGGGTAATGCAGTAGGCACAACAGATATCTTGAAGCTTTTAGGGGCAGGTATCACAGTTGGCCTTGGTACAGATGGCTATACAAATGATATGCTCGAATCCTACAAAGTTGCAAATTGTCTTGTAAAACATGAGCAACATAAACCATATGTAGGCTGGGGAGAAGTTCCTCATATGCTATTTGAAAACAACCGTAAAATGGCGAATGAATTCTTTGATACTACAGTAGGCATCCTTAAAAAAGGTGCTGCAGCTGACGTAATCGTTCTTGATTACGCAGCACCAACACCACTTGATGAAAATAACATCAATGGTCACTTATTATTCGGTGCTAATGGTATGTATGTGGTAACAACTATTAGTGATGGTGTACCACGTATGATTGACCGTAAATTACAAGGCATCGACAAAGCTGAAGTAATGAACGAAGTTTTAGCAACATCTAAAGGTTTATGGAAACGACTAAACCCATAACGCAAACGCTTTAAAGGAGTGTGACATTATGAGTGACATTATGTATCCGGTAAGTTTCGGAAAATTGATGAACCACATTATGACTGAGTACAAGATGTACAATCGTATTTACAATGTAAATAAAATTCATCGTATCAATCATGAACAACATTTACCAATGTTTGGTAAATCTATTGAAAATCCTGTAGGCCCAGCAGCAGGTCCTAATACACAGTTGGCACAAAACATTGTAGCATCTTATGTAGCAGGTGCTCGTTGCATCGAATTAAAAACTGTACAAATTATGTACGGCGAAGAACTAGGTATTCCTAGACCTTGTATCTACTCTGTAGACGAAACATACAACGTAGAATGGTCTTCTGAATATAGCTGTGATGAAGCTGCTGATGAATATATCAAAGCATGGTTCGCTTTAAAATTAATCTCTAAAGAATTAGGATTAGGCGATCCAGATGGTTTCCTATTCATCATGAGTGTTGGTTACAACTTGGCTGGTATTAAGAGCCCAATGGTTGATAAATTTATCAACACAATGCGCAGTGCATCTCAATCTCCTATGTGGGATACTTGTAAACAATGGTGCCTTGACCATGTAGATGAATTTGAACATATCGATGCTGATTATATCAACTCTATTAGTGATGAACTTTGCCAAGCAATTACATTGTCCACAATGCACGGTTGCCCAGCAGAAGAAATCGAATCGATTTGTTCTTACCTTATCAGTGAAAAAGGCCTTCATTTATACTTGAAATGCAATCCTACATTGTTAGGCCCAAAACGCATTAGAGAGTTATTAGATAATGCAGGCTTTGAATATATTGACTTTGAAGATCACCAATTCGAAGTTGACCTTCAATTTGATAAAGCTGTTCCAATGTTAGAACGTCTTATCGCTCTTGGTGAAAAACACAACAAGATCTTTGGCGTTAAATTGACAAATACATTCCCTGTACAAATTCACAATAATGAATTGCCAGGTGAGCAAATGTACATGTCTGGTAAATCCTTGTTACCTATAACAATTGGTGTAGCTGAGCTCTTAAGTGCTCAATTCGGCGAACGCTTACCAATGTCTTACAGCGGTGGCGCTGTAAAACAAAATATCAAAGCTATCTTTGATTGTGGTATCTGGCCTGTAACAGTATGTACAATTCTTCTTCAAGGTGAAGGCTACAATACATTTAAAGGTTTAGCCGATGAAGTAGAATCTACTGATTACAACGCTGCTTTGAAAGTACATAAAGATTTAATCGCTAAACTTGCTAAAGATATTAGTGAAAATAAAATCTTCAAGAAGAGCGATGCAATGAAGAAAAAACGTGAAGCAATGCCATCCTTCCCAGGTACACGTAGTTCTGATTATCACTGCCGTGTAACATGTGGCTCTTGTGTTCGCGTATGTCCTAATAGATGTAATGAAGTCGTTACTGTAAATGATGCTAAATTGATTATCCATATTGATCAAAGCTGTAATGAATGTGGTAACTGTGCATGTCATTGCGTAGAACCTTGTCAACCATACAAGGATCGCATTACATTCTTCCACAATGCCGAAGCTTTAGCAGATAGTACAAATGATGGATTCTACATCACAGGCACTAGCTGTGGTTATCGCTTCAAAGGGGAAGAAGCCGTATGTGACATCGATGCATTACCTGAAGAATTGAAAGGAGTCGTACATGCCTTCTGTAAAGAGCATGTGTACTATGTATCATGATTATCATACAACAAGGGGACTTGGTCTTAACTGATCGAATCCTTACCGGAGATTTACTTATCGATGGCGACAAAATTGTCGCAATTGATGAACACCTTTCTGTTCCAGAAGGGGCTGAAGTTATTAATGCAAAAGGTTGCTATGTATTCCCTGGATTTATAGATCCTCATACACACTTTCAGATGACAAATGCCTTAGCGTCTACTGCGGATGATTTTGATAGTGGTACAAAAGCCGCTATTCTTGGTGGGACAACATCAATCATCAATTTTGCTTCTCCTGAGGAAGGATCCCTTTGTAAAGGTTTAGAAGTTCACAAGGAGCGTGCTGCAGGGCATTGCTCCTGTGACTACAAATTCCATATGGAACTTGTAGAAATGAATGAAGATGTAGCCCGTGAGATACCACAGGTCGTAGAGGCTGGTGTGTCATCCTTTAAAGTGTACTTAGCGTATGGTTTCCGTTTAACAGATCGAGAAATTTATGATGCTATAGAGGCAATTAAACCTACAGGAGCTCTTGTTGGAGCACACTGTGAAAATGGTGATTTAATTGACGCTCTCGTAGCTGATAAACGTAAACGTGGTGAATTAGATGTAGGCAATCATCCACTCACAAGACCGGCCATGATTGAATCGGAAGCGATTAAGCGTTTTAGCACAATAGGTGCTGCATTAGAGTATCCCGTACATATTGTTCATGTAAGTTCTAAAGAGGGGATAGAAGAGGTTATTCGGGAACGAGACCTTGGACATAAAGTAACTTGTGAAACTTGCCCACAATATTTGGTGCTTGATGAATCACGATATAATTTACCTGATTTTGAAGGTGTTAAATATGTGATGAGTCCACCGCTGAGAACGATACAAGATCAAATGGCATTAAAGGATGCATTAGTAAATGGTCTATTCCAAACTATTGGTTCGGATCATTGTAGCTTTACCTTTAATGATCAAAAATTAAAGAGTCGACATGACTTTACCCGGATTCCTGGTGGCATCCCAGGTGCTGAGGAACGAGGGATTGTCGCTTATGATGTGTTGGTAAACCAATGCAATATGAGCGCTGTAGATTTTATGAAATTAGTTAGTGAAAACCCTGCAAAACTTTATGGTATGTACCCTAAGAAGGGAACATTATCCATAGGTAGCGATGGGGATATTACAATTGTTGATAAGCGCATTGAGCATGTGCTTTCAAAAGAGTCTGCCCATACAAAGGCTGACTATATACCTTATGAGGGGATATCCGTAACAGGCAAAGTTCGAGATGTTATCCTTAGAGGTCACCATGTGGTACAAGATGGATCCTTATTAGAATCATATCTTGGTGAATGTATTCCTTAATGAGAGGAGGGCTATATATGTACCGCTTTCAAGTGAATGGCACCCAACATGAGGTTCAAGAGGATCAACGTTTAATTGATTTCTTGAGAGCTGATTTGAAATTGACGGGCACTAAAGAAGGTTGTAGTGCTGGTGCTTGTGGTACGTGTACAGTAATTATAGACGGAAAAAAAGCAAAGGCTTGTGTAACTAAATTATCCCAATTAGATGGTAAATCAGTCGTAACAATTGAGGGCTTATCTGAACGGGAAAAAGCGGTATACACCTATGCTTTTGGTGAATGCGGAGCGGTGCAGTGTGGTTTCTGTATCCCAGGTATGATTATTAGTGCAAAAGTTTTGATTGATGAAAATAATGACCCTACACCTGACGATGTTAAAAAAGCTATTTTAGGCAATATCTGTCGTTGTACTGGTTATGTGAAAATCGAAGAAGGCATTATGCTGGCAGCAAAAATGTTCCGTGAGAACTTACCAGTTCCTGAAAAGGATACAACTGGTAATGTAGGTGCTCGTTTACACCGCGTTGATGCGGAGGAAAAAGCACTTGGTACTGGACAATATGCTGATGATATCCATATGGATGGCATGATTTACGCAAAAGCGTTGCGTTCTAAATACCCTCGTGCTAGAGTCGATCGCGTTGATGTGTCTAAAGCACTTGCACATCCTAAGTGTGTAACGGCTTTGACTGCTAAAGATGTACCATTCAATAAGACTGGTCACTTAGTGCCAGACTGGGATGTACTCATCGCAGAAGGTGATAATACTCGCTATGTTGGCGATGCAATTGCATTAGTAGCAACTACAGAAAAGAAATATTTGGACGAAGTTCTTGCTCTCGTCGAAGTTGATTATACAGAGTTAGAGCCTGTAGTAGACCCATTAGAAGCATTGAAACCGGATGCACCTCAATTACATCCAGACGGAAATATTTTGACTCGTCAAACATTATCTCGTGGTGATGTAGATAAGGCTATTGCTGAGGCCGCATTTGTAGTGACGAATCACTATTCCACACCTCAAACCGACCATGCATTCATGGAACCTGAATGTGCTGTAGCATATCGTGAAGGCGATGTAATTCATTTACATTCCGGTAGCCAAAATGTTTACGATGATCGTCATGAAGTATCTCGTATGCTTGGCATTCCTGAGGAATCTGTAAAAGTTCATAGTATGCTTGTAGGTGGTGGCTTTGGTGGTAAAGAGGACATGAGCGTACAGCATCATGCATCTCTTGTAGCTTGGCTCACAGGCAAACCAACTAAGGTTCTCTTCTCTCGTCAAGAAAGTCTTAATATTCATCCTAAACGACATGCGATGGAAATGGATATTACTACGGCTTGTGATGCAGAAGGTAACTTGGTAGCAAGTAAGGTGAACATCGTATCTAACTGTGGTGCATATGCATCCTTAGGTGGTCCTGTACTTCAACGTGCAGGTACACACTCTTGTGGTCCTTACAAATTTGATAATTTTGCTTTTGATGGTGTTTGCGTTTACACAAATACTGTTCCTGGTGGTGCATTCCGCGGGTTCGGTGTAACACAAACCATCTTTGGTCAAGAACAAAACATTGATGAATTAGCTGCATTGATAGGCATGGATCCTTGGGAGTTCCGTTATAAAAACGTTGTTCGCCCTGGTGATTCTTTACCAAACGGCCAAATTTGCTCCGAAGAAACTGCATTAGCAGAATGTTTGGAAGCAGTAAAAGATGCATACTATGCATCTGACCGTACAGGTCTTGCAGTATGTTTGAAAAACAGTGGTATCGGTGTAGGTTTACCTGATACTGGTCGCGTTATCTTAGAAGTACGTGATGGTAAAGTTCGTATCCGTACTGGTGCAGCATGTATCGGTCAAGGTATGGCCACTATGGCTACTCAAGTACTTTGTGAAACAACTGGTTTAACAGCGGATAAGGTATTTGTAGAACGTCCTGATACAGTACGTACTCCAGACTCTGGTACAACTACTGCATCTCGTCAAACAGTATTTACTGGTGAAGCAACGCGTAAAGCAAGTCTTCGCTTAAAAGAAATGTTAGAAACTAAGACATTAGAAGAACTGAATGGCGTAGAAATTTATGAAGAGTTCCTTGGTGCAACAGATCCATTTAACTCTGATAAACCACATCCAAAAAATCACGTTGCTTATGGGTATGGTGCATGTGTAGCTAGAATTGGCGAAGATAATAAAGTTGCTGAGCTTCATGTAGCATATGATGTAGGTCGTGTAGTTAATCCTCAATCTTGCTCTGGTCAAGCTGAAGGCGGTGCTATCATGGGTATGGGCTATGCCGTTACAGAGGACTTCCCTTATAAAGATGGTTATGTAACAGCTAAATATGGTACGTTAGGCCTTCTTAGAGCTACACAATGTCCTCCAATTCATGTAAGCCTTATTGAAAAAGGGACACCAGAACAATATGCATACGGTGCCAAAGGTATTGGTGAAATCTCCAGTATTCCAATTGCTCCGGCCATTGCAAATGCGTATCGTCGTATCGACGGAGAACCACGTAGGTCCTTGCCGATTCAACATACAGGTTATAAAAAATAGAATATTTGCTTAGTGGAGAGGGGCTACGGCCCCTGTCCATCAAGGTTCCCACGTGAAGTCTATGAGATTTTTTTAAACTCTATCAAGTACGATAGTATGACTATATTATTTACTAGTAACTAAAAACGTAAGATATGAGGTGATTCTTATGAGTAAAGGTGTATCTGGTGTCAACCATGTAGATGGTATCGCTGCCAATCCCGCAATTATTTGCTTATGGTTTACAGCACGTGTTAGCCATGTATGCTGGTGCCGTAGCGGTACCAATCATTATTGCGCAAGCCATGCATTTGCCGATTGAAGATTTAATTCGTTTGATTACAGCTGATTTGTTCACATGTGGTGTAGCTACATTGATTCAAACATTAGGCTTTGGCCCTGTTGGTGGTCGTATTCCGCTTATTCAAGGTGTAACATTTGCTTCTGTAGGACCGATGATCCTGATTGGTCAACAGCATGATATTAATACCATTTATGGTGCTATTATTGTAGCTGGTATATTTACATTTATTGTGGCACCATTCTTCAGTCGTTTGATTCGCTTATTCCCACCTGTAGTAACAGGTACCATCATTACTATTATTGGTATCAACTTGATGCCAGTAGCCGTTAACTGGATGGGTGGTGGCGTAGGTAATAAAAACTTCGGAGATCCACTATACATAGCTCTTGGTGTAGCTACATTTATTCTCGTTATTTTGACATATCGATTTGGTAAAGGGTTCCTGGGTAATCTGGCTATCTTGGTAGGGCTTATCCTCGGTACTGCTCTTGCTATGATTTGTGGTATTACGGACTTCTCTGAAGTAGGTCGCTCTCAATGGGTTTCCGTTGTAACACCATTCTACTTTGGCCTTCCTACCTTTGATTTTGCTTCTATTATTTCTATGATTATTGTAATGCTTGTAGTTATGGTAGAAACAACAGGTGATAGTATTGCGGTTGGTGAAATCGTAGACAAACCTATCGGCCAAAAAGAATTGGCTGCAGTACTTCGTGCTGATGGTTTATCCACTTTAATCGGTGGTATTCTTAATAGCTTCCCTTACACTGCATTCGCTCAAAACGTTGGTCTTATCGCTGTAACACGCGTAAAAAGTCGCTTCGTTGTAGCCGCATCTGGTGTAATCTTGATTTTATTAGGTTTATTCCCTAAGTTAGCAGCTGTTGTAGCTTGTATCCCTAATGCTGTATTAGGCGGTGCAGGTATCGCAATGTTTGGTATGATTATTGCCAGCGGTATTCGCTCCCTTGGTAAAGTTAGCTTCGATGGTAACTACAATTTGATGCTCGTAGCAATTAGTATTGGGGTATCCATGATTCCATTGGCAGCGCCTCAAATTTATGCCCACTTCCCAGCTTGGGCACAAATTCTTTTGAAATCTGGTATCACAGCTGGTAGTATCGTAGCCGTTCTTTTGAACGTTGTATTCAACGGCTTCGGTTACAAAACAGTTAATGAACCTAACCGTGCAACACGTAAATATCGTCACTTCACACGATTCAAAGGTTATCCTAAACATTTCTATCAATAAGATATAGTTAAATTAGTTAATTCTCATACGATTGCATGTATTGTCTCTCACGGTAGAAACCTTGTTTATATAGGTAAAAATCTATATACATGTTTTCGCTCTTTCAAAAGGCCTCACTCTAGTTTTAGAGTGAGGCCTTTTTTGTATGGAATCGTGTACTACTTTGGTATATAATTAAATAATATTATTGCAAAGGAGACGCATTATGAAAGACGAGCGATTTATAGTTACGTATCGAATAGAAGCAAGTTCATATGAAGAGGCAAAAGCCATTGCCTGGGCTGTTCAGGTAGAACAAACCATAGAGTTTCCTTATGAGTTTGTTACGGATCCGTATATTAAAGGCACTGTCACTGGTAGATTAGAGTCACTTGAACCTATGGGGCCTGATTACACATATGCCAATGTAGGGGTTATGCCTAATGTTACGATTAATCCGTCTCATTACTATGTGGCTCGTATTTCATACCTTGTAGATACAACAGCGCTAGAAGCAACGCAATTCTTAAACGTAGTCTTTGGTAATTCATCATTACAACCACATATTTGGGTTGTTGATATTGAACTCTGTCCAACTTTATATGATGTATTTAAAGGCCCTCGATTTGGCTTGCAAGGGCTTCGTCAATTAGTTGAAACGCCAACGCGTCCTATGATTCAGGCCGTAGTAAAACCTATGGGAACACCGAATGAAGAGCTCGCTCGTATGTGCGGTGCTTATACACGTGGTGGGGCAGATGTTATTAAAGATGACCACGGTATTTCTAATCAGTCGTTCTCTCAATTTAAAGATCGTGTACAACGATGTGCTGCCATGGTGCGTGACATGAATGAAGCCCATGGTACACATACACTATATGCAGCTAATGTGTCGGGTGATGGTACAGACGTAATAGAACGAGCTTATTTTGCTAAGGAAGCTGGCGCAACGGCCCTTATGGTGGCCTCAGGACTGGTTGGATTTGGTTGGCTACATAAACTGGCTAGTGATGAAATTAGGATTGCCCATTATTCACCATCCCGCTTATTCAGGTGGATTTGTAAGTCCTGGTACATCTGGTATAGCTGATTATCTACAATTAGGCTTGTTGCCTCGTATCTTTGGGGCTGATATGCCGATTTTCGTATCCTATGGTGGTCGTTTTACTTTCACTGAGGAACAGTGTAAGCGGATATCCAACTATATTAAACAATCGATGACCTTGATGAAGGCTGCGTGTCCAGCACCTGGTGGTGGTGTAACAGATGCACGATTGAATGAACTTGTTAAGTTATACGGCAATGATACAATGTTCCTCGTTGGTGGCGATATGTTCCGTAGAGGTCCGGATATTGAGTCTAATATGGCTTACTTTGTAGAGCGTTTGACTGACTTATCTGAAAGTAAGTAATGATAGTTTACGGGTACATAACTTAATACAATAGTTATATAGAATAACTAAGTCACTGACTTTCACAGAACTAGGTAAAGAATTATGATTTAGTATATGGAGTGTTTGATGAGCGAATCCTCACCGTTGGAGGTCCATGTTCTTGCTAGTGGTAGCAAAGGCAATTGTACAGTAATAAAAAAAGGGAACTCCGTCATATTGCACGATGTGGGCATTAGTTGCCGGCGCATCGTCAATAGTTTAAAAGAATTGCATATCGATATGGCACAGGTAGAGGGCATTTTTATCAGTCATGAACATAGTGATCATATTGCAGGGCTTCAACAATTGTTGAAACGTTTTGATATCCCTGTGTATACTAAACAAGGGACGTGGCGTGAAATTCAAGATAAGTTAATTGTGCCAAAAAACCAATTAATCGAATTGACTAAGGGGAGCCTCTCTCTTGGCAATCTTGTAGTCGAGTCATTTGGCGTTAGTCATGATGCGGCTGATCCAATAGGTATTAATGTATTTGCTGGAAAAGATAAGGCTACTGTCGTTACCGATACGGGTGTAATTTCTGATAGTATCTTACATCGTATGGATGATACAACTCTATTAGTACTAGAAGCCAATTATGACCCTCATATGCTGCGCTTTGGTCCTTATCAACCATTTTTAAAACAACGTGTTGCTAGTGATGAAGGTCATTTAAGCAATGAAATGGCTGCCCGAGCTTTACTCATGATGAAGCGACCTGACTTTATGCAAGTTATTTTGGCCCATCGTTCTGAAAACAACAATAATGCCGTCCTTGTTACCCAAACGATAGGACAAATGCTCGTAGATGGAGGCGTTCGCATTGGACCGGAAATGAAATTGCAACATGGACAACCTAATGAAATTGTGTCTATGCAATCTGTAAAGAGGTAGAGTATGAGATTTTATGTAGTTTGTATTGGCAAGTTAAAAGATGCTTACTTGCGCGATGGGGTAGCGGAATTTGTAAAACGTATGCGTCCATACGGGGGCATTACGATTACAGAACTAAATGAAAGTAAAATTGGGGATAAGCCGAGTGATACAGATCGCAAACAAGTCGTTGTAGAAGAGGGGGAACGCCTATTAAAAGCGGTTCCTAAGAATGCCTATACCGTTTTGCTTGATGTGTATGGTAAAACGATGTCCTCTGAAGACTTGGCCAAAACAATAGCTAAACTAGAAGTCGATGGTATAAGTGATATGGCGTTCATCGTTGGCGGTGCTTTTGGCGTAAGCGATGAGTTGCGCAAGTCTGTGAATTATAAATTATCCTTTAGTCCTATGACGTTTACACATCAAATGGTGCGCTTGCTGCTAGTAGAGCAAATTTATAGGGCGTCTAAAATTAATCGAAATGAACCATATCATTGGTGATGTATTTAATTTCAATGATCGTATCTCTTGAATAAATAATATAATTATGATGAGGGTAGATTGATTTAGTATCAGTATAAAAAAAATACTATTAGAATAGACTTACAAATTATTTATATAATGTTCTTATAAAAAAAGGAGTTTTATTATATTATGTCGAATAGTATAATAAAGCAAGATGTATTTGTAAGGAGGAATTCACTATGAAAATCCAAGAAGTAATGAATAAATACCCTGTTACTGTTGGCAAAGATGCGCCAATTTCTGATGTAGCTGATTTGTTGGTAAAATATAATTTAACAGCTGTTTCCGTAGTGGATGACAACAATAAATTATTAGGTATTATTTCTGAAGGCGATTTGCTTTACAAAAAAGTACGTCCTCATGTACCTCACTATGTAAATGTATTAGGTGCTAGTATCTATTACAATGGCATTGGCGAATATAATGCTCAATTTAAAAAATTGTTAGCATCTCATGTTCATGAGTTGATGACTGAAGAAGTAATTACAACTACACCGGATAAAGATGTAGAAGAAATTGTATCTGTTATGCTTGATCAACATTTAAAGAATGTTCCTGTAGTAGACAAGGATTACCATTTGATTGGTATCTTATCTCGCCGTGACATCATCAAATTGATCGCTAAAGATAACTAATTCGCATAATTATGTAATACATATAAAGACCACCCGTTTTGGGGTGGTCTTTTAGTGTAAATTGAGAAGAATTGCATTGACCTTGCATTTATGTTATTATTAGGAGTGCATAATATACTACAGAAATTTGGGCGTATTGCCCTTCGAGGAGGACATATTTTAAATGAAAGCAACTGTAAATCCTGTTGATCAACACGTAGTAACGTTAACTATTGAAGTACCTGCAGCAGAAGTAGATAAAGGCATTAAACAAGCTGTAAACGCATTGCAGGTCAAGTAAACATTCCTGGCTTCCGTAAAGGCCATGCGCCTCGCCGTATTTTGGAAATGAACTTCGGCAAAGAAGCTATCTTGGAAGAAGCATTCGAAGTATTGGCTAGCCAAAACTACAGTGCTGCACTTCGTGAAAACGATATCGTTCCAGTATCTGAACCAGAAATCGAACGCGAACAATTCGAAGAAGGTAAAGATTTGATTTTCAAAGCTACTGTAACTAAACGCCCTGAAGTTAAACTTGGCGATTACAAAGGCTTAGAAGCAGAAAAACAAGACGCTACAGTAACTGATGAACAAATCGAAGAACAATTGAACAACATTCGTGAACAACAAGCGAAAATGGTTGTTGCTGAAGAAGGCGCTACAATTCAAAAAGACGACTTCGCAGTAATCGACTTCGCTGGTTCCGTTGACGGTAAACCATTCGATGGTGGTGAAGGTAAATCCTACCCATTACAAATCGGTTCTGGTAGCTTCATTCCTGGCTTCGAAGATCAATTGATCGGCGCTAAAGCTGGCGATGATGTAACTGTAAAAGTAACATTCCCTGAAGACTACTTCGTAGCAGAACTTGCTGGTAAAGAAGCAGAATTCAAAACTCATATCCATGACATCAAACGTAAAGAGTTGCCTGAATTGAACGATGAGTTCGCAAAAGAAGCAAGCTCTTACGAAACTATTGAAGAATTGAAAAAAGATCTTCGCGCTAAAATGGAAGAAGAAGCTTCCCGTCGCGCAATCGATACTTACAATGCTGACTTGATTCAAACAGCTGTTAAAAATGCAACTGTAGACATCCCAGAAGTAATGATCGAAGATCGCGTAGAACAAATGATTCAAGAATTGGCTATGAACATGGAAGGCCGTGGCTTGAAACTTGATGACTACTTGAAATTCTCCAACAAAACTATCGAAGATTTACATTCTGAATACAAAGATTCCGCAGCTGAAAACGTACGCGCTGATTTAGTATTAGACGCTATCGCAACTGCTGAAGGCATCGAAGTAACTCCAGATGATATGAACCGTGAAATCTTCATTATGGCTCAAAACTTTGGGGCAGATCCTAAAGAAGTTTGGGATATTATTGCAAAAGAAGGTCGTGTAGCTATGTTGGCAGGCTCTGTAGCTCGCAAAAAAGCAGCTCGATTCATTATTGATAATGCAAAAGGCGCTGAAGCGGCTAAATAATAGTTTGCTCAACTAGGTACATGAAAAGGTGAATACATGTATGTACCAATCGTAGTTGAACAAAGTGAACGCGGCGAGCGTTCCTATGATATTTACTCTCGCTTGTTAAAGGATCGCATTATCTTCCTAGGTGGACCTATCGACGATAATGTGGCAAATGCGGTTATTGCGCAAATGTTATTCCTAGAAGCAGAGGATCCTGACAAGGATATCCATTTGTACATTAATAGCCCCGGCGGTGTCGTAACTGCCGGCATGGCTATTTATGATACGATGCAATATATCAAACCAGATGTTTCTACCATTTGTGTAGGCTCTGCGGCGAGCATGGGTGCTGTGCTTTAACAGCCGGTGCTAAAGGTAAACGCTATGCGTTGCCTCATGCGCGCGTTATGATTCACCAACCATTAGGTGGTGTACAAGGGCAAGCATCTGAAATTGAAATCCATGCCCGTGAGATTCTTCGTATGCGTGAAGAATTAAATGGTATCTTAGCTTCTCGCAGTGGACAAGATATTGAGGTTGTAGCGCGCGATACAGATCGCGATAATTTCATGAGTGCTCAGGATGCCGTTGAATACGGCTTAATTGATGAGGTACTCACAAGAGAACCTGTAGAAAGCAAGTAATGGAGGCGCCCATTGGCAAAAGATAAAGACACTATGCGCTGCAGTTTTTGTGGACGCACAAGCGAAGAAGTCCGCAAATTAGTAGCGGGTCCTAACGTATATATTTGTGATGAATGCGTTGAAGTATGTGAACGTATTATTGCTGATGAGTTAGGTGACGTAGAGACGGACGACTTCAACTTAAAAGAATTGCCAACGCCGAGAGAAATTAAAGCTCATCTTGACGAATATGTTATTGGTCAAGATGATGCTAAAATCTCTTTAGCTGTGGCTGTATATAATCACTACAAACGTTTACAAACAGATAATGTAGTTGATGATGTAGAATTACAAAAGGCTAATGTTTTATTCATTGGTCCTACTGGTAGTGGTAAAACACTATTGGCTCAAACCTTAGCGAAAATGCTAGAAGTACCATTTGCTATTGCAGATGCTACAAGCTTAACTGAAGCTGGTTATGTAGGGGAAGATGTGGAAAATATCTTGCTCAAAATTATCCAAGCTGCAGATTATGATATAGCTCGGGCTGAACGTGGCATTATTTATATCGATGAAATTGATAAGATTGCACGTAAGTCTGAGAACCCTTCCATTACACGTGATGTGTCTGGTGAAGGCGTACAACAAGCATTGCTTAAATCTTAGAAGGTACCGTAGCTTCTGTTCCACCTCAAGGTGGTAGAAAGCATCCAAATCAAGAAATGCTTCAAATTGATACTACAAATATTCTCTTTATTTGTGGTGGTGCATTTGATGGTATGGACAAGGTTATTACTAAGCGTACCGCTAAGAAAACCCTTGGTTTTGGTGCAGATGTACAACGTAAAGAAGAACGTAATATATCGGCTATCTTGAAGGATGTTGTACCTGAAGATTTATTGAAGTTTGGCTTAATCCCTGAGTTCATTGGTCGTTTGCCAGTAATGGTAACATTAGATCAATTGGATAGAGATGCATTGATCCAAATTTTGACAAAGCCTAAAAATGCATTAACAAAACAATATGAAAAAATTCTATCCCTTGATGGTGTAGAGTTAACTTTCACTGAAGATGCATTAGAAGAAATCGCTGATGAAGCATTACAGCGAAAAACAGGTGCTCGTGGTTTGCGTGCTATCATTGAAAAGGTGATGAAACGCGTTATGTTTGAAGTTCCTTCCATGCCGGAAGTAACTAAGTGCATAGTTAATCGTGAATCCGTGTTGAGCACAGGTGAACCTATACTCAAAAATGAGGCAGACCAAGACATCCAGTTGAAATCGTAATTCGAAGAAACTCATTTCTGTGTAGGAATGAGTTTCTTTTCATAATATAAATACCTGGAGGAAGTATGAATTTACTCGAAATTGGGATTCCAACTGTACCCCTTAGAGGTATGGTTGTATACCCGAATATCGTGATTCACCTCGATATCGGTCGAGACAAATCCATTAAAGCGGTAGAAGCCGCAATGAACGAGGATCGCATTTTAGCAGTTGTCAGCCAAAAGGATGATGCTGTTGATTCGCCTACTGTTCATGACTTAGCCCAAATGGGTACATTAGTAAAAATTAAGCAAATGTTACGCTTACCAGGTGGTATTGTACGTGTTCTTGTAGAGGGCATTACACGTATTCGCGTAATGAATATAACAAGTATGGATCCGTACTATGTAGGGGACTACGAACGTGTAGCCTCCCGAATTTGAAGACGATGTTGAGTTAGAAGCCTATCGTCGTTTAGTGCAATCTAAGTTTGGCGAATGGGCTGAAGAGGCTAAATCTGTTACGGATGAAGGCGTAACACGGGTTATGGAATTACGTGACCCATGTGAATTAGCTGACCAAGTTGCGTTCTTGTTGCCTATTAATAATACTAAACGCCAAGAGTTACTTGAAGAGTTATCCGTAGCTCGTCGTTTAAATATGATCGTAGGCATCTTGAATATGGAATTACAAATTTCTGATTTGGAAAATTCTATTAATAATCAAGTTCGTCAATCTATGGAAAAAGCGCAAAAAGAATATTTCTTGCGTGAAAAAATCCGAGTTATCCACGATGAGTTAGGTGACAAAGGAGATCCAGAGGAAGAAGCCGAAGAGTTACGTGTTAAATTGAAAGCTCTTAACCTTAGCGAAGATGTACATGAGCGTATCGATAAAGAAATCTCTCGTTATAGTCGCATGCCTCAATTGATGCCAGAAGCAACTATTTTGCGCAATTACCTAGATTGGGTGTTGGCGTTACCTTGGAACGAATTGACTGAGGATCGCTTAGATATCAAAGAAGCTCATGATATGCTTGAGGCTGATCATTATGGCCTTGAAAAGGTTAAGAAACGCATTCTTGAATTCTTAGCTGTTCGTAAGTTAACTGGTAAGAATAGTGGTTCCATTCTTTGCTTAGTTGGACCACCAGGTGTTGGTAAAACATCCTTGGCTACGTCTATAGCTAAAGCAATGAACCGTAAGTTCATCCGCGCATCTTTAGGTGGTGTTCGTGATGAAGCCGAAATTCGTGGCCATCGCCGTACGTATATTGGTGCATTGCCTGGTCGTATGATTCAAGGCCTCAAGAATGTAGGCACTAAGAATCCTGTATTCTTATTGGATGAAATTGATAAACTTGCATCTGATTATAAAGGCGATCCATCCTCTGCATTGTTAGAGGTATTGGACCCTGAACAAAATAGCACATTTAGTGATCACTTCATTGAAGTACCATTTGATTTCTCCGAAGTATTCTGGATTACAACGGCTAACGTTGCATCCAATATTCCTGGTCCCTTGTTAGATCGTATGGAAATTATTGAATTATCTAGCTATATGGAACAAGAAAAAAATTAGAAATTGCTAAGCGCTATTTAGTACCCTAAACAAATCAAGAAAAATGGCCTTGAAGATTACAAGGTTAAATTATCTGATGCAGTATTGAAAAAGGTGGTTTCCGAATATACTCGTGAAGCCGGTGTTCGTACCTTAGAAAAAACGATTGCTAAGATTTGTCGTAAAATTGCTTATAAAGTCGTTGAAGAAGGTGGGGATGCACCGAAAGTAACGACAAAAAAATCTTCACGAATTCTTGGGTGCACCAATTTTTTTGTTGACCAAGAGCGCGAAAAAGAAACCGCAAATTGGCTATGTTAATGGCCTAGCTTGGACTTCTGTAGGTGGCGTTGTATTGCCATGTGAAGCAACAACTATGAACGGTACTGGTAAACTTGCATTAACGGGTAGCTTAGGTAAGGTTATGCAAGAGTCTGGTCAAGCTGCAATGAGCTATATTCGCCACAATGCAAAAGCCTTAAAAATTGAAGATGATTTCTATAAGAAACTCGATATACACGTTCACTTGCCAGAAGGTGCAACACCTAAGGATGGCCCTTCCGCAGGTATTACGATGACATTGGCTATGGTATCTATTTTAACAAATCGCAAGGTTCGTTCTGATATTGCCATGACTGGTGAAATTACATTGCGTGGCCGTGTACTACCAATCGGCGGTTTAAAAGAAAAGTTATTAGCAGCCTTGTCTAATGGTATTAAAGAAGTATTGATTCCTAAAGGTAATGAAAAGGATATTGCAGAATTACCTGATATTGTAAAAGACGGTCTCATTATTACGCCAGTTAAGACAATGGATGAAGTATTAGCAAAGGCACTTGTGTAATGCAAAAAAAGAAAAAATCCACTAAACAAATGGGCCCAAAACCACAATATACACGAAAAGAACCGAAGGGGCCTCGTATTATAGCAGCAAAATATAATACTTCCTGTGTTAAGGCTGATCAATATCCTGAAGGGGATACTGTGGAAATAGCCTTCATCGGGCGCTCTAATGTGGGCAAATCTTCGTTGATTAACTCGTTGTGTAATTATCGTGGGTTGGCTCTCGTTAGTGGCCAACCAGGTAAGACTAAGACAATTAACTACTTTGATATTGAATCAAAAGAGGATATTTCTGAAACAGAGGAACGCAGATATAACTGGTTTCTCGTAGACCTTCCTGGTTATGGTTTTTGCAAAGACAAATAAAGGGAAACCGCAACTTGTGGTCTTCCTTTATTGCCGATTATATTTTTACATTCTGAACGATTGATGTTGTTGTGCTTACTTATCGATGGCCGTCATCCAGAGATGCCTATCGATAAGGTGGCCTATGATTGGCTTATTGAGGCTGGTGTACCATTACAAATTGTAGTTACTAAAGCTGACAAACTAACGGCTAAAGAGAAGTCTGCGAACTTGGCTAAAATTAAGGAAATGTATCCAACGAATACACCGCCTATTTTATATAGCTCCTTAAAACACACGGGACGTGAACTTTTACAACAACGCATCAATAAAGTTCTAGTAGGAGATGAAGCATGAGTCAAACCAATGAATTAGAGATTATGGAACGCATTGCTCTAGATTTAGAGGGTGTGGAAGAGTCTCTTGCATCATCTTTTAATACAGGTGCAGAAGACTTTAATGCACTGATTCGACCATTATCTGCTGCAGGTGGGAAGCGCTTGCGCGCGCAATTATGTTTATTGATTGCTAATGCAGGTACATCTGTAGAACGTCAGCGTATTAGAATTGCTGAAGCCGTAGAGATGCTTCATTTAGCGACTTTGATTCACGATGATGTGTTAGATCAAGCAGAGATTCGTCGAGGCGAAGAAACGATACATATGCATAAAGGAAATAAGGTAGCTATTCTTAGTGGTGATTACTTGTTTGCTAAAGCATTCCAAATTGTATCTGAAATGCCTAATATGAAATATTTGCAGATTTTTTCTCATATCATTACTTGTCTTGTGGAAGGCGAGTTTATGCAGATGGAAGATGTGTATCGCATCGATCAAGGGATTGAGCGCTATATGACTAAGACCCAAAAGAAAACAGCTGACTTTATGGAAGGCTGTATGGAACTTGGTGGCCTATTAGGGGGCTGGAGCGAATCTGAAATCGTTGAGTTGAAAAAATATGGTCATGCTCTGGGCATGGCATTCCAAATTACTGATGATATTATGGATTATCGTGAAACAACAGCGACGACTGGTAAACCCGTGGGGAATGATCTTCGCGAAGGTTTATTGACATATCCGTTGTTAAGTATCGTTAATGATGATAATAAAGATAAATTGCTTGAGGATATTAAAGCCTTGAATAATGGCGGCGATGAGCAGGCTATTATCGACTATGTTATCGCTCAAGGCGGTATTGATAATACATTAGCTGTAGCTGATCAATATTGCAAGGATGCTTTGGCAGCGCTCGATGCTGTACGTGATTTCCCAGGCAAGGAATTCCTTGTGATGGCAGTAGAAAATTTAGCTGATAGAAAGGTATAATATGGAACCATTCGAACCAAAACCGGACTTCGAATATCCCATACAAAAACCTTCTTTTGATAGTGTAGTTCGTCAAAAGCGTCGCGAAGCTGAACTAAAGGCTGAGCAAGAACGGTATAAGGTGGCAAATTTACAAGTTCCTGAGGAACCGGAGGATGAACCCATTTATACTGAAATGGAACAGAAAATGATGGACGAAGCTCGGGAACTATCCCTTGTGGGTCATCTATCTGAATTGCGAAAGCGTCTTATTATAATGGCTATTGCAGTTGTTATAGGAACTTGTATTTCTTATTATTATGTAGACTTTTTATTGGAAATACTCCTAAAACCAGCTGGTAAGCTCTATTATATGAAACCAACGGAAGCCTTCTTTACCTATATGAAGGTGTCTATAGTAGGTGGTCTTATTATAGCGGCGCCTATTATATTGCATCAGATTTGGCTATTTGTTAAGCCAGCTCTTACCGCACGAGAAAAGCAGTTATCTAACTGGATCTTACCTGTTGCCATAGGCCTATTTGGCATAGGTATTGTGTTTTCTTATTTTCTCGTGCTACCAGCAGCCGTTAAGTTCTTTTATGGGCTTTGCATACAGACGAATTACAACCGTTATTTTTTCCATTGGTCAGTACATGGACTTTTGTATTGTCCTTTGTACTACCCTTTGGATTTATCTTTGAGTTGCCGTTGATTTTTAATCATCTTGGGATATTTCAACTTAATTACATCGCGTTTTTTAAAAACGAAGCGAAAGATATTTATTCTTATATCCTTTATCATAGGTGCTGTCATTTCACCAACACCGGATATGTTCTCTCAAACGATGATTGCATTGCCTATGATATTGCTATATGAAATGAGCCTATTTGTATTGGCTAAGATTATGAAGCGCTAAGGAGTTTATTTAGGAGGAACGATGAAAAACCTACGAAAATTTAACCACTTATAACCCCGGTGAAATAGAAGGGAAATGGTATTCTTATTGGGAAAATCAAGGATACTTTCACGAAGAAGTAGACACAAATAAAGAACCATTTAGTATCGTATTGCCGCCTCCTAATGTAACTGGTATGTTGCACATGGGCCATGCTTTAGATAATACATTGCAAGATATTCTTATCCGTTTTAAACGTATGCAAGGCTACAATGTATTGTGGATGCCTGGTACTGACCATGCTGGTATTGCTACTCAAATCAAAGTAGAAGAGATGCTCGCTAAAGAAGAGGGGAAATCTCGCTATGATTTAGGCCGTGAAAAATTTGTAGAGCGCGTATGGGAATGGAAAAAAGAATACGGTGATACTATCGTAAAACAAATCCGTAGCCTAGGCGCATCTTGTGACTGGTCTCGCGAACGTTTTACATTGGATGAAGGATACTATCATGCAGTGCGCGAAGTATTTGTAAGCCTTTATGAAAAAGGATTAATCTATCGCGGTGAACGCATTATTAACTGGTGCCCTCGTTGTGCTACTGCTTTATCTGATGTTGAAGTTGAACATGAAGACGAACATGGCCACTTATGGCATATTAAATATCCTGTAAAAAGGTGAAGATAATCGTTTTCGTAGTTGTTGCTACCACACGTCCAGAAACAATGTTCGGTGACGTAGCAGTAGCAGTAAATCCCAGATGATGATCGTTATAAAGACCTCATCGGCAAAACATTGATTTTACCATTTGTTAATCGCGAAATTCCTGTAATTGCCGATGACTATGTAGATGCTAGCTTCGGTACAGGCTGTGTAAAAATTACGCCTGCTCATGACCCTAATGACTTTGAAATGGGCCAACGTCATAATTTGGAATCCATCGTTGTTATGAACAATGATGCCACAATGAATGAAGGTGCTGGCAAGTTCAATGGCATGACTCGTGAAGAAGCTCGTAAACAAGTAGTAGCAGAGCTCAAAGAATTAGGCTTGCTTGAAAAAATCGATGATCATGACCATGCAGTAGGTCATTGCTCTCGTTGTAATACAATTATCGAGCCAATGGTATCTAAACAATGGTTCGTAGATATGAAACCATTAGCAGAGCCAGCTCTTAAGGTTGTTAAAGATCACGAAGTAGAGTTCGTTCCTGAACGTTTTACAAAAACATATGTAAACTGGCTTGAAAACATCCGCGACTGGACGATTTCTCGTCAATTATGGTGGGGTCATCGTATTCCTGCATGGTACTGTGATGACTGCGGCGAAACAATCGTAAGCCGTGAAGACATCACTGAATGTCCTCATTGTCATGGTCATGTAACACAAGATCCAGACGTTCTTGATACATGGTTCAGTTCTGGCTTGTGGCCATTTGCTACAATGGGGTGGCCTGAGCAAACTCCTGAGCTTAAACAATGGTATCCAACAAGTGTTCTCGTAACTGGCTACGATATCATCTTCTTCTGGGTTGCTCGTATGATCTTTATGGCTCTTGAGTTCGAACATGAAATTCCATTTAAACATGTATTTATTCATGGTCTTGTTCGTGATAGCCAAGGTCGTAAAATGAGTAAATCCTTGGGCAATGGTATTAATCCTCTTGAAGTTATCGACCAATATGGTGCCGATGCATTGCGCTTTACTCTTGTTACTGGTAACACACCAGGTAATGATATGCGCTTCTATATGGAACGTGTTGAGGCTAATCGTAACTTTGCCAATAAGATTTGGAATGCATCCAAATTTGTATTGATGAATCTTACAAATTATGATGAAAGCTTCGTTCCAACTGCAGATGATTTGACATTAGCAGACCAATGGATTGTTCAAAAATATAACGAAACAGTACAAAGTGTAACGTCTAATCTCGATAAATTCGAGTTGGGTGAAGCTGCAAGTTCTGTATATGATTTCATTTGGAACACATACTGTGACTGGTATATTGAGTTAGCTAAACCTCGTTTATACAACGATGGTAATGAACGTGATCGTCGTACAGTTCAATATTTACTTGTAACAATCTTGCGTCACATGCTTGAATTGTTACATCCATTTATGCCGTTCGTAACAGAACATATTTGGCAACATTTACCCTCATGAAGGGGATAGCATCGTTGTTGCAAAATGGCCTGAAGCATTAAAATTTGATAATCTTGAAGGTGCAGCACGTCAAATGGAAGTTATGATGGATGCCATCAAGGGTATTCGTAACATGCGTGCTGAAATGAATGTGCCTTTAGGTAAAAAAGCTGAGGTTATCGTAGCACCAACAGATGAAGCATTAGCTCAAACTGTAGCAGATCATAGGGATTACTTTGTTACATTAGCTTGGGCTGAGAAGGTAACAATTCTTGGTGCCGATGATCCAAAACCAGAAAATGCAACTGTAACAGTTGTGAATGGTATGGAAGTATATCTCTTGCTTAAAGACTTAATCGATGGCGAAAAAGAAAGAGAGCGTATTGCAAAGGAAAAAATCCAAATGGAAAAAGAAATTTCTCGTTTGGAAGGTAAATTGTCTAACCAAGGCTTCCTAGCAAAAGCTCCTGAAGCTGTAGTAGCAAAAGAAAAAGAAAAGTTAGAAGAATATAAACAAAAACAACAAGCGTTATTGGAACGTGAAGCGTTCCTTGAAACCTTATAATAGGAGGTTTATATGACATATCAAGAGGCCTTAGCCTATTTAGAACAGGCATCTTCATTCGGTATTAAGCCTGGCCTTGAACGAATAACAGCCCTTATGGAAGCCTTAGGGAATCCACAAGAGGACTATAAAATTGTTCATGTTACAGGAACGAATGGTAAGGGCTCGGTTACCTCATATATTTCCTACGCACTGTTTACAAGTGGATTACGGGTGGGGCGATTTACATCGCCTCACCTTCAATCCTATACGGAGCGAATTCAAATCAATGATGGAAATATTACGGAGGAAGCCTTCGGTGAATTAATTAGCCGTGTAAAAGTGGCCGTTGATACTATCATTAGTAATGGAATAGAAGCACCAACGCAATTTGAAATCTTGACGGCTGCAGCCTTTTTGTTCTTTAAAGATCAAGCTGTAGACTATGCAGTGGTAGAAGTTGGCTTAGGTGGATTACTAGACTCCACAAATATCGTGACTCCAAAAGTATCTGTTATTACCAATGTAACAATCGATCATCAAGCCTACTGTGGTGATACTGTTGAGGAAATTGCACGTCATAAGGCGGGGATTATTAAATCTAAAGTCCCTGTTGTAACGGCTGCACAGGATGCACCTCTTCGTATTATTGAAGAGGTGGCTAAAGAGAAGCATGCTAAAGTATATGCTTTCAATAAAGATTTTGGTATCGATAGCCGTAGTGCCGTAACAGGTGGTCAAATGATTACTGTGAGCACTAATGATGCCGCTCCTGCAATGTTATTTACGACAATGGCAGGTATTCATCAATCTGTAAATCTCGCATGTGCATTGATGGCTGTACGTCTATTGATGAAAGAAGATAAGAGCATCAGTGAAGAAACGATGCGCGAAGGCTTTGCTCGTACTACGTGGGCAGGGCGTTTTGAAGTTAAACGCGGCTTAGATCGCACCTTTATCTTTGACGGCGCGCATAATGCGGCTGGCGCAGAATCCTTCAGTATGACCTATGCTGAATTATTTAAGGACGCCCCAAAAACGATTGTGATGGCAATTCTTAAAGATAAAAATCAAGATGCCATTATTCGTGAAGTAGTTAAGGCAGGGGATACGGTTCTTGTAGTACCTGCACCTACAGATAGAACAGAAGTGCCAGAGGTTTTGGTTGAAAAAATACGTCACATTGTGCCAAAAGCTATAGCTCAAACAGCTGATTCTGTTAAAGATGCATTGGCTTTAGCCTATAAACATACAAAGAATGGTGATATTATCGCTGTTTGTGGTTCTTTATATATTTTAGGAGATGCTCGTCAGTGGTTTAACCATGAGATGAGTCACTAAGGTGAGCCTATGGAACTCTCACTTATTCCTAATCAGAAGAGAATCACGTTCTATATTGAGCGTCTAATTTATGGTGTGGTGGTTGCTATGCCATTACAACCTATGGTGGGGGATGTACTTCTGTGGCTAGCGATAGGGCTTGCACTATATGATTTGATCTCTAGTAAATCACTAAGCTTACCAACGGGCTATTTATCGTGGTCCGTTATGATATTTGTAGTATGGACTGGCATATCTGCACTAGTATCAGAAAATTGGGATTGGTCAATTCAAAGTTGGTTTTATCAAATCGTAGCCAGCGGAGGAATGTATTATCTAGTTCGCACATACATTCAAACACCTAAACAGTGGAATTATTTTCTTCGTGCTCTATTAGGTACTGCTGTACTAGTGTGTATCATAGGTGCTTATCAATATGTATTTGTTCCTAATATTCATATAAAAGAGTGGGTAGATGCAGCACAGTTCCCAAAATTGATGCGACGTATGTCATCTACATTACAAAACCCTAATTTATTGGGCGCTTATCTATTGATGGTACTCAGCGTATGTATCAGTTATATCTTGGTATATATGAAAGGAAAAATCGTACGCGTGAAGTCGTTACGATGCTCATTATAGGTATTATATTATTTCTTTAACGATGCTATTAACCTATTCTAGAGGGAATTTGGATTAGCTTTTGGAGCGATGATTTCTGTATTGGGCAATCTTTGTAGAGCGAAGATTATTCTTATCTCTATTAGCAGTGCCGAGTAATTTTGTACTTTTTTTATGATGGTGAAATCGCTTCAAGACTGTGGTCTATATTCCAAGGTCACGATACGTCAGCTGATCTTCGATGGGCCTTTATGGGATAGTACTATGTATATCGTACGAGAAAAATCCTATCTTTGGTATTGGGTGGAATACATTTTACTTTAGTATATCCAGATTATAACTACTATATTCAAGGACCCTCACGTCTTGATGTATCATGCTCATAATTTATATCTTAATATGTTAGCTGAAACAGGTATCCCAGGATTGATATCATTCCTAGCAGTTATCGTAGGTCATGTTATTACATCTATAAGACTTAAAGGCGATATATTCCGTCAAGCTGCACAAATAGGTGTAGGTGCTTAGCTATAGGTGTTTTTATTTAGTGGCTTATCTGACTTTTGAGCTATACAGTCATCAAGTGACTATTGTATTTTGGCAATTGTTTGGCTGGGTAGGGGCCTTTGTAAAAGTTCAACTGTCTGCTGATAAATCTGCATAATTGTCATATCTTGTATAATTAGCATGTTTTATGGTAGATATATAATTTCATAATATGGTATACTTAATACATACCTTAGGTAGGTACGTATTAAGTAGTATAACCGGTTTTCTAATGTTAGACATAATTGAACATTATCGTTGGCATTTGAAAGCCGGTTTTTTGTATATCTTTGTATCTTTATAGGGAGGTGTATGGTCTAGTTCTTGTGTATGAGATGTTGTTTTATATTGAAAAGGGTCTATATATTGTATAGAGAGAGTTCGATTTAATTGAAAAACATCAATATATGCCATAAATCGATAATTCCTGTGAGTTATAGCGATGTGAATAAAACTTATGTGAATATATGAAAATCTATGCATTTTAATCATAATGCACCCATAAAGTGTGATGAAAAATACATTTTAGTCATATAAGTTGACAATACGTTGGATGTGGACTACGATGAAGTCGGTTTAAGGAACGACCAAGAGATCAAACTGTCGTTTATACAATGTTACTCTTAAAGGAGATGGTAATGGTGATAGACATCAAAGACCGCGTTAAATGTGCGGCCCTCCAAGGTAAAATTGTCACTGCTTATGATGCAGCTCTTTTGATTAACCCTAACGATAAAGTTGGTATTTCCGGCTTTACTCCATCTGGTTATGCAAAAGCAGTGCCATTGGCATTGGCAGAAAGAATGGAAAAAGAACCATTCAAAATTGATTTGTGGACAGGTGCTTCCGTAGGTGATGAAGCTGATGGTGCGTTAACTCGTGCTAACGGTATCAATCGTCGTTTCCCATATCAAACAAATGGGGATACACGTAAAGCCTTAAATAGCGGTGCTGTTAAATACATTGATATGCATTTAAGCACAATGGCACAAAATGTTCGCTATGGCTTCTTTGGTGATTTAGATGTAGCAATTATTGAAGCTGCACAAATCAACGAAGATGGTTCCATTGTTCCAACTACATCTGTTGGTAACTCTCCAACATTTGTTAGCCAAGCTAAAAAAGTTATCGTAGAAGTGAATGTATCCCAACCACTTTCCTTGGTAGGTATGCATGATATCTATGAACCACTCGATCCACCACATCGTAAACCAATCCCATTGGAAACACCTGGTGATCGTATTGGTACTGAAGCAATTCCTTGTGATCCAAGTAAAATTGTTGCAGTAGTACCTTGTGATGTTCCTGATACAACAAGACCTTTGGCACCTATCGATGATGATGCAAAAGCAATGAGTCAACACCTTATCAAATTCTTCGAACAAGAAATTGCAGAAGGTCGTTTACCTAAAAACTTGCTTCCATTACAATCTGGTGTAGGTTCCGTGGCGAATGCTGTAATCAGTGGTCTTGCTAAAGGCCCATTCACAGATTTGTCCATCTATACAGAAGTAATCCAAGATGGTATGTTCGACTTGATCGATGCTGGTAAAGTAACTGTATGTTCCGGTACTGCATTAAGTCCTTCTCCAGATGGGTTGAAACGTTTCTATGCGAATATTGATGAATATCGTAAAAAAATCATTCTTCGCCCACAAGAAATTTCCAACAACCCTGGTATTGCTCGCCGTATTGGTGTCATTGCCATGAATACCGCTATCGAATTTGATATTTGGCAATGTAAACTCTACTCATATTATGGGTAGCAAAATGATGAATGGTGTTGGTGGTTCTGGTGACTTTGCACGTAGTGCTTATCTCACTATTTTCTGCACTAACTCCGTTGCTAAAAATGGCGACATCAGTTCTATCGTTCCATATGTATCTCATGTGGATCACCCAGAACATGACACTATGATTTTCTGTACAGAACAAGGTGTTGCTGACTGCCGTGGTTTGAGCCCAGTGGAAAGAGCTCGTTTGATCATTGAAAAATGTGCTCACCCAGACTACAAACCTATGTTAACTGAATACCTAGAAAAAGCATTAGCTGCAACAAAGAATGCCCATACACCTATGTTGCTTGATGAAGCTCTTTCTTGGCATAAACGCTTCACAGAAACTGGAAGCATGAAAAAATAACCTGTTTTTTTAGGAGGATGATGAAAACATGGCTTACGAAAACTTAAAAGCCCAAATTGCTGAGTACAACAAACTTTGTGACGAAAAAAGTGCAAAAACTCCAGAACGTCAAAATTTAAAATACAACCGTGTGTACACACCAGTTGACATCGAAGGTTTTGACTATGAACGTGATTTGGGTATGCCTGGCGAATTCCCTTACACTCGTGGCGTACAACCTACTATGTACCGTGGTCGTTTCTGGACAATGCGTATGTATGCAGGCTTCGCTACAGCAGAAGAATCTAACAAACGTTACCGCTACTTAATCGAGTCTGGTGCAACTGGTCTTTCCTGCGCATTCGACTTACCTACACAAATCGGTTACGACTCCGACGATGCAGTTGCAGAAGGCGAAGTTGGTAAAGTAGGTGTAGCGATTGACTCCTTGGCAGATATGGAAATCTTGTTCGACGGCATCGACCTTGGTAAAGTATCCACATCCATGACAATCAACGCTCCAGCATCCGTTTTGTTGGCAATGTATATCGCAGTAGCTGAAAAACAAGGCGTACCTTCCACAGAATTGAAAGGTACAATTCAAAATGATATTTTGAAAGAATACGCAGCTCGTGGTACTTACATTTTCCCACCAAAACCATCCATGCGTTTGATCACTAATATCTTCGAATATTGTTCTCAAAACGTTCCAAAATGGAACACAATCTCCATCTCCGGTTACCATATCCGTGAAGCAGGTTCCACAGCAGCTCAAGAAATCGCATTCACAATTGCTGATGGTATCGCATACGTAGAAGCAGCTTTGAAAGCTGGTCTTGATGTTGATACATTCGCTGGTCGTCTTTCCTTCTTCTGGAATGCTCATAACAACGTACTTGAAGAAGTTGCTAAATTCCGCGCATCCCGTCGTTTATGGGCAACTATCATGAAAGAACGTTTTGGTGCTAAAAAACCAAAATCCATGATGCTTCGTGTACATACTCAAACAGCTGGTTCCATGTTGACTGCACAACAAGTTGATAACAACATCGTTCGTGTTGCTCTTCAAACTGCAGCTGCTGTAATGGGCGGTACTCAATCCTTACATACAAACTCCCGTGACGAAGCGTTTGGCTCTTCCTACAGAAGCATCTGTACAAGTAGCTCTTCGTACACAACAAATCGTGGCTTACGAATCTGGTTTAGCTGACGTAGTTGACCCATTGGGCGGTTCCTACTATGTAGAAGCTATGACTAACGCTATCTATGACGAAGCTATGGCTTACATCAAGAAAATTGATGAAATGGGCGGCGCTGTAGTAGCAATCGAAAAAGGCTACATCCAAAAAGAAATTCAAGAATCCGCTTACAAATGGCAAATGGAAGTTGAATCTGGCTTGCGCACAATCGTTGGCGTAAACAAATTCCAAGTTGAAGAAGAAGCTCCAAAAGACTTGCTTCGCGTAGACGCTTCCGTAGGTGTTAACCAATCCAAGAAAACTCAAGCAGTTCGCGCTAACCGCGATCAAGCAGCAGTTGATAAAGCATTAGCAGCTCTTAAAGCTGGCGCAGCTGACGAAAACGTTAACTTGATGCCATTAATTCTTGATGCAGTTAAAACATATGCTACTTTGGGTGAAATTTGTAATGTATTGCGCGAAGTATTCGGTGAATACGAAGCTCATTCCACATTATAATATCGGCTAATTTCGGAGGTAATTAATCATGGCAGAAAAACGTATTAGAGTAATCGTAGCAAAACCAGGTCTTGATGGTCATGACCGTGGTGCAAAAGTAGTAGCACGCGCACTTCGCGATGCTGGTTTCGAAGTAATCTACACTGGTCTTCGTCAAACTCCAGAACAAATCGTAGAAGCAGCTCTTTCTGAAGACGTTAATGTAGTTGCATTATCCCTTCTTTCCGGTGCTCATAACACATTGTTCCCTAAAATTGTTGAACTTTTGAAAGAAAAAGGCATGGGCGATGTACTTGTAATCGGTGGTGGCGTTATTCCTGACGCTGATATCCCTGGCTTGAAAGCAGCTGGCGTAGCAGCAGTATTCACACCTGGTACACCAACTGGCGATATCGTTAAATTCATCAACGAAAACGTTAAATAATTAATTGGGCAAGAGAGGGGTTCAACTGAATAGTTGACTCCCCTCTATTCCCATATTTTAAGATAGGTGGTGAGGCGAGTGGATTTAGTTAAAGAACTTTTTGAAGGTTCCCGACTAGCCTTAGCACGGTCCATAACAGCTGTAGAAAACGAGTATGAAAATGCCATTGATATTATGAAGGCAATTTACCCTAAAACAGGGAATGCACGTATTCTCGGTATTACTGGGGCCCCTGGTGCTGGTAAAAGTACTTTGACTGATAAAGTTGTTAAACATTATCTAGATCAAGGTAAAAAAATCGGCATCGTTGCCATCGACCCAACAAGCCCATTCTCTGGTGGTGCTATCTTGGGGGACCGTATTCGAATGAATGATTTGACATTAAATGAAATGTATTTATTCGAAGCATGGGCACGCGTGGTAGTCTTGGTGGTTTATCCAAAAAGACTGCGGACGTTGTAAAACTCATGGATGCCTTTGGCATGGATTTAGTAATCATTGAAACAGTAGGTGTAGGTCAATCCGAAGTAGATATCGTTAAAAATGCTGATACTACATTGGTTGTACTTGTTCCTGGTCTTGGTGATGATATCCAAGCTATCAAGGCAGGTATTCTTGAAATTGGCGATGTATTTGCTATCAATAAAGCTGACCGAGATGGTTGTGATCGTTTGAATGTAGAAATTGAAATGATGCTTGACCTAGATTCTCGTGAAGTAAAATGGCGCCCACCAATTAAGCGCACAATTGCTAGCAAGGACCAAGGCGTAGATGAACTCATCGACGCTTTAGATGAACATTTTGAGTATCTTGAAGATTCTGGTGAATTGGAATCTCGTCGGGCAGAACGTACTCGTGATGAAATCATCGCAATGATTAATGAACAAATTGGTCGTTATGTAGCTGATAAAATTGTTACAAGCGACGAATTTAATAGCCAAGTGGCAGCTGTTAACGAACGCGAAAGCGATCCATACACAGTTGTTAACGGCGTAATGACAAGCGTGCTAAAGTAGACGGCGACTACATAGCATTAGAGATTTAGCCTTGAAAAGGAGATAATCGAAATGGCTTTTAAAGTATTACAAGTGGATCACATCGGTATTGGTGTTAATGATTTAGCAGCAACTAAAGAATTCTATAAAAATGCATTGGGTATTGAACATCTTCCAGAAGATGAAGTGGTTGAAGAACAAAAAGTAAAAGTATCCTTCTTCCCATGTGGCGATGCTGAACTTGAATTCTTAGAAACTACAACTCCAGATGGCCCTATCGGTAAATTCATCGAAAAAAATGGCGGTCGTGATGGTATCCAACACGTTGCATTGCGCGTTGATAATATTGAAAATGCTATTGCTGATTTGATGGCTAAAGGCGTTCGTATGATTGACGAAAAACCTCGTTACGGTGCAGGCGGTTCCTCTATTGCTTTCTTACATCCAAAAGCAACAGGTGGCGTATTGCTTGAATTATGTCAACGTATGAAATAATACAGTATCCAATTCACATCATTATGTATGAGTAATAGATATACATATTCATATAATCACTAGTTATATATTAAATATGTATGCATGCTTGAACTTTAATTATTTATGAAATAAAATGATACTGTAACAAGTTTTATTTGGAGGTGCTATAATGGCAACAGTGCAAGAAAAAATCGAGTTATTGCACGAAAAACTAGCTAAAGTTAAAGCTGGTGGCGGTGAAAAACGCGTTGAGAAACAACATGCTCAAGGCAAAATGACTGCTCGTGAACGTTTGGCTAAATTATTCGATGCTAACTCTTTCGTTGAACTTGATCAATTTGTTAAACATCGTTGTGTTAACTTCGGTCAAGAAAAGAAAGAATTACCAGGCGAAGGTGTAGTAACTGGTTATGGTACTATTGACGGTCGTTTAGTATATGCATTTGCACAAGACTTCACTGTAGAAGGTGGTTCTCTTGGTGAAATGCATGCTGCTAAAATCGTTAAAGTACAACGTTTAGCAATGAAAATGGGTGCTCCTATCGTTGGTATCAATGATTCCGGCGGTGCTCGTATTCAAGAAGCAGTAGATGCGCTTGCTGGTTACGGTAAAATTTTCTTTGAAAATACAAATGCATCTGGCGTTATTCCACAAATTTCCGTAATCATGGGCCCATGTGCAGGTGGTGCTGTATATTCTCCAGCATTGACTGACTTCATCTACATGGTTAAAAACACATCTCAAATGTTCATCACTGGTCCTGCAGTTATCAAATCTGTAACTGGTGAAGAAGTAACAGCTGAAGACCTTGGTGGTGCAATGGCTCACAACTCCGTATCTGGTGTTGCTCACTTTGCAGCTGAAGACGAAGATGATTGCATCGCTCAAATTCGCTACTTATTAGGCTTCTTGCCATCCAATAACATGGAAGATGCTCCATTAGTAGACACTGGCGATGATCCAACTCGCGAAGACGAAGGCTTGAACAGCTTGTTGCCTGATAACAGTAACATGCCATACGACATGAAAGATGTTATCGCAGCTACTGTAGATAATGGCGAATACTATGAAGTACAACCATTCTATGCTACAAACATCATCACTTGTTTCGCACGTTTTGACGGTCAATCCGTTGGTATCATTGCTAACCAACCAAAAGTAATGGCTGGTTGCTTGGACATCAATGCATCCGACAAATCTTCCCGTTTCATCCGTTTCTGTGATGCTTTCAATATTCCAATCGTTAACTTCGTTGACGTTCCTGGTTTCTTGCCTGGCACAAATCAAGAATGGGGCGGTATCATTCGTCATGGTGCTAAAATGTTGTATGCTTACTCTGAAGCTACAGTACCAAAAATTACTGTTATCACTCGTAAAGCATACGGCGGTTCTTACCTCGCTATGTGTTCCCAAGATTTGGGCGCTGACCAAGTATACGCTTGGCCTACATCCGAAATCGCTGTAATGGGTCCTGCTGGTGCAGCTAACATTATCTTCAAGAAAGATGAAGACAAAGACGCTAAAACAGCTAAATACGTAGAAGAGTTCGCAACTCCATACAAAGCTGCAGAACGTGGCTTCGTAGATGTTGTAATCGAACCAAAACAAACTCGTCCAGCAGTTATCAACGCTTTGGCTATGCTTGCAAGCAAACGCGAAAACCGTGCTCCAAAGAAACATGGTAATATTCCATTATAATTCGATTCGATAACAAGATCATCGAATTTGGGAGATACCTTTCTTTACTACTTTTTTAGAAAGGGGAATGATTATGGAAGGACAAGCAGTTACTACCAATCCTTGGTTAATCATGGCCATTAATATGACAGTTGTATTTGTTGTGTTGATTCTTTTAGGTATTTTGATGACAATCGTTCATTTGATTGACCCTACTAAGAAGAAAAAAGACGTACCACCAAGTGCACCTGTTGCGGCTCCCGCAGCTACACCGGTGGCTGCACCAAATGCATCTGCTCAAAATGAAGGTGAAGTAGTAGCAGCTATCGTAGGTGCCATTGTGGCGATGGGGTACTCATCTGAACAAATTGCATCTATTCGACCTACAGCAACCAGTGCTAAATGGCGCTTGGAAGGTCGTTTAAGCGGTAGAGGTTAATAATATTTTAGGAGGCATTTGTAATGAGCAATGCTACAACAACTAACGGTAAAGCTCCATCTCAAGATGTAGTAGCAGTAATCGTTGGTGCATTAGCGGCAATGGGTTATTCCGCTGATCAAATCGCGCATATCCGTCCAATCGTAAGTTATAATTGGAAAATGGAAGGACGTTTGCGCGGTAATCGATAAGATTATTGGCAGTTAGATAATCTAATAGATTATCCAATTTATATGTGTAAAAAAATTTTATAAGTATTGTGTAGACACTACACATTTTGGAGGAATTTAAAATGAAAAAATTCAACATTACAGTAAACGGCACAGCATATGATGTAGAAGTTAATGAAGTAAAAGGTGCAGCTCCTGCAGCAGCTCCTAAAGCAGCTCCAGCTCCAGCTCCTAAAGCAGCTCCTGCACCAGCTCCAGCTCCAGCTGCAGCAGCAGCTCCAGTTCCAGCAGGTGCTGAAACTGTAAAAGCTCCAATGCCTGGTAAAATCTTATCTGTAGCAGTATCCGCTGGTCAAGCAGTTAAAAAAGGCGAAACTTTGTTGATCCTTGAAGCTATGAAAATGCAAAACGAAATCGCAGCTCCTCATGATGCTGTAGTTGCAGAAGTTCGCGTAGCTGCTAACCAAACTGTATCCACTGGCGACGACATGGTTGTTCTTGGTTAATACCAAGTTGTGTGTGGCGCGGCTGAGCCGCGTCATATGACAATTTTATATTTGTGAAAGGGGAACGCATATGGAGGCTTTTGCTGTTGCGATTCAATCCGTTATTACTGATAGCGGGTTCCTCGCATTTACAACAGGCAATGCTATTATGATTCTTGTAGGTTTGATCCTATTGTACTTGGCATTTGCTAAAGAGTTTGAACCTTTATTGTTGGGTCCGATTGCGTTTGGTTGTGTACTTGCTAATATTCCTCGTAATGGTTTCGAAGAAGGCGTTATGGCACTTATTAGCGCAGGTATCTCCCAAGAAATCTTCCCACCTTTAATTTTCCTTGGTGTAGGTGCAATGACTGACTTTGGTCCACTCATTGCTAACCCTAAAACATTGCTTTTAGGTGCTGCTGCTCAAATCGGCGTATTCGTTGCTTTAGGTGGCGCAATGATGCTTGGCTTTACAGCTCAAGAAGCAGCTGCTATCGGTATCATCGGTGGTGCTGACGGTCCTACATCCATTTACTTAGCTACTAAGCTAGCTCCTCATTTATTAGGTGCTATCGCGGTTGCCGCATATTCCTATATGTCCTTGGTACCGTTGATTCAACCACCTGTAATGAAATTATTCACTACGCAAAAAGAACGCGAAATTGTTATGGAACAATTGCGTGAAGTTACACGTTTTGAAAAAATCGTATTCCCAATTATTTCTACGATCTTCATTTCCTTATTGCTTCCTTCCATTACATCCCTTTTAGGTATGTTGATGTTAGGTAACTTGTTCCGTGAATCTGGCGTAACTGATCGTTTGTCCGATACATCTCAAAATGCGTTGATCAATACTGTTACTATCTTCTTAGCAACTGGTACTGGTTTAACAATGAGTGCGGAACACTTCTTAAGCGTGCAAACACTCCTTATCATTTGCTTAGGTTTGGTTGCATTCATCGGTGGTACTGCTGGTGGCGTATTATTCGGTAAATTGATGAGCTTAGTAGATGGTGGTAAAACAAATCCACTTATTGGTTCTGCTGGTGTATCCGCGGTTCCAATGGCGGCTCGCGTATCTCAAGTTGTAGGTGCGAAAGCTAACCCAGCTAACTTCTTGCTCATGCATGCTATGGGTCCAAACGTAGCTGGCGTTATCGGTACAGCAGTAGCAGCAGGTACAATGCTTGCTATGTTGTCCAGCCACTAGTAATTTAATAATTATTCACCAAGGTGTGCCTAATTAGGTACACCTATTGGTGAATATAAAAACCCTTTAAATCTATGTATTCATGCATAAATAGGGTATATTTGCAATAAATGCTTTTCAGATCGGTCATTAGGTGATACAAGAATTCACACAATAACCTTCTAGTGCTTTAAATATAGTAGAGGTGGTCACTTGTTATCAATTGAATTAAAAATACTGATTTGTTTTATCTGGGCATTTATTGTATTTTTTATTACGGCACTGATTATCGGTGTTGAAGGCAAAGCTAAATGGTTTCAACGCAGAACTAAATATACTTGGTTTAATCGCCGAGGATTTTTAGGTGAAACCTTATTCTTTGGGTTATCCCTAAAAACTATAGAGGGATATGGGGATTACTTTTTTGATGGCTTCCGCCATCAGTATCGTAGGCTATATTTTATACCTCATATAACTAAATCAGTGCATTTCTCTGAAGGGAGATGATGATGTATGGGTACTGCAGAACAAACCTTAATCGTCCTTGCAGTCATGGCTGTTTTATTTCGTTACGGAAATTATTCCTTTAGCTATTACTTCTTTAGGCGGCGCAATTACTCTTGGCCTTATGGGTATTATTACTCCTAAGGTTGTATTCTCTGGTTTATCTGATAGTACAGTTGTGTTGTTTGCTGGCATGTTCGTTGTTGGTGCAGCATTGTTCTACACTGGTTTAGCTCAAAAAATTGGTGAAACAGTAGTATCTCATGCTGGTACTAGCGAAAATGGCTTAATGCTTGCCATCATGGTTGTTACAGCAACTATGTCCGCATTCTTATCTAACACTGGTACAACAGCTGCTTTACTTCCTGTAGTTGTTGGTATCTGTGCTGTTGCTAAGATTCCTGCATCTCGCCAATTGATGCCTTTAGCATTCGCTGCAGGTATTGGTGGTATCATTACAATGGTTGGTACACCTCCAAACATTATTGTAAGTGGTACATTAACTAAATTTGGTGAACAACCATTTGGTTTCTTCGAATTTGCTTGGATTGGTATTCCTTTGACTATCGCTACTATCGCTTTTCATGATGCTTATTGGTAAACATTTATTGCCTAAACATGAAATTCAAGATGCTGGCGACGTTGAACAAGAAGTAGCTGCTGAAGATATTTCTAACGATCCTAAGAAACAATTATACTCTGGTCTTATTCTTTTAGGCGTAATCATTGCTATGATTTTAGGTGACTTCCTAAAAGGTTATGGTATCAACTTACCATTGAGCATGGTTGCAGTTATTGGCGCAATGCTTTGCGTATTAACTGGTTGCTTGAACGAAAAACAAGCTTACACATCTATTGACTGGGTAACAATCTTCTTATTTGCTGGTATGATGCCAGTAGCAACTGCACTTGATCAATCTGGTGCAGGTAAAATGATTGCTAATGCAGTAATCGGTGTTATGGGTTCTGACCCTAGCCCTTACTTTGCAACAGCAGTATTATTCGCATTGTCTTGTGTTATGACTCAATTTATGTCTAACACAGCATCTTGTGCATTGTTGGCTCCTATCGGTATCTCCATTGCTCAAGGTATGGGCGCTGACCCTCATGCTGTATTGATGGCTATCGGCGTTGCTGCATCTTGTGCATTCGGTACACCTGTAGGTACACCTCCAAATACATTAGTACTTGGCCCTGGTCAATACAAATTTACAGACTATGTAAAAGCCGGCGTTCCATTGATTTTAGTTTGCTTCGTAGTAAGCTTAATTATCATTCCAATGGTATGGCCATTCTTCCCTGGTAAATAATAGGGGATAGGTTACTCTACTATAAAGCACATACGAGGTCGAATCGTAAGATTCGGCCTCGTTTTTTATTATGATTTAGCTTATATGATTTTAATATAGATTACATATAAGTGTAATCAAAAGCAATATGAATTAAACTAATTTGCATGATTAATTTTACACAATTGACTACATCGAAAAAAATATGATATAGTATATTGTGTAAGATATAATTATGTAATGTTGAATAAGGAGGTCATCTATGACAAAAGAAAGATTTAACATGTTAGTTGGTTCTATTGGTGCATTTATTGGTGTATTTGTATTTTTAGCCTATATCCCACAAATAATTGCTAATCTTCATGGTCAACCTAGTCAACCATGGCAACCATTATTTGCAGCAGTATCCTGTTTGATCTGGGTATTATATGGTTGGACAAAATCACCTAAACGTGATTATATTTTAATCGTACCAAACCTTGCAGGCGTTATTTTAGGTACACTAACATTCTTAACATCTTTCTAAGTGCTATAAGAAAAAAATAGTAATAAAATAGTATTATTGTTATATAGTGAATAATAGTAAAGATATTACTTTACTTTATAAATATAAATGAGGTCGAATCGTATGATTCGGCCTTTTTTTAGAGTGAAGTTTATATGTTAGATTAAAATATAGATAAGCGTTAAATCTGTTGTAATAAAAAAATAGTTTTTTTATGATAATAAATATTGATAATTAAATTCCTAGTATAATGATTACGTATTTTTATAAAAATTGATAATTACAGCATTCTCATTTATTGAATATCATATTTCAATTAATTAAATGAAAAAGTAAATATCAAAATACATGATAAACATAGGCTTTTGTATGATAAAAAGGAACAAAGTATTATGCAAAAATATATACAGTTTTTTTATCATTTTCATTTGACTTTCAATTAGAACTGTGTGATAATGAGAACATAAGTTGAGGCAAGTGCCTTTCTAAATGATAATAAAA
>BNJV01002751.1_pt1:0-152500 | contig 254093 bp, 301 predicted proteins | sample 8540591 | NCBI WGS metagenome assembly BNJV01 (sample SAMD00202457, study PRJDB9452) | human saliva metagenome | host: Homo sapiens
GCCCATCTCACAATACACTTCGTGGCGCTGCAGGTGGTGCTGTTCTAACAGCAGAGCTAATTAAAAATTAGGATACTTAGATTAATAATAATCTTTACTAAGATTTTTATAAGTATGATCGACTAAAAATCACAGAGATTTTTGTCTCTGTGGTTTTATTGTTAAATAATAACCAACTTATTACTATGTGTGTATTTAAAAATAGTTTGAATACTTCACAAAATCTACAATCAAATTCTATAAATTAAAAAAATCACTCTCGAAAAATATCAAGAGTGATTTCCCATTATTTTACTAAATTGTTAATTTTAGTCTTCTTTTTACGTTTTCTTATTACTGCTGCAATACCCACAAGCAACATCCCAAATCCTGTTGTTACATTAGTTGTTTTTGCTACCTGTATTAGCTAAACGTTTAACTTGAATTTTTAGGCTCTGCTAATTTTACCTTTCTGAAGATATGGTGAATATTTCCATTTGCATCTACCACTGTTCGTACAAATTCATATCCTGGAATTGTTCCTGAATCTTTAGCTCCATTTTCAGAGGGTTTTAATGGGTTCCCATTTTCATCTCTCCATACTGTAGTTCTTTTTAATAACTTTTTCGTAGACATGCTCTGTGTCTCCATTTGGCAGTTTTTAGTTTCTACAAATCTGTACTCTGGTACTTCTTTCTTGTCTACTGTTCCTTCTTCTGGATCGAAATCCTGGAATTATATTTCCTTCTTTATCTTTGAAGTAAGTCTTAACTTTTTCGTAGACATGCTCTGTGTCTCCATTTGGTAGTTTTTAGTTTCTACAAATCTGTACTCTGGTACTTCTTTTCTTGTCTACTGTTCCTTCTTCTGGATCGAAATCCTGGAATTATATTTCCTTCTTTATCTTTGAAGTAAGTCTTAACTTTTTCGTAGACATGCTCTGTGTCTCCATTTGGCAGTTTTTAGTTTCTACAAATCTGTACTCTGGTACTTCTTTCTTGTCTACTGTTCCTTCTTCTGGATCGAAATCCTGGAATTATATTTCCTTCTTTATCTTTGAAGTAAGTCTTAACTTTTTCGTAGACATGCTCTGTGTCTCCATTTGGCAGTTTTTTTAGTTTCTACAAATCTGTACTCTGGTACTTCTTTCTTGTCTACTGTTCCTTCTTCTGGATCAAATCCTGGAATTATATTTCCTTCTTTTGTCTTTGAAGTAAGTCTTAACTTTTTCGTAGACATGCTCTGTGTCTCCATTTGGTAGTTTTTAGTTTCTACAAATCTGTACTCTGGTACTTCTTTCTTGTCTACTGTTCCTTCTTCTGGATCGAATCCTGGAATTATATTTCCTTCTTTATCTTTGAAGTAAGTCTTAACTTTTTCGTAGACATGCTCTGTGTCTCCATTTGGCAGTTTTTAGTTTCTACAAATCTGTACTCTGGTACTTCTTTCTTGTCTACTGTTCCTTCTTCTGGATCAAATCCTGGAATTATATTTCCTTCTTTATCTTTGAAGTAAAGTCTTAACTTTTTCGTAGACATGCTCTGTGTCTCCATTTGGCAGTTTTTAGTTTCTACAAATCTGTACTCTGGTACTTCTTTCTTGTCTACTGTTCCTTCTTCTGGATCAAATCCTGGAATTATATTTCCTTCTTTGTCTTTGAAGTAAGTCTTAACTTTTTCGTAGAAGTGTTTTGTATTACCTTTTTCATCCGTTTCAGTCTTAATAACTCTATATCCTTCTATTTTTCCTCTGGATACTTACCATCTTTTGTAGGGATTAACTCTGTTTCTTTTTCCATTATTTTTCTACAGTAACGTATTTAGTTTCTGGACGAACAGTCGGTGTATACGTTGCTTTAATAGTTCTTCCATTTTTATCCTTACGAACTACCTCTACTGCAGTTGCTGTTCCCACATAATCTTTTTCTGGTGTAAATGTTACTACACCTTCATCATTAATAGTATATGTTCCTTGACCTGAAATTACTTTTTCTTTAGTTTTATCTTCGAATGTAGGAGGTACTGTTGTATCGATATCCCCTTTAAATAATGGAGTATTAGACTGAGGTTGATTTTTAGCACCTTCTGATATTACATTTTCTGTAGTAGTTTTTCCTAGTACTGTCGGTGTATACGTAGCTGTTACTAATGTTCCATTTTTATCTACACGTTTAACAGTTACTCCTGTTGCTACTCCTACAAAAATCATTTTCTGGTGTAAATGTTACTTTACCAGTCGCATCGATAGTGTATATACCTTCTTTTTGGTATTACAACTTTTCCTTCTTCATCTGCACCTTCAAGTCTTGGAGCAACATTTTTCATCAATTGGAACTTCTACTTTTTCATTATTAATAGTTGTACTTCCCGCTTTAAATACAGGTGTTCCAAATTGTTTTTCTCCTTTATCCCCAATTGATGTTACATCCTTAGATGTTGGTGTTACACCTTTTACAGTTGGTGTATATTTAGCATTAACTGATGTACCATTTTGATCTTCACGCTGAACTTCAACACCGTTCGCTACTCCTGTAAATTGCGGCTCTGGCGTAAATGTTACTTTACCATTTTCATCAATTGCATAAGTTTCCCTCATTTGGCACTTTTTACTAGCTTTTTCATCCATCAGTAGCCCTGTCTCAAGATTCACTAATTTTGGTGCTTTAGTACTAAGTGGTACCTCTACCTCTTTACCATTAAGCATAGCTTTTTCCTGCCGTAAATATTAGGGTCCCTTCTTGAGGTAATCCTTGAACCCCTATTGATCTTACTGGGTTGATATTGGTCTAACAGGTACTATTGTAGGTGTATATGTTGTTGTCACTTTTGAACCATTTGTATCTTTCACCTGAATAGTTACTTCTCTAACTTCTCCCGTATATGTTTTATCTGACGGAGTAAATACTACTACAGGTTTATTATCTACTACACTTATCCTGTAAGTCCCTATTTCTTTTAATCCATCTGAAGATTTTGCTGGAACAGAATCTCTCTCCTGTCCATTTTCATCTAGCAACTTAAAGGTACTACTATCTAATGGAACTTCTTTATCTACACCATCAATAGTCGTTTTACCGGGTTTAAACAATACTTCTTTCGTTTGTTCCTTCCCTTGTATATCTTTTGAGACAGCGGGTTTTGCCGTTGGAGAAACACCTAAAATATGTGGAGTATATGTTGTTCTTACTTTTGTTCCATTTTCATCTTCAGCTTGTACATTAGCTGGTAATACGACTCCTGTATATGTTTTATCTGTTGGTGTAAAGATTACTTTATTAGTTCCAGGAGTAATACTATAAGTTCCTACTTGTTTTACACCATCATTTGCATACGCTGGAACTTCCGTTACTTCCGTTCCATCGCTACCTATTAACTTACTTGAACCAACTTTAATCGGTACAGATTTCTCTACATCTCCAATTACTGCTTTTCCTACGGTAAATGTCACTGTTCCTTCTTGAATTTCTCCTTGAATTCCAGTTGAAGTAGCCAGCGATGCTTGTGGTTTTACTCCTACAATGGATGGTGTATATTTTGTTTCTGTTTTGTTCCATTTATATCTTTTTGCCTGAACACGAACTGGGGTAACTACCCCTACATATAATTTATCTTTAGGAATAAATGTTACAATACCAGTACTAGAGTCTACTGTGTATTTCCCTACTTCCTTGTTCCCTTCTCCTAATGCAGGAGTCTCTGTTACTTCATCACCATCCAAGTTTAGTAATTTAACTGAATTTTCTTTAATTGGAACTTCTTCATGACCTTTCTTAAATATTGGTTTCCCCGTTTGAACTTCACCTTGAATTCCAGTTGAGTAGCTGCTTCAGCAGTTGGACTAACAGCAATTACTGTTGGTATATATTTTGCTCTCGCTGTTGATAAAGAAGGAACTCCATCTTTATCAAATCCCACAGGTCCTGTCAATTCTACAGTAACTCCTCCTGCAGTACCTTTAAATGATAATAGTGGTTGAAATTTCACTTCTCCAGTCTCAGGTACAATTGTATATGTTCCCTCATTCTCTACAGTGATAGAAGTTTCATTAATTATACTTCCTGATTTTGGATCTACTAACTTAGCTATATACTGAGTACTTGGACTAACTATTCTCTCTGCAGCTCTTCCTGCATTTACCTTGAATAACGGTATTCCTTTTTGTTCTTTACCTTGAAGTCCTGTTGTCTCTTTCGAATGCCCTGTCATTTCTTTTGGTTCTACAATCGGCACATATACTGCATCCATAGATTTTTATTATTTCCTGCAGAATGCCCCCATTATTAGTGTTTATTAATACATCCCCATCTGTTACTGCTTCCCAACCAGTACTTTGTCCATTTGCATCTACAGCACGTAATACAACTCCACTTGCTTTCCCTACAAATGCTGGATCCGGCGTAAATGTAACACCTGTATCCGAAACTTCATATATACCTTGACCTGGAACATTTAGGTTAGTAACAAGTTGTCCTGTTTCATTAACAATTCTTACCCCACCTTGTGCTGTTTTAGTTGTTTCAGCCGTAATAGAATTTCGTTCCTGTGTATAGTCTATTTTTCCATATGAATTAAATGTAACACTACCATTTTTAGATCCCAGTTCCCCTGGTTCATCACCTTTATTATGACTTATGAATTCAAAAATTGATACTTTGTTTTTCACCTTGTTTCCTGTGGTTTCCTCATAGTCTCCTCGTGGTGGATTAGAAACCTGAACTTGATTATCTTCTACTTCTCCTGTGTAAGCAATTCCTGTAGGTTTTTCAATTTGGTTTCTATCGTTAGCAATACGTACTCTAAATTTCACAATATCATTATTTTCATCAATTACATGGGTATTATGAAAAGTAAGCTCTACTATTTGATTATTCTCTGTCACTTCTTTTTATATCTGATTCTTCTCCTGGATCAAACTTACCATTATTATTAAAATCAATAAATCCACGAACATAAGCTTTTTCTAATGGTCCTTTATAATCCTGGTTACCATTTACTGAGGCCAACACTCTGATTTTATGGGTATTATTTGGGCCTAAAATTGACTTAACTTCCGATAAGCCTGTAACTTTATTTTTATTATATGTTCTGGAGCCACTAGCTGATCTACACCTTCATCAGCTATATCATTCTCATCATCTGAATTTTTTTCCAAATACACTTGTTCCTGGAACAGGATCGACATCTGCTTTAACTTTTTCCTAAATATGGCTGTTGAATTTCCTTCTCTTCTCTTGTTTTGTAATCTATAGTTCTTGTTTTTAAATAATGTTCTGCTATACCATATGATTCTGGTAAATCTCAAAATCAGAAATCTTAATACCAAGCATAGATGATTGTTGTCCAGTTGTAAAAATATAAAAGCCTACTTCTGTTACATTATATGAGGTAACTATTGGTGTAGCTCTTTTACCATTGTTACTATATCCTCCAAACACTTGTGAGCCCAATCCTGCAGTAGCTGAATCTGGTGTGGCAAAACATTCTTGCTGCCAAAGCATCTACAAAGGATTTATCCCCAAGTCTCTTCATACTAACAGGCGAATATAGTCCCGTAAGATTATCCAGAGGTGTATAAGCTTGAGCTTGTCCATGACCTATCATAGCAACCAGATCCCATGGAGTACCATTGGTTGTATAAATTTCTGTTTCTTTATCAGCTACTTCTTCTCCTGATGTCATAACTATACTAGGCTTCACAGATTTCCCATTGTATACAGCCTCAATTGAAAATTTAACACCTAGAACTGCTCCATCTTGGCCTACACCATTGTCGCCTACTCCTCCTATTGTTGTTTTAGCTACTCCTGTGTCTAAAACCAGATCTTTAGTTTCTGCCCAATACCCTTGAGGAACTCCTGATATACCAGTTACTGGGGTTTCCCTGTATGCATATCCACCCTATTCTCTCCGTTAGGCTTATAGCTACCTTCATGAGCAGTACCAGCAACACGTCTTTTATACACATCAGTAGAATCAAATGGTTTTAATTCCTTCACAGTAAATTTAACTGTATATCCTGGAATTAATTCTTTTTCATACACTGATCCAACTTGAAGCTGACCATTCGCCTTTAGTTTAGTCCATGCTTTTTATCTCCAAAATCTAACCATTGAATTTGGCTATTAAGTTTTTAATTTCTTCACTATTTCTTTCTTTAGTTTTTAATTGGAATATCTGCTAAAGAAGTATATCCATGATCTTTTAACCATTTTTCCCCACGCTCAGTAGATGCATCAATTAGTGCTTCTTCTGTATTTTCTGCTAAATTAACTTCAAATCTTCCATTACGTTTTGCTCCTGCATTTTCCAATTCTGTGTATACAGCTTTAATAGCATTCTTTAATTCCTCTAAACTTTTAGCAATTTGTTCTTTTTGTTGCTTTTGGTATTACCTAACAATTCTTTAGCAAATCCTAGAGCCTCTTCGCTTTTTCTATAGTTTTCTGAATTGCTGGTTTTATTTCTGTTTTAAGACGGTTTTTATTCAACTCTGCTTTTAGCAAATGCATTTTGTTACTTCTGCTTCAAGCTACTTGCGTTAATTCTGCTTTAGCTACGTCTACTGCTTTTTCCTTCATTTGTAACCTCTTCTTTTTTTCTTTTTGCCCTTCAACCTTTTTCTCTTCTATTTTTATCGAATGCTCTAGTTTTAGCTTCAGTTACTACTGTACTAAGTGCTTGTACTATTTGAACCTGTTCATCTACTTCAGTTTGTCTAGCTGCCTCATTCGCTAATACACTTTTTGCTGTGGCTAATACTTCATGCGCAGTAGCTATTGCTATTCCTTCTGAATCTTGAACTAATTTTAATTTTTTTCTTCTAAAAGTAGTAATGCTAGCTTTTTAAAATATCTTTATCAACTTTTTATCCCTACTTTTGATACATCACTCTCTTTAGTGTTTTTTTCTCTACTAGCTTAGAAAACTCTTTTGTGGCCTCTGGTATTTTTCCAGTAGTTATTGTATTATCTATTACTTTTGTTATTTGATACTCTTTTCACTAGCTTGTGCTACCGATCCTACTCATACTTGCACCTATCACTATCGATACTGCTCCTACTTTAAACTTCTTAATAGAATACGTTTCTATACCTCTTTTTATTTCACTTAAATAATTATTATTTTTACCTATCATATTTCCCCTTTGTATTTAATATACCCAACAATAAAATATAGGAGATTATACCTCTATATTTTTTTATATTAAATACTTCTTTCTTATAATATTTCTTTAATTTTTAAAAATAAACCATTTTTATTTTTTTATACATATCCTAAATATAATTTTATTATTAAAATAGATTTAATACTTTTTGTTATGAAGAATTTTTATATTTTTTTCTATTAAGGATTAATTATTATTTTTACTAAATTAAAAACTATTTGTCTAGGAGTAAATTTGTTTATCTAGGGGGAATATACCTAAAATCACTAAATATATCTTAGTGCTCGCTCATACATATTTTTTAGTAACACTAATTATTCTGCAAATACACTTAATTACTCTCTGCTAAATAATAAATAAAACAATTACATTTGGATATTGTATACACATATTTTTTTATCTATATAACTTTATAACTATAACAAATCTGAATCTCTGTAGGCTATAACTCCTCTCCTTGGACCTCAATTGGATATTAAGCTATAAATTTTTATAATTTTTAAAAATATAATTAAATTTATTGTGCATAAAAACCTAAGGACACCTCCTTAGGTTTTGGTAATATTTAAATTATTTAACGTCTAGAACTTGTCTACCTTTATACATACCAGTTTTTTCTATCAACGCGGTGACCCATTACGTAGTTACCAGTTGCTGCATCGATAGTGATTGATGGTGCAGATAGTTTTTTGTGAGTTCTTCTTTTTTCTTTTAGCTGTTTTTGATGTTCTTCTAAAAGGAACTGCCATAGTTAATTTCCTCCAATTATTTTTAAATAATTCTTACTATTCTTTGAATAAACCATTAAGAGCTGCGAATGGTGACTCTTTTGTTTCTTCTTTAACACTAGTTAAAGACTCTTCAGAAAGGAGTTCCCAATCTTTTTCCAGAAACAAGTTCTGCCTCTTCATCATCTAATGACGATGTAATTGGTATATTCAAAAATTATAAGCTCATTTACTAAAGGTGCTAAGTCAATATACATGTCCATAAGACTAACATCAAATGCATCTTCATCTGCAAAAACAGATTTATCAATGTATTCTTCTTTTTTTCTTCGATTTCAAATGGGATAACTACATCTTTAAGTGTTTTCCCAGAAATCATCTCAAAAATACCATTAATCTTTAAGCTGACATATATTTTTATCTTGGCCACCTCGAGTTAATATTCCACTCACAACAACATCTTTAATATCTTTTTAAAGAGTTATCATAGTGTTCTACTTTAACATTTATTTTTTTCTTCAAAAATAAAAGTATCACTATTATTTTTTGAATAACGAAGATCTTAACCATTTCATTAAATATCACCTCATAAACACATTATTTATTATATATCTTTTATCTTAAGATGTCAACAAAAATGTTGACATTATTTGTTATTTTTAATACACTATAAATTTTAAAATATTAGCAAGCGCCATAATAAATCCTACAAAAATAGTCAATTTAGCTGTAAGAACCATAAATGGTGCCATCGTTTTTATCAGTATTTTTCTAAAACCTTTTATTATTTTTAAGCGCTAATGGAATAGTAAGCAACACTAATAAATTAAATAAACTACCTAACTTAGTAAAAGGCAAAAATAATATTTAATATATACATAATGCTTATACCTATAGCTAATGATTTAATAGCGTACTCCCTACCTACTAATATTGCATATGTTCTTCTTCCAGAAACTTTGTCATTTTCCAAATCTCTAATATTGTTTGCTAGAAGTATCGCTCCTATCATTAGAAATAGTGGCAGTGAGACAATTATTATATCGAGATTAATATATTCCGTCTGGAAATAAAAACGATAAAAGCAATTATAACCGTACCCATAAAAATCCTGAAACAATCTCACCAAATGGCGAATAAGCTATCGGATAACTACCACCAGTATAAAAGTAGCCAGCCAGCATACAAATAAGCCCAATTATTAAAATATAATAACTAGTTAGCATAGTTAAAACAATTCCTAAAACAAAAGCCAAGAAATACAACAATATAGCCCCTTGCATAACTTCTCTACTACTTAAATGTCCTTTAACTATCGAGCCAGAAATCCCTTCAGAATCTATTTTTGTCCAGACCTTTTTATAATCATAATACTCATTAAATAAATTTGTTGCAGCTTGTATTAACAAACATGCTACTAAAAATAAAATAAATTTCAAATACGAAAATTGCACATTATAACCTAAAGCAAATGTCGTTCCAACTAGAACCGGTGCTACTGATGCTGGATAACTATGTGGTCTTGTGCACAAGAAAAAAATTCTTTTTAGTTTACTTTTTATCCACTACTACCTCCTAAAAATTTTCTCTGTCTCAAATATTATATCATAAGTTATATCGTTTTATATAGTTTGCGTTTGATACATCACTTATTTTTATTTCTTATTATATTTCAGTAGAACGCTTACAGAGCTTATGGTATAATAAAATAAACAGTAATTTATAAACGGAGGAGCGAATTATGAAAATTGCATGGATTGGTATTGGTGTTATGGGAGAAAGCATGGCAGGACATTTGTTAGATGCTGGTCATGAACTGTTTGTTTACAACAGAACTGTGTCTAAAACTGACGGTTTAGTTAAACGTGGTGCTACCTTACTAAAAGAAGTAAAAGATGCTCCACTTAATGCTGATGTTATTTTCTCTATGGTCGGATATCCTAAAGATGTTGAAGAAGTATATCTTGGAGAAAATGGCCTAATAAAAACTGCAAAAGAAGGACAAGTTTTTGTGGATATGACTACATCTTCTCCTACATTAGCAAAAAAAATAAGTGAAGAATTCGCAAAAGTTGGTGCCACTGCATTAGACTTACCTGTTACCGGTGGTGATATTGGCGCAAAAAATGGAACGCTGTCTATTATGGCAGGTGGTGACAAAAAAGTTTTCGAAGAAACTGTTCTACCTCTAGTGAAAAACTTCGGGAAAAACATCACATATTTTGGTGAAGCTGGCAAAGGGCAATATACAAAACTTGCAAAATCAAATCGCTATTGCTACTACAATGATTTCAGTAGCTGAAAGCTTCAAATTTGCAAAAAGAAGTAGGACTTAATTTAGATGATTTCTTCAACATTGTTTCTACTGGTTCAGGTGGAAGTTTTTCTATGACTTCTTATGGCCCACGTATTCTAAAAAGGTGATTTCAAACCAGGATTCTTTATTCATCACTTTATAAAAGATATGCGCCTTGCTCTAGAAGAATGTGAAAAATGAATATCAAATTACCAGGTTTTAGAAACTGCTTATGAAGTTTATAATGAACTTGAAGAAGAAGTTCGTAACACTAACGGTACTCAAGCTATTTCTAAATGGTATAAACTTTTAAGATTTTTGCGGAAAATCTGTTATTAAAAAAACTCTATAAAATTAAAGCTTTCAAAGGAAGATATACTTCTCTTTAAAAGCTTTTTAATTTTATAGTTTTATTTTTGCCCGATAACAAGAATTTTAGAATCTTTTACTATGGCCTACTTCAGTAGTTTTTTGCGATAGGAATATTTTTCAGGAACAAAATCTTTTAATAGCTCATAAATATCTTCGTTCTGCAAATTCTGTTCTATTTTGGTAAATGTTCCTAATAACAATCCTGATATTTTGTTAAAAACTCCTATTTGCTTTAACTGTGTTAAAGAGTAATTAGCCCCTCAATCGTAGTGCTCATTCCTTCTAAAAAAATAAAACTTTATTATCCAGATTTGGAAAATATTCTGTTCCAGCAAGTTTTAAAAACATCTAATATTTCCACCAACTACAATTCCCTCAATACTTTCTCCTTGAAGAAAGTGCCAAGAAATATCTACCAAATTACTTTTTATTATGCAATAATGTTCCTTTAAAATCAGCACGTCTTTCTACATTATCAAGTATATTCATAATTTGATACAAATATGTTGCCTGCTGAGTTTTTAGTTATAACGTTAAGAACAGTCGTTAAATCACTATATCCGAAAAATGGCTTATTCTTCTTACGAATAATATCATAATCCAAATAATCAAGTACCTCATTAGCCAAATCTCCACCAGAAATATCGAAAATAGCTTTTTATACTATCATCTTCATAAAAATTTCATAAGTTCATTTGCTCGATATTTAGCTGAAGAGCTTCTTCCAAATTTGTCCTCATAGATATAATTACTAAAAACAGGAACTAAGCTCATTTCTTTTTAATACTACTTCTAGTTTTTTTCTAATCGTGCTCTGTCTTCTATTTTTACCATTAGAACACACTGCTAAGGCAATTCTATCATTTTTACTAATCATTTTTATACTTCCTAGTTTGCAGTATTACTATTGATAAGAGAATAATTATTCTTCTTTATCAAAAGTCGGCACATAGAAATGACGACCTTCTAAACCAAATAATTTATCACTAAATGTTCCTGGTTCAACATTAGTAAGATTTTTTTCAAACATCATCATACGAGCGTCTATATTATCGATAAAATTGATAATCTCCGCTTCTTTTTATCATCGGTAACTTTGGAGAACCAAATTCATACTTACCATGGTGTGCCAAAATAATATGACGTAGTAAAATAATTTCTTCTCCATCTACGCCAAGCTTATCAGCAGTTTTTGCTACTTCGTCACTCATAATAACTATATGACCTAGCAATTCTCCTTCTAATGTATATGACGTCCCGATAGGCCCGCTTAATTCAATAGTTTTACCTAAATCATGAAGAATTATCCCACTGTATAATAAATCTTTATTTAATGATGGATAAATCTCTAACAACGCCTTAGCTACTTTCAACATCGTTGTAGTGTGATAAATAAGACCTGAATAAAAAAATCATGATGCATAGATTTCGCCGCTGGATAACTAACAAACTGTTTTTTTATATTTATTTAAAAGTTCTATCGTAACAGCTTTTAACTTTTGATTACCTATTTCCTTTAAAAAACTGATTAAGTTCACTTATCATAACTTCTTTAGGAATAGGTGCAGTTTGAATATAATCTTGGATATCTATTTCATCATTTTCTGTAGCCATACGATAATTTTTTTATCTTAAGTTGTAACTTTCCACGATAATCTAACACCGTTCCATCTATAAAAACCATATTCCTGGTTTTAAATTTTTCAGTGTCTTCGTCCTTTACTTCCCAAATTTTTCCCATCAATACTTCCTGTCTTATCTTTTTAAATATAATGTTAAATAAGGTTTCCCGCTAGTCGCAATACCTCTTACCACATTATCTAATAAGAAGAACATACTAACTTCTTGATCTGTTTTTAAATTCACTAATAAACATTTTATTCTCCTTTTCAATAAATTTAATCCACTATGCTTTTCATATACTATTTTACTAGGGATTTTCAAAAATTCAAATGAATTTAGGCTCTATGTCAAATCCGGGGCATGGAAAAAAACCATGCTCCGGATTTTAATCTATATACAAAAAGACAAATATCCAATAAAATATAAAGTGAGCCTAAATACTTAAGAAAGGACATTTGTCATGAATAATTGTATCACAGAATTACTACAAATAAAAGATAAAAAAATATAATATTGGATCCTACCTTCAAAAAGAAAAAAATAAAAGGACAAAACACACTTATATTTAAAGGTGTTCTATCGTATAAACCAACAAAATGCGAATGTTGTAATAGTAATAAAGTAGTAAAAAAATGGATTTAATGAACCTACTACAATAAATCTACTGAAACTATCAGGTATACCCTCGCGATTAACTCTAAAAAAACAACGGTTTTAAATGTAAACAATGCAATAAAAAGTTTGTAGCTAGAACATCTCTTGTACTCAAATATTGTCACATCTCTCAAAATGTAAAACTATCAATCTTAAAAGCTCTAACAGCTACATTATCATTTAAACAAATATCTAAAGAACATAACGTATCAGAAAATACAACAATAAGAGTACTTAAATCTTGCAGAAAACAAGTAGAAGTAAATTGTTATAAAAGCCTTTCCGCAACACTTATGCTTTTGATGAAATAAAATCAACAAAAAGATAGTAAACATTCAATGAGCTTTGTATTTCTGGATGCTAAAAACACATGATTTTATAGATATAGTAGAAGGTAGAACAAAATATATCCTAAATAGTTACTTCTTTAGATTTAAAAGAAAAACGAAAAACAAAGTTAAAAACAATCTGTATAGATATATACCCACCATATATGGATATAATAAAAAAACACTTCCCAAATGCCAGAATAATAATTGATAGATTCCATATAATTCAAAATATAAATAGAGAGTTAAATAAAGAAAGCGTAAGACTGATGAATATCTACAGAGGCAAAAAGGAAAAGAAGGTAGAAATTATACAATACTAAAGAACTTTTTGGAGATTAGTATTAGCTGATGAGGATAAGATAGATTGTGAAAAGTATTTTTACAATAGGAGTTTTAGTAAATTAGTAACTAGACGAGATGTATTAAATTATATATTGTCATTAGATAAGTCGTTTAGAGCTAGTTATGAGATAACACAAGAAGTAAGAAAAAGCGGTAAAGGACAGAGATGAAGTAAGTTTAAAAGAACTAATGGATATGGACACAACTAGTTTACCTAGAGGTATGGCTAAAAAGCGATTAAGACGATGAAAAGATATAGAGAATATATGGTTAATAGTGTTAAGTATGAGTATTCTAATGGTCCGTTAGAGGGTTTTTAATAATAAGATTAAGTTAGTTAAAAGAGTTTCTTATGGTTATAATAGTTTTTGATAATTTTTAGATTACGCATTTTGATTATGTCTAGGTTATTTGTTTCTAAGTATAAGAATAATGAAAGAGTTGGTAAGCATAGTAAAAATGCCAAGCAGCTTGAAGCTGCTTAGCATTTTATAGAGTTATTTTCTCATGCCCCGTATTTGACATAGAGCCTTTTTTTCTTCATCAACCGAATTTTGACAAAGAACCATTATTATACCCCCGTTTATTCTAGCCCCTTTTTCTCTTAAGAAGTTATTTATTTAAAAATATGTTATTATATTCTAAATTTTTCTTTTGCGGTAGTATAACACTGCACCTAGACCGGCTAGTACAACTCCTAAACCTGTAACATCCATTCCAGCTAATCCTGTATTTGGTAGTGGAGGATTATTATTTGGTTCATTTGGTACAGAAGGATTATCAGGTGGTGTCCCTGGTGTACTTGGTGTTGGATTGTGCGTTTCGTTTGTTGTATACTCGTTTTTACCGTTGTTTACTTTCGCTACATTATCCACTCTGTTTCCATTCACATCTCCGTTTACTTTGACTTTGAATTTGAATGTGAAACTTTCTCCGTTCTTAACCTTTCTATTCCATGTTACTGTTCCATTTTCGTTTCTTCCACCGTCTTCTGCTGATACAAATGTTGTATATGCCGGTATCTTATCTGTTACAGTTACATCTCTGTCTTCACCTGTTGTGTTTTTTGTATGTAATCGCGTATGTTAATTCTTGTCCCGCTTTTTACTTCTTGTCCGTCTATATTTGTTGTTGTACTTCCTGTGTAGACTTCTTTCTTAGGGCTCTGGATTTGTTGGATTGTGCGTTTCGTTTGTTGTATACTCGTTTTTTTACCGTTGTTTACTTTCGCTACATTATCCACTCTGTTTCCATTCACATCTCCGTTTACTTTTTACTTTTGAATTTGAATGTGAAACTTTCTCCATTTTTTAACATTTCTATTCCATGTTACTGTTCCATTTTTCATTTCTTCCACCGTCTTCTGCTGATACAAATGTTGTGTATGCCGGTATCTTATCTGTTACAGTTACATCTCTGTCTTCACCTGTTGTGTTTTTGGTATGTAATTGCGTATGTTAATTCTTGTCCCGCTTTTACTTCTTGTCCGTCTATATTTGTTGTTGTACTTCCTGTATAGACTTCTTTCTTAGGTTCCGGATTTGTTGGATTATGCGTTTCGTTTGTTATGTACTCATTTTTACCATTATTTACTTTTGCTACATTGTCAATTCGTTGTCCGTTAACGTCATCGTTTACTTTTTACTTTGAATTTGAATGTGAAACTTTCTCCGTTCTTAACCTTTCTATTCCATGTTACTGTTCCATTTTCGTTTCTTCCACCGTCTTCTGCTGATACAAATGTTGTATATGCCGGTATCTTATCTGTTACAGTTACATCTCTGTCTTCACCTGTTGTGTTTTTGTATGTAATCGCGTATGTTAATTCTTGTCCCGCTTTTACTTCTTGTCCGTCTATATTTGTTGTTGTACTTCCTGTGTAGACTTCTTTCTTAGGCTCTGGATTTGTTGGATTGTGCGTTTCGTTTGTTGTATACTCGTTTTTACCGTTGTTTACTTTCGCTACATTATCCACTCTGTTTCCATTCACATCTCCGTTTACTTTTACTTTGAATTTGAATGTGAAACTTTCTCCATTTTTAACATTTCTATTCCATGTTACTGTTCCATTTTCATTTCTTCCACCGTCTTCTGCTGATACAAATGTTGTGTATGCCGGTATCTTATCTGTTACAGTTACATCTCTGTCTTCACCTGTTGTGTTTTGGTATGTAATTGCGTATGTTAATTCTTGTCCCGCTTTTACTTCTTGTCCGTCTATATTTGTTGTTGTACTTCCTGTATAGACTTCTTTCTTAGGTTCCGGATTTGTTGGATTATGCGTTTCGTTTGTTATGTACTCATTTTTACCATTATTTACTTTTGCTACATTGTCAATTCGTTGTCCGTTAACGTCATCGTTTTACTTTTACTTTGAATTTGAATGTGAAACTTTTCTCCATTTTTAACATTTCTATTCCATGTTACTGTTTCCATTTTCATTTCTTCCACCGTCTTCTGCTGATACAAATGTTGTGTATGCCGGTATCTTATCTGTTACAGTTACATCTCTGTCTTCACCTGTTGTGTTTTGGTATGTAATTGCGTATGTTAATTCTTGTCCCGCTTTTACTTCTTGTCCGTCTATATTTGTTGTTGTACTTCCTGTATAGACTTCTTTCTTAGGCTCTGGATTTGTTGGATTGTGTGTTTCGTTTGTTGTATACTCGTTTTTTACCGTTGTTTACTTTCGCTACATTATCCACTCTGTTTCCATTCACATCTCCGTTTACTTTGACTTTGAATTTTGAATGTGAAACTTTCTCCATTTTTAACATTTCTATTCCATGTTACTGTTCCATTTTTCATTTCTTCCACCGTCTTCTGCTGATACAAATGTTGTGTGATGCCGGTATCTTATCTGTTACAGTTACATCTCTGTCTTCACCTGTTGTATTTTTGGTATGTAATTGCGTATGTTAATTCTTGTCCCTTTTTACTTCTTGTCCGTCTATATTTGTTGTTGTACTTCCTGTATAGACTTCTTTCTTAGGTTCCGGATTTGTTGGATTATGCGTTTCGTTTGTTATGTACTCATTTTACCATTATTTACTTTTTGCTACATTGTCAATTCGTTGTCCGTTAACGTCATCGTTTACTTTTTACTTTGAATTTGAATGTGAAACTTTCTCCGTTCTTAACCTTTCTATTCCATGTTACTGTTCCATTTTTCGTTTCTTCCACCGTCTTCTGCTGATACAAATGTTGTGTATGCCGGTATCTTATCTGTTACAGTTACATCTCTGTCTTCACCTGTTGTGTTTTTGGTATGTAATTGCGTATGTTAATTCTTGTCCCGCTTTTACTTCTTGTCCGTCTATATTTGTTGTTGTACTTCCTGTATAGACTTCTTTCTTAGGTTCCGGATTTGTTGGATTATGCGTTTCGTTTGTTATGTACTCATTTTTACCATTATTTACTTTTTGCTACATTGTCAATTCGTTGTCCGTTAACGTCATCGTTTACTTTTACTTTGAATTTGAATGTGAAACTTTCTCCATTTTTAACATTTCTATTCCATGTTACTGTTCCATTTTCATTTCTTCCACCGTCTTCTGCTGATACAAATGTTGTGTATGCGGTATCTTATCTGTTACAGTTACATCTCTGTCTTCACCTGTTGTATTTTTGGTATGTAATTGCGTATGTTAATTCTTGTCCCGCTTTTTACTTCTTGTCCGTCTATATTTGTTGTTGTACTTCCTGTATGAGACTTCTTTCTTAGGTTCCGGATTTGTTGGATTATGCGTTTCGTTTGTTATGTACTCATTTTTACCATTATTTACTTTTTGCTACATTGTCAATTCGTTGTCCGTTAACGTCATCGTTTACTTTTACTTTGAATTTGAATGTGAAACTTTCTCCATTTTTAACATTTCTATTCCATGTTACTGTTCCATTTTCATTTCTTCCACCGTCTTCTGCTGATACAAATGTTGTGTATGCCGGTATCTTATCTGTTACAGTTACATCTCTGTCTTCACCTGTTGTATTTTTGGTATGTAATTGCGTATGTTAATTCTTGTCCCTTTTTACTTCTTGTCCGTCTATATGTTGTTGTACTTCCTGTATAGACTTCTTTCTTAGGTTCCGGATTTGTTGGATTATGCGTTTCGTTTGTTATGTACTCATTTTTACCATTATTTACTTTTGCTACATTGTCAATTCGTTGTCCGTTAACGTCATCGTTTACTTTTACTTTGAATTTGAATGTGAAACTTTCTCCATTTTTAACATTTCTATTCCATGTTACTGTTCCATTTTCATTTCTTCCACCGTCTTCTGCTGATACAAATGTTGTGTATGCCGGTATCTTATCTGTTACAGTTACATCTCTGTCTTCACCTGTTGTATTTTGGTATGTAATTGCGTATGTTAATTCTTGTCCCGCTTTTACTTCTTGTCCGTCTATATTTGTTGTTGTACTTCCTGTATAGACTTCTTTCTTAGGTTGTGTATGTGGTGTAAAATTCCAATATCCTATAAAAGTGAACATCCGCCCCTTTTACTACTTTTTGGTTTTTGGTCATAATTTTTAAATTCCCAAATACCATCTGTTGTTACAACACTTGTTTTTGTAGGCATAACCGGTTTTGCTACTGTTCCATTTTTAAGTCCTTTTACTGCCCTGGCGTTAAGTCAATTACTTCTTTTGGTAAATCTTTATTAGGAACTAAGCTCTTAAATTCATGAGTTTGTTTTGTACAATAACTCCGTTTTCACATAATTCGAATGTAATTCCACATTATCAACAATCATTGTAACGCGGTTTTTGGATATCTTTTCCAGAATTTTTAATCTTATCATTTGTTTTTGTATGATATTTGATTTCATATTCCTTCCCTGTGATGATCGACCTAATAGTTCTTTATTAATAATTTCTACAACTACCGTTTGACCATTTTTACTTATAGGTAATCTTTTCTCAAAAGTTAGTGTTCGTCCCTCAAGTTTAACATCTAAACTTTTTGAAATCAAGTCTTTTCATCAAATGTATCGGACATTTTTTAGACTACGAAGATCGCCTATTACATCAATTCCGGGCCTTGGCGATGTGAATTTACCAGTATAAGTGATTTCTTGATCTTTTTCAGCTGGTATAGTTTCTCGATCAACAGTAGGTGCTTTTTCTGGTAACTCTGTATAGAAACCAAACAATCCGCCACTTACAGCAGCACTTGTATAAGAAAACTGAATAGTATTGTCAATTGACCTAACTGCAAAACCTGTTTCGTTGTGTTCTTTCCATTTTTCTTCTGTAGTAATGTTCTACTGTGTTCCCAATATGTCCATCCACCTTCTTGTAATTCTGTCAACTTATTAGCATTATTCATAACTAATTTATCTATTTTAGTCTCAGGTTGACTCGTCCCAGAATTTTTCTTTTACGCCTGTATTACTGTTTGTTACATCAATATCCGATGGTTTGCATAACAACTTTAAGATCCATAGGGAGTACCATCTGCATATTTATATGTTACTTTTTGTTGCTACGCTAATATTAAATGCACGCTCAAGGCTATATTTAAGGTTCGGGTGATTAGGCCAAATATAATCTTGAATTTGGATAGACTTTTGCCCCCAGTTTTTCATCAACTGTTAAGAACGGAACTGCAGTTTTGCTAGAATCTTTAAATGCAGCATCACCACCACCGTTATCATTAGATGAACGAATAAATCTTGCTTCTAAAAATATCAATATAAACATCTACCTGTTTACCATTTACTGTTCCTGCATTAAAAATTTTTAATTTAAGTGGATTACTAAATACCTGTTCCTGTCTTCCTTTTGATTTATCAATTTTCATTAGAAATACAGTTGATTTAGTCCATTTTCTTCCACTCTGAATCAGTGTTTTGAGCTCAACAATACCTTGTATAACTGAATCACCTCTATTAATAATTTTGCATATTCTCTTGTTTAAGTGAGAATTGATACAATTGTAATTTTGACAAATCTAAATCTGTCTTTTACTCTTTCTATTCTGTTTTGCTGGGCATGCGCATCTTTTTGCCTTAGCTGTATTACTAGTAGCAAGACCACTTACAATACTCCAAACAATAATGCTCAAAGCCATAAACATTTTGAGTAAAAATATTTATCTTTTTCTTCATTAATTTAATATCCTCCTTAAAGTTATTTTTATAATAGCTGGAAAAACAAATTTTCAAATATAGATTGACCCTTTTTCTGTATTTTTTAAAAACTACCTTCCATCTTAGATTATAACATTTTTAGATCTATCTATAACTGAAACCAACGGGATAAAAAGAGTAAAATGTTTATCTTTTTCATTAATACAATATCTTTCTCAATAATCGCTACAATATTTTTTTGAAAAAGAAATCTTTTAATATATGTTCTATAATTATTGTTTTTTTCAATAAATTTATATTTAAAAGACACAGATGAACTAACAGTCAATATAATATATATAAAAATATATATAAAAAAATGATAATACAAAAACAATTTATACTAGAACTAGTAAAAACTATAAATTAAAAATATCCTATGTAGGATATAAGGAAAAACATAAAAGAAAAATATAAAAATATTATGATAAATTTAAAGAAATAGTACATGAGGGAAAGAACATTACCTGGATGTCATAAGAAAGTCACTTAATACATCTAAAAGTATTCTAGTTATATTGAAAAATACGATATCATACCTTAAATATACAAAATGGTCATTTAGAGGGTATCAATAATAAATTAAAATTAATAAAACGAGTAGCGTTTTGAGTTATAAAAATTTAAAAACTTTAAAATAAGGTATTAAATCAATCAGGGCAGGTAAATAGAGTAAAAAGAAAAAGTCTTGTTGCAACATAGTCAGAAAATGGACACAGTTTTACAACAAGAGTTTAAGTGAAGGTAGATTTAAACGAGCCTTTGCATATATAATTCTTCTACTTCATTCGAAGTATAATCACCAACTGCACGGTGAGGGCGTTTTGAATGTAACGGTTTAGTACTCAAAGCAACAAAGACGTAATTCGTCTAATGAGCGAAAGGATTTGCGATTAATACATTCTCGTTTCATATGATGGAAGAAGCTTTCGCAACAGGCATTATCATAGGGGTAGCCCTTTCTAGAAAAAGATTGTACAGTGTTGCAAGCTTCAAGTGCTTGGCGAAATGCAAATGCAGTATACTCAGAGCCTTGGTCGGAGTGGAACAGTGAATAACTAGGCTTGTCTCTAGCAGAATAAGCTTTTTGAAAAGCTTGGAGTTAAGTTAACATCATGATGTTTAGATAAGCTCCAACCTATTACTTTTCGCGAGAATAAATCAATTACCACGCAAAGGTAGTGGAAGATACCATTTACTCTAATATAAGTGAAGTCACTAACCCAAACAGAGTTTGGAGAAGACGGATTGAACTGTTGATTTAGATGATTGATACATAATTCATTGGTTTTTATAAAACTTTTAAACTTTGGTTTTTCCGTAGAACGCTTAGATAGGTTCATAGTGTTCATTAGTCGGTACACTCTCTTCGAGGCTAATTTGGATGCCATAATCACGCTCTAAAAACACGACGAATTTTGTAAGCGCCAAGTGAATTATCATAGTCCAAGTAGATTTGAAGAATATATTGACGAATTATTTGATTTTTACAAGTTTGAAGTGCAGGATTAGAATAAAAATGTTTGTAATAAGTGCTACGATTAACCTTAAGAACTCTACAAAGAGTTTTAACTTTATGTTGGTGACGCAACTTAAATACAGCTTCTAATCGTTGGTTGAGTGTGGCGTGAAGATGGCAATCGCTTTTTAATATTAGATTTCCTCTTCAAGTTGAGCCATACGTTTTTGAAGCTCTTTTGACTTGTTTGGCAGTAAGGATTTCACCGGCATCGGTTTTAACAGTGGAATACTGTTTAATCCACTTTGTGAGAGCAGATTGATATACTCCGTATTCTTTGACGAGAGAGGGTTTGAGTTTTACCATTGTGGTAAAGTTCTACGAGTGTTTGTTTGAAAGTTTCATCATAGCGATTTTTAGCAGACATAAAAGATACCTCCTTATGGCGTCTATAAATATAATAATACTATTTGTTTAATATGTCCACTTTTTATAAGTATAGTGCACCTGAAATGAACCCTATAGAACAAATTTGGAAAGGAAATTAGAGAAAAAGGTTTCGCTAATCTAATCTTTTCATCTTTAGAAAAAGTTATAGATAGATTATGTGAAACCATTAGAGATTTATCAAAAGATACTGTTAAAAGTATCACTGGAAGAAAGTGGTTAGATTTCTTATAATAATTTATCCTTTTTGGCTGTATAATAAATCGGGGCATGGAAAAACCATGCTCCGGATTTTCAGTAATGACTTTAGTCAGTTGAGGAGGCAAAGGCTACGAGACAAAAAAACCACCCGCTATGCGGGTGAGAGGTAAAAATTAAACAATAGAAAAACATCCTTTCTTGATAAAAATAAGAGTAGTTCAAGCTCAAAAATAAAAGAAAGGATGATTTTAATTATGGCAAATAAACATAATAGTTTATCGCATACAAAGTGGTAGTAAATACCATATTGTATTTACACCTAAAAGTATAGACGAAAAATAGAATATAATCAATACAAACTAGATATAGTAAATATAATAAAAAGATTGTGTAAGTATAAAGGGCAGAAATAATAGAAGGGCATATAATGCCAGATCGTATACATTTGTTACTATCAATACCACCAAAATACAGTGTATCAAGTATAATGGGATATTTGAAAGGAAAAAAAGTTCGTTGATGATATTTGATATGCATTCAAACTTGAAATATAAGTATGGGAATAGAAAGTTTTTGGGCAGAAGGATATTATGTGAGTACAGTAGGATTGAATGAAAGTACGATATATATATAAGAGAACAAGAATCGCATGACATTGCACTGGATAAACTCACAACAAAAGAATATACCAATCCATTTGGAAATAAGAAGAATAAATAAACCCGTTTAACGGGTAGCGGGCGTCAAAATACAATAGAGGCTTGAACGGATGTGAAAGCCAGCACCTGAGGTGCGTGTTGGTAACAAAGGGTTATACCCGCGAGAAAACCACCCTTTTCAGGGGTGGTCCTTATTCTATACAAAAGACAAATATCCAATAAAATATAAAGTGAGCCTAAATACTTAAGAAAGGACATTTGTCATGAATAATTGTATCACAGAATTACTACAAATAAAAAGATAAAAATATAATATTAGATCCTACCTTCAAAAAGAAAAAAATAAAAGGACAAACACACTTTATATTTAAAGGTGTTCTATCGTATAAACCAACAAAATGCGAATGTTGTAATAGTAATAAAGTAGTAAAAATGGATTTAATGAACCTACTACAATAAATCTACTGAAACTATCAGGTATACCCTCGCGATTAACTCTAAAAACAACGGTTTAAAATGTAAACAATGCAATAAAAAGTTTGTAGCTAGAACATCTCTTGTACTCAAATATTGTCACATCTCTCAAAATGTAAAACTATCAATCTTAAAAAGCTCTAACAGCTACATTATCATTTAAACAAATATCTAAAGAACATAACGTATCAGAAAAATACAACAATAAGAGTACTTAAATCTTGCAGAAAACAAGTAGAAGTAAATTGTTATAAAAGCCTTCCACAACACTTATGCTTTGATGAAATAAAAATCAACAAAAAGATAGTAAACATTCAATGAGCTTTGTATTTCTGGATGCTAAAACACATGATTTTATAGATATAGTAGAAGGTAGAACAAAAATATATCCTAAATAGTTACTTCTTTAGATTTAAAAGAAAAAAACGAAAAACAAAGTTAAAACAATCTGTATAGATATATACCCACCATATATGGATATAATAAAAAACACTTCCCAAAATGCCAGAATAATAATTGATAGATTCCATATAATTCAAAAATATAAATAGAGAGTTAAATAAAAAAGCGTAAGACTGATGAATATCTACAGAGGCAAAAAGGAAAAGAAGGTAGAAATTATACAATACTAAAGAACTTTTTGGAGATTAGTATTAGCTGATGAGGATAAGATAGATTGTGAAAAGTATTTTTACAATAGGAGTTTTTAGTAAATTAGTAACTAGACGAGATGTATTAAATTATATATTGTCATTAGATAAGTCGTTTAGAGCTAGTTATGAGATAACACAAGAAGTAAGAAAAGCGGTAAAGGACAGAGATGAAGTAAGTTTAAAAGAACTAATGGATATGGACACAACTAGTTTACCTAGAGGTATGGCTAAAAGCGATTAAGACGATGAAAAGATATAGAGATATATGGTTAATAGTGTTAAGTATGAGTATTCTAATGGTCCGTTAGAGGTTTTTAATAATAAGATTAAGTTAGTTAAAAGAGTTTCTTATGGTTATAATAGTTTTTGATAATTTTTAGATTACGCATTTTTGATTATGTCTAGGTTATTTGTTTTCTAAGTATAAGAATAATGAAAGAGTTGGTAAGCATAGTAAAAATGCCAAAGCAGCTTTGAAGCTGCTTAGCATTTTATAAGTTATTTTTCTCATGCCCCGTATTTGACATAGAGCCAAAAATCTATATAATCTAAACTCTAAAGGTTAGTCTTCCTCTACTTAGGTTTATTATTTTAGTCAAATAAATCTTTAGCTTTTTCTGCTTACTTTATCTAAAAAGCTCTCATCTTCATTTACTTTTTCATTTTTCAATTTTGCTAGTTCCATATATAATTCTCTCTACGTGTTGAAAAGATTTTAGGAATTTCGATAGATACTACGATGTAATGATCGCTCTGACCATAACCCATAACATTTTTTACACCTTTTCCTGCCAATCAGAATTTTTCTTCCATGTTGCGTTCCTGCTGGAACAGTTAGTTCAATCTCTCCTGTTAAAGTACGAACATCTATTTTTGTTCCTAGAGCAGCTTGCGCTGGTGATAATGTTAATTTTGTGTAGATATCATCATCTTCTCTTTGGAAATATGAATCTTCAGGCACACTTACTTCGATAAATAAATCTCCTGCTGGACCTCCATTTTCTCCTGCTCCACCTTTTCCTTGAAGGCGAACACGTTGTCCAGAACTGATACCTGCTGGAATCTCTACTTCATACTCTACTTCGCGGTTATTATATCCTTTACCGAAGCAATGAGCACATTTGTCTTTTTATAATTTTACCACGTCCTTGGCATTCCGAACATGTTCTTTGACTTTGCATTCTTCCAAATGGTGTATCTTGAATAACAGTTTCTTGCCCAGTTCCATGACATCTTTGGCAAGTAGTAACAGATGAGCTATCTTTCGCTCCAGTTCCATGACAATGATCGCACTCTACATCTTTTGCGAAGTTTAATAGTTTTTTTCGTACCAAAAACTGATTCTTCAAATGTAATATGTATTCTATGAAGTAAATCTTCACCTTGACGAGGAGCATTAGGGATTACGTCGTCCACCGCCTCCTCCAAAGAAACTTGAGAAGATATCTCTAAATCATCAAATCCACCGAGAATCCTTGAAATCCTCCACCAAAGCCTCCTGCTCCGCCGAAGCCTCCTTGACCTCCATTACCGAAAGCAGCATGGCCGAATTGATCATATTGAGCTTTTTATTGTCATCACTTAGAACTTCATATGCTTCTGTGATTTCTTTTGAATTTTTCTTCAGCACCTTCCTCTTTATTTATATCCGGATGATACTGTTTTTGATAGCTTACGATATGCTTTTTATTTCTGCTGCACTTGCTCCTTTACTAAGACCAAGCACTTCATAATAATCTCTTTTTAGCCATTATTACCTCTCCTATAATTTCAAATGAGGGGCGAACCTAAGTCCAGCTCCCTCTTTTACTTTCATATTCTATTATTTTTCTCAGTAAAATCTGCATCGATTGTATCATCATCTTGTTTTGATGAAGTTGCTCCTGCATCTGCACCTTGAGCTCCTGCTGCAGCATTAGCTTGTTCATAAAGTTTCATTGTCATTTCTTGAACAGCTTTGTTTTAAATCATCTTTTTGCTGCTTTGATTTCTTCTAAGTTGTTGTTTTTAATAGCTTCTTTCAGAGCTTCATTTTTTGTTTTAATTGTATCGATTAAAAGCTTGGTCTACTTTCCCTTCTGCTTCTTCTACTGCTTTATCAGCTTGGAATGAAAGTTGATCCGCTTCGTTACGAATATCAGCTTCTTCTTTACGTTTAGCATCAGCATCAGCATTAGCTTCTGCTTCTTTAACCATTCTATCAATATCTTCATCACTTAATGAGCTACTAGATTCAATAGTAATTTTTTGTTGTTTTTGTGTTCCTAAATCTTTTGCAGTAACATTTACGATACCGTTTTTATCGATATCAAATGTAACTTCGATTTGAGGTACTCCACGTGGTGCTGGTGGTATATCTGAAAGCTGGAATCTTCCTAGTGTTTTTGTTATCAGATGCCATTGGTCTTTCACTGTGAAGCACATGGATATCAACAGCTGGTTGGTTATCTGCTGCAGTTGAGAATACTTGAGATTTAGATGTTGGAATAGTAGTATTTCTTGGGATTAATACTGTCATTACAGATCCCATAGTTTCGATACCTAATGATAAAGGTGTAACGTCTAATAATACTACGTCTTTAACATCCCCTGTGATAACTCCACCTTGAATAGCAGCACCCATAGCTACTACTTCATCTGGGTTTACTCCTTTATGAGGCTCTTGGCCCATTTCTTTTTTGATTGCTTCTTGAACAGCAGGGATACGAGTTGAACCACCTACTAATATTACTTGATCGATTTCACTTGGGTTAAGCTCAGCATCGCTTAATGCTTGACGAGTTGGCGCTAAAGTTTTTTCTACTAAATTACGAGTTAATTCATCAAATTTAGCACGTGTTAAAGTATTTTCTAAGTGAACTGGTCCATTAGCTCCTGCAGAGATAAATGGTAGAGAAATTTGTGTTGATGTTACACCAGATAAATCTTTTTTAGCTTTTTCTGCTGCATCTTTAAGACGTTGCATTGCCATTTTATCTTGTGATAAATCAATACCTTGTTCTTTTTGAATTCTGCTACTAAGTAATCGATAATAGCTTGGTCAAAGTCATCTCCACCTAATAAGTTATCTCCTGATGTAGCTAATACTTCAAATACACCATCTCCTAATTCAAGGATAGATACGTCAGATGTACCACCACCAAGGTCAAATACTAATACTTTTTGATCGATATCAGTTTTTGTCTAAACCATAGCTAGCGCTGCTGCTGTTGGTTCGTTGATAATTCTTTCTACTTCTAATCCAGCGATTTTTCCCAGCGTCTTTTGTTGCTTGACGTTGAGCATCGTTGAAGTATGCAGGTACTGTGATTACCGCTCTGCTAACTTTTTCTCCAAGATAAGCTTCAGCTGTTGCTTTTTAAGTTTTGTAAAATCATAGCTGAAATTTCTTGTGGAGAATAGTCACGACCATTTACATTTTCTTTATAATCTGTTCCCATGTGACGTTTGATTGACATTACTGTATTTGGGTTAGTAATTGCTTGACGTTTCGCTACTTCCCCTACTTGAATTTCGTCACCTTTAAATGCTACTACAGAAGGAGTTGTTCTGTTACCTTCTGGGTTAGGGATAATTTTAGCTTCCCCACCTTCTAAAAACTGCTACTGCACTATAAGTTGTACCTAAGTCGATACCAATAATTTTTTTGACATATTTTTGTCCTCCGTTTTTCTATAATTTATTCAAAAATTCATGTCTATTTGTTAAAATAATTTTTATTCTAACAAAATTTCTAATTGCTTAATTTAATCTTTAATCCGTCTACCTATTGGTTTACTTTTAACCATTGCTGGACGAATTACTCTATCTTTTAATTTATATCCTTTTTGGAAAGTATCTAAAATCACTCCACTTTCCTTATCGCTTTCTTCACCTTGCATTACCGCATGATGAATATTTGGATCGAAACTGAACATTTTCAGTTTCCACTACTTCTACACCTTCAGTTTTTAGAACGTTTAGCATTCCTTCGTAGACCATTTCTACACCTTTACGAAGACTTTTTACCTCTTCATTATCGCTGTCTACTTGTAATGCTCTTTCCAAATTATCTAAGCTTGGTAAAATCTCTGTAATAACTTTTTGACTTTTATAAATATTATTCGTTTCAATTTCTTGATTTTTTTACGACGTTTAAAGTTTTCAAACTCCGCATAAAGTCGTAAATATTTATCTTCAAAGCTTTTACCTCTTCTTCTAATTTTTTTCTATTTTTTTCTTGAAGCAGTTCTTCTGCTGTTTTTCTTCTACTACTTCTGCAGTCTCTTCAGCATTTTCAACACTCTCTTCAACTACTTCTTCTTGTAGATTTTCATTTTTTCTTCAGTAGTCATCTCTACCTCCTAAATTATTTCAAATTATTATTTAAATTATCTCTGACACAACCAATTAGTGTCATAATTTTTGAATAGTCCATTCTCTTCGGTCCGAATACGGCGATAACACCTTGACCTTTTTGATGTATTATATTTACTAGATACCAGCGATAAGTCTGCCAAATTATCTAATGCAAGTTCCTTTCCTATTTTTTTATACAAGTATCTGAACTATTAGCATCTATGCTACTATCTAGTAATTCGACTATTTTATCATCTTCTAAGAGCGATACTACTTCTTTTAATTTTTTTCTACATTATCTATATCAGGTTGCTTTAATAAATTATACTTACCACCCAACGCTACAGTCTTCTTAATTTTATGTTGAAGTAATCTATTTAGTGCAACAACTATCATGTCATAATTATTAACCCGAGTTTTCAAATATTTTCAAGCTCTCCGTGGATAATTACGTGGGCTGTTGCCATATCAACATCATAAAAATAACTTTGAAGAAGTTTATTAACCTCTGCTATATCATTTTTCAGTAAAATCTGCATCCAGTTTATAGTTTTGTTGAAAAACTTCTCCTATATTAGTTATCAATATAACAAGAATACTTCTACTACTAAGGAGTATAACTTCTATTTTATTTATCCGCCTATCTGTCTTTTGTCGGAGCAGTATAACCGCCGTACAATCAGTTAAATCAGATAAAATTATAGCATTTTTCTAAATAGTTATCCTCTGAAACATAATCACCGCTTATAAGTTCCTTTAATTTTTCATTATCATTATTAGTAGCTCATATTCTTTCTTTATATAATCTACATAATAACGATAACCTTTTTCCGACGGAACACGCCCTGATGAAATATGTGTTTTCTTTATCAACCCTTCTTTTCTCAAGTTTGCTCATATCGTTTCTGATAGTCGCCGAACTAAAATCGATATTCTCAGCTAGTTGCTTAGATCCAACAGGGTTGATTAGTAGTTATAAAATTTTCTACTATAGATTGAAGAATAAGTACTTGTCTGTCTATTAACATTTTCATCACCTATCTTCATTTGTGATTTTAGCACTCAAGACACTCAAGTGCTAATCACATTATTAATATATCATTTTAGTCAAAAAGTCAATAGATTTTCGAAAAGTTTTTGACTTTTTGACTTTGTTTTTTTATGCAACAAACACTTGAAGTAACTGTTCTTGTAATTTTAATTTATATTATTAAATTAAAGTTAAAAAGTAAATTAACGTTTTAACTTATTATTTTCACTTATTATTTTCACTTATTATTTTAGTGTGATATAATGGATACTAATACAATAGAATAAGAGGTGTTATAATGATATTTAAATTCTGTGCCTTACTTTTATCTGTTACACTATTATTAACAGCTTGTGGTAGCGAGGAAAAGACAAAAGTTTATACAGAAACAAGTAATAATCAGAACATGTATCTACTATTTATTATAAGGGCGATACGGTAAATAAAGTCATTACTGTTTCAACTCTAAATAATAATGTTTCAAACCTAGATAGCGCTCTAGAAACAGTCAAAAATCTTTTTAAAAGAAACCAAACTTTGATGGCTATACGCGCTCTGCTGAAATTAAAGATGGAAAAATTGTTCTTACTACTGAAACTGACTACAATAAACTAGATTTTTGAAACATATAGAGGAAGAATCCATCTATCAGGTTCTGCCACACTTGAAAAATGAAAGAAAGTTAAGTAACGTGAAAAATAATCTTAAAAAGAAGGAGCTACTGAGAAAAATAATACAAATTATATTGAGGGTGAAAAATGAAAAATATTAAAATTAATTACACCATTACTTGCAACATTATTCTTACTTACAGCATGTTCTGGTGAAAAACAAAGTATATACTTCAACTTTTAATAATAATCAAGAAAATGAAAACAACTATTACTTATAAAGATGACGTTGTAAATAAAATAAAAAAACTGTAGCTAATATTAAAGATCTTGGTACAGATACAGAGTCTGCTTTTGAATATATCAAAAAACAGTTGATGAAAAACAAAAAGATATCAAAGGTGTTACATACAATATAGAAAGAAAAGGTGACAAGGTCATAATCACTTTGAATTTAGACTTTTGACAAAATAGACTTCGATAAAGATAAGGATCGTCTAGAATTTAAAACTTCTTCTTTAGATGAAGCAAGAAAATTAAGTTATGTTGAGGAAAATATCAAAAAGAAGGCGCTACTGAGAAAAATAATGCAAATTATATTGAGGTGAAAAATGAAAAATATTAAAATTAATTACGCCATTACTTGCAACACTATTCTTACTTACAGCATGTTCTGGCGAAAAACAAAGTATATACTACAACTTTTGGAAATGGTCGAAAATGAAACAACTAGTATTTATAAAGGAGATGTCGTAAACAAGATAAAAACTATATCTAATATTAAAGATCTTGGTGCGGATAGTAATTTTTGCTTTTGAATCTATCAAAAATCAATTGATGAAAAATAAAGATATCAAAGGTCTTACGTATAATGTAGAGAAAAAGACGACAAAGTAGTAATTACATGGGATTTAGATTTTTGATAAAGTAGATTTTGATAAAGACAAAGATCGTCTACATCTTAAAAGGTTCTTCTTTGGGTGAAGAAGAAAATTAAGCTACGTTGAGGAAAATATCAAAAAAAGCTGGTGGAGTAGAGAAAAATAACAATTTATTAGCGTTTGAAAAGTTAGAATTAATAGTCTAATTTTTGAACGCTTTTCTATTCTTGTATAAGCAAAAAAATAGTTTTTATTCTCGGCATTCTTGTATATTCAGAAAAATTCTTGTATAATATTAAACGAAAATACAGTGAGGTAAACAAATTTGGAACTTATAGAACTAAAAAAAGAATTAGAAAAGTAAATAAACAAATAACAGAGTTCAAAACTTCATTAAAGATAGAAGAAAAAGAGCAAAGAGTAGCTGAAATAGAAAATATGATGCTTGATGCTGATTTTTGGAATGATAGTGAGACTGCTAGTACATTAGTTACTGAATCAAAAAGTATAAAAAGAACTTGACGAATTTGGCTGCAATGCTTGACTATCTAAATCACTCCCGAAGAAATGATAGAATTTTTAAATGATGAAGATGATGAAGAAATTTATCAGAACTTATAGAAACTGTTCGAGACTTGAAACAACAGGTAGAAGATTTTAGCTTTAGACTATTATTCGCTGAAGAATATGATAACAATACTGCCATCTTAGAAATTCATGCAGGAGCTGGCGGAACTGACGCTACAGACTGGGCAGAAATTATGCTTCGTATGTATGAACGATTTTTCTCAAAACAAGGACTTACATACAGTTATCTAAACTATCAATCTGGTGATATTACTGGTGTTAAGTCTGCCACATTAAAAATAGAAGGTGATTTTGCCTATGGTTTATTAAAAGGAGAAAAAGGAGTTCACCGTGTAGTACGTATTTCTCCTTTCGACCCATCAGGCAAACGTCATACATCATTCGCCTCAATCGATGTTATTCCAGAATTCTCTGATGAAGAAGCAAATATTGAAATTAATATAGAAGATTTAAAAATAGATACCTATCGTGCACAAGGTGCTGGAGGCCAGCATATCAACACGACAGACTCTGCTGTCCGTATTACTCACCTACCTACTGGTATTGTAGTTCAATCTCAAGCAGAACGTAGCCAAATAAAAACCGTGACTTTGCGATGAAAAACTTAAAATCAAAATTACATCAACTGGAATTAGAAGAAAAAGAACGCGAGCTTGCATCTATCCGTGGTGAACAAAAAGATATTGGTTGGGGCTCGCAAATACGTTCTTATGTATTTACCCCATATACGATGGTTAAAGATCATAGAACTAACTATGAAGTATCTACCATAGATAAAAGTAATGGATGGAGAAATTATCGATTTTATTGATGCTTATCTTCACTACAATGAAACAAAAGGAAATATTATAAAGTATAGACTCTCTGATATTGAGAGGTCTATGCTTTTATTTTTCTCAGTGAACCCTTGTTGTAAGCAGTTCTTCTGATTTTTCATACTTACATCTTGGCCATCTTCTGCTTCTATAGTTATACCAGGTATTCCTTTTAATTGACTTAACTTAGCTTTTGTATAATCTATAGTTAAATTCTCTACTACTTGAGTCTCTTGGAAATCTAGCTTATCCTCTAAGCCTTCTATTCCTTGATATTTTTTGTAACTGGATCTAGTGTTTTTCACCTGCTCTTTAGTTAGACCTAAATCAGCACAAACAATCGTATTTTTGAAGTTTGTTTTACCACTTTATCACCTTTATAATAAAATGTTAATTCCATCGTTACACCTTTTTGTTGTTTAGTGTAGACTTTTTGTTTCTTCTTTAGTTCCAGAGCATCCTACTAAAAACGCAAGTAACAAAATAGAAATTGCCTTTAATATTCTTTTTCATGAGTAAATCTCCTTCCTTGTGTTATATATATTTTAAGTATAACACTCTTTTTGAAAAAGACAATTACCACAGAAATTTTACATAAAGAAGAACAATATAAAGTAACTTCTTTTATATCGTCCTTTAATATTTATTATAGTTTTCGTATTCTGCTGGTACGTCAAATGGATTTTCTTTATTAATATGATCGTAAAACATTATTCCATTTAAATGGTCTATTTCATGTTGGAAACAAATTGATGGTAAATCAGTTAATGTTAAAGTTATTTTTCATCATTTTCATTATAACCAACAACCTTAATTTTAGAATATCTTGGTACATATCCTTGTATTTCCTTATCTACCGATAGACATCCTTCCCCTCCTGCTAAATAACATTTAGCTACAGAATTTGAGATAATTTTTCGGGTTATACAAAGCATAAGATACTGTATTTTCTGGGTTTTCATCATCTGGAATATGAACAGCAATCATACGCTTAGAAACATTAATTTGAGGTGCAGCTAACCCTATTCCTGGTTTCAACCCTAATTTTTCCGCTTTCTCATCATCTTGAGAAGCAATAACATACTCAATAAACCTCTCAGAGTCGCTTTATCTTCGTCCGAAATAGGCGCTTTTACTTCTTCAGCTCTTGCGCAAAGTATCATGTGGATCTATAATTATATCTTTTGTTGTAATCAAAAATTTTTCTCCTTTATTTCTTTTTACTATACTAAATACTTCTTTATATCATAGTACAATTATTTCATAAATAACAATGAATGTCAAAAGGCAAAGATTCCATTATTAGGTTGCTGCTAATAATGAAAAGTTGGAACATTACTTTCGACTACTTCAAAATCAAAAATATAATTCCAACTATAAAACTTACTTTATATGCTTTTCTACCCTGAAAAATTCATTATCCTAATTATTATTAATATCTAAATCTTCTGCATTAAAAATAGCGTATCCCTCATAATAATAACTCGTATCTAATCCTTTTATAAAAAATTTTCCCTACTATATTACAAAAATTAACTACTCATTATTCTTTATGGTATTACTTATTATTTATAAATCTCCTGAAAGCTATTTTTGTGTTTTTCACCTTTCATGGTATCATAATATTACGTTCTACACTCAAAAATTGAGGAAGTAAAAATATAATTCAAACTAAAAATCGGTGTAATCTAAACTATTTCAAGCATGTTTGACGATATTTTAAAAACTAAATGAAAAGATAGGAAAATAATAGAAATTAGTAAGTATCTAAATGCTTTTTCCCATTATTTTTCCCCATTTACTATTCAAATATATCCCCGTAACTTATCTCTACAATGTCATTAATATTGCCATTGTTACCTTGATATATCAGCGAACACACTCTATTATTATATCTTCAATAACTCTTGCGTAGTATTCACTAATCCCTTGCGTTATGAAATATTCTAATTCAAAAAGCATTTACAAAATTTTTCTATTGTTTTAAAAATATTCTAAAGCGTCAAACTGTTCTTGTAGTTCTTGATGTTCTATTAAATCTGTAACATATATCCATTGTTATCTTCTTTAATATCTCCATTTCTCAATAAAAATCTTTCATTTTAATATTGCCAAAATCCGCTAAATAATGTTTTTCATTCTATATCACCTCATAGAAATTTTTAGCATAATTCAAATAAAAATAAAAGAGGGCTTTTATACCCTCTTTTTAAGTCAACTTATTTATTTTTAATCAGCGATTATATCGTATTGAAATACTCTACTTCCCTCTAATGCTGTTGTTATAAAAATCTCTGTAAGTTTCTTCTGTTATTTTTCTTTTTAAATCTTCCCAGTATTCAATAGATTTTTCAAAAATCTTCATCTGTTAAGTTTAAATATTTTTCCTATCAAATTCTTCCATTTGTTGAATATACATGTCTTCTTCAAACGTTGGCTCTCCTGCGTTTAAAAGTTCTCCTACTTGATAGTAAATTGTTGAGTATTTTTCTTCTTTAAATTCTCTTGTTTTTCCGTTGTAGTTAAATTTTAATGTTATCATTTGTTATTCTCCTATCTTGACTTTTTGCTTATTTTCTGCTAGATAGTACTTAGCTTGTTACTAAGTCCTAACTTTTGTTAGGGCTTTTTCTTTTTTACCGACTTTGTAAAGTCTTATCCTTTAATTATATTATACACAATATTGTGTATAATGTCAAAACCTTTATAAAAGTTTTTATTTATTTTTGATAATAATTATATAATTTTAAAGCGTTAGCTAATGTTATGTTACCGATTTTCATTGATTTTTCTGTAACGGTCTATTTGCTGAACTGAAATTCCAGTATCTTTACCAATTTTATAACTCGTTAAAATCAGATTTTTAGTAATTTTTCTATTGCTTCAATCATTTTAAATTTCCCCATTGCTATTGCTATGCAGAATTTTTCAAATTGCTGTCTGATATATTCTGTATAATCGTGCATTGTTGCTAAAGCGTCGCCCTCTAAGTTGTTCTTTATTAAAATTTCAAGAGCTTCAAAACTTAAATCTGTATATTGAAATATGTCGCTTGCTTTTTACTTCTACAAATTTATAGATTTTTGCATTTTCATTTTAATAAAAATTCTCTTTCCTTTTTCTGTAAATGTGTTGCCGTTTTTAATCATATTATATAATGCGTTATTTTTGCATTTTCTCATTTCCTCCTATGCTACTGTCACATTTGCGTAATCTTTTGTTGAACACGCTTTTTGGAATCCATTTTTCAAATAGTCCATATTCTGTAAAGAATGCTATTTTGTAAGCTTTTTCTGTTTCTTTAACGATTTTTCATCTTCTAAATAGATAAGCATTTGTGCTTGTGCGTTTGTGAATTCTTTGTTGTAGAACCATTTAGCAATACCGTGAATGTATTTTTCGCTTTCTTTGTCAAAATCTTTAACTTCTTGTGCTGTTCCCAATCTGTAAATTGCACTTTCAACCGCTTCATTTCCGAAACGTTTTTGTCATACATTTTAATTTGTCTGTAAACTTCTTTTTAACGCTAATTGTAAAAGCTATTTGATAATTTCCTACTTCTTTCACAATTCCTTTTTGCTATTTTATGTGCTGTTTTTGAAGATATGTTGTTTTCATTGCTTGTTACTTCCTTTCTTACTTTGTACTTTAATTATACACAATATTGTGTATAAGTCAAAGCCTTTTTTAAAAAGTTTTTAACTTTTTTATAAAAACCCTCACTAAATCTAGTGAGTTAATGTTTTAAAGCTATATAATTCTGCACTTCTTTTGTAAGTCTTTTCGTTTAATTCGTCAAGATTTTTCTAAAATCGTTCTCCCCAATAATCGTAAATTTTCAATTACATTGTTTGAAATATCATCAAAAGATTTTTGGTTTAAAATTCGCTATTACTTGATTTCTCGTTAATTCATACACTACAACGAACAAGTCATCTTCCAACGTTTCCAAACGTCGCTATATAGTGGAATTCTCCGTTTTCCAACCTCTACAAACGTTGAGGTGATTTAATTATCGCCCTTTTTAATAAATATGTGATTTTTCATATTTATCTCCTCCTTTATATCTTTATTCTACAACCGCTTACAGCTTTTTGTCAATAAAAATAAACCCCGCAGGAACACGGGGGTAAATAAAGGAGCATCTCTACGAAAAGTATTCACCATAAGGAATATGAATACTTAAATTATAAAAGATATTATTATTAAAAACTAATTTTTATTGTAATACTAATTTCTTTTTGTCAACAAAAAGAACTCCCACAGTCAGAATGTATCTGCCTTTAAAATAGGAGTGGGAGCGTTGATGATCAGTTATTCTCAATGTAACATTATTTTTAATTTTTGTCAATATACCCTAATTAAAGGGGTAATAACGTCTTTATTATTAAATCTACATATCTACTGCATTCACAGAGGTAAGCGTCCTCTACCCATTGATTAGACTCTGGATAGTTAATTCTTGCCCAGCCGTTGCGTTTTCGTAAACTCGAACTCTTGTTCCAGCTTTTAACAATTCCTTATCCTCTGAATTTACATCAGGCGAAGTTTCCACGAAATAATCTTCTGAAAGTTCTGCTTCATAATAAGGCATATCAGAGGCTTTTAACTCTGTATTAACGTCTAATTACGTGCAAACTCACTGAAATATCATCTTGTGGAGCTTCTCCAGTGTATCTGTAGGCGTACACGTAAAGGGACAACCGTTCGCTTCCCAAATTACATCATGATTGTTGATTGTAATTCCATTATAACCGTAGTTACAATGAATTATATTGTCAGCGTCAACAAACATACCTGTATGACCAAAACGCTCCGCTTGAACGACCTCTAGCTCCCAAATAAATACATCTCCACGTTGTGCATCCCAACCTTGATTTTCTGCGATTAAAGTATATCCATTTTTAAGTAACCAGTCGTGCATATATTCAGTGATTAACAGCCCAACCGTGGTCGCTGGCCCTGCACTTCTCAACGCAAAAATAAACTGAACTTGAACAATCAGTACGAGTTCGGTCCTAATCTGCTTGCCATTGAGTAAGTAACTACTCCACGTCTTGCTTCCATCCATGCTATCGCTTGTTCTGTGTTTATTGCCATATTATTTTGTCACTCCTTTGGTTTGTCGTAAGTTAAGGCTTGTTCACTGTCTCCGAATCCTGCTGTAGTAGGGTCGCTAACTACGTTTAGCAATACTAAGACTGCAAACACTGGATTAATCACTTCTGCAATATTGTTGCTGAAATTATCCAAATTAAAATGCAATCCAAACACTTTTTGCTACCGCTTGTACAACCAAAATAATCGCACTCCACAAGCCCCAATACAAAACTTTTATTTCTCCAATCTTACATTCCAATTAATCATTAATTATCCTCCTTTTTCAACGGCAACTTTTGGCATTTTTCAAATAATTCGCTAATTGTAGAATTACCGCCTAATTTTTCATAAGATTGTGTAGGTCTGATAATTCTCTTAATTTGCTAATACCTATGAAAACCTTGATTTAAAGCCTCTGTCAACTCTATCAACAATCTAAATTTGGTTGTTGCAAAGTTCCGTCTTTTGTTGTTCTACTTGTTCTTTTATTTCGTTTAAACTTTCGTATATCTTTTCTAAATTCTTGTACTTCTTTTTCAACAACCACGCTATAGTAGGTGCGATTATTGTAGTAACAATTGCAACTATAACCCCTTCACTAATCAAACATTAAATAACCTCGCTTTCTACAAATTTTAAAAGGGAGCAATTAAGCTCCCTTGATACTATTCGTGTGCTAAATGCTCTAGATCCATATCGATTAAGCATTCTTTAACTTGTTCTTTTAAGAACGCTGGAACGCTTGCGAAAATGTTCTTTTGCCTTTAGCGATATTAATCGCGAATAATCGATTGCCATCATTACTCTCACCTCTCCTTTGCCGTCTTTTTGAGTTTTCTCAGCTTATTCATGCTGTCCATCTCCTTTAGTTCTTTAACTTATCCCCTAATTGAGTGATAAGCTCCATAACCGAGCCTTGAGTTACATCAAGTTCTTTTTTCACTTTATCCATTTCAGCTGATTTTTGTCCATTTCCTCTAACTTCTTGTCCATAAGCTTTAATTTTTCATCAAACTTGGCAAACCTCTCATTCTCAGCACGGTTAGGAAAAACTTCTTGATGAGAACTGTTCTAACACTAATTTAACAAGTGTTTCTTCGTCCGTATCGGCGTGTTCCCCTTTAATGATACGTTGAATACTAGTTCCGGTGTATCGTTAATTAGTACCAGCGTTTCTCCGCTTAAATCCACGTTTAAAAATATACTTTAAATGCCATTTTCTGAAACTCCTTTCTTTTAACTGTTTTCTAGATTTCAACCTTTTTCAGACAGTTCTTGTACTGCCTTGATTAAGTAAGGAATAGTGTCGTAGTAAATTAATCCTTAAATGGTCGTTAAATGTTTGTTTTGTCGTCCATATCATTAACTACCAAACTATCTTCAACACTTTTAACTTGTTGAGCTGTTGCTCATTTTTCAAACTTGCCGTCTTTCTTCCAGTTAAACTCAACCATTTCAATTTTGTTAAGCGTGTCTAGTGCATTGACTTTTGTCGGTTGGATATTCTCTTTAATCGCTTGTCAGAAATAGCGCTTCTTAATCTAGAAATCTGACTCCCCAAATAACAGATGGTTTTACTGTTACCGAAAGCGTCTCTGGACGTCTTGGCCATGAACATCTATTCTATGATTATAGGTATGCAATCCGCCTGAAAATGTTGCTTGATTGTCAATACATTTCTCCATTTTCTTTTACAAACCACGCTTCATCACTAGGTTTGCCCCACTCGTACTAGTTAACTAGAGCTGTTTTGTTTCCATTGTCCACCACCATTTGACATTCAACCTAAATTGATTCTGACCAGTCAACCACCAATTTTCTTTGTCGTTGGGATCCTGATTAGAAGCCACCTGTGCACCTGTAGGTAAGCTGTGGCAAACCAGTTACATCAACTCTTTTGCTATCAATCTTAATAGCTTCAGGTGTAAGGTTAATGGATGAAATAACATCGTTCTTTTTAACGCTTAAATCAATGCTGGAGACTTTGAGTCTGGCAATAGAACTCTCCATATCTGAGATGTTATATTCATTTTGTAACCTTTGTCAATGTGATTTTCACACATTTAAAATTACTCTTCTCTCCTATAGCGTTACCTTCGTTAGAAAATTGAATTGTGTCGGTTTCTTCCCCAGGCTTGAATATAAAAGTATTTTACACCTTCAACTAACGCTAGCTAAAACTCCTGATTCGCAATAATCCATAGTTAATTGTAGGTTGACCTTTTACATTAAAGGTCAATTTTAATATTTCGTTAGAGTTTGATTTTTCGGTTAAATTTCAAAATTAAAATAACTCACCGTATTTTTCAACTGTCTAACACATCTTCACTTGAGAACTGGAATTTCAGGCACTTCTGTATACTTCAAACATTTTTAACCGTAGTGTCTGCGTTGACTAAAAATATTAACTCTAGTTTGTTGTGAATTGTATTTAACTTTCCGTATATTCAATCCATTTTGTTATTAATTTATTATCACCGTTATTTTCAGCATAATATATCTAGCGAATCTCCCCTCAGGTGCATAAGATAAGCCAAAATGTAATAATACTTGTTAGCTTCTAACGGTCTGTATTGAAATAAGGTCGCTACCTTTTCTTTTTCTAGAGGCTGTTTCGAACACAAAATTCTCAATATTGTAAGCCATTTTTAAACTTTATTGTCAATTTCTTTTGATTTGTACTTTCAAAGTTCTCAAAAGCGTGCTTTCAAACGTTTTAAATTTGTTGATAGTGTTATTAACTAACTCCAACGTCAACAGTATTATCTAACCTCCGCTTTTAGCAACAGATGTTAATCCTTTGTATTTGACCGTTATATCAACGTATAAAGGAAGCGTTCCGTCTGTTTTGCTAGCATTTAGTCGTTAATGAGTAAGCCGTTAGAATCGACTGCTCTAAGCTGATTTGAGTTTTTCTTGGAAGCTAGCTCCTCTATAAGAATGCGAAATATCAAAATCGCTTATCTGCACACCGTCGTACGTTACTTTTATAGCGCTCCAAAGTAGCTGATATTTCGTTTTAAATAACTTCCTCAAGTCTTAAGTAAGCATTTAGTGAGTGTCCGTCCTCTTCCCGTTATTTTAAACCACTTGAAATCTTCTTTGTTCGTTGGTGTAACTGGTGAGGTTGTTCTCCTTTATACCCATGTACTTTTTAGGTGCTTTTTCAAAGTCAGTACCATCTGGATTATCTGAGTAAACTAAATGCGTATACTTGTCAGTTTGCATTGATTTTGTTGCAAAATCGAACCACTCAAACTTGTCGGCTGTAGGTTTGCCGTCTGTTATGTTTGCATATCCAAAATATCTAAATTTGTGATATTGTGCAGGTGTATTCAACGGAAAATCTCGGAAATTGTCGTGTCCGCCGTACTCTTGGATAGTCCACCAATCGACCTCTACACCTTCCCAGTTGCATCCTTCAGGTTGCATGGCAAATTTAAACCATACGTTATTGTTACTCAAATTTTTAGGTGTGACAAATGTTGTTGATTTAATTTTGCAATTCGTTTTCCGAATGTTAGATTTTCCAAAATTAAACTATTATTGTTGTAGTCCTTAATATAAGCGTGTAATTCGTTGAGCGTTCCTTTAGCTCTAACGGTTGTATAATAATATACGTTAGGCTTCAGAAACACTTCGTCGTTTGCTTGCCAAATATCCGATATATCGTTGTTGTTAGCGATGCGTACCCTTGGTCTATTCTTAGCTACTAATGTGCTTTCCTCAAAAGGTTCAACCGTTGTGAAATCAAGTCCAGTCTTGCTATTTGCATATCCTTAACTAAACGCTCTTCAAACTTAATCTTAATCCAATTATAGTCGCTGGCGTTAACTGGTGGTGTCTTAGATGAACCTGTATAAATACCCATGTATTTGGAGTTGGTATCGTCTGTCATAGGTGTTCCATTGGCATTATTTGAATATTTCTTGTGAATGTAACTACTATCGCGCCCTTTTAAGTTCAGGTTTTTAGCTTCAAACTCTTCAGATATAATCTGATTCATCTTTGCCTTATTCCCTCGTTTGTGACTGAAAATTCACTAAACCATCTTTTGTGATTAATCCCTCTCTGACTTTGCTAAATACAGTAGATGATAGGTGTTTGAAATCAATAGCACCTGTTTCTATCATTTTAGAATTAATCTTAAACCTGTGATTATCTCTGCAAAGAACATACCGTCTTTTGTAGTCGCCATTCTAAATTCACATTTACTCACGCTAGTGCTTTACGCTTAAACCATTTGAGTTGAATTTCCATACAACTCTAGCAGTTTTCTTCGCTATCCGTATCCATTATTAATATACGATCTTTTATAGTATTTTAATGTTGCTACCTAATCCTCATTTAAACTTGCTTTAATCCTTCTTTTGCCTTTTCAACATTGCCACGTTCTATTTGCTCTACGTTCTATTAATGCTTGTTGTTGATTAATAGCGTTAGCTAATAAGTTTTGTTCAGGAGTATTTCCTAATTGCACATTTAAATAACGGTCTTGCAAGCAGTCGTAACTATATCCTACACATCTAGTTTTAATTTTATCTTTTTGTACTCAACTTCTACAGTATCCTTAGATATATCTTTTTCAAGTATTTTAAAGCGTTTATACTCTTTTTGTTTGAGATAATTCTACAAAACTAACTAGTGTAAGATTATTTCGGGCTTATCAGCACCATTTTCAAACGCCTTATTTGCTTTTTCTTTTAACAAAAGCCAACGCAACGTTCATGGTCTACATTCTCTTGTGTAGGGCTAACCTTTTTGCTAACTACATCTTTCCAACTCTAATACTTTGCGTTTAACAATAGATTAGCAGTGGTTAGCTAAAGGTGATACAACGTATTTTCGGTAATAATAGTCCATCAAAGCCTTTAGGTATGAAATGTGTTACTAATCCTTAAAGTCAACCTTGTACTCAAAAGCCAGTAAGATTTTGGCGTATCTTTATACTTACACCTTTGTCATTACCTATTTTTCAAGCCAGTTAATGCGGAAATTATCTCGGTACAATTCACCGCCCCAACGTGATAGCAAAGCTGTTATCCTTATCTCCCATTATTGCTTCTAGCGTGTTCTTACGTACTAATCTTGAATTATGTAAGAATTGAATATCCACTTGTGCCAATGAAATTATGTTCATCAGTTGACCTTGTCGAGACTTCGTGCAATGCTCTAGCACCGTTCATTCCTTGTATGAATATATCTTCAATGAAATTGGCTGTCAAGTCATAAGTGATGTGTAAGGCGTAACCTTTGATTATATCCAATTCTTTTTGTAGTTGAATGATTCTAAAATAACTATTTTTCCGTCATAGTTATTAACTTTTAAAATCTTTCCGTTTTTCTAATAAGTATTATATCACTTTCTAACGGGTACTCAAAATTTAATCCATATATCCCGTTTAATGCTTCAGTTATTTCACATTTTAAAAATTCTTTAGAGGCGTTCCTCTGTGGTTAAAATCTTTTTCGTTGTATTCCTATATGTTAACCATTGGCGATACCTCCAGTTATATCTAATTTCTACTTTGGTAACATCTCCTATTACCTCTAAATGATTCTGCCCTCTTTGAGTGTTAATACCTCTCCTATGGCGTTTCTTTCCATTGTTACTGTGCCTTTTGAAATGAAGTCCATTTCTCCGTTTATTTCAACATAGTTCATTACCATTTTAATTTCCAAAAACTACGTACACTATTTTCCGTTTAAGTGTTATTGTTTCCGTTTCCTGTGATTTTGAGATAAGGTTTAGCTATCATGTTGAGTATTGTTTCTCACCAGTAGAAATTTTCTCTAACGTTACTAACGGATTATTTGAAAGGTCTTGCATAAGGTTCTAGCCTCTTAACGCCACTACAGAATTTTAATAATCTTTCCATCACCTAGGGGTAAGCGAGTGTTACCCCCTCAACGTTTCCCCGTACCTCATAATGGCGGTCTGGTAACACATCAAATATTAGGTTACCCTCTCCTCTGAAATAATTGATTAATTCATCTCCTAGTGCATTCAGCGTGTCCTCTATTGGTATTTGAATGGGCTCTAGCTATCATCTTCACAGTGTAACGCCGTCCTGCCAAACTCACAGTAAGAAATTTGTGTTCGGTTTCCTTCCTGTTGGAATGTTGTGTTGTTCATCATACTAATTCCTAAACTATCACTTTTATTTTTAAAAGTTATCACGCTAAACCACCTCCCCATCGTTGTTTTCTAATTTCGCTTACACCTAATTGTTGCTTTCATCTTCTAGCGTCGTCCGGTGACATGTTGTTGTAGAGCCTTATCAATGCTTTCATGTTAATGCTCTCCACCTTTGCCTCCGCTCATGTACTCTCCGTGTTTTCTTCGGCGGTTAAAACACGTTCTCCCGCGGTGCAATCTTGCACGATAACCGTCGTAAGTGACGCCGATAATCCAATCCGTTGTAGTGAGAACCAAATAATTGACTTACTGCTCCATACCAACTACCGAAGCCTATGTATGTGTAAGTTGCCGATTTGCTAACTGCAGCGGAGTAGCAATGATAATACTCTAACTTCTCAGCTGCTTGTGTAGCCCACGACCCACCTACACCGTGTATTCCAATCAATGTTATTGTCTAAGTAATGACTATACTCATTTCTTAAACGTGAAAGTCCTTGCATTCTTAACCTGTCGGCTTTCTTTCCAGCTGATTTTCCGTAGCCTCTCAACTGCTGCTCATGTTTGTCATAAGTTCTCTCTCATTTTCGGTAAGCTTACCGTTGCGAGTCTCTTTTTGTGCTTTCCGTTCTTCGGCGTATTGCAACTGCTGTTTATTTTGGTTTCTCCAGCAGCCTTAACCGAATTATCCCTTAACTCATTAATCTTGATAGCCATATCTGGGCAAACGTGTTTAGCTGTTTATGTTATCAACGTTGCTGTATAAGTTATTAAACAGCATTTCTTGTTCAGCTTTATTCTTAGCCACAAATTCTTGTTGTTTCGGCATCTTGTTCATCGGTCAGTTGAATTATTCGACGTTTCAACTCTTTCTGTTTTCTTTTAGCATCCACTAGCGTTTTTCAACTCTTCAGAAAGTCTCAGTTATTTCTGTAAGTCTTGTTTCAGCTGATTCTACTAGTCTTGTCCAGCTGTTTCTTGGGCGTCTTGAATGATTTTTAGCTTTCATTTCAAGCGCTTAAAGCGAGTAGAAGTTTCCGTATAATTCATAATAGTAGCTATTGTTTTCATCTCTTCTTTTGTATTTGATTCACTTTAGCTTCACCATCAACTTTTGCCACGTTCAACTGTCTTTAAGCATTGCTTGGTGTCCTTCATTAGCGTGTTTTGTACACACCCAAGCTACATTCCTCAGAAGCTTGTCGTTCGATATTGTTTGACATATCGTAGAAATGTTGGTATTGTTTCTTGGTTTCTTCGCTAATTTTGGTTGTGTGGCGTTCCATACGCCCAGTTGCTTCGTAAAGACGGTTTCCGTTTTAGACTCTACGTAGAGGTCAACGGCAGGTACTGCACTTTAGCGCGAACGCTTTGCTTGTATACTTCATATCCAGCGGCCGCTACTGCGCCAGCTCCTTGGCCCGGCTCGGTGCCGTTGCACGCGCGAAAGGCTTCCCTAACGTATCCCGCACCTGCTAATAAACTTCCGCGTGCTTGCTGCTGCTGTTGCCGTTCCGCTCTGAAACCTAAGCCCAGGGTCTAATAGCACCGCGGTGTGGCGGTCAATGTGCACTCTCTCTCCAATAGTTCGCAAGGCTGTTGTACTTTGCTTTAGACACATTACGCTTTAGGCAAGTCTTGAGCGCTTTTTCGCTTCACTGGCCTTGGTTGCTGGTGGTGCTGCTACTTTGAGGAATGCTTTAACCGTGTTACTGCCTCACCGTTGTCGTACATCCTAGACTTTTTAACTCTTCTTACCAGTATTATTAGCGGTTTCCTCCTAATTGCTTTTGTTTTGGTTGTGTATACGTCAGCTCCTCCACTGCAAACTCTTTTCTGGTCTGCTCGAAGTCTTAACATTTCCGCCTGTGTTGTTCATTTGAACGCCACGGAGTGCCTATGTACCTGTCGTTTCTTGCTTCAGCTTGGAATAGCTTTCAATTTAGCAATAATAACATCACTATTTCTACTGATTAAGGAGTTTGAGCTGTGTTTCTGATAAGTGCTGCCAATTTGAGAGACATTGATAATTTAACACTATCACTGGCTTTGACAATTTTCAGAATTGCTTTGCTTCTTCCAAACTCTGTTGCACTTTTGGTTGATTGAGTGCCATGCGCGGGAAAATATCTGTTCACTTTTACCAACAAAGGTCGATACACTGCACCCATACCGCTTTTGAACAGTACAAAAGCCTTAATTGCTTCGCCTACTCAAAAGCTAGCGGTCCTGTGAAGAAGCTGGCAAGAGCCGTCCAGCAATCCACACTTTGCATTGTGGGACTCATGTTGTTTTAAAGTATCAGCGATTTACCAGCTCATACATTTAGCACCTCCTGATTGACTTTCTTTGGTAAAAGTTTGTTCCTAAAGTAACAGTAATATCGATAAGTTTATTTTCGCTGTTGTACTTGACTTTCTGTTGTCTTGTAACGTTGTTTGCGCTTCTTTTGTAAGGCTGTATTTTCACGCCAACCTTGATTAGCGATATTTGGCGTTTCTCCGAATTTCTCATTTGATTCAGTACCGCCCTCAAGATGGCCATCTCCCAAACGTACCTTCGGAAATTCCCATTTCATCAAGAATTTCTATAGCTGACAATACCTTGTGACTGAAGCATAAACCTTAAGAACATTAACCAGACCTTGTGAGGCGGCCCTGTTCAAACTGCTTGTTTACAACTTAGAGGCATCTCTACACCACGCTATGCTGTTGCTGGTACTCCTCTAAATCTTTTTCCGTAACTTGGGTAACTCGCTAATTTCATTTTGACATGTGCTTACTCATGGCACTACCGCCCATTTCACAGCCTCTATACCAGCTGAACTCATAGCGGCTGCTAGCTGTCCTCAGCGCTTGATGTTATCCTACGCTCAGCTTACCACAGCCCCAGCTAATCTCATTCCACATTTCAGCAATTTCACGTTCTGTTGTTGCGTGTTGTTACCCTAAGGGAACGATGAAGTAGAGCCCTAAACGGTCAACAACGTTGTCCGCACTTGTCCCCATGATGTTGCAGAACGTGCAGGAGAGTCGCCCGCTTCCGTTGCTGTTAAGTTAGACTGCTACCCTAAGTCAACCATAGTTTTCAGGAGAACTTAAGAATATCTTCTCAATCCCTAACTTGCCCAGCCGCTTGCGCTCGCGCACGTACTAACGGCACTGGCTGGCATTTCTTTTGAGACATCTGCGAGATACCGTCAGCTTAACTCTGTATTCTGCTTCCTGTTGCATCAGTAGTCACCACGAACGCCCGCAAAGCACTCTCATAGTCTTTAGTAAACTTAAACACTCCTGCACTAGCAGCTGCGATTGGCAAAAGCAACTCCTAAAGTTGCTCTATCCAAAACTAACCACATACTGTCAGCTACTGTGCTCTTTGGCATGTGTCTATGCTTCAATAGCTTTAGCTGTAGTAAACGCTGAGCTTTTGTTCATTTCTTGCTTTAGTATTCTAGTGGCCTCTATTTCCAAACGTATAAGGGAGGTACTAATACTACCTGTCATATTTCTCCTCGCTTTCCTAAAAGCTGAGTAGGACTAATAACTAGCATCTCTACATTCTGTCTGCGTCTCTTTCTTCCTGTAGTCGGATTATATTCTTTAGTGCCTCTTTTGCTTTCTTTCCTTGTTTTTGCGTGCTGTCCAGATCCAGCTATCACGCCTAATCTGTGAAAATAAGTGTACAATGGTAAATCTTCTATTTCTAGGAAATTTAAACCGCAATAATCGGCATTCTTTTAAAGTTCGCAGTTCTCTTATCGGTCTTGACCCCACTCTTCCGTAGCAAAATATTTTCAAATATCGCTTCCTAACTACGGGTCGTCAGGTAGTAGGATTTTTAGTTTGGGTCGTTAGCGATTGAGTTCATTTGGATTAATAATGGCGTCCATATAGCGTTGATATATGATACGTTAACGTCCTCTAAGTCTTTGACCTTGATTCTCTCATTCCTTCTAAATTTCGGTCGAGGCATTTTGCAACAACAGCTCTTTCCTCTACCTCTTTCACGGGATCTTCGATTTTTCTCAATTTCTATCATTTCTTTCCAATCTTTGAAAGTAAGTTCTTTAATTTGTAATTTTTGCCGTTTTTCCAATCGACCTCTATTCTTCTATTTAGATATCATTTAACATTTGTTACCTCCTCTTTCTTTTATTATATTATTCTTGTTCTTCTTGAATTTCCGCTAAAGCTCTCTCTTCTCAACTGCTGTAAATTCAGCGTCAATAGTAGTTTTTTTCTGGTTAAACTCAATGAAAAATCCGTTCCCAGCTTGTCCGATAAGTGTTACACAATTTTCTTACCATTTTCTGTTTGTACACAAAGCGTACGATATTAGTCGCTAAACTTCCGCCAGCTCCAAAAAGTCAATGTTCTTGTTTTTCTTCGCTCCATCTTCTGTTAGTTTCGCCGTAGATAATTTAGTTAAAAGTCCTAGATCCCACGTTAACACACGGTTTTGAAACTAATTTCCTCACCTTTAATGAAACGTTTAACTGTTCTGTTGTATTGATTTTTAACGTCATAGCTTTTCTGGTTTGTATTCTAAACTAGCACCGCCCGAACAGTGACCTACGATTGTTATCTTCAGTTTCGATAACGTTATCTGCTGAATTTCTCGCTAGTTGCTGATAGTAAATACAATTCACCAGCACCTAAGATTACTTTCATCAATTTTCTTTTGCCATTTATTATCCTCTCTTTTCTGTACCACTGTAATCTGTAGGTATTGTGTACTGTCGTACAATTCAAAGTCTTGTAACGCAATATACCTCCTCTTACAGAAAATCATGAAATAATCGTCTTTAAGTGGTTACTCTCGTGTTGTTTGTTGATTAAACACTTTTCTACTTTCATTCTGTAATTTTCTAATTTATCAAGTCATGAAGTTACAATCCTAACTTCCACAGTATCAATATTATAATCACGCTGTATAGGAGTTAAACTATACCACGCTTTATCGCTGTGAATAGGTTGAAAAGTAAGTCCTGTAACCTCATCAAGCATTTTCTTAACTATATGTGAAATCATGTTTACTTACCTCCTAACATTCGCATTATTGAACCTAAATTCTTTTCTTTAGCGTCTTGAGAATGGTTGAGGGTTTTCTGACCTTTGTTGTTCTCCAACTACCGTCAGCACGTTGATAACGCCATGGTGTTTTTACGTCCATTGCCCTGTTACTGAATACTGTCCTGTTCCTTGGTAGACGTAAGGTGCATGAGAGCTGTATTCCCTACTCATTCCGTATATTTCATCAGATTTTAGGTGCGTTCTGCTCATCATACTAGCTTTTTAATTGACCTGTATCAGTTGGCGTATTTTCAACGGCTTTACCCTCAAGAAATTTTGTCGCTTTTTCCATTCTTTCCTGCTGTAGTGCAATTAATTTGCCTGTAGCTTCTCTCATTCCTCTTTCAAATTCACTATTCATTGACGTATTCTTTCAAAGTTAAGTGAAAGTCAGTCTGTGGGAGTTGTCAGCGTTTGAATTTCATGTTGCACTTTATTGATTAATATACGATTTTTCTAGCTTGAATATTTCTCTCAAACGTTAAACCAATATGTGTTACTTCAGAATGTTTGAAGCCTTGGGGTTGTAGAATTCATCTACTTTATATTGCAATTTTAATTGGTTTTTCCCTCTCACGTGTAGCCCTGAGGGAAGTAAAAACGCTTTTTAAAGATCGTAAAGTTGCTTCCTTAAAGTTAGTCATTAAGCTCATACTCAAGCCTCCTAAATGACCTAATTTAGTCTTAATACGTGCTGGTATATCTCTTTCGTAGGTCTAAGACACACTAGGATAACTTTCGAGTTTTTATTCCCTCTGTTCCTAGTGTGTTGTGTCTGAACATGATTAAATCTTTAATAGTGCTTTTGTGCTTTTTGATTAACTTCTTTTTAAATTACAAAATTCTAATATATCTTGGATAGCGTCCTCGTATAGAGATTCCACTATTTCACAGACGCTACCCCTGGACGTTTTGCTGATTCCTCTAAAAATCTCTTGTTTCTCGACTATTTACCTAAAAGGTGTTTCTACAATTTTTGTAGTGTAGAATTACAATTGCGTCATCTCTTAACGCTTTAAATCCGTATTTCATCAAGCCACGTACCCCGTCAGCTAAAAGCATTTTCTAAACGAAACGCTTCAGTCTTGTCAATTTGTTTGAGCTCCACCAACCGCTGATTTGTGATGTGCTACAACTTGATTTTTGGTAATTCTTCAAGTCATTGCTGAAGTCCATTAATTTTTGTCCTTCTACAAATCCGTTTGCTAAAATAACTGGATTATTAGTGAGATCTTAGGTCTTTTGATAATAGACCTAAAATTTCGCTTCGATACTGTTACAAAACAGTCTGCTTTGCCTTTCTTCTTACTTAACTCTGTTCCTAAGTCAACAATAGAAATCATATACGTTTTTAGCGTGGATATCTTTTTGTGCTGTTTTAGCACCGATTTTTAACTACGTTAGTTGAGTTTGTTAATTCTGTGAATAAGTCAGCGTCGTAAGTTTCCGCTAATACCATTCCGTGTTCATCAGCAATAGGTTTAAGCGTGTCTTTCTTTGTGTGTACTCTATCTACATCATCTGCTTTAATAGTAAAATATTTTGTTTTTGGGAGAGTCATTTCAACATTTTTCGGTGTCAACTTCGTCCCATGCTACCGTTTCCTGCGTAGTCTTTAATTATTCCTTTTTAATTTTGTTAAAAATTACTTTTTCTATGAATATCTGTCGGTTTTGTTACCATTGCATCAGCGATTGATACGCTGTGAAGTGTGATAATAAAAGCTCCTTCCCAAAGTGTTGGTTTTAAAATTTGTTACTGCCATTTGTTATCCTCCTAAATTTTGTTAAATGCTTCAGCGATTTGTTCTGCTGTCATGTTTGTTGCGTTGTTCATTAAGTTGTCGTATGTGTCAACTTGTTTTTGGGGAGCTCAGGATTAGCAGGGATATATCCACTTTTGGCTTGTCCTGTTTGCCCTTGTTCAAAAAGAAATCTTTGTAATTTTCTTTGATAGTTGTTAATTGCTCGTCAATTCCTTTAACGTTCCGTCTTTATCTAATTTAATTTTTAGATAAATCGAATTTGCCCTTTTAATAGTTCTTTGTGCTTAACTCCGTTTAATGCTGTTTCAATAGCGTTATTGATAACAATATTTTCTTTTTCTTTTTGTTAAATTCGCTATTTGTGAGTTAAGGTCGTCTATATCAACCCCTTGAATTTTCTCAAGTTTCTCAGTTGGAGTCTTTAATAGTATCTTGAGTGTGTTTCAGCGATAGATTGAATGGCATTGATTGAGTTACCATACTCCGCCATTATCTTATCAATTACATCAGCCTCTAAACCTAAATCAACTAGAAATTTTTCTTTTTCATTTTTGTTTTTTCTCCTTTACATTTTTACGTGGGCTAGTCCCACGCTGAGTCTACTAAGTATCGTTTTTGCTTACGTATTTAGCCTTTTTAAAGTCTTACTAAGGACTAAATTTTATCTTCATCAAAATAAAGGTACTAGAACACACCTACAGTTAGGGTGTCTAGGGCAATGTAGGTGCTTTATCAACGTTGTATATATTGCCATCGCACACTGCACATTGTTCGCTTGTTCTGTCATCAAGTGTTACAACATCTTTTAACTGCTTAACTTCTTTGCTTTTTCTTGTAGTTTTGTAGCTTAATATCGTTTAAATGGTGCATTGTTTCTGTTCTGACTAATCGCATTGTGTCGTTTTAAATTAGAGTTCATACGGTTTTCTAAGCTGTAAAGGTCATTGAGTAATACTCTTACCCGTTGTTAATCCGCGTTCTAATATTTCAGACAATTCTTTGACTAATTTAGCGTTGTTATTTCCTAAACGTCCTCTGAGATGTAACGCCTTTGTGTTTAGACTTCATCAACTTCTTAACGATATGAGCGTCATTTGTTAGCTTAATTCCTAACTCTGTTGAAGTGTTGATAATAGTAGAGTTAATAGCATTTTCTAACGTTTCTGATGTAAGTCTTTTCTACTACTTGTCTAACTTCGCTAATTCTTCATGTAGTACTCTTCTAACTGTCTTAAATGTTTAAGTTGGTAAGCCCTCGCTTCTTGTTAAAGCCTTTAAGTTCTATTTCCTCACTTAACGCAAGTAACTCATCAACTATATTCTCTTGTTACTGTCGTAGACTTCATTATTTCAGCGTGCGTTTCTTCGGCTTCGTTGAATACTTGCCATTAGTTGTTGCTACACGCTTTTCAAAATAACTAAGCTTTGTCATCTTCATCATCTATCTTCTTGTTATTCTTTGTTGAATATTGTCAATTTCGCTTTCATTCTGAATATCTAGCTTTTCTTTTTCCTGCTGATAATTAGTTTACCCACGGATGATTAGCTATGATGGTTTCATCTGAAATCAAACCTTTTGATTTTAAGGCAATTTTTCTATAATTTCAGTTTCGTTTGTCGCCATATCATGTGAGAATATAATTTCAACTTCGGGATCAATAGAAATATTTAGAAATCATTGACAAACATCAGTAATTTATCAAAAGCCTTTTAGAGAACTCTTGTTCAAACTTATCTGATTTTAATTCAAACCACTAAATAGAATTTAGGTGCTACACCACTAGGAGCATTACCGAACTTGTCAATATCTTTTGTTAACTGACTGTGAATACTCTTGAATATCACGTTTAAGTTGCTCTGAATGGTCTTTAATTGCTGTTATATCCATTTCAGGTGTTAAAGGCGTCAACGTTTGACTTATAATCCCCTCATCAGCGTCAAGTGTGATAATACGTTCTTGGTTAATCATCTGTCTTAACTTCATCAAGTTTTTCTTTTATCCCTGTATAACCTTTTAGAACATAGATTATATTCTTAACTTCTTGAATGTAGTTAGCAGCCTCTGAACGTGTTAAGTCGTAATTTATCGATTAAAGACTTAGTAAATTTTCCAAGTCACTAACTCTCTGTAGTTGTTTTTTGAATGGTATAAACGGCAATCCGCTAGCCCAGTAACTATGGTTGGTTATCAATTCTCAATGGATAGTTAACATCTCTAATAGCATTATTTCATTATTGCTTCCGTCCATTCTGTAGTGTGTTATCTTCCCGTCAGCTTGTCCACGCTTCGATATGTTCAAAAGTTTTCATTTCATTAAAGTCCATATCTTCTCCGGGATATATTCTAATAAATGAGTTTAACTTCTCATGTGTTGCGTCCTCCCAAATTGGGATACACTGTTCTGACAGTATTACCATTGGCTTGAAATTATTTTTCCTCGTCAGCGTGAGGATGCAGCCCATGCAATCCCTTTGTTTGAAGCTTCATAAACTAAACGTTCTAATTTATTTTGGAAGTCTTTTCCTAATAATTCAGTAATACGTTCGATATACTCCGTGTCTCGACCTTTGATAGTTAGCATCTTTTACTAAATGAAAAAGCAACCTTTTTCATCAATGATGTTCTTGTGGGTTGCGTGAGATTAGTCTATTATCTGCTTTGTTTTGGTCTTTATAATTTGTCTTAATTTCTAAATAATCGATGGTCTACATCATAGTATTTCTGTCCCTAAGTGCATCCATTTATACTTATTACTTTTCTTAAATTCGTTGATATAATATTTAATCTTGTTTGTGTCTGAGGGTAGTTTCATCACTACCGAATAAAAACTCATTAATAGCCTCCTTTTCTGCCATAGTCCCATAGTAGAATTTCATACCTCCTACATTGAAATTGTTCTTAAGGTCTGTCACCTCATAATTATCTAAGCCGTACCAAATAGCTGATAATGTGTGGGTCGATATTAAATTCATCTTCTATTATTTCTCCGTCCTTATCGACCTTAAAAAGTTAAGTCCATTAATTCTCTTATCGTGTTTTGGCACTCGTTAGATATAAATATTTCTGAAGCGTTTGACCTTTGTAAGTATTTTCCTGCCTTTAAAACTTCCTACAGGCTTTCATATTAAAACCTTGTTGTTTGTAATACCTAATAGCTTTAGGCTCTGCACAATCCGCTTTGATAAGTTCTTTTCTTCAGATGTTCTATATCCTTTGAAAATTTCTTCGTCTGTCTTATCTCTTGTGTAGTATTCTGAATAGATGTACAATTCACGTTTGTCATGGTCTACTACCATTCTTACTAATGCGTTGTAGATGTTACAAAACCAAAGTCTAAACCGTTGAAATATTTAGGTGTCTTAATTTTGTTAATACTCTCTTGCATTTCTTCTACTTACATAATTTTAGCTTGTGGGCAAATACTTTTTTACCGTTAGTTTCCAAAACTTACCCTAATAACGCTACTCTGTATAAATCAATATCATAATCTTTCATTGCTTCCAACTGTTCGATATAAGTCGCAGGGAGAAAAAGCATTGTCATAGCATCGCTGTGATGATAATACTTGTTGTCAATCTTGATTGTTCTTTTTGTCGTACAACTCTACATCATTTAGTTTAATTACAGGCGTTAATGTTTCTGGGTCCTTGTCAATAAAAAGAAATGCTTATATCCAGTTAGATTTACTTACTGGATTACTTGTGTAAATGATATGGTTTTGAATGTTTAGGATGCCTTAAACGCCCTATTAATTCCTTAATGCTTCCGTAGTTGACTTCAGAACATTCTTCTACCCAAATTATTGATACAGCATTTATAGACTTTAGCTTTTCTAATTATCGCAACCTTCAGAAATATTATTTCACTACCATTAGTAAACTTAATATTTAACGGAGATAACCTCGTTGTGTAGTGCTTATCTTTCTTTAAACCTAAACTTCCACAAACTTCTAAAAAGTAAGTCCTTAACAACTGTACCTTATTATGTCGTAAACTTGTCTAACTACTAAAATCTTTCTTTTTGGCTCTTGTATCGCTTTTTGTAACCAACTGATAGCTGTATTGTAAGACTTACTACTTCCATATCCACCAACAACTATGTAGTAGTAATGTTTCCCAGTCTTGAACATAGTCTAAAAAATGCTGGTTAATACTTACATCAACTTCCATTTCTTGTTACTCCTGAAAAATTAATTGTAATGTTGGTGTCATCTACTTCTAGTAGTTTCAATGCTTCAGCTTCTTTTAGTAGTTTTTCTGTTTCAGCTTTTAGCTTATTCTCAACGGCTATTCATCTTACGCCAATGGTTGAGGTTTACGATTTTTTAACCAAAATATACAAGCACTAGTGTCTGGTGGAACGTACTTAATAGTCTTTTTGATACGTTTCTTCGGTTTCCCGTCCACATCTTCAAATACAGTTTCTGTTTCTTCATATTCGAATCCTAAGGCACGTTTAAAGGCGTTTTCCACTTCAAAGTCAATAGGTGCTTTCCCTTTTTTTAGGGCTGTCAAAAGTGTCGGATACTCCATCCGCGAAAACTGGTATAACTAACTCCCATGTTTTTTGCTATTTGTTCTTCTGTTAGTCCTTCCCTTGCCCAACTTTCAATCAATATTAAATTGTCTGCTTCTAACCATTCTTGATATTTTCCTTTTGCAATCGCCCTCACCTCCTCAACTTAAACAAAAATACAAAGGCAACAATTAAAGCTACCTTATTACTAGATGTGAAAGTAAATAGAGCGTATCTAATAACGCTAATACAACTAATGAGTGAGATTGTCCTAATATTCAAGCCCATAAGTTAGGAACAACGCATACAAAATGCTGTTGTGATGAATATACTGTGTCAATTAAGTTGACTTGTAATAGTTGATAAGTTATTTCTTAACCACTTGTGTTTACTTCCGTGTCTATCTTTTTGAATTTATGGAAAATATAGACGTCGTTAGAATTGCTGATATTGTGTAAGCAATTAGAGAAGCAATAAACCACTCTTAAACTTTGTCCTAACACTTGTTGAAATACCTCGTTGTATTCCATCATAAATGGGTAGGTGGAAGCTTAATCGCTACATACATAATCCGATTGAGAATAACTGCTAAAATAAATCCTAATCTTTACTGATCTTACATTCGCTTCTTCTTTTGCCGTATAACTCCTCCAATTACATCAGTGCATAAGAGTAATGGCATAAGCTACAACTGCCGCTGGCACTATTAGAATTGCCAATACTGATTATTTTTGCTTGTTGTTGCATTCTGATACAAAACAAACTCATTGAAAATCCGTTTAATACTATATTTATTTAATTTCATTTTATTGTTTTGTTTTAACTCCTTCTTTAGTAAAGATAACGCTTTTTCCCTAATGGATTTGATTTTCAAAAGGTATCTCATTATTTGAAAATCACAATATTTGTAATAATTTTTCCGCATAAGAATATAATCCTATCTACTTACACCTAATTCTGTTAGTTGATTATAAACTTTTAAAACTCCACTCTTTTATTTGCTTATCACTCATATTGTTAAGTGTTTGTTCTATAATCTCTTATCTTATCATCTAATTTTAATAGCGTATTTTTGCACTTAATATATAGATGTTGTTTGTTTTCTAGCGTATTCTAATTGATATTTAAATATTGGAGAATTGTATAAAGGTCATAGCTTTGTGTATTCCTTTGTTTTTAGATTTTACACAGCCTATTAAAGCTATCATACGTCATTCCTCGCTAGATATGGAATTTTAACCACTCTAAAAATATTGAGTTTGTTTTAATTTATGATAATCAACTAATCTAGTTCCTCTTTTCTTCTGATGTGTTTAATTTTATTCTGTTCAAACTTCATGAATTTTCCAAACCTTTACTCCACTATTCCAACTGGTACTATCCACGCTATAAAATCCGTAACTTTCAACATTAGCATCAGTCACTCCTAATCCATGCAATTTTACAACCGTGTTTTTGCCATTTTATTTTAATAAGTGAAATTTGTCTTTTATGATTAATTATATTTTCTTTACTAACTCCGCCTATAGAAACGTATGTTGTATTCTTTTATCATTTTTAAAAATTCTTTACTTTACCTCTACTTATGTGCCCAAAACAGGAATACATTTTGCCAGTTTCACGCTCTAAACGTTCCCTTAACTCAGTATTTCTTTCATCACCAACCAAGTCACATCTCTATCTAACTCAAAAGAAATATTTAATATCGTATTTGTTGATGTATATTCTATATACTCTGTTAAATAGCGTCTATATCTATTTTTCTGTTTTGAGATGAAAACGCTCAAATGCTCCGCTATCTACTAAATGCAAATCAACATCAAAGGGTTTCTCTCTAAAGTAGTAAAGGACGTTAAAATATACCTAGAGTTTTTAACTCATTTTCCGTAAACGTTAATTTTCTCCCTCGTTAACTGCTCAAACCTATAGATTTAGTCAATTACCTCTCACCAATGCGGACAGATAATTACTTCCTTTTCTTTCAGCTTTCTTTTCTTCTTCTACTTCCTCAAATAAAGCGTGTAAATCATCTTCATTAAATTCGTATCAAAACTAAAAATTTGTCATATCGTAGTCAATAAGTTCTAGTTCTGCTTATAATTTTTCCATATCAAAACGAGTATTCATGAGTTAACTTGATTTGTGAACTAAAATATATTCACGCTTCTGTTTCTTCTGTTAGATGTTTTAATTTAATAACTGGTATTTCTTCTACACCTAACCTTTTTCAATGCTATATAACGCCCGTGTCCTCTATTATCACGTTATTTTCATCAATAGCAATGAGGGTCGTTATTTCCATATCTGAATAGAATTAATAATTTGCTCAATCTGTTCTTCTGTATGAATTTTTAGCGTTATTCTCATATTCTTTAATTTTATTAATATTAATATTTTTCTATTTGCATTTTTACCTCCTTATTTTTAAACGAGCGTATTGAACCTTCTTAATATAAAGTAAAATGATAAAAAGTTAGTGAAAATTTTATTACCACAATTACTGCTAACAGATTTATATAAAAGGAAATATAGAAAAATATTTAAAATTTTCACACTATCATTATATCATCTTTTAAATACATAAATGTAAATGTCACATATTTTGATATATTTACATATTTTTGATATATTAATATAGATTTTGATAAAAATCTTATTTAATGCTTTAGAATGTTTACTTATTCTTGTATTTTGAGAGATATCCATAATTTGTTCTATTTTATCCCACGTCAAACACTCAACATATTTTTAGCTGGAGTAATAATCTGTAATTCCATATCTTTTACATTATCGATTATTTTCACAATATCTAATTTAGTCTGATAGTATTCCTATATTTTTCTCAACAATATATCTCTTGTGTTCGTCAGTCTTATCAATTCAAACACTCCAGCTGTTTTTGTTTCCGCTTTTTATTTGCTCTTTAGCATAGTCTATAGCTTTGACTTGTGATTTTTGTGTTCATCAGCTTCTAAGTTTCTATGCGGGATTCTATCATTAATTGAATGTGTTTTATGTTCTTTAAATATTTTATCTTTTTAACAATACTGTTTGTTCTTCTTTAGTTCTAACCATTTTCTCTACCTTTCTAATGGCGTTGTACCAGTTACTTTCCTCAACCAATATATGTATTTGACAATCCTCCATCTAATACAATACCATCCTCTTTCTAAATGGCAATACTCTAACTGAGCTTCCGCATTTTACAACAATAATGATTAGTGCTAGAATTGCTTTTTCGATATCTATATTTTAATCTTTCATAGTTGATTAACATGAATTCTACCTCTAACGTTTTATATTCGACCTATCATGAAACAACGAAAATAAATGAGATTAACATCTAACAAACCTAAGAATCGTAAATATTGTTCTAGGATGTGTCTCTGTTTCATTTGCAATTTTCTCTAATTCCTATCTTATCTAAAAATCTTCATTAGCAAAACTCACAAATTTCATCCTCAAACTCATCAATGCACGCTTGGGCTGTTTCTTTTGATTTGAAGAATAGGGGAGTTTAGAAAATACCGTATAATATTTATGGCTGATAATGTAACAGTTTCCAGTTCAAAATCTCATAAGCAATGTAATATGGTTTATATCTTCCCAATTAGGCTCCCAATCCTCTTGCTGTTCTTTTCAATCCAACATTTTATCTTCTTAATTAATCGTTTTGCTCTTTTATGAATTATCAAACTTTCTTCTAGTGTCAGCATTAAATTTTTCATATAAACTTTTTGTCAGCATTACTATCAACATTAAATATACTTTTTGTTTATTTGTCCGTCAAAATGAGTTGGATATATACCCTTGCTTCATCATTTGGATAACTTATCTCATAAGGTTTCTTTACTTCCGTTACTTCTTGTTTCTTCTTCTGTTTGTTCTTCTGAATTGGGGTAAAGTGATGTTATACTACTATTTCCTAATATTTTTGTTGTGCGTCTTTTTCTCTAGGAATGTTTTCCATCTTTCAACCTTGACTGTTTTGTGGTGTAACTTTTAAATTATGCCAATAACGTATCATTTAAATTGTAATGTTTCTCAATCTCTTTCAGTCATCTCTTGTAATGGTATTATTTTTATTCATTGTTATTCTCCTCTTTTTTCTTTATTTTGTTATTTTCCTCAATTTTTGCTAAAATTTCTGTTATCTGTTACCAATACCAAATTATCGCCAACACTAATAATTCTTTATTTTAGTTTGTGAACTTATTGCAGTCACTTTGTTTGCGTTAAATAAAACATCTTTTTATCTTCTGCTCCTGTTAGTTTCATAAATTAATAACAGTGCGCTTTTCTATATGTTCTGATTTTCTATTAATTCAAATATCTCACTCAGGTTTCTCTTTCGATCAAATTGGGGTTATTTTTCATCAGTAAAAGTGTATATTCTTTGTTTTTCGTGTGATAATAATCTATCCCTGACTCGATATTTCTATCTACAAAATATTTTTACTGCCCTTTTGCCTGTCAATACTATTAAATTACTCATTGACTTTTTCTCCTTTTTATCGTTACTGTTTCATCTTTTTCTAGATTAGTGTTTTTAAACATCATTCGTATATCGTCATCTGTTTATACGTTCCTCCATAGACTATCAGACTCTTCTTTTGTAAAATAGAATCTAGCCCTCATAATTATTCACTTTCTTTTATCGTACATCTATTAAATAATTTATTTTTATTTCTTTTTCAAAATATATATAACGAGCAATATTCAATATCTAAATAATTATCAACTGTTACATCTAATAATTTAGCTTATTTGATAAATATTTAAATTTAAATTTATTCTTATTTCCATAATCTTTTTCTGAATATTGAAATTGTTCTTGAATTTAGAATATTATTTATCTTTTTCAATTTTTCTCAAAAATATCATATAGCATTTTTAAACCTCTTAATTTTACGTTTTAATCTTCGTTTTTATTTTTCTTCTGACTTTCCTTAACTCTTTAAGAAAAATTATTCATTGCCTTTTTCAGTTGTGATAGGTTTACTGGGTTTGCGTTTCTTCATCTTTACCTCCTTATTTAATCAAACGGAAACCATATAATATCATCTATTTCATGAATTTTTAATTGGTGCTCATTGACTTCATATATAAAAATCTTCGTTAAGTTTTCTTTTATACTAAAACACATTTTAATCCCTTTATTACATTCATGTGTAGTTATACCCATAAAGCTGTGTCCGTCTTTCATATTAATTGTCAATGTATACTTTTATTTTTCATACTCTATCTCCTATACAACTCCTTATTCTCGTATATGTTGCCTACCACACTTACACTATCAAGGTTAGCTTCCAACGATAAGATGTGTTCTTCATTTTCAATCAAACCTATCCTTTAAACGTTCTATATTTAATTTCAAAATATACCCTAATATCTCACTATATCTCCAACGCAAATATGTTTTTATTTTATCCGCATAACCTGTATTTTTCCATGAACTCAATTTCCTCAAACAATCTGGCGTGCGTACATTGAGTATCGTTATCAAAGAAAAATAACCATCTCGCGTTTTGTAGTCAATAAGTTGGGCGTCATAGACTTTCTTTTTGTCTTTTGCATAAATTTTTGGTTTGTAACATAATTTATCTCTACCTTTCTATTAGTAGTTATTTTACACTCCATAGATTTTCTTAATTGTATTTCTTCGTCAGTAACACTGAATGGCTTTTATAGGCTCTAAATAAATGTCAATTCATCTTCGTCTTGCATTACTTTTTCATTTATCTCCATACTGCATCATCAATCGTAACTGTATCTCCTACATAGATATACTCTTCCGTTCATATCCTTAAATCCTGTATTTTTCAATAAACTCTACTTTATCAAAAGAAAATATAGCTGCTCCGCCTCGAAATCAATACCTACATCATGAACTGATACTTGTTTATTGTAGAAATCTACCATTTCTACTTCTCTAACTATATTCAATTCTTTGTAATATATCTTGGTTGTAACATTTTTATCCTCCTAATATTTGACACGCTGTAACTTCATGTTAAACTATTAATGTGAGACACTATCATTGCGATTAAAAATCTTTCTTCTATATGTTTCTATATGTTTTATAAAAATTATCAACTTTTCCCACATGCTTTATTAAGCTCTTCTTTATTGCATCTCTTTTCTTCAACCGTCACCGTTGATAATGATTCATCTATAAACGGATAATCATCATCTACATGATGCTTTTTTCTATATCGTCAACATGAAATGTTATATTTGAAATAGTGATTTTTAAATTCTCATTTCTTACCACTCCTGCCTTCACCTTACCATAAGCTTTCGTTTACTATGCCACAACATCATCAAAATCAATTTGAAGCTTCTAAAAATTTACCGCTTTTTAACCAAAATTTTATTCTAACTGCACTCATCTCCTACCCTCCTACTTAACTTCTATATCGTCAAAATCAGTTTTGATAAAATACTAATCAATTTTTCTAAACGTGGACTTCTCCAACTCCCCACATATCAATAAGTTCTCTTCTTCGTGGTAATGGTAATCATTGGCTCTTAAATGATTTTTCAGCATCTATTTGAGTTAAAACTACAATTAGGAACTGTTGCATCTACCTCTTTTATAATAAATAACACTTACTTCTAACTCCAACAATTCTAGTACTTTATCTACGCTATCTCTACTATTTAGAGTTGAATTAACTAAAATCTATCGTATATTCTTCTTCATCTTCCGAAAAATTCACCAAGATATTCAAATGATAATACTCCATCTTTTTATATCTACAATTTTTAAATTATTATCATATACATCTTCTAGATAGTTTTTAATTCTTCTAAAGTCAATTCCTGATGGTCATCAACAAACACATAATAATCAGCTTCACCTCTATCTACATGATATATTCTTTTCCGGTTGCTTAATAACCCAAAATCTAGGGCTAGCTGTTCCTACTGTATCTTCATGTATTAAGTTCTTTTTGTAAGTCTTTTAAGATATGTTATATCTTCTTTAGTTAATTTTTCTTTTTTCAACCGTATCTTCATGATATTTTAGAAAGTTATCCCTGTAAATTTAGCCTCATATTCTCCTACCTCGTTTCTCTCTCCTGCTGTTCTTTTGTTTGTTCTGCATGTTTCTTCATAAAGTTTCAATAATTTTTGTTCTAATTTATGGTTTTCTATTTTTAACTCTGCGTTTTCTTTTCTACTTTTCCAATTTTTCGTTCAAGTAAAAACCAATGCCAGTAAAATCCTGTTATAACTCCTATAATAATTATCGGATAAAAGCTAAATACGTCTTTATCTTTCATTTTCTTAACCTCCTATATCCTTTGACTACATCCTAATACGTCCGCCAACCTCTTCAACGTTTTTACGTCGTGAGCAATCTTTCGCCTGTTCTGATTAATTTAATAACGTCACAAATGTACTCCCGATACTTTGTGTAATTCTTTATCAGTTATTTTATTTTGATCGCATTAGTTTTTGTAATTTAGTCATTTTAAAATTTTGCTCTTTCTTTTTCTCTTCCGTTATTATCTTTTCCAAAAATTCAAGTTGTTTTTTGTGGGTAATCCTAAAAATCTTCTATCATTTTCCTCTACTTTTTGTCTATTTCGTTTGATAATAACTCCATCGGATTAATTTCTCCTATTTCACAAATAAAATCATAGCTTTTTCTCAGTAGAAATTTTCCTTTTTCCCACAAATGCACGCTATTTAATTGAGCATCTATTCTTTTTGAAAATTCATCTAAAAGTTAAACCTTTTTCTAATCTTATCTTTCTTGTGCTCCTACTTTTTTGTCTATCTTCTTTTTATCAAATCCAAACATATTCCTCTTTTTTAAAAATTTTTCTAATAATTTATTAATCCTTTCATCTATTTTCAGCACTTCCTCTATTTCGCTGATATCAAACCGCTTTTTCGTGCATAGCTTTTCAACGAGATGTACTTCTACAATCAGAGCTATCATCTTTGTAAAAATCTAATCTTTTTCATTATATCTTGCAATGATTTTTAATGAATTATCTAAATCAGAGTTACTGCTTTTAACTTCTCCATTTTTAGCTTTTTGAGTTTTTGGAAAATCCAATAAACAGTAAAGTTTAATCGGTCTTATGAATTTTTCTTTCTCGGTTGGTGTCCGCTAACGCCCTTACCAGTCTATATTCAGCTCTCAGCATTTTTGGTGTTTTATAAAACGTCTTACTTTTCGAGAAAATTTCTTTTGCTGGTTAGTAGTTTTAGGCTACACTCCATGTATGTGACTTAATTTTTCATTTAGCATTAATACACCCTCCTTTCTATTTGTTAAACCAGTCATAACCCTAAATTAGTTACTTCGATTTTTATTTTCTTCTTTATCGCTGATTATATAAAGTTGAAATAATGAAAATTTTTAACTTTATTGTTTTTCTTCAAAATATTTTGTAACATATAATTAATATTTTGTAAGTTTTTAAATTTTTCTTTTACAATTTCACTTTTACTTTTCTTTGTTAATTAGAAAACTTCCTATTATCGTTTAAAACCTCTTGAATAGTGTCGTTTATAAGCTGTTTTACATTTTAAGTTATTTTTAAAATCTCAAATTGCTCATTTAGACCGTCTAGCAACGTTCGAAGAATTATTTTTGGTATATTTACTCGCAAAATCTTCAGAAACGCCCTAGATTGTACCTTAAGACGTCTAATTTTGATATTTGCGGTTTAAATTTTACAGATCTAATTTCTCGTTTTTAGAATTTTTAGCTGTTTTTGAGTTGATTTTTAGAAATTTCCTGTTTTTGATTTTTAAAAATAAATTTATCAACACTCTTTAATAAACGTATTTTTCTTTTTGATAAATCCATATATAATCTCTTTATTAATCTCTTTATGTAATCTCTTTTATAGTTTGGTCAGTACGGCTAAACCGTTTGGTCATTTATGCTAAAACCAGTTTGGTCTGTACAGCCTAAACCGTTTTGGTCATTATGCTAAACCCTCTTTTTCGTTATATTTTCTTTTCACCAAAAATATTAAAATATTTTATAATTTCTTCATAATTTTACACGATAATATTTTGCGTTAAATTTTATAGTTATCAAAAAGTTTGGTACTCTCTCTGTAATTTAAACTTCTTCCAAAGTTTCTATACTGAAACAAAATTTAAAATTTCTTTCCATACATTTGCGCACCGAAGAGAAATACAATATTCACCATCAATAAAATTCTTCTTTTTCTGTTTTGCGAGCTCTGTCCAATAATCCTATTTTGTTGCAGATATCTTCATTCAGATTGATATGGACCTTGTTACTCTAACAATTCTTGCGTTGATAACTAATACTTTTTCTTTGTTCTCAAATGGTTCTCTTTCCATTTCCTGGTCAGTCCTCCTTAAACGGATTTAACTATATCTCCTATAGCATCTATCTACTGCTTGAAAAATTATTTCCGAAATCATCAAACCTAGTATTATACTTTCTCAATCCTGGTTGTTAAACTCCATTTGTTGCTGGTTAAAATTGTTCTGACTTTTGATTCCCAAAATCTTGATTAAATCCATTATTTTGTTGATTAAAATTATTTGCGTTTTGTTGATTATTAAATGATTGATTAAAAGTTATTGTTGAAATGTAGCTTATTGTCCTTGTTGGCTTTGATTTTTAGTGTCTAAAAATTGCACTCTATCAGCTGTGTTCTGTAACATAAACCGTATTACCTTGATTGTTTTGATAATTTCTAGTTTGTATTCTTCCCTCTGCTCCTATCATGCTGCCTTTTCCGCAATATCTACGCCACATTTCCGCTGTTTTCCCAAAAAGCTACGCAACATAAAATCAACTTACACATTTGTCCATCTTGACGCTTCAACGCTCTATTTATAGCAACTTCTTAAAGAGGTTGTTTTTTTTATTGTTTTGATGTATACCTCAACTCTAAATCTTTTTGTTATTCTGCCTACTAATACCACGTATTGTATCATTTCCCTATTTTCCTCCTTGATTAAATAAATTCCTTATTACCTGATTAAGTTGACTATCTGTTAAATCTTCCAAACTTCCCTGCGTGATATTATTTTGTGCTAATCCAGCCTTGTATTTGACTTTCTCATCGGCGTTCATATTTACTACATTTGTAATATCTTTTGTCTATCATTATTTTTAGGTGTCAACCCTGATCGATTAGCCGTTTCTTGCATCTCTCTTATTTTGTTGAGATTGTTGCGGTTGCATTTTGCGCATCTAAAAATGTCATTTTCAGCTTATATCTTGCATCACATTAATATACGCCAGTATCTTCTAGTAGCGCATGTTATCTGCGTCTTTCTCCATCTTGTTGTTTTGCTAGGTTGTTCTGGAACCGGTCGTAGCCACGCTCAGCCCATGTTCCTCCTGTTTCCGTATCAATAATTAAAACACTCAGCTATTGCTTTTGTCACGATATATTGATGCGATCCGCTAACTGTGAAATCACTCAAATATCTTGTTTACGTGTGGCAAGAGTCGCGCCTAATTCAAAATAGTTGAATTTTTGAGGCTGGATTATATCCTGTCTAATTTTTATTTTGTGAATTCTAATCTCTCGCTTGTTGTAGTATATATATAACTTTCCTGTGTTCAATTTGGCTTGATTTAATATCTTCCAATCATTTGTAAAGCCTCCTCCTCACTCCATTTTTCAAATAGTCGCCTATTTTTCTTTTGAGTCGCTTTCTCTATCTCTTTAGAAAATGTACTGGTATTATATCTCACTATGAAAGAGTTGCTTTCATCCATTGCTTTAAATTGCTCTTGAAACTCTGTTAAATGTGGATTATATTGTGTGCCCGCTAAATTTAGGTCTTAACGGTATTTCAAACATCTCCGTTCTTTCATCTATTCTTGGTGTCTTCCACTAGTGTCTAACTAATTTCCTTAAGTGTTAACGGCGTGTTTCTAAATGTAGCGCTGAGTATTGCTGCTCGTTAATACCTGCTTTACATATGCAACATCTTTTTTTGTTGCGATATGTCTCTGTCTATTTCCTCAATATCCTGTTTAATTCAATAACTCTATTTTTAAATTTTTGTTTGATAACATTTTTCTTATCCTTTTAATCACCCATTTTACTGCTAGTCTCTATAGAGATTTTGATTACATTCCATTCTCCCTCATTAAATATTTATTTAAATTTTTATTTTAATTTTGTAGCAAAATAACAACCATTTCTAAATGTGATACATTGTTTTTCTCCTTTTTGTTTGTAGTTAAGTGGGGTAAAGGTATCTGATAGTATTCAATTTTCACCCTCTTTTTCGATGGGGTGTCAACATATATTCAGCTCAATAATAAAAGTTCCGAGGTATTTCGTCGATAAAACTATATGTACGAATGCACATACATAACCAAAAAACATCATATCATATTACCTTTGTTATAAGTTGATACTTTCTTCATCAACTTTAATTTTGTCTATTTAACTCTTTTCCATTTTTCTAAATTCTTGTGATATTAACATTGTTCATTCTCCTTTGTTTCTAAATGTTTGATGTAATGTTTTAATGCTTCCTATTTTCTTCTTGTGCGTTTAATTCCAAGTGAAGCCTTTGATACTTCGCTGTTAGATTTTTCATATCTATAGCAATCCGCAAAATGTGCTATATCGTCAGTATTCTTTTTCCCGTATTCTTCTTTTAATGTATCTAAAATTAATTGTTGATTATCATTTAATTTCTTTAATTTAGACTAGCTGCTAAATACTGAAATACTTTTGTTTCTTCATCTTCTATATCTTCTATTATTTCTGCATATTTTCATATACGTTCCATATGAAATCTCTGTTATTTTTATATTGATTAACCTTTGTGGCTTGTAGTCAATCTTGTTATTAAATCAATTATTTCTTTTGGTCTTGTATTAGGCACCGATAATTCATCAAAGTTTAAATCTTCCTTTCCATTGTTATTCTTTACTGTCATATCTCCTATTTCATAAAATAATAGGTAACCTTTTTTGTTTGGTAAACATTATTGTTCCCATTTAAAGACGTTGTTTCTTACTTTTCATCTTTTCAAAAGATTCTAAAGTATACCCCTTATTAAATCGTATTTGCTTAATACCAAACCAACCGCTTTATCAGTGCTAAATTTTTTAATCATCTTTTTTCTTTCATTATTTGATTTTTTCATCAATATGCTATAATATACATATTGATTTTGCATTTTAGAAACGTTTGTTTTCAAAACGTATATTCTCATTTCTCACTTTTACAAAACTACCGTCTATCATTTTTCCTTTTCGTTTAGATATTGTGTTATAAGCAAATTCTATACCCAATCGTAAGTTTTTAAATCGTAAGTTTCGCTAAAAGAGTCTAAAATTCCACATACTTGGCAAGTAAATCTAAATCATAGTTATCTCTTCCAGTGAGAAAGTGTACATAATCTAAATCTAACCTTTTTAATTCAATTGCTGTAAAATTTAAAATCAGTTGGAATAATAGGGCTATTTTCTCTTAATTTAATCTTTCTAAAGACTATATAAAGGATGATTAAGCTTCGTTTGAGTTGATATAACTAATGTTGCCATAAAACATCTACCTGTAACGTCCTTAATTTCTATTCAAAAGCCTACTTTGTCCCACGTTCTCATAGCTTTCAATACGTTCTGTGATTCTGAACACTCTTCGGTTGATTTTAAAGTTTGCCTAGTAGTCTACCTTCTTCTAATAAGTTTCTTTCGTTCGCTTCGATCTATAATTGGTGTGACTAATCGTCGTGTTGTGTTTTCCAAGTATTACTTTCACTCCTAAGCGCTTATTACTTTCATTAGTAAAATCTATAACTCTAATATGACTAATGTATTTCTTTCAGTAAATTTAATCAAGTTTTTCGTGCAATTCTTCAATGTCTTTCCTATATCTCCGTAGTGGTTCATTTACTGTATAATATCGGCAATTTTGCAAATATCTTTATTCTTTCTTTGTTAGGTAAAAGAAATACCCTTTTCCCAGTGATGCACATTACTGGCTTTTCGAAATCATTGCAGCCTCTAGTGGCGAAATGCCTTTGCTCATCGTATTTGTGTTATACGTCTTCCTTCTTTTTATCTATCTCTTATCCTGTTTCCTCCTACTCAAAATGCTTGATTAAATCTCTTATCAAATCCGCACCATGCACTACCAGTTGCAAAAATGGAGCGCAAACCAGTTGTATCAAACTGCTAATTTTGAGTCGTGCCTAATGCACACAAGGAAAATTATTGCTAAAGTCCGTAGATGAGATTAAAGAGTTCTTTTCTGTAAGTGTTTAGTCATGAGTTATGCTCGCTTATTACGTTGAATTTTTCTTTTTCGGAATTATCATTTGTATATGTATTAGATTCCATATTGGATAGTCGATTTATCGGTAGTTGTGCAAAACTATTCAGATATTTCGGCTGTTTCTTTTGGAACTTCATTTGATAAGATGCAATCTTCTAAGTAAGTATCATCTAAGAAAAATTAATATTTCCATTTATGCCTCCTTTCTTTGCTTTTCTCTTCTTGTTCAGTAATTGGTGAATTAATATAGTTGTAAAGTCTGACTTTGTTGTAAGTCATGTTGGTCTATTTAGTCCTTGCATATATTCAGTGAGAATTGTCAAACTTTCCTGAATTTCCAGCTTATATATTCCGTGTTAAAGCTTCCCTTTGTCTGTATCATCAGTTCGAGAAATTTTCGTAAGTCATCTCTAGCTTAACCAGTCTTTAGGATTTTTAATTTGTCCTCATAAGCGTTGAACATTTAACCACTCCTTTCTGTGATTAATAAATTAAGTTAAACTTAATTATGATTGTAAAAATAATTTGATGTGTATCAACTTTTGGAAAATTTTACATAAATTTTCAAAATCTTCCCTAATTTTATGTCGTCGCCTTCCAGTTAATTATGTTTGCTCGCTAGCTCCCCATTAGTTTGGCTAACTCCTTTTTGAGTAAGGTTGACGTTTGCTCTGGCTGCTTTTGAGTTAGTTTTAAAAGTCGTTTTCATTCTCCTTTCTTTTGGTACGAAAAGTTATATTATACGATTAAGTTTAACTTAAGTCAATACTTTTAAATAAAACGTAATATGACAATTTCTTGGTTTTAATTAAGTATTACTTTATATTATAGGTAAGAAAGGAGTGTGACAAGCATGATATATATGAAGAAATTTTTAGAACAAATTTAGCAAATATCTAAACGAACAAAGAAAATCACAGAACTTACTGAATATTGAAGTCCCAGTCTATTGTCACATATTATGTCAAAAGGCGTTGAGAGGAGAGAGGGAAGGAGGAGAGAATACTCCTCAGAATGGATAAGATTGATGAAAATAAAGTAATTTTGGAGATAGAAAGAAGTGGTGTCAGGGTCCTCATACGGACTTGTTGGGTTAGACTTTCTTTCTTTCTCCAAGGAATTAAAATACCAGTTTTGGGAACTGTTCCTGGAGGGACCTATATCTGCTGTTGAGGATATGCTGGTCTGTGATGCACTCAATCGTATTGGGCAAATCAGGGCGAATTTTTCGCTTTAAAAGATAAAAAGAGTGATAGCATGGAACCACGGCCGATCAGCGGAGATGCAGCGATAGTTAAACAACAATCGACGCTGATGGCGGAGATGGTGGTAGTTAATAGGCGTTAGTAGATGAGTAAAGCAACTTGTAAGAAGTTAGAAAAGACGAGATGTAACGGTATTATGTTGATATCAACTAACACAAAATACGCATCTCTATGTTCTTTTCTAATGAACAAATACAAAGCGAACTTCCTGAAATTGTTATTTTTGGGAAAAGTGGTAGAATTAAGGCAGAAATGTGAAAATTTAATAAAAACATATAAGGGAGAAAAGACACGAAATGATAATTTATTATTAAGGGTTCTAATAACAGAGGAGGAGTATAACATTGTCTGGTTGTTTCCAAGTGAGAGTAGGTAAATATGACAACTCTTCTACCCCTACACACCAGCGCAAGTTTAGCAATGAAGCTAGAGTTAGAGAAAAGAATGTGTTACGAGAATGAAGCTGATAACGATTAAAAAGCCGATGGACTCAAGAAAGAAGTTCAGCAGCAGCTGATATAAGAGGCTAAAAAGTGTTGTAGTCGCTCCTTGTGCTATCAGAATATGTCTGATAGTATTCAGTAGGTGATGAAGATGGTTTATATGTTAACGGAGCCAAAATATCATTAAAGTAACGTTAGATCTGTCACGCCTAATAAATTTTGAAAACGCAACACAGGCTTTCAACTACAAATGAAGATAGGGGAACTTTTGAACTGAGTAAGTCCTTTCTTGTCGCAAAAACTGATTATAAAATTGGATCTACTACTCCACACTGCACCCGCCAAGAGTTAGAGGTTCAATAATATGTATGTATAATATTACTAATATAAGTATATCCTACGCATCTTAATTTAACAAGAAAGGATGTATATTAAATGTGATAAAGAATTAACAAAACAAAAGCGCATTATAAATACGTTTCAGACCTACAAAAGAGGACTTGACGGTAAAGACCAAAGCGATATTTCAGTTGTCAAACCGAATAAGACACGTGTACTGAAAAGAAGCATACGAAAGAAATTACAAGATCAATAAGATACTCAATCCTGAACAAAAAGTTGAAAAGTTAGGATATTACAAAAGAAATTTTTGAGTTTACATCATTGTCTTATCAATTCTTATCTCGCTATGTAAATAGAATTAAAAGTAATTGATGATGACGAAAGATTTAAAAACGTAACAAAGATTAAATATGACAGAAAGCTAGTAGATATGCGAAAAACTATTCTCCAAACGCTATTAAACTACTTGCACTGTACTAAATAGTTTTTCAATTCATATATATTATGTGCCAAATTTTTGAAGTAAGACTAAATTTAAGTGGACTAAAGAAGAAAAATCTATTGAAATGCAAAAGTTAAATATTTAGATGAAAATTGAAAATATTTTGAAATTCTATAAAAATAACAGTAAAAAGTATAGCTGTTTTGCAACTCCATACTGGGCTAAGGATAGGAGAAGCAGCTCTTTAACTCCAAAGATGTAGATTTTTAAAAATAAAACAATATCGATAAACAAAACTAAATTAGTTAACGGAGAAGTTACCGCTCCTAAAACTATATCCAGCGTTAGAACCATACGAAGTATCGGAGTTTTATTTTAAAATTGTTGTATGATTTTATCTCAAATAAATTCATCTTCAACATATGCTATCGAACAATATTAAATTCGCTTCAACCGTTGAACGTACGGTCATGTTTATTCAGACACACCCTGTCGCTTTGTTGATTGAGCAGGAATACCAATTAAAGTTATTTCCGAAAAGGTTAGGTCATTCAGATATAAACACTACCTTATCAATTTACACTCACGTTACTGAGAATATGAAAATTGACTTGAAATAAACTGAATAACCTATCCCCATCCCCATTAGTGTTTAACTAATATACAAAACTTGATAAATCAGTAATAAATAACACTTTACATAATATCATATTATTATTGATAATTAATAAATTAATTTGGGAGGTTGATTATGACTTTTGAAAGTACCAATATACTAGACCCTAATGTAGATGAGGTAAAAGGGCAATTATCTAATCTTGTGACACGTCTTACCTCAGCTAATAGTATCAAAAAGAAACTTTAGAAATTTTTAATGAATCAATAAACTTCGTGAACACCTAGAAACTATGTCAACTTTAGTAGAAATTCGTGCTACTATTGATACAACTGACAAATTCTACAGAAGAAAGAGAGATTTTTGGGATGAATTTCTCTCTGAACTATCATCTCTACAAAGTAAATTTAATAAAAGGATGTATAATTCTAAATTTAAAGATGAATTAAAAGAAATTGGTGAACATTACTTTAATCTTATTGAAACTACATTAAAAAGTATTTAGTGATGAGAATCATCGATGATTTAAAAAGAAGAAATAAACTTTCATCAGAATATACAAAACTTACATCAAGTGCAAAAATTCCGTTTGATAATAGTGTACATAATCTAGCGCAATGGCTAAATATACACAAGATACAAATCGATGAAAGTACGACATGCAGCAGCAAAAGCAGTTGCTAAATTTTTCAAAGACAACCTTGAACAATACGACCGAGTATTTATGACCGTATGGTAAAGTTCATACTACGTATCGCGAAAAACTTGGTTTGAAAATTTCATTGAAGTAGCCTACCTGCACCACGTCGTACTGACTACAATGCCAAAGATGTTGCTAATTATAGAAAGCAAATTTTTGAAGAAATAGTTCGTTAGTAGAAAAATCAAAAAGACCAAGCTAAGCGTTTAGGACTTGAAAAGTTTATCATTTCATGATGAGAGGTGTTAACTTCAAATCAGGCACCCCTACTCCTAAAGAAATCGCCCTTACTTAGTTGATGCGGCAAAAACTATGTATAAAGAATTGTCACCAGAAACTGATGAATTCTTTACATTTATGACCGAAAACAATTTATTAGACCTTGATACTAAACCTGGAAAAGCAGGTGGTGGTTACTGTACCTTCCTTTGCAGATTATAAGCACCATTTATTTTGCAAACTAATGAGTACTCCACATGATGCGAAGTATTAACTCATGAAGCAGGACATGCATTCCAAGTTTATGAAAGTCGTAACTATATGCCAGATTACATTTGGCCAACATTCGAAGCATGTGAGATTCATTCTATGAGTATGGAATATTTAACTTGGCCTTGGATGAACTTATTCTTCAAAGAAGACACAGAAAAATTCAAGTACTATCACCTTACAGGTTCTCTTAAATTCCTACCTTACGGTGTAACAGTAGACGAATTCCAACATATAATTTATGAAAATCCAGAGCTTTCTCCATTAGAACGTCGTAAGAAATGGTTAGAAGTAGAGAAAAAATATCTTCCTTCTCGTTACTATGAAGATATTCCAGAACTTGATGAAGGATTATTCTTCTATCGCCAAGGACATTTATTTGGTATGCCATTTTACTACATTGATTATACACTTGCACAAGTTTGTGCCTTCCAATTTTGGAAAAAAGCAAACGACAATCGTGAGAAAGCATGGGAAGAATATTTACACCTATGTAGACTTGGGGGAACTAAACCATTTACAGAACTTGTAAAAGAAGCAAACTTAGAAAATCCATTTGAAAGTGGAACAATCTCAAATATCGTTCCAGAACTAAAAAAATATATTGACTCTGTTGATACATCAAAATTCTAAAATAACCATGGGGATGGTATTAATCTTGCCATTCCTATAACTATAATTAAATTAACTGAAATAAAATAGAATAGAATATATAAAAAGTTAGCACTGATATATTTAAAACTTTTATTAAGGAGATAAAAAAATATGAACGATATAGCCGCTTTCTTTGATATAGATGGCACATTATATAGAGTTCATTATGACTGAACATTTTAAGAAATTAATAAAATATGAAGCAGTCGACGAGCGTTATTGGATAAATGGAGTAAAAAGAAACTTATATTAACTGGGATAAACGTTTTGAAGACTACGATAACTATCTGTTTGATGTATCAAAAGCTTATGTAGATGCCATAACAGGACTAGATAAAAATATATCGACTTTGCCACTGAACAAGTGATAAAACTAAAAAGCAGACCGCGTTTACAAATATACGAAGCGTTGTAGAAAAGCATAAAAGAAGGACATTTGATTATCTTTATTTCAGGAAGCCCTGACTTCCTTGTTGAAGCAATGGGGAAAAACATCATGCTTTCCTAGCTATGGTAGTACATATATAATGAAAAACAATAAATTTACTGGCGAAGTAGTTTCCAATGTGGGATTCAGACAGTAAAAATAAAATGATTGATGAACTTGTTAATAACTATATATCAACCTGACCAATCTTTTGCATACGGTGATACAGACGGAGATTACAATATGCTTAGAAGAGTTGGAAATCAGTCGCTATGGATCCCTAGTCATGAACTCTAACAAAATAAAAAGACAGTAAAAAGAGCTATCAAAAAGTTACTATTTTAATAGAAAGAAAAGATGTAATCTATAAATCAAAAAGCTGATATAGAAATATTAGAAGTATAAAAATATCCTCCGAGAAAAATTCTCGAGTTTTCTTTCTGTTCTGCATAATAATTCTGAACCTTCACTGCTTGACACACGAACAGCTGTTACAAGTCTATCTTTTACTCTTGCATAAAAGCTGTGCCTGAGCTGTGAAATTTTACTGATTTTCCATTTGCTTTTATAAGTCTAAGTGATTTCCCAGAGATCCCATTCTCATAATTCTACCATCATATTTTCTTAGTAAATATCATGATAACGATTGACCATTTCTTTATTCAGCTTAATAATTCCTGCCTCATCATAATAGCTCCACCTATTCCTTGAGCATTAGCTGGTAATGAGTGCTATCATTTCAATAGATGCGGATTTGAGGTCCGCCCTAACTCAACATCTGATTTTTCTTTTTGGCTTCTCTGCAGTCTTTCAGCAGCTTCTTTTTCTTTTTAGCTTTCTCATCAGCCTTTTTCTTGAATCTTGTTTTCAAGTTCTTTTAACGCTTATTCTAGTGAATTATAGTTAAATTTATATTTTTCTAAAATTTGATTAACATTTACTAAAGTTAGAATCTTGTTTTAAATTATTTATTTCATCCTCAGCTTTTTGTAATTATCAATATCACTGCAAGCCATTTTTTCTGCTTCAGCAAATGTCTTTGCTGTATCTGAGCTTTTTCCGCTCTATCCAAACTTCCTTTCGCATCATCAACCTTTTTATCTTCTAGACTAATAGATGTATTTTTAATTCTTTGAGATACTTTATATCCGTCTTTATTGTCGGAATTAATTTATTGGCAGCATCTGTCGTCATTTTATCCAAACCTTTGCTACCAGCATCAAAATTATGATTTATATTAATCATCATCAACATATTTTTGATACTCTTCCTTAACTTTTCTTTTGTCACTACCTCCACCGAACATGAAGTAATAACCAATAGCACAGGCAATTAAAAAGACTGCTAGCACTGAAATTTTCCTATCATTTGCCTTTTTCATGAAAACCTCCTTAAGAGTGATTTTTCTTATAATTTCATTAGTTAACAATAATATTATCTCATAGATTATAAAAATTTACTAGCGGAATATTTTAGCTACTCTTTAATATATGAATATAAAACTTTCGCTAATAAATTATATGCTTCATGTGATGAAATGAACTTAGATTTCTTCTTTCCTTACTTTCCTAACTCTCTTAGATTATATGCAGGTCTGTTGATATACCTGATTTAACCAGTTATGATAAAATAAATAAGCTATCCCTCTCCATCTATTTTTAGGAATTTTTGTATCATCATTTCCCGGATAATAATTTACAGGGGATTCCTATAGGCAAGTTACTACTTTTTATCTCGTATATATTCATTATGAAGTGTATCCGCATCATACTCGATATGGCCTGTTACAAATATTTTTCTTAAATCTTTAGTTGCTAAAAGAAGCGTTCCAACATCTTCTGACTTAGCTAATATATCTAACTCAGAGATATTAGGTAATTTCTCTTCTTCTATTTTTGTATGTCTAGAATGCGGCGCTAAAAAAGTATCCGTAAATCCTCGTGTTAAAACATGATTTTCAATAAGAACATCATGTTCAAATACTCAAACACTTTTATCTTCAACCTGCTCTTTTTATCCCCAAAGTGATAATATAAACTAGCTTGTGCCGCCCAACAAATATTTATTGTTGAAAATACATGCATTTACTCCATTCAAAAACCTCATTCAACTCAGCCCAATAATTTCACCTCTTCAAACTCTAAATGTTCTATAGGTGCACCTGTAATAATAAGTCCCATCATAATACTTATCTCTCACTTCATCAAAAGTATTGTAAAACTTTTTCAAGTATGATTGAGTTGTATTTTTGCATATATGGCTGGTCATATGAAAGAATTCTACAGTTATTTGAAGTGGAGAATTTCCTAAAAGTCTTAGTAATTGACGTTCAGTATCTTCTTTTTTTAGGCATTAAATTTAAAATCAATATTTTTAAAGGCCTAATATCTTGATTTTTAGCCCTATTTTTCCTCTATTACTACTACTCCCTCTTCTAATAATTTATTTTTTTACTGGCAATTCATTTTGTATACATATTGGCATTTTTTTCGTTCTCCTTGACTTTTCTAAAATAAAAACTCGTCCCTATTACAATTAAATTTGCAATAGGGACGAGGTCTATCGCATTACCACCCATGTTTATGAATATAAATTCACCTTATTCGATACTAATTCATATCGTTGTGCTATATCGTGCACCTACGTAATTACCTATTAGATAACTATTGCTCTGAGACCATCTTTCAATTATATCATTTTCTTACTTTCTTACACCAACCGAAAGTTCTCTGTTTTGAACTAAATAATAACTTATCTCTTCAATGCTTTTTCATATTAATTTACTTAATAGTGTAAAGAATCTAGTAATATTTGTCAACAGAGATTCTTTTTAAAATTGTAATTTTATCGACGTGATTTTTAAACGCATGCTCATATAATTTTCAAAAACATCAAAAATCTTATAAAAGTTTTCATTATTTATTAAATTCTATAAGTTTCAAACTTATCCCCATTATATTCAGAACACTAACTGAAGTATTTTATAATCACTCCACGTCCTACTCTTTTTAATTCCTTTTTCTGTTAAAAATGAACGAATTAGTCCACCATGACACACAGCCAATATAGTCTTTATCAGGGTTCTCTCTGTATTTTTCTTTGAAAAATTCTTCTACTCTATCCACTGCATCAGCATCTAACTCCATTCACGTGTTTCTCCATTTTCTAATCCTGCTGCATATTCAGTAAATGATATTCCCCTCATAGTCTCCATATGATTTTTCTATTAAAGCGTTTATCTTTTATGACATCTAATGCTTTTGTTTATCTCATTATTAGAATTATCCAACATATATCTAGCAGTATCAAAGCACGTCCCAAAGTACTACTATAGGCTACATCTATATCGTAATCCGTTATTTTTCTTCCCCTTCTTTTGCCCTGTTTTTATTCCTTCTTCATTCAACGGTATATCGCTATGACCTTGTACCTTTTTGTTTTATTATAATCCGTTTCTCCATGTCGTGCTAAAAATTATACGCATATTAATTTCTCCTTCTATAATTAACTATACACCTTATTATAAAAATATTCATTTTTAAAAATAAAAGCTTAATCTGTTTATATTTATAATTATCGTTAAATATAGATTTCAGTATAAATTTTTTATTATCGAAAAATAATAAGAGATACTTATAATTTACAAAGTACCTCTTATTTATCATATTATTGATTTTTAGTTTCTACGTCTAGCAATCAACAGTGTTCCTAACAACACTAATACTCCAACTATTAAACTTAAAAGCCCCTGATGTAAGCCTGTTTTAGGGCAATATACCAAAAATTATTTTTGAATTATTATTATTTTTGATTTAAATTATTGTTTTTGTTATTATCAAAATTATTATTTCCACCGTTGTTAGGTTTATTATTGTTATTATTATTATTGTTATTATTGTTATTATTATTTGTTATTGTTGTTATTGTTGTTATTAATTTTTAGATTTTACAATAGTAAATGTACTAAAAGTGATTTGTAAAGAATGTTAATTTCCCATCTTTATAAGCGCTCGGTATAAATTCTAGAGCATTGTTATTAACATAGTAAACTTCTACTTTTTCATCATCACTTTTCTCAACATCTAGAGTAACTGCTCGCGTGTCCCCATTTTTGCAATTCCATTATTATTTTTATCAACAAGATGAATATCAAAAGTATTAATGATTGTTGCCTGCGCTGATACCTTACTTGCAACAAGTGCTTTATCAACAATATCTACACTTGAATTTTTCACTACAACTTCGTTAGCTTTAATAACTGAATTATCAAGTGATACTGTAATATCCTTATTATCCAGTTTTGCAGAAAGTTCATCTTTAGAGTTGCTTTTTCTATTATATCTATCAGCCTTGCTTTCTCTTCTATAGAAATACCCTGTTTATTAGCAACCTCTGTTTTTGCTATTTTTCAACTCGTTAAGCTTCTCTAATTTTTCTCGTTGACGCGCATCTTCTTCATCACTAGGAACTTCTGGACGTTCTATTTTTTGTTGAAATAACTAATTTAGCTTCCGGTCTAGCTGTTCCCATACCATCATTGGCAACTCGGATATTATAAGTATTTTAACATCTTTTTCCAACTCTACCAATAATTTTTCTTAAAGTTTGTTATTTCTCCAGTTAATGAGCTGATATCATCATATTTATTTACCACATGATAAAGGTAATTTTTCTTTATCAATTTCATCTTTAAATACATCTAAATCAAGTAAGTGTGCATGTAATTTACCAAAAAGCATAGTTTTTAAATCAATATCTAAGTATGTTTTGTTTGGTGTATAGATAAGTTTTTGCTTTATTAACAAATACATTATTCGCCATAGATGTATCTGCTGGATTATAGAATTTTTTTCACCGAAAATTCTACATCTTGTGTAGGATACTTGTATTCAAGGTTATTAAGTTCATTTTGTAATTCTTTTTATATTCTTAGCTAGTTGTTCACCATCATTGTAAGAAGAATTTACTTTTGTTTTTTTAAATCTTCAAGCTTCGCAAGTTTTTTTGATGTCAATAAAGAATGTAAAACATCAGAGTTTACAATATCAATAAGTGATTTAGCATTATCTTGTAGATATTTTAGATTAGCTGTCTTATTCGATTTTTATAGCTTTAAGATTAGTATCTAAAACTTTCAGATGCATAATAATCGTATTTAAGCTTGGTTTTTGTCGTTTAAGTGTTTTTTTCAATCTTCACTAACTCTGCTTCTAAATTCGATTTTGCAACAGAAACATCTGAAGTTTCTGAAATAACTTTTTCACCTCATTAACTTTATTTTTAGTTCGTCTATTTTTTTCTTTTGTAAGTGTTTCAGTATTTTTGCGCTATAACAAAGTAAGCCTCATCACTATTAACATTAAATTCATAACCAAATTACTTGTGTTAGACGGTATTAATCTCAAACGACCATTTTCGTAAATATATGTATGTGTATTATTATCAGCTGAAAAATTAGATAATTTCAACTTAAATATTGGATTCTCTGAGATATTCCATCCTTCTTTGTCAATAGGAGCAAACTTAGAACCATCTTTTTTGTGATATTCAGTTTAAATGTTTTGGCATTAGAAAGCCCCAGGTCCTTAATTTGACTTTCTAATATTTTTGTTTAAGCTTTCTTCATCAATATTAGAAGTTTTCATACTAACATTATCATCTAATAAGAAATTTTTTTGTTAGATGAAAAGTGTTGCATTATACTCTTTCTCTGATATTGTAATCTTAGAATTAACGTTATCTAAAGTCATCTTATCAAAAGAAAGCTTATATGTTTTGGTTTCACTAGAAATACTACCATCCGCATTAAAACTTTTCACTTTAAGAGTTAGTTCCCCACCTTCAGCGGGCACTTTTGATTCGCCAGAAAATGGATTTATCGTTAAACTATAATAAAATTCTGGTTTGTACGGATCTGCATTAGCAAAATCTTATTGTAGCATCTTTAGAAGAAAACGTCGGTTCACTTCCATCAAGGGTATATTTAATATGACGTGTTTTGTGTATTAATAAGATTTTTCTCTCAAAAAGCAACATCTATATTAAAGAAATAATTATCAGCTAACTTAAATTTATCACCATTGATACCATTATATGGTGAATAAGAAATTCCATTTTTAGAAAAAAATCAAGCGGTTGTTTCTTATCTCCTGCTTTCTTAACGGTAACCCCTCGTAAAACTGGTTTAATAGCTACTAAGTTTGGAGCGTCAACAGTCGTATCTTTTTTGAACAATATTTTTCTTTATCACTCCAAGTAATTGTCCCGTATTGTGTCACCATTCTTGCTGGATACTGAAAATCTCCAAAAACGATTACTTGATTTTTCCTGTTACAGGTATTTTAGCTTCAGAAATTTCATAAATAGTGTCCTTTTTCCCTTTGGCAACAACTGTTTCTAGGACTTTTTGTTTCAGGAGTTTTTTCTGTCACTCAGGGCTTGCATTTTCAGAAAGCATATTTTTATATTTTTGAAGTCCATCATTATCTCGACCTTCCCCAACTTTACTATAGTATCTTAACAACAAATATTGCTCATTACCTTTTTGTAACTAATTGTCCAATAGTATCAACATTTTTACGTACTTTAGGTGTTGTTACTGTATCATCCTTAACCTTTATTTCTACATATTTACTTTTTCAGTATTTGGTACACTAGGTTTTTCATCTAAATGTATAGTTTTAAGATTATTAAAATCATATGTAAGGGTAACGTTTTTGTGTACCTGAACCAAAAAGTTTCCATAACAGGTACAAAAGACTTGTCCATATGTAGTTAATTTCTTATTGTTATCAATTTTTCCCTTTATCTACTTGATACTCAATAGTTTTTGGATAGGCTGTACGATCCGGATATTTTTCTTATATGTTTCAAAAATTCATCCTTTTTATCTGCAGAATAATATTCCGTTATTGTCGTCTCTTTAAATTCATCGTCACGAATGTCATCTAAAAGTTTTGATGTTTCCCTCCTGTTTTATCTCCATAATAATACTTAGATTACCCAAATATCCGGTAAGATTGTTTAATGTAATAGGTTTAAAATTTAAACTAACTGTATACTTTCCATCTTTCACAGTTAATGTTGCATTCCTGAAACTGCGACATTAGCCATAGAGACCCCCTCTGTATAAAAATTCGTCAAATTCACAGGTACAGAGTATTTTTCCGTTCTTAAGATTTTTTTACATCTGCTTCGCCCTGGTTCTACTTTTCCAGAATTATTATCTGATAATGTTCCAGAGCTAGCTATAGTCGAAGACTCATTTGTTTTTGAGCAAATGCTAAATTATGATTAGAAATAGACTGCGGCATCGCTGTAATAATAACTCCAGCAAATATCATGGGCAATATGTTATTCTTTTTCATGTTTTCACCTCTTATAAATTATTTGAAAAAGACTGTTTTAGCGATTCTTTATATCCTTGATAATAATTTTATATCCTTGATAATAATAAAGTTTAATTGATAGAGATAACTATTATCAATGTAAAAGATTAAAAATTGCTATAAGCTCTCTTCTATTCTATCATATTATAAAGATAGCTTCAACAGAAAATAAAAATTAGTTAATATAGTAGGTTTTACCCGTACTATTACAACAAAAAGTTCTAAAACAATATATTATAGAATAATATATTGTTTAGAACTTTTTATTTATATCAATTTTTAGATATTAAACTTTTTCTAATATAAAATTACTTTCCGTCAAATCGTAAAAATATTCAACGCTGTATTTTTTTATAAGCTCTCTTGTTTCAGGATATAGACCTAATTCTCGTAGAAAAATACGTATCAAAGCTCCATGACAGACTACAAGTATCGTTTTATTATTGTAATCTTTCATACTTATCTAAAAAAAGAAAGAATGTGCCCTCTTATAGACATTTTTCTTCTTGTTTCAATTGTTTTCTAAGTTTGAACCTGTATCTAGCGCTTTGAAATATTCATCGAATGTTGAACCTTCAAAATCTCCAAAAATACTTTTCAATTAACCTTGAATCAGTTACTAAATCTAGCCTTTCATTTTTGTCTATTGTTAGAATTATCAAGCATAAGACGTGCTGTCTCCAGCGCTCTTTTTTTAATGGACTACTAAAAGCTGCATCAATATCAAAGTCGGTGATTTTTTGCCCAGCATCTATAGCTTGTTCTTTTCCTGTTTTGTTTAAAACAATATCACTATGACCTTGAATAAGCTTATTTTTATTAAAATCGGTCTCACCATGTCTTACTAATAATATTTTTCATAAGTACAACCTAATTATTCAAAAATAAAATCTTCGTCTTCAATTGACTCAACATTCATACTAACTACATATCCGTCCCCTTTTACACTAAAGAAGTCGTGGTTTTTAGTAGATGTATTCATTGCATTTTCGATAATTGGGTTGATTTCTTTGTCTTCGAAGTATCCAGGATATCCCAGGTTTGCTAAAGCTCGGTTAGCATTGTACTCGACATAATCTTTAACCTCTTCGAATAAATCCAATTTCTCCATAAATATCTTTTTGTATATTTCAAAGCTCATTTTCGTATAAAGTCAAGTAATAATGTGTACATTTCTTTATTAGCTTTTTCTTGCTCTTCTGGTGTTAAAGTTTTGAAAATTTCCTGCGCATCAAAACCTGTAAAACTTCCATGGATAGTTTCATCTAATAGTATCTTTACGGATAATTTCTCCAGATGTTGTAAGTTTTCCTTGTCCCAGCTAGATATAATGGATAGAAGAATCCACTGTAGAAAATATAACTTTCAAGGAAAACAGAAGCAACACGTGCCATATATAAATCATAAGTCGGCACTTCTGGTTTTAAATAATTTTAGATAATAACTTTCGATAAGTTGTGCTTTATATTGAAGTTCTTCGTTATTTGGAACCCACTCATCTAATAAGTAATCTGTTTCTTTACTAGGGATAAGTGATGTAAAGATAGTCGAGTAACTTTTTGCATGCATTTGCTCCATCATTCCCATAAAGCTATAAACAGCTTGTTTTCTCATATCTTCTGTGTGAAGAGATACTAAAGGCATCCCTTTATCCCCTTGTTGAGTATCTAATCCTGTTAGACCTGCAAGAACTTTTTTTATAAGCATCTCTTTCTTTATCGTTTTAAGTCTTCGTTTCCAGCTTTTAATATCTTTTGATACTTTGAACTCTGTATCTACCCAAAATTGAGCGATATTTTGACGCCAGTACATAAATGTTAGGTCGTCTTGTTTATTCCAGTTTACTGCTTTCATAGTTAATAATAATTCCTCTCTTTTCTATATCGAACATGATGTACATTCTTCAACTGAAAGAAGTTTTGTTTCTTGTGTAGTATAGTGATTTCAATCCTTTGTGATGAGCATAAATGTAATATCTAGCTAACTCCTTGTTGTAATATCAGAATTTACATATAAAAATTACAGAAATACCTTGGTCAATATGTTCTTGAATTACTGCCATATAGGTCAATAAGTTTCATTTGATCGATTGTAAATGCTGATTTATAGTACCATTGTGTTTTTTTGGACTAAGGTATGGCATTGGATAGAATGTTTCGGCATTACCATAGCTTCTGCGTTCGATTTTGTCAACAATCGGTAGTACACTTGATGTTGAGTTTTGAACGTATGAAATACTTTGTGTTGGAGCTATCGCCATTCTATATGCATGGTATAATCCATTTTCCTTTTACTCTATTTTTTTAGGCTGTGCCAATCTTCTTTCGTAGGAATATAAATCCCTCAAATAATTCTTTAACTTTATCTGATTTTGGAAGATAGTCATTTGTAATATACTTAGTGAAATATGTTCCATTGTAGTAATCAGATTTTTTCGAAATCTTTAAATGTTTCTTTGCGTTCTTTAGCAATTTGCATTGAACGTTCTATTGTGTAGTAGTTCATCATCATAAAGAAGACGTTAGCAAAATCTTTTGCCTCTTCACTATCATAAGCGATTAAGTTCTTCGCTAAATAACCATTTAGGTTCATCGCTCCAAGTCCAACAGGTGGAACTCTTCGTTTGCTTTTTACTACACCAGGTGCATTTTTGATTTTTTTGTTGAATCACTAACAAACGTTAAAGCGTCCATACCTGAATAGATTGACTCTTTAAGTTTTTTTGCTTTCCATTACATTAACAATATTTAATGAAGCAAGGTTACATGAGATATCACGTTTGATAACATCACTTTCGCCCGTAGTCTTTAATTACAGAAGTTTCTTGAAGTTGGAAAAATTTCTGTACATAGATTACTCATTTTACTTGACCAATTTCACGAAGCGCATGATTTTTGTTTCGCATTATCTTTGAACATTAAATATGGATATCCTGATTGTAATTGTGTTTGCGCTATAAGGTTAAGCATATCACGCGCATCAAATTTACGCTTAATAATATTTTCATTAGCAACGAACTCATCATAGTATTCTGCGATATCAATATCATCTAATACTAAACCATACTCTTCATAAATAGAATGTGGGCCGAACATATAAAACTCTTTGTTCTCACGTGCTAAATCAAAGAATAATGACGGTACAATAATACCTGTAGAAATAGTTGGTAAACGTAATTCTTCATCGGCATTAACTTTTTTTGTATCTAAAAATTCTAACACATCATAGTGGAAAATATTTAAGTATACCGCTCCTGCTCCAGGGCGTTGTCCAAGTTGATCTGCATAAGCAAAACCTTGTTCTAATGATTTGGCTACTGGAATAACACCTTTTAGCCACCCCTTTTTATTCCTTTAATACTTTCACCACGCGCACGAAGTTTTGATAGATTAATCGCAACCCCCCCACCAATTTTTTTGAAAGTTGTTTCGCTGTTGAGTCAATGTAGTTGATAGAATTTAACGAGTCTCCTACTTCTAATAAGAAACAAGAAACTAACTCTCCACGACGACTTCTTCCAGAGTTTAGGAATGTTGGTGTTGCTGGTTGTAATCTTTGTTCAAGCATTGAAATCATAAGTTCTTTAGCTAATGCTGTATTTCCATCACCAAGATACATTGCTACGATAAATACGTGTTGATTAAAGTTTTTCTAAATATTGTTTTTTTATCGTTAGTTTTTAGTGCATAATCTTTGTAGAAACTTACTTGCTGCCATATAGCTCTTAAACTCAAATTTGAAAGTTTTTAGCAAGTTCTAGACATTCTACTATTTCATCTTCAATATATTTATCAAAAATATTATAATAGAAGTTTTTCTTCTACTAAATATCTTAATCTTTTTCATTTCTGAACTGAATTTTCACAGTTTTATGAGTCAACTTCACGAAGAAATTCTGCAATAGCTTCTTGGTCTTTTTCTAATTTGAAAAATCCATTTTCTCCTCTTTTAGTTACTTCATTATTAAGTTCTATATGATTAAATTTCTCCATTATCAACACTCTCCAAATATATTTTTCTAAATTTTATTAAATCTTTTTGTATTTCCATGTAATTCTATTTTTCATTAATAATGGGGACATTATATTGCTCACTTATTATTTCAGCAGCTTTTCGCAAATCTATTTCCCCAATTTTTATTTCCACTTCCCACTACTCCTTTTTAGGTGCTTGTGATTTTTCTCTTTAGAAATCTCTCAACATCTTCTGGGACTTTTTCCAAAACCAATAGTTGGCGTTATTAGTATATAGTCAAAATCAACCTCATAATCGATTTCCCATAGGTCTATAACATCTTCTTCTGGTAGTTTACACATCTCCACAAATCTTTTTGCAATTGCCTGTTAATGAAAAGAAAATTACTTTCATCTTTCTCACTCTCCCACAAAAATATTTTCCGAAATATTTCCCGGAAATTTCTAACTTAATAATAATTATACACTCTATTATTCTTTTTCAATAATTATTTTACTTATTTTTACTTTTTTTATTTTGAAAAATTTATTATTTTTAAATATTACTATTATCAAATTACTAGCCTTTTTTCTTTTTAAATTGATAGAAAATATTAAGATAAAAAGAATTTAAAAAGGATCTTTAAGAAGATTCTATCCTCTTAAAATCTTTTTTTGTCTAACATTTAATTATTTTTATTTGACTGTTCTACGTGCAAACTCTGAAAAAAATAGAAAGTTATCTACTCTATGACGACTCTCATTGTAATGTAAAAAGTCTGTTCCCTCGGTATAAACATCGCTTCTCAGAAACTGCATATGATGATGACCATTTAAGTCAATATACTCATGATCTTCACCATTTACAGGCTCAATTTTAAAGTCTTTATTTCCATAAGAAATTTTAATTCCTAAATCTTTGTTCTAAATATTCATATAAAGATTCTTCAACACGTTTAGTAGGAAGATTCCCTATTGTATTTTTTTCTAATATAATCTTTATCCAAAATTACCGCCTCACCATTAATAATACGTTGACGCAACAAGTAGGTAAGCTTTTTCTCCAGGTTGAACAACACCTAAAGCTTAACTAAAAATTCAGGAGCTTCAACTTTCTTCATTTACTATTACTTTTTGTCCTTGCTTCTAAATCTTGGAATTGATGACGTTCTTTAAAACTTAATATCCCTGTTACTGGTAATCTATATCTATGAACATCTAAGACTATTGAACCCTTTCCTTGTATTTTATGGATATATCCATTTTCTAAAAGCAATAGCAAGGCTTTTCTTATAGTTTCCCTAGAAACATTGTATTTTCTAGCTAATTCATTCTCACTTGGTAAATAGACTATTAGCTTTTATATTGCCTATTTTTCTATTTGTTCTCTTAATTCTAAATAGATTTTTAAAAACTTATTCATGTTTTCCCCCAAAATAAATAATTAGTGTATACATTTTAACATAATTTTACATAATAGTAAACGGTTTTTACTCAAAAATTCCCGTTATTTAAACTAATTTTTTTCGTTATTTGCTGTAAATATATAAATTAATAATATTTTCAACAATTTATTAGCCAATATATTTTTTCTTTTTACACATTTAATTGTGTATGTTATAATATTTATTGTGGAGGTACAACTATGAAAAACACTTTTTCACTTATAGTATTATTACTATTCAAAACTTTGCTTTATTTATATTCAGTATTTTAGCAATCATTTTTTTATACTTGTTTTTAATCTTGATTTTTATAAAAATTTCTATGAAAAGGAGAATTTGGCACCTTCTATAAATACAACTAACTCTGAACTAATAGATAACACAGAAAATTTGCTAGCATATTTAAAAGGTAATGCTTCATTAAATAAAAATTGGTTTTCTGATAAAGATATACTGCACATGGTTGATGTTAAAACATCTTTATGATGTTAGTTTCAAGGTGATGATTATTTGTGATAATCTTTTTTATAACTACGATAATCATTATAATTACTAAAAAAACTAAAACTTTACTTTATATCACAAAAGCATTTAATAAAACTTTAACCATATTTATCTTGTTAATTGCTATACTTACCTGTATTATTACTTATAACTTCAATTCGTTTTTGGATTAAGTTCCACACTATCTTATTTTCAAATGACCTGTGGTTACTTTAGTCCCCGGATGAGATCTAATTTAATAAAAATGGTCCCTGAAGAATTTTTTTATAAGTTTAATTACTAGAATAATCATTCATATTTTTTTATAGTGTTTTCTCTATTGTTAATAACAAATATTGTTCTTAAAAGAAAAAAATTGCTGTCTAAATAAGCTATTTAATATAATACTCAATATAGGTCTGTTCTTATTAAAATCTTGTGTTTTAAAAATTTTAATTATTTCTAGAATGTGATATAATTGTTTCTTTATCTTAATGCAATAATAAATTGATGAAGAAATATAATGGCTAAAAATAATAAAGATGTAGTTACTGAAGACAAAGTAACGTTTAGAGTGTGTGATGCCTGCCTAGGAGTTAACCTTAAAACTTTGATTCCTAAACTTAAGAAAAAGCTCCTAATGCTGAGTTCATTATAGGTTGTCAATCATACTGCGGTCCCCTGGTAGAACTCAAACATTTCACCCTTGTTAATAGTAGAATTTGTATTGCCGATACTGAAGTTGAGCTTATGCCTTTAGTGGATGAAAAACTTCGTGATAGAATGAGTGCGGAAGATGAAGAAAATATAGAAAACGTCTTGAACGTCGTCTTGAAAGAACATTTTATTTTATTGTTCCCGAAAATACTTCTATTAAAATAGGAGAAGAGATAGATATAAAGTTCTAGATGGCGTTATTGCCCGTAAAGCAGGAAAATCATATCTTGATGAATCTTATTATAGAAGGACAAGTAGACAATACTACCCCTGGAACTTATGATATTGTTTATAAAATAAATATTGATGGTAAAGAACATAAAACGAACTCGCACTATCACTGTAACAGATGAAAACAGCTAATATGTTTTCCAAAAGAATATATAATTAACCCTTTTTTAGAATAATAATCTAAAAAGGGTTAATTCATCGCTCTAAAAACTGAACTAAAGTTATTTTATTTTTGAAAATAGCGTTTACTTTTTGTGTAAATGTGTTATAATATAATTAAAGAATAAATAGGTTGGAGGTTTTAATTATGGAAAACAAATATTCTAAAAATACTAGTTGCTGTTGATGGTTCTAAACAAGCTGAGTGGGCTTTTTAAAAAAATGCCGTAGCTATAGCACAGAGAAATGAAGATGCAGAATTATACATTGCCTCTGTTATTGATGCGACAATTGCTACTTCTGGTTTATCAGATCCATATATCTTCAACTCATTCTACAAACGTACTAAAGAATTAGTTGATAGTTATGTTGAATCTGCTAAAAAGATGGGCTTACTAAAAGTCATTTGGTATTGTTGAACAAGGTATTCCAAAAAAATCGTGTTAAGCGAAGACATCGTTGATGAAAAAGAAATTGACTTAGTAGTTTGTGGATCTTCTGGTTTAACAGGATTCAAACGTATGCTTATGGGTTCAGTATCTGAAGGTATTGTTAGATACGCTAAATGTGATGTAATAATCATTAAACAACGTTCTATCCCTGAAGATTTTTGAAGCTACTATCGCTAAAAATTCCAAGAAGATCAAGATAAATAAAATAATTTTTAATACCCTTAGATAAATATTTATCTAAGGGTATATTTTATTTCAAAAACAAGCTACTATTCTAGAATAGTAGCTTGTTTTTGTTTCATATAATTATTAGTTGTTTTCTTTTTAAGAATTCAACAGTTTTTTGGATGATTAATCTCCACGAAGATCTTCAACGCTAATACGTGTTCTTACACCTTCTTCTGTCATATTATACATAGTTGCAAGTTCTTTTACTTCTGCATCGATATCAGCATCTGTTACTTCAACTTTCTCAACTTCCGCAATTTCACCTAATACAGAATGAAGTTTTTGATTTTGTTTTCAGCGTCAGAACGCATCTCTGCTTTAAGCTCATCAGCACCTTTTACCTGTGAATTGTTCATATAATTCAAATGATAATCCCTTGACGTGATAAGTTTCCCAGCGAATTGTTCAAACATAGAATTAACTTCTTGATCGATTAGTTTTTGTTGGTACTGTTAATTTTGCATTTTCAACAGCTGTAGAAATCACTTTGTCAGAATAAGCTTTTTGCAGCCGCTTCTTCTTTTTGAACTTTGATTTCTCCTCTTTAATTTTTTCTTTGTATTCAGCTACTGTTGAAGCTGCTTCTTTTTGAAAAATTCTTTAACAAACTCATCTGTTAACTCTGGTAAAACTTTTTCTTTTTACATCGTGAATTGTTACTTCGAATTTTGCTTCTTTTCCTGCTAAATCAGCTACTTGATAGTTTTTCTGGGAATGTTACATTTACTTCAGTATCTACTGGGAGCAACTTTTCCTTCTAATTGATCTTCGAATCCTGGGATAAATGAACCTGAACCTAGCTCTAACTCATATCCTTTAGCTTCTCCACCTTCGAATGCTTCATCTCCGATGAATCCTTTAAAAGTCGATAACTACGATATCTCCTTTTTTTAGCTTCGCCTTCTTTAATTTGCCATTCAGCTTGGTTGCTTAGTAGTCTTTCTAATCTTTCTTCTACATCAGCATCAGTTACTTCCACTTCTTCTTTTTTTAATTCCTAAGTGTTTATATTCACCTAATTCTACATTTGGTTTAACAGTAACTACCGCTTCAAATGAAACTCCATTTTTCTTTGCTAATTTCTTTTAACATCGATATCTGGCATAGCTAATGGTGAAACTTTTAACTCATCAATAGCTTTAGTGTAAGCAGCTGGTAACACTGCATCTACTGCATCTTGGTATAATGCTTCTTCACCGTACATTTTGTTAAATACGGCTCTTGGTAATTTACCTTTTCTAAATCCAGGCGCATTAACGCGTTTTACAGCGCGTTTGAATGCACTATCTAATCCTTTCGCAAACTCTTCTTTTTGATGCTGAAAATGAAAATAACTACTTTTTCCATCTTCTTGATTTAAAATTTGTGACATTTATTCTTCCTCCAAAATACTTTTTAGTATTACAAAAATATTAGTATAAAATACTAAAAACTCTTGATTAATTATATAGTAAATGTAGTAAAAAGTCAATTGTTAGTGTTGGAAAAATGTACTCTCTAAAAGTTTTTCTCAATATATTCTTCAGCAAATCAGATACAATATCTAGCGCTTTTTCTAATACACTAAAAAAATAATAACTTCAATTAACTATATTTTTTTACTATTATCTCCCATTTAGATATTTATTAAAGTCTTTTATCAATATATCGTTTTGTCTATATTCGGGATAATAGTATTCTAATAATTTGTAAAATCTAGGAGTATGATTAATTTCTAAAAGATGTGTTAATTCGTGAACTACGATATGTTCAAGACAAGATATCGGATATTTTTACAAGTTCTTCATTTATCCATATGCGCTTAGCTTCTAAATTACATGTCCCCCAACGTGTTTTTCATTTTTTTATGCGTAACTCATTCGCCTTTAACATTCATTATTAGTTCATATTTTTTTATAAAATAAAGGCTTTGCTGGCGAAGTTTTTCTCTTATACCCTTTTTGAAATATTTTTCTCTATCTTGGTTTTCATCTTTTACAACTAATACTATTTTTTTCTTCTGTTATTATCAAGGTATTTTTATTAGACTTTACAACCTCTACAGGCAGCTCTTGCCCGAAAACAAAATAAGTTTTCCCTGTTTTATACTCTCTCTTTTTAGATGAATTGTTGATACTATTATTTTTGACGTCTTTTTAGTTCGGCTATATTATCATGTATCAATTTTTATTATATAATTTGGCATTCTAAGAGGAGATTTGACAACTATATCACCATTTTTTTCTACTCGAAGATAAATATTTTTTTCATGCCTTTACGGTATTTTCATAGTAATATCTAGCCCTTCCACTACTAATTTTTTTATTCACAATAATAAGCCTCCCTTCGTCTTATTATTTCAACTCATTCCCTACTAGCGCTGTTCCTATTCTTATATGGGTTGCGCCTTCTTCAATCGCTATTTCGTAATCATTACTCATCCCCATCGATAAAAATTTACATGGAGCATATTCTAAATATAATCCTTTTTATTTCATCACGAAGTTCTCTTAATTTTTCTAAAACAACTGCGCAATGTTGCCTCATCTTCTAGAAATGGAGCCATTGTCATAAGTCCAACAACTCTAATTTTTTTGGGTATTTTTCTAAACCTTTAACGAAACTCCAATACCGCTTCAGGTGTTAAACCATGTTTACTTTCTTCCCCAGATGTATTAACCTGTACAAAACAATTAATTACGTGTTCTGCTCTTTTTTTCTATTTCAACCGCTAAAGCTCTCACGATCTAAAAGCATGAAAGTAATCTACTTTATTTATTGCGTCTCGCACTTTTCTTGTTTGTAAACTTCCTATCAAAGTGCCAAGTAGCTTCAGAAACTTTTTCTTTTCTTTCAATATAATTAACAGCTCTATTTTTCTGCGAAAATCGTGAACACCTGCTTCTTGCGCTTCTTTCACTCGCTCATCACCAACATATTTTTGTTACAGCTATTAAGGTAATATCTTCAAAATTTCTACCGCTTTTTTTGACAAATATTTTTTTATATCGTTATTAATCTTCTCTAAATTATTTTTACATTCACCTTTATTACCTCTAAATTTAATCTATAATATCATCTTACCATATTTTAAGCAAAAATATAAGGAGCAGGCTAATTGCACTAGACTCTTTCTATCACCAAAAATGCCTAGTACTATAACTCTACTCCTTGTGTTTATTATTTTTATTTTTTAGCGACTAACTCCAAAGTTTTTTTCCTTCTATCTTTCCTATAGTTTTCAGGTGTATATTTTCCTTCTACCCAATCAAGAACTTGGTCATTATAATAATCACTCATAAAGTGGCCACTTTGTCCTGGACCAACTACATGATATCCTACTTTTGTATCGAAATCATAAACAAATCTCCAAGAAGCACCATGATTTACCAAACCATCGTCAGTTTGCTTAGCTGCTTGGACAGTTACTTTAGATCCTGAAATCGGATATTCTTTTGGATTTAAGAAATACGCCAATATATCTGAAGATTTTGATAATGGATGTCTAAAACCTAATTTATGATTAGCTCCCCATTTCCATGAATTTACATCTTCTCCGTATTTTGTTTTAAGTTCTGATATAGCTGTATTTAAACTTTCTTCTAAAACCTTATTAAGTCCACCTTTTTCTTCAATAAGATTTATTTTCTTACCTGCAAGAGCATCTCGTAAAAATCTTATCAACATAGCTTTCTTTATGCGGCATAAATTTATACGCTTCAGGACTCATCTTATCTTTTTAGGATTTTTTTCACGAATAACTCGCATCCATGTATCATATATTAACGGTGCTGCTTCATCTTTATTATCCATGTAATCCCAACTATTTAATTTATTATATACATCTTTGTTAGAAACTGATGTGTTTTTCAATAAATCTTTTTAAAAAAATTCCTGTGCATATAGATTTTTTTGGTATCCATTTGAAGATTTTTTTCATATCATCTACTGTTAAATCATTCTTAGCTTTTTAACACTTCATCAATTCTTGCTTTTCTATACGGTTGTGCCCAAACGTTTGAAGTATGATAATCTGTTTTATATGTTTCTGTATTGGCAGTCGCAATAAAACCTTCTTCTGGATTAATAACTTTCGGTAATTTATCAAAAGAAATATAACCATCCCATCCGTATTCACTACTATATCCTGGAACTGGTAAATTCCCATCGCCTTTTTTGCGAATAGGGACATTACCGTTTGATTTATAGCAATATTACCTTCATTATCTGCAAAAACAAAGTTTTGAGCTGGTGCTTTAAAGTCTTCTAATGCTTTTTCAAACTCTGTCCAGTTTTTAGATTTATCAATTTTTAAAATTGCTTCTAATTCTTGTGTTGACTCTAGAGCTGTCCATTGCATAGAAAAACTCTTATTAGTCTCTCCAAGAGGTTTTAATAATTCATCAATAATTGGACCGTGTTTTGTTCTTACTACATCAAATTTTTCATCATTTCCATTTTTTTAACTTTTTATATTATAAGAATCTACCTGTGCATCGTAGTACTTTCCATCATATTCAAAACGATGTGGGTTATTTGCATCACGTTTTTCTATGTATAAATCTTGAACATCAGGACCAAAATTAGTAACACCCCAAGCTATATGCTCATTATGACCTAGAATAATTCCTGGGATACCTGGGAAAATAACACCAGAAACTTTGTTGTCAGGAGTATTTAGATTCATTTGATACCATACTGAAGGTGTTGCAAGCCCTAAGTGTGGGTCATCAGCTAATAAAGGTTTCCCTGATTTTGTCTTCTTCCCAGAAACTACCCAGTTATTACTACCATTTTCCATAGGTGGACGTTCTGTATTAGCTACCTTCTCATCTACTTTAACATCTATACCTAGGTTAGCTTTAATAATATCTTCATTATCTTTATTTTTTTCGAAAAGCTTTCCGACAATAATTGTTTTAGATTTTCTTCTCCTAAATTATTTAGAACCCAAGAGTTAAATCCTAAGTGATCCCAATGTCCTCCAAGGTCATAAGCCATATACTTCCCAATTGTTAGCGAATCAATAGCTGTCCATTTTTTCTGGTTTATAATTTAATAAAGAAAACTCATATGATAATTTATTATTTTTTTACCGCCTCATCAATATAAGCGTTAACTCCTTCTGCATAATCCTCCAAGATTTTTTAGCCTCATCTGAATAGCCTGCATATGAATCCTCTGCTGCTTTACGCAATGAAAATACTAAAAACTTTTTATCTGTTTCTAAAGCGGCTTTCCCTACAATTTCAGATAATCTACCACTCGCTTGTCTACGAGCTAAATCCATTTGAAATAACCTATCTTGAGCATGAACATATCCTTGTGCTCGATATAAATCTTTTTCATTTTGTGCTTCTATCGTCGGAATACCTTTGTTATTACGAGTTACTTTGACATTATTTTCTAAAAAATTCACCTCGACTTTTCCTTCTATCGTCGGTAATGACTTATTCACAAAATAATATCCATAACCTGCACCAATAACTAAAAGTGCCAATAATCCTATTACTAATCTTTTTAATAATTTTTAAATACTTTTTTTACTCATAATACCTCCTACTATTTTTCTTATGAACTAGTATATTTTTTTCAATTATAGTAATAATATTACTGTTTTTGCAAATGGAGTTTTTCTTAAGAAATATACGCTTAATACATAGATATTCTATATTAAACTTCTAATTTTTATATATAATGGATAAACGTATATCTTTTTATTTTTTTCACAAATCAATATTTACTTTTTTATATTCATTCTTTCTACTCATCATTTTTATTTTTTTAATGTTTTTCATATTTTTACAAATATAATCTTATCGTTCTCCCTTTAATTTAATTATATTTTTTATAAAAATTTTTAAAAAAAGGTTTGAAGTAAAGATACTTCAAACCTTTTTAAACACTATTATATTTTTTGTGAATTCCTCTTTAATATTATTCTAACACCTAAGAAGAAGTATATAATACAACTTATAAATAAAATTCCTAAGCTAAAAATAAGTAATAAAATGCTATATACTAACAATAAAAATGCAACAACATTATGATTAATATTTTTTCTTGAATAACACATATATTAATAATAAAAATAGTACTATTAACAATGCAAAAATATGGCCAAGCAAGTTGTCCCATTACTTGAAAAAAATAAAATGCATATCTTTTTGTCGAAACATTAGCACTATCTTGTGTTAATCTTGTTTGCTCACGAATCTGATCAACAATCTTTGTACGCAAATACTCATTTCCTGCATATTCTTTAAATAGATTAAGCATTCCTCCTACATAAAGACTAGATAAATAATATACACAGCACTCGAAATAACTAATAAAGTTTTTCTAATTTTATCAAAAAAACATTATTTATCACCTTTTGTTTTTGCATTTAGCACATATTCCATAAAAACGATAATGAATTATCTTGCACTTCAAAAGAATATTCTTTCTTCATATATTCGATAAGTTTATTAAAAATTGGATTTGAAACTTTTTTTCTATCGTGTTACAGCTAGTGCATATTAAATGATGATGTAATTGACCATCAACACTTTGTCTTAAATGATATTTAGATACACCATTACTGAATGATATTTTTTTCTAAAAATTTTTAATTCATAAAAAAATATCTAATGTTCTATATACCGTTGCTATACCAATATCTGGTGTTTTTTTCTTTTTAGGATAAAATACAATTCCTCTGCACTCAAATGCAGCTCGCTATTCTCTACTAGAATCTCAACAATTTTTCTCTTTGTGGTGTGAGTTTATATGGAGATTTTTTTGAATAATTTTTATTATTTCATCATAAATATTCATATGTTATTTCGTGCCTTTCCTATTTTTTTAAATACGCTAATGCCAACATAGTCTTACTGTCAGTTATAATATTTTTCATCAAGAAGTCTAAAAAGCTTCATCTAATGGGTATTTTTTTCAAATTAATAAATTCATCATCATCAGGATTTTTGTTCTCCTGCATGTTCTAAACCATCTACAAAGTAAATGGTAATCAACTCTGAACTGTATCCTAACGCTACATGAACATCACAAAGCTTTTTCTAATCTATCCTCAGTTACCAGATATCCTGTTTCTTCTTGTAACTCTCGGATTGCAGAAAGCTTTTTTTATTATCTTCTCAGGTTCTAATTTTTCCTGCTGGTATCTCTAACGTTACAGCTTCAATCGCTTTTCTATATTGTTCTACTAAAATTACTTCATTATCTTTTTGTCAACGCAAGAACTGCTACTGCTCCCCTATGATTTATAAGTTCACGTTTTGATACTTCTCCATCAGGTAAACTTACTGTATGTACCTCTATATCAAGAACTTTTACCTTTAAAAATTTTCTCAACAGATATTGTTTTTTTCTTCTAAATCTTTTCTCATAACTTCCTCCAATTATTTATAAATTATATTCATCAAGATCATGGGCAATTGATACTTTAATAGTTTTATCTATTTTTTTCTACCACGCTTTTTTTCTGTATCAACATCATATCTTGCACTTATATGCGTTAAAAAAATAATCTTTTTACTGTACTCTCTGTAATAAAGTTTTCTATATCCAAAATACTTAAATGATAATTTTTCCTAGCATGATGTGCATCTTTTTCATCTAAATAAGTACACTCTGAAATAATAATATCACTATTTTTTTCACAAACTCATTTAACTGTGGAAAATATCTCGTATCTGGAATAATTGCAATTTCTTTTTTTGGTTTATCTTCCGATAAAAATTCAGAAGAATTATATGTAGTTTCATTGTAAACAAAACTATCCTGTTCTTTTTATATTTTTTTATAAAATGGTCCCGGCATTATCCCTAATTTTTTTAATTTTTCCGCATCTAAGCTTCCCTTTTGATTTTTTTAAAGATAATTTTATAGCCAAAACACTCTATATTGTGGTTTAGAGGATAGGCGGATACTACTACAGTTTTATTATCTATTATACACTGTTCGCTAGAAAAATTCAACGTATTTAACATCAAAGTTAAGTGAACAATGTGTGAACAGAAGATTTTGTTTAACAAATTGCCTTATTCCTACTGGACCATATATTGTTACTCCCGATTCCTTACTGTCTAAAAAGAAAAATTACGCGAAGATAAAAAGCCTATAAGACCTAATATATGATCAGCATGCAGGTGACTAATAAATATTTTTTTGTTATTTTTAGTCGGTTTAATATTTGTTCTTAAAATTTGGTGTTGAGTTGCTTCTCCGCAATCAAACATCCAACACTCCTTTAGCTCTTGCATAAAATTAAAAACAAAGCTTTTGCGTATTTCTAAATTTTTGCAGGGAGTCCTGCTCCTGTTCCTAAAAAAATTGTAGTTTCATATGTTCTATCCTCCTTTCAAATTATTCAGATTTGATATTATTACCTTGTTCTTTAGTATACTCTGTAGAAAAAAACTTCAGAGTGGAAATACTATCTTCTCTGAAGTTTTCTTTTTATAGTTTTACTACAAAAATCTGGGCATCTTGTAAACAAGTAATAACATGCTCAGACCCTGCTGGTATTTCTAATAGTTCAAATTCATTAACTATTTCTACTTGTTCATCATAAGCAACTGTGATTTTACCACTAATATTTCAATAATAATATTGTTTTTATCATTGCTATATGAATCAGTTTGGTTCCCTGTTTTTCAGGTTCATATGAACTACTTGATAGCGTTCATTTTTCTAAAAATTATTCCACCTAATAATGTATTTTTATCTAATTTTACTTTTTCATAATAATTATCTTCCTTTGCGTTTATATAATCCATCTTCTTCTATCATTATCAATTTATTTTTAAATAATCTTCCAACCGCTCGTTTGAAACTTCCCTTACTCATGCCAAACACAGCTTTAATATCTTCTGGTGACGATTTATCAGTAAATTCACAGTAGCCATTATTTTCAATATAGTCCATAATAGCTTGACCGTCACTATCCATTCTTTCATGAGCACGCGGTAAAAATGAGCCGTTAACTTCGCCATTATCTTTAACCCCAATAACACGCAAAAGTAACTTTTTTTCTCCAAGTCGTGGTTCACGTTCACGTTCGCTTTCGTGAACAAAAATCTTATAGCCATCTTTCGATAATAGGAATGTACCTACACGCATCAAACGATATGGATATGCCTCTATATCTTTATTTTTCAAACTCTTTGGTGCTTTTGAGTAAAGAGAACTTTATAATAGTTTCTGTCGCAAGACGCGCAAACAATTGTCCACTAAAATCACGGCGTAGAGTTATGAATAATTCATCCCCTCTTTTGGCCAAACACTCTTTAATTTTTGGTAAATCTTCTCCTAGAAGAGGAATTTCACGAGAAAATCCAATATCTAATCCTACTCTATCTTCTTCTACTTTTTACAACTTTACTAAAAAGCATAATCACCATAAATAACTTCTGGAATATTTGGTGTTGCGAATAATTTTCCACTTCTTGAGGGATAAACAAACATAGAATATTCTTCACCAACTTCATAATCATCTAAACTCTCTACATCTGATTCATTACAACTTATTTCTTCATCGCTTGGCCCTTTAAAAACTAATGACGAACTCTTTTTTTCTCCACTAGCTCCAAAAAGTGAATTTCTCCTGTTATATACTTAATATCTTCTTTTTTTCCATCTAATACCTCTTTCTTTTATATTTTAACTATTATTCTAGATTTATTCAATTACTTATATCAATTCATACTTCTATTTATTTCATAAAAAAGGCTGACACCCAATATCAACCTTTAAATCACGCGGTAAAAGCAGTATCAAGGTGTACTTACTTAACCATATTCTTTATTTGTTCTAATTGATTTACTCTTATCTCCTTAGGGAGGAACCTTCTTATTTCATCTTCATTATACCCTACTTGTAATCTTTTATCATCTACTATGATAGGTCTTCTAAGCATCCCTGGATTATCTTGAATAACTTTATACAACTCTTGAATCGACATACTCTCAATATCTAGATTTAATTTTTGGAAAGTTTTTTTGATCTAAAAAGAAATAATATCCTCTGTACCATGCTCTGTAATAGATAAAATATTTTTTTAATTTCATCCGTTGTCAGTGCCTCAGAAAAAAATATTTCTCTCACAAAGTCAATATGGTTTTCTATAAGCCAAGCTTTTTGCTTTTCTACAAGAAGTACAACTAGGCGATGTAAACAATGTAACAACCACCAGCACTCACACTCCTTTATAAAAAAATAACATTAATATTTTTTTATAATTCTATATACTATTATATTATACTACATATATACTCCTTTTGGCAATATAATATTGAAGAAATATTTTACTTTGTCAACTGAAAACACTTAAATAATATGTCCTTAATAATAAATGTTTTTTTAATAAATTAATAACTAGTTTTTAGCTATTTCATTAAATATTTTTATCAACTAGCCATGACTTTCTACTATAAAATTTTTGATTAAAAATCTTAAATGAATTTTGTGCAATAAATTAAAAACTAATTCTTATCCCTTATAGCTTATAAAGTGAAATTGACAAACAGATATTCATGTGTTAATATATAACTATGCCAGCATGGCGGAATTGGCAGACGCACTGGACTCAAAAATCCAGCGATGGCAACATCGTGCCGGTTCGACCCTCGGCTGCTGGTATAATGATTAAGACAAGGTTTTTTTAAGCCTTGTCTTTTTATATATACCTAATTATTAATAACTATCCTCTAAGAATTTAAAAATCAATAGCTTTTTGATAGTTTTCTTTCTTTCTCTATATCCTTTTCAGTAACTTTTGTTAATCTTGTTAAGTCTGAATTATGACGTAAGTCTGCTAATTTTACAGCTCTTGCAAGTTTATTTTTCTTTACTGAATTTAAGTAACTTTGATAGTCTTCTCCCTTCTTTTTTTGGTTATAATATCAACAGCTTCTATAACTTCTTTTAGAAAATTCATACTCATGCAAATCTTCTAATGTTAACTCTGTATCTTCAATAACATCATGAAGATATGCTACTGCTTTTTTCTTCATCTGATTTTACAAAACTAGCCACCTTTTTGAGGATGTTTTTATATAATCTTCCCAGCTTTATCGACTTGTCCTAAGTGGGCTCTTTTTAGCTACTTCATAGGCTTTTTTTCACTTTGAGATTGTTTCATATTTTTATTATATACTTACCTATTTTTGTTAGTCAAACCATAATAACATGAATTATCAAACAATTATTTGTTATACTTAGCCTTCTATTCACTATATACTCCCCAATCATTTCATTTAACTATTTTTGCTTTTACAAGACAGTGGATTTATGATACTATTATGTATAACAAGATAGTTCTTTCAAATAAGATTTTTTTCAACTCGTTGAAAGGAGATTTTTAATGGAGATTAACACTTCTCAAATATTAAAAGGAACTTTAGAAGCATGTATACTTCAACTAATAAAAAAATAAAGATATGTATGGCTATGAAATTACGGAACAACTTTCTAATTATGGGCTAGATATGGTAGCTCAAGGAACTATTTATCCATTACTTATGAAATTAGAAAAAGAAAAATTTGGTTGTTAGTTATTTAAAAAGAAAAGTAACTTTGGGCCTCCTAGAAAGTATTATTCGATTACTGAGGAAGGTAATAAATATATATTTAATTTTAAAGACGTATGGAAAAAAATATAAGTACAACAATAACTGAGATTTTAAAAGATGATTAAGATAGGGAGGAATTACTATGAACATCGGAAACTTATTAGAATACAATAATAAATTAAGAATGCAACTTAATGAAGAAAATAAAAAAATATTATGAAGAACTTTTGATTACCTGTCGAACGAAAGCTATAGCGGCTAATGAGACTGCACTAGAAATTCAATTATTAGAAATATTACAAGATTTAATTTGCATATCAAAAAGCAAGGGAAAAAAACTTTTCCTGAAACTTTTGGTAATGATATAAACAAACTATCTGATTCGATAATTAAATTATTACCAAAAGAGAACAAAACAACTATATATCGATTTATGTTATCCTATATCTTAATTTTAATAATAAGTCTTTTATTTCCTTCAATTTTTCGCTAAAAGCATCCAACCGTACTTAACAGTATTTTTCTATTTTGGTACTAATTTTTAGGATCTGGTATGTGCATTTATCTACTACTTTATAAAAAAACAGAAAAAAATAAATGGTTTAATTTACTTTTACATCTTTTGTATTGTTTGAAATATCTTTATTCTTAGTCATAATCTTAGAAAAAAATTAAATGTATTTCCTTATTATCTAACCGTAAGGATTGAACTTTCAAATAACTTTTTATACCTCTATGCTACCTTTAGTATGCTAGCAATTACTTATGTTTATTTAACGTTTTAAAAAAATACTATTCTAAAAAAATTATAATCTATTTATGCTCGACAGACACTCGTCGAGCTTTTTTTCAAAAAAGTTCACCTATAAGCAAATAATTTTATTTTTAAAAAAATAACATTTTTATTCTTGAATAATTTTTAAACTTGTTATAATATTAAAACAATGATACAGGAGGTGAGATTATGCATAATTCTATTTTTTTGATAACTTAAAAAGGCAGAACAAGGTGCTAAACTAAGTATTTTATCATACTTATTCCTTACTATATTAAAAGTTAGGAGCTGGTTTTATCTTCCGTTCTTCTGCACTTGTTGCTGATGGAATAAATAACGCAACAGACGTAATTTCTTCGATTTTGTGTTCTTGTAGGTCTAAAAATTTCTCGAAAAACCTGCTGATGAAGATCATCTCTATGGTCACTTTAGAGCAGAACTTATTTCGACACTTATCGCCTCATTTATTATGCTTTATGCTGGAATAGAAGTTGTAATTTACGCTGTAAAAATTATAACTAATAGTTATGAACAACCTAATATATTATCAGCTATTGTTGCTTTTATAGCGTGTGTTATTATGCTTGGTGTTTATTTTTTTATAATATTCGTCTATCGAAAAAGTTGGGTAGTAAATCTTTACAAGCTGCAGCTTTAGATAATCTTAGTGATGCTTTTGTTTCTCTAGGTACTTTTAATCGGAATTGTTGCAACATATTTAGGTTTTCCTATTGCTGATTCTATAGTGGCTATTATTGTAGCGCGCTTATCGTTTGGACCGCAATAAATATTTTTAAAGAATCTACCTATGTTCTTACCGATGGCGTTGACACCGAAGTAATCGAAAAAGTTAATGATCTTGTCAAAGATATTGATGGTGTTATTTCTATAGTTGATACTAAAGGACGTACACACGGGTTATTGTATTTTATTGATATTACAGTTACGGTTAGCCCTACGCTTAATGTTAAAAAGAGTCATGAAATCACCATCAATATAGAGAAAAAAACTTGCAAGTGAATTCTATTATTGTGAAACATTAGTTCATCTCGAACCACATGGTATAGATTGTCATCCCTACATTACAAGACCAATCGTAAACTACTCTCAAAAAAATAACTTATTATTTTTAAAGGGATAGTTTTATTTTTTTACTAGCTTCACTTGTTTGACAAATCTCACTGCTGAAAGTATAATTATTGTACATATAGAAGTATTTAGAAGTATTTAAATATTAATTTATTTTTAATATAATTATTGTAAAAATATACATTGAGTTTAACTGGAGTTTATAAAATTTATGACACACGCTAAAGCAATTTTTGGAGAACACGCTGTTGTTTATGGTTATAAAGGAATTACTATCCCTTTACCACAGATGACTGTTGATGTTGAACTTAAAGAAACAAATATTATACAGGAACGAGATGAAATTATATCATTTATATCAGAAGCTTGTGGTATTAATGACCGAACTGAAATTAATATCAATAGCACTATTCCCGTCGGTCGCGGACTTGGTTCTTCTGCTGCCCTTAGCATAGCTATAGCACGCGCGAAAAAAACTAACTAACATACGTGAAATTGCTAATAAATGTGAAAAAAATTTATCCATGGAAATCCTAGTGGTATTGATGTTAATCAAGTTTTAAGCGATACTCCACTTTTATTTTCTAAAAAAGATGGTGCTATACCTCTAGACTTCAATCTAGACAGTTATTTACTTATTATCGACACTGGAGTCATTGGTATTACTAAGGAAACTTTAAAACATATTAAACAAAAATTTTTGAAATACTATAAATCATACATAGATGAACTTGGGGAAATTACTGAAAAAGTTATTGAACCATTAAAGAAAAAAGCAATTGAAATAGTAGGAGCTTATATGTATAAAGCTCATGACCTACTTCAAAAACTTGGTGTTAGTCATGAAAGTAATGATGATGTAGTTAATATTTGTAAAAATAACGGAGCACTTGGGGCAAAACTTACTGGCGGTGGTGCCGGTGGTTGTTGTATTGCCTTAAGTAAGACAAAGGAAAACGCTGAGAAAATTCAAAATGAACTTGCAAAGAAAGGATATAAGTCATGGATAGTTACAGTTTAGGTTATGCTAATATCGCCCTAGTAAAAATACTGGGGAAAAAAATCAAAAGATCCAGTCTTACCTTTTAACCCTAATATTTCATTAAGGTTAGACAACTTATTATCAAAAAAACAAAAAAATTGAACCTAGTTTAACAGATGAAGATGAGTTTTATATTAATGATGAAAAACAAAGTCAAGAAGAAGTAGAAAAAAATAATGAAGTTCATCGCAAAATTCACACCTGTTGAACGTGAAAAAAATTTCTATAAAAAGTTATAACACTGTTCCCACTGCAGCTGGTTTATCATCTAGTTCTAGTGGAACTATGGCTCTTGTTTTTAGCTTGTAATGAATATTTTAAGTTAAATAAGACTGCTGAAAGAACTAGTAGAAATCTCAAAAGAAGGATCAGGTTCTTCATGTCGTAGTTTCTACCGACTTGCCGCATGGTTAGAAGATGGTAGCGTAGAAGAACTTAGCTGTGATTTAGATTTTCGGTATGATGGTACTTGTTGTTAACGAAAATCGCAAAAAAATTTCTAGCCGTATCGCAATGGAACGCTGTGTTCAGACATCCACAACTTTTTGATGCTTGGGTAGAAAAAGCAAAAGAAGATTTTGTCGATATGAAGATAGCCCTAGAAAAATGCGGACTTTGAAAAATTGGAGCAATAACAGAGGAAAATGCCCTTGCTATGCACGCAACAACGACAACATCAACACCAAGCTTTACTTTCTTAACTGATGAAAGTTATCGTGCTATGGAAATTGTTAAAACTTTACGAGAAAAAGGATATCGTTGTTATTTCACTATGGATGCAGGACCTAACGTAAAAAGTTCTTTATTTGAAAAGAAGATCAAGAAAAAAATATGAGGAAATTTCTAAATTATGGCAGAAAAATAATTTTTGTGCATGGAATAGCTTATGGCAAACTCTATCTTGCAGGCGAGTATGCAATTTTTAGAAGATTATTCAAAAGCACTTATTACAAGTGTAGATAAAAATAATCGCTTTTGTCGAGCCAGCTAATGAAATTACAATTTTTGACACACTTAATAAGATATCTGTAGGACTTTATGAAAAAAATGATAATTTCAAACTTATTCAGGAATTTCTTATATTCCTGCAACAATATACACAGAGCGATAAAAAAATTTGCGCTAACTATTTATAATGAACTGCATGGAGAAGATAAGAAATATGGGTTAGGCTCTTCCGGTGCTGTCTTAGTAGCTATCACAAAAGCTATTTTGAATTTCGAAAAAGATATCTTTTGATAATACAATCATTTTTAAGCTAGTAACGCTATTTAACATTACTCATAACATCAGTGGCTCTATGGGAGATGTTGCTGCCAGCCTTACAAAAAGGTATTACATATTATCAAAAATTTAATAGTTCATCTGTTAAAGAATTAATAGCAAATCATTCTATTGTAGAGATTATTAACGCTGATTGGGACGGACTTATAATTAAAAAAATATAGTACCCTAAGGCGCTTATAAATGTCTTTGCTCGTTGGACCGGTGAGTGTTGATACAAAAAGAGCATGTGAAACTTTGGAAAGAAAACAAAGATAATTTTTAAAGAAGAATATTCCAAATTTGTTTCAAAGTCGAACTCTTTAGTAACTGACTTAGCAGTAAATCTATCTGATGGCAATACTTCTGAAGCACTCGAAAAATTTTTAGGCAATTACGAAATAACTTGCACTATCTAGAAAGTTTTTCGAATATTCCTATGGAGACTATCGCAATGAAAAAGTATATTGATACTTATCCTGCTGGAAAACAAAGTGGTTCTGGTAGTGGTGATATTGTTCTTGGCTTTTGATAAAAGTGATGCGCAGTTTAATTTAATATTGAATTTAGAAAAATTATAAAAATATATGATAATAAAGAAAGGATTACTATGAGAAAAAAAGATCATATCCGTCTAGCTCTTCAAGACAAAACAACCACAACTAGTCTTGATAACTACGCAATAGACTACAACAGTATTCCACGTTTTTGGACTAGCTGATATAGATACTTCAACTACAGTTTGTGGCACGAAATGGGACTTTCCATTTTTTTATAAATGCTATTACCGCTGGAGGAGAAGACTGTAATAAAATAAATAACGATTTTGTTGAAATAAGTAAAATCACCGGCATCGAATTTTTTTCCCAGGGTCTTATTCGCCTGCATTAAAAATGAAGAAGATGCCAAAGCTTATCCAAAAAGGTTATTCTGTTAATCTTGGACTTGATAAAGAACCTTCTCTTATCTTAAAAGCTATTACTGATACAAATGCTCGTTACCTACAAATGCATACTAATCCTCTCCAAGAAATAGTTATGCTAGAAGGAGATCACAACTTTGAATCTTGGTTTACAACATTACAAGAAGTTAGTGAAAATTCAACTATTCCTGTTATACTAAAAGAAACTGGTTTCGGTATGAATGAAGAAACAATAAAGACTTGCAATTGACTTTGAAGCTAGCTGCTGTTGATGTTAGCGGTATGGGTGGAACAAACTTTGCACGTATAGAAAATGGGACGTCGAGATAATAAATCGGTATATTTAGAAAATATCGGCTATACTACAGCTGAAAGTCTTGAAAATGCATATCCTTATCGTGATAAAATTGATATTATCGCTAGCGGTGGTATTCGTAATCCATTAGATGTTGTGAAAATGTTTAGCTTTAGGAGCGAAAGCTGTTGGGAGTTTTCTAAAAATCTTTTTTTAGACATCCTAGTTAACGACGGAAAAGATGCCTTAATCGCTGAAATAGAAAAAGTGGAAGAAAGAAATCCAGTTCTTAATGATTTTTAATGAATGCTAAAACTATTCAAGAATTAGATGGAAAAAAATTAGAAAACTAAATTAAAAAAACCTCATCACGATGATGAGGTCCTTGTCTTAAATAAATCTAAAAGAGGGAAAATTTTTTTAGATTTTATTAATAAATGATATATATTTTTAACAATTATTAATATTTACGTTTTTCTAGCCGCTTCAGATTTTTTTCTTACGACGAACGCTTGGTTTTTCATAAAACTCACGTTTACGAACTTCTTGGATAGTTCCGTTTTTTAGAAACAGCACGTTTGAAAACGACGTAGTGCATCTTCTAGTGATTCATTTTTACGAACTACAGTTTTTTGACATTGGATTTTTCCCTCCCTCCGATATTACGAAATCTAATTTAAATGTAATCAAATGCTTAAATACAAAATAAATACAAAAACACTTTAATTAGTAAAAACTGCTCTATGAGCAATCCACTTAAATATTGTATTATATTATTGCGATATTGTCAACCTTAAACAAAGTTTATTTACTAATTTTTCCAATGTTTTTTATTAGGTTATATCTTTGCTTTAAATTCATTGTTTTATACTTGATTACTTACTTTCTAGCCAACTGTTAAATTCCTCGATAAAACTTGCATAACCAGTTTTATTTTTGATAACTCGGAACTTCCGCTAAAAAGACTTGACTAGGTAATTTTTCTGTCCTTTTTAGTTATTAAAATAAGAGCTTTAGCCTGAGAAGAATTTTTGAACATTTCCTCCGGTAGCGTAATAACCGCATTTAAATTAATCTCTTCTTCTAAAAACTTTTTAAAAATTATCTTCTAATTCCAAAATTTGTTTTTTGGTACAACTAGCACTCCTACTCCATCTTCAGCTAAGTAATTTGCCACTTGTTCAATAAATAATAAAAGCATTAATGCTATAACCTTCACTACTACATAGTTTATAATTTAAGCTATTGTCCTCATCTGCATAATAACCAAATGGCACATCACTAATAATCACATCTTGTTTTTTTGATATTTCAGTGGTTTTAAGACATCTTGGTTAATAATTTCTGCAGGAACTTCTAATAGATTAAAAATATTTTGCTGTAATTTTACATAATTACTATCAACATCAATAGATATAAAGTCTTTTCTCCTTTGACCAAAAGCCGCGATATTAATTAGAAAACTACCACTACCACTAGCAAAATCAGCTATAGAAATCTTCTCTTCCCCATAAATACATTCAATTAAATGACTCACATACATCGTTATCACTTCTGGTGTAATATCATAACTTGGATTATTTAATTCTTTCAATGCTTTTAATAGTAAGAATTGATACACTTTTCTTATTGTCTCTTTGTCATAGTTGTCGACAATATCAAAATAATCATCGTCATTTTCTAATGTTAAATACTTTTGTCAAAAGCTTCAAAATAAAGCCCTTGACCCTTTAGTCTCTTCTACTTGTTTATCTATTTTTAAAAATAATTTTTCTAAATCTGACATGGTACCTCCTATTTGGATAGTTTATTCAAATACTTATTTATTATATCACGAATAAATGAATAATCAATATTTTTAGTTATTCTCAATCGTTATCATTCTCAATTATAAGAAAAGACGATATTTCTATCGCCTTCTCTTTTTATAGTTTCTTAATTAATCGTTTTTGAGTTTTTATCACATACGTAACCAATACTTTCATAGAACTTATGTGCTTCTTTACGGCAAACATTTGAATTAAGTCTGATAAAACTAATATTATTTTTCAAAGCATAGTCTTCTATAGAAAGCTCATAAGTTTTTCCCTATTCCTTGCCCTTGAAAAATTAGAATCTACTGCTAATGCAAGTATATTTAGACCCAGCATCCATATATATACTTTCATAAAGACTCTGCATGGACGAAACCCTATTATTTTTCTTGTTTGTTCATTTTTCAAAACCTATTATTATATGATGGTTATTGTCCTTGGTTAATTTTTTTCTATTTGTTTTTCACAATGTCTAGATTGACATCATACCCCTAACTCATAATCACTTATTTTTGAATCTCTTTTGCATCTAATATAGTAATATTCCTTAGCATTTTACTTACCTAAAACTATAATTTTATAAACTTACTTCGTCACTTCTTCTAAAGCAGCTTTTTACTATATCAAATTCTCTTGTGCGTAATGTACGCATATCAAGAATAATACTATTATCTTTAATACGTGTAATTATTGGAATCTCAACCTCTAATAGTTTACGTTCTATTTCTGTTGCATGAAGTTTTTCTATGAGTAAGTTTTACAGCAACACTTTCAAGATAACTAGCTGGATAACTTCCTCCTCCTACTTCTGCTTTTATCTTCTTCTATCCTAATATCAAAATCAAGATCACTCAATTTTGTTTTTAGGATATCTAGCTTTTTCCAAATAAACGTTCTTTAGATAGAGAAATCATATGTAATGTTGGTATGTGTTCTAAAGCATCTTTTTCATCTAGGTATAGTTTTAATGTCGCTTCTAGTGATGCTAGAGTCATTTTTATCTACACGCAATGCACGAGTAAGTTGATTTTTTTCTTCATTTTTTTCTATATTTTTTCTTACCAACAATTATTCCTGCTTGCGGTCCACCTAGTAGCTTGTCTCCGCTAAATGTTACAATATCGATACCACTATCTAATATTTCTTTTTACTGTTGGTTCATATGGTAGAGCCAAATTTTTGAAAAATCAACAAATTGTCCACTTCCCAAGTCATTAATCGAAACTAATTCATTCTCACGTGCTAAATATGAAATTTCCTCATTTGATACACTCTCAGTAAATCCCTAAAATTTTTATAGTTACTTGTATGAACTTTCAGTAAAGCACCTGTTTCTTCAGTAATTGCATTCTCATAATCTTTCAAATGCGTTTTTATTTGTTGTACCCACTTCTACCGGTACTCCTCCACTAAGTTTGATTATCTCAGGAATTCTGAATGCTCCACCTATTTCTACCAATTCTCCACGTGATACAATAATTTCTTGATCTTTTACTAAAGTGTTCAATGTTAATAAAACTGCTGCCGCGTTATTATTAACAACAAGAACATCTTCAGCACCTGTTAATTTTTTTATAATATCTATTAGGTGAACATAACGACTACCACGTTTTTTTATTATCAATATCAAATTCAAGATTTGAGTAATTAAAAAGCAACACTTTCTATATTTTCCTTTTATTTTTTTCACTTAATAGACTTCGTCCTAAATTTGTATGTAGTATTGTTCCAGTCGCATTTATCACCCTACGTAGTGAATTTTTATCTTCTTTTTTTCTACTATTCTTGCTACTTCTCCTACTATTTTTACTAAGGCTTGGCACTTCTGATAATTCTTCATTCAAAAATAGCTTGTTTAACTTCCTCAATATATTGCTTTATTGCTGATTTTATCGCTACTTCTGTATAAGTATTCATTAGTTCTTTTTATTTCATCTAATAACAATATCTTATTTATTGCTGGTATTTGTGAAAGTAAGTGTTTTTGACATAGTGTCTCTCCTTTTTATAGTTCTTTTTGCTATACTCTTAATCGCAGTTTATAGCGTAGTCTACTTCTTCTTCTGTATTCATACTAGAAAATGAAAATCTAACTATTCCTTGATCTTTAGTCCCTAGTGCTTCATGCATTAATGGTGCACAATGCGCACCTGGTCGTATCGCTATATTATATTGTTCTGAAAGTACATCAGCTACATCAGCAGCAGGAATATCTTTGAAATTCATCGCAACAACTGCTGTTCTTTCTTTTGTAAAATCTCCATAAAATTCTAAACAATCAAGGTCTTTTAACTCATTATAAAATCTATCGGCAAAACCTATTTGTTTTTTGTAAAGATTGTTAATACCTTTTTGTTTATATATTTTATTCCCTCATGTAATCCTAGAATTCCCGCTGTGTTTAAAGTTCCTGCTTCTAAACGTAATGGATATTCTCCAGGATGTTCTTTGTCAAAAGTACGGACACCACTACCTCCAACTTTATAACGACGAATTTCTGGTTCTTTCAATCTTATGCAAAGTCCACCAATACCTTGTGGTCCGTAAAGACTTTTTATGTCCTGTAAAAGCACAATACATCAATGCCCAACTCTTCCATATTTATCGGTATTACTCCCGCTGTTTGCGAAGCATCTACAACTGAAATAATATTATGTTTTTGGCAAATCGTCGCTACTTTTTCCAGGTCGATAACATTTCCTGTTACGTTAGAACTATGCGTAATAGCAAGCATCTTAGTATTAGGTCTAATAGCCGCTTCTAAGTCTTCATAGCTTATCATACCTGTTTTATCACCGCGTACTATCGTATAGTCACACCCAATAGTTTCATGAGCTAAATAAATTGGTCTTAAAACTGAATTATGCTCCATAGATGTTGTCACAACATGATCTTCTTTATTCAATAAACCGAAAATTGCAATATTTAAACTTTCTGTTGAATTAGAGGTAAAAACCATTCTATCTTCTTCTTTTAATCCAAAAAAGTCCGCTACTGCTTTACGTGCTTCATAGACTTCACGAAAGGCGTTGTTCGCTTCATAATAGCTTCCTCGTGAAGCATTGGCATACTTCCCAGAAGATAATACTTCGTAAACTTTATCAGCAACTTCTTTTTGGTTTTTTTAATGATGTTGCACCATAATCAAAATAATAACTCATACCTTTTTTTCCGTACTTTAGTTAAAAATAATTTTGTTTATTATTCCAACCTGCTCCCTTCTTTATTTTTTTGCTAAAACTCTATAATTTTTCTACTCGACGTGTTACTCCCAATTTGTCGATATATTCTAAAATCGCCATTGAATATTTTCTACTTGAACCCGTCATATCACGGAATTCTGCAAGGGCCATCTTGTCATTAGTTGAAAAAAATGTTCTTCCACTTTCTTTATTGCTTGATCTAAACATATCTTTTATGTAGTACTAAATCAGCATCTAATCGAATTATTGTATTATCTACTAATGAATCTAATAACTCAACACTTGCTTTTACTCCATTTGTTAAATCTTTTATAGTTGGCGGTGTGAATCCTCCTTGAAGTAATTCACGTTCAATACGTGCTTTTTTTCTGCCAGTTGTTTTTTTATCATAATTTACTACAAAATCTTTTTTTCTGCAACTAGATTTCCTTCTAGACGTACTTCATTATTTTTTTATAAAACAAATCTATCATCTCTAAAACTTCTTTTTTGAGATAATTTAAATTTAGAAATAACTTCAATTTTTCGGTATTCCCTACTTTTAATTTATAACGTTTATGATAGTCGATTAAAAAGTTTTTTTCAGTTTTTCTAAGACTTCTTCATATTTTTTTCTTGTGAATATAGCCTATTTTTGGTTTTGATAAATAAGTCCCTCTTCTAATAACTGCGCTATATCAGCTTCAACCTCATTTACTGGAAGTTGCAACTCTTTTACTATGTTGTCTTTAGCCACTAAATAATCTTGGTGAGATAATAGATAATTAGCTATTAAATCACTAGAATTTCCTTCTAACTGAACTTTTTAATTTTTTTCTAAAATTTCTTCATTAAATCGACTATGTTTTTTTAGGATTAGCATCTAAGATAACCCCTCCACCAATAGTAATCATCGGCGAATACGTTCTAATAATAAATTTATCATAATTCTTCACAGCTATTTCTTCTTCTAAACGAAGTTGAGCAAACCCATTACCCCCGGCTGCTAATTCTTCTGCTCCAAGAGGTACTACACGAGCCATAATTTCTTCAGTTCCTATATAAACGCGCACTCTATCCCAAAGCTCCAAATTAGCTCTTTCATCATTTATAAGTTTAATTTCAGTATCAATCATATATGTTTTTTAGTTAAACTTCCCGCTGTTGCTAATGTATCTCCACGTTTAATATCATCAAACTTGATATTAGCAAGGTTTATAGCTGTTCTTTGACCCGCTGTCGCTTGTGTTACATCTTGAGCATGAACTTGGACATTTCTTACTTTAGTTTTTTTATCTCTTTTTGGATAAATGACTAATTCATCTCCAACATTTATTACACCCTCTGTTAAAGTCCCTGTTACTACTGTCCCAAAACCTTTTACTTGAAACGCACGGTCGACATTAAGGCGTGCATTTTTTTCAATATTTCTTGCTTGAATATCTTCTGTTTTTTTATCAATAGTTTCTAATAAAGTATCCAACCCTTTTTTACTAATTGAATCTACCTCTATAATCGGTGCGCCCTCAAGAGGAGTACCTGCTGTAAACGCACGAATATCTTCTTTTACCAGTTCGCGATATTCTTCTTCAACTAAATCTATTTTTTGTCATAACGATAATATAGTTTTTCTATACCAAGAAGTGTTAGAATATCGAAATGTTCTTTTGTTTGTGGCATAATACCTTCGCGTGAATCGACTAAAAAGTAATACTAAGTTAATTCCACTAACTCCCTGCCAACATATTTTTTTATAAATCTTTCATGTCCTGGAACATCTACCACTCCGCATCTTTTCCCGCTTGGTAGGTCAAAATATGCGAACCCAAGGTTTATAGACATCCCACGTTCTTTTTCTTCTTGTGTTGTATCTGTTTCAATACCACTCAATGCTTTTTATTAACGTTGTTTTCCCGTGATCAATATGACCTGCAGTTCCAATAATTACGTTATTATTCATCTAATTCCACCTTTTTATATTAAAAGTAGAGACTATATTTACTTTTTATCTCTACTCTTGAAAAATTTATTTTATTTGATAGTCTTTCAATTCTGTTACTACCCTTTTTTATTCCTGCTTTTTGAATAGTACAAGCCTTTTATATTCAATTTTTCTCAGCTATTAATACTTTCACAACTACATCAAACTTTTCCCATGCTACCTTTAGCATAAATCCGCATCCAGCACTTATAGATGGATGTGTCGGAATTAATGATGCCCCTAAATCCTTTGTAGCGCAAATATCATCCGCTTTTATCGCATCATGTGTGCTATTAAAAACCACTAATCCCTCTTCTATCATACTTCCTCCTATGGCTGAATTACTCTATTTGCTTTTCTCATGTCTTCTACAATAAAGTACATGTTTGTTGGATTACCTACAGCTAGGTCTATCTTGTTATAATCTATACACGCACCACAGCAAACAATTTCTACACCATTATTTTCTAGCTCTCTTAGTTCATCAAGAACATGACTTCTTTGTCTATCTACTAACAGCCCTCCGCCATTGTAGAAAATAATTTTTTTAGGTAGTACCTCTTGTTCTGTAAGTGCATATAAATACCCTTTAATTAAACGCTTTCCCTAATTCTTCACTACCATGTCCCATTTGACTTTTTATTAATAACAACTATGTAACTCTCATCTTTAACTACTGGCAATTCTTCTTGTGTTGCTACTTCTTTACGCGTAATCTCTACTTTAAATCCTTCTTCTATAGTTGATACTTTAATTTCGTGATTATTCTTTTCTGCAAATTTTTTTCTAAGCTATCCACATGTTCTTGAAGTCTTACCAATAAAGTTACTTTTTGGTTCTTCTTCTAAAGTTCTTTTCGCTTGAGTTACTGGAACAACACATTTATCACAAAGAGTATCTATTACGACACCTTCTGTTACTTCCCCTTTTGATATAGTAACAATATATTTATCCTTCGCTTCTTCTACCATTTCAAAGTTGTACCCTAATTGATTTGCCATTTTTTTCTAAATTTTTGAGTCGCTATAAAATTATCAACTGTAGTTTCAACTACATCATTTTCTAATAATAGTTTTTTTAGTTTGGATAACTGGTAGTGGACATGCTAACCCTTGAGCATTTAATTTTTTTCTTTTTTTCATATTTGAATATCTCCTTTTATTGTAGTATTTTTCTACTTCTGTATTTTTTTAAATTTATTTTTACTATTACGGCTTTTTTTCTTGTTTTTTTCAATAACTCTTCCTACGATTACGCTCTTTATTTCTAAAGTGTTTAGTTTTTTTCTAAAAAGTTGTTGAGCTTCTTCTTCAGGAATAGATATTAATAGACCTCCTGAGGTTTGTGGATCATACATTATCTCTTCCAATGCAAAGTCTTTTACCTGATAATCAACATTAGGCTCTACATATGTTCTATTTAATTGGCCTCCCGCTGTAATAACAAATTCATTTGCACATTTATAAGCTTCTTCTATATAAGGAATATCTTTAATATTAATCTCTGCAGAATACTTACCATCTAACATTTCTACAAGATGTCCTAAAAAAACCGAAGCCTGTAATATCTGTACAGCTATTAACATTAAATCCTTTCATCATATCAGCAGCATATTTATTCAAAGTAGTCATTTGTTTGACGCTTTTGCGCGAAATGCTTCTTCTGAACATTCTTTTACCATATGAGCTGTATTAATAATACTAATTCCTAGTGGTTTAGTAACGATAAGCATATCTCCTGGTTTACAATTATTATTTTTGTAAAAATTTTATCAGGATGTACTACTCCCGTTACAGATAATCCGTATTTTGGTGTCGCATCATGGATAGAATGCCCACCAGCAAGAACCCCTCCAGCTTCATGAACTTTTTCTGCTCCACCTTTTAATATTTGGTGTAAAATCTCTAAATCCATATTTTCTGGGAAGGCTACAATATTTAATGCCGAAATTACATCGCCACCCATAGCCCATACATCGCTTAGTGCATTTGTAGCCGCTATTTGACCATAAAGGTAAGGATCATTTATCATTGTTGTGAAGAAATCCAACGTCTGGATTATAGCCTTATCATCAGAAATCTTATAAACTGCTGCATCATCTGACGATTCGTATCCTACTATTAAATTTTCATCATATTTCTTTGGAAGATCTTTTTAATATATCTGATAGAGCCCCCGGCCCTATTTTTTTGAGTTTCAACCTCCACAAACAATCATATTCATTTTCTTTTTCTGTCATGCTTACCTCCTGCACTATTATATAATATAATTATACTACCTTATGTTGATTTTTAAAAGTATTATTTAGTTTTTTTAATGTAAAGAAAAAGAAAACTTAAGTGAGAATTCACCTAAGTTTTTCTTCTTGTTAAATATCTTATATTTTAGTATCTTTTTACCATCTAAGTAAACTGATGGAATTGGAGTTATTCCTTGGAATGCTCCGCTATTATTTTGGTGGTGTACTAATGCTACTCTTCCTCCAGAAATAGTTATTCCTACACCAATTTCAGTAGCTGATTTTGCTAATAGCGTATTTCTATGACCATAAGGGAATGCTGTTGTTACATTTCCTATTTCATGGTATAAAGTATCTAATAATCTTTGCGCTACTTGATCTGGAGTCCCACTATTTGTGTTAATAGCAACGTTATAAAGAATATGTTGTGCTCCTGGATATCCAGCTTTCGCTGCCGCTGCTTTTTCATACGAACCTGCTGGCCCGTGAATTGCTGCATTGAACGCACCTTGTAATACTGTAACAGAACGTGCTTTTGTCCCTGCGTTTAATGCTGCATTTTCTTTTAATACGCTTAAACCATTCATTGCACGTAAGGCATTCACTTTACTGATATATGCTTGTCTAATTTGCTCTTCACGAGTTGTTGCTTGTGGCGCTGGTGCTACAGCCTTTGGTGTAGCTGCTGGTTGTGCCACTTGTTTTGGAGCTTGTTTTGGAGCTTCTTGTTTCTTCTCAGTATTAGTTACCTTTGGTGCTGCTGGCGTTGCATTGTTCATAATTGTTGGAGCTTTTGGCGCAACTGCCGCTGGTGCATTTAAGAATGTTGCTGCTCCTGCTGGTTTATTAGAAGGTTGTGCGTTACCTGTTTCTGGTTTTGGCACTGTATTTTCTTTTGGTGCTGCTGGCGTTGCAGGCTTTGGAGTTTCAGCAGGTTTTTTTCTGTTTCTTTTTGGTTCTGCTTTTTGGTTGTCCTTCTTTTTCCACTAACCGAATTGTCTGCATCAGTTGCTTTTTTTATTTTCTTCTTGTTGAGCTTTAACTTCTGGTGTAGATATTTCATAACGTACTGAAATTTTAAATTTATACCCGCCAGCTTTCTACTGTAGTATTGATAGTTTTTCTTTCTACTGCTGTATGTGGTAATTTTTTTAGTAGATGTTTTTAGATTTTAAATCCAATTCTACTTCTACCGCTTCTCCAGGTTTTATTATATCTCTTTTAATAACAAATTCAGCTTTGCTTTCTTCAACAACAATACGTGCTACAACATTTGCTACTTCTTTTTTCAGATGTTAAGCGTGCATAATAATGACCATTTTTTTCATATACACTTACTTTTTACTTCTTTAACGTTTACATCTACCGCTGCATTATTTACATCTAATGCATTTTGTTGGGAGTGCTGTTACCCCTGTTAACAATACTAGCCCTGTTAACACTTTACTCGTTATCTTTAATCCTTGTTTTTCTCATCAAAATATTCTCCTTAATCAATTTATTAATTTTTAAACTTTTAATAGTCTCCTATATTATACTTATTATACTCCCTTAAGTTATAAACTTCAATAGATTTTCAAATTTGTAATGCAAATTCAATGTTGTAATATTGTTGAAATATTTCTTTTTTTAAAAAAATTACATTTTGTTTACTTATTAGTAAAAAAATTAAGGTAATTAGTTTTAAGGACTAAATTTTAAGTATAATTTTAATTATATTTAAGGTTCAGTTTTTTTATAATGTGTATATAACTAGTAAATAGTTATAAACTTCATAAACTTTCCTTTTCTATAAAAAGGCCGAGACAGATGTGCTCGGCTCTTTTTATAATTTTTGAATTGAAAAAGGAGAATTAACCATAAATTTATGGAATCCTCCTCTTTAATTTTACTTCATTATCGCTTGAATTTTTAGGAATCATAACCACTTCGGTAGTTAAATCTTTTGAACCAAAACTTGGATCAATGCACTGTTTCCAGTACTCAAGATGCTTTTTATCTATTTCATGATTAGACGTCTCTACATTTTTCCCCCTTGCTCTCCTTGGACAGAGTACCAATATAAATATTCTTCTCCATTTAATTCTTCTCGAAAAAAATAGTTTCAACATACATTTTTTTCACGTTCTAAAGTTAAAAGAACACCTTCCATATTATCATTCAGAAATTTTAACCACTCATCTACTTTTGTGACTCATGCCCTGGTTTTACTCTAAATCTAGTAAGTTCCACAATCATAAAAATTATCTCCTTTAATTTTTTCGTTAATCCACGCTCTATAAAAAAATTTTTCTTGATTATTTATAAATATCTTCTTCTAATTGTTTACTTTGCTGAAACAGCATGCTACCATCTTCATTTACAATAACAATATTTAATTTTTCCCCCATAAACACAGCCCCCGTCTATATTTATACGATTTTTCTCGAATATCATAATAAGGTTCTTCTCTTACCGGACTGTGCCCATGAAAAAAATCTTTTTATCGTACTTTTTATCACTACTTAAATACGGCTCTCTTATCCAGACTATATCTCTATGTTCTTGATTCCAAAAATTTTTATTAAAATCTACTCCCGCATGAACAAAATAGTAATCCCAAGACTCATAGCGTGTCTGAAGTTTTTAACCATAGTCTTAATTTTTTTATATTCTCTAGCAAATTTTTTAAAAATAATATCTTCTATTTTTCTATTGTCGCTTCTGGATAAAACGACTGTAATGTTGTTAATCCATTATTTCTAAAAATAATGATCTTGGCGCCGATTATCAAGTACGTTATATCTCGCTTCTTTTAGTGCGAGATTAAACATATCTTCATGATTACCCAATAAAACAACATGGTGAGAATAGTCTTTCTGTAAATTGTAAAAAAATATTCCCACACTAATTTTTGTATTTTTCCCTCTATCACACATATCCCCAAGACAAATAAGTTTATCCTTTTCAGGATTGAATTTCACTTCATCTAACAGTTTTTTTCATAGTATAATAACTACCATGAATATCTGAAATAATAATTTTTCCTCACAAACTCACCTACTTTTATAAACACTCTCTCGTATATTCCTTTATAATAAAAATATATCCCCTTATATCGAATTTGTTTATTTTAATTATTTTTTTATATCATGTACTCTGGCTCTACATCACTGTCCCTTATGTCTTTTTTTGATACCACACCACATCATACCAACGATTAAATTTATATCCCACATTTTGAAAAATGTGCTACTTTTCTAAAACCATGTTTTTCATGAAACGACACACTTCCCTCATCTGGATAAGAAATACAAGAAGTTATTCGACAAATCCCTTTATCATACAACCTTTTTTTCAAGTTCATTGTACAGTTTATCTCCTATACCTTCTCCTCGCACTTGTTCATCCAAATAGATTGTAATCTCTGTTGTCCATGCATAGGCTGCCTTTGGATAAAATTCTCCAGCATAGGCATATCCCAAAACTTCTCCATCTTTCTCTGCTACTAAAAATGGATATTTTTGAAGTGTATTGCTAATCTTCTCTTCAAAAAAATCTACACTTGGAACTTCGTAATCAAAGGTTATCGCTGTATTTTCTACATAAGGGCGATATATGTCAGCTATTCTCCCAGCATCTTCTAAGTTTACATCTCTTATTAGCATAACAACCTCCTACTATAACTTTTCTTTTTTTATCTTTTCAAGTAAAGCTTCACACCCCTGAACTACATCGCGATATGTTGCTTCAAAATCACCTGTATACCAGGATCATCTATAATATGATTACGTCCAGCATACTCTAAAAGTTTTCTTACCTCTCCTGCTTGTCTACCACGAATAAATCTTTTAATATTATCAATATTACTATCATCCATTCCAACGATATAGTCAGCCATAAGGTCATTATCGTTTTAAAGGACGTGAATACATCCCCTCAACACTTATACCTACTTCTGCTAATTTTTCACGAGTTCCATGATGAACAGGATTTCCATGTTCCCACGATGATGTCGCTGCTGAATCTATTTTTTTATTTTTCGCTTAAATTTTCTTTTTCTCACCATATCGCGAAATACCGCTTCAGCCATAGGGAGAGCGACAAATATTTCCTAAACAAACAAATAACACTTTTTACCATAATATTACCTCTTCCTCTTATACTCATATAATTATAACATATCTATTTTTAAAACTAAAAAAATATTCTTTTATAAAACAGCTCTTTAAGAAACTTTTATAACCTACTATAATATACTAAAAAGTATTGATTATATTTATATTTTTAATTATTTCTTTACAAACAGCTCTAATTTCTTTTAGTTTCTTTCGGATATCATTTTTATTTAATTCCTCCTCATGATATAATATATTAAAAAGTATCATTTAGTAAGGAGCAGTATATGGAACATAATCTACTTTGTTTTAAACGTACATCTACCCTTACTGCTCTTTCATTACCAAGAGAGTATCAGGGAAGGATTTTATACTAAAAGCGGAGTTTGGACTAAAATAATAATTATAAAAAGGAAAAATGAAATTTGTTTTTCCTCGATGAACAACTACAAAGTATAAAAAGAATTAAACTATAATAAAAAACTGATACTGGTTTTTATAGAACCTAATAGCATTTTTTTCGTATAAGTCCAACATCAACAGATTTACAATTTCATATTGAATTTTATTGTGAAGCACAGGATTACTTTTTTTCAATAAATATGACTTAGGGCGCTGCTCATCCCGAAGTTGTTAATGCAATGGATTATCTATCTCCATGCAAAGTTTTAGACTTAGGGGCTGGTCAAGGAAGAAATTCATTGTATCTTGCCTCTCTTGGCTGTCAGATTTCTGCGGTTGATACTAATGCAAAATTCTTGCAAGATTTGGTAGATATTTCTGTAAAAGAAAAACTTAACTTAAACATATTCAAACATGAAATAAATGAAGCTAATATAAAGGATACTTATGACTTTATTGTAGCCACAGATGTTTTTATGTATCTTAACCCCACACGTATTTCTAGTGTTATACACAATATGCAAAAACAGACTAGTATTGGTGGTTATAATCTTATTGTTAGCGCACTTAATACTATAGGTGTTCCAACAATACCATTCCCATTTACATTTATAGAAAAATGAATTGCTAGAATATTATTATGGTTGGGAAATTATAAAATATGAAGAGTATAAAGAAATAACAAAAAGTCTCCATATCCTTATGTAGTACTTTTTAGCTAAAAAGATTGAAAACTTAATTATTGTACATCAACTCTATATTTTTTTAAAAAAACTTCAAAGGTTTATATTTACCTTTGAAGTTTCTCCTTTATTATTTAAACTAACTTTACATCTTGTTCTTCTTAAATTCAGCGATAGCCTCTTTTTGCCAATTTATCAACGCGTTCATTTAATTCCACACCCGTGTGAGCCTTGACTTTTACAAAATTAACTTTTACCCTAGTTGATACCTTATCAGCAAATTCCTTATAATTTTTGGTATAATCAAGATTTGTTTTCCATTTACCCGTTGCCCATGATTCTATACCTTGGTAATCATAGAATAATGTTATTTCTGGAATTTTTTTGTCAACTGCATACCACATAACAAATTTTGCTGCTTCTAGTTCACCAGCTACGTTGTGTAATTCAGCATATTCTCCTTTATTGCCAGCATGCTTATATTCATAATGTTGATCTCCATCAACAATAACACCAGAACCATAAATGCCATTTATCCTATCATAACTACCATCTATATATGCATAAACTCCTTCGACTTTCTCCAGTTTTTCGCTGATAATTTCACGTTCATTCAAATATGCTTCTGCTTCTTCTTTTGTTTTAAAACTTTTGTATATAGCACCTTTAAAACCTACCACTTGCTTTTTGACATTCTTCCCATGTTGAGAAAAATCCCTACTTTTCTTCCATTTTTCACTGCATAAAATTTTCGCCATAATAATCCTCCTAAGATTCCACTATACACTCTACTTCACTCTCTTACAAACGATTATTTTCTATTAACAATTATCTAATTTTTAAATAATATCACTATATAATAAAAATCGATGCGTTGCACCGACTCCATCTATAATTATAAAGACTGGCGGGAATGTGTGGGAATCGAACCCACCCAAGAGGCTCTTAACCCCTCATACTAGTTTTTGAAGACTAGAGAGCACACCAGAACTCATCCACTCCCATGAACAAGATTTATTATACAATAAAAATATAAAAAAAGCAATAGCTTACCGTGGAAAGCAAACCATCTTAATACTACTTTTTTCTCCACTTACCTTACCTTCTTTACCACTTACTGAAAAACTATTAATTTTTCTTTCAAATATGTAGTATGATATACATATAAGAATAAAGAAAGGAGACAATATGAAAATTAATATTAAACTTGATTCAAATATTACAGATATAGAAGTTGTTATAAAATCTCCTGAGTTAAGTAATGATGTTATTGCGATAAAAAGATTTAGTGGAAAAAGCTCTTGCAAGTACCCAAAAAAATTATTTTTTTATAAGGATGACACTGAATATTTTATTCCTCTTAGTGATATTTTTATTTTTTTCGAAACCGATGATAATAAAGTTTATGCACACTCTTATGATAATTTTTACGAAGTGAAATACAAACTTTATGAATTAGAAAGTATAATTCCATTTTATTATTGTCGAGTTTCTAAATCTGCAATAATAAATCTTCGAGCAATTTACTCACTTGAAAAAAATCTTTTTCAGGAGCAAGTACCGCATCTTTTTCAAAAAGCAAAAAAACTGTTCACATATCAAGACACTATTACAAAATTGTCAAAGAAAAATTAAAAAGAAATGAGGTAAAAACTTATGAGAAAAAGTCTAATAGGTTTACTATTTATTATTTTTTTGCAATATCAATCGCATTTGGTGAATTAAACTTCTTTCCATCAGGGAACTATATTTCTAACTTTAGGAACTATTATTTTTAGGGTATTTTATTGTAAGAGGGTTAACTGATTTTTGATGTTTTTTTGGAACTATGTTACCAGCTGCACTACTATTTATTATTTATAACAAACACTTCCATTTTTGCAGCTATATCTACTGGAAAAAGTAATTTGGATTGCTATTCTTCTTAGCATAGGTATATCAATGCTATTTTCCTAAAAAGTTAAAATATAGCTTCCAACGTAAAAAGGATAGATTCCGTGGATATACTAAAAAAACAGAAACTCAGGATTATTCTAACGTTACTTTTGGTGAAAATGTCCGCTATATTAATATTAACGAACTAGATTATTTCAGATCAACTACAACATTTGGCAGCACAAATATTTACTTTTGAAAAATTAGATACTTATTCTATCAAAAGATGTTCATATAAAGCATTACAGCAACATTTGGAGATGTAAAAATATTCGTCCCTAAAGAATGGTCTGTCGAGAATAGAATCTCTTCGATTTCTCGGAGAAGTTAATACTCCATTCTCTACTCCAAATACTAATGATGTTAAAATAATTTTAACAGGTAATGCTACTTTTCGCTGAAGTAAGTATAATTTACATATAATAAATTAACGGTTAAAACATAAAAATCTCTTTAAGACATAAAAATTAAACGTCTTAAAGAGGTTTTTTTATTCTTATTCTTGAGATTTTTTTCTGTTGTTCTCTTTTTTTCCACTAACTTTTGATAAGTAGATTGAACCTACAGTTAGTAGTATCACTAGTAATGAAGCGACTAAAAATTCTTTACTAAAAAAATGTTGGAACTAGTTGCTCCCAAAAGTTTAAGAAAACAACTGTTCCTGGTACAATTCCTAGTACACTCGCTATCATATATTTTTGTTAAACTTATATTAGTAAGTCCATATCCGTAGTTTATCATATTATATGGAACTAGAGGGAATAAGACGTAATATTACTAGGCTCATCATTAATTTTTTTCATCACTTACTCCAAAAAAATACGTGCATGTTGTTCTGGCTTTCATCTTTTCTCGCTAAGTAATTACGAGACCCAATCACGGCCAAAACGTCTTGAGATAACAAACATTATATAACAATTTATAGATGCTCCTAAAAATGTTAACAAGCTGCCTTCTACAAATCCAAATGCAAGACCTCCAGCTACAGCTAAGATTGGCACTGGAAAGAAAAAAACACTGGCAGTATCGCAAACATCAACACATAGACAATTGGTGCAACAACACCAAAACTTTGTATAAACTCCGTCATAATATTCTCCTTTTTATATTTTCTAATTAAAATACTTTTGAAATCTTTTTCTAAAAATTCATAACTAATATAAGATGAAATTTTATTGAAAAGTAAAACTCATCTGTCAACAATTTCGTACTTTCACTATATTCTCTGTAAGCCATCGAACACCAAGTTACACCCTCGTAAACAATTAAAAATCAAATATCTATCAAAAGCGAGCGCGATCATAGTTGCGATATTGGCTATAATCTTCTAAGAAATCATCAATCTCTTTTGGTGTTAAAACTATATCTGTTTTCCAAAACGTCGTTGTTGGTGCTAAAAAGTGTGCAAGGTCCTGCTCGCACTCTCCTATTAAAAGCTTTTTCCCAATCAATAATATAACTATCTTCCTTACTATTTCCAATCAAAAAGTTTACCAGAATTAAGCTCTGTATTAATAATACATGGATTTTTTTATTTTTGTACTCCGTTGGAATAAGCTCTTTACAGATTTTTAAAAACTCTGTAATATATTGTGAAACTTGATTGTCTGCATTCTCCCAAGTTAAATATTTACTTGCCATGTTCTCGCACTCGTCATACATAAGTTGGAAATGGATTTTTCTGCTTTAATAAGATTATTTCTTTACCAAATGTTGTATTGTGAACTTTACTAAGCAAGTAACTCGCAATCTTCATATCCTTCGTATAATCTAATGCGACACCTTTTAAAAAAATCCCATCGTCAAATAATTATATGGCAAATACTCGGTAGTTGTCACTAAAGTTTATATGGTTTTAGGCGTAACTCCACTATCTTTTAATAATTCCAAAGTCTCAAATTCGTATTCTATTTGATTATCCAAGTTCATTTGGCTCTTCATATTTAAACGAAGAACTTTTCTTCATATTATCTTCATCGAATGATAAAGTTAATATTGTACTCTCCCAGCTCCTAATAGTTTGATATTCTTCATAGCCTGTTTCTGCATAAAGTAAATCTTCTTTTATATCAATATCAAGAGCAGCTCTACCTAAATAATAAGTAAGATTATTTTTCTCTAAAACTTTAATTAAATTTTCTAAAAACTGAACTATCCCCATAGCTTGGCAAATCAAAAACTTCTTTTATAGCCTTTCTTCATACCAATTAAGAAATATCCCGCCCATCTTCACTTGGATTAATAACAACATCGTGCGTTTCAAGTTTTTCAAAAGCCTCTTCTATTATATCTTTATCCAAGTTGAAAATGTCAGAACCAAGTAAAATAACTTTACTATCCGAGATAACCTCCTCTAATGCGTTATACATTTTATCACCTAGGTTATCACCCTTTTTGATAATAAAATTTATCGCATGAAATAAGCTCTGCCATTTCTTTGTCATCTGAACTGTTCCATCATGACAAAACAAGTAGTTCTCTATTAGTTTCTGCTAATAAGTCATAATTTTTTTCTTCAACAATTTCTTTTTGGATATTAACAGCTTCTGTTGGCGACATAAAAGTCATAAAGACGAGTTTTCGTAGTCCCCTCTTTAGGAACTCGCGTAAATAATATAATTTTCTCTTTCATAAAATATTACAAAAGGGAAGACTATGCTCCCCTTCCTTTCATTAATTAATGATGATTATGTCCTGAATGATCATCTTTTTAGCAGAATCATGATTAGCATGCCCTTCATGAGATTTTTTTCTGAACCTTTTTGTTTCCTCACTAGGGTTGTTTACAACAATCTGCTATTTCAAATTTATAATTGTGTTCTTTTTGTTCCATCTAATGCATTAAAAACATTTTTTTATACCCTAAATCAATAAGTTTTTTTGTGCAATTACCGATGAACGATCACCAGTATAACAATAAACGTATATTGGTGTTTTTTTATCTTCTGGTAAAACAGAATGAAGATTATCTAGATTTTTTTGAATCTACGTTTTTAGCACCCATTGCATGACGTTCTTCAAAGTCTTTTTTTGTCACGTGCATCCAAGAAGAAGTTATTAGCATTATGGTCTAATAGTGCATCTTGGAACTTAGCTCCATTTAATACTGTATATTTTACAAATTCATACTTATACTCTTTTTGTATTTTGAGCAATTTTTTTATATTTTTTTAAATCCTTGTTTTGTCAATTTGTCTAGCGCTTCTTTTTGATTTATTGTTGTCATCACTATAAACAACAACTTTTTTTCTCGCGCCATGAGCTTATCCCTTCAATACTTTTTTATCGATATTTGCAACCGGAATATTAATAGCATATCTTAAATGTCCTTCTTTATAAGCTGCTTCATCTCGAACGTCTATAACAAGATAATTTTCTTTTTCCTGTTCATTTTTTTGGATATTCGTTAAGTCATCACCTTTTACTGAATAAGCTGATCCTGAACACCCCGCTAATGTTAGTGATAATACCGCTGCTATACTAGCAGTTAAAAATTTTTATTTTTCATTAAACCTATTTCCCTTCATACCTCTTTATTTAATAAAAGACAAGGTGAAATGTAAACTTTTATTAACACCTTATCCTTTTAGTATACCCTAAAGGCCTATTAGTTACTAATAATTGATACTAACTTATTAATTTTTTATTAGAATTTGTATTCGTGTTCTTTTGCTCCATCCCAAGCGTTATAAACATTTGTATATCCTAATTCTACAGCTTTTTGAGCAGCTTTAGCTGAACGGTTACCACTGTAGCAGTAAGTATAAACTGGTGCATTTTTATCAGCTGGTAATAATGCTGCAAGATCTTTATCTAGATTCTTAACATCAATATTTTTAGCTCCTGCTACATGTCCTTTTTCAAAAATCTTTTTGCTTCACGAACATCGATAAATGTACCTTCTTTTTTTATCAATAGCTGCTTGGAATTGGTCTGCAAGTAATGTAGTAAATTTAACTAATTCGTAGTCTTTATATTCTTTAACTCCTTTAGCGTCACTTACATCTTTGAATCCTGCTTTTACTAATTTTTCAGCAGCTTCTTTACTTTTCTTACCAGTATTACAGTATACGATTACTGATTTTTTTCTTTCCAAGCACTGATTCTATCAATATTTTTTTCGATATCAGCTAATGGAATGTTGATAGCGTGTTTAACGTGCCCTTCTTTATATTCGTTTTTCTGCACGAACGTCAATTACAAGGTGTTTTTTTCTTTTTTTCTTTATCATCTTTTTTTCGATTTTTGTTTAAATCTTCTCCTGACATAGTTTTTTTACTGTTGGAGTATTGCTATTATTTTCTGCAGGTTTAGATGATGAACATCCCCGCTAATGTTAACGATAAAACAGCTGCCATAGTTACAGCTAACAATTTACTTTGTTTCATAAAATTGTCTCCTTTGTATATATTGTTATTGTTTCCATGGCCATTATAACAGATTATATAATTTCATTCAATAGCGCTTTTTAAAAATACTTAACAATTATTTTTAATTTTTATTTCTAATAAATATAATCAAATAACCTATATCAATACTATGATTGCTATACTTCGGGTTTTTTTAACGATGTAAATATTTTTAATGTTTTTCTTTATAATCAGAAAAAAATAATTTTTTTATTTTTTTATATTATAACATCTCTAATTTTTTTCAATAAATTCATTAATATTTTTTTACTTTACATCCTTCATAATGGACAATTTTGTCATCAAAATGCCATTTTTTTCTCTATTAAACAAGTTTTTTTAATCCCTAATTTTTTTGAGCTGGTTTTTATATCGTAGAAAATTGAATCACCTACCATCATTGTTTCACCTGCAATTAAATTCTCATTATCCAAAAATATTCGTTAACGCCTGCGGTTTAGGGTTTACTTACTTTCGTCTCTTCAGAAATATACAGGCTAAATAATTCATCTAAACCAAGTTTTTTTAGCTTCAATCTTTGCTCATAGCTCTTTCCATTGGTTAAAAGGATTAATTTATACTTTTTTTGCTTAATTTTTTTAACTTCTCATTTCAATTCTTCATTCGGTTCTATACAATCTATTATAAAAATCAAACTGCTTTTTTTATAATAAATAGCGCAATCTTTTCAACGTTAAATGCAATCCGTATATTTCCATAGTCTTAATTAATCTTTCATTGCGAAGATTTATCAACTTAAGATTTCCTCTATGAATTTCTTTCATCAATTCGTTATTTATTCTTTTTATAAGTTGTAAAGAATTCATCATAAGACGTTATCTTATCATACCCAAGATACTCAAAAAAACTAATTTATTAGATTTTTTTCCATACCGTACTAAAGTCATACAATGTATTATCTAAATCAAAAATTAAATTTTTTATTTTTCTCACCATCTCACCTCCTAAAAAAATGAATTATTAGCTTTATTTATCATTATTTTATAATTAAAAAACTAAAAATCCAAGCAAAATAACTTGGATTTCAGTTGATCTTATTCTTCATATTTTTATTGTAGGGACGAGCCTCGTAAACTAGCGTCCCAGGTGGTACACTCTTTTTTTCAAAACCGCATTTGCTCCTATTTTTAGAATTATCCCCTACTGTGACATTACCTAAAATTTTGGCACCTGCACCGATAATAACATTATTTCCTATAGTTGGATGTCTTTTTATTGAATCTAATGTCGTCCCTCCTAAAGTTGTTCCATGGTACATAGTAACATTATCCCCCACAATTGCAGTTTCGCCAATTACAACTCCCATACCATGATCTATAAACAGACCTTTACCTATTTTGGCTCCTGGATGAATTTCTATACCTGTTATTCGTCTAGCGCGTTTAGCAAGTATTCTTGCCAAGGTGTGATGGTTTTTCTTATATAGCTTATGTGCAAAATAGTGATAGTTCAATGCCTTTATATGTGGATATGTTAAATATATCATAAGTTTAGACTCAGCAGCAGGATCTTCTCTAAGCACTCGGTTAATATTATAGCGTAAATTATCGAAAAAAACTTCATTACACTTCTACATATGTAACTTCATCAAACTCTAACATAGATAAATATTTATCTACTCCGTCAGGTAAGATTGTTACAATTTTTTTATCGGGATACTTAGCCGCTACTTTTTTCGCACCAGCAATAGCTGCTCCTGAGGAAATTCCAACTCCAATACCAGTTGTTCTCACGAAGTTTTTAGTTTCGTTTATTGCTTCATCACTTGATACTGTATAGATTTCATCCATAAGTTCTTTATTAAAGTTCTCTGGTATAAATCCTGTTCCAATACCTTGGATTTTTGTGAACTCCTCCATGTCCTTTACTAATAGCTGGTGATTCTTCTGGTTCGAGTGCGATTGCTAAAACTTCAGGTTTATTTTCTTTCAAATATTTAGCAACACCAGAAAATGTTCCGCCAGTTCCCACTCCTGCTACAAAGATATCTAAATCTGGAACTTGCTCTAAAATTTCTTTCGCTGTAGTTGCATAGTGATATGCTGGATTTGCAGGATTATCGAATTGACTTAAAGAAATAGCATTATCATATTTTTCACGAATTTCTGCTGCTTTATCGATTGATCCTTTAATTCCTAATTCTTTTGGTGTCAAAATTAATTGTGCTCCATATGCTTTAATTAACGTACGACGCTCTACACTCATACTTTCAGGGCATAATAATAACAGCCTTCAATCCTAATACTGATGCTAAAATAGCAACAGCAATCCCAGTGTTTCCACTAGTTGGTTCTACGATAATAGTATCGCTATTCACTTTTCCTTGACGTTTTGCTTCTTCCAGCATACCAAGAACAGCACGATCTTTAACGCTTCCCCTAAGTTATATTTTTTTCAAGCTTCACAAAAAAATATTTGTGTTGTCTATTTTTATATAGGTGTATTCCTACAAATTTTAATGATGATAACATAATATCTCTCTCCTTTTTCTTGTTATTCATTTACATTAAATTATATCATAAATTTTATTTATTGAAAATATTTTTAATGTGAATATTCTGAAAAATTTATTACAAAGTAATTTTTTAAGTATTTTTGGTAAATACTACTTTGAATACATTAAATACTTGTTTTTTTAGAATTAACTAAATAGCACAAGAATTAATATATTCCTATGCTATCTGTAATAATTCTAATATCCTCTGCTAAAGGGACTTCTAAAGAAATTTCATTTTTGTGTAATCGGGTGTTTAAACTGTAGATTATAACAATGTAATGCTTGTCTCTCTATAAGGTCTTTGTTACCTCCATACAGTTCATCTCCCTAAAAAGTGGATGGTCTAAATGGCTCATATGCACTCGTATTTGATGAGTACGTCCCTGTAAATAATTTTAATTTTCACCAAACTTACATCATTCTTTTTCGTCATATTTTTCTAACCAAATTTGTGTTTTTGGCATAATCTCCATCTTCTGAAACACATCTGGTTATAATACTATCCACTTCTCTTTTTATATTGGCTTCTATAACTTGGTCAGCAACTTTTTCCTTTTTGCGAGTGCAAGATAAAATTTATTTATGTCTATTTTGTCAAATAGCGCATGAATATGACGATGTTTGGCGATTAAAACTAGTCCTGTAGTATTTTTTTGTCAAGGCGAGTGACTATATGTGGAATAGTAACATAGTTATTATCATGAAAATAAGTATTAACTATTTCTAAAAAGCGAAGCATCTTCTTCATTTCTTGAAGGAATAGAAGGTAGATTAGCAGATTTATTGACTACAAGAAAATACTCGTCTTCATAAATAATATCCAGATTCCCTTCTATAAAACGAACATGTTCGCTAAATTTTTTTCGCTTGGCAATGTTATTGTTACTTTGTCACCATTTTTTTCAAAATATAGCGGACATTTTTCTTCTTTGTCATTTACCTTAATATTGCCATCATTATCAAATTTTATCCTTGTTAAAGTTTTTACGCGAGATGTTATTTTCTAACAAAAACTCGCGTAAACATTGTTCTTTTTCTATTGTATAAGTTAATACTAAATTAGTCATTGCTAATAAACGATCTTTTTACTCGTTGCCAAAAAGCTATCATCGTTGTAACGAATAAACGAAATCTTTCTATCCTTTGCTAAAAGTAATTTGTAGTTTTTGATATTGTTTCATAATTAAAGTGTAAATGGTCAACACTTATACGATGATTATCAGCGTTTATAGGTTTTTATAGTTAATTCATCATCTTCTGATAAAATTAGAGAATTCCCTAATGTTCTGTAAACCAGATTATTTAATGCTGCGATCTCTGTAACTTGGTATACAGCTGATTGTGGATGAATTACAGCCCCACCAAGACTTTTGTTATAAGCTGTAGACCCTGTTGGAGTACTTATGCATAAACCATCTCCTCTAAAACTTTCAAAATGTACACCATTTATATAAACTTTGGCCGCATAAGTCGTCCCTGTGTGATTATTTACCGTAATTTCATTTTAGAGAATAATATTCTCCTACTAGTTTTCCATCTTCACAATATGCTTTTAACCTTAATACAGGGTATTGCTCTATTTTCGGCTCTAGTGCCAACATATCAAAAAATAATTTTTCAAAATTCTGAGCTGAATAGTCTGTGTAAAATCCCTAAATGTCCCTGTATGTATGGATAGAAACTTTTATTTTATCTAAGTTATCTATATGTTTATTAAAAAGTACGCAGTACTGTTCCATCTCCACCAATTGCAAAAAAACATAATCAGGATTTTTCAGTATCTTCTTTCATATTACTAGCAAGAAGAAATTCTTTTTAACTTATTTCCAATTTTTTTACCGAAACTTCATCATCCCTTAATTCTATGCAAAATTTACCTTTTTAACATTTTTTTATCCTCTTTTGTTATTTTTTTCATAATTTTTCTAACCAAACATCTGCAAAGTCCGGTGCTAACGCTCCTTGATTGTTATCTATCCACTCTTGCAGCTTATTAACATTATATTTCAATATTTTATCAATCTTCTCCCCATAATTATAACGAACTTTATTCTGATTATACTCATCTTCATCTAATAAGAAGTATTTACCATCTGGATATTTTTATATCAAGGTCATAGTCAATATATTTCACACCATCTACATCATAAGCAAATGGGCTACTTAAATTTGAATAATAATGTACGCCATCTTCCCTAAACATGCAGATTATATTAAACCAACTTTCGCTATGGAAATAAACTAGAGCAATCTCTTTTGTTACCCAAGTTCGTCCATCGCTTTCTGTAACTAATGTTCTATTATTTGCCAAAAATTAAAAACTTGTTCATCCGCTTCAAGAACAATGTTTTTTTATGCCAAATTCTATGTATAGAACCGTCATGTTTATAAGCAATTATTTTTACTACATCCCCCTTTTTGGGGCTTTCCATCTCTATACATACTCTCTCCTTTCATCATTTTTATTCTTCATATCTTTTTTTATTATATCATAATTATTCCTTCTTATTCCACCTTAATTATCTATTTCTCTCAATTATTTTTTTCACAAAAATAAAAAGAACTAGTTGCTAGATTATTTAAGCATTTTTTTACAAGCAAAAATTATTCCTATATTTCACTTGTAAAAAAATAAGCTTTATTTTTGGTAAACAACTAATTCTTTATTTTTCTTACCATGCATAGTTAGGTTCTTCGCATGTTAGCATTGAATTCAATAATTTCTCTGGTGTTTCTATTTTTTTAGCCCACCATATACACTATCTTGTACTTTAGGAGCTGGATCTAAAGTAATAAACATACTTTTATATCAGAGCCATCTTCTGTTTCTATATAGCCGATTGCTGTAACATTATGTTCTCCCTTTTAAACCTGGATATATTTTTAGAAACATCCATTGTTAAATACATAGGATACCCATCCTTTATGTTTTTCTTTAATCTCTGCTTAAATAATGAAATTTCTTGTGCACTTTGCGTACCACCGACTACCACTTCTAAACGATAACCTGCTTGTCCCGTAACTGGGAATTCATATCCAAACATATATTTATTTAATACCCTTTATAGCATCTTTATTATGTGTTCCAAATGGTTCATAAGTCCCCATTTCTTTTAGCTAATGTGAATTGATCTACATATACTCCACGATATGATAAAAATCATGCTAACACTAGTAGGAGCACAATAATACCAAACTTTTTGTACTTGTGGTGTTACATTAAGTCTAACTTTTCTATTAGTTTCTTTTGGTGTTTCTTTTACTTGAGACGTTTCATTATTTGGGGATTTTTCTCCATCTTGAGTCTTTTTTATAACCTCATTATTATTAATATTATTTTTTTATCATTAGGATTATTTTTCTTGACGGTTTACTTTATTATCTTCTTTTTTTATTCTCCTCCGTCTTAGTTGGGGCATCCTCTTTTTATCTATATTTTTTTACTACAACCACATAAAAAAACTAACAATTAATATCGCGTTTAACAACAATTTTATAATTTTTCATCTCGTTCTCCCCCTTCTTTTTTTCCTACTATTATTTTTAGCATATTCTTTCCTTCTTAGTCTATTTTTCATCCTAGACTTACTAGCTAGTTATATCATATAATAATTTTTTTACAGAAAAAGACTAATTTTCTATTGACAAAGACAAAAATTTACTGTTATTCTATAAGTGTATATACTAGGGCTCTTTTATATTCAGTTTGTCTTTGGGGTAATTATGAGAAGAATTTTTGGTAGAAGATTTTAGGGATATTTAATCTTCCTCTAGAAATACACTATTGAAGTAACTAAGCTGATATAATTTGCAAATACACCTACTAAAAAGTTTTTAGTAGGTGTTCCTGTTGATTAAACAAAAAGTCAGATGATTGTTTTACTAATCATCTGACTTTTTTATTTTATTCGTAATCAATTACTCCTAGGGCTATTTTTAGCATAACGTGACATTCTATCTTTTTGTCCACGCTGGCTCCCAAACTATATTGACATCAACTTTTTCTATCTCATCAACACCTAGCATAGCAGTTTCTACTTGTTCGATTATAACCGGTGCTAAAGGACATCCCATTGATGTTAATGTCATATCTACAATAGCATGCTTATTATCGTCACTCATCTTAACATCATAAACTAATCCTAAATTCATAATATCAATCCCTAATTCTGGATCAATTACATTTTTCTAAAGCCTCTATAACTCTATCTTTTAAAGTTTCCATTTTTTTCCTCCTGTTTCAAAAACTATTTATACTTATCTCAGCTACTCTTTTTATTTTATTCCTAAAATCTGTAGCCAACTCCTTTTTTATACTCTTCTTTAATATAGTTACCCAGTTGAACTATATGTTGTTCTGTTTCTTTTCTAATCATACCTATCTTTATGCCAAAGTTAGATGTGTCATCTAATCTTAGTATATCTAACATATATCCTTGTAAACGTCCTTTGGAGTCTGTAACTTTTCTAAACTCTAGTCTCTTAATATCACGTAGAGGTTCAAAATTAAACACGCCTTTATAAACAATTATTGAATCTTTATAGATTAAAACTTTAAGACCTTCATCTAGGTACTGCGCTTCACGCAAAAGAATATCCAAGTCTCTTTCTGTTTCAGGGAATTCGATAAATAGCTCTTCGTATTCACTACGAGCATGACGAATTCTTCTTCTTATTGAAAAATATTACACCTATAGTTATAGCTGATAAAACAAACGGTACTCCTATAGTCATAACATAATATCCCCATCCTATTGGTTTCAAGTACATATCAGAATAAAACGGTTTTTCTTTCAACTTACTTGTATAAGCATCTTTATTGTCTTTAACCCCAACTTCGTTAATAATCTGTTTTACACGATCTTTTATTAAACTACTCTTTGGGAGTGAGTCTACAAATTTACGTCTTAGCTCAGGTGTGATATTTACTTTTCTACTACTGCGTCTTCCATAAGTAACTTCTGGAATAGCATCAATACGTTTGTAAATATTTTCACTTGATAAATTAGTCAGTTTCCCATCTTGTAGTTTTCGACCATCAAGGAATTTTTTTCTAATTCTTTTTCTGTAGCTTTTTAGCATTATAAAGCCTCGCTCATAGTCGACTAAATAAAAATTTTTTTCACCTTCTTTGAGCTTTTCATCAACTATATTTTGTTCTTCTATAGCTACAACTTTTATAATTGAGTAACCAGAATCTCCAGAAAAGTCGTCTCCTTCTTTATATAATGTTTCCAGACTCCTAAAACTATTTATCGAAGCAACTATAAACACAAAACTTACTACAAACAATATTATAGCTATTATAATCGAAACTTTCGATCCTCGTATATAACTTTTTTTCTCATTTTTAACCCATCTTCTATCTTCTAAAAATTATTTTTTTATTTGAATTTTTCTATTACTATCGCTCCATTTGGAGTTCCTGAAATGCATAAATCGCACATATTTAAGAATAATCCATGTTCAACTACACCAACAATATCAGCCAACTTGTTCTTCACTTCATCTATATTGAAACCATAACCTAGATGTAAGTCTAGAATATAATTATGGTTATCAGTTACTAAAGTTTTCCCATCTTTTAGGCGCAATACTGGATTTAGTCCTAATTTTTCCATTTTTTTCTAATAGTATGGCTATATCCAAATGGTAAAATTTCTACAGGTAGATTAAAGTTCCCCAATTTTTTTCTACATCTTTACTTTCATCAAAAATCCAGATTATTTTTTCGGCAATATCCGCAACTATTTTTTCTCTAAATAGCGCTGCTCCACCGCCTTTTATCGCGTTGAAGTTTTTATCAATCTCATCTACACCGTCAACAGCAAGGTCGATATGATCTATCTCTTCTAGTTCCTTAATAACAAGACCTAAGCTTTTTGCTAGTTCCACCGTTTGAATCGATGTTGATACCATCTCTATATTCAAACCTTCTTTTTACTTTTTCAGCTAGCGCATGAACAAAGTAAAAACACAGTAGAACCTGTCCCAAGACCTACTATCATACCATCTTTTAACATAGTTAACTGCCTCTTTACCAACAACTTCTTTTAAATTCATTTTTTCGTTCCCCTTTTAATGATTTGTATATTTATTTAATATTATTTATACTCTACCAACTTGTAATTTTTTTCTTACCACGTCTCACAACTGTAAAACTATCTTCAAGACGCGAACTACTATCTACAGTGAAAGCTAAATCAGTAACTTTGTCCCCATTTATAGAAATTGCTCCGTTATTTACGTCTTCACGCGCTTGGCGTTTAGAAGTTACTACACCACTTTCAACTAGAAATCTACTATATTGATATCATCTTTTGGTAATTGAGCTTTTGGCATACCTTTTACAGCTACTTTTTAATTCATCAAGAGTTAGTTCTTTAATATTTCCTGAGAATAATGCTTTAGTGATATTTAAGGCACTCTCTAAAGCCGCTTCACCATGTACAATTTTTACTAACTCTTCTGCTAGAGCTTTTTGAGCAAGGCGTAAGTGTGGCTCTTTTGCCAAGCTTTCTTCTAGTTTCTCAATTTCTTCTTTTTCTAAGAATGTGAATTTTTTAATTGCTGAGATTGTGTCATTATCAGCAGTATTGAACCAGAATTGGTAAAACTCATAAGGCGTTGTTTTTTCTGGATCTAACCATACCGCTCCACCTGTTGATTTCCCAAATTTTGTTCCATCTGATTTTAGCATTAGCGGAATAGTAAATCCATACGCTTCTACATCACCGCGGAGTTTACGCATAATTTCTAGCCCTGTAGTAATGTTCCCCCATTGATCCGATCCACCAAGTTGCATTTTTACCCCATGATGTTCATTAAGATAAGCATAGTCAATACCTTGTAATAAGGTATAACTAAATTCTGTAAATGACAATCCATTTTCTAAACGACTTGATACAGAGTCTTTTGCCAACATATAATTAACATTGATTAGTTTCCCAAAATCTCGTAAAAACTCAATCATAGACATTTTTCCTAACCAATCACCATTATTTACAAACTCGATATTTTCATCTCCTCTAAAAATATTACGCAGTTGATTTTTCTAATTTTTTTAGCATTTTTCTGCAATAGTTTCTAAACTTTGTAATTGGCGTTCTTCACTACGTCCTGAAGGGTCTCCAATAATTCCAGTTCCCCCTCCAACTAAAACTACTGGCTTATGTCCATATTTCGCAAATCTTTTTAATGTTAAAAATGGTAATAAATGCCCAACATGTAGAGAATCTCCAGTAGGGTCTGTTCCACAATAAATAGATACACTTTCCGTTTCTAATAATTTTTTTATTCCTTCTTCATCAGTTTGTTGATATACTAAATCTCTATATTTTTAGTTCTTCTAACAAGTTACTCATGCTAACCTCCTTGTTTTTCTTTCATGCGTATGTTTCCATTATATCACAATTTAGCTATTTCTTTTGATAGTTTTTTTCATTATTTTTTTGACTATAAAACTTTATCATTATTATGATTTAATTTAGAGTTTTTCTCAAAAAAATATGATATAATGTAGTAAAATATGTAACCAAGGGGATTTCTATGGAAAAAAGAAGATTAGAACTTCATTTCTTAGGATTTTTTTATTAATACTTGCTATTTTCATTAGCTTTGGAGCTGGGATAGCTCTTGGTTTTGTCGGTGGATTAGTCAAAGATCAGCCCTGTTTTAGATCAAAAAGAAATGAAAGAACAGATCAATAACATTAGTAAAAATAGTGAAGTTTATTTCGGTACTGGTGAAAAATTAGGTACCCTTAACTCTGAGCTTATTAGAAAAACTGTAAATTATGAAGACTTAGGTGAAAATGTTAAAAATGCGACTATTGCTAGTGAGGACTCTGATTTTTACTCTAACAATGGTGTAGAAATATTCGGATTAATCCGCGCTGTTTATAGCGAAGTTACCGGAGCTCATACTAGTGGTGGTAGTACGATAACTCAGCAGCTCGTTAAGAACCAATTATTAGATAATTCTCGTTCTTATGAAAGAAAAGCAAAGGAAATTTTTATTAGCCCTAAGGGTTGATAATCACTTTTCTAAAAAAGAGATTCTTGAAAACTATTTAAATGTTGCTTCTTTTGGGAAGAATAGTTTAGGGCAAAATATTAGTGGAATAGAAACTGCTGCACAAGGTGTTTTCGGTATCCGCGCCAAAGACTTAAACATCGCTCAAGCAGCTTATCTTGTTGGTTTTGTTCAATCACCATATAGATATACTCCTTTTGATAATGCAGGTAATATTAGGCCAGATGAAGAACTACAAGCTGGTATAGAGCGTCAAAAAAATATGTTTTTATCGCGAATGAAAGCAAATAACTTTATCAATTCTTCTCAATACAAAGAGGCTCTTGACTTTGACATTAAAGGATCTTTTACTAAACAAAAAGTTGAAGAATATACTGAATACCCTTATATTCGTGACGAAGTAACAGCATCTGTTGCAGAAATCTTAGCTGAACAAACAGCAGTTAAAAAAATAATAGACTCCAACAATTTAGAAATAACGCTACTTATCGAGCAGAATTAATCGAAAAAAAGTAAAAACAAAATTTATTACAGGTGGTTATAAAGTAAAAAAACAACTTTAGATAAGAAGCTTTATGATAAACTTCAAGAAACAAAAAAACAATTTGAAAGTTATCCAGCATCTTACCAAAACGGAACAACTTATCCATTAGAAATTGGAGCTTCAGTTATAGAAAATGATACTGGTAAAGTCTTAGCTTTTTATCGGTGGAATGAATTATAAAAAAACAACAGCTAAATCATGCTACTCGTACTAAACGTTCTCCAGGTTCTTCAATCAAACCACTATTGGTTTATGGACCTGCTATTGATAAAGGATATATCACTCCAAACTCAACTGTCTTAGATAAACGATTTAATTATTACGGTTGGACACCAGAAAACTTTACAAGAACTGAATATGGTTATATTTCTGCAAGAAAAAGCACTTGCTCAATCACTTAACTTATCGACAATTAGATTATATTCAGCTTTTTGTAAATGAAGATCCTGTAAAAAGAGTATCTTGAAAAAAATGGAATTCAAAGGTATGACAGAAACAGATCATACATCTCTTGCTGCTTCTATCGGTGGGATGAGTTATGGAGTTTCTGTAATGGAAAATACTAGTGGTTTCTCTACATTTGCTAATATGGGAGAACACAAAAAAGCCTATATAATAGAAGAAATTCGCAACAATGATAATGAAATAATCTATCAAGCTAATCACACGCCTATTAGAGTTTATAATGATTCTACAAGTTACTTAATTTTTAAATATGCTTAATGATGTAATTAATGCAAGTTACGGAACTTCTGCTGATATAGCTAAACAACTTAACTTCAGCAGTAAAAACTTATTTGTAAAAACAGGAACTTCTGAATATTATAAAGATCTTTTGGGTTGTTGGTGGTACGAAAAATATTACCGTCGGTGTTTGGAATGGTTACGATAAACCAGCTACTGTACCAAGTTATGACTATGCTCATAGGTCTTGGGCTACAATAATGAATGCTATTTATAGCTATGATAGTAAGCTTGTTTCACCAAATGTAGCCTTCACTAGACCAAATTCTGTAATAGATTTTCTCTATAAATCCTTACAATAACGCAAAAGGTTCTGTATCCGATATGATTCCTAATGGTTTTGTGGAATTAACTAAGGAAAAAAACTCTTGCGAAACTTGGATTTAGCATTGATAAAGATTTAACCTTTGGAGAGCCAAAAATCTATTATGGAAAAATAACAAAGACAAAGATGATAAAGATAAGAATGAAGAGTCTCATAGTCATTCATCTCATGACGACTCTGATGACTAATCTGTTCTTTATACATTATAAAAACATAAAAAAAGAAAGATTTTATAGGTCTTTCTTTTTTACTTCTATCCTTCTAATACATCATACATAGCTGTTAAATCATGTGCATCAGCAACTTCTGCCCAACCTTCAATATCATCTAACTCTTTCGCATGAGTTATTGTATATATTGCTTTGGTTAACGTATAAAATTCTTGCAGTGGTTTTTATTAATTTCTTAAAAGCTAGTTACCGCACCACCACCTAAAAGCTTCTTCAAACATTGATTGAGCTCTCTTTCCATCTTCATTATTTATAACATCTTCTAAAAATAATACCAGAATGGGCAAGGTATAACATATAATTATAAACCGCCTTAAAAAGTACGATACGCTTTTTTTATATTTTTCATTTCCTTCTTCTTTATTGGTCCAACGACGTAAAGCTTGTTACCTGGTTTTTGTATAGGATCTTTTATCTCAGAAATTAAAAATGTAACAAATTCATCAGCAATTTCTTTTTTTCCTTTTCCTTTACTAAATCTGGAATAAATCCTTTTTCTAATAACCTGTTATAAAAAAATCTCCAAAAAAATTCTATCCAATTCGTATGTATCTTCTTCTGTTAAAAAAATCTTCTGGGGGAACAAATGTTTTTAATACAGGAGGAAATTCTATAGTTTTTTTCCTACATTAAATGTCCCTACTGTCATATTTAGCGATTGAACAAAATCATTTTTTTCTTAAATAATTATAAATATGATGTGCATCTTTAGCATAGTAATTCTCGGTAAATTCTTGAAGTTTATTTGTCTCTTCTAAATCTTTTTCTAAAAAGTATGCTTCTAACTTCTTATTATATCTTTTTATCGTATTTACGTAGTTGTTTTTAATTGTGGTAACGCCGTATTATAAGTATAAACTCGCTGAAAAGTTTTTTTCTTAATAATTCTACTGTTATAGCCAAATGGCCACCTAAAGAATGACCAGCTGCGACTTTATAGCATGTATCAAAATTAGGTATCTTTTTTTCTTAAGAAATTTCAAAAATGCAAATGCAGAATCAATCTGACTAGTATTCTCTCCTGAAACTATTCCTGTATAATTGTAAAACCAATCACTCATATCATCAAGCTCGGTTCCTCGAAAAATTACCAACAGTTCATTGTACTTCTCCAAATAAATAGCTGTTGCTTGAAAACCATTTTTTTGCAAGTTTGGGAGTCGATAGACCACAATTATGAGACTACTATATCATCTATTTTCTCACCTGTAACATCTTGAATAATTCTTTTTTATTTTTTATATTCAGCCGTGCTTTTGCTTCTTATTTCCTTTTTATCAAATACTCATACCAAGCTAACTTCGCTAAAAAGTAACGGATTATGGAAAAAAACGTAAAAAAACATATTAATCCCTCTTCTCTACAATTTTTCTCTAGTTCTTTTTATATTATATCACAAAAATATATTCAGTAAAACAACAAAAAGAGTCTAGTTTTTTTCTAGACTCTGATTTTTGATTATATTTTTTTACCAACTATCTTGCTTTTTCTTCTCTTGATTATTATTGAAGCAGCTAATAGCACTAGTCCCTACAACTACTGATGATTTTTGTATTCTCACCTGTTTTTCGGTAAGATAGCTCCTTGTTTTTTTGATTAACTACTATTTCTTTTTTCTTTAGCCTTTGTTGTAGGGTTTGTTGGTTTATTTAGTGTAGATATATCAAATTCTGGTTTTTCTACTGTTAGTGCATCTTTTGGTATTTCAAATTTGAATTCCGGTTTTTTTCTAAGATAGGCGCATCCTTTGTTGTAGCATGTAGATAGTCTCCTAATTCATATTGTTTTTAATAGTTTTATATCTATCCTGTTTATCTTGCGCGATTTTTTTGTAATGATTTTTAATTCACCATTAGCTAATTCTAATTCTTCTTGAGCAATCTTTAATTCTTCTTGAGCTTTTTGTTAGCGCCTGTTTCACTGCACCGCGACTAGCATCTAATCTCTGTTGGTCCTCTAGTTCTGTTGTAGCTTGTGCTAAAAGTTTATCAATTTCGTCAATTTGCGCTTCAAGTTTAACGATTTCTTCAGCTCTAGATTCTGATAGGCGTTTTTAGTTCAGTTACTTCTTGTTCTTTTGTTGTAGCCTCAGCTTTAATATCTTCTAATTCTTTTTTCAGTTCACCTAGTTCTTTATTTAAACGAGTGCGTTTTTTTCTGTTTCGGCATCAACATTTCCTTTGCAAACGAGCTATATCTTCTTCTTTTTTGTGCTTCTTTTTGTTTCAACTTTTCAACAGTTTTTTTCAGCTAAATCTTTAGCGGTTTGAGCCTCATCTACTTTGTTTTCTAGACTGTCAGTTTTTTTGCTTTATGGTCAGTTTTTGCTTGTTCTAATACTTTATTAGCATCATTTAATTCTGATTGAATTTTCCCAGTATTTTCTTTAGCTACATTGTACGCGTCCTCTAACACTTTTGAACCTGGTAATTGTACATTATCTATACTTTCAGGTGAATTTTTTACTATATTTCTCTTCATATTTATTGTTATTTCCTACTGATGCTTTGCGAAACGCTAATTACTGATATTTTTTACCAATGTATTGCCTTCAGATTTTTTTAGGGTTGGTATAAAACTTAATGCTATATTTTCTTGAGCTCCTAAAAGAAATGATGCATCTCCATAGTGTCCATTTGTTTTTACCGCTATAGAAGAATTTTTGTACAGAATTATGAAGGATATCAAATAAGTATCTACGTGATACTTTTGAGCCATCTTTAATTGGTGCATAACTATATTCTTTGTTTTTCATAATCGTTACCACGATCACTTAAACCATGTAGCCTAGCCGCTTCCTTAATACCTTTTGATATACTGTCTTTCCTTGTCAAATTTACCCTCCATAGCAATACGAGCAATTTCATCAGCAAACTTTTGAGTATTCAAATTATATTTATGTGGTGGTAATCCGAATTGTTCTCTAACTTGATTTAATAAATGAGTGAAGTATTGCGAGAACAACTCTTTATCTTTATCACTCATATTTTTAGATCTACAAGATCAGTATCATTTTTATAATCATTAGGATTTAATTGTTTAAGTACATTTTCTTTGTCAGCTTGTTCAGCTTCGACTACACGATTAAAAAGATTCAACACTTGGATTAGCTTTAAATTCGTTAAATCTACGCACGAAATCATCACTTACTTTAAGAGTTGTTTTAGCTGAACCAAATGGATTAACCGCATTGTCTATTTTTTGATTTAGCTTTGCTTTTCAGCCTGCTTTGCAAGTTCTAATCGATTTCTTTTTACTTTTTTTGTTTTGTTCTTCAACCTTTTTTTAACTAATTTTTCAATTTCTTCGTTTTGCTTAGCATCACTTTTTAATTGCTTCTTCTAATTCTTTTTATGTTTTTCTAAATCATTTTTGCATTTTCTAAATCTTGGGTTGCTTGTTCTTTTTCGATTTTTCTCTTCCAACAGCTTTGTTGAGTCCTTCAACTCTTTTAGTTGCTTTTCAATATCTTTTAATCTGCTCTTGTTTTTCAGCAGCTTCTTTCAATTTATTTTCAGCTTCTTGTGTTTTTCTAGCTATATCTTTATCGATTTCTTCTTTTTGCAACTTCTGCTTGTAGTTTTTAATGTTTCAGCTTTTGCTTTATCCTCTTTAATATTGTCAACTTTAGATTGAGCCTCTTTGATTTTTATCCGGCGTTACTTTCTCCACACTATCAAAATCTTTTTGCTTTTCTTCAACTTTCTCATCCGCTTTTGTTACCTTATCACTTTTTATCCGCAGCTTCTTTTTTTCTTAGCTTCAACATTAGCGTTTGCTTGATCTGCTTTCTACTTTTTGCTTTAGCAACATCTTCTTTCTTAACTTCATTTTTCTTTTTGTCTTTGTAACTAAATTGTTAGCTGCATCTTGTTCTGGTGTTGGCGAATCAGCTGCGTGGACATCTTGTGCAAAAACCACTCCACCAATTACTGTAGCACCAATAGCTAATGTTGTTGTTAGTTTTTTTATTCACTTGTATATATTTCTCCAATCGTTTTTTTATTATATCATTATAGAATTTATTGTATTTTTGATTTCCTTTTTATTTTTAGCATTTTCCCCTCATACTACTTTCGTTTTAATTATAAAATAGAGAGGTTTAATTTTTATAACTCCAAAAACTATTTACTCATTTTTTTATATCTTTCTTCAAATAGCTGTAAAATTAGAACCTTCTTCTCCGTGTTCCAAGTTTAATTAAACAATAATTTGAACTATTTTACTTTTTCTTCTTTTTCAATATTATTGAAGTAACTAGCATTATTAACCCCGCAAATACTGATGATTTAGTATTTTTCTCCTGTTTTTGGTAATATAGCCCCTTGTTTTTTTATTACGTTCGATTTCTTTATTTCCATCATGTAATGCTGGACTACTAGGTTTAGTCGAATCAGCTGGTTTAGATGGCTTAACTAACTTGCTCATATCAAATTCTGGTTTTTTTCCACAGTTGGTGCATCTTTTGGCGTACCATATGTTAATTTTTTTCTAATTCATATTGTTTTTAAAATAGCCATATATTTATCATATTTTGCCTTAGCATCGGCACTTGCTATAGTTAAATTTTCTTGTGTTGATTTTTAACTCTTCTTTTTACTAATGCAAGTTCTTCTTTTGCATTTTTTTAAATCTTCAATAAGTTTAGGATATTGTTGATGTAAATCACGTGCTTCTTGTTGATCATTTAATAATTTTTTTGCAACTTATCTTCTATTGATTTAATATCTTCTTCTAAGGCTTTAATTTCAGATGATAATTTTTTTACTTTGTTTGTCCCATCATTTACTTTTTTCTTTTTCAACCAAGTGTACCTTCTAGAGTTTTTGATATCTTTTTTCAACTTCAGTCAATTCATCAGTTAAGTCTTTTAATAATTGGTCAGCTACTTTTTTTCTTTCTTCTAAATCTTTAATTTGTTTTCCAACTTTAGTTAACTTTTTCCGCTGTTTTTTTCTAATTCTTGCTCAACACTTTTTAGGGGCTGCTGTGGCTTTTATTAAGTTCATCAGTACTTGCATCATCTTTCTGACCAGCTTTTTAAATCTTTAATTTTTTTGTTCTAACTTAGTTTTTCTGTGTTCAAGTCATTAATTTTCTTCTCTAAGTTATTTTTTTCTACTTTTTTTACCTTCTAGTTGTTTATCATTAGTAGATATATCTTGGATTTGAGATTTCAATTCACCAGTACGTTCTTTTTTTAAGTTTAATTTGATTTTTAGCTTTTTTTCTAAATCTTTTTTCCCCTTGAGCTACAGCTGCCTCTTCATTAACCAAATTTTTGCGATTTTTGCTCTAATGCTTTTAGCTTTTTTTCTTCTTTTTCTTTAGTTGTTTTTATCAATCTCTTTAGCAAATTGTTTCATTGTATCTTCTGTGATTGATTCAGTTTTTTTCTTAGTATTTTCTAATTTCTTAACTTTTTCTTCTAATGTTTTTAGCTTTTTTTCCGTCTTTTTCTTGTACGGTCTTTTTCTAAAAGCACCTTCTTTACTTTTTTTGATGTTTCATACTCTTCCTTTGCTTTATCAACATCTGCCTTTTTCACAGTACCCTCTTTTGTTTTTAGTAATTAAGCCAGCTTCTTGGGGAGAGGATATTTTATTAACATCATCAGCTTTTTGCTCCTTGAGCATTTACCATTAATATACTTCCTGCGATTACTGCACTAATTGTAATAGTTGTCTTTAGTTTTCTATTCATATAAGTCTCCTAATTTCATTTGTAATTTACTATTAAAATTTCAACCTTAATTAACTTTCAAATATTATATCCATACTATTTCGTAATGTATTTGAAGCTCTACTTATCCAATTTTTAGAAATTCTCTATTTTTAAGCAAATTAAATAACATAGCTATTATTAGTCAAGATCTTAGTATTATAGGATACTCCTTATATATCATATACGGTAACATTTTTTTACAAATATTCTTCGAATCTTTAGCATCTCATAAATCTACATTAGAATCTTTTTATAATAACTGTATCTATAACTGCCATATAATAATAATTATTTTTTTATAATATAATTAACATATAATTTATATTTATTATATATAGAAGAGTTTTTTTCTTTAATGTAGAATATTATTGTGTTTTAAACCTTTAAATTTGGTTTTATCTCACTGAAATACTCTTATTTATTTTACTATAAATACACAAATTTTTATTGTAAATTCCGTTACTTCTGCAATATAAAAATTCGTCAAAAAAACCGCTATTAAGTATCCTTATCTTATTATCTTAAACTTCAAAACAGTGCAAATAGCTATGTTCTCTTTATTAGGATTATTATATTCATCATCATATTTTTTAGTAGGAAGCTTATCAACGTTACTTGTTCCCTACAGAATATATTTAATTAAAATCCTATATATTATATTTTTTTCACCAACTAAATACTTACCACATTATCTTTCATTGCTTTATGACCATTTGGTAGTTATTTTATACAATTTAATCATTTAAAATTGTCATAGTTTCTAGTTTATCAAAAAGAAAAAAATTTCAATGTTATTTATATAAAAAAATATATCTTTTTTTGAAGAAATACCAAAATTTTAAGTTCACATTAAGTAGAAATAATAAATTAGTAATTTTTAAATGTTTTTTTATAATTAACAACTATATAATATCATCGAAAAACTTAAATAACCTTAAAGTTTTAATAAAACTTTAAGGTTATTACTATTTTTTTCTATACATTAAATCTAAATAGCATTATATCGCCATCTTTAACTTCGTATTCTTTTTCCTTCAAGACGAACACGGCCAGCTTCTTTTTGCTTTTCACCATGCTTCCATATTCTAATAGGTCGTCGTAACTTACAGTTTCTGCACGGATAAATCCACGTTCAAAATCAGAGTGAATAATCCCAGCACATTCTGGCGCTAACATTCCTTTTTTTGAACGTCCAAGCACGTACTTCTTGAACACCAGCAGTAAAGTATGTTGCAAGACCCTAATAAACTATAACTTGCTTTTAATAAGTTTATCAAGACCACTTTCATCAATTCCCCAATTCTTCTAGGAACATTGCTTTTTTCTTCATCTTCAAGAGACGCCATCTCTTCTTCAATTTTTCGCACAAACCACGATTACTTGGCTTCCTTCGTTTGCTGCAAATTCGCGAACACTTGCTACGTGTTTATTAGCGTCAACGTCTAGCAAATCATCTTCACTAACGTTTGCTACATAAAGCATCGGCTTCATAGTTAATAGGTGTAGATTTTTAGCGATTTTTTGTTCTTCTTTATCTAATTCTAAAAAGACGCGCTGGTTTTTCTTCTTTAAGAATATCGCGTACTTTTGATAATACTCCAAACTCAGCCATAGCATCTTTGTCTTTTTGTTTGGCTTGCTTTTCGACACGTCCTATGCGCTTTTTCTACACTTTCAAGGTCAGCTAAAATCAACTCTAAGTTGATTACTTCAATATCATATAATGGATCTACGCCACCTGCAACGTGTGTAATATTTTCATCTTCAAAACATCTAACAACTTGGCAAATTGCATCTACTTCACGGATATGACTTAAAAATTTATTTCCTAAACCTTCTCCTTTTGATGCACCTTTTACAATACCAGCGATATCAGTAAATTCGAATGATGTCGGTACTGTTTTTTTCGGTTCTACTAATTCTGTTAATTTATTTAATCTATGATCAGGTACTTCTACAATCCCAACATTTGGATCAATTGTTGCGAATGGATAGTTTGCTGCTAGGGCTCCTGCTTTTTGTTATTGCATTGAAAAGTGTACTTTTTCCCTACGTTTGGTAATCCTACTATTCCGGCTGTTAATGCCATAGTAATAATCACTCCTTTTTCTCTTTATTATTTATATATTGAAAAAAACAAATATTCTTTATTTTTTTCTAAAACATTTAGGCCTTCACCTACTCAACTATCATATTATAACATAAAAAAACTATAACTTAGCATTTAATATTATATTATTTGAATTATTTTTTTGCAAATTATAATTAATTTTATCCATTAGTATCTAAAAATGATACTAACTATTCTAAAATTGCGTACTTTTACAAAAATATAGTTTAGTAGGTAAACTATATTATAAGATATAAATATATCTAATAAATTGTTAGGATGGTGCTTAATAATGAAAAACTACAACTCAAATATTAAACTTGGTATCGCAAGTCTTAATGTTCAAGATTTGGAAAAAAACAAACTAATTTTTATAGACATATTATGGGAATGACGGTGTTGGAGGAAGATAAGGACTTCGTTCTTTTAGGTACTTCAAATAAGACTCCACTTCTTAAACTGCAAAAACTGCTCATAAATTTGTGAATTCTTACGGATTATACCATATTGCATACCTAGTTCCAACTGAACAAGATTTAGCCGATATCCTTAAACATTTTTGTAACATCAAAAAAACTAGGTTGGAAGGAGGAGCTGACCACGGCTATTCTAATGCTATTTATCTAAGTGACGCTGAAGGAAATGGTATTGAAGTATACTATGATAAAGACGAAAGTTTTTGGGATAGACGTCCTGATGGAACTATCGTCGGCATTACCGAGAGATTAGACGCAGACCATTTACTTGATATCTCTAAAACTATCTCCCCATATGAATTACCCGCTGACACTATTATCGGGCATATTCACCTAAGTGTCCGTGATTCTAAAGTATCATCTGCATTTTATCAAAGTGTTTTAAACTTTTTAGATAAATTCACAGTGCCATCTGCAAGCTGGATTGCCCATGGAGATTACCACCATCATCTTGCTGTAAATAATTGGGCAGGTAATAACTTGAATGATAGACAAAAAGATTTTTCCTGGATTAGCTTATTTCGAAATTATCGTAACAGATAAAGATGAATATCTAAAAGCTTATTCAAAATATTAAAAGCAACTAATACTACTATAAGAAAAGAAACTGAGGATGCTATATTTATAAAAAGATCCTAATGGAATTGAAGTAAGATTAATAAAAAGCATTTAATTAAAGTGTCTAAAAAGGAGAACGGCTCGCCAATTGGCGAGCCATATATATGAAATATTATTAAGTTTTTGGTATAACTATATTATAGTATTGCTACTTTACATATACTTTAATCTATAATTAAAGTTTACTTAAAAAGTTGTTTTTTTAATGAAGACACAGGAATAATTATCCTAAATTAAAAAAATAAACAACCTAGCTTTTATTAGCTAAGTTGTTCATTACTAAAAAAATCTATTCCGATTTTTTTCTCAATTATTTTTATTTTTATTAAAAATCTCGTCTTGGCATCATAATGTTATTGTCACATTTTTAAACATTTTATCTTAATATCAGCACCCATACGAGTAATTTGCCATCTATTTGTACCACATGGATGTTGTTTTTTTCATTTCAACAATATCATTTAAACCATATTCCATTGTTTAACTCTCCTACTTTTTCTTCTAATAATGTTAATTTTATCTTTGAACTCATTGAAAAAAAGTCTTTTTCTTAACATTGTCTCAACACTTTGCTTTTTCCCTACTTTTGCCTTTCCAACAATATTTAACGTAAGAATATTATCTGCAATTTGCTCAATATTATTAACATGCAGTTTATCATTTTTTTATACATAAAATTATGATATTTATCATTATTATTTGCTACATCTAGATACTTTGGATTTCGTTCTTCTATAGCTTCTATTGTTTTCATCTATTTGAATGGAAAATTTTAACTTCTGCTAAGTTATAAGTTAATGAATAATTAATTACCTGATTAATAGAACCATTAGGTATAAAGTAAATCTCACCATTACCTGAACGAACCTTTTGTTGAACGTAGTCCCTAAAGACATTACACTTCCCCCAGCAATAAATGCTGCTTGATTATATAATTTCACTTCATCTCCTACATCAAATTGTCCTTCTAGAATAATGAAAAATCCAGAGATTATATCTTTAACTAAACTTTGAGCTCCAAATCCAATCGCAACAGATGCTATACCAGCACTTGCTACTATACTAGTTGTATTTATACCAAGTGTTGATAAAATTTGGAAAAAAATGCGATAAAATAGATTGTGTATCTAATTGCACTTCTAATTAATTTATGAAGTGTTTCTGATCTTTTCTCATTAGATTTAATTTTGAATTTTTTATTAGCATTATCTTTCGTTAGCATAATATAATCTACTAGTTTATTACAAAGCTTGACACTAATTGAAGCTATAATAATAATTAAAATAATTGTTATTAACTTCTCCAAAATTTGAAAAACCTAGTTCTGAATTATAAAATATTTTTTTGAAAAATTTTTTTCTTTAATTAAATCCATATTCTAATCCTTAAATAACTCTAAAATTCTTTCGAATTCATCATTATCTTTAAATTCTATCTCTATCTTTACCTTTTTTTATTTCTACCTTGTTTTTATTGTAACTGCAGTACCTAAACGTTTTTTTCAATATATTTTTCTTGTTCTTCGATAAATATATCTTTTGGTTTAGCTTTTTTCGCTTCTTTTGGTTTTAATAATTTCGCTACATATTCTTCTAATTCACGAACTGACATTTTTCGTTCAATAACTTTATCACATACTTCTAACATTGCTTTTTTTGTTTTTAATGCAAGTAATGTTCTTGCATGAGCAGCACTTAATTCACCGCTTAGTAGCTTATTCTTAATTTCTGTTGGAAGTTTTAAAAGTCTTAGACTATTTGCTATATATGGACGACTTTTACCTAGTTTTTTTGCTAATTCTTCTTGAGTCAGTTCCATCTTATCCATTAGATTTTTGTAACTTTCTGATTCTTCTAAGGCTGATAAGTCTTCACGTTGCAAGTTCTCTAATACACTGAAAACCATCATTTCTTCATCAGTCATCTCTTTTACAATAGCAGGTATTGTTTCTTTACCTAATAGTTCAAAAGCTCTGAAAACGTCTTTCTCCAGCTATTATATAATATCCTTTTACAGCTTTTTTTACTACTATTGGCTGTAATAAACCATTTTTTTCAATAGATTCTTTTAATTCATCTAGCTTCTCTTCATTAAAAATCGTTCTTGGTTGATATGGATTCTTTTTAATTTCTTCTAATGAAATCTCTAAGACTTTATCATTATCTGTTACTATTTCTACATTTTCTGTAGCAAAGATTGCATCTAAGCCACGCCCTAATCCTTTACCTGATTTTTTAGCCACGTTCTATCACCTCTTTAGCTAATGATAAGTATTGTTTTGCTCCATTTGAGTTTTTTTGCATACTCAATTATAGGTTCTCCAAAACTTGGTGCCTCACTCAATCTTACTGTTCTTGCTATAACAGTATTGAATGCTTTACCTTTAAAGTGTTCTCTTACCTGCTCTCCAACTTGATTTGAAATATTAGTTCTACTATCAGTCATAGTAAGTAAAACTCCAAAAAAATATCAAGTTTTTGAGTTAAGATGTTTTTTTACAATATTAAATGTATTCATTAATTGACTTAATCCTTCTAGAGCATAATACTCTGTTTGTACAGGGATAATAACACCACTAGCTGCAGTTAGTGAATTTAATGTTATTAATCCTAGTGATGGGGGACAATCAATAATTACATAATCATATTTTCCTGATACTTCTGAAATAGCATTTTTAAGTCGTTGTTCTCTACTAATTGCTGAAACTAGTTCAACTTCCGCACCAGCTAGAGCAATACTAGATGGTACTATATCTAAATTTTCATATGCAGTTTTAGTGATTACATCATTGATATCTACTTCATCAACTAAAATATCATAAACTGATTGTTCTACTGTAGCTTTATCTACACCTACACCACTAGTTGCATTAGCCTGTGGATCAGTATCTATTAAAAGAACTTTTTTCTTTAAATGTGCCAAAGAGGCAGCTAAGTTAATAGCTGTTGTAGTTTTTCCTACTCCACCTTTTTGATTACATATTGCTAAAATTTTCATTATTTACCTCACTCTAAATGTATCTAGGTACTGTTACTTTTTACAACAATACTTTCCATTCCTTCTTCTTCTTCTTTATTTAAACTAACTCCATACTTTTTCTTCAAGTTTAGCAATATCTTTTTGTTAATCTTGCTAATATTTTTTTGAGCATCATAGTTAGGTTGTGTTGAATCATTATTTCTTTAGTTTCGTTTTTTTGATACGCAAATATGTTTCAATTCTTTCTTCTGTTTGAGAAACATTTAAACTTTGTGTTAAAATTTGATTCAATATTTTTTTCTTGGGCACTAGGATCTAATTTAACCATTGCTCGCCCATGTCTTTCTGTAATTCTTTTTAGAATTAATCGCATCTACTACTTTACTACATAATTTAAGTAATCTAAGTTTATTAGCTACAGTAGCTTGAGTTTTTACCAAGTGACTTTTGCTAATTCGTCTTGGGTTAAATTATTAATACTTAATAGTTCTTGATATGCATAAGCTTCTTCAATAGGAGTTAATTCCTCCCTTTGAATATTTTTCAATTAATGCTAGAGTAGCCATTTGTTCATTAGTAAGCTCTTTAACAATAGCTTTTCGTTGTAGGGATACTCCAAATATTTTTAGAGCACGTAAACGTCGTTCTCCAGCTATTAATTCATAAAATCCATTACCCATATCTCTTACAGTTATAGACTGTAATAAATCCATTTTGTTTAATTGATTCTGCTAATTCTTTTTATTTTTTTCTTCAGTAAACTCCCTACGAGGTTGGTACTTGTTAGGTACTATCTTTTCTATTCTAATTTCTCTAAGTACATCATCATCAGATATACCTACCTTTTTCAGCCCTTTGAGTTAAATCATATAATTTACTAAAAGGTTTTTACACTTTCACTCATATTTTACCTCCTAAGATTCAAACACAATACTACAATAACATATTTTTTTATATAAAAGTCAAAAAGTATTTCCCAAATATAAAACACTAAAAACCACTAATTTTAAAAGGCATCATGAAAATATATTTCCTAAAATATACTTAAAATTTATAATTAGAAACAAAAAAAAGAAGTACATCAATTGATATACTTCAATAAACAGGGACGGCAGGAATCGAACCCACACCAAAGGTTTTGGAGACCTTTGTTCTACCGTTAAACTACGTCCCTAAGAATGGTGGGAAGAAGTGGATTCGAACCACTGAACCCTAAGGAGCGGATTTACAGTCCGCCGCGTTTAGCCTCTTCGCTATCTTCCCAAAAATATAAAAAAAATGCCGGCCAGAGGACTTGAACCCCCGACCTACTGATTACAAGTCAGTTGCTCTACCAACTGAGCTAGGCCGGCAACATGGTGCCTCGAGACAGAGTCGAACTGCCGACACATGGAGCTTCAATCCATTGCTCTACCAACTGAGCTATCGAGGCAATATTAAATTTATACATAAAAAAATGGCGGTCCCGACGGGAATCGAACCCGCGATCTCCTGCGTGACAGGCAGGCGTGATAACCGCTACACCACGGGACCTAGTTATAAAAATTGCGGGAGATGGATTTGAACCATCGACCTTTGGGTTATGAGCCCAACGAGCTGCCAGACTGCTCCATCCCGCGATAATAAAAATGGAGGAGGAAAGGGGATTCGAACCCCTGCGAGCTTTTACACTCCTGTCGGTTTTCAAGACCGATCCCTTCAGCCGGACTTGGGTATTCCTCCTTAAAAATGGTGGACTCTGCAGGACTCGAACCTGCGACCGATCGGTTATGAGCCGATAGCTCTAACCAACTGAGCTAAGAGTCCGTGTTCCTTTAGAATTCACTAAACTATTTATTGGTGGCGGCAGAGGGGATCGAACCCCCGACCTTACGGGTATGAACCGTACGCTCTAGCCAGCTGAGCTACGCCGCCAATAAAGGCTTAAATTCAATATTTAAAATGGTGGAGCCTAGCGGGATCGAACCGCTGACCTCCTGCGTGCAAAGCAGGCGCTCTCCCAGCTGAGCTAAGGCCCCTAAATAATAATTTTTAAAATGGTCGGGAAGACAGGATTCGAACCTGCGACCCCTTGGTCCCAAACCAAGTGCTCTACCAAGCTGAGCTACTTCCCGTTCGATTAATGGCGCGCCCAAGAGGAGTCGAACCCCTAACCTTTTGATCCGTAGTCAAACGCTCTATCCAATTGAGCTATGGGCGCTAATATAATGGTGCCGAGGACCGGAATCGAACCGGTACGGTATTGCTACCGCAGGATTTTAAGTCCTGTGCGTCTGCCAGTTCCGCCACCCCGGCACTATATTAACTATTGGAGCGAAAGACGGGATTTGAACCCGCGACCCTCACCTTGGCAAGGTGATGTTCTACCCCTGAACTACTTTCGCGAATATCTAGAATGGTGCGGGTGAAGGGAGTCGAACCCCCACGCCGTGAGGCGCT